>JGI2924J29684_1078729_pt1 | contig 142536 bp, 102 predicted proteins | sample BenlonsequencITS_FD_29684 | JGI IMG/M metagenome (IMG submission 29684) | reverse complement strand
GGATGAATCCGCAGGTTACAAAATTTATCGTGCCGCAGGCACTTTGCCCCGATTTGTACATTGGAAACCGCAGTAGCCTATGGTGCCGAATGGCGGAATAGGCTGAGAGAATGAGTTGTTGATTTGGACCGTACAAGCCGTCGCAGCTATCTGCTCAGGAATAGTGGTTGGCTTGGTTGAATTTATACCCTGCATATGCGCTGGCAACTGGGCATCCTGCCTAATCCGCCTTTGGCGGAGGGTCATATAGAAGGTGCAGGTGACAACCTGCACCAAGAATGATTACACACAAAAGGGTAAGTTCCGTAGGAACGGCAGATACAAATGCAAATAGGAACATTTGTTTTAAAGGCGTTTGCCCTGTGGAGGATGCCCATCGTTTTAACGGAATGAAATTCTATTTCATAAGACCATGTCAACATTCGTCCCCCAACTTTTCTGCTTGATCCCATTTTAAATGATGCCTCACCCTATTAAGTTTGAATCCAGCTAATTTGGAAGTAATTGTTCATCGTAGTTTATAACAGTTATCATAGTGAACAAAGGCATAATAGGTGTGCGTATAAAATGCGAGCAACTATGATAAACTTGATTATTCATTAAACCTATTTCATGCTTGATGTAGGATGAAACATGTGTTTTTGCCTGTCTTCTGGAAATAGGGGAGTAATCCAATCGGGAATTTTATTTTTGATATGATAGAAAGGATTGAGATTATTTTTTGTGTTAATATCCTGATTATCAATGTTTTCATTTAAGCGAAACACACTTTTAGTCACGGAGCTATTCAAAAGTGTGTTTTTTACAGGTTATCTATTTTTAGCTTGCTGTATTCCCGTGGGAATAAACGCAATAAGTTATGTAATACATTGAAAACCAGTATTTTGCGTTTGTATTGTTTGCTTCTGTTTAAGAATATTTGGTTATAAATTAGGTTTATCGATTAATTATAAACCCATCATTGAACATGAAGAACTATTTACATTCAAAACGCAGTTTTCATCAAATTGAACCTTCCTTTAAAAGGAAGAGGAATTGGAACTTAATGTTAAAACCAAGGGCTATTCCCCTGTTACGTACCATCACCTGAGATGTATTTTTTCTAGTACCCACGCAAACAAATTCAAGAACCACAGGCTTTCCGATTGAAGTGAATTTTCATTAGTGGACTGGTATGTCTACATGATGTTTTCTCCTGATTGTTGATGCATGTGCATTTGTTTCGGTGGGTAATACCTAATTCGGTAATCGTTGATTTTGTCAAAATAATTAAATGTAAAATTCTGAGGTTGTTTTAACAGCCCATCTTCTCTTTATAAGTGAAGAGTCAAAAAGTTGACTGCTCCATCATGAAAAAGACCCAAACCACTAACCTTGACCCTAATGCTGAGTTTCCGATGCTATTAATGAAACACAGTAAAATAATGATTGTGTATGCCGATAAGAGTGACCTAGAAGTGTGGAACTCCTTTAAAAATGGTGATGAATCGGCCTTTAACTTTATCTATCGCAAGCATGTCAGGGAATTATATAATTACGGTATGCAAATCTGTAAGCAGCATGAATGGGTAATGGATTGCTTGCAAGCCATGTTCGTCGATTTAAGGAAAAGGTGTATTCGCTTAGGAGATGTCCGTAGTATCAAGGGGTATTTGTTCACTGTTTTTCATAGAGAACTCTTCAAACTGATTCGGAAAAAGAGAAAAGGTGAGTTTGTGGCCATTGATGAAAGCACTGATCAGTTTTTGATCGAAGCTTCACCAGAGACCAAACTGATTGCCCAAGAGCTTTCTGGAGAAAGGAAAAAGGAGTTGGAAGAAGCCCTAAACCAACTGACCAAGCGGGAAAGGCAGGCAATATTACTGCTTTACCAAGAGGAGTTGAACTATAAGGAAATAGCAGATCTGATGGAATTTAAAGAAGTCAAAACAGCCAGGTCTTTGGTCTATAAGGCCATGGGCAAACTGAAGGAAATATTTAATGTCAATGGATGCCTCAAATGAGCATATCCCATCAATGATTATGATGTACCATCAATTCAATATGGAGGATTTTCTAAACGATGAGTTCTTTATCAAATGGGTGAAAAGCCCTGATGAAGAAACCGACCATTTCTGGTTGAAATGGATTGCTGAGCATCCTGAAAAAGTCCAACTCATTCAACAGGCTAAGGAAATAATCCTTATGGTGGATTATAAGGAAAAGTATTTTCTCTCAAACAAAGCCTATACAGATCTTTATGAGAATATCATAAAAGATACCAAAACCAAGGAATCGAGCAAAGTAAACGCCGTCAAGTGGAGAACTTGGCATAAAGTGGCGGCCATCCTACTTGTGCTGTTTTCGAGTGTCTATTGCTTCAAATATTCTTTGGAATGGGGAAAGGACATTTCCCTGTCCGAAGAGGAAATGATCATCAAATGTAATCCTGCAGGTCAAAAGTCCAGTTTCAGGTTGCCTGACGGTACGGTGGTCTACCTCCATGGTAATAGTAAACTGTCCTATCCACCATTCTTTTCCGATGATGTCAGAAAGGTCAAAATGGAAGGAGAGGCGTATTTTGAAGTAAAACAGGACCTTGACAAACCCTTTATTGTAGACTTAGGGAAAGATCAGATCAGGGTAACAGGAACCGCTTTTAATATATGTTCCCATAAAGGATTTGTCTCTTTAGCCTTGGTGGAAGGGAGTGTTACTTATGCCCCCGAAAATGGAACTTTCGAAAAGTTAGTTCCCAATCAGATGCTGACAAAAGTTCCCACCGGAAAGGTGACCAAAAAGCAGTTTGATCCCCTGGAAGTATGTGGCTGGAAAGATAAGTACCTCATTTTTAAGGATGACTCCTTTGCCATGATGGTGGCGAAGTTGGAAAGGTGGTATGGTGTCACCATTTCCGCTCACTTAAAACTAGAGTCCGACTGGTCATATTCAGGAACTTACCATGATAAATCATTGGAATATGTTCTCGACGGAATTGGCATAGCTTCACAGTTTGCCTATGAGATAGAAGGAAAAAACGTAACAATCTATAACCCAAACCAACCCTAAAACATGAGAAAAAATTACCAAAATACCAGTTGAAGGAAAGGGCAGAGAAGCATCCTTTTCTGCCCTTTGGGCCTTTGATCCAATCGCCAAACCAGACAAAGGCCAATTTCAAGTTTTATGCACTTAAAATCCTAAACAAAGTATGGAAAAAAGAATACTAAGGCAAATCATTATGCTTTCCAGATATTTTGTGGGTGCTTTTATCTTTCAGTTGTTTTTTACGGCTGTATTGATGGCAAACACAGGCAATGCCCAGTTTAAGCGTTTGGATGAGGTGAAGGTGACCATTCAGGTGGAAGCCACAGGCCTTGCCCAGATCATAACCGAACTGGAAGAGCAGACTGGCTTTCAGTTTAGCTATAACAAAGCCAAGATCTCCTTTAGGGATATTCAATTGGATATTGACCAAAAAGGAGCAGCTTTAGCGGATGTTCTTAGAGAAATATCACAAGAAACATCCCTGAAATTTGTCCGGGTGGACAATACCATTCATATCACCAAGAAAAAGTCCGGTGATATCTCCGTCAAGGAAACCCCGTCGACTGCGGAAGTGATAAAAGTGACCGGAAAGGTGGTCTCCGATACGGACGGTATGCCGATTCCCGGGGTTACTGTTCGCATAGAAGGAACCACACGGGGGACGGTGACCAATATCGATGGAGCATACACGATTGATGTGAATGAGGGCGAGACACTCGTGTTCAGTTTTGTGGGTTTTGTAGAAAAGAAGGTTGTTGTTGGTTCGCAGAGTACCATTGACATTTCTTTAGCAGAAGATCTACAGTCCTTGGACGAAGTGGTCGTGGTGGGCTATGCAGAACAGAAAAAGGAAACCATCGTGGGCGCAGTGACCCAGACCGACGGGGAGGTGCTCAAGCGCACCGGAGGAGTTTCCAATGTGGGACAGGCCTTGACTGGGAACTTGCCCGGAGTGATCACGACTTCCAGTGTGGGAACACCCGGGGAAGAAATGCCCCAAATCGTCATCCGGGGCCAAAACAGCTGGAATGGTAATTCCCCTTTGATCTTGGTGGACGGGGTAGAGCGGCCGGAGTTTTTTGCCAATATGGACATCAATTCCGTGGAATCCATTTCAGTACTGAAAGATGCCTCGGCTACAGCAGTATTTGGATCCAGGGGTGCAAACGGTGTGATCATCGTAACCACTAAGCGGGGTCGAGAAGGCAAGGCAGAAATCACTGCCAATATCAGTACCACTATGAAGTCGGTTTCCAAATTGCCAGGGAAATTGGATTCCTATGATGCAATTGGCGTTAGAAACTGGGCCATTGAGCGTGAACTCTCCCTGAGCCCAAACAGCTGGGATGAGATGATCCCACAGGCCATGCGGGAGAAGTACCGGTTTCCTGCCAACCTGGAGGAAATGGAGCGATATCCAAACGTGGATTGGCAGGATGTGGTCTTCAAGGACCAAGCCATGGCCTATAATGCCAACGTGGGCGTAAGAGGAGGAACGGATTTCGTCAAATATTTTACCAGCATCGATTACCAGTACGAAGGTGACCTTTTTCGGAAATTTGAAACAGGAAGGGGCTACCAAGCTGGATTTAACTTCAATAGAATCAACTTCAGAAGTAACCTTGATTTTCAGTTGACACCGACTACCAAATTGGGAGTTAACTTGGGCGGGACTTATGGCGTTCGCCAATCTCCTTGGGCGTATAACTTCCCGGAAAGTTACTGGAACTCTGCCTATCGAAGTCCACCAGACGTCTTTTTGCCCCGGTACTCAGATGGGGCATATGGCACGTATAGTCCTGATGATTATGCGGTTACCAACTCCTTGTTGAACTTGGCCATCAGCGGCATCAATTACATTACCACAACAAGGCTTTCCACTAATTTTTCGCTTGAGCAAGACCTCGGCATGATCATCAAAGGATTGAACTTCAGGGGAACCCTGGCTGTGGACAATTCTTTTCAGGAAACCAATAGGGGGGTAAATGATGATAATAACAGTCCCAATACCAAGTGGATCAACCCTTTTACAGGAGAGGAGGACTTTACAAATATTCTAAATCCCAATACCCGATTTGATTACGTGGAAGCAATCACATGGCAGGACCAAGCAGGGAGTGTAGACAATAATGCATCTCAAAGAAGGCTTTTCTATCAGCTACAACTGAACTATGCGAAAAGCATTGAAGGAAACCATAATTTTTCACTGATGGGACTGCTGAACAGGCAGGAGGATGCAAGAGGAAGTGTGATCCCTAGTTATCGTGAGGATTGGGTATTTAGGACTACCTATGATTATAAAAACAAGTACTTGATCGAATATAACGGTGCTTATAATGGCTCTGAAAAATTCTCTCCCGAAAATCGCTTTGCCTTTTTTTCCTCTGGGGGAATAGGCTGGAATATTACCGAAGAGAACTTTATGAAAAACATGTCCTTCGTGGACCGGTTAAAGTTGCGGGCTTCTTACGGGGAAGTAGGGGATGACAATATCGGCGGACGCTTCCTGTTTATGGACCAGTGGGTCTATGGGAGCACTTCCCAAATGGGGGTAATTGGTCAAGCTGGAGAAGACAGTCCTTACACTTGGTACAGGCAAAATGCCGTGGGCAATCCCAATGTGCATTGGGAAACGGTTTACAAGTACAATGCGGGGGTGGAGTTCGGATTTATGAATGGGCTGATCAACGGTAGCGTGGACTGGTTCAGGGACAATAGGGTAGATATCCTAATGGGTAGCGGCCGCTCGGTTCCCAGTTATTATGGTGCCACAGCCCCAGCTGCCAATCTTGGCCGTGTGGAGACCGAAGGCTATGAACTGACCATTGGGCTGAACCACACCTTTGATAGCGGGATCAGGCTTTGGGGTGATTTTTCCATGACCCATGCCATTGATCAGGTGATTGATCGAGATGATCCAGAGCTGCGTCCTGATTACCAAAAGAATGCAGGCTATCAATTGGGACAATACAGAAGTCATATCAGTGCAGGATATTACAATACTTGGGACGAGCTGTATGGCAGTCCCCAGCACAACACCAACGACATGGCCAAATTGCCTGGGAACTATTATATCGTGGATTTTAACGGTGATGGTGTCGTAGATGCCTTTGATTCTGCTCCTTATGGCTTTTCTGGCGTTCCCCAAAACACCTATAGCACCAACTTGGGTATAGAATGGAAAGGGCTGAGTCTGTACGTACAGTTTTATGGTGTGAACAACGTGACCCGGGACGTTTCACTCAGTAGTTTGGGCGGAGGCTTGAACCTGGTCTATGACGAAGGAACCTATTGGTCCAAGGAAAACACCTCGGCTGATTCACCTTTACCGAGATGGCGTTCCCAACCTGCCAGTTATAATTATGGTCCCAGGTACCTCTACGATGGTTCTTATCTCCGGCTAAAGAATGCTGAAATCGCCTATAATTTCCAGTCCGACTGGGTGAGAAGTATGGGGATGAGCAATATGCGACTTTACATCAATGGCAACAACCTCTTGCTGTGGACCGATATGCCAGATGACAGGGAATCGAACTTTGGAGGGCCATCCTGGCAAGGAGCCTATCCAACAGTAAGGAGGATCAACTTGGGTCTAAATGTTACATTCTAAACGAGCCAATCCTATGAATAGATATATAAAACCATTAATGAGAGGATCGATTTGGATAGCGATGCTTTTAATTGTCTCCTCTTGCGAAGACTATTTAGAAAGGGCACCGGAATCCATTATTTCCGAGGAGCAGGCCTTCCAAAACTTTACTAATTTCCAAGGTTATGTAGAGGAGTTGTACCACTGCGTGCCCAATTTCACCTTGTCCGGATATACCAGTTCCTGGAATTGGGGTGAGGATGAAATCGAGTCCACTGCAGGTACCTTTCATTTGTCCTATAATATCGACCGGGGCAACTTCTGGGCCTGGCAGGTAGAAAATGGCGCTGGAAACAATGGCTGGCTGGATGCAAACGGAGCCAATACGGACAGGGACCATAAAAACAAGGGGCTCTGGCCGCTTGCGTGGTATGGTATCCGCAAAGCCAATATGGGACTGGAAAATCTCTCGTTGATGACGGATGCCACCCAGGAAGAGCGGCAATTGATCGAAGGACAGCTCTTGTTTTTCAGGGCTTGGTTTCACTTTTCACTCATTCAGTACTTTGGAGGCTTGCCTTATGTGGACCAAGTATTGCCCAGTGATGAGCAATTGACGTTACCACGCTTAAGTTACCATGAATGTGCAGACCGTATAGCCCAAGATCTACAAAAGGCTGCTGATCTGCTCCCAATAGACTGGGACGATACGACTGCCGGAAGACGAACCTTGGGCAAAAACCAGCTGCGAATCAATAAGATCATGGCCTTGGGCTATTTGGGTAAAAATTACCTGTGGGCGGGGAGCCCGTTGATGAATTCGGTCTCTACAGGAAGCCAAACGTATCACGCGGAATACTGTAAGCAGGCAGCTGATGTTTTTGGAGAACTACTACAGCTTGTGGAAAGCGGGGAAACCCAATATGCCTTGCTGCCTTTTGACAAGTATAATGATAATTTCTATACCATGGGGCAAAACTGGGCGCTGGCCGGAGGAACAGAGGCGATTTTCAGGTCAACCTATTATGTTGCCAATGATACCCACTGGCGGATTTCAAAGCAGTATAAGCCTACTTTCATGGACCAAGGTGACCCGACAAATTTCTACCCAACTGCCAACTATGTCCATGATAATTTTGGCATGGCCAATGGCCTACCGTTACCGGATGATGTTACCCAAGCTGATCCGGCATCAGGATATGATCCAAACTACCCTTGGAAAGGTCGTGATCCACGGTTTTACAAGACTATCGTGTATGACGGTGTAAAAGTGGTTCAGGGGGCCATCCCAGATGCTAATCAGGAAGTCAACCGATATGCCAACCTGTATACGGGAGGGAGTTATAGAGAAGTGGTGACAGGGAGCTTATCGGGATATGCTTCGCGTAAGTTCTCCCCACTGTCAGCCAATGAATACGATAGGGCTTACGATTGGGGTTCTGCCCTACATATTAATGTGCCCTATATGAGGCTGGCTGATGTTTATTTGATGTATGCAGAAGCTACATTGATGGGATACAATAGTCTTGGAGCATCATCCTCTAATTTCTCAAAAACTCCTGTGGAGGCAGTAAACACCATCAGGGAGCGTGCGGGAATGGCACTTGTCCAAGACAGGTTTTTGGGATCGGTAAGTGATTTTCTCCCCGAGCTGCGAAGGGAAAGGGCTGTGGAGCTGGCTTTTGAAAGACACCGTTTCAATGACCTCCGTAGGTGGATGCTCCTAACAGAAGAGCCATATACCATCAAGACTTCATTCGAATTTGACCGGGCGGGGGAATTCAATACCGATGATCCTACCGAGAACAGAATTGTGAACATGAGAGAGGAAGTAATCATCGAACGGAATTTCACCTCCAAGCATTATTGGCTGCCGCTAAAGCTGGCCGATGTAAGCCTCTATCCGGAATTGTATCAAAACCCCGGATGGTAAGTGGGATGACTTTTTCAATGGTAAAACTTAACGAATTTAAATGATGAAATATATAAAATTCATTTCGGTATGCTATGTCCTTCTAGTGCTATTTCCATTGCACCTGAGGGCGCAGGATGCCAAGAAGATAAACATTGAGCCTGTGGTCAGGGCCAGTTCCGGGGATCCTATCCGTGGAGCCATCGTGACCAGTGATCTGGATGACTACTCGGCCGTATCCGATAGCTTGGGCACCGTAAAGCTGGCAGTGACCACCAATGCCTATCTGGCAGTGGAGGCTCCAGGCTACGAGACCAAAATCCTTCAGGCACATGTGGGACTGGAAGAAATCGTACTGTATCCTTATCTGGAGGGAGAGGAAGTCTTGGTGGCTTTTCAATCCAAAGATAAGCGAGATATCATGGGTGGTGTATCGTATGTCAATATGCCCGAAATCCTCAATAAGAATTACATAACCTACCCTTTGGATGGGATGGAAGCTTTTGTGGGAGGATATAACGGTAATCTATGGGGAAACAATAGCTACCTCACGCTAGTGGATGGTGTACCCCGCGACATTGGCAGTGTGATGCCTACGGAAATTGCGCAAATAACATTTCTGAAAGGCGTAAATGCCATTGCACTCTATGGAAGCCGAGGGGCAAAAGGGGTATTATTAGTCACTACAAAAAGAGGGGTGGCCAATACCCAGACGATCGATGTCCGTACCAATGCCGGTGTCAATGTTCCCAAAAGCTATCCGAAATACCTGGGATCGGGTGAATACATGAGTCTCTACAATGAGGCCAGGGCCAATGATGGACTCAGCCCTCTCTATACCGAAGAGGACATCTATAATCATTCCTCAGGAAACAATCCTTATCGTTATCCCAATGTCGACTATTATTCGGACGACTATCTACAGAAAGCCTATACGCGTTATGATGCCACCATGGAGATTTCCGGTGGCAATGAAAAGGCCCGATACTATACCAACCTGGGTTTTTGGACAGAGGGTTCCGTGCTGGATTTTGGGCAGGCTGCCGAAAACGGCAATGAGCGGTTCAACGTGCGTGGAAATGTGGACATCAACTTGAACGACTACATTTCCGCAAAAGTGGATGCCGCAGCCATTTTTTACAATGGAAGGGGGATCAATGCAGATTATTGGGGAGGATCCACCACCTTGAGACCTTACCGCTTCACGCCGCTGGTGCCGATCGATATGCTGTCGCCCGATGATGAGGTTTCGCAGAGTTATGTACAGAGCAGCCAGCACCTGATTGATGGCAAGTATCTGCTTGGCGGTACCCAGCTGGACCAGACCAATCCCATTGCGGGCAGTTATGCTGGAGGATCGTCTAAGTATACCAGCAGACAGTTTCAGTTCAATGCCGGAGTCGATGCAGATTTGAGCAATGTTTTGGAAGGATTGAGCTTTAACTCCCTGTTCGGACTGGACTATGCCACTACCTATAACCTTTCTTTTAATAACGATTATGCAGTTTACCAGCCCACATGGACAAACTTTAATGGCATCGATGAAATTGCCAGCCTTGCCAAATATGGGCAAGATGCCAGCTCCAAAACGCAAAATATAAGTAATAGCTGGTTCAGGCAGACACTTTCCTTTTCGGGACAATTCAACTATCAGAAAAACATCGACAATAGGCACCATATTTCTACGATGCTCATTGCCAATGGGTTCCAGACTTCCGAGTCCGCCATTTACCACAAGGCCAGTAACGCCAATTTAGGGCTTTATGGAAGTTATAACTATAAGGAAAAATACTACTTGGACTTTAGCGGTGCCATTGTTCATAGTGCCAAGTTGGCACCGGGCAATCGGAATGCTTTCTCACCCACCGTGTCCCTTGGATGGCGGCTCAGTGAAGAGGATTTCTTGGTCTCATCCAGCGTATTGGACGACCTAAGACTGTCCGTATCCGGAGGGATTCTCCATACCGATCTGGACATCGAGGAGTATTACCTGTATAAGGGGATCTATACTGATGAGGGTTCTTGGTACGAATGGAAGGATGGCCTGAACAATTACGCCACTGATGTGAGAAGAGGCGAAAACCTGGAATTGGCCATGCCAAAGCGAGAAGAGATCAGTGTGGAGTTGGATGCTTCCCTATTTGATAAGTTGATTACGCTAAATGGTTCCTTTTTTACCAGCAAGATGACCGGCTTGTTTGTTCAAAACGATAATATCTATCCCAACTATTTCAGCACGGGATGGCCAGTATCCTCTTGGATTCCTTATATCAACTACAACAACGATCAGCGCACAGGAGCGGACTTCCAGCTGAACCTGAACAAACGGATTGGGCAGGTCGATTGGAGCCTGGGATTCTCGGGCATTTACTATACGACCAAGGCCAGCAGAAGATCGGAGAATTTCGAGTTTGATTATCAAAGTCGAGTTGGAAAGCCTTTGGATGGACTATGGGGATTGGAAAGCATGGGATTTTTTACGGGTGTCGATGACATCGAAAACAGTCCCCAGCAAGCATTTGGTGAAGTCAAGCCGGGGGATATCAAGTACAAAGACCAAAACGGAGATGGCATCATCAACGCTCAGGACGAGGTATACCTCGGCCGGGGAGGATGGTCCGGAGCGCCATTGACCATGGGGGTAAACATCACAGCCAGTTATAAAAACTTTACCTTCTTCGCCTTAGGAACCGCCCGTACCGGGGGGTATGCCATGAAAACCAATGATTACTTCTGGGTAAATGGCGATGATAAGTATTCCGAAGTGGTCAGGGGGCGTTGGACAGAGTCCACAAAAGACATGGCTACCTATCCACGACTGACCACCTTGAATGGAGCCAATAATTTCCGGAATTCGGATTTTTGGATGTACAGCACCAACAGGTTTGACCTTTCTCGCGTCCAGCTTTCCTATACCTTCCCAAGCAACATGTTTGGTGAGCGTTTCCTGAAAGGACTGGACATTTATGCCAATGGCGCCAACCTGCTGACCATTTCACCCAACAGGGAAATTCTCGAGATGAATATTGGCAGTGCCCCACAGACCAGGTTTTATAATGTTGGTATCAAAGCGAAGTTTTAACTAGACCCAAAAGAGTGATGAAGATAACGATTAAAATAAAACTGGCCATTACTGCCTTGGTATTGATGGCCGGCTGCAGCGATCTGATCGACCCGGCGGTGGAAAACATCCAAAGCAAGGACATGATCCGGGAAAGACCAGGAATGGTACAAGGCCTATTATTGAATGCCTATTTGAGGATTCCCACCAATGGCTACAATTTTAGTGAAATGGCCACGGATGATGCGGTCAGCAATGACCTGGACAATGCCTACCTGAACATGGCCACTGGACAATGGGCATCCAATTTTAACCCCGTGGACAGGTGGAATGCTGCTAATTCCGCCATCCAATACCTCAATGAAATGCTGACCGAAGTGGGGAATACCGAGTATGCCTCCAATCCACAAGTAAATCAAATGTTTTTGGACCGATTGACGGGCGAAACCTACGCATTGAGGGCACTCTTTATGTATTACCTGTTGCAGGCACATGGAGGAATGGCCGGAGGAGAGCTTTTGGGCGTTCCCATATTTTTGGAGCCACAATCGGTAGATTCCGATTTCAATATGCCCAGGGCCACTTTTGAGGATTGTATGGCACAGCTGTATTCGGACCTAAATACTGCGATGGATTTACTTCCCATGGATTATAACAATATCGGGGATGCATCGATGATCCCTTCCAAATACCAAGATGGCGGGATTGGAGTCAATGATTATAACAGGGTTTTTGGGGATGATGCCAAGCAATTGGTATCTGGAAGGATCGCACGAGCCATCCGAGCGCAGGCTGCCTTGCTGGCTGCCAGTCCTTCTTTTAACCTGGACAATGACCAAGCCAAATGGGCCGATGCTGCTACCTATGCAGGTCAATTGCTCAACGATATCGGAGGCATAAGTGGGTTGGATCCCAATGGCGTGACCTGGTACAATAACAGGTCGGTAATCGACGGACTGGGAGCCGGAAACAATCCTCCAGAAATCCTCTGGCGGGGGTCTATCGGTGGCCCTTCCAATAACCTGGAAACGCAGAATTATCCCCCAACACTGTATGGCGAGGGCTTGGTAAATCCCACACAGAATTTAGTGGATGCCTTTCCTATGGCCAATGGCTATCCCATTACCGATCCTGCCGCTGGATATTCGGCTGCGGCACCTTATGCAGACAGGGATCCACGATTGGCTCAGTTCATTCTACTCAATGGAAGCACTGCCGGTCCGACGGGGGAGACCATCAATACCGCCTTGGATTCGGATACCAATGATGGACTGAACAAGGTGGAAACATCCACGCGTACGGGGTATTACATGCGCAAACTTCTGCGTCAGGACGTAAACCTGGACCCAGTGGCCACCACGGGTCAGCGGCACCTACAGCCGAGAATGCGCTATACCGAGTTCTTTTTGATCTATGCCGAAGCGGCCAATGAGGCTTGGGGCCCCATGGCAAGCGGGAGCTTTTCCTACTCCGCCTATGATGTGATCAAGGCGATCCGTCAGCGCGCTGGAATAGGATTGGACAATAATGATGCTTACTTGGAATCCATCAAAGGTGATCAGGAGGCCATGCGCCAATTGATCAGAAACGAAAGGCGATTGGAGCTGAGCTTTGAAGGGTTCCGTTTTTGGGACTTGAGAAGATGGGGCGCAGACCTGACCGAAACGGCCCAGGGAATGCGGATCCAAAATGAGGATGATTATTCCGTTATAGATGTGGAAAACCGTGTGTATCAAGACTATATGATCTACGGTCCTGTTCCGTATAGCGAGATGTTAAAGTTCAGTGCCCTCCAGCAAAATACAGGCTGGTAAGTGGGTGAATTAGGAATGATGAATAAACGATCAAGGTAATAACGAACAAACAAGATGAAGAATAAAATATATTTAATCCTAGTATTCTCGTTGGTTTTCAGCGCTTGCGAAAACCAGGATTGGGATTTTCCCGATTTCGAATACCAAACGGTTTATTTTGCCTATCAGTTTCCGGTGAGGACGATCACCTTTGGGGAGGATATCTTTGACACCTCTCTAGACAATGAAGGCAAATTCAAGTTAATGGTGACCACAGGAGGCGTTTATTCCTCTCCAACTGATGTGACCGTTCAGATAGAAGTGGACGAATCTCTGGCCGAGGGGCTGCTGTTTGAAGAAGGTGGGGAGGAAATACAAGTGCTTTCTTCTGAATATTACCAGCTAAATTCCGAAACAGTGACCATCCCCAAAGGCACAGTGGCCGGAGGGGTGGAAGTACAGCTTACCGGAGCATTTTTTAGCGATCCCCGAGCAGTGAACAGAACTTTTGTCCTTCCTGTAAGGATCACGGAAGTGATGAACGCGGATTCGGTATTGTCCGGCACTCCCGTGGTAGAAAATCCCAAAAGAGCGATAGCGGATGACTGGTTTCCTGCTCCCAAGGACTTTACGCTTTATGCCGTCAAATACATCAATGAATGGCACGGCAATTACCTGCGTAGGGGCAGGGATGTCATTACGGGTAAAAATCCAGCCATTATAGATGAAACGTTGGTCCGCCATGAAGAAAATGTGGTGGATGATGAAATCAATGAATTGGTAACGCGGTCCATGACCGAAGTGGTGTTTCCGCTTACCTTGACCGGAGAGGGAGGAGTGAACGTTTCCGCGGATCTCCTGCTGACTTTCAATGATGAGGGAAATTGTACCATTTCTGCTGCTGAGGACGGTTACACGGTTACCGGAACAGGACGTTTTGTGAAAGATGGCGAGAAGGCCAGCTGGGGAAACCAAGATCGGGATGCGTTATACCTCGAATATGAGATCGATATGGAGCAGATGCACGTGGCCACCGTGGATACTTTGGTTCTCAGGGATCGTGGTGTGGGTATGGAAACGTTTAATCCTGTGCTTAAGTAAAATGGAGAATGATGAATTAAGAATGGGCAAGATCGGCTTTGGTAGCTCGAGAAGCCTTTCCTGAGGGATACTTTCCCGATTTCAAATCCGGAGCTACCAAGTAATCGGGATTTGACTTTCCTCAATAACCAATAACCTAAGAATATGAAAACAAGATATATCAATATACTGGGAATACTCGCTCTGGGGCTCGGTACATCTTGTGTGGACTATGTGCCCACAGATGAATACCAAGTGGAAAAACCTGAAAGTATTGCCCTGCAGGAGGAATTGAATGCGTATTTGCCTCTAAAGTCCTATGTGGACAGTATTGCCCATCCTGATTTTATCCTTGGTGGAGCAGTAAGCCAGTCCGAATATGCGGATAAGGGAGTCATGTACCGCTTGATCAACAGTAATTTCAATGAAATCACGGCCGGCTATGGTATGAAACATGGAGCTGTCGTACAAGCAGATGGCAGCCTTTTACTGGATGGAGTAAACGCTATGTACGAAGCTGCAGCAGCGGCGGGAACCAGCATTTATGGTCACACGCTCTGTTGGCATGCCAATCAAAATGCGGGGTACTTGAATGGTTTGCTGGAACCGCTCGTGGTCAATTCCCCTGCTTTTGCCAATGAACTGGACCTTTCGCCAGCGTTGGAAGGTGACCTTTCCGGATGGGATACCCAAGGGGAAGTGGCTATCGCCCAAAATGAAGGAATGGGAACGGGAACGCCTGCCTTTAAGCTAAGCGCAGGGGAGAGCGTTTCGGAGCCTTCAAACCTGCAACTGGTCACCCCTGAAATGACCATTGTCCCTGGAAATGAATACGAGATCGTGGCCTATGTCAAATCTGATATACCTGCAGAGGGAAGAATCAGCTTTGAAGGCTTGGAGAACAACGAGCCTGAAATGGATTGGATGTCCACCGGTGAGATCTCGGCGACTTTTCAGACTTCCATGTCTTGGAAAGAGATTCGGATTAGGGTAAACGATTTCCAAGGGGAAACCTTCAAGATCAAATTTGACCTAGGCTATACGCCCGGTGCCACCACCTACCTGGATATCAATAACCTGTATGTCTTTGACCCCAATGGAGAACCAATGATCAATAACCTTGTCGTGGACGGGGATTTTGAGGCAGGTACCGGCTGGGGCGGCTGGGGCAATGGCTCCACCCGTGGCATTACAGAGGACGGAATGGGTTTTGGTGGAGAAGGAAAGGCCTTTTTCGTGACCAATCCATCGGTGACTGGCGGTTTCTGGGAAGTGCAGACCTCCTATGAGTTTGCTGAGCCACTGGAAAATGGCGAAGCTTACAAATTGTCCTTCTGGGTAAAAGGTGATGCCGAGGGCATCATCCGTCCTGAGCTCCAGAGTCCGGATTATTCCTCCAATGGTTATGGCCAGGTGATGGTGACGAAGGAATGGCAGCAGGTGGAGCTCACTACGACGGCCACTGCTGATGATAGAAGCCGGTTGATCTTTAGTTATGGAGAATTTGCCGGCACAGTTTACATCGATAATGTGGTCCTGAGCAGTGCCTCTTTTTCCGGTGGTTCTACCACGCTGGTACAAAAGACACCTGAGGAAAAAGAAGCCATCATTTCAGGTGAACTTGAGCGCTGGATAGCCGAAATGGTGACCAACAGTAAAGCACATGTAAAAGCTTGGGATGTGGTGAACGAACCCATGGATGACGGTAATCCTCACGAACTGAAAACGGGCATTGGCAAGACCGATATGGCATCAGATGAATTTTACTGGCAGGACTATGTGGGCAAAGATTACGCGGTCAAAGCCTTCCAATGGGCCAGGGAATATGGAAATCCCGATGACCTTCATTTTATCAATGACTATAACCTGGAATACAACCTGGACAAGTGTCAGGGCATTATCGACTATGTGGCCTATCTGGAAAGCCAAGGCGCGCAAGTGGACGGCATCGGTACACAGATGCATATCGGCATTGATTCCAACAAGCAAAATATTGCCAAGATGTTCGAAATGCTGGCGGCCACGGGCAAGCTGATTAAGGTCTCCGAGCTGGACGTAAGGGTCAATAGCTCCACACCGACCGCGGAAATCCTCCAACAGCAATCTGAAATGTACAAATACGTGGTGGACATGTACCTGCAATACGTGCCGGAATCGCAACGGTACGGCATCACAGTCTGGGGCATTACCGACAGTCCGGATGATGCCAATTGGCTGCCGGGAGAACACCAGGGGCTTTGGGACCTTGACCTCAATAGGAAACCAGCTTATGTTGGTTTTGTGGAGGGAATTCAGGGATTGTAACACACCAATGATTAGTAAATTAGCAATCAATGGTGTTTCGTTATGGACTGTTAGATAGTATCAGGTAAGGCGTGGTCGAGGTTCAATACCTAAACTGGGGCTTTAGCTTATGAAGAGCTGGGCGTTGTTTCAGGCAGGAATCGCTCTATTGATAGGTTAAAGGAGATTACCGTGCGGCAGTTGGATCGGCCTATTCCGTTTGATACTATTTAAATATATCCTACAATTATTGATTGCTGCAAAATGCAAATTAACCAGTAATTTAATGACTATGTCGAGGACTAAACGAATGGCAGGCGTTTTTCAAACTTCCATAAAGTGCCTGTTGGCTTCTGCGCTATTGTTTAGCGCATGCAAAGGCAACGCACAACATGAAGAAAATAGCACCCTGAAAACCGCCTTTGAAGATAAATTTGCAATAGGCACAGCCATGAATGCCTGGCAGATTTCCGGCAGGGATTCTGCCGCCACCAAGATTATTAAAGACCAGTTTAGCGCTATCGTGGCGGAGAACTGCATGAAGAGTGGCCGCCTGCAGCCAGAGGAAGGGGAATTTACGTTTGACCTAGCCGATCAGTTTGTGGAATTTGGGGAGCAAAATGATATGCTCATCAATGGCCATACCTTGATCTGGCATTCCCAGGCACCAAGGTGGTTTTTCACAGATGCAGAAGGGCAGGACGTATCACGCGAAGTGCTGATCGAGCGGATGAAAACGCATATCCATACCGTGGTCGGAAGGTACAAGGGCCGAGTGGATACCTGGGATGTAGTCAACGAGGCCATCTTGGACGATGGCAGTTATCGGGAAAGTAAGTTCTACCAGATTATCGGAGAGGATTTTATCAAATTGGCCTTTCAGTTTACCCATGAGGCTGATCCTGATGCTGAGCTGTATTATAATGACTATTCCATGGCTGAGCCCGGGAAAAGGGAAGGGGTCGTTCGCATGGTCAAAAAGCTCCAAGCTGAAGGCGTCAAGATTGATGGGATCGGCATGCAGGGGCATATTGGCCTGCACCATCCTGAAATCAGAGAATTTGAAAAAAGCCTTGAAGCCTTTGCCGATTTGGGTGTGGAAGTGATGGTCACCGAGCTGGACCTTACCGTGCTTCCTTCCCCTTGGGATGACCAAGGGGCTGAGGTCAGCAAAAACTTTGACTATGAGGACAAAATGAATCCTTTTCCCAATGGGCTCCCCGACGAGGTGAGGGATGCTTTTGATGCGCGTTACCTGGAGTTCTTCGCTTTATTCCTTAAGCACCAGGACAAGATTTCTAGGGTTACCCTTTGGGGAGTGGCCGACCAGCATTCCTGGAGAAACGGCTGGCCGATTCGAGGCAGGACAGATTATCCCTTGCTCTTTGATCGGGAAAATAAAGCAAAACCAATAGTGGAAAAGCTTATAAAACTAACCAAGCAGTAAATATTATTCATGATTAAATATCAAATATGTGTATCCGCAATCTTGCACGTACTTGTATATAAGCAGAATATGGTATCGAAGTATAAGGAAGGTCCTTGGTGGGGCAGGTTTTAAGGAAATGGGCAGGTCGTTAAGAAAATGAGCTAGCTCGCGTCGTGGAACAGCGAGATCCGCTCATTTTTAGGTCTGAACAGTTTTCTTAAAATTAAATTGTGCTATAGAATTTCTATATAAATATAAATCGATATTCCCAATTTAAAAGCCGTACCACAGGCCTAGATTTTTGGTCCTTTTCATCAATGGAAAAGGACAGAAAAGGGATCATAAAAGCAAAACCGAAGAATATATAGCTATGTGCAACATACCGAATAGTCATAATATCACATGAGAAAAATTAACAGTTTACTCCCTGTAATTACTTTAGTGATGGCTTTTTTAATGAGTCATACCGCGATGGCACAGGCCCAGGCCGCAAAAAATCCCATCATCCATGCGGATGTACCGGACATGTCCATGGTACGCGTAGGCGATACCTATTACATGAGCAGTACCACGATGCACATGAGCCCAGGCGTTCCTATAATGAAGTCAAAGGATTTGGTCAATTGGGAACTGATCAATTACGCTTATGACCGTTTGGGAGAGGTGGATGCCATCAATATGGAGAATGGTAAGAATGCCTACGGGGCAGGATCTTGGGCAAGCTGCTTGAGGTATCATGAGGGAATGTACTATGTCAGTACATTTTCTTCCACTACCGGCAAAACCTACATTTTCACTACCGATGACCTTGAAAATGGTCCTTGGGAATCGCATTCCTTTTCTCCTTCCTATCATGACCACACCCTATTTTTTGATGATGGTAAGATTTACCTGATCTGGGGTGGAGGAAAGCTCAGCATGGTGGAGGTCAAGGAAGATCTGTCTGGCGTCAAACCCGGCACAGAGCGGGTTTTGATCGAGAATGCTACGGCTCCTTCCGGTCCGGATGTGATGCTTCCTGCTGAAGGTTCCCAACTCTTCAAGGTGGATGGTAACTATTACCTTTTCAATATTTCTTGGCCACAGGGTGGCATGCGCACCGTTATCGTGCATCGCGCAGATCAGATAAACGGCCCTTATGAAGGGAGGGTCATGCTTCAGGACAAAGGTGTGGCCCAAGGAGGGCTGATCGATACGCCAGATGGTACATGGTATGCCTATTTATTTAGGGATTATGGGGCCGTAGGAAGAATTCCCTACTTAGTGCCTGTCCAGTGGCAAGATGGATGGCCTGTGCTGGGAGCAGCCGGAAAAGTACCCGATCAATTGGATCTTCCTGCTAATAAAAGCCTGATTCCAGGAATTGTAGCCTCGGATGATTTTGACCGGAAAAAGAAAGACAGAGACTTGCCCTTGGTCTGGCAGTGGAACCATAACCCGGATCCTGAACATTGGTCTGTGCGTAAGCGAAAGGGCTTTCTACGCCTGACCACTGCAAGAGTGGACAAGACGTTGGTGGATGCGAAGAATACCCTGACCCAACGGACTATTGGGCCATACTGTGAGGGAATTATCAAGATGGATGTTTCTGACATGAAGGACGGTGATTTTGCAGGCCTTGCCCTGCTCCAGAAGCTGTACGGCCAAGTAGGGGTAAAGGCAGTCAATGGTGAAAAGGTCCTTGTCATGGTCAATGCCGATGCGGGAGAACCGGAAGAAATCGAACGAATTCCATTCCATGCCAACACTGTTTACCTGAAAGCCACCGGTGATTTTACCGAACGAAAGGATGAAGCCAACTTCTATTACAGCTTGGACGGAAAAGACTGGAAGCCTATCGGATCCACTTTGCACATGAAATATACCCTTCCCCATTTTATGGGTTACCGGTTTGGGTTGTTTAACTACGCCACCAAATCGCCAGGAGGCCATGTCGATTTCGACTTCTTTCACATTACCGATACACGACGCTAACCACATGCCAACTATATGATGCCTAAATTAACTGCTAACAAATGCTACCGATGGATATTGATTTTATTCTCTTTTTATGGAAGTACTGTCCACGCCCAAAACCCTCTGGTAAGGGATCAGTTTACCGCTGATCCATCAGCCATGGTGGTGGGGGATAGGATTTATGTATATCCTTCTCACGATATTTATTGTGAAGAAAATAACGGAAGGGAAAACTGGTTCTGCATGCAGGATTACCATGTTTTTTCTTCTGATAACCTCACGGAATGGACGGACCATGGCGTTATCCTCAGCCAAGAAAATGTACCTTGGGGCAATCCCTCCGCCAACAGCATGTGGGCGCCGGACTGTATCGAGCGGAACGGAAAATACTATTTTTATTTTCCTGATCACGGCCAGGAGTCCAGCATTAATGGCAAGGGCTTTACCATAGGAGTGGCCGTGGCCAATCATCCCGCAGGCCCCTTCGTTCCCCAAGATCAGCCGATTGAAGGAGTGAAGGGAATAGATCCCAATGTGTTTATTGATGATGATGGCCAAGCCTACCTTTATTGGTCCCAAGAGCATATTTATGGAGCAAAACTTAAGGATAATATGCTTGAGCTGGCGGGAGATCCTGTAATCCTGAAGGAACTTCCAGATCAAGGGTTAAAAGAGGGACCGTATATGGTCAAGAGGAACGACACCTATTACCTCACCTATCCCCATGTGGCCAATAAAACCGAGCGTTTGGAGTATGCGATGGGAAGCAGTCCATTGGGACCTTTCGATTTTAAAGGTGTCATCATGGACGAATCTCCCACAGGCTGCTGGACCAACCACCATTCGATCATCCCGTTCAAGGGGCAGCATTTCTTGTTTTATCATCATAATGATTACTCGCCGGGATTTGATAAAAACCGCTCCATCCGTGCGGACAGCCTTTTTTTTGAAGCCAATGGTGAGATTAGAAAAGTGCAGCCGACCCTTAGGGGAATTGGGGTGACCCAAATGACCGATCACATTCAAATGGACAGGTACAGTGCACTTGGAGAACAAGGAGCTTCCATAGCCTTTTTGGACCCATCACAGCCTTTTATGGGATGGAAAGTCACTTTGGCAGGTGGAGCTTGGGTGAAGTATAACCGTGTCGAATTCCATCAAGGTGTCCAAACGGTACGCCTCCGCATCCAAGCCAAAGATGCGGGGAAATTGGCCTTGCGATCAGGAAAGGAGGATGGACAGGTCATGGCGGAGATCGGATATTCGGAGAGTGAGGACTGGACAGTAGTCCAAGGAAAAGTCAAAGGAAACCCTTCCGGCATCCATGACCTCGTATTGGTGAATGAAAATGGAAAAAGGGTGGCGGTCGATTGGATCAATTTTGAGTAAGGAAAGTAAAGGAAATGAAGCAAATCAATTCATTTAGTAACTTCAGGCCAATGGAGTTTTGGTGGAAGTCTTTGGTGTGGTGCATGGTGAGCCTGTATGGGAGCATTATATGTCCTGGGCAAGTAGCCGGTCAGGAGCTCAAACTCTGGTATGATGATCCCGCAGCATCTTGGGTGGAAGCCCTTCCGATAGGAAATGGAAGGTTGGGTGCCATGGTTTTTGGTGACCCCTATGAGGAAGTGATCCAGCTGAACGAAAACACCCTCTATGCTGGCCGTCCACACAGAAACGATAATCCCGACGCAAAGGAAGCGCTGGCCGAAGTGCAATCGATGATTTTTGATGGTCAATATGGTGCTGCCCAGCATCGGATCAATGAGACATTTTTTTCGGGAATCAATGGAATGCCCTATCAGACAATGGGGCAATTAAAGCTTTATTTTGACGATGAGCGAGAGGTGAAGGAATACCGGAGGGAACTTGACCTTAAAAAGGCCCTTGTCACCACGCATTATAAGAAGGGCGATACCCACTTTACCACACAAGTTCTCGCCTCGCATCCCGATCAGGTCATGGTTATTCACCTGACTGCCGATAAGCCTGGAGCCATTCATTTTACGGCTTTGGTGGACAGGCCCGGACCCTTCCAGCTGCAGCACGCCGCCAATGGGGAATTGCTTATGACAGGCACTTCCGGTGATCATGAAGGTATCAAGGGCGGGGTGGAATTTGCCACTAGGGTAAGGGTCAAACATTCAAAAGGGGAGATGGTCAAGACAGGTGAGGGAATTGCAGTGAACAATGCCAATTCAGCTACCATTTATATTTCCATGGCCACTAATTTCAAGCAATATGATGACATCAGCGGTAATGCAGTGGAATTGTCCAAGCAACACCTCGAAAAGGCCTTGGGCAAGTCATTTGATCAAATCAGGAAATCACACGAGGAAGATCATCGCCGGTATTTTGACCGTGTGTCGCTTGATTTGGGGGAAAGTGAAGCAGAAAAGGATCCAACTGACAAAAGGGTAGAAAACTTTTCGAAAAGAGACGACCCAGGGCTGGCTGCTTTATATTTCCAGTTTGGACGTTACCTGCTGATTGCCGCCTCCCGGGCAGGAGGCCAACCGGCCAACTTACAGGGGATATGGAATGACCAGCTCAACCCGGCCTGGGACAGCAAGTACACGGTAAACATCAATACAGAGATGAACTATTGGCCGTCTGAAATCACCCACCTTTCTGAGATGAACGAGCCGCTAGTGGAGATGGTCAGGGAACTTTCCCAAACAGGAAGAAAAACAGCCAAGGACATGTATGGCGCCCGTGGCTGGGCAATGCACCATAATACCGATCTTTGGCGGATCACCGGTCCAGTGGACGGCGCATTTTGGGGTATGTGGCCCATGGGAGGAGCTTGGCTCACCCAGCACCTTTTGGACAAATTCGATTTTTCTGGCGATACAACCTATCTAAAATCCATTTATCCCATACTAAAAGAGGCCTGCTTATTTTATTTGGATATCCTAAAAGTAGCTCCGGAAACGGGCTGGAAGGTGGTGGTACCATCGATTTCTCCAGAGAATGCTCCTTATCTGGACCATGATGCTTCTGTAGGTGCCGGACATACAATGGATAACCAGCTGCTGTCAGACTTGTTCCAGAGAACTTCCCGTGCGGCCAGTATCTTGGATGATAAGGCATTTGCGGAGCAGTTGAAGGATAGTTGGGCACTGCTTGCACCCATGCAAATCGGACGATGGGGCCAGCTGCAAGAATGGATGTACGATTGGGACAATCCAGAAGACCATCACCGTCATGTTTCCCACCTGTATGGGCTTTATCCCTCCAACCAGATTTCACCTTACCATACACCTAAGTTATTTCAGGCAGCCAAAACTTCCCTTATGGCAAGAGGAGATGAATCTACCGGATGGTCCATGGGATGGAAAGTCAACCTTTGGGCCAGATTACTTGATGGAAATCACGCACTCAAGTTGATCAAGGACCAATTGTCCCCGTCCATCCAGGCGGATGGCAAACAAAAAGGAGGTACCTATCCGAATCTATTTGATGCACATCCACCATTTCAGATTGATGGCAATTTTGGCTGTGCGGCGGGAATTGCAGAGATGCTGGTTCAAAGCCATGATGGAGCCATTCACCTTTTGCCTGCTCTGCCCGATGCATGGGAGACAGGAAAGGTGAGTGGGTTGAGGACAAGAGGTGGGTTTGAGGTGGAAATGGCCTGGAAGAATGGAAAACCGCAAAAAGTGACCATCAGCTCTACATTAGGAGGCTATTGTAGGATTCGCTCTTATTATCCCCTGAGCGGAGAAGGACTTCAACCAGCTACCGGGGAAATCAGCAATCCGTTCTTTCAGACGCCTGAAGTAAAACCGGCTTTGGTTGCTTCAGCATCTACATTATTGCCACTGGTTTTGGATGAAATATATGAATACGATTTATCCACCAAACCAGGAAAGAAATATGAACTTCATGCGAAATGACCTTTGTAAAAAGTAACATGCTAAGACTGATCAATCCAAATCATATAAAAAGAGCAAATGAGAAGAGGCTTTTGCTAATGGCAATTACGCTGACCATACTGAATGTCCTTTCACTGATGGATCATGAACTTCAAGCCCAAGTCTCGGAACGTGACAGTCTTTATAACCTGACCCAGCAAGACTACGATGACATGAAACAAAAGCTGGGGCTAAAGGCAGCCATGCGTCCTGGGCCTTCTGGAGATCCTTCCGCTGCTAATGCCGCCAATACTGATGAATCAAAAGTGAGGAGTTATTCCTTGCCAGATCCGCTTATTGCAAAGGACGGGAAAAAAGTCACGTCACAAGGAGGTTGGGAGGAAGAAAGAAGGCCTCAAATCGTACAGGACTTAGAAACCGAAATGTATGGGGCCTTGCCCGCCAATTTACCTGCCGTGACCTGGCATGTGGTCTCGGAGAAAGATACCGTAATTGCAAATTTTCCGGTGACCGAAAGATTATTGGTCGGCAAAGTGGACAATGCGAGCCATCCCGAAATTGATGTACAAATCGAGTTGCTTGTGGGAGTACCTACTGCAGTTACAGCGGAGGTTCCATTGGTGATGGAGTTTGGATTCATCCGGTGGCCATTTGGCAATCCTTCGGCGGAGCCCGCCAGTTATTTCATGTCCCCTTACGAACCCCGTTGGAAACAGCAATTGCTGGCTAAAGGTTGGGGGTACGCCGTATTGGTTCCTTCAAGTATCCAACCGGATCATGGTGCTGGATTGCGAACTGGAATTATCGGATTGGCCAACAAGGGGAAATTCCGGAGACCTGAACAGTGGGGAGTACTTCGTGCTTGGGCATGGGGAGCCAGTCAGGCCATGGATTATTTTGAAAGTGACCCGAATGTGGATGCTTCTAGGATTGGCATCGAAGGTACATCGCGGTACGGAAAAGCAGCCTTGGTCACGATGGCCTTTGATAACAGGTTTTCACTTGGATTTATAGGTTCCTCTGGCGCCGGAGGAGCATCCATCCTGAGGAGGAACTTTGGAGAGCAGGTGGAAAACTTGACCTCTTCAGCCGAATACCATTGGTTTTGCGGGAATTTCTTGAAATATGGTAGTGACCTGGCGGTAGATGATTTACCTGTGGATGCACATTCCCTACTGGCCCTTTGTGCTCCACGGCCTGTGTTTATCAGTGTGGGGTCGCCTTTTATCGAGGGGCAATGGGTGGATGCCAGAGGGATGTTTTTGGGAGGAGTCCAAGCAAGTCCTGTGTATGAACTTTTGGGCAAGAAAGGTCTTGGAACCTCGGAATTCCCAGAAATGGGCACTGCCTTGACTGATGGTGAAGTGGCTTTCCGGCAGCATGCAGGAGGCCATTCTACAGGCCCCAACTGGAGTACTTGGATTGCTTGGGCTTCACGATATTGGAATACAGGGCTATAAATAATTTAAAATATAAAAAGCTGTTGAAATGAAATCTACCTTTTATTTAACTTTCCTTTTTTGCTTAGGGTTTTTCGGGAAATCATATTCCCAAAACCCTATCATCACCGATGTATTCACAGCCGATCCTGCTCCGATCGTTTATCAGGATACCGTATTCCTGTACACGAGCCACGATACCGCTTCCGTGGAAGCCACAAACTATCAGATGAAAGACTGGTTGGTGTTTTCGTCTACTGATATGGTGAATTGGACCAATCATGGTGCTCCGCTTTCCCCAAAATCATTTTCTTGGGCCACTGGTGATGCCTATGCCGCCCATTGTGTAGAGAAAGATGGTAAGTTCTATTGGTATGTATCCACCTTTCATAAAAAAGATGAAAACAGCAATGGCGGTGCAGCCATTGGGGTAGCCGTGTCTGATAGTCCTACTGGTCCCTTCAAGGATGCTTTGGGAAAAGCATTGATCGTCAATGAAATGACTACTGATAATGAGCACGGTTGGGATGATATCGATCCGGCAGTTTTTATCGATGACGATGGCCAGGCGTATCTTTATTGGGGAAATGGAAGCTGTAAATGGGCCAAGCTCAAAGACAATATGGTGGAGCTGGACGGTCCGATCCATCACTTCAAGCCTAAGCATTTTATCGAAGGCCCTTGGGTGTACAAACGGCAAGATCTGTATTATTTGGTGTATGCCAGCGCCGGCACAAAACCAGAAATGATAGAATACTGTACTGCCTCAAGTCCCGAAGGCCCGTGGAACTACCAGGGAATCATCATGGAAAATGTCCCCAACTGCTTTACCGTTCATTCTGGAATAGCCACCTATAAGGGAAAAGATTATTTCTTTTACCATAATGGGACACTTCCCACCGGAGGCAGTTATAGACGCTCCATCTGTGTAGATTATATGCATTATAATGAAGACGGCACCATCCGGAAAGTGACGCAGACAAAAGAGGGAGTACTTCCGGCAGAGTGATTATCCATATGTATCAAGACATAAAAGAAGAGAAAAGCATAAAGAGAAAAGAGGCTCCGCCGCTCCTGTCTGCCGCCAAAGGCAGGGTGGACGAGGCAGCGTGCGAACTGTGAATCCTGATAGCTATCGTGATCGGAGGGCTCAGAAAACAAAATAAAACCAATTAATAAACCATCTAAATGAAAGAAACATTCAAAAAAATATCTCTGGTGCTTGTCATTATGACCCTAGGGGTTTCTGCCCAAGCCCAGGACAAGAATTTTTACATTTTTCTTGCTTTCGGCCAATCCAATATGGAAGGAGCAGCGAAGTTTGAAGAACAGGATAGGGAGGTAAATCCACGGTTTCAGGTCTTACAATCCATTGATTGTCCTGATTTGGGCAGGGAAAAAGGGCAATGGTACCCGGCTGTTCCGCCATTGACCCGATGCCATACGGGGCTCACTCCAGCCGATTATTTTGGAAGGACCTTGGTAAAAAACCTGCCAGACAGTATCCGGGTGGGCGTGATCAATGTGTCTGTGGGAGGATGTAAAATAGCGCTGTTCGAAAAAGATACTTATTCCTCCTATGTCGATACAGCGCCTGATTGGATGCTGAACATGATCAAGGTATACGATGGAGATCCTTACGGCCATTTGGTGGAACTGGCAAGGAAAGCGCAGGAGGATGGCGTGATCAAAGGGATTCTACTCCATCAGGGCGAGTCCAATACTGGTGATGTCCAATGGCCCAATAAAGTGAAGGGAGTATATGAAAACCTGCTTTCCGACTTGGGCTTGGTACCAGAGGAAGTACCGCTATTGGCTGGGGAAATGGTCAGTGCCGAGCAGGGAGGGAAATGTGCCAGCATGAATGCCATCATTGCCACCTTACCGGAGGTGATTCCCAATGCCCATGTGATCTCATCCCAAGATTGCGAAGCGGTTTCCGATGGGCTGCATTTTTCAGCAGCAGGATACAGGGAGCTAGGCAGACGCTACGGAGCCAAAATGAGCTCGATTTTAGAAAATTAACCAATAAACTACCATGAGAAGAATAACCTGTTTAATGCTATTGTTTGTCTGGAGTACAACGATTGGTTTTGGTCGCCAACAAGTGGAAAAGGAAGCTCCGGAAGGTTTCGACCAAGTGCAAAGTGATATATCCCATGGGAAATTGGATACGGTGAAGTATACTTCCAATACAGTGGGTACGGAACGTAAAGCGGTAATTTATACCCCGCCAAACTTTGACAAAGGAAAAAAATACCCTGTCCTCTACCTTTTACATGGCATCGGAGGGGATGAAACAGAATGGTTGCGAGGCGGTCAGCCCCAAGTGATCATGGACAACCTCTATGCTGCGGGAAAAGCGGAGCCCATGATCATCGTCATGCCCAATGGGCGCGCCATGAAAGATGACCGTGCCACGGGAAATATCATGGCAAAAGATAAGGTAGAGGCCTTTGCCACCTTTGAAAAGGACCTGCTCCATGACCTGATCCCTTTTGTGGAAAGCCATTATCCCGTTTTGGCCGACAGGGAGCACCGGGCCATTTCTGGTTTGTCCATGGGCGGTGGCCAAACCCTTAATTTTGGCTTAGGAAACTTGGATTATTTTGCATGGGTCGGGAGTTATTCTGCAGCACCAAATACCAAAAGCCCTGAAATGCTGGTGCCGGATCCTGCGTACGCCAGGGAGAAATTGAAATTGCTTTGGATATCCTGCGGGGACCAGGATGGCCTATTGAGCTTTAGTCAGCGTACCCATGATTACTTGGTAGAAAAGGATGTTCCCCATATTTTTTATATCGAGGAAGGTGGCCATGATTTTAAGGTATGGAAAAACGGACTCTATATGTTTTCACAACTGTTGTTTAAGCCAGTGGATCAGGCTAAATTCAATCAATACAGTCCCTTAGGCATTGCCGCGGCAACGAACGTACGTGGGGCGAAGTTTCCACAAATCATGCCTGACGGAAGTGTAAAGTTCAAGTTTAGGGCCCCATCTGCGGATAATATCCAGGTGGATTTGGGGAAAAAATACCCTATGACAAAGAACGATCAAGGAGAGTGGGAAGTGACCACCGATCCATTGGGCGAGGGGTTTCATTACTATTCTCTGTTGATTGATGGGGTTGCGGTAGTAGATCCTGCGAGTGAGGCTTTTTATGGTATGGGCAGAATGGCCAGCGGTATTGAGGTTCCATTTTCCGGGGATGATTTCTATGCGGTCAAGGATGTTCCTCATGGCGAAATCAGGCAAGTGAGGTACTATTCTCCAGTGTTACGGACGTGGAGGAGGTATTTTCTTTATACACCTCCCGGATATGATCATCATTCCGCTCAAGGATATCCGGTACTTTATATCCTTCACGGCGGTGGAGAAGACGCAAGAGGTTGGGGACAGCAGGGGAAAACAGATTTGATCCTTGATAATCTGATTGCAGAAGGAAAAGCTAAACCAATGCTAGTGGTGATGCCTGACGGCAATATGCCGATAGCCGCATTTGAGGAAAGGGGCTTACAACTATTCGAAAGTGAACTGAAAGATGCCATCATCCCCCATGTGGAAAAGCATTACCGGGTGGAGGAAGGCCCAGCCAACAGGGCATTGGCGGGGCTCTCCATGGGAGGAATCCAGACACTTTATGCCGGCATCAATAACACGAATATGTTTTCCCATTTGGGTGTATTCAGTTCTGGCTGGATTTCCCAGCGTCAAAATGGTATTGCCGAAAAGCAGTATGCCTTGATGGAAAAAAACGCTGCCAAGATCAATGCTGAATTGAATCTTTTTTGGATTTCCATGGGAGGAGAAGAGGATATAGCCCATGATAATTGTGAAAAAATGTTAGGGGAGTTTGATCGGATAGGGATAAACTATCGCTATAGTGAGTATCCTGGTGGCCATACTTGGCCGGTGTGGCGGCATGATCTCCACCATTTTGCTCCTTTACTTTTCCAATGAGCATTAAGGTATAGTAAACCACACCGAGCATATAAGTCATATCGAATTAAATCACATCAAACCTATTAAAAGTACAACATGAAAACGGTTAATTATTCCCTGTTTACTGTCTTTTTAATCCTATTATTTACTGTTGATGCCAGTGCGCAAGACAGCAGGAAGGTATCCAGTCCTGATGGTAAGCTTGTCTTCGTCGTGGAGACCGTGGAGGGGAAGTGGCACTATGACGTTCTTTATGATGATAAACCGATGCTGGAGCACTCCCCATTGGGACTGAAGACCAATGAAGGGGACTTTACTTCAAGCCTGAGCTTTGTGGCGGCTTTCATGGATGTAATAACCACACAATACAAACAGGAAAAGATAAAGACCGCCTCCGTGAAGTATGAGGCCAACACACTGGATTATACCATAAAGAATGAGGAAGGAAAACAAATGGTCCTTCGTGTTCAAGTGAGCGACCACGATATTGCCTTTCGGTATGAGCTGCCCAAATGGGGAGACACGCGGGCCACGGTGGTAGAAAAGGAATATACCGGATTTCGGTTTCCAGCAGAAAGCTCCGCCTTTCTTTCCTCAATGATGAGGCCGATGACCGGGTTTGCGCGGACGGCTCCCAGTTATGAAAGCGGTTATGTGACAGATGCTGATTTGAAAAGTACTACTGCAGAGTATGGTTATGTTTTTCCTGGACTTTTTAAGATTGGTGAAAATGGCTGGGTCCTGCTGTCCGAAACAGGCGTGGGTAGCAATTATAACGGCGCTCACCTCAGCAGCTTCACGGATGGAATATACACCATGGAATATCCCCAAATGGAGCAAAACAATGGTTTTGGGAGTACTGGTGCCCAAATCGGACTTCCGGGCCACACCCCTTGGCGGACCCTTACCGTAGGAAAATCCCTTAAGCCGATCGTAGAGACCACCATTCCCTTTGATGTGGTGGAGCCGCTATATGAGCCGTCTACTGCCTACCAATATGGGAAAGGAACCTGGAGCTGGATAGTCTGGCAGGACAACAGCATGAATTATGAAGACCAAGTGAAGTACATTGATCTGGCCGCGGCCATGGATTTTGAATACATCCTGATCGATGCGTGGTGGGATGAAAGAATTGGCTATGAAAAGATGGAAGAGCTGATCCAGTATGCCAATTCGAAGGAGGTTAATGTCTTCCTTTGGTACAATTCCAACGGAAGCGCTAATGATGCATTTCAGACTCCCCTGAACAAAATGAACACTTCCGTAGCCAGGAAAGAGGAAATGAAATGGTTGAAGGAAGTTGGGGTAAAAGGCTTGAAAGTGGACTTTTTCGGTGGAGACAAACAGGAAACCATGCGGCTATATGAGGATATTTTGGTGGATGCCAATGACCATGGCTTGATGGTGATTTTCCATGGGACTACTTTGCCCAGGGGTTGGGAAAGAATGTATCCCAATTTTGTAGGAAGTGAGGCCGTGTTGGCTTCGGAGATGTTGATTTTCTCCCAAGATGTGAGAGAGAAGGAGGCATATTATGCATCATTGCATCCATTTATAAGAAATTCAGTGGGAAGCATGGAGTTTGGCGGGGTTTTGCTCAACAAATTCCTCAACAAAGGAAATGAACGTGGCCAAGAGCGGCTGACCACTGACGTTTTTCAGTTGGCCACAGGGGTACTTTTCCAGAATCCGGTCCAAATGTTTGGCTTGACACCAAATAACCTGACTGATGTACCCGAATTTGAGCTGGAGTTTATAAGGGAGCTACCCACGACTTGGGACGAAACGGTCTTTATCGATGGATACCCAGGCAAATATAGTGTCTTGGCGCGAAGAAATGGAAAACGCTGGTATGTCGCTGGTGTCAATGCTGAAAATGCTCCCAAGACCTTGAGGATAGCTCTTCCCATGCTCCAAGGCCAGCAGGTTTCCCTGTACAATGATGGCGATAAAAGACAGCCTACGCACCAAACGGTGGAAGTAGGAGAAAATGGAGAATTGACCGTGACGGTCCAGCCAGGGGGAGGCTTTGTGATAACGAATTAAGGACAATTCCATGAATATAAGCTTTAAAAAACTCGTTTATTCGGCATTCCTCCTTGGAGGGACTTGCCTGAACGCCCAGGGCCAAAACCCCATCATCCAAACTTCCTATACGGCAGATCCCGCTCCGATGGTCTATAATGGCAAGGTATATTTATACACCTCCCATGATGAGGATCATTCGACGTGGTTTACGATGAATGACTGGAGATTGTACACCACAGAGGACATGGTTAATTGGACAGATCATGGGGCAGTCTTGTCCTATAAGGATTTTAGTTGGGGCAAAATGAATGCCTGGGCGCCGCAGTGTATCGAACGGGACGGAAAATTTTATATGTACGTGCCCATTACCGATAGGAATCATAAAAACGGTATTGGAGTAGCCGTATCCGATAGCCCATATGGACCTTTTATTGATCCTTTAGGCAGGCCCTTAATCAGCAATAGCATGGCCGATATTGACCCGACGGTTTTTATAGACGATGATGGGCAGGCTTATCTGATGTGGGGAAACCCGGTCTGTTATTATGTGAAACTGAACAAGGATATGATTTCTCTTGATGGGGAGATAGGGCAGTTTCCCAATACGGTAGCTGCTTTTGGTAAACGTAAAGGCAAAGAAGATCCACGTCGCCCCACGACCTATGAGGAAGGGCCTTGGCTGTACAAGAGAAATGACCTGTATTACCTGCTTTTTGCTGCGGGGCCATTACCCGAGCATATTGGCTATTCGACCAGTACGAGCCCTACAGGCCCATGGCAATACCAAGGCGTGTTGATGCCTACCGAGGGAAAGAGCTTTACCAACCACCCAGGTTTGGTGGATTTCAAGGGAAAGACCTATCTGTTTTACCATAATGGGGCATTGCCCGGAGGGGGAGGGTTTACCCGTTCGGTGTGTGTCGAAGAGGTGAAGTTCAATGAAAACGGAACCATCATGCCCCTCACAATGAGCCATGGAATTGCCGAAGGGCTTTCGCAATTGAACCCGTTTAGGAAAAATGAAGCGGAAACCATTGCATGGTCAGAAGGAGTCAGCACTGCGCAAAACGAAGGAGTGGGCAATTACGTCATTGCGGAACATGACGGTGCCTATTCCATGGTCAAAGGAGTAGATTTTGGAGATGTGGGCGCCACGACCATTCATTTGCGGCTGGCGACGACCCACAATGGGAATGTGAGCGTGGAAGTAAGGCTGGATGGCTTGGAGGGAGATTTGATTGCCGAAGTGGAGGTTCCGCTCACTGGCGGAAGTGACCGCTGGGCCCTTGTCAAAAAACAACTTACCAAGGTGACAGGCGCACATGATCTCTACTTTATCTATAAAGGCAAGGCACCAAAAGACGTATTGTATTTCGATTATTGGATGTTTTCAAAATAATCCTCTCAGCAAAATTAAATAGAATCCATATTAAGAAGATAAAAATGAAGAAACGACCTATTATCCTATTGGCTTTTTTATGGGCCACTTTTACTTTTAACCAAGCGTTAGGAAGGCAGGAAGCCGACCGTACCCCGCTGTTTACCAAGGTGATCTATCAGGGAGACGATCAGGTATATCATGATCATCCTCTGGAGGAGGGGGAATTTTACAATCCAATCCTCCAAGGATGCTACCCCGATCCAGCCATTACCAGAAAAGGAGACGATTACTATATGGTTTGTTCTTCTTTTGCGATGTTTCCTGGCGTCCCCCTTTTCCACTCCAATGATTTGGTGAACTGGACCCAGATCGGCCATGTCCTGGACCGAACGTCTCAATTGGATCTCCATGATACCGGGATCAGTTCAGGGGTGTATGCACCAGGAATCACCTATAATCCCCACAACGATACGTTTTACATGATCACGACGGCTTTTGCCGGAGGATTGGGTAATATTATCGTCAAGACAAAGGATCCCAAACAAGGGTGGAGTGATCCCATAAAACTTGATTTTGATGGTATTGATCCGTCTATTTTCTTTGATGAGGATGGAAAGGCCTATGTCGTCCACAATGATGCACCACCGAGGGGAGAAGAACTGTACAATGGCCACCGTGTGATCAAGGTATGGGAATATGATGTGGCAAAGGACCAGGTGATAGCAGGTACTGACAAGATCATCGTAAATGGAGGGGTGGACCTTTCCGAGCAACCCATCTGGATAGAGGCTCCTCACCTTTACAAAAAAGACGGACGCTATTACCTGATGTGTGCAGAAGGTGGTACTGGAGGTTGGCACAGCGAGGTGATTTTTGTGTCGGATTCGCCAAAGGGACTGTTTAAGCCTGCTCCCAGTAACCCTATCCTTACCCAAAGGTACTTTCCAAAGGACCGCAAAAACAAAGTGGACTGGGCTGGACATGCCGATTTGGTGCTGGGGCCGGACGATAAATATTATGGGGTTTTCCTTGGTGTAAGACCAAACGAAAAAGACCGTGTCAATACCGGAAGGGAGACATTTATCCTGCCGGTGGATTGGTCAGGTGAATTTCCGATTTTTGAGAATGGCTTGGTACCGATGAAACCCAAGCTAAAGGTACCAGCTGGAGTGGTCAATAAAACAGGCGCAAACGGCTTTTTTCCCAATGGGAATTTTACTTACGAGGAGGATTTTACAGGTAAACAGTTGGATTACAGGTGGATCGGTCTGAGAGGTCCCAGGGAAGCCTTTATTGCTACATCCAAATCTGGCTTGGAGATCACTCCTTTTGCCGCCAATATCAAGGAGCTTAAACCTACTTCCACGCTTTTTTACCGGCAGCAGCACAACCGCTTTTCGTTCACTGCGGACATGCATTACCTTCCGGGGTCAGCAGAAGAGTTGGCAGGGATCACCTGTCTGCAAAACGAAAGCTTCAACTATGTTTTCGGGGTGACCAAAAAGGGAAGTGATTACTATGTGGTCCTTCAGCGCAACGAAAAGCCGTCCATGAGGAGCAGAGATACCAAATCCACCACCATTGCCAGTGAGCGAATTCCATTTGACGGGCAGATCAGTCTTCAGGTCAGTGCAGATGGAGACAATTATGAATTCGCTTATGCCGTGGATGGAGGAACACCGAAAAATCTGGGAGGGACCGTTTCCGGCGATATTCTTTCCACCAATGTGGCTGGAGGGTTTACCGGAAGTATGATCGGCCTGTATGCCACCAAATCTAATGATGCCTTGCCTGTTTCGGAGTAGTTGATGATTTCTCCAATTAGAATGGATAAGTGATGCGGAGAAGGAACTAGATAACGAAACATGCTACTGTACAATACATAATTGATTTTAACCTAATAAATAACCTGATGATGTCGTACATAATGAAAACCCTCACCAAAACCGTCCTTACTGGAGTTTTGCTCCTGTGTGCCAACGTTATTTTGGCGCAGGATGGGACCATGTATCCAATTGACAACCCTGAAGAACCCAATGCCATCCCCTTGGAAACAGGAGGGGTGGCAGGCCAACCTTCTCAGGAGACTTGGTTCCGTCAATGGGGCGACCCGATGGCCCGAAATATCAGTACCGCCACCCTGACTCCTTTTTTCCCCGAACCCGGCAAGGCCAACGGCACTGCGGTGATCGTAGCGCCCGGGGGAGGATTTAGGTGGCTTTCTATGGGGAACGAAGGCTGGGAAGTGGCCAAAGCCCTTACTGAGCAGGGGATCACGGCATTTGTACTCAAATACAGGCTGCATCCGACCCCCGAATCGTTGGAAGATTTCAGTAATTCCATGAACAGGACCTTTGACGAAGCAGCTAAAGGGACACAAGATAGGGAAGCCCCTCGAAGACCTCGCAGGAACCTTTCCGATCAACTTGAAGATGCAGAAGCAGCCTATGCCATGATTGTGGAACGTGCAGAAGAATGGGGCGTAGATACCGACAGGATAGGCATGATCGGTTTTTCTGCTGGTGCAGGTCTTACCATGCACTGCACCCTTAATTCAGTCACCATGGATTTGGCCTTTATCGGCCCGGTCTATGGTGGGATGGGAGAAGTAGAGGTACCAAAGAATGCACCTCCAATGTTCAATGTAATTGCCAGTGATGATTTTCTTTTCAACGGGCAATTTGGTGTGATCCGCTCTTGGTATGAAGCGGGTATACCGGTAGAGTTCCACCTTTACCAAAATGGCGGTCATGGTTTCGGCCTAGGAAATCCCGACCGCACCAGCAACGGATGGTTTGAAGCCTTTATGCACTGGTTGGACGTGAATGACTTCCTAGAGGGAGATGATAAGTGAAAATTGAATGAAGGGATATGCATGTATCCCCACCGAGAACCTTAGAAGTTGGGGTATCGGTAGGCGGATATGATATAGGAAAGGTTCTCTTTGTTACATAAAATTGGAGCATGAAGCATTTATTCGGATTTTGTGTAACGGTATGGGGTTTTTCCAGTTGCCATGATTTCCCTACCCAGGGATTTGACCATATATCAAAATGATTTCATCAAAATGACCTCATAATGAAAATAGAAACAAAAGAAGAAACACCCCAACCCATCATTCGATCGGGTGTAAGTTTTCCTAAGTGGAAGTACTTGGGAATGGGCTTACTGATTTACCTAATGGCGGGAATAATGAGGGTAAACGCCCAAGATGGCACACTTGATTTTTCCTTTTTGGACATGGAAAAAAACTTTGAAGAGCGGGTGGATATTCTGGTGGATCAGATGAGCTTGGAGGAAAAGGTGAGCCAGATGATGAATGCTTCTCCGGCCATTCCGCGGTTGAAGGTACCGGAATACAATTGGTGGAACGAATGCTTGCATGGCGTGGCGAGAGCGGGCTATGCCACTGTTTTTCCCCAGTCCATTTCGGTGGCGGCTTCTTTTGATAAAAACCTGATGAAGGATATTGGCTCGGTAATCTCTGATGAGGCCAGGGCCAAACACCATGAATTTATTCGTAACGGCAAAAGGGGAATCTATACCGGGCTGGATTTTTGGAGTCCCAATATCAATATCTTCCGGGATCCACGTTGGGGAAGAGGACATGAAACGTACGGAGAAGACCCTTACCTGACGGGAGAGTTGGCTTCCCAGTTCATAGAAGGTTTGCAAGATTCGGATGGCAAATACCTGAAGACCATTGCCACGTCCAAGCACTTTGCCGTGCATTCTGGACCGGAGCCTTTGCGGCATACGTTTGATGTGGATGTAAGTGACCGTGACCTTTACGAAACCTATCTCCCGGCATTCCGCAAGACGGTAAAGGAGGCAAAAGTATATTCCATCATGGGGGCGTACAATAGATTTAGGGGTGAATCGTGCAGCGGCCATGATTTTCTGTTAAATCAATTGCTGCGGGAGCAATGGGGCTTTGAGGGCTATGTGGTATCGGACTGCGGCGCCATTCAGGATATTCACACCGGGCACAAGATTGCTTCCACAGCAGCAGAAGCCGCCGCCATTGGCGTTTCGGGCGGCTGTGATTTGAATTGCGGAAATTATTATACCCATTTGACCGAAGCAGTGGCCGAAGGGCTGATCAGTGAAGAAGAGATTGATATTGCCGTGAAAAGGTTGTTTTTGGCAAGGTTCCGGTTGGGAATGTTTGATCCAGAGGAAGCGGTTTCCTATGCGCAGATTCCTTTCGGTATAGTCTGCTCAGAAGCGCACAATACCTTAGCAAGACAGGCCGCCCAAAAAAGCATGGTATTGCTAAAGAACCAGAAAAATCTTTTGCCCCTTTCAGTGGATAAGATCAAAAGGATAGCAGTCATAGGCCCCAATGCGGACAATGTGGAGTCGCTGCTGGGGAATTACCACGGTATTCCCAAAAAACCGGTTACTTTTTTGGACGGGATAAAGCATAAAGTGGGCCCTAAAGCCGAAGTTTTGTATACTGAAGGGGTGCATCCTGCAGAAGGTTTTTATAACCTGAAGCCCATTCCGTCTGCTTATTTTGAAACTGAAGATGGGCGCCAAGGACTTAAAGCTTCCTATTACGATAATCTTAAGTGGGAAGGTAAACCTGTCTTGGAGCGGGTTGATGACCAAATAGATTTTTCATGGGAGCACCAGCCCATTTCCAAAGACCTGATTGATAATTTTTCCGTGAAGTGGGAAGGCTATTTGGTTCCTCCTGCCAGTGGTCGGTATGAGTTCGGTGTGTTTTCAAAAAGGGGCATGAAAATACGTATCGATGGAAAGGAAATATCCAATGGGTCTGGTACCATTCATCGCGGAAGGTATGCGACTGATATCCTTTCCCTAGAAGGAGGGAAAAAATATAAAGTCGAAGTAACTTTCTTTAGTGATGAAACCAATGCCATCGCCCAAATGCTATGGGCAATGCCAGATGTGAGTAAAATAGATGAAGCAGTGGCAATGGCCAAAAGCGCTGATCTGGCTGTGGTGGTGCTGGGGTTGTCCCAAAGACTGGAAGGGGAAAGCATGGATGTGGTCACGCCTGGATTTGACAGGGGCGACCGTACTGCTATCACGTTGCCTGCCCAGCAGGAGGCTTTGCTCAAAGCAGTGAAGGAAACCGGTAAACCTGTGATTTTGGTGTTAAATGCTGGCAGTGCCATGGCTATCAATTGGGCGAAGGAAAATGTGGATGCTATTATCAGTGCCGGGTATCCTGGAGAAGAAGGCGGCAATGCTTTAGCTGATGTGGTCTTTGGAGACTATAATCCGGCAGGCAGGTTACCGATCACCTACTATCAATCTGTGGAGGATTTACCGCCCTTTGAGGATTATGATATGAAGGGAAGGACCTATCGTTACTTTGAAGGAAAACCTCTTTATCCCTTTGGCTATGGACTTAGTTATACACGTTTTTCCTATAAGGACCTAGAAGTTCCCGCTAAGGTCAATGCAGGAGACCCGGTACAGATCAGCGTAACGGTTACTAATATCGGATCCAGGGCAGGTGATGAGGTGGTCCAGCTGTACCTAAATGACAAGGAAGCTTCCACAATGCGGCCGATTCGGCAGTTGGAAGGTTTTCAAAGGATACATTTGAAGCCGGGGGAGAGCAAAGTGGTGAATTTTACCTTATCTGCTCGGCAGCTGTCCATGATCAATGGGGAATCCAAAAGGGTGATAGAGGAAGGGGTATTTTCCATCCATGTGGGAGGGGAGCAACCTGGATTTGATGGTAAATTGCAGGCGGAAACCACCGAAGTGGTGACTGGTGAATTTCAAGTAATAGGAAACCAGGAACTTGCGGATCTATAAGCAGATAAGGGGTAGCGGCTGTTTCCCAAAGCACGGATACCTCCGAATAGCCGTCTAATCCGCATTTGCAATGCGGACTGCAGAGAGTGGCATTTGTACGGCTACTATTTTCACATGATTGTCCCACATGCATTCGATAGCATTTAGAGAGCACCTGCCTGCCTTTCGCCTTTAGGCAGGTGCTCTGCGCTTTTACTGGGAGCGCAATGAGGCCCATTTATGAGACAGGCTCGTTTTTGGAAATGACTCGTGAGGACAATAAGGTCAAATTGGAAGGATTACCATTTACTCCAAATAGACCAATGCCAAGGTCTCCCAGCCGCTAAGGTCTTTGTTGTGGCCGACTTTCTCCATGGCTTGTGCTATTTTGTTTTTAAATGCCCAGCAGGTTTCCCGCCTTAGGTCCAAAATTTCGGATAGTTCGTTTAGGGTTAGCTCTACATCTTTTCTATTGCTGAGGTACAGGATATAGAAGGCTTTTTCAATGGGGAATTTTAATTTATGGAAAAGGGTTTCGGCAGTGGGAGATTCATAGTAATTACAGTTTTTACATCTCCTGCCATGGTTATTGTCTTCGTTGGATTTGTTATACCCACATTTTTTACAGACAAATTTTTGTTGCCACTTTAATTCTGAAAGAAATTTCAAGCAGGCCTCTTTGTTAGGGAAGACTTTTTTAAAGTCTTCAAAATCAAATCCTCTCATCAGCGCCATATCTTTGGTAATTTCTTCTACATTGCTCCGGAGTTTGTCGTTGTTTTCCTTAAGGTACCGGTTGATATTTGAAATCTGCGCATTGAGTTCCTCAAGTTTAAGGTTTGTCGTTTGAAGTACCACATTTTTTTGGGCCAGGGCAGTGGCCATGTTTTCGATTTCTTCAGTGCGCTCCTTAACCTTTTGGTGGAGCCTATTGTTCATTTCATAGGTAACCCGGTTTTTTTCTTCCAAGGCGGTGGTCTTCTCAATGTTGGCTTTTTTGTATTCTTCTTGGAGATACTTTATCTGATTTAAGATGGACAGTGAAAACAAGACCATTTCTATAATGATGACTGGATGCACAAAGTACCAATTCAAGATCGGGTCATTAAACAATGCAAACGCACGTGTATAGCTATGGAAAATGATAAGGAAAAGGCAAACATAAGCCAATGTATAAGACAAAGAAAACCTTCCTATGGAAAGCAGTGATCTCAAGCCAATGGTAAAGGGAACCAATAATATCAGAAAGGATATGACCATATAGGGGATGGCATCCATCACCATTCCATAATTTTGGTTAAGAAACATGCCCATCATAATGGCAATAGCTGCAACCGTCAGGGGTTTCAATATTGGGGTCTTCTTATATTTCTGGACAAAGAAATAGGAAAAAAGCAACGTGGAGATGATGACAATGAGCTCTGTCAAACTACTGAAATTGGTGATGGTATTGATCCAAGGCACTGATGGCCATAGGTACTGGAAGCCAAGACCATCCCGTCCCAAAGAAAACCAAATGCTGGACACGATCAAGATGGAGGAAAACAGGTACAGGTTTTCCTTCAGTTTTATGACAAGGTAGACATGTAAGGTCAGGATGAGCACCAATATCCCATAATAGAGCCCCAGGAAGAAATATTCATTAAGTGAATGAGAAATAAAATTGTCATTGGTTCGAAGATGAAATGAAAAGGTCAAGGGATAGCTTCTTCGAATTTTAATGAAATACGTCTTGGTTTCTCCAGGGCGAATGTTAAGAAAATAATTGAAGTTTTTGTGAAGGATGTCGCGGTCATCAAAAGGATAATCATATCCTGCTTTCATGGGAAAATAACCTGATTCCCCCTGCGGAGAAAAAAAGGTGATTTCGTCGAGGTCGTATCCCCATGATTCAAAATACCAACCGTAGTGATCGTTTTGTTGCTGATTGGCCACAGTCATCCTGATCCATAAGAAGTCATTGAGATGTCCATAGACGACATGGGGATCCGTTATATGACTAAACTTCTCTTGGAATTCTAAAGAAGCTACCTGTTCGATACCCAAAGAATTGGTGGTGTCAATAAAATAATCAAGGTTTTGGATAATTTCCGGGATCCATTTGACATCCTTCTGTAGATGGATGACCGAGTGCTCTTCTGCCTTTAGTGCTGACACCAAAGAAAACAGAAACAGTACTATCATCGGAAAATGGAGGGGTAGTCTATTCACGGTTATCTTGCTGGGTATTTCATAAAGATTAATATCGAATATAATGATAACTATAATTTCAACCTAGGTTAAATTGCCTTTAGATGAAAAAAGAAAGTTTATAGAGAGAATGAGCCATTTCTATTCTTAAGCATAATCACGCCATCAGGCCATCCATTCAGATTGTTTTTGTAGATAAATAACGTAAGTAGTTGATAGTTAGTGATTTTATCTATCCGCAACAGGGCTAGCTATTTCGAAGGCTAATTTATTGGTTCATACCCTTAATTTTGGGAATACGGTTTGCGTGAGCCTTTCCACAAAGCGTTTTAAAGATTTTTTTCCCTTCATGTAAATGTGGTTATAGATTTAATTTATTGGTTTTCAGTGTTTTGTGTATTTTTTGAGGGTTTCAAATATATCACGTAGAAGCCTATATTTGATCATGAATCCATTCTGAAATAGATTATAGATGGATATCCAATACCTAAAACATAACCCTAATAACCAATGAAACTTTTCATTATACCAGTGGTATTATTTGGTCTATGGTCATGCGTCTTCCCGCTGAGCAGGGATCAGCAGGCCCAATCAGGTCTCAAAGACCTGTTTTATGATGATTTTTATATAGGGGCAGCATTGTCCGGAAATGATGTCAGGGAGCAGCCCACATCAATGGTCATGACATTGAGTAATCATTTCAACAGCTTGAGTCCGGAAAATCTGATGAAGTGGCAGAGCATTCATCCGGATTCCGGAAAATTTCAATTTGTTCAGGCGGATCGGTATGTGGAATTGGGGAAAAGGCTGGGTTGCCATTTGGTGGGACATACGCTGGTATGGCATAAACAAACTCCTGAATGGGTTTTCAAAGACCAAGGAGGGATGCCCAGGTCGTCAAAAGACCTCTCAGCCATGATGCAAGACCATATTCAAAATGTCATGGGACATTTTAAGGGGAGTGTCAAAACCTGGGATGTGGTAAATGAAGCTTTTACCGATGAGGGGGACTTTAGGCCCTCAGCTTGGTATCAGACATTAGGGGAGGATTTTATCAAATTGGCATTTCAAACCGCGAATGAAGCAGATCCGGAGGCTGAATTGTACTATAATGATTACAATGTCTGGAAGCCTAAAAAGACGGATGCAATACTTTCCTACACTTCAAAGATTCGGAACCAAGGTGTGAACATCCATGGAATTGGCATGCAATGCCATTTGGGGTTGGAATACCCTACTGTCAATCAATTGGAAGTGGCCATACAGAAAATCATTAAACATGGGTTCAGGATTTCCATAACCGAACTCGATATTGATGTATTGCCCAATCAAAGTGGGCGTCAAGGAGCTGATATAGATGCCAACTTCCCTTACGAGGCCAAATACGATCCCTATAAAGATGGTCTTCCGCCAATGATGCAAGAGAAACTTACCCAGCGGTACCGGGAAATTTTCAAGTTGTTTCTCAAATACCGCAAGCATATTGATAGGGTCACTTTTTGGAGCATTAGGGACCAAGACAGTTGGCTAAACAACTGGCCAATTCGCGGCAGGACGGCCTATCCATTATTGTTTGATGAAGAATATCAGTTGAAGGATTATATTTTCGACTCATTGACCACCCTCAAAAAAGGAGACAATAGCGGATAAATGCGCTTGATTCCTTTTGGTTCATCTCATAATGTCAATTATTAAACTATTCTATTAAAAATAATGAATGTAGTGAAGAAATATATTGTGAATACCTTGTTGGGGAATACGGTTCCCTGTCATCGATTGTTTGTTTTGCTGTTTGCAATGACGGTCATCGCTTGTAATGGTGAAAGAGAGGATGAGGCTAAAGCTAAAACTAAAACTAATCCTGCAGGTTCCAGCCCATTGATCTTCTTGAATGAACCGCTGATTAAATCGACCTTTACAGCGGATCCTTCTGCCCATGTTTTTGGGGACAAGATATATATTTATCCTTCGCATGACGTGGAGTCCCATGCAGTAGAAGATGATACTGGAGGGCATTTTAACATGGAGGATTACCATGTGTATTCCATGGAAAGTCCTGATGCCGAGGTGATCGATCATGGAAAGGTTTTGGGAGTAGCGGATGTGCCTTGGGCCAAAAGGCAGATGTGGGCTCCGGATGCAGCTGAAAGAGCTGGGAAATATTACTTGTATTTTCCGGCCAAGGATACTGCAGATATCTTTAGGATCGGGGTGGCAGTTTCTACTAGTCCAACAGGGCCTTTTAAGCCAATGGATGAGCCAATACCCGGCAGTTTTAGTATCGACCCGGCCGTATACAAGGACAATGCTAGCGACTATTATATGTATTGGGGAGGAATTTGGGGAGGACAGTTGCAAAAGTGGAGAACAGGAGTTTACCATTCGACCAGTGATAGTCCATATGCCGATGAGCCTGCAGGCCATGAACCTGCCATTTCCCCTAAGGTTGCCAAACTGTCCGAAGACATGACCACGTTTTCTGAAACCCCACGAGATGTGGTGATTTTGGGTGCGGACGGTGAACCTATAAAGGCGGGAGACCATGAAAGGCGCTTTTTTGAGGCGGCGTGGATGCATAAGCATGAAGGAACCTATTACTTTTCTTATTCTACCGGGGATACCCATAAAATCGTTTATGCCACAGGAGATTCCCCTTATGGGCCATTTACCTATAAAGGGGTGTTGCTGGCGCCAGTACAAGGGTGGACGAATCACCATTCCATTGTGAAAGTGCGCAATCAGTGGTACCTGTTTTACCATGATACCCAATTGTCAGGAAAGACGCACTTAAGAAACATAAAGATGACGCCTTTGGAACACCTGGATAACGGGGACATAGCGACTATATACCCCGTGAGCCATTCCATTAACTGAATAAAGTGCGAATTGAAGAATTGAATAATGACTGTAGAAGAGCGCTACAGCGAAGTCATTCCCTTAAAGGACAACAACAACGATCCATGGAAAATGGATTTTTATAGGGTAAACCTAATTAAAAAGCCAAGGAGGTTTCCTTCTTGGTTTTTTTAGCCAGCATACACTGAATAGGACTGGTTTCTTTATCGATGAGGCTGAAAAGCATTCACGAGGCAGATTTTGTTATTATGCTTGAAAAATGAGGTTGTTTAAGGTGGGGAGCCCCTCTTTAATAGTGGGAGAACAATACTGACATCGAAATTTAGATAATAGAAAAGGTGTCATTAAATCTACTTTACAATAAGAATATGAAGTGCACTTGTCAATAATTAGTGCCAGGTTCATATTTGGGGTTTATTAATCATGAAAGTCAGGAAGGGGTCCTCCCTGACTTTTTCCTATAAATAGGGGAAGTCAGAAAAGTTGATCGTAAAAACTACTAGAAATGGCTAAACCTTACTACTTTACATCACCTCTCTTTCGTGAAGCGTGTAACCTGTTGAACAGCATTTGGCATGGAGCGTCTGAGGGGAAGGAGGGATATTTAGCTAGAGGCCAAAACAACCCCTGGCCAAATTTCTATTTGGTTCTTTTCCCCAAGGGTTCCTAAAGAATATTTGGGGTTATTTTATGGCTAAAATAATGTCATAACCTAAAATAAGGTTGAAAGAGAAAAGTTAAACCATACAGGCAAGATCAGGTGATCGAGCAAGCCCATTATAACATTCTAATAATTATGAATACCTACAAATCCCAGTTTAACCTCTTATTTGTGTTGATGTTTCTTCTGTCGAGTGCTCATGCGCTGGCAAGACAGGAAAGCCAACTGGTCACCAACGAGCAAGGGGTGGATCGTTTTCCATTGGTTGATAAAGAAGCTGTTCCTATATGGATCGATGCCGGTGAAGAGGAAGGAGTGATCCTAGCCGCCCAGAATTTTCAACAAGATGTCAAAGCCGTTACAGGGATCGAACCGGAACTGTTTAAATCAGAAGATGCTCCAGATGATTCCTTTGTCGTCATTATAGGTACATTGGGGACAGGAGGGCTTGTGGATGAAATGGTGGCATCCGGTAGGTTAAAGGTTGCTGGAGTGGCAGGCAAATGGGAGACCTTTTTGGTGGAGACGCTGGAGCATCCTTTCCCGGGAGTGGAAGAAGCCTTGGTAATCGCAGGAAGTGATAAGCGAGGAACTATTTTTGGGATCTATGAGATGTCCGAACAAATTGGTGTAAGCCCATGGTACTGGTGGGCAGATGTGCCCATAAAGCAGTCCAAACGTCTTTTTGTGAAGAAAAGAAGGTTTAGCTTGGGAAGTCCTTCGGTCAAGTACCGTGGAATATTCATCAACGATGAAGCCCCCGCACTAAGTGGTTGGACACATGAAAAGTTTGGCGGCTTTAACCATCAGTTTTATGAAAAGGTCTATGAATTGATCCTGAGGCTAAAAGGTAATTTTCTTTGGCCTGCAATGTGGGGTAGGTCGCTGTATGAAGATGATCCCTTGAATCCTGTATTGGCGGATAAATATGGAGTAGTCATTGGTACTTCTCATCATGAGCCTTTAATGCGTGCACATGCCGATTGGGGCAGGCATGGTGAAGGTGAATGGGACTATACAAAAAATGATGAAAAATTAAGGCAGTTTTGGAAGGAAGGGATTCAGCGGATGGGAGACCATGAAAGCTTGGTTACGATAGGCATGAGAGGTGATGGGGATGAAGCCATGAGCGAAGCGAGCAATGTGGAACTTTTGGAAAAAATAGTGGAAGACCAGCGAAAGATTATCGCCTCCGTCACCGGTAAACCGGCCCGTGAAACTCCCCAAGTTTGGGCTTTGTACAAGGAGGTACAGGAGTATTATGATAAAGGAATGCGCGTTCCCGATGATGTCACCCTATTATTATGTGATGATAACTGGGGTAATGTTAGAAAACTGCCCAAAATCGGTGAGAAGCAGCACTCAGGTGGGTATGGTATGTATTATCATTTTGACTATGTAGGTGGCCCAAGAAACTATAAATGGCTAAATACCAATCCAATTCCCCGAATATGGGAGCAAATGCACCTCACCTACGAACATGGAGTCGATGAGATCTGGATTGTCAATGTCGGGGACATCAAGCCCATGGAGCTGCCGATTAGCTTTTTTCTGGATTATGCCTGGTCCCCCAATGCTTGGCCAGCAGAAAGGCTTCCAGCATATACCAGACAATGGGCAGAGAAACAATTTGGCGTGAAATACAGGGAGGAAATTGCCGAAATCTTGGATCTATATACCCAATACAATGGCAGGAGAACCCCTGAAATGCTTGATGAGGATACCTATAGCCTTACCCATTATCAAGAGGCCGAAAGGGTAGTGAAAGCTTATCAGGCCTTGGCACAAAAGGCCAAAACTATCCATGGCCAACTAGAAGGGCATTATAAGGACGCTTATTTTCAGTTGGTGTTATTTCCTGTTTTGGCTTGCTCCAACTTACATGAGCTGTATTTGTCCGTGGCTAAAAACAGGCTTTATGCGCAACAGGGGCGAGCACAGACCAATGAAATGGCCCAAAAGGTAGAAGCACTTTTTGCCAAGGATGCTGAAATGACCCGGTCCTATCACGAAGACCTATCAGGCGGAAAATGGAATCATATGATGGATCAGACCCATATTGGCTATACTTATTGGCAGGAGCCAAAGACCAATGTCATGCCGGAAGTAAAGCGCATTACACTACCTGAAATGGGAGGGTTAGGGGTCGCTTTATCAGAAGGTGAGACGTTTTATCCGCAAACCAAGAAATTGGTGATGGAAGAGATGAGTGATTATCAAATTTATGACAACCATGTTGTACTTTTTAACCGTGGTAAGTCGCCTATTCGGTTCGAGATTCAGAAAAAGCCCCAATGGCTTATAGTGGATAAGGCCTCAGGTAGCTTTGATGAGCAGCAGAAGTTGTCGATCAAGGTAGATTGGCAAAGACTTCCCTATGGCAAAACGGAAGGAGAATTGACCATCAGTTCTGGTGAAGAGAAAGTGGAAATACTGGTTCCTGTTAACCGGGTAGAAGTGCCGGAGAATTTTACGGGTTTTGTGGAGAGCAATGGTTATGTGTCGATGGAAGCTGTCCATTATACTTCCAAGGAAGAAATCTCTCCGGTGCGTTGGCAGGTGATTCCTGGACTGGGCAAAACTAGTTCAGCTGTTACCGCTTTTCCAGTGGACTTTGAAACCCAGAATACAAATACACTTGAGCATCACATTTCATTTGATGCCTATTTTACGACTTCTGGTGACATCACTATTTATACCTATTTATCGCCAACCTTAAACTATAAAAACACCAAAGAGGGTTTAAGGTTTGGAATATCCGTGGATGGTGAGGAACCGCAGATCATCTCCATGCATCAGGATGAGAAACCAGGAAGTTGGGACAAATGGGTAGGTGAGAGCATCAATATTAAAAGCAGTCAACACCATATCGATAAGCCTGGAAAACACCAAATCAAAATATGGTTAGTAGATCCTGGGGTGGTGTTCCAAAAAATAGTGGTGGACACAGGGGGACTTAAAGATAGTTATTTAGGGCCAGAGGAAAGTTTTTTTAGAATACCAAAAAAGTAAAAAGGGATGAAAGTCGGTTTGAATATAAGGTCAGTTATTTGTCTAATTGTAATATTGATCCTTAAGGCTCATTGGAGCTATGGAGCGGTAAAACTGCCCTATTTGATCAGTGATGGAATGGTCCTTCAAAGGAACCACGAAATTCGTATTTGGGGTTGGGCAGATGCCGGAGAAGTGGTGAAAGTGGATTTTGTAGGGGAAATGAAAGAGACTACTACTGGCACTGATGGAATGTGGGAGGTGATTTTTCCTGCTAGGGCAGCAGGGGGACCTTATGAGATGAACATTATTGGGAATGACCATTCTTTTTTATTGAAGGATGTTTGGATAGGGGATGTGTGGGTTTGCTCAGGCCAGTCCAATATGGAGCAGACCATGGCCAGAGTAGAACCCATGTTCCCAGATGAGGTGAAAAATGCCAATAATCCAAAAATCCGCTATTTTGATGTGCCGGATGCTTATGATTTTTCTACTCCCCAACTAGATGTAACGGGAGGGAAGTGGGTCGCTGCAGATCAGGAAAATATTAAGCAGTTTTCAGCTGTGGCCTATTTTTTTGCACAAAAAGTTCACCGGAAATATGGGATTCCAATTGGTTTGATCAATGCCAGTGTGGGGGGCTCACCGATTCAGTCATGGATCAGGGAGAAAGAACTGAAACGTTTTCCCGAGGATTACAAGGAAGCCGTACGGTTTCAAAACCCAAACCTGATCAAAGCAATAGAAGAGGAGGACAGAGACAATAGGCGGAAGTGGCATCTTGAAGTAAGAAAAAAAGATAAGGGGTATGCGGATCAGTCCATGACTTGGCTTGATGCTAAATACCACCCTGAAAATTGGAACGTTATGGAGCGGTTGGATTTGCTACCGGTAGAAAAGGGGAAGCAGCCGGGAAATGGCGTGTATTGGTTTCGAAAGGAGTTTTATCTGGAACAGGACCAGGTTGGAGAGTTAGAGGCAAAATTACTTTTAGGAACCATTGTGGACAGTGACTCAGCCTATGTTAATGGGGAATTAGTGGGAACCACTGCTTATCAATATCCTCCCCGAAGGTATAGTGTTCCTAAGGGAGTTTTGAAGCCCGGAAAGAACCTCTTGGTGGTTCGAGTGATCAATGAGCGTGGCCGAGGAGGTTTTGTCAAAGATAAACCCTATCAGATTGAAGTGGGCGAAGAGGTTGTTGACTTAAAAAATGATTGGATTTACAAACAAGGGGCAGTCATGCCCCCAATGCCAGGACAGACTTTTATTAGGTTCAAGCCATTGGGACTTTATCATGCTATGATATCGCCTTTGCATGAATTTCCTGTAAAGGGCGTCCTTTGGTACCAAGGGGAATCCAATGCCGGTCAGCCTCATACATATGAAGATCAAATGGTCTCGTTGATTGAAGGGTGGAGGAAATCCTGGGGGGTGCCAAAATTACCTTTTCTCTTTGTGCAACTTCCCAATTTTATGGCACCAACAGATGATCCACATTCAGGAAACTGGCCAGAGTTGAGAGAAGCCCAGAGAAAGACGCTAAAGGTGCCCCATACGGGAATGGCGGTGACCATAGATGTGGGAGAAGCCAATGATATTCATCCATTGGACAAGAAGACTGTTGGTGAGCGCTTGGCCCTTCAGGCATTCAAAGTAGCATATGGCGAAAAAAAAGGTCCTTTTTCAGGTCCTGAATTAAAAAAAGTAAAAGTGAAGGGAAGTAAAATAATTCTGACGTTCGAGGAAATAGGCGAAGGCTTAAACACCAAAGAAGGCAGGCCACCTAAGGGGTTTGCAGTAGCAGGAAAGGGACAAAACTATCAATGGGTAGCGGCTAAAATTGCAAATAATAAGGTTGTTTTGGATTGCAGTCATATTGAACAGCCCGAAAAGGTTTGTTATGCTTGGGCAAATAATCCTGTTCAGGCCAATCTGGTCAATGAAAAGGGATTGCCAGCCTCACCCTTTGAAGTCGTCATTGATGATCCTCGTTGATGCCTGAAAAGTGCGATGAAAATTTACCCTAATCAGTATTTATCTAAATTGGAGAAGGACAGGAAAGCGAAGGGCCACTCGCGGTACGAACTTGTCTCTCGTCTATTCGATCAGGCCGCTGCTGAACCGAATCTGTCAAGAGAAGATCTGGTACCATGGCTGGTCAAGGCTACCCTTAGATCCTTGGTCAATTTAAAATGGGACAGTTGATGTCAATAAATTGTCCAATGGTCTGCATTTTGCTTTTTTGTTGAAAAAAGCACCATGAGAAAATTATCACTGTTTATCGCTACCAGTCTCGACGGGTTTATTGCCGGACCTAATGATGACCTAAGTTTTCTGGCATCAGTGGAAAAGGAAGGGGAAGATTATGGCTATGCCAAATTCATCGATATGGTGGATACGGTCATCGTCGGAAGAAAAACCTACGATTATGTCCTACAGCACATAGGTCCTGGACACTATGACAATGGAGGGAGGGACGTCTATGTCATCACCAGGGAAGTCAGACCAGACCAAGGCAAGGTGACTTTCCATTCGGATGGGCTTATCGAATTGGTGGAAAAGTTGAAAGCCGGGGCAGGAAATACCATCTATTGTGATGGTGGTGCAGAAACTATTGATGGGCTGTTGAAGCATGACCTGATCGATGAAATGACCATATCAGTAATTCCCATATTGCTTGGGGATGGCACCAGGCTGTTCAGGAAGGGCAGGCCTGAACAGCGGCTCAAACTGATGGATGTCAAAACATTTGATACCGGTCTGGTACAAATGGTGTTCAAGCGGAAGGATCCATGAGGAGTGGAAAAGGGTGGGGGATGCCCACTCTTTTACAGTTTTCGTGTATTGTCAAGGCCCCTTCTGAGGGAATAGGCGGAACAGAGGTATACCTGAAACGGATCGTTGCAGCAGCGATGAAAGTTTCTGCATCGGACATACTGCTTTTATTCATCAAATGATCCATACCAGAAGTTGTTTCGAACAACCTTGGATTGATGCCCATCATCCGTTTACTACAATATGGTGTGTCAAACGGTATCCTTCACTGATACTGCCAGAAAGGATGGACATTTCGGTTTCTACCCCATCGCTGAATACATTATCCCTCGCATTGGAAGTGTAGCCGCTCATACCTTTGGTGTATCCTTCCTCACTGGAGGCGTTTACTTGGTTTACAGCACTATCAGTCCCTTCTGGGAAGGCGATCTGGGTTACCAATAAAGATTGATTGGACGCATTGAAAACCTGCACATGGATATGTGTGGCTCTGCCTTGGTACCATCTTGGGAAAATAGAGGTGTAAGCAACTTTTCCATTGACATCGGTAACCTGTCGTCCTCGAAGGAAATGTTGGTCAGTATAATTTTCTTGTTGCATGCCAGTCCCTCCATATTCGGAATAGTTTCCATCTTTATCACAATGCCAAATGTCTACCATTACCCCTTCCATAGGCGCGCAGCTTTCATTGCCATTAAGGATGGTGATTTCGATGTCAAGGTCAATGCCCGTTCGGTCACCACGAATGTCCATACGAGTAAGGGACGAGGGGGAGTGGGTGGGGAAAGGACCTGCTGTTTCCGTCGAAGTGATCATACATGTGCCATCACCTGCACCGCTTTCCATATCATTCTCTGTTTCCGGAGTTTCGTTTTCAGTACAAAAAGTAAGAAATGGAAACGTCAAGCTGCTAAGGCCTAATTGTTTTAAGAATGTTCTTTTTTCCATGATTTGGTTTGTTTAGTTGTAAATTGGTTTAATCATTTTTTGCCAAAATCGTTAGTCAATGGTTTTCCTGAAGGAATATATCAGATAACCTTTAACGTAAACTAATTTATCCCAGGCTGCTGGTACTTGGTATATTGGGGCCGTATGGTGCAGGCTATGGGGCTTAATGCTTCAATAACATAAATGCATCCTGACTTGTTGTAGCCCTTCATTTAGCTTTATCATGTGAAACTTTGGACCAGCAGATTTTAAGCCACAGGAAAACTGACCGGAGAAGGCATAACCCTCTTTAGGAACTCCAAAAAAGGAATAATCCATTTTTCCGTTACCATTGCAATCGTGCATTATTGCTATCATGTATTTTCCAGTGGACAATTGGGCCAGTGTTATCGGGGATTTATCTCCGTTGGCAGCTATTGTTTTTTCTAGGATGGGGACCATCCTATCAGAAGTTACTGCAAGCTCATTAAAAACCTGAATTTTAATATTCCCGCCTAAAGAGAGGTCGATATTGTCTATAATGATTTCGGTACCTGCATATTCTTCAGGTAGAGGTAGTGCCAAGTGTAAGAGAATTAGAGAGAGTAAAGTAATTGTCATGAGTTATATATTTATTTGTAGGCTGGTTTTTGGAACCAGATGTCTGCGATATTTAGATTGAGTGTAATGCCATGGGTGACCTCTTTGGATAAGAGGGAAACCGAGCCTGTTTCTTGGTATTGGTAGGATAGACTCACCCTGCTGAATCCCTGAATTGGTAATCCAAAACCCAGACTAGCACCTTTTACGCCCACACTTGTGTCCCTTGATTTTATATAGCCACTGTCATAAAAGAGGCCAGCGGAGAAGTTCATTCTGTTAAGGAATTTGTAACTGTAAAAATTGGGTAAAATTTCTGCTCCTATACTAAACCTGTGACTATCGGTGTAGTTTTCCCATTTCGAGTTAAACATCTTATAACTGTAGTCAGCAGCGATCAGCCATTTTTTATTTTGGAAAGCGAGTCCTCCCTTGATCGTATTCCCCAACTTGGCACTGGTCTCCATACCGGATATTTCATAGAGTACAGAATCAGTCTCATTGAGGTATGCCAAAGTGGTGGGGGTAGCGGTCAGTTTAATGGGGGCTTCATAGGCAGCGCCAATGTTAAACTGTTTATCTCCTTTTTTGAAGGCTACATATTGGATCCCTGCATCTAGCCCTATTCCTTTATAATTGTCACGGTTGTTCATGGTGAAGCCTGCGATTGATCCGCTTGTAACCTGATCGGTATCGTAATATTTTTCATGGTTTATATGGCCAAAAGCAAAGTAGGGCCTCACCCCAAGCGTTAACCGGGATGTGATGTCAAAGGCATAGTTGGCAAATACCTTGTTGATGTTTCCATACCCGTTGATGTACTTGTCAAAAGGGATAGCTGAGCCCGCGAAATAGGTTTCTTCCACAAAGCTATAATCCACACTGGTCATAGGCATGATGCCGAAACCAAGGGCAGATTTTCTGGATGTCCTGAACCAAAGGGAAATTAGACTCAGGTTGGTCCGGTTAATGGTGATTTCTTCAGAAGAGGTGCGAATGTTCATCAACTTATAGTCAATCTGCGCATCGGCCATAAAGTTATAGGCAGTGACACTTGTGCCATTGGCAGGGTTCAGGTAATTCAAAAAATAAGGAGACCGTGCGGCGATCCCACTTCCAGATAACCTGGCCGCTTGACCGAAGTTGTTTTCCGATAATAGGCCAACGCCATAGGAAGAGTAAAGTGAGCCATTACCACGCTGGGCAAACAGCTCACCCTGAAAAATCAGAAAACAAACACTACAACAAAATATTCTTAAAATGCGATGCATAAATTTCAAATTTCTAGCAAAGTACCCCGTTTGGTTTTCGATTTTTGGATTTATAGACCAACAGGTGAAAATTCACGACAAGCTCTCAATTGTCATAATCAACCCCCTATAATGGAAGGGAACCCTTCCCGCTGGGTTAGGAAGAGCCATAGGCAGGTTTCATCGATGAAAATGCATAGTAAGTCTATTTTTCAGGCATTGACCTTTACTTTTTTTATTGCTTTGTGTCCATAATTAATCGATTTAAATAGCCCTTTTAAGGTCGATATATGACAAAAAAGACACCTTTTTATCTCTTGTTTTACATGCTCATGTTAACGGGCTGTTTCCAAAACGAGAGCCTTACAGACTCCCAGATGGTCATCAATAGTGATGAGCTAGAACTTCAGTTAATAGAATATACGGACATTGAATTATTCACCTATTTTAATGATTCATTGGTCACCAATAGCCTTAGCTCCTTTATGCTTGGGCATCACGAGGACAATTACCGTGGGAAAATTCATGCAGAACCCTATTTGCAGTTTGGGATAAGTTCGGGATCAAGTATCGATGATGATGCTTCATTGGACTCTACTGTGCTGATCCTGTTTTACGAAGATTATCACTATGATACACTTCCTGCCTTTGATATTTCTGTGTATGAGCTGACTGAAGAATTGGAGGCCAATGATAATGGCAATATTTTCAGCTATCAGGAGTTTGGTCATGCAGAACAACCCATGGTCACGGCACGATCTAGGATAGTTCCCCATAAGGATTCATTGACTATAACTTTACCAGTATCCTTTGGGAAGCAGTTGTTTGACTTGGGGAAGGAGCATGATGGCCCTTTTGAATCCACAGAAAACCTTAAGGACTTGTTTAAAGGATTGATGCTTACTACAGGAGACAACAGTTCCTTAGTGAGCTATTCGGAGGATTCCTATATTGGGTTTTATTACAGGATCCCCAGTGATCTTGATGAGGGTGCCAAGACACTGAAACTTCCCGTAAACCTAGGGGAAGAAAAATTTACACATATAAGTGTCGACCGGCATTCTGAATTTTATGAATCTCCAGCACCATATGTAAATATTTCCCGTGAGGAGTCTCAAGGAGTTGTTATGGCCGATTTGCTCATGGGGGCATCCATTCGTATAGAACTGCCCAATATCCATGAGCTGCTGGAACTGGCGGATGATTATTATATCACTACTGCCAGTCTAAGGCTTCCATTGAAGCCAAATACGTATGACAGGTATTTTAATCCGCCCGTTACTACGATCAATACCGCCATAGTGGATAAAAAAAATCTCCTTATCCAATACGTAGGAAGCACATCTTTGACGTCTTGGGATGAGCAATTCCAAGAAAAGACCTTTTACGAAATTCCTATCAAGGATTTCATTGATTACAAACTTTCTAAAGGAATCAATAACCAAGATGCCCTGTGGATTTCAGTTCCGCCTTCCACTAGCACACTGCAGGCTTCGGGGCTTATTTTCTCGGATATTTCAGGAGAGCAAAAAATAAAAATCGATATCACATATCTACCATTAAATTAAGAAACAATGCGTAAAGAGAACTTATTGAAATTCATTATTCTACTATTGGGATTATTGTCTACCTTTTCCTGTACTGATGGAGAAGAAGAAACATCAGAGGGAAACTGGGTCAGGAGGTCTTATTTTGACGGAGACAACAGGTCCAATGCAGCGGCATTTTCCATTGGAAATAAGGCCTATATCATGGGAGGTTATACTGGAGATGAATACTTAAATGACTTTTGGGAGTATAATGCAGAAGGGGATTATTGGGAAAGAAAAGGGGATTTTCCGGGAACTGCCAGAAGTAATGCAGTGGCCTTTTCTATTGACGGAAAAGGATATGTAGGAACAGGGTATGATGGTACGGACAGACTGAAGGATTTTTGGGAATACAATCCTGAAACCGATTCATGGAAGGAAGTGGCTCCATTTGGAGGCACTGCCAGGTATGATGCGGTAGGTTTTTCCCTGACGGGAAAAGGGTATATCGGGACCGGTTATGATGGGAGTGAGCAGAAGGATTTTTGGCAATATGATCCTGCTTCGGATTCTTGGCAGCAGATAATTAGCATGGGGGGTGCCAAAAGACAAGGTGCAGTGGCATTTGTTATCAATGACGTTGCGTATGTGTGTACCGGAATCAATAATGGCTCGTATGAGTTTGATTTATGGGCATTGGATGGGAATAGCTTAGCATGGACCCAAAAAGAAGATTTGGATTACGATGATGATTATCTGATTTATCGTTCCAATGGCAGTGCATTTACCATTGGCGGGTATGGCTACGTCACTGTGGGAAACAGAGGATCCATTATTGGCAGTACTTGGGAATACCATCCCTCCACAGATAGTTGGGCAGAAAAAACGGATTTTGAAGGGACTTTCAGGACAGGTGCCTCTGCCTTTTCCGTTAATGGAGAGCGTGCTTTTGTCTTGCTTGGTAAAAGTTCTAGTTTGCGATTTGATGATATATGGGAATTGGATCCTTTTGTTGATTACGACGAAGAGGATTGATATATTGAAATAAAAAATGTTCAAAAAAAAACAAAGAGGCTTATTGAAGGTGATCATTCACCTATTGGTACTGGGGATCATCATGTCCCCAGCGCTTTCTTTTTTGACAGGGACCAATAATAGGCCGGTGTCTTTGTTCTATTTCAGCATTACTAATATAAGTCTTCTGTTTTTTTATGTAGTCAATGTGATTTGGCTAATCCCAAGTTTTATCCTAAAAAGCAGGTACCTGCAATACACCCTTTTTTTGCTGGGGTTTATGGCTGTTTTCATTTGGCTTCACCATTATTTTAGGGAAGCTCCTCCAGAGATGTTTCGAGAGGGGCACATAAATGGGTCGGAGGGGTTTGAGAAACCACGATTTAGTTTCCACTTTTTTATGCCAGAGTTTATCCGCTTTTTAATGATCATGGGACTTGGTACCAGCATCGAACTTATATTACAGTTTGAGAAGGAGAAAAAGAAGTACGAAGAATTAGAAAAGCAGAAGATCATCAAGGAGTTAAACTTTCTTAAAAATCAGCTTAATCCCCACTTTCTGTTTAATGCATTGAATAATATTTATTCTCTTGCAAGAAAGAAATCTGAAGATACCACACCGGCGATACTGCTGTTATCCGATATGTTACGATATGTGCTTTATGAATCCGGTAAGGAAAAGGTTCCCTTAGAGCAGGAGGTAACCTTTATCAAAAACTATGTCAATTTGGAAAAGCTGAAATACCATCCCGAAATCGCTCCAAAAATAAACTGCTCATTTTCCATTCTACATGAGCAGTTTCCGATAGAGCCGTTGTTGTTTATAACCCTAATAGAAAATGCATTTAAACACGGAATTAGTTATGTGTCTCCATCTTTCATACTGATATCGATGGAAGAAAACGATAAAGAGATATTGTTGTCCGTGATCAATAGTGTCGGAAACCAAAAGGACGGCGTGCTAACCAATACCAACAAAGAGGGATTGGGGATATCCAATTTAAAGAAACGGTTGGAGTTACTATATCCTAAAAAGCATAGCTTTAAACAAATCTATGAAAACAGTACGTTTAAGAGTTTTTTAACCATCAGTAAATGAACATCAATTGTATCATTATCGACGATGAAACATTGGCCGTGGATATTTTGGAGGATTATATTTCCAAAATTCCCCTGCTTACCCTAAAGGGAAAGTTCAATTCCGCCATACAGGCCATGGACAGTATCATGCGAAATAAGGTAGACCTTATATTTTTGGACATCAATATGCCCGATATCAATGGAATAAAATTCTATGAGGGCTTACCGCAAAAGCCAAAAGTGATTTTTACCACTGCCTATAGTGAATATGCTGTCAAAGGTTTTGAAATCAATGCCACAGACTATTTGCTCAAGCCTATTGGTTTTGATCGGTTTTTTCAGGCAGTCAGTAAAATCCTTAATCAATCTGATTTGGCGAAGGAACCCAATACTTCCATATCCAGCGAAATACAGCAAACAAAGGAGCAGCGTGGTTTCATTTTCATAAAAGTGGAGCATAGCACCATCAAAATTAACTTAAATGAAATCTCTTATTTTGAAGGATACAAGGATTATGTAAAAATCCATTTGATTAACGAAAAGCATCCTGTTTTGACGCTTAATTCTATAAAGCACTACGAAATGAGTTTGTTTTCAAAGGGATTTATCCGGGTTCATAAATCCTATATCGTGTCCATTGACCAGATAGAGAACATTAGCAGAAACAAAGTTAAATTGTATCAAAAGGACCTGTTCATTACCATTGGAGAGTCATACAGGGATTTTTTTTATGAATTGGTGGTGCGTAAAAACCTATAAGATTAATGGTGGTTCGATAGATTTTGTCTATCATATTATAAAAACTATCAATTGCATTTATTGCTATAGAGTCATTTTTAGCCCTTAATATTGTGTCATAAACAAAACATAAAACTAGACAGCGATGAAAAAGGCATTACCATTTTTAAGTTTGGTGGTCTTCGGATTGTTGGCATTATCCTGCCAGCAAAATCACCAAGGCAAGGAGCAGTCCGCAGATGGACATTCCGGCGCCACAAAGAAAGTAAAAGCTACCGAGAACAGCGATTGGTGGCCAAACAGGTTGGATCTAAGTATTCTGAGGCAGCATTCATCCCTTTCAGATCCAATGGAAGAGAATTTTGATTATATCCAAGCCTTCAATAGTCTGGAGTACGATTCCTTAAAAAGTGATATCCAAAAAGTATTGACAGATTCACAAGACTGGTGGCCGGCAGATTTTGGTCATTATGGAGGATTGTTCATCAGAATGGCCTGGCACAGTGCCGGAACTTACCGGACAGGTGATGGCCGTGGCGGTTCACGCGCTGGCCAGCAACGGTTTGCCCCATTGAACAGTTGGCCGGACAATGCCAATTTGGACAAAGCCAGGCGGTTATTGTGGCCAATTAAGCAAAAATATGGAAATAAAATCTCCTGGGCCGATCTTATGGTCTTAACGGGGAACGTAGCCCTTGAGGACATGGGGTTTGAGACGTTTGGATTTGCTGGGGGCAGGATAGATACCTGGGAGCCCGAAACCGATGTTTATTGGGGAGCCGAGAAAAGGTGGCTGAGTGATGAAGAGCGTTATTCGGGAGACCGAGAGCTCGAAGATCCCCTTGCGGCCGTTCAGATGGGATTGATATATGTGAATCCAGAAGGCCCCAATGGCAATCCAGACCCCTTATTGGCAGCGGATGATATCCGAGCGACTTTTGGCAGAATGGGGATGAACGAGGAAGAGACCGTTGCCTTGATTGCAGGAGGACACACGCTAGGCAAGGCCCACGGAGCAGGCCCTGCTTCCCATGTAGGGGACGATCCAGAGGCTGCAGGGATTGAAGAGCAGGGCTTTGGTTGGAAGAGTGATTATAAATCAGGAAAGGGAGCCGATGCCATTACATCTGGGCTAGAGGTCACCTGGACACCTACGCCCACGCAGTGGAGCCATTTGTTTTTTGTCAGCTTGTTCGAGAATGAGTGGGAACTGACCGAATCACCTGCCGGTGCGTACCAATGGGTGGCCAAGGATTCGGACATGACCGTTCCTGATGCATTTGACGATAGCAAACGTCATGCACCTACCATGTTTACCACGGACCTGTCCCTGAGATTTGATCCAAGTTTCGAAAAGATTTCCAGAAAGTTTTACGAAAACCCGGAACTGTTCAATGAGGCTTTTGCCAAAGCATGGTTTAAGCTTACCCACAGGGATATGGGGCCCAAGACCACTTATTTGGGCCCCGAGGCACCCCAAGAAGATTTGATCTGGCAAGATCCCATTCCTGCGGTAAATCATCCATTGGTCGATGCCAAAGACATTGAGGGATTAAAGGCCGACCTGTTAAATTCCGGGTTGAGCATTCAAGAAATGGTCACTACTGCCTGGGCTTCTGCTTCCACCTATAGAGGGTCTGACAGAAGAGGGGGAGCCAATGGTGCACGCATTAGACTGGCACCCCAAAAGGATTGGGAAGTCAATAATCCTAAGCAATTGGCCAAGGTTTTGGGCGTCTATGAAAAGATCCAAGCTGATTTCAATGCTTCACACGGGGCAAAAAAAGTGTCCTTAGCAGATCTGATTGTACTGGCTGGAGATGCGGCCATTGAAAAGGCAGCTGCCAATGCGGGGTACGAAATAGAGATCCCTTTCGTACCAGGGCGAATGGATGCGGTCCAAGAGCAAACGGATGTGGAATCCTTTGCGGTATTGGAACCAATGGCGGATGGTTTTAGGAACTATCTCAAGACCCAATATACGTTATCCACTGAAGAGCTACTGGTGGACAAGGCCCAGTTACTGACGTTGACGGCTCCGGAGATGACCGTTTTGGTGGGGGGAATGCGATCTTTGGCAGCCAATTATGATGGCAGTGAGCACGGCATTTTTTCCGAAAATCCAGCTGCCCTAAGCAATGATTTCTTTGTAAAGCTATTGGACATGCGTACAGAGTGGGCTCCAGTGGATGATACCAAAGAGGTGTTTGAGGGCAAGGACAGAAAATCTGGAAAAGTTATCTATTCGGCCACTCGAGCTGATCTCATCTTTGGCTCCAATTCCGAACTGAGAGCATTGGCAGAGGTATATGCGAGTGATGATGCGAAAGAGAAATTTGTGAAGGATTTTGCGAAAGCATGGGACAAAGTGATGAAGTTGGATCGTTTTGATTTGAGGTATCGTTAAATCGATACTTAGGGTATTCAGATAATTTCCTAAGATAATATAAACAGCCGCCAATAGTTTTTTGGCGGCTGTTTTACTTAAAAAATAGTAATTTGGTTAGTCATCCACCGGTGGAACAGATCAGGGCGAGGGTCACTTGTTCTTAGGTCATAGGCTAATGTGTTATACGATAATCATTGATACAGAAATGAACTTATGGTATGTGGAGTATCAGATTGAACAAGAAATGAAGTTTAAAAAGTAATTTTCGTTTATTTAAGCTAATCCTACTGCTCAATTTACCGCTGATACGTCATCACCTTGTTGGATACAAATGTTACATCGTCTATTTGACAACTTGCTCCAGCTTCGCCATGGGCGATAAAGCCTATTTCTACTTTGCCATTGGTGACGTTTACGTTTTCAAGACTAATCGTTTTCCAATTGTCCGATTGCTTCACGTTTTCGGTTTTTTGATAGGCGCTGCTTTCGGTATAGGCCTCCAGCCGGTGAAAAGTCCCTGCACTTTTGACCTTAAACGATAAGGTGTAGGTGCCATCCTCCAAGGGAACATATGGAGTGGAAGTGATCATCTGGTAGACTTTTCTTTTGAAAGGTACCTGATCGGAAATGTTCAGACTCCGTTCTCCGATGACGTGTTTTCTGTCTTCTAAGGTATTGGCATGGTTCAGGACAGGTGAATCCTCCGATCCCACGACAACTGTATTGCCTTGCTGGATCTCTGCATGCCAGCCCAGTAGCTGTTCTTGAATGGGTTTGACCGTACTGGGGATGGCTTTTCGGTCAGCCTCAAAGCTACTGTTTTTGACAAAGTTATTGTCCTCGGCAACACTCCATTCGCCTGTCGATTCATTTAGGTTCCATGAATTGAGGGAATTGAAGACAGGCGTTTCTCCCTCAAAGGAAAGGGGACACCATTGATTATAGCCCAATCCGTTTCCGGCAAAATCTGCCCAGCGGTCCCCACAATAAATGACCGTTTCCTGCTTACTACCCTTTACATTGACAAAAAAGCCCGTTTGGGTGATATGGGCATAATCATCATAAGTGCCCGGTGTGATCAGCATGTTGTTTTCTGGCAGGTATGGCCCTTTGATTTCATCGGCCACCAAGTAAAAAGCATGACTGGAATCCCAGCCGTATAAGTTGGAAGCAAAAACATAATATTTGCCTTTATATTTCACCATACAGTTTCCCTCTCGTCCATTTCCCTTAAAGATTTGGTTGACATCCAGTAAATCCACCTTGCCATCCTTTACCCCAATTTCTGAAAGGTAGATCTTGTGCCTTCCCTTTCCGTATGAGTATACCAGGTAGGAAGTCCCTGTGTCAGGATCCGTGAAAACGGTTTGGTCCCCGGTATTGGGGGTGCCGATTCGATCGGTCATGTCCAGCCGATTATGACATTTGAAGGGGCCGGCAGGTTGGTCGGCCAGTGCAATGATTACGTTGCTATTGTGCTGTACGAGCATGGCGTACTGATCTATTTCTTCTATATAGGCTACGCCCAATCTTCCCATCCAGTAAATGTGCTGGTAGTTTTCCTCAACTTCTGATTTTTCCAAGGCATTGCCTTCGGATTTCCAATTGACCAAATCGGTAGAGGTATAGCAGGTCACTGCCTTGAAATGGGTGCGGCTATGCGTGACAGATGGATCCTCTCGGTATTTCTCCGCTTCTTCATAGTGCACCCCATACCAATAATATTTTTCCTGACCATCCTTGGGATCGGTAAAGGTGAAAATTCCACCGCCTTGGCTGTAAATGGGTTCTCCGTTTTGAGTATCCCAAAAACGGTCATTTTTGATGTTAAGGCTTTGGGCATTTACCATGTGGAGACTTAGCGCAAAGAATGCCAGGATAGCGGTAATTGATTTAATGGCCTGGGTAAGGTTATGAGTGTTGTGATCCATTTGTGTTTAGGTTTTGGGTCGTTTTTTTGGTTTATGATTAAATTTGAAAAGGTATGTCCTTACTATTGGTGATTACGTTCGTAAAATTCTATTTCCACAATATCCAATTCGCCTTTGGATTTCTTTTCCGCTCCTGAAGGCTCTATTTTTCCAGTAATTTCCACGATCCCGAAAGCGTCTCCATCGATATTGGCACCGATCAATTTGATCAGGACTTTCTTGCTGCGGGTTGGAGGGAATTGTAAGGTGACATAGCCCAGGCTTTTCGGCGTATTACCGGAAAACACTTCTTTACCATCCATGCTAATGGATATCGGATAGCTCCGGTTGCGCCAATTACTGAGCTTCATGGTGATTTCACTGATTTCTGCTTCCCTTTCCAGTTCGTACTCGATCCATCCCGTGGATCGTTCTCCATCATTTTCCCAACTGGTCATTTCATTGTCATCAAAGGATTTGGAAACGTCCTCGGGATTGGATTGAGCCTTGGCCGACTGGATACCAACAGGTGTTCTGGTAACCCGATAAGACGGGCCTTTTGGGGTAGGGCCGCGGCCCAAAAAGGATTCCAAGTTCTCCCCAGGAAGTGCTGTGCTTAAACCACCGGTTACTTCAAATGGCTGAGTGCTCCAGCTCAAGGTGGCAGGTTTTAAGCCTTCTGCCTTGGCGGTTATGGTTATTTTGCCGGGGGCATCAGTGGCCCGGACAAAAACCCGGTTTACGCCTCCTTCTACTGGGAGTTTTTTGGACAGCACAAAGTTGTCTTCCGGCCCTTGGGCGATTCCTCCTCGCCACTCTGCTGCACCTTTCAGTTCAAAGTGCACCATGTCCAGGGCCGTGGGACACCTGTCACCCTCACTGTCCACTACTTCCACTTGTATCAAGCCGAGGTCATGGCCGTCAGCGACCATCCCTCCCGGAGCTTGCTTCAAGCTCAACTTTAAAGCTGCCGGTTTACCGCTCGTGACGATTTCATCTTCACTGACCGCTTCCCCTAGTTCGTTATAGCTTACTGCCTTGATGGCACCAGGTTCCCAGGTCACCTCCGGGAAGGTGAAAAGGAAGCGGTAGGATTGCTCCCCTTTTCCCAGGGATTTTCCATTGACGAATAGCTCCACCTCTGCGGCATTGGAAACCACGTAGATCGGTTTTTTAATTCCTGCCTCATAGTTCCAGTGTCCCATGATATGGGTCCGTGGCTGCTCCGGGTCTACCCAGCCATCCCACATGACTTGGTGGGCGAAATAGCCATCCTTGGGCACACGCATGGGATCCACTTCGCCACTTCGGCGGTAGTTTTCGGCCCCTCGAAAATGCGTCTGGGTGTCCGAAAAGATAATGTTGACCCCGCCGGAGCTTACACGCTTCCCAGTGCCCGGGCGTTCCCGATAATAATCGTACCAGCGGACGATGTCCTCAATGGCATGGGAATCCTGATTGCGGTTATACTCACTGGCATCCTTTCCCTTATAGGGCGGCCCATCACCATCTTTATGGTAGGGAGGAGTGTATTCGTCCCAATATTTTCGAAGTCCTTCGTCCCTGGAATATTCAGTAGCCCACATGGGTTGGTCGGCACTTTTGTTGATGTAGAGCATTTCTCCCCCGTATTCGGCCTCTTTACTGCCAAGCATTTCACGGCTTCCTATAGCACGGCCACCATGGGGATCATGTTGGTCCCTGATCTGCTTCATTTCTGCCATGTGTTCCTCGCTGATATTGTCATTGCCACATTCATAGAATAGAATACTCGGGTTGTTCCGGTTGTAGATAATGGCATCTCGCATGAGGTTTTTACGTTGCTCCCATCTGAAGCCCTGAACATCACTTTCTGCATCACCGGCAGGCATGGCCTGTATCAGCCCGACCCGGTCACATGACTCCACATCCTGTTTCCAAGGGGTAATGTGCATCCACCGAACCAGGTTGGCGTTGCCCTCTACCATCATCCTATTGCTGTAATCACTGATCCAAGCGGGAACGGACATGCCCACTCCGGGCCATTCATTGCTTGTTCGTTGGGCATATCCCTTCACTTGGAGAACGCGATCGTTCAGGTAGACCATTCCGTCTTTGAAGGCCGTTTTCCTGAAGCCTGTCGTGGTTTTTACTTCATCGATTTCCTTTCCGTCCACGAGCAACGTGGTGAAGACGTCATACAGGTACCCATATCCCCAGCTCCAAAAATGCAGGTGGTCTAATTCGGCCGTAGCGGAAAGCATCGTGGTCTGCCCTGGCGATATGGTCTTTTTGGAACCTTCTATTTTTTTTACCAAGGTACCATCTTGTTCTTTAATGGTGACTTGGTATTGCACCTCTAAGGCGCGTTTCTGTTCATTTCGTACCTGACTTTCTGCAGTTACCCTTGCCGTGCCATTGTCCACGTCTATATCCTGGGCGTACACATAGGTGCCTTCCGTTCCCAGGTTAGAATACAAAGGCAAGGTCTGGTACAATTTATCCGTGATGTGCAGGTAAACATTTTTGGGAATACCCCCATAATTGACATTGAAATTGCGATCGCTCCACTGGTATTTGGTTTGGGTGGCCTTTTCCCGATAGTCCCAGTCGTTGTCGGTACGGACGGCTACGACATTACTTTCAGGGAACGGATTGAGCAGGTCAGAAATGTCAAATCCTACTGCCATTGCCCCATTTTCATGGCGCCCGATATGCGTTCCGTTGACATAGAACTCGCCTCCCTGGCGCACCCCTTCAAATTCCAAGAATACTTTTTGGTCTTCCTGGCCTTCTGGCAGTACAAACGTTTTTCGATACCACGCTATTCCGGTAGTGAGGCTGTGGATATCCACTTTATAGGCCTCATCTTCGTTCCAAGCGTAGGGAAGGGTGACCGCCTTCCAGCGGGAGTCGTCGTATGAAGGTTTTTCGGCTAATGATGGATCACCGGTTTTTACTTTCCAGCCTGAATTGAAATTGTAGGTGGTCCGTTGGGCTTTGGTGGAGTGAAATAGAAGGAACGTTCCGAGTAGAAGAAGATACTTGATTTTCATGGTTTTTTTTAGGGTATTATTGCATTACAAATGATATGCGGTGCTCACATGGAAATCGCTTTTAACCAAAGGTGTTGTATAATTCAAGCAATATAGTGTCAGACCGAACGCTTGCCTGACCGGCAGGCAGTCGAGGTCCAATGTCCAGCCTTCGACTCCGCTCAGGCTGACATCACTTTTGAAAGCTATTTCCCTGTATGTGCTCACTCATGTCAAGATGAGCAAGTTGTTGAGCATCGTTTCGCTTTTCTCGGTATATGGATTAGGAACCGTTAAGAGTCCTGAAACTACTATATAAGCAGGTTAATGGATGGTTTGGCCATCTCTCTTGACCTATGGCAAACCTGTCTGCGATGAGGTGCCATGGGAAATACCAACGTTCGAACGGATTCTGAAGCAGTATTGAGCCAACATACTTGTTCGATGTGGTGTTATATAGGCTACTGCATATTCCGAGTTTAGCGCCTTAATTTCAAAAAGTACAAATGAACGCTGATAAAATTGTATGGTGTTGTACTGGTAAAGCCCCAAATCCAATCCTTTTTTTATTTTAGCATGTTTTGGAAGAGCCAAAAATAGTGGTTTGGCAGAGAGTAGGCTGTCTCAAGTGTTATTTTCTCCTGTTTAAATGAGATAACCTCGTTAGATTTTTTCCTTGGGAATGGTAAAGCAGAACACCGTGCCCTCTCCAACGGGAGATTCTGTCCAGATCTTACCATTGTTCTCCAAAACAATTTTTTTTATGATGGCCAATCCCAACCCCGTACCAGTGGGTTGGTTTTCGCCGTTCAGGCGGAAGAAAAGGTTGTAAATATTGTCCTTGAATTTTTCGGGAATTCCCGGACCGTTGTCCTGCACGGAAATCAGGATGTCATTAGCCCTACTGATGCAACTGACAATCAACTTGCATTCATCTTTGTTGTTGAATTTTAAGGCATTGTTGATGAGGTTTGAAAGTATCTGACGTAGGGCATTAGGATTGTAATAGACATGTGGGGTGTCTACATGGTAGGTCACGCTGATAGGATGGACATAGGAAAGTTCCTTTGTGATTTGCGAACACATTTCGACAACGTTAATCGGCTCGGTTTTCCGTGTTTTGGAGGTCATTTGGGCATATTCCAAAATTCCATTGGCCATATCCAAACTCTTTTGGTTCGATGATTTCAAGAGGTTTATATATTCAGGTATTCTGGAGTAGTTGCCTTCTTCCACTTCCATCTCCATGAGTTCTAGAATGCCGATGGTGTTGTTGATCGGAGATTTGATATCATGCGCCAAGGTATAGGAGAAATTTTCAAGGTTATGAATGGTTTCTCTCATCTCGGATAATTCCTGTATTTTATTCTCGATTTCTTCCCCGAGCATGTTAAGCCCATTTGCTAGAATGTCTACTGGCGAATTTGAAGCGTCTGTTTCGACCTTACAGGGAAAGTCATAGCTGGCGATTTGTTCTACTAGTTTGATGAGTTGACTGATTTTGTTATCATGTAATGTTTCATCAAGGCTATTACTATTGAATAGTTTACTTTTTTTCATCGTCTTTCATCGTTTTTAACCATTCCATAGCCATGGTGCTATCGGAAAACAAACGTATGGGAAACAAAGGCTTGTTAAATCCCAAAAAGAATTTTCCTAAGAGTTTCGAAAACTTGGATTTGGCCACAATACCTGCGGCATATTGGATTTCCGCACACTGCTTAGTGCCATATAGTGCCCTGCACTCTTTTGAAATCCCTTTGGCCTGACTAATATCCACGACAATTGCTACGCGCTTTCCTGGAGCCAATGTAGCCACCGCCTTTAGATTTTCTCTGCCATCCTCCAGTTCAAGGTATTTATTGGGCAAGACCCTGGAAAAGATTATCCCATTGTCCAATAGCTGGAATTCTTGGGTGTTGGTGGTGATGTATTGCATGGTCAATGGTTAATGAATCCTTTAATTTAGGTACCAATTATATTGGGGGATAAGAGGTACTAGATGGCAATTAATTGGTAATAATTTACCAATTTTTATACTAAATTGATATAGTCCTCTAAAACCGAGCCAAAATAATTGTTGTGAACGTTTAAATGCGGTTTTTGGACACAGTAAAGTGCATCTTAAAGTAATAATAATTTTAAGGTGGTGAAATTCAGGGATAAGAAGCCTATGCCATTTTAGACTAAATAACATGGGGGTATTGATGGTTAAGGAATTAACTGTTGGTATGGATATAAGTGATAATGAGTGTTGAATTTATAATACGTATTATTAAACCTCATAAGGATCAGTATCCATTTAAAAAGATTTTGTTAAATCGTTCTATTGGGATCATCAGGAACTATTGGGATGCCTTCATCAATGGTTCTAGCAGTAATTTCGTGAACTACCTTATCAAGTTCCTTACAGGAATTTTCAATCCAATCCAAAATTTGGGCTAAAGGAATATCATCGTCATCAACCTCCCTGTACATGGATACCAGTCCCATGATTCTGGAAAGTGGGGCCCTGATCTGGTGGGATTGCAACCATGCTATTTCCTTTAAGTGATTGTTTTGTTGGGTGATCTTTTTTAAGTGCTTTCTTGAGGAGGTAACATCCAGTACGGAGCCCACGGCACGTACCGGCTTGCCGGTGTCGTTTCTCAAAATAAGACACCTGTCCACCACATAGGAAATCCGATTGTCCGATAATAGCAACCTATATTCCTTTTTCCATGATTTTGCGGTCTTATTGCTTAGTGATTGCTGCAAGGACTTCCAGACGCTTTCTGCGTCCTCTGGATGGATTTTCTGAAACCAGGAATTACCTTTTGTAAAGGACTCTGAGCCCTTGTAGCCTACTTCTTTTCCCATCCTCGTCCCCCGGGTGATGGTTCCAGTAGAAAAGTCCAGTTCCCAAATCATTTCATTACTGACCTTCATGGCCAGTTTAAATCGGTTGTTACTGATGGATAGCTTTTGTTCGTGTTCTTTTTGATCCGTAATGTCTCGAATGGTTCCTTCCAGTCGGGTAGGAGTGCCTTCTTTGTTTGTTACCAACTTGATTTCCTGCTGTACCCATTTGGTTTTACCTTTTCCATTGATAATACGGTGCTGGAAACGGTTTACTTTACCGGGCTTTAGACTTTTAATGGGATCATGCTCGAGCAGATACTGGTCATCAGGATGAAATGTCTTGAGAAGGTTATCCATGGTCGGCACAAACTCCTTCTGGCTATATCCGTAGATTTTATATGTTTCTTCACTCCATTCGGATATGTCCGAATTGATATCTCTGCTCCAATAGCCCATTTTTCCTATCTTTTGGGCGGTTTTTAACTTGGTGTAGGCTTCCTTTAAGTTATTTTGAGCTTGCTTTTGATCGGTAATATCCTTTGCAACGGCAATAATGATCTTTGATTCGGGAAGTTGCCTTCCCTTCCAAATAAGGGATTTGACTTTCCCCGTTTTTGTAAGGAATTTGGTTTCCTGTGGGAGCTGGGTTTTTCCCTCTAAAAAGGCATTCATACGCTTAAGGGATAGTCCCCCGTCCTTGGTGTAGATTAGATCGAGGAGGGGATAATGGAGTAGTTCCTTTTTATGGTATCCCAACAGTTTTTCGAGTGCCCGGTTGTGTTTTTTAATGTACCCATCATACCCAATAATACATAATGGTCCGGGCGATAGGTCGAAAAAATTTCTGAATTCTTCTTCTATTAATTTTTGTCTAACGATAGCCCCTGTAGGGTCAAAAACTGCTTTCACTATTCTTATATCACTGTTTAGCACCAATATATCTTCGGTTGAAAAACCAAGAAACACCCCAAGAAAATGGTCATTGTGCCTAACAGGTATGGCGAATGCAGACTTAAGAGATGTTTGTGAAAATCTTTTCTTTCGGATAAACAACGGTTCATGGGCAAGCTCTTCCCAAATCTCAATAGAATTGCTCGACCAGCATTTGCCCGGTAGTCCTTGCCCCTTCGCAAGGGTGTCCATATCTCCTTTTTTATAAAGCTTGGCAAATGGGGCAGCTGAATGGTGTTTTGCCATGAGGTTAAGTTGAAGACCGTCTTTGGATACCAACCAAAATTCCCCACAGTCGGTCCCCGTGAGCTGGTTGATTTTTGCTATTGCACGCGACATTCCTTTGGAAAGTGTGCTGGATTGTCCTAAGGCATTTGCCATAGCAGCTGCCAAATCACTTGTTTTGCGCTTTTCCATTTCATCAGTCACGACCTGTGTGTTCGCAATGACACCGTGAATGGAGGGATCATTTAGGTGGTTGGACAATTCTGTGTGTAGCCAGACGTAGTTGCCTTTTACATCCGTAAACCGATAAGGAGGCACGGTAACATGACTTTTTTGACTTATTTCCTTCAACTTTTTCATAACCTTTGGGGTATCATCCGGATGGATAAATTCAAAGGCGTTTTTGCCAAGGAATGATTCAGGAGGGATCCCTAACACACGGGTGCTGGTGGGAGCGACGTATTTATAATTTCCATGATCATCAAGAAGGGCGATCAGGTCGGTGCCGTTTTGTACCAATGATCGGAACCTGACCTCACTTTCCTTCAATTTTTGGTAAGAAATGGCTTCTTTGATGGCGTAGGAAAGATTACCGGAAAGCCTCTCCAAGAGTTGGATTTCCATTTCTTCCCAATTTTTTTCGTGGGCATGGTCCTCCATTGCTATTACTCCGACAGGTTTTTGGCGCATCATGATGGGAACCAAAACCATCGATTTGATCTTCAGGCCGACTAGTGTCGACCGAAGATCGGGGTCGCAAAGATGTGTAGTGTTGAATTTAAATGATTTGCCCGTTTCCAAATGCGCCCTACATGGAGGAAAGTGGAAAAGCAGAGACGAAACCGAGTCTACTGGGGGCTCGTCGCTACTCTGGGAGGTCCAACTGATAAAGGGGACGGAGGGCAGAGTTTTTTCATCCCATTTGGAGAAAAATAAACGGTCAGCCTTTAATAGTTTCCCAACTTTTTCCAAACATGTTTTTAGGGCGCTTGGCCATTGCTTTGATTTAAGCAGTATTTCTTGGATGTCCCGAATGGCCGATAGGTGGTTTTTTTGCCGTTCAATGTGCTTTTGCTGAAGGTGGCTTTCCGTCAAGTCTATGGCCGTGACGATTTCAGCACGTCTACCATGATATTCTATGGGGTTGCTCTTGATCTTAACTTGGATGATTGTTCCATTTTTGAGTTTGTGCCGGAAGAGATTGTCCTTAAACAATTTGTTTCCTTCACGGACAGCAGCAACTGCACGTTCCAACAGGGCTATGTCTTCCTTGGGCCTTATCTCCCGAATGGTCATGTCCAAAAACTCGCTCTTGGAATAACCATAATGAACCACCGCCTCATTGTTTACAGCCAGAAATTGATAGGTCTCCAGGTCATAAATCCACATGGGAAAAGGAGATTGGTCAAAAATAATATTTTCTGGCATACTGGGTTTAGTGGTGGAAGTAGACATGATCCTTATATTAATCGGGTTGTTGGGTCGTATTCTTAATGCTTATAAAGCAATTATTCTACCAATAATAACTAGATTTTACTTTAAACAAACAAATAGCACCAATATGATCAAATCCGAAAGGATATGGCCGGTTTATAAATTGAGGTGGAGGCAGTGAATGCTATGGTTTTGGGATTCTCCTTGTCGTCTGTGTTCTTCGACCCTGTGATCATCTGGGGTGGGGGTGAGGGTTATTCTATGCCGAATTTACCGGCTGTCCCTTCCAGTATTTTACGCGGATCAAACCCGATTCCCGCTTTGAAGACGGTTTCTACTTCTCGGATAATGGATGGATCGGCCACAAGGTTTCCATCCAATATCACAAAATCAGCCCTCGTGTGTACTTGAATCGTACCAATATCATCCCTTCCAAGCGCTTTGGTACCATTTCCAGTCATGATTTGAATGACCTCTTCGGGAGAGAATCCAGCTTCTAGCAAGAGTAAAAAGTTGCGCTGGTCACCAAAACCGGGAAGGACATGGCGTCCAGCATCTACACCGCTGCACAGCAAGCCTCCCATTTTGGTATATTGGTATTCAAAAGCCATGATACGTTGGAGCCTTTTATAGCGTGTGGCATCGGGCGGTGATTGGTCAAATCGTTCTCTGGCTTGAAGGTAGCGGTCAAGCAGATAGGGTGACATGGCTTTTTGAGTTCGCTCATCAGCAAATGCCCTGGACGGGACACTGGCTTCATAGATGGCGAGTGTGGAAGTTAGGAATACACGGTTATCGATCATCAGTTGTTGAAGGTTTTTGACTTCTTCATGATCGATGGCCAAGCTGTCCATGTATTCTCTTCCGCCATTACATGTCCCAGGATCCTTGTCGGTACGAAAGTCACTGGCACTGTTCAGGCCATGCTCGATTCCATCAATCCCCATTTTGGCGGCCTCGCCAAAGGTGACAGAGCACAAGTGCCCCCTTACGTAGGCTTGGTGGATATGGGCCATATCGATGGTAGTTTCCAGGTCTTTGGGACGGATATGTCGGTAAACCTTGAACCATTTGACACCTTGATCCAACCAATATTGGAGCGTGTCGCGAAGATGTTTTTCGTTCTTTGGAATGACCATGTTGGGGTTGCCGCCAGGCCCTGTGATGAAGGGACCACTCGCTATGGTCGAAGGACCGATCTTTAGGCCTTGATCGATTTGTCTGGAAAGTTCCAGCTCACGTGCGGGAGAAGCAGCACCGCAAGTCTGGATGGTCGTCACACCCGAGGCCAGGTACAGCTTGGCTGCGATGTCCCCCACATAAGGAAACTGGGGGATATGCAGGTGATTGTGCATGCCTACCAACCCGGGAATGATCGTTTTTCCACTTAGGTCAATGGTCTGCGTACCGATCGGAATTTCCACTTCCGAATGGTTTCCTACACCTTTGATTATGCCGTTATCGATGAGCAGGGTTTGCCCTTCTCTAACAGGTTCTCCTGTGCCGTCGATGATCCTGACATTGGTAAATGCATATGTTCCCGCTTTGTATTTTACATAGGCATAGAGGCTGTCGGCAAGTTGGGATCCCTGCTGGTCAAAACCCCCTTGGTCTTTTTGCTGGGATTTGCAGCTAAAAGAAAAAAGTAGGCCTATGAGTACCAAAGAGGTTCGTAAGATGTGTTTGGTCATAAGGTTAAAGGTTGAATATGTTTAGTCGATTGGGGTGCTTCCAATTCTGATAGCCCGTTCCAATATTGCGCAAGAAAGACTGGAGTGGCAAGAAAATCAGTTCTTTTGGTTCAGGTGTGGAACAGGATAAAACCAAAGCTGTAAAAATTATGCCAAGGAAGTTGTTCCAGTAGTTCTAAAGGGGAAAGTAGCGGGGCTTTTGATTGCTAATTGCCATTTTACGCAAATTCGCCCCTAACATTATTTGGGAAACAATGCTGGAAAGACGTTTTTAGCCTAGGTATAATTTACGCCATAAGGTGTCAGGCCAAGCCTGGTTTTTTAGGAAGGATTTTCTTTTAACCTATCTTTAACATACTCAATTTGATGTTTGCCATGTGGTACAGGCTGGCCGTCTTCTCCTAAGTTTACCATGATGATTTCATCAATGGTGATGATGGTTTCACGGGTCATTTTATTTCGGACCTCGCACTTCAAGGTCAGGGAGGTTTTGCCAAATTTGACAGGCTCAATGCCAATTTCGATGATGTCATTTACACGGGCAGAGGCCATAAAATTGATGGAGGACATGTATTTGGTGACCACGTGTTGGTTTTCAAGTTGGATGATGGCATAAAGTGCCGCCTCTTCATCAATCCAGGCCAGCAGCCGCCCTCCAAACAATGAGTTGTTGGCATTTAGGTCTTCTGGTTTGATCCATTTTCTGGTGTGAAATCGCATAGCTTTTATCTTTTGATGTAAAACATTGATAATACGAAAATAATTCGAATCTCAGGATAGTCAATACCTAAATAAGCGGCTTTACGCTCCTAAAAACAATGGAAAATACGAGTGGGATGAATATTGGGCGGAGGCTCTTAATGTGGCAGCACTTCTTAAGCCGATTATAAGATCGTTCACCGATGGAAAGTAGCAGTCCATTTCGGTAGAATTGGTGTATTTTACTTTTATTGAGCTGAAATAAAATTAGTGAAAAGAAAAAATAACTTACTGCAACGTACCATGAACATGAATAAGTTGACCCAATTAGCCATCATACTAATTATTGCACTTTTTAGTACCTCTTTAAATGGCTGGGCACAAGAAGGGAAGTCTTCAGTCCCGTCAGCATCCGGTGGACAGATTCCGCCGCATCCTCCGCGTTTGCCCGAGGGAGTAATTCCTGCTTTTCCCGGTGCCTGGGGAGGAGGAATGTTTACCACCGGAGGTCGGGGTGGAAAAGTCATGGCCGTAACCAATTTGCAAGACCGTGGACCCGGTAGTTTGAGGGCAGCACTTGAGGCAGAAGGGCCCCGGATAGTGGTTTTCAACGTAGCGGGAACCATTGAAATTTCGGATGACATTAACATTGATCATCCCGATATTACCATAGCAGGACAGTCTGCTCCCGGAGATGGGGTCTGCTTGAAGGGAACCCTTAACATCAATACCCACAATGTGATCGTTCGACACCTGAGGGTTCGTAGGGGAGTACCTGTGGGTGGACAAGGAGACGATAATATCGGCGGGAATCCCGAGCATCATATTATCATCGACCACTGCTCGACCAGCTGGGGCATGGATGAAAACATTAGTCTTTATCGGCACATGAGGGCTTCGCTTGACGGAGAAACCAGGATAAAGGATCCTGCAAAACACATTACCATCCAATGGACCATCAGCAGTGAAGCCTTGGATGCCCGAGGCCATGCTTTTGGCGGTACCTGGGGTGGAAATCCATCTACTTTTCACCACAACCTCTTTGCCTGCAATACGGCCAGAAATCCCTCCATTGGGATGTCAGGGGATTTCGATTTCCGCAATAACGTAATCTTCAATTGGCAGCACCGCACCATGGACGGGGGAGACGAGACTACCCAAATCAATGTCATCAACAATTATTATAAGCCGGGACCTGCTACCAATGAGGATATGATGGCTGTTTTTGCTCGTGTCGAGTCCCGCCATATGTATTCTCCGGGAAGCGCTTGGGCAGCGGGAGACTGGTATCCCCAAGCAGACGACAGGCCAGGTAAATGGTATGTTGCGGGAAATGTCATGGATGGAAATGCCGCCATAAGTCAGGACAACTGGAAAGGAATGCGAGGGCCAGAAGCACTTGCTAAGGTCAATACCCCTTTTGTGGGATGGCCAGTAGCTCCCCATCAGACGGCCAATGAGGCCTTTGAAACGGTATTGGAGAAAGCGGGAGCGACATTGCCAAAACGTGATGCCGTAGACAAACGGGTAACCCAAATGGTGCGCACGGGCAAGACCATGACCGAAACAGGTATCATTAAAGACATTTCAGAAGTAGGAGGTTATCCGTCGCTTACGTTTGAGGAGCATGAAGTTCCGGTGGACAGCGATGGGGATGGTATGCCGGATGCATGGGAAACGCAACATGGCTTGGATCCCCAAAACGGTGAAGATGGTGCTTTGGATAGTGATGGAGACGGCTATACCAATGTAGAAGAATACCTCAATGGTACCGATCCGAATGAGCACATCAATTATAGGAATTTGGGCAACAATATCGATACCATCAGTTGATAGGCTGTTTTTAGGGTGTCGGGTAAAGCGTGGATTTAGCTTTTTTTGAATGCCAGATTCATCACCCCAGAAATGTCAAAAGAGGCTGTCTCCGATGTCATGACGTGAACATTTCAGACAGCCTCTTTTTTGGAACCCAATCAGTCCGTTTAACCAACCTTAGGCTAGGTGGACATGATCGGTGATGACTTTTTTAAAGAATCACCCAGGCTTATGGAAAAGGATCCTTAAAGGAATCGGAGGATAAGGTCAGGGCTTCATCATAGGTACATAGGCAGCTTTCAAGGGCCTGTTGAATACGGTTTTGTTCCAGTGCTGTACCGATCATCACCAACTCATTTGTCCGGTCTCCAAAGTCAGGATGCCAGTTTTTGTCCAGGGATTCCTTGATTTCTAAGTAATAGGGATTGTTTTGCCACTCGTCCTGGGGCATGGAAGCCCACCATTTGCCATAGGGTTCGGCTTGTACCGATTTTCCAGCTTGGTTCCAGAGCAAAGCTTGATCTGGTCTGGAGGCAATCCAAAACAATCCTTTGCTCCTTAACACTTCTGATGGCCAGTTTTGGGTGACAAAATCCCAAAACCGCTGGGGATGGAAAGGCCTGTTCTCTCTGAAGACAAACGAACCAATGCCATATTCTTCGGTTTCAGGTGTATGTTGATTGTTCAGTTCTTGGATCCAGCCGGCAGATTGGGAAGCTTTTTCAAAATCAAAAAGGCCGGTATTGATGATTTCCTTGGGCGAAATATTCCCACGCGTTGCTTCGATGAGCTTGGCCACAGGATTAAGTTTCTTGATCAGGGCTTTGACCAATTCCAATTGGGATGGAGTGACCAAATCGATTTTGTTCAGGATGATGACATCTGCAAATTCCACTTGATCTGTCAACAAGTGGACGATGGAGCGATCATCTTCTTGGCCTTCCTCCAGCTGTCGATCAGCGAGCTTATCCGCAGAAGTATAATCTTCTAAGAAGTTCAAGGCATCCACCACGGTGACCATGGTATCCAGCTGCGTTAGCTTGTCCAAGTCCAATAAAGGTTCTCCGGTCTCAAAGGTGAAGGTTTGGGCCACTGGGATCGGTTCTGAAATGCCCGTACTTTCAATGAGGAGGTAATCAAACTTCCCTTGGATAGCCAATTTTTGCACTTCTTCGATCAGGTCTTCCCGGAGGGTGCAACAAATGCAACCGTTACTCATTTCTACGAGTTTCTCTTCTGTCCGTGATAGTTTGATTTGATTGTCCACTACTTGGGCATCTACATTGATTTCACTCATGTCGTTCACGATGACGGCTACTTTCAGCCCCTCCCGGTTGTGGAGGACATGATTGAGAATGGTGGTTTTACCCGCTCCCAAAAAGCCACTGAGGACAGTGACTGGGAGTTTGCGACGTATTGTTTTCATAATTATGATTGACCGTAAATAAATTTCCAGTTGATGAAATGGGAAACTGCGACACCACAAGCTCCCACACTGACGATTATATGGCTGATTTCATGCACATGGTGGTCATGAATGAGGTGACCTATGCCGATCACAAGAAAGCCTGATGCTGCTATTACCAGGGGCAAGGGACGGCGGTGATGCTTTCTATATCCATGGCTCAATGCTCCCAGCGCAAGCAACAGGCTGACGATAAGAACGCTATATTCTATCCAGGGGTCAGTTAGAAATTTGAGCCCGGCCAATGGTGTCACTACCAGAATAAATGGGAGCGCTGCACAGTGGATGCCACATAAAAGCGAAGCAGAAATACCTAAAAAATCCCAGGGGCTATCTTTTAAAATTGATTTCATGGTTTGTTGATTTTTATTGCAAGCATCTTGCAAATATAGTGTAAAAAATATTAATGCAACAATGTTGCATAAAAATATATTATCCATTAGGTTTGTAATCTCAGCTATAACTAAAGTATTATATATGGTGAGTTTATCGGGAGTAGCGTTTTCCTATTCCAAACAAAAGACCTTTCGATTTCCAAATTTTACCATTGACCAAGCTCCTTTACTCATTTTGGGGCCCTCTGGTGTGGGTAAAACGACCTTACTACATTTGATTGCCGGGTTTTTATCGCCCCAAGAAGGATCCATACGTATCGGGGAAAGAGAGGTGAGCCAACTTAAGCCGTCCCAAATGGATCGTTTTAGAGGACGGCATATAGGCATGGTTTTTCAGCAGCATCATTTTATCCGGTCACTTGACCTTATGGGAAACCTTCAGTTGATACAGTATTTGGCAGGTAAATCACCCTCACCGCAAGCCATTAAGGCCTTGCTGGGACAGTTGGGATTAGGTGAACACCTGACACGGAATCCTTATGCCATGAGCCAAGGCGAGCAACAGCGAGCAGCTATCGCCATGGCATTGATCAACAAGCCCTCCTTGATTCTGGCAGATGAACCTACCTCAAGTTTGGATGATGAAAACTGTCATGCGGTGGTGAAACTGCTCAAGGACCAAGCCTTGGCCCATCAGGCTGATTTAATCATCATTACACACGACCAGCGTCTAAAAGGCGAAATTTCAGAAGCGATTACCCTATGAATCTCTTTAAATTAAGTATAAAGAACCTGTTGTCCCGTCCGTGGTGGTCAGGCCTTAGCCTTCTGCTCCTCATTCTGGGGGTGGGAATGATTGATTTTATGGGCCACGTGGAAGACCAGGTCAGTAAGAAGGTTACACAGCATACGACAGGCATCGACATGGTGGTAGGCGCCAAAGGCAGTCCCATACAGCTTATCCTTTCTTCGGTGCTCCATATAGATGCTCCTACAGGCAATATCCCTTTTTCTTCCCTGGAGAAGCTACGGAAAAACAGGCTAGTGGATAAGGCGATTCCGTTGTCTTTTGGTGACAACTACCGAGGAAACAGGATTGTCGGCACCGAACAGGAATTTATGACCTTTTACGGGTTGACATTACAAGACGGAAAACAGTGGGAAGCGGCCATGGATGTGGTCTTGGGAGCGGCAGTGGCCCGTAGCACGGGGCTTGGCCTAGGAGATGAATTTACCGGATCCCATGGCTTACAGGAAGGAGGTCATGCCCACGATGACCATGCTTACAAAGTGGTAGGGATTTTGGAAAACAGCGAAACAGTAGCCGATAATTTAATCTTAACCGCTCAAGAAAGTGTATGGAACATCCATGCGCATGAGACACCATCATCAGCAGCTGCGGATGAGCATGATCATGATGATCAGGAGGACCATCACCATGAAAAGGACCATGGGGGAGAACATCACGAGGAAGACCATCATGAGGAAGAACACCACGAGGAGGAGCACGAAATTACCTCCATCTTGGTGACGTTCAGAAATCCTATGGGAGTCATTCAGCTGCCGCGTCAGGTCAATGCAATAGATCATTTGCAAGCAGCAGTTCCCGCCATCGAAATGAATCGACTGATGACCCTGCTGGGAGTGGGGGTGGATACCTTGGAAGTGGTCAGTGCCGTCATTATGCTAATCGGGGGAGCGAGTATTTTCATCACCTTGCTGGCGACCATGCAAGAGCGGAAATATGAATTGGCATTTATGCGGGCTTATGGTGCTTCCCGCGGGCAATTGGCCTTTTTGGTCATTGGGGAAGCGGCGACCTTGTCTTTTGTCGGGGGAGTAATAGGAATAGTGTTGGCGCGGGCCGGAATGATGGTAATGGGGAATGCCTTGGAGGAGAGTTACCATTACGGAATCAACGCCTTTGACGTAAGCTGGAATGATGTAAAGATCATCTTAGGTGTTTTAGCACTCGGAATCATGGCGGCAATTATTCCTGCCTGGCAAGCGTTCCGATTAAACATTTCAAAAACATTGGCTCATGCTTAAATGGTTAATGATCATTTTGTTGGTGCCGCTAGTTGGGAGCGAGCAGCAATCCATCACTTGGGAATCGCTAAAGGATGTGACCTTTACCGATCGCTATAGTCGAGAGGTAAATGCCTATTATTATTTTCCACGATTTGGGCAGTCGGTGAAGGATCTTGACGGGGAGGTAGTGGAGATTTCCGGTTTTATGCTGCCCATCGCTCCAGAGGAAGATTTTTATGTGCTTTCAGAAAATCCATTTTCGTCTTGCTTTTTCTGTGGCAGCGGAGGACCGGAATCCATCATCGAACTGGAATGGGGTGAAGCAGGGCATGGTAGGTTTAAAAATGACGATTACGTAACGGTGAAGGGAAAGCTCCGACTGAATCAGGATGATATTTACCGGTGCTGCTATATCCTTGAAAATGTGGTGGAAGTCAAGTAAGGCGATACGGGGTGATTGGAGGTAGGGATTTTATCCTGGATTGGAAGAGTATAGCGTGTGTTTGAGGGGGAAAAATATTACCTTGCTCTAGAAGATGATAATTTAAGGTCTTCAAGCAGTGGAATCAAATCGTTATCCCTCAAATAACCTTAGTGTACCTATGAAAACCCATGTCCTTTTCCTGTTTTTTTTAATGACAGCGATTACCCTAGCCTTCGGACAGGCCAGTGAAGATAGTCGCCCCAATATCGTTTTTTGCCTGGCCGATGACTGGGGCTGGCCGCATGCAGGCGCGTATGGTGCCCCCGGTATCAAGACCCCAAGCTTCGATCGTCTGGCCAAAGAAGGTGTGCTTTTTCATCAGGCTTATGTCTCAAGTCCTTCCTGTACGCCGAGTAGAAATGCATTTATCACTGGCAAGTATCATTGGGAGCTTGGTTCAGGGGCAAACCTTTGGAGTACCCTTCCTGTGGAACATCAGAGTTTTATCCATCTTTTGGCTGACGAAGGATATGTGACGGGGCGAACAGAGGCAAAAACCTGGGGGCCGGGGAATCTTGATGAGTGGACGGCCGAACATGGAGCACATCCCGGAAATGCAGCCTATCAGACGTTTGGGGAATTTCTCGATAAGACCGCGGCAAAGGAAAACCCCTTCTTCTTTTGGTTGGGTTCTGCTGATCCCCACCGGCCATACGAAGAAGGAATAGGACAGAAGAGCGGAATAGACGTGTCAAAAGTCCATATGTTCAAGCATTATCCTGATGTGACGACCGTTCGAAGTGATGTGGCAGATTACTATTGGGAGGTGCAGCGTTGGGACCAGTTGGTAGGATCGGTTATCGACGAACTGGAAGCTCAGGATCTGCTGGATAATACCATTATTATCGTAACCGGAGATCATGGAATGCCCTTTCCCCGTGGCAAAGGCAACCTTTATGATTCAGGAGTAAGGGTGCCTTTTGTGGTATACTGGGGGAGCCATATCCAATCGGGTCGTCACGTAGAAGACTTTGTTTCTTTCGCGGATATAGCGCCCACGGTACTGGAAGCGGCGGGTGTGAAAGTGCCTGAAGAGATGACCGGTAAGAGCTTTTTGAATGTACTGAATGCTGAGAAGTCAGGCTTGGTGGATCCTGAGAACCGTTCCGAGGTAGTGTTTGGCAGAGAAAGACATGTCCCAGCGCAAGAGAAACCTAACATGGGCGGTTACCCTTCCCGGGGATACCGAAATGATGAATTTTTATACATTCGAAATTATCAGCCCAGTCTTTGGCCTGCTGGAACCGGCCAATTGGGGGCTACCAATTACCCTAACCAATGGTATGCTGACTGTGACGGCGGACCTACGAAGGATTATATCGTGGACCATAAGGAAAAGGACTTGGAGCATATATTTGCTTACCAACTTTGTTTTGCAAAAAGGCCAGCAGAGGAACTTTATGATCTGAGAAATGATCCAGATCAATTGGTCAATGTGGCCGCCCAAGCGGACTACGCGGAGACACTGGAAAGCATGCGGGAGAAGTTACAGCAAAAGCTCCTCAAACTCAACGATCCCCGTGCAAAGGACCCTGATTATGATGGATTTGACCATCACCCATACTTAGGTGGCGGCGGCGGAAAGAAGCCTTGATCCGTTGGTGAAAGGAAGGTGTCTTTTGGTGCGAGGATGTATATGAGTGATCTGGGGAAAATGGATCATAGGTTATTCAGCAAGTCCAATGAAGGTTAGCTTAATGGTAGTTTTACATTTATCCTGTGTAAGGATAGTACAAACGGGAAATAGTCAACCTAAATTTTTCAACTTGTTTTAATAGAAAAAGAATATATTTATCCGATATAGTTGGTTTTGAACATGAGATGATCAAAACCATAAAAGAAATTGAAATCCAGATTAAGCTTTGAAGAGATTTTGATTTTGCGATTATCTTACCAAATGGAGCTGGGATAATTTCGTAAGCTAAACTGCTTCTATGCATTATTTGGTTAGGTTAAAACAAAAATTGCTTAATTCATTATTACGATTCGCTGTTATAATTTTCCACAAAAAATTAAAAAAAATTGGAACTTCCCTTTTTCAAGCAAATTTATAATCATCCCAATATTAAAAGCGATGATTACAAGACAATTATTGACGCTCATTCGGAAGTAAGTATTTTAAAGAATGAAACCATTCTTAAGGAAGGTAAAATAAGCAATGCCTACTATTTAATTAGAAGAGGTCTGTTTCGTTCGTATGTCATCGATTATAAAGGAAATGAAATTACTACTGACTTTTTTGGTCCCAATGACATTCTCATTGAAGTAGCTTCATTATTTCTTCGTAGCCCTTCAAAAGAAACTATTCAAGCCTTAACGGATTGTGAAGTTTATAAAATTGGCTTCAACGATTTTCAAAAGTTGTACAGTACTATTGAGGGCTTTACAGAATGGGGTCGTAACTGGATGTCCCACCAACTATTTATCGCAAAACACCGAGCTGTGTGTATGCACACACAAAGTGCTTCACAACGGTATTTAAGTTTGTTACAAGAAAAACCTCAAATTTTAAAAGAGGTGCCATTAAAATACATTGCTACTTATTTGGGAATTACCGATACTTCCCTAAGTAGGATACGCAAAGAAGTACTGTCTCAAACCGAGAACTTGCCATAGGGCAAGTTTTTTTTCATATCCTTTTTTCACTTTTGTAGAATCAACATTTAAAAAATCCAAAAGATGAAAAAATTTAACCCTGTGGTGTGGTTTGAAATAAATGTAATCGACATGGATCGAGCTGCCACATTTTACGAAAAAGTGCTTCAAGTCACATTGGAAAACATGACCGACCCAACAGATGGATCTGTACAAATGAAAGGTTTTCCCAGCGATATGGAAAATTATGGGGCTTCCGGTGCTTTGGTAAAAATGGAAGGGGCAAAGCCTTCTGCCAATGGAAGTCTAGTTTATTTTGGTTGTGAGGATTGTAAAGTCTTAGAAGATAGAACTGCTGAAAGTGGAGGTGAGGTAATCCAGCCCAAAATGGCTATTGGGGAGCACGGTTTTGTTTCCATTATTAAAGATACCGAAGGAAACTCCGTAGGTTTTCATTCACTGAAATAAGTCCCATTTTATGGAAAGTATAGAACACATCAATTATATAAAAGCACCTGCAGAAAAGGTTTATCAAGTGCTTACTTCAGAAGAAGGATTAGGAAACGTTTGGACAAAGAAACTCAAAGTGAAACCTGAAATTGGTTTTGTTAATGAGTTTGATTTTGATGAAGGATATATTACCAAGTTTAAAACAGTAGAGCTGGAGGAAAACGATAAAATTGTTTGGGAGTGTGTTGCATCTGATGAAGAATGGATAGGAACTAAGGTTTCCTTTGAACTTACTGATAAAGAAAACGTCACAACGGTTATTCTTAAGCACTTCGATTGGAGAGCGCGAACAAACTTCTACCGTTGGTGCAATTATAATTGGGGAATGTTTTTGTATAGATTAAAGCATTATTGCGAAAATTGAAACTGATAAGTTTAATCATTAATTTTTAATTATAGATTATGAAAACATCAATATGCACTTTTTTAACGTTCCAGGACCATAAAGCCGAAGAGGCTATGTATTTTTATGTTGACCTATTCGACAATTCTAAGGTGATAGATGTACAACGATACGGTACAGATGGTCCTGGGAAGGAAGGAACGATTATAAGCGCTATTTTTGAATTGAACGGAACGCGGTTTATGTGTAGCGACAGTTTTATTCAACACGATTGGAATTTCACACCAGCAGTATCTAATTGGGTGGAATGTGAAACTGAAGAAGAGTTTAATGGCCTTTATAATGCCCTCATGGAAAATGGTGATGTTAAGATGCCTATAGATAACTACGGATTTAGCCAACAATTTACTTTTGTAGAGGATAAGTTTGGGGTGTCTTGGCAACTGAATTTGGAATAGACACTATCCCAAAAAGGGTGTAAACTAAAATTTCAATTAATGGGTCAGGTTTAGTTTAGCCTGCCCCTTTTTTCAAATATAAGCAGAAAACTATTAAGGGAATGTTAGCTCAACTCTGTCCGTTCCCTGAATAATTAGGTTTCAGTATTGATTGTCCAGCCGGAGTCTTCCCTTTAAGTTAATGGAAGTCTTCAACTTAACAACATTTTTAGTGGGGCAAGAAAAGGAATAGGAGAGTTATCAAAACCAAGGAATGATGAATTCAAAAGCTAAAAGGATAATTGGAAGAATAATATTAGTGATTGTAACGGTGGTTATAGTACATATGATTTGGAAACAGAATTACGATTCATTGGAAAAAAAGTACGTAGTTGGTGAGGTTCAGCGAATTGTGCCAGCATGGGGACAAGATCCAAAAGTAGAATTTAGTTTTACAATCTACGGGGAAAATCACAGAGAATTTTCACCTCGAAGTATATATCATCCCAAAGCTGGTGAGTTTTATATTGTTGAAGTTCCAATTAAGGATGTTAAGAAATCACAAATATTGTTAGATCTCCCTATAAGCGGTCCAGTGGACTTTCCTTGGGAAGGCTGGGAGAAAATTCCAGAGTTTATAAAAAGAGGTAAGTAGTAATGACAAGATTTATTTTCTGTCTCTATTTGGCCTCTCTCAGATATTTATAGCCGATATTGGATTTGTCGGTGTTTTTTGGGAATCGGGTTTGTGGCAATGGTCATGTTTGATTTTACGCCGAAGGGAAAACGCAATATAGTTGGTTTTGGAAAAAACTATGCTCAGTTTGGTACAGATTTACTGATCGGGGGCTTCAGCAAATGGTACACCGATAAGATGGGGGTGGCCGGAGTCGAAAAGGGAGTTGTTGAGTTCTTTAATGGTTTTAACGGAAACCTAAGAAATACCGTAGGTACAGGGGCGAAAAAAGGTTTTACAGATGAGTGATAAAAAGGAATTGTTCTTGGTTTTAATTATATGTTTTGTTGGCTTTATTATCTGGAAAATATACTATACCTCCTACGAGAAAAGCTATACTATAGGGGAAGTAGTAAGAAAGGCGACTGGATTGAAATCAGGCACCGTCATAAAATTCGAGTTTTATTACCAAGGAAGAAAAATTGAAGGTGGAACCGGTATGGGGGATTACTCTGTCAGGGTCGGGGACAGGTATGTCATTGAATTCAGCAAAGAGAAACTGGACCTGTCGGAGGCATTGCTTTATTATCCGGTTCCGGACACGGTAGAAATCAAAGTCCCCTGGGAGGGATGGGCTGAAGTCCCGAAAGAATTAAAACAATACCGAAGAAAACGAATGGAAATTTTTGGGTTTTATGATCTTTTGTTCGGCGATTAATGGAGTATTATAGGTTAAAAATTTCTCAATTGCCAGCCTGTCCCATACTTCCTCACAATGGTATATCACCTAGACTTTCGGGACAGTACAGTCTGGTGTAGGGACCAACACCGATGCCCTAATAAAGCTCATAAGGGAACGGGAATAACCTCTTTTAAAAAAGGAGTAGTGAGTAATAATAACAAACTTGTTAAATATTGTAATAAGTTTACATAAGATGTGGTTCCGTTTATGGATGCTAAAGGGAAAAAGGATACCTATTCAAAGACCTCAGAAAAAGATTGATATGTTTTTATTTGAATATCTAGGAGCATTTTACAAATGGCTATTTCTATGGGTGGTCAATTTATTTTATAAAAAGTCATCACCGTCTTTCGATAGGATATTGCATCCGGAAATAGATGAAAATACTGGTGAGATATTTGATATTCTTTCTAATGGTTTATCCAATAAAGTTGTGGGTTTTATAGTAACAATGATTCTTTGCTCTATATTGGTGAAAATTAAGTAATACTTTAAGCTTACCATGAAAAATAAAAAGCCTTGGCCGCTAAGTTTTGTCTTTTAATTGCGGACGAAAGAGAAGCCCGATCAGCAATGGTTGGGCTTTTTTCATGTATATGTTTTTTCTGGTCGTGGCATCCCTGAGTACAGCATCGAGATTGACAAGAATGTTCTAGGTCAAACGGATGCAAAGGAAAATAATGGACGTTTAGGTTTATTTATGGATATAAATACAGATATTAATAATAATCCTGATGAAGCTGTGAATTATGAAATACAGAAGAGCGAGTTTTAAAAATTAGGTTACAAATGTGATGCATTGGTAGTGAAAACAAAGACAGGGAAAGCAACCTACTACTCAGCTAGCGCCAAAGAGAACACCCTTTATTTCGATACCGATAGCGAACAGTATTTAAAATAACCGAAAGAAAGGATTTAAAGGGTGATGATGGAGAGGTTATAGGGAAAGAGGTCATATATGAGGTATATAGTGATTATGTCTACGATAGAAATGCAGGAAAATAAGTAGGTGTAGGAGAGAAGAGGACCTACACAGCAAGAAGAGTTAATAGTTTAGAGGAAGCATATCAATATTTAAATCAATAGGTTAATGGATTCTAAAAACTTTGTGACTGAATTGAGTAAAATACGACACTATCCCAAAAAGGGTGTAAACTAAAATTTCAATTAATGGGACAGGTTTAGGTTAGCCTGCCCCTTTTTTCAAATATAAGCAGAAAACTATTAAAGATTTTTTTTCCGTCACTGTGGGGTTAATCCATTTTAATATGGTTGCTAAATCAAATTAGCTTCTGATATTTTTTCGGGGTATAGCTTGATGTTGAGAATTTGATATGTAAATTGGGGCATTCAAGTAACAATCAACCCAATTCCCCATGAACAATCGAAAAGTGTTACTGATTTTTATTTGTGCCTTTCTGGTAGGAAATACCAAAAGTCAATTGTATGCACAAGGACATTCAGCCAGCAAGCCACTTTACCTTCAGAATAGGGCACCTCTTGCGCCATCACCTTACCTGGAGCTTCCTTTGGGGAGCATATCTCCGAAGGGGTGGATAGAAGAGCAGTTGGTACGCATGAAAAATGGTCTCACGGGGAATTTGGATACTATTTATCCTGCTGTCATGGGGGAGCGGAATGGCTGGCTAGGTGGCGATGGGGATGGATGGGAGAGGGGGCCCTACTGGATTGATGGACTTTTGCCGTTGGCTTATATCCTGAAAGATGAACAGCTGATCGCAAAAGTGCAGCCTTGGGTGGAGTGGACACTCCAAAATCAGGCAGATAGCGGCTATATTGGGCCAGTGCCTTTTGACGAACAGCCTGCCTATGAAGCGGGACTACAAAAGGGAATGAGAAAAGATTGGTGGCCAAAAATGGTCATGCTGAAGGTGCTCAAGCAATACTATGACGCTACTGGTGACCATAGGGTGATCGAGGTGCTCACCAATTATTTTAGGTTCCAATTAAAAGAGCTGCCCGATACTCCTTTGGACCAATGGACTTTTTGGGCCAACCGTCGGGGTGGGGATAACCTGCAAGTGGTCTATTGGTTGTATAATATTACAGGGGATGAGTTTTTATTGGAACTGGGAGAGCTTATCGCGGAACAGACCTTCCCTTGGACAAATGTGTTCCTAAACAAGGAAAATAATGTGGATCCCCAGTCACCTTGGTATTTTTATCAGATGAAGCGGTATCCCTTTGATCAAGCAGAAATAGACCACTTGACGGTGTCAAAGATCGGAGGGATCCATACCGTAAATCTCGCCCAAGGGCTGAAAATGCCTGCTGTGCGGTACCTTTATGATAAGGATAAACAGCATTTACAAGCCACCAAGGAAGCGTTGGCAGATATAAAAAAATATCACGGACAGCCGCAGGGCATGTACGGTGGGGATGAGCCATTGCATGGGAATGATCCCGTTCAGGGGGTGGAATTTTGCTCCATTTCCGAAGGCATGTTTTCATTGGAGACCATCTTGAAAATTACCGGAGATATGTCCTATGCTGATCAGCTGGAGAGGATCACCTATAACGCATTGCCCACCCAAGCATCCGATGATTTCATGACCAGGCAGTATTTTCAAGCGGCCAATCAAGTGAAGTTGACCGATAAGATTCAGACTTCCTTTGAAACCAATCATCACCAAGGGACAGATTTTGTGTTTGGCGTACTGGCTGGATATCCTTGCTGTACTTCCAATATGCACCAGTCTTGGCCAAAATTTGTGCAAAACCTTTGGTATGCCACTGCAGATGGAGGTGTGGCGGCGTTGATGTATGCACCCAGTGAAGTAGAACTGAAAGTAGCCGATGGGACGACCCTAAAGGTGAAGGAAGAAACCGGCTATCCTTTTCGCGAGACGATAAATTTCTCCATTTCACTCAGCGAGCCAACGACTTTTCCTTTTCACTTGAGAATTCCAAGTTGGGCAAGTGATGCTAAAATTCACATTAATGGTGAGCGCTGGGAAGGGGGCGTCAGCGATCAAGTGGCCATCATCGAACGGGAATGGAAGAGCAGTGACCACATTGCCTTACAGTTACCCATGGACATTACAACTTCCCGATGGTACCAATTTGCTACCGCTATTGAGCGAGGGCCACTGGTTTATTCCCTTAAGGTGCTGGACAAAAAGGTGGCTAAAAACCGAAACGATGGTTACGGGGAGTTTTTTGAGGTACATCCTGCATCGGATTGGAATTACGGCCTGTTGCAGCATGAATTGGATAACCTGCAAAAACATGTGGAAGTGGTAACCGTAGATTGGGATGGTGCTTATCCTTGGAACTTGGAAAATGCGCCTGTACAGCTGAAGATGTCAGGTGTCAAAGTGATGGATTGGAAGCTTCAAAATGATGTGCCCGTAATGCCCGGGTTTTGGAGCAAAACCATTCAAGACCGATCATTGGTAGAAGAGATCACCTTGGTGCCTTATGGATGCACCACCTTGAGAATCACAGAATTTCCGGTTTATAATACCCCACAATAATGGCCTCCCAAAGGTAGTTTGTGAAGGATAGCAGGCTTTTTAAAGGTGGTTTTAGCCCAAAAGAAGGATTTCTTTCACTATTTTGAAGGATAAGTAATAACCAGTCCGCCCCCTGACTTTTTACCTTTGAGATGGAGGATCAAGTGGATTTTACCCTGCTTGGTGCTCCACATGTGGCAATAAAGCCCAATACTATCTAACCTCAATAATATTAACAAAATGCTTAAAAAAACACTTTTAGGAGTTGTAGCGATGTTTTGGCTGGTGGTGAATGCCAATGCCCAGCAATGGACACCCAAACAAGCTCCGCTCATGACCAAATTTGCGAAAGATGTGGATCCTGAGCATGTACTGCCCGAATATCCTCGACCACAGATGGTTCGTGAAAAATGGAAAAACCTCAATGGCCTCTGGCAGTTTCAGCCGGGTACCTGGCAAAATGAACCTTACCCAAAAGGAAAGCTGGCCAGAAATATCTTGGTGCCTTTTGCGGTGGAATCGGCCTTGTCGGGTGTTCAGGAAGTCCATGAGCGTATTTGGTATAGACGTGAATTTAGCCTACCTGCAGACTGGAAAGGCCAGCGGATCCTTCTTCACTTTGGTGCTGTAGACTATGAGGCGACCGTGTATATCAATGATCGCCCCGTAGGAAAGCATGAAGGTGGATACGATCCGTTTACGTTTGATATTACGGATCATCTTACGAGTGGTAAAACCCAGACCGTTACTGTAAAAGTATGGGACCCTACCACCCGGGAAGGCTTCCCAAGGGGGAAACAGGCACTCAACCAAGAGGGCATCATGTACACTTCCGTTACGGGAATTTGGCAAACAGTTTGGCTAGAGCCCGTTCCGGAAAAGCGCATCGTGGACTTCGAGATGGTTCCAGATATCGATCAGGCTGAACTTAACTTGTCCGTGGAAGCTACCGGAGGAAGGTTTCTTACTTATACGGCAACCGTCAAGGATGGAGACAGGGTAGTGGCCACCGTGGAAAGTGATCCCATGAAGCCCACGGCTATAGCCATCGAAAACCAAAAACTATGGTCTCCCGATAATCCTTTCCTTTATGACATGACCATCACCTTAAAGGATGGCGATGAAGTGGTCGATGTGGTGGATACCTACTTCGGCATGCGTAAGATTTCAGTGGAGCAGGAAGGGGAATTCCAGCGCCTTTACCTGAACAATGCGTTTGTGTTTCAGATGGGACCGCTGGACCAAGGTTATTGGCCCGATGGACTGTACACCGCTCCTACGGATGAGGCCTTGCGGTACGACTTGGAAAAAACCAAGGAGCTGGGCTTTAACATGACTCGAAAGCACATCAAGGTAGAGCCACAGCGGTGGTACTACTGGGCCGATAAGCTTGGCCTTTTGGTTTGGCAAGATATGCCTTCTCCGAACAGTTACACTTTTGCCACTCCAGAGCCGGATAAAGAGGCTTTTACACGAGAATTGATGCGCATGGTGGAAACGCATAAAAATGCTCCGAGCATCGTGATGTGGGTGATCTTTAACGAGTCTCAAGCGCAACATGATACCGAGCGCTATGCAGCCTTGGTAAAAGGAATGGATCCTTCCAGGGTGGTCAATGAAGCCAGTGGAGGAACCAATCACGGTGCCGCCGACGTGGCCGATGCCCACAGTTATCCGCCACCAGCCTATGCCCAAAGCCCTTATCAGGCCACCGTGTGTGGAGAGTATGGAGGTATCGGTTACCAGTTGGACGACCATATCTGGAATCCCGATGATTTGATGCAATATGTAACGATCAACAGTGAGGAAGAATATGTGGCCATGTACGATGAATTTGCCGATATGCTGGTGGAGTTCAAGACCAACCAAGGCATGAGTGCCGCCGTCTATACGGAAATTACCGATGTGGAAATCGAATTGAACGGTATCATGACCTACGACCGGGTGATGAAGGTGGATCCCCAGAAAATTGCTCGGATCAATGAAAAGATCATTGCCGATAAAAGTTACGTTTATCCACTTGTCCCTACGGCCAAGGAGCAAAACATAGACTGGCAGTATACTTTTTCCAAGCCTTCTGACCAGTGGAAGGAGTCGGATTATGATGCTGAGGGATGGCATGAAGGCCGGGGAGGTTTTGGCTCTCAGGGAACTCCAGGAGCCATCAATGGCACCACTTGGGAAGGTGATGAGATATGGTTGCGTAGAACTTTCGAACTGGGGGATATCAATAAAATTGACAAGGATAACCTCCGGTTGAGGATTCACCATGATGATGCGTGTGTCGTGTATATCAACGGGGTGAAAGCAGCTGAATTGAACGGGTGGACCTCAAGCTATACCAATGCTGCCATTTCTGATGCAGCCAAAAAGGCCCTGCGGAGTGGCGCCAATACCATGGCCATCTATTGTCAGCAGGATCAAGGTGGACAATACATTGATGCAGGACTGTCCATTGCCACTGGCAACAAAGCACTTTCGGCCAAAACACTGGATAGTGTGGTCAAAGAATAAATAATATCCCATTAATAAAGCCGCCTTCCTTAAGCAATGTCACAAAAGGAAGGCGGCTCTAAATGATTATGCCAAACGGAATTTTTATCGCTTAAGGAAGCGCTTCTTCCTTATTGGCCTTATCTTTTTTGAAGAGTTCTCCATTTTTAAGTTTCTTAAGGTAGCTGTTCATGTCATTTCTGACTTCCCCACTCATGATGTAGAGCCCGATGATATTCGGGAAGGACATGGAAAGGATCATCATGTCAGAGAAGTCCAGTACAGCACCAAGGCTGATGGAAGCACCAATGACCACAAAGACCACGAAGACCAATTTATAGGCCAGTTCAGAACGCTTGCTTTTTCCAAACAAGTAGGTCCAAGATCTCAGTCCATAATAGGACCATGAAACCATGGAAGAAAAGGCAAAAAGCAATACGGCAATGGCCAGTAAGTAAGGGAACCAAGAAATCACACTGGCGAAGGCCTGTGAAGTAAGTTCTACACCGCCCATTCCCTGCGCTTCATGCTTGCCGGTAAAGATGATGACAAGTGCCGTCAAGGTACACACCACGATGGTATCCACAAATGGTTCCAATAACCCAACAAATCCTTCAGAAGGTGGATTGTTGGTCTTTACGGCACTGTGTGCAATGGCGGCTGAGCCTGTGCCGGCTTCATTGGAGAATACTCCCCGCTGGAATCCCACGACAAGGACACCGATAAAACCACCTTTCATGGCGGTGGCGTTGAAGGCCCCGTCCCAGATGGCGTTAAAGGCCTGACCAATGTTTCCGATGTTTACAAAAATCACGACCAGCGCTCCAAAAATGTATAGCCCAGCCATGAAGGGGACGATTTTTTCGGTCACCTTAGCGATGCTTTCGATACCGCCGATAATTACTACTCCTACCAAAATGGCCAGGATCACGCCTACCCAAAAGCCAAAACCTTCCAGTACAGGAAACTGCGTGGCGAGGATTTTATAGGATTGGTTGGCTTGGAACATATTGCCGCCCCCAAAGGAGAATGCCACACAGAAAATTGCAAAAACAGCTGCGAGCACTTTGCCCAGGTTTTTCATATTTCTTCTTTCCAAGCCATGCTTGAGGTAGTTCATGGGGCCTCCGAAAATTTTACCGTCTTTGGCGATGTGTCGGTATTTCAGTCCTAGGGTACATTCGGTAAACTTGGATGACATGCCGAGAAATCCTGCGATGATGATCCAAAAGGTCGCCCCTGGACCACCAAGTGAAATGGCAATGGCCACACCTGCGATATTTCCCAATCCCACTGTCGCGGAAGTGGCGGTGGCAAACGCTTGAAAGTGGGAAATCTTTCCCGGAGCATCAGGTTCGTCGTATTTTCCCGTGGCCAAGCCAATGGCATGACGGAATCCGCGGATATTGATAAAGCCCATCTTAAAGGTAAAGAAGGCAGCACCCACTACCAGCCAAATCACAATAAAAGGAATCGGGTGGGTTTGAGGATCACCGTTAGGGTGAGTTAAGATAACGGGCTCATCGTATTTGATTTTGCCAAACACATGGGCATTTGTCTCAATAAGGTCTTCGGTGTTCTGTGCATCGTAAATGACCGCACCTTCTTTGATGGAGTGTTTGATGGTGCCATTTTCTGGGGCCACCACTGCTATAGCTCCGTCGTTTTGTGACAAAACTGTGGCAATCGTATCGCCTTTATTGACATGTTGCTGGTTTCCGATTTTCCATTCCTGAAGGGTGAATTGGTCTTTTACCCCCGCTTTCCATCCCGGGATTTCGACATTTTTACTTTTGTTATACACCACGGGATCATAAATGCCTATCGCCGCAAAGGGATCCCAAAAGAGAAAGTCGGTCAAGCCTTCTACTAATGGAGTAAAAGCTCCGTTAAATGTTTCGGTTACCGATTGAGATTTTACCTTGGCTTTGGTGGATGCGGTTTTCCCCTCGCTGTCCGTCACGGTGAGGGTATAGTGAATGCCTTCTACCAGTCCTTCAGCCCTATTGGCATCCATTGGTGTGGAAGGGTTGCTCCACTGATAGGTATAAGGTGGCGTTCCCCCTTTTACTTCGGCTTCGATGTACCCGTCATTGATGAGTTTGGTTGGGTTTCCAGGCGTGGTGATGATTTCCAGGTCCTGGGCTTGGAGGTTGATTAAATTTAAGGTGAGAATGATGGTAAATAAATATTTACACATGAATAGAATAACGTTTAAGGTTTGAAATGACAGCAAGTCAATGGCTTACTGCTTAAACTAACATGTTTATGATCGTATTGTTTATGACGGGACAAAGTCCAATATCATAAATGTGCTGCTAGAAGCAGCGTACTTGGATTTCTCTCATGGAAGTAACCGGAGATTGACCGGTCGGTGAGATAAAGATGGAACAGTACCCCCTAGTTGAATAGCGGGTGAGGGCCTTAGAAAACAAATGAAGTAAGTGCCTCCGAAAGGAAACATTGATAGTAATTCATTTTACTGTATGTTCCTATTTTGTAGCTTGGTCGATGCCCTTGCCGAATACAAGTGCAACCGACCAGAACTATATTCATCTACTTTTCCTTGCAAAGATAAGGATTCTTCGGAGAAATGGCTCAAGTTTGGGTGCATTGTCTTTCGATAAGTACGGTTTTTAGTAAAATAATTCCTTGTTTCCCAAAATTTTATACTGATTAGAGGGTGTTTTGAAGGGACAACTGAAATAAATTCATTTGACGAAATTTTATACTCGATCACAAAATGTCCTTATCCTCGAAGCATGTTACAGGAAAAGTAGTTACGGCTAAATTAATGAAGGAGTGAAGTAGCCTTTAACGATCAAAGGGTAAAGCATAGTTTATTTGGTGGTGGTTTTACATTTGGCCCAGCAATAATAATTAATCGATAAGATACCCCCTGAGAGAGTACCCGAGGCCTACAAAAAGATGAGTGATTCAGCATAAATCGCAATCATGATGGCCACTTCGGAGGAAATAGTATTACCATGGGCTAATTGTGTGGTATAGATTTTTTGAGCAATTAAATAACTTTGAGTACGTAGAATTGACACCATTACATATTAAGCGATAGATTGATGATAAAGCATGTAACTTTTGGCTTGGTCCTCTTCGGGGGACTCATGGCAGCCTCGGCAGCCGTTGGGCAAGACATATGGGACCGTATTTCGGATACTCCTCAGACGTTAGGAATTCAAAATGGCTATTCGGTCTATGAAACAGGGGCGTTTGAGCTGAAATTGGTGAAGGATTCGCAGACCATGGCCAGCTTAATCCCCAGATCAGACCAAACGTTTGATTATGTTCCTTTTGAGCATTTGGATAAAAGAGGAGGAGATGGCCTTTATCAATTAGGAGACATCAATATAAGGCTCCGAGAATCAGGGAAGGACGAATGGCAGGATTTTTCCAGTGCTGGTCACCGCCAACCTGTGACGCCCATATCAGCTGGCCAAGGGGTGTTGGCGGCGGCAGATTTGGCCGCGACTTTTCCAGAGGATATGCCCCTAAAAGTCTTTCGATACTGGGAAGAGGTAGCTGGAGATTTGGTCCTTCGCTTTAAGCTCGTCAATTCCTCTTCCCAAACCGTGGAAATCGGCGGATTGGGGCTTCCGATGATCTTTGATAATATTTTGCATCACAAGAGCCTTGAAGAAGCTCACCATCAGAAGGTGTTTTACGATCCCTATATTGGCATGGATGCAGGTTACCTACAAGTAAACAGGTTGGATGGCAATGGGCCGGTGTTATTGGTCGTGCCCCATGGGAAAACCCCTTTTGAAGCTTATCGGCCGCTATTGGACGATCCGACGCCAAAGAGCGTCACCTTTGAGGGCTTTCATGAATGGCAGGTCTTTACGAAAGGGTATGCTGAAGAGGAGTGGGAGGGAGTGAGCCCGTGGAATGCTCCACAATCCAAAGAAATTCTTCCGGGAGAAGCGTTGGAAGTAGGGTTGAGGTTTGTTTTGACAGAAAGTGTGAAGAGCATTGAAGAAAAACTGGTCGCTGAAAACCGGCCAGTGGGCGTGGGTATTCCCGGCTTTGTGCTGCCTAAAGACGTCAAAGGAAAGTTGTTTTTGCGCTATCCGGAGAACATCACATCTATGGAAGTTTTTCCAGCCAATTCGGTTTCTATAGAAAAAGTAAAAGCCAAGGATGAGGATTGGACAGCCTATGAAATCACTGGAAACCAGTGGGGCCGCGTGCGTTTAACGGTCACCTATGAAGACGGTACCGTCCAGACCATCCAGTATAAGGTGGTAAAACCGGAAACAGCGATACTCGCCGATATGGGCAGCTTTTTGACCCAAGAGCAATGGTATGAGGATGATGATGACCTTTTTGGCCGGAGCCCTTCGGTGATTTCCTACGACTACGAAGAGCAGGAAAAGGTACTGCAGGATAGCAGGGCGTGGATAGCAGGGCTCAGTGATGAAGGCGGTGCCGGTTCATGGCTAGCGGCTATGATGAAACAATTGGTCGCGCCAAATCCCGAAGAGATTGCCAAGTTAGAGCGGTTCGTACATGAGACGATGTGGGGAGGTATTCAGTATGCCGAAGGAGATCGAAAATTTGGTGTAAAAAAGAGTGTGTTTTACTATGAGCCAGACAGCATGCCAGCAGGAACGTATCGTGATGATATCAATTATGATACTTGGGCGGCCTGGAGTAAAAAGGATGCAGGCACCACCGGAAGGTCCTATAACTATCCCCATGTCACCGCAGCATATTGGGTGATGTACCGCTTGGCAAGAGATTATAATGGGTTGGTCGAGGCAGAGCAATGGGACTGGTATCTGGACCAAGCTTACGAGACGGCCCTTGCGATGGTCGAGCAGGCCCCGCATTATGCCCAATATGGACAAATGGAGGGCAGTGTTTTTGTTTACCTTTTGAAGGATTTGCAAGGGGAAGGATGGTCCACAAAAGCGGCAAAGCTGGAAGCTGTGATGCGTAACAGAGCGGATATTTGGGAGTCATTGGCTTTTCCATTTGGAAGTGAAATGCCTTGGGATTCCACCGGTCAGGAAGAAGTGTATATGTGGTCAGACTATTTTGGCTTTGATAATAAAGCTCGCGTGACCCTTAACGCTATTTTGGCTTACATGCCGACAGTTCCTCACTGGGGATATAATGGCTCGGCCCGTAGGTATTGGGATTTCCTTTATGGAGGAAAGATCAGCAGAATCGAACGCCAGCTGCACCATTATGGTTCAGCGCTGAATGCCATCCCTGTCCTCAAGGCATACCGCGATCATCCGGATGATCTGTATCTCCTCCGCGTGGGCCATGCCGGCATGATGGGAGCCATGGCCAATATTACTGCTGATGGCTTTGGTCCGGCAGCTTTCCATTCCTTTCCAAGTACCCTTGACATAGATCCCCTTTCCGGGGATTATGGAAGCGGATTTTACGGCTATGTGGTCAATAACGGCGCCTATCTTTATGAAGACGACAGGTTTGGTTGGCTTGGATTTGGAGGCAATGTCGAAGAAGGAGCCAGTAAAGTAACGTTAAATTTGACCACTGGCGCCAAGAATGCAGTGTTTGTTGCTCCAGCTGAGGTATGGATTACCAGCCGGGCTGGAAAGATCAGCCGTGTAGAATACGATAAGAAGAGCAAGGCGATTACGGTCAAGCTTACTGGGGACCAATTTACACCTGCAGCAAAAGTGAAAATCGAATCGGCCGGTTATCAGCTGGAGAAGGGACAGTTAACGCCAAATGGCGAAATTTCTTTGCCTTTTGATGAGCAGTCGACACAGGCGTTTACATTAGTGCATAACGAGTAAAAATCGAATCGGATTTGAAGTTTTTGCGGTATTCGTTATCGCCCTTCAACGTTTCGAAAATACAAAGAAATTAATAGGGGTTTATTTAGTGCTTAAAAGAGGAGGGAAAAAATCTCTCCTTTTTTTATTTCCCCATGAGTATTTCATTTGAGTTAATGGTATATCTATTTGTAACGCCGAACAAATGGATAGAGAAAAACAACTGAAAGCATTCTATAAAGGGACATTGCCGCAAGAGGAAGTAGAGGAATTTCTGCAATGGTACCATTCCAAGGAAGGGGAAGCTTTTCTAGAGAGGAGCTTGGAAGAACACTGGCAGGAAGCTGTTTCCGCAAAGAGCAAAGCGGACACTTTTGATCAGGAAGCTACTTTTAGGAAAATTTTGGAGCAGCAAGGAAAGCGTCCTGCGGCCATGAAACCAGAAGTCAACAAGCGCATTGACCAAAGGGGCATGGGATTTAAAATTGCTGCAGGACTGGCCATATTTTTATCGTTAAGTCTTTTGGGCTATGAGTACTTCTGGGGAAAAAATGCTGGCTCGCTGCCCACCGAAGTGGTGGCTATGCATGTTAAATCTAACCCGGCAGGTCAAAAATCCAAATTGAAATTACCTGATGGCACGATTATATACCTCAATGCTGCCAGCACGCTAACCTATCCTGCCGATTTTGCTACGAATCGTCATGTGAAATTGCTTGGGGAGGCATTTTTTGAAGTTTTCCCTGATGAAGCACATCCTTTTTCTGTGGAGAGCAACGGGGTAAGGACCGTAGCCTTGGGAACAGCCTTTAATATCAAAGCTTTTCCCGATATGAAAGATACAGAAGTGGCCTTGGCCCATGGAAAAGTTCGCGTAGAGGCCCTGGACAACTCCGGGCAGCTGGAACTGAGGCCCGGCCAAGCAGTCATCGCCAATGAACAAAGTGGTGAGCTTCAGAAGAAAAATGTAAACATCCAGGAGGTACTTTTCTGGAAAGAGGGCATCCTGCATTTCGATGGTATGCCTTTCGAGGAGGTGGTGCGCACCTTGGAACGCTGGTATAATGTGTCGATTCAGGTAAATGGTGCCACGGGCAAAGGCTTCCAATGCTCGGGTACATTTGACAAGAACGAATACCTCGATAATGTCCTCAATATTTTGGGGCATTCGATCGGGTTTGATTATGAGATAAACAAGAAACAAGTCATCCTAACCTTTCACCCAAACTAACCTTGCCTATGGAAATATAACGTGGACAATAAAGTCCGGAAATGTACGGCCATACATTCCCGGACAACCATCAATCTCATCATGATTATGGCAGTATATGGACTGGAACTCCAACTGCCACGAAACTTATGTTCAATTGATATACCCAAAATATGAAACAAAATTTAACCCAGAAAATAATTATGGTCTCAAAATATGCAGGCTATTGTTTTATGATCCTGACCATGACCATGAGCTCCCTACTGGCAAAGCATTCTTCCGCCCAAGTAAAGGGCATCGATGAAGTCTTCATTCAGCTGCCCAGTGGCCAAAGAGCATTGGGACAGGCATTGGATGAGATCGAGAAAAATACTGCTTTTAATTTCTTTTATACGGACAGAAATCTCGACAAGGACCAGTTGGTGAACATTTCCAATAAAAAGGCCACCGTAGCAGCACATCTTGAAGAGATGGCATTAAGCCTCGGGCTGGAATTCAGACAGGTCAACAATAGCATCAGTGTTAAAAAAACGAAGGACAAGGGCGTGGTACTTGCCATTCCTGAGAAGGAAGTGTTTAAAGAAATAACAGGAGTCGTAACCGACGAAGAGGGGGAACCACTTCCCGGAGCATCGGTCCTGATAGAAGGACAGCCGAACAGGGGCACCGTCACAGATATTGACGGGACTTATTCCATTGATGTGGTGGAAGGAACGACCCTGATATTCAGTTATATAGGTTTTGAATCCTATAAAGTAGAAGTCGGGACACAGTCCAAAATAGATGTTGTGTTATTGGTAAACGCAGAATCCTTGGAGGAAGTGGTCGTGGTAGGCTTTGGTGAGCAGAAGAAGATATCACTCACAGGGGCGGTTTCTACCGTAAATGTGGACGATATGAAGTCCAATCCTACTTCAAGCCTGTCAAATGCCTTGGCTGGAAATGTGCCAGGGGTGATGGGCATGATGCAGTCTGGTCAACCAGGGAAAAATATTTCTGAATTTTGGATCCGTGGAATTTCCACTTTTGGTGGAGGAACCAATCCCTTGGTGTTGGTAGACAATATCGAGCGTGACTTAAATGAGCTTAACATTGAAGATATCCAATCCATCACTGTACTGAAGGATGCCGCAGAAACCGCCATGTATGGCTCTAGAGGAGCCAATGGGGTGATTCTGATTACCACCAAGAGAGGTAGTGCGGGCAAGATAGACGTGAATTTCAAGGATGAATTCATTTACAATACGCGGACCATTACGCCGGAGTTTGAAGATGGGGTGACTTATGCCAGCCTTTTAAATGAATCAAGGATTACGCGGAATGAAGGGCCGATATACCAGCCGGAGGAACTGGAGATTTTACGATTGGGCCTTGATCCGGATTTGTATCCCAATGTAGACTGGAAAAACCTGCTCCTAAGAGATGGGGCCATGACCTATCGGGCCAATTTGAACATGAGCGGCGGAGGTCCTACCTCCCGATATTATGCCTCTGGCAGTTATATCAATGAAGGAGGAATGTATGAAATCGACCAAAGTCTAAAGGACGATTATAACACCAATGCGAACTACAAGCGTTGGAATTATCGGCTAAATGCAGATTTTAACCTTACAGAAACCACCGAGGTGAAGATTGGTGTGGCGGGATCACTCAGTAAGCGAAATAGCCCTGGATTGGGGGATGTTGATTTTTGGGGAGCCTTATTTGGGTATTCGCCCATCAGGACCCCCGTACTGTATTCTAATGGCTACGTGCCTGCCGTGGGAACCGGTAACCAGACCAACCCTTGGGTGATGGCTACGCAGACCGGTTTTAACGAGAACTGGGTAAACAAGGTGCAGACCAATATTACAGTCGAGCAAGATTTGGGATTTGTTACTGAGGGGTTGCGTGTTCGCGGTATCGTGGGATATGATATCCTAAATACTAATAATATTCAGCGTAGAAAGTGGCCTGAACAATGGCAGGCCGCTAGAGCGCGTGACGTGAATGGGGACTTGGTGTTTACACACATTTCAAACCCCAGTGAAATGCAGCAATCGAGCACCTCCAGTGGTAACAGGCTCGAGTTTTATGATCTTATGATCAATTATAACCGGGACATTGGCGATCACCATGTGGGGGGTGCCACGCGCTTCACGCGGGATGCCTATGTACAGACGGTCAATTTGGGAGGTGATATCAAGAATGGTATTGCCAGAAAAAACCAAGCCATTGCCGGAAGGCTTACTTATAACTGGCTTTACCGTTATTTTGTGAATTTCAATTTTGGTTATACCGGTTCGGAAAATTTTGCCCCGGGAGAGCAGTATGGCTTTTTTCCAGCAGTTTCCTTTGCCTGGAATATTGCCGATGAGAATTTTGTCAAAAACAATATTGGTTGGTTAAACTTGTTCAAGGTCCGCTATTCCTATGGTAAAGCTGGAAATGACCAATTGATGGGAGGTGAACGTTTCCCTTACCTTTATACAATTTCGGAAATCACCAATGATGATGGAGAGCCTGTTGGAGGCTATCAGTGGGCCGATTATGGTTCTGATCGGTATTTCGGAGGAATGATGTACTCCCAAGTGGCCTCGCCTTATGTGACGTGGGAGGTCGCGACAAAGCAAAACTTGGGATTTGATATCGAAACCAATCACATTACGGCGAATATTGATTTTTTTGACGAAGAACGTACAGGAATCTACATGCCACGAGAGTACTTGCCTGCGATGGTGGGCTTGGAAAGTACCCCGCGCGCCAATGTGGGCATCGTAAAGTCCCGTGGATTGGATGGACGGTTTAAATACATCCAGCAAGTGGGCCAAGTAACCCTTACGGCCAGAAGTAATATCACCTACAGTAAAAACGAAATCGTCGAAAAAGATGAAGAAAACAATGTCTATCCTTATCAAAATGAAGAGGGTTTTCGCGTAGGGCAGTCCAGAGGTTTGGTGGCCTTGGGACTGTTTGAGGACTATGATGATATTCGGAACAGTCCTACCCAAACGTTTGGTGTCTACCAGCCTGGCGATATCAAATACAAAGATGTCAACGGTGATGGGGTCATCAATGATGGTGATCGGGTGGCGATTGGTGCGACCCGGCGTCCTAACTTGATTTACGGTATTGGGGCTTCGGCAAACTGGAAAGGCTTCAACATTGGTGTGCATTTTCAAGGAGCCGGTAAATCCACTTTTTCCACTTATGGCAAAACCGTCCACGCTTTCAGCGAAGGGGAATGGGGACAGGTGATGAAAGGAGTAATGGGCGATGATCGCTGGATTTCGGCAGATATTTCCGAAGACCCGTCCACCGAAAATCCCAATGCCTCTTATCCGCGCTTGAGCTACGGTCCCAATCCCAACAATTTCCGGGAATCCACTTTCTGGCTAAGAGATGGCCGTTATCTCCGACTGAAGACCGTGGATATTGGCTACAGCCTTCCCAAAAAAATCTCCAGACTGGTGCGGGCAGACAATATTCGGCTATATGTGGTCGGAACCAATTTGTTTACTTGGTCGAAGTTCAAACTATGGGATCCGGAATTGGCCACTCCACGTGGCGAGGACTATCCGCCAGCCAAATCCATTACACTGGGAATAAGTGTTAACCTGTAAACTGAAAAGTGATGAATAAGAAATTAATATATACGGTACTATTATTTGTATGTGGCACAGGCTTACTTTCTTCCTGTAACGACGATTACCTCGATTCCAGTCAGTACTTCAAGGATCGCCTGACAGAGGAAAAAGTATTTCAAAGTAAAGTCTATTCCGAAGAATGGCTGGCCAATGTTTTTGAGGAACTAAGAGGCATCAATGCAGATGTGGCCAGTAAGGGTGTCACTCCCCATAATTTCGCCGATGGGATGTATTATGGTGACCGGGACAGTGATTATGACCCGTCTAAAAATGAACTTTCCTATAATATGTTCAAGATGGGCGAATATACTGAAAACGCTAAGCAGGGAACTTGGACCCGGTGTTACAGGGGTATTCGCAATGCTTCTACCTTCATTCATAATATTTATATGAATACTGAGATGACGGAAGAGGAAATTGAAGATTATAGGGGACAGGCTCGATTCGCCAGGGCATACCTCTATTGGTTGTTATTGCGGAAATACGGTCCGATTCCACTACTGCCCGATGAAGGATTGGATTATACCAAAAGCTATGATGAACTGGCGGTTCCACGGTTCAGCTATGAAGCCTGTGCGGAATTTATCGGTGATGAGATGCTGCTTGCTGCCCAAGAAATGGCGGCCCATGGCATGACCCGTGGACAGGAGAGTTCGGCCAGGGCCACGCCTGGAGCCGCTTTGGCAGCGCGTGCAAAAGCCTTACTATATGCTGCCAGCCCACTGGCAAACGGTAATACGTCAAATTATGCGGCTAGGCTGGTAGATGATGAAGGAAACCGACTCCTTTCTGCCGATTATCAAGAAGAAAAGTGGGCAAAGGCTGCTGCCGCTGCCAGAGATGTGATCGAGCTGGGACTGTATGAACTTTACACCGTTCCTTTGGTGGAAACAGGGGATAATGCCACTGTCATTCCTCCAGATGACGGTAATTTTTCCAATAAGAATTGGCCGGCTGGTTGGGCAGATATCGATCCTGAAAAATCATATGCCCAGGTGTTTGATGGGACCTTACCGCCCTCAGGCAATCCGGAATTGATCTTTACCCGGGGCAATAACCAGGATGGGGAAAGTATCCGTGCGATGGTGGCCCATCAGCTGCCCCGATCTGCTACCGGGTGGAATACCCATGGCCTGACCCAAAAAGTAGTGGACGCTTATTATATGAATGATGGTACCGATGCCCCTGGGAAGGACAAGGAAATTGGCCGCGGCGACGGTTCGGATCGAGTGAGCGGCTATGTAAGCCAAGAGGATTATGAGGAGGGAAGGTATCGTCCACTCATGCCGGGCGTATCGCTGCAGTATGCCCATCGTGAACCGCGTTTTTATGCTTCAGTGGCTTATAATGGTAGTTTCTGGTCGTTGTTAAATGAATCACAAGAGCGTAATCGTAACCAACAAGTTTTCTATTACAGGGACAATCCACGTGGAAATGGTTTCAATTCCTCCAATGCGTATTGGCTCAGGACAGGTTTTGGCGTCAAAAAATATGTCCACCCCAATGACACCTATGAGGGTGGCGATATCGATAATATCGTGTACAAGCCTGAACCGGCTATCCGCTATGCTGATATCTTGTTGATGTATGCAGAGGCATTGAACGAGCTGGATGGATCATACACCATCTCCGCTTGGGATGGAGGAAGTTACAATATTTCACGGGACATCACCGAAATGCAAAGGGGCATCCATCCCGTGCGGATTCGTGCCGGGGTACCGGATTACCCAGCCAGCGTTTATGGTGATAAGGAAGCCTTGCGAAAAAGATTGAAGCGGGAGCGTTTCATTGAGCTTTTAGCGGAAGGGCAGCGCTACTATGACCTTCGCCGATGGATGGATGCTCCTGTGGAAGAGTCCCTGCCTATATATGGTTGTAATGTGCTGATGAATGAAGCCGAGCGTGACCTATTCCATCAGCCAGTGGCGGTTTGGGCGCTGGAAACCACCTTTGCAGATAAGATGTGGTTTTGGCCGATCAGCCATACCGAACTGAAAAGAAACAACCGTCTCACCCAAAACCCTGGATGGACCTATAATGATTAACCTAAATAGCACTATCATGAATAAATCCAATATATCCTTTTGCCTGATTTCACTGCTTATGCTCTTCGGTGCCTGCAATGATGAATGGACAGAAGAGCAGTTTGATAATTTCGTTTCTTTCAAAGCACCTGTGTCCAGTGAAGGTGTTAGTGACATCTACATTCGATACCGCGAAGATGAGAAAACCACCTTCCAACAACCGCTGATCGTCAGCGGGTCCCGGACCAATGTAGTAGACAGGACAGTGCATGTAGAAGTAGATTCAGATACCTTGGAGGTGCTGAATTACGAACATTTTCAAAACAGGGAAGATTTTTACTACCGGGAATTGGACAGTAAATATTATGAAATCCCCAGTACGGTGGACATCAAGGCAGGCGAAAATACCGCTCTCATGACCATCGACTTTTCCCTAAAGGATATCGATATGGTGGATAAGTGGGTGCTGCCCTTGACGATCAAGGATGATCCTTCTTATAATTATGTAGCCAACCCAAGAAAGCACTACCGTAAAGCGCTTCTGCGGATCCATCCTTTTAACGACTATTCCGGTACCTATAGTGGAACTGCCCTGAAGACCACCATGGAAGGCTATGAAGATGAGACTCCGATCGTCAAGGAGGAAATTCGAGCGTATGTTGTGGATGAAAATACGGTGTTTTTCTATGCGGGGAATATTGATGAGGACCGTCAAGATCGAAGGAATTATAAGATTTATGCCGACTTTGATCAGAATGGTGCTGTCACCTTTTATGCGGACAATCCGGATATGAAATTCCAAGTAAACAAGGACGCTAGCTATACCATTAATGAGCAAATGGATGATATACGCCCCTATCTCCTGCACAGGTATTTGACCATAAACAATATCGATTATCAATTTTCAGATTATACCATGGTGCCCAATGTGGATATCAATTACAAGGTTTCGGGTTCGCTGATTCTTGAGCGACAACTGAATACTCAGATTCCTGATGAGGATCAAGCAATCGAATGGTAGGGCCAGAACATTTCGCTACAGACCATATTGGGAAGGAATACAGTAGGTATTGTGAAATTAAAATCTAAAAAACTATGCGTTTACATATAAAAAATAACAAGGAGCGGCTAATGGCCCTCTGTCTACTAATGGTGCTGATTGGTGGGATTTTTGGAGGTTGTCAGATGGACAATCAGGAAGAAGAGTCTTTCGCTCCATTTGATCCTAACAAGCCGGTCGTGGTGTCTGGCTTTACGCCGAGTTCGGGAGGAGCAGGGCAGCGGTTGGTGATTTATGGAGAAAATTTCGGCACTGATCCAGAAATGGTGTCGGTTTTTATTGGAGGAAAAGAGGCCACGGTAATCAATGTGAAGGGAGAGTCACTTTACTGTTTGGTGCCGAAGCAGGCATTTGCCGGGGATGTGGAGGTGCGCGTGGGCGAAGCAGGCAGGGAAGTGATTTCAGATGCTGACGTGTATTTTGACTATCAGCGTAAGATGGTGGTGTCGACCCTGATCGGGTATAAAAATGACCGAGGTGATGAGCCTTGGAAAGATGGTAAATTCAAGGCCGATGATGAAAGTGAAATGGCCAGTGGTTTTTGGGAACCTTCCTTTATGAAATTTGATCCGCTTAATCCTAAGCACCTATGGGTGACTTTTGATTTTAATAATGGATTATACCTGATCGATTTGGAGGACAGTACCGTCACCAAGAAGCGCTCGGATTTTGATAGGCCCAGGAGTATAGATTTCACCAATGACGGTCAATATATGATTATTGCTGAAGACCGCGGTGGTGAAAATGATAGGGCCACCTATCGTTTGTCAAGGGATAAGGACTGGCAAGACCGGGAAATTCTCACCCGGTATCGGCAATGCAACGGGGCATCGGTGCATCCTGTAAATGGTGAGTTATATTTTAACAGTTATGAAAAAGGCCAGTTTTTCCGCTTTGACCTAAACAAATACTTCTCCGAAGGATTAGGTGATAAGGATTATGAAACCTTGTTTGTAGTCCATGATCCTGAATGGGAATACAAAGTATTTATTCATCCTTCCGGCAATTACGCGTACATTCTAGTGATCAATCAGCATTATATTCTACGTGTCGATTATAATTGGGAAAAGGAACAGTTTAACCAGCCTTATTTAGTGTGCGGTCAGCTTAGAAGTCCAGGATATCAGGATGGTGTGGGATCTGAAGTTCGGATGCGCAATCCCTACCAAGGGGTTTTCGTGAAAAACGAGGATTATGCTGCGGAAGGTAAGCCAGATGAATACGATTTCTATTTCACGGATCAATATAATCATGCTATTCGGAAGCTGAGTCCAGAAGGAAGCGTGACGACCTTTGCAGGAAGAGGAAGTTCAAGTATCAACCCAGACCCATATGGCTATGTGGATGGGGACCTAAGGGAAGAGGCGCGTTTTGACAGACCTTCCGGTATCGCGTATAGTGATGGGGCATTCTACATTGGCGACCAAATGAATCACCGAATCCGTAAAATTGCCCTTGAAGAGCTGGATACTGAGGATACCGAGGAGCCTGAGGAGGAAGATGGAGACGAATAGCGCCAATTGATTTTAAAAAAAGCACGTTAAAAAAGACCGTGAAATGTCATGACCGATTACTATCGGGACATGTCATGCCATGTTGAAGTGACGGTTTTTATACAGGAAACCGTTTATTGATAGTTACCAATAAGGAGAAAGCATTCCTACAAAAAAACACAATGAAGCGTATTAAGAAAATAATTGCAATCATTACTTTGGGTTTTGGATTATTCACAGGTCAAGATGCCCTGGCGCAGCAAGCGCTCAGGGCTCCTGCCTACCCGCTGATTACCCATAACCCGAATTTCAGCATCTGGTCCATGGGTGACCAGCTCAATAACACTACTCCAAAGCACTGGACTACTGCCGATCACGGTATGCTAGGGCTTATTAAAGTGGACGGAACGACCTATCGATTTTTGGGAAAGGAGAGTAAGCAGTATGCCCATGTTTTGCCCACCAGTGATGAGGCAAGTTACCAATTGTATTATACTGAAAATCGCCCGGAAAATGGGTGGTTTTTACCAGGGTTTAACGATGATGACTGGAAAAAGGGCAAGGCTCCCTTCACCGATCAACGGGAAGAAGCGGGGACTTTATGGAACACAGATGAGCTATGGCTAAGAAGGGAGTTTGATTTGGCAGATTTGGCCGATCTAAACAAGCTCAATTTAAAAATCCGGCATGATGATAATATCGAAGTGTATCTCAATGGAGAGCAGGTGTATACATTGGAAGGATGGGTACACCGATTTACGTATGTGGAAATTCCCACGTCCGTTCAGCAGGGACTTCAGGAGGAAGGGAATGTGTTGGCGATACATATCAAAAATACAGCCGGCGGCCGTTGGTTGGATGTGGGATTGGCAGAGGAAGTAGTCTTACCTGTGCTCAGTACCATTCAAGTAGAAGAACAGAAAGAAGTGAACCTGTCTGCCACCCAGACGAAATACGTCTTTGCTTGTGGAGGAGTGAACTTGGATGTAACGTTTACGTCTCCTTTGATATTGGATGATTTGGATTTGCTGGCACGCCCGGTTTCTTATATCACCACCTCAGCAACATCCGCCGATGGAAGGCCTCATCAAGTGGAAATTTACCTTGGCGTGTCCAGTGATTTGGCTGTTCACCAGCCCTTTCAAGAAGTAGCAGCGGACCAATATGCTTTTGATGGACTTGAGATGATGAAAGTGGGCACTACTGAGCAGGCTGTCTTGGGAAGGAAAGGAGACGATGTCCGCATTGATTGGGGGCATGCATACGTGGCAGTCAGAGCAGGGGAAAAGACCAAGCAATGGATCAGTACTTCGCAAAAAGCGCTGGCTACTCTGACAGAAGAGCAGGGTCGGGAGAAAGCGCTCGTGGGGAAGCGTTTGGTGCTGAACAATTTGGTGGATCTTGGGGAGGTAGGAAAACAAAGGCAAGAGCAGGTGTTTTTGGTAGGCTATGATGAGGAAACAGCTATACAGTTTTTTGGAGAGGATCTTTTACCATGGTGGAAAACGACTTCAGGTGGTAAATTCGAACAACAACTGGTGAACGCTTATGAGGATTATGCTAACGTGATGCATCGATGTGAGGACTTTGATCAAAAACTTCATCAGGAGGTTTTGGCTGCTGGAGGGAGGAAATATGCTGATATGTGCATTTTGGCATATCGCCAGGCCATTGCAGCCCATACCCTAGTGGAGGGGCCAGAAGGTGAATTGCTATTTTTGTCCAAGGAAAACAATAGCAATGGTTCAATCAATACCGTCGACGTGACCTATCCATCTGCACCACTGTTTTTATACTATAATCCTGACTTAATGAAAGGGATGCTCAATGGTATTTTCTACTATTCAGAGAGTGGACGCTGGAAAAAACCATTTCCAGCGCACGACCTGGGTACTTATCCCATCGCCAATGGCCAGACGTATGGAGAGGACATGCCGGTGGAAGAGGCTGGGAACATGCTACTGCTTACCGCGGCCATTGTCCATCAGGAAAATGATCCTGCCTATGCCAGGGAACACTGGGAAATTCTGACGGTTTGGGCAGAATACCTCCGAAAAAGTGGTTTTGATCCGGCCAATCAGCTTTCTACGGATGATTTTGCAGGGCACTTGGCCAGAAATGCCAATCTCTCCGTCAAAGCTATTTTGGCTTTGGCCGCTTATGGGAAGATGGCCGGTATGTTGGGGATGAAATCCGTAGAAGGGGATTATCGTGCCGAAGCAAGGGGAATGGCCAAACAATGGATGAACTTGGCTGGAGATAGAGATCATTATACATTGGCATTTGAACGCCCCGGTACATGGAGCCAAAAATACAACTTGGTTTGGGACGAGATACTGGACCTGAAAGTTTTTCCTGAAGAGGTGGCGGATAGTGAAATTGCTTATTACCTGACCAAGCAAGAAAAGTATGGGCTGCCACTGGACAGTAGAAAGACGTATACCAAATCAGATTGGGTGTTTTGGACCGCTTCATTGGCAGACAGCCAAGCGGAATTTGAAGCCCTGATCGGGCCAATGTGGAAATATGCCAATGAAACAGCTAATAGGGTTCCTGTCAGTGATTGGCACGAAACCAAGGATGCTCATGTGATGAACTTCCGTGCCCGGTCTGTGGTCGGCGGATATTTTATCAAACTGCTGTTTTGATTATGGTTTTGAGAACCTGTATTCGAAACCTGAATTTTATGGGGGTTGCCATCTTGGTAGTACATTAGCAAGGGTCAAAGAACCCATTGACTGCCCAAGATGGCAAATCCCAAACCTTTAAAACCTTCACATTACCAATGATTAAGCATTTCACGTTAACATGTATGTTGGTGCTAGCTTCCTTGATCACTGTACAGGCTAGAACCGAAAAAGAAACCATTACGAAGGGAAAATATACCCTGACCTTTATCAATCAAGACCCAGATCTGGATAAAGCGGTAAAAGATGGATTGATCAAAACATTTTTTAAAGTATATCCAAAGATGTCCAAGGCATTTAACAAAAATGCTACTAAAAAGGTGACCGTCACCATAGATACGGCCTATAATGGTGTGGCATATGCCCACGATGGTAAGATTACGATTGCTTCCCAGTGGTTGGAGAAAAAGCCCGGTGATCTGGATGTGATTACCCATGAAGGAATGCACTTAGTGCAGGCCTATCCAGGTGGAGCAGGCCCAGGTTGGTTGACAGAAGGAATAGCCGATTATGTGCGCTATGATTTTGGAGTGGACAACGAAGGGGCTGGATGGGCACTTCCGGCATTTGATCCGGAACATTCTTACGAGAACAGTTACCGGATTACTGCACGCTTTTTACTGTGGATTACCCAGCATTATGATAAGCGGTTTGTAAAAAAGATGGATCAACACCTACGCAATAAAACGTATTCCGATGGCCTTTGGAAAGCATATACGGGGTTGGCTTTGGATGAGCTTTGGGAAACATATGCCAAAAATCCTAAGGTGAAGATTTAGTTTCAGGAACAGGATTGGCCATTATATCCTTATTAAAGGAGGGACTGATTTAAGAGCCCTCCTCTTTTCATTGGGGGCAGGTTAAAAGCAAGAGCAATCAGCAATTCCAAAAGAAAATAGCCGGATGAATATTTTTTTATAAATATTTTAATAACTTTTGTAGCATAATCATTTTTTACTACGTCTAGTCGTTATACTAATTAAGAGACAAAATACTGGACCAACGAACTAAACTACTTGCTGTATGAGAATTGGGTTTGATGCGAAGAGGGCTTTTAAGAATTTTACTGGATTGGGAAACTATAGCCGGTTTATCCTGAAATCCCTCAGTGATAATTTTCCTGCCAACAATTACTATCTTTTTACCCCTGTTCGTGGTCGTAAGAGCACTGAAGTGTCTATTGCCTGCGAAAACGATAATCAGAAAATCGTACTTCCAACTGACATGTGGAAACTTCCTGTGATGTCCAGCGCTTGGCGGAGTCTTTATCAGGGGGTTAAGCATTTTGACAGTGAGCTGGAGATTTTCCATGGCCTAAGTAATGAAATCCCATATATTAAAAATAAATCCACCAAATATGTGGTGACCGTCCACGATTTGTTGTTTTGTCGATATCCAGAACTTTTTAATCCCATTGATGTACAGATTTATAAAATAAAAATGCAGCGGTCATGTAAAGAAGCAGATCAGGTGATCGCGATCAGTCAACAGACCAAACAGGATCTTATTGAATTTTTAGGCATAGTGGAACATAAAATCAGGGTGGTTTACCAAGGGTATCACGAAAACTACAAGAAAGAAGTATCACTCGAGGAAACCCAACGTGTGAAGGCAAAATATCAATTACCCGATCGGTTTTTGTTTTTCGTGAGTACGATTGAAAAGCGAAAAAATGTGCAGTTGATTTTGAAAGCCATGAAGGCTCGCAGAGATTGGAGTATCCCTTTGGTGGTCGTAGGCAGAGCGACATCCTACCTCAATGAATTAAAAGCAATGGTCCAGGAATATGGACTGCAGGGAAGGGTGCATTTTCTTCATGATGTGGCCTTCAATGATCTCCCCGCGATGTATAAAATGGCGCACGTCTTTATTTATCCATCATATTTTGAAGGTTTTGGCATTCCGATCATTGAGGCCCAGAGTATGGGTACTCCAGTGATTACTTCTACCGGGTCCTGTTTTAAGGAGGCTGGTGGCAATGCTGCATTGTATGGTGATCCGGATGATCCAGCGGCATTGATAGCTCATATTGAACAGATGGATCAGGAAGCTACAAGGGCTGATTTGGTCTCAAAGGGCTTCCAAAATATCAAGCGGTTTGATGAATCTATCATTTCCAACGACCTGATGAATATATATGAAGAAGTGTTGGAGTCTTTTTCTGCCAAGCCTGTTTTGGCAACTTGAGGGCATTTGACAGATGGTGGATCAAGGCTTATTTCTGTGTGGTCATGAAATTGGGTTTACCCTTTATTCATCTCCACCGCGCTAAAACAATATTAAAATAGATCTTAATAGGAAAGTCCCAGTTGTGGGATCAAGCGGAAAAGTTGGGGACTGATAGTTTGCTTAATGGCAAAGTCATGGATAAATAAAAATACCACAACCACTCAAAGGCACCAAGTGGATGCTGTACCTGGCTGAAAGGAATTTATAATGGCTTTGTGCCTTAACGCCTTGATGGCGTATCATTGTTCCGATAAACAAAGAAACGTAGTGTCCCTGAAATATTGCTTGATTTATCAATACCAGTTATCAATGCACTATTATTTAAGTAAAAAACCATACAAACGGCCCGCTGTTGCGTTTTTTGGCCTGTTTGTATGGAAAGTGAAATGAGCTATAGTGAATGGTTCGTTTTTTATAAATGTAACCATACTTGCATTAGCTATGAAAATTAAGTGGCTGTTGTGCGATTACTTTTTAATTCATTCTGATTTCTTTACCTTTTTTGTTTCCGGCAATTTGCTTCATGACGAGCATAAAATAAAGTGGCCCCTCCGAAAGATACCTTTTACCCAATCGTGCGGGTTGGTCCAGTGTACGGTAGAGCCATCCTAATCCTGTTTTCTTGATCCATTCAGGCGCCATTTTTTGAACACCCGCGGCGTAATCAATGGACGATCCCAAGCCTAGGCTTACAGGGATGTTATAGGCCTTTAAGTATTTGCTGATAAAGCGCTCTTGTTTTGGTGCCCCGAGGCCTACGACAAGTACATCTGAACGGCTTTCTTTTAGCAATTTTACGATTTTATCTAATTCGGCAGGGTCATTTTCAAATCCAAAGGGTGGACTGTAGGTGCCGCTAATGGTCAATCCAGGGTATTTTTTTTCCAGTTTTTGTTTGGCTATATCCCCTACACCGGGTGCCGCCCCAAGGAGAAACACCCGCATGTTTTCCTGTGCAGAAACCTCACAGAGCCGAAAGAACAGGGAAGACCCACTGACCTTTTCGGTGAGGGGCTGCTTCAGCCACTTGGAAGTCCACACAAGGGGCTTTCCATCTGGTACAAGAAGCCCTGATGTGTTGAGGACATCTTTGTACTGTTGGTCTTTGTGTGCGGCAATCAATAGATTGATATTGGGGGTGAAAATCGAAGTTTTCTTCTTGTTTTTCACGGCATCCACAATGTAGTCAATGGTATCCTCAAAGGAAACATTGGCTACTTTGACTCCAAGAATGTCTACTTTGTTAAACGTTTTCATAAATAGGCTCTTTGATGGAAGATTTCAACAAATTGTTCCAGGAGAGAGTAGCGTATTCATGAGAGTGGTAGTTCACGATGAGCTCCCTAGCTGCTTGGGAGAGTCGTTGGTATTCATCATCAGTTAGGGTCATCGCTTTTTCAATGGCCTCACTGATTAGGGTAGATTCAGGCTTATCAATTAAGAAACCTGTTTCGTGATTAACGATATCAGCAATATCTGCAACATCCGTGCCGAGTGCAGGAAGTCCACAGGCCATGGATTCCATCATGGCACAAGGGATGCCTTCTACCTTTGAGGTAAGAATGAAAAACCTTGACTGATGGATAAATTTCACCACATGGGGACTGTGTCCTGCAAAGTGTACTTGGTCTTCCAAGTCCAACTGTTTGACCTGGGCTCGGAGCGGCTCCATCATAGGACCTTTACCCACCACGAGGAAGCGAGGTTTTAATCCTTTCTGCTTCAACATCCCAAGTGCCTCAATGATCAGGTTGACATTCTTTCGCTCTTCAAGTACCCCGATATAAATAAAGTCAAATTCCTTCGGTGTTTTGGGAGCAGGTAGGAAGTCTTTTGTGGTATTGATGGTACTATGTAAAATGGATATTTTTTCTGCAGGAATACCTTGTTCCAGCCAATATTTTTTGGTGTTGTTGCCAGGCACATTGAGGTGCTTGGCATCGTGCATGGCACTGGAGATGACTTTGCCCACAGGCCAGATTTTCATATAATCCTGTGTAAGGTTGTCGATCTCACTGAAAATAAAGGGAGTGGAGGTGACTTTTGACAGGATATAGGAAAAAAATCCATGAGGCTTAAAATTATAGCTTAGGATAAGGTCGGGCTTGATCTTTCTGATTTTGGACAGCATAAAAAAAGGCGAAAGCAAGAGGTAAAATGGTCTGAACCTCAGTAGTTTGGGTAGGATAATGTACTTTAACTTATCAAATTGGGGTCCATTCTCCTTTCTTATCAAAAATATTTCATCGACCATGTCGACCATAGACAAGGGTTTAAGCTTATAAATCACTTGACTAGGCTTAAGGCCTGCGATAACAACAATTTTCATTACTCAAAAATTTTTGTGGTTAGTTCACTTACTAGCAAAAGGTTCTTTTTGGGAGGGTGTCTTAATTGACTTGTTGTAAATATAGTAAAAAATGAATTTTGTATCATAAAAAACGTATTTATTTATTATTAATTTAATGAAATAACTACTATGACTTTTCCTCCATAATTAAACTGATATAGTTTTAGCTTTTTGATTATCAATGGAGTATGGGTTTTATAGGGTGATTACACTTGGCTATTCAGGGTAAGTCAGCTATGCCGCTTGCGTACATGACCATGCAAATTCCTTCCGATAATCAGGCTAAGAGAGGATTGTCAATCCCACAGAGCCATTTTGTATAGCATAGTTAGAGGGGTTCCATACGAGAATTCTTATTTGGTAAATCATACTCATGTCCCTTACGATTATACACGAGCGGTCTTTCACAGCCCATGATAATAACCTATCATTGTGGTTTGCAATTTTAGTTACAAAATTATTTTATTGATTTATGCGTAAATTTTTGATGATCATTTTTTTTGGGTAAGTGCATTTTCTTGCCAAGTAGATGAAGATTTAGATCCAGTAGTAGAAGAGGAAAAAGAAATTATTTGAGAAGCCAAAAGTGATGAAGTCACTCACCATTCTTTTCCTTTATTGAAAAGGGATGCGAATATGCAGTATCCGGGGGCATTGATCACACTGCAGAGTGTTGCTGATGAAAAGCACACTTATGTATTCCACTACACGTACAATGAAGTGGAGGTTTATTCATCCCTGGAAGGAGCTATTCCGGCTACGCAATCCATGATATCAAGTTATGGTGATTTTGTTGAATTCGAAAACCAATCGATATACCTGAATACCACTACTCCTTCCAAAGCTAATAGAGATACTTTTCTCATAAGCAATGGGTAAAACCGATCTATTCCATGGATCATTTGTATATGGAGTTGGGTGGAAATGCCTTTATTTTAAATGAAAGCGTGGCCAATAAAATCAAGTATGGGGGAAAAGATGGAAAAAGTAGGGGGGTAGCCTTTATGGAAACCGTCAATTATGCGTATGACTTGGAAGTTCCAATGGGTTCACGGCTTATTGAAGAGTCTTCCGATAGTGAAACATATGAAGGCATTACACCGGTTTATGTGTCTAAGATTAATATGGGAAGAATGGTCGTGGTTTTTTTGAGTCAGACAGCTCTTATGAAGAAGTGGAAGCTGGCTTGGCGAAAATGATGAATGGTGAAGTGATTACTAAGGATGAGCAGCAACTTTTGGAAGCAACCACCTTTATCGTCAGTATTTCTAGGGGTTGGAGTGGGCTTGAGATTCCCAAATCCATGGATGGAGTTAATGATTTCGAAGATGTTGTATCCATGTTGGGGTCGGGATCAGAAGACCCTCTTTATGGAGAGGGAAAATACGGTGCTATTATCGGTTACGAACTGCGTCATATCGACACCAACGAACTTGCTGAGGTGACTTTTTCGGCGGAGTACGAGGTGCCGAAGGTGGTGATTAGTATGAGGTTGTTTTTAAGCTGACCTGAGTTGGGGTTATGGAGTGCAACGTGCTTATTACTTTGTACTTCCATGCCCTCCAGAAAGTCCGCGTAGACATATGCCTCGTTTGAGGAGCCAATCGTTGAAAACGAGGGGATGTTGATAGATGTTTCTGTTAATCATTTTAAGAATTGTAGGTCATAAATCACCTATGGTGAGAAGTAATATAGGTGAGGTAATTTGGGCCCCATCGAGGGTTCCTATCCTTTTAAGTAGGTTCTTAGATTTATATTAGTTGTTTCCTCTTATAATTTAAGCTTTTAAAAAAGTACTTGACAAATGTAATGGGGTTTGTGTTTTTATAAAGTAAATTAAGAGTTTTTATGTTTAAAAGGGAACTGTGATAGAAATGATTTCTAATCAATGCAGCTTTCCTTTGATTGTTTTCGCTGATTAATTTTAGTCTTTCCTCTGTACTTAAATTTGCTTTAACTAGCCTTTTGTGGATAAGGTCTCTTGCGTGTATCTCTCCAAATTTTAAAACCTCGTCTTGAACAGTAATACTTGATGAATGTCTTCTGATTAAGGTAGTGGCTAGAGGTTCATCTAAATATTCCAAGGATGCACCTGCTAGAAGACAGTCAATCCAAAATATCCAATCTACCTTACTATTTAAATGTTCAGGAAATTTAATGTTGTTCTTTTTTAAAAACTTATGATTAATCAGCGGGCTACTGATCACAGCAAAATTGTTAATTACTAAGGTAGATAACGCTTCAAAGTCACTACTGGAAATTTTTGGCATCCATTCGATACCTTGCATGTTAAAGTCCGGAAAATATTTCTTGGGGTTTTCATGCTTAAAATAGACATTGTTTGTATAGGAAATCACATTCTCATCCTTAGCATGTAACGCTTCCACTTGAATTTCAAGTTTTTGCTCACTCAATAAATCATCGGCATCTAAAAACTGGATATAGTCTCCGGTTGCAAGATCCAAGCCTACGTTCCTAGCTGCGGCATTTCCTTTATTTTTTATTTTCAGATATGTGAAACGTTTATCTTTTCCGATGGCGTTTGTTATTACTTCTTCTGTGTCGTCAGTTGATCCATCATCTATGATAATCGCCTCCCAATTGGAATATGATTGCGCTTTCAAATTTGAAATGGTTTTATTGATAAACTGCCCATAATTATAAGACGGAATAATTATAGATACTAGGTTGTTTTGAATCATATCTTTTCTCCTTTCTTGAACTGTTTCATTTGAATTTTCTTAGTCTGTTCATATAGGAGAGAAAACTTCGTCCTTCCCACTTATATTCATAGTAAAATCGTTCCCTAACAGTCAGTTTCCATTTTTCTTTATCGCTTTTAGTATTAAGCGTCTTACTTTCCAAATGGTCAACAATGGATGATGCAACCAATGCATGCTTTAGCCCATGTTCTTGAAGTGTCATGCTGTAGTCATTATCCGCAAACCAAAATTTAAACTTAGGATCAAGCTTTCCTGTGACTTTTAACATGTCTCTTTTGAAAAATAAACACCAACCAACCAATTCTTTCCTAACTTCATAGCCAATGTGAATGCCACTATTAATCGCTATTCCATGATCTGGATGGTGAATAGAACAAGCAGGTGATGCGCTACTTAAATTAGGATCTTTTTCAAATGCTTGTAGAATTTCTGATGCCCAGCCTTTATGGAAAACCAAATCATTATTGCATATACAAACAAATTCACTTTGGGTCATTTTGATCCCAATGTTCATGTATTTATGGTATCCAAAATTTTGTTTCGGATAAATGGTTTTGGTTTTTGGATATTGGTATGGTCTAAGCTTTTTTTCTGATTCAATCACTATGGTATTGAACTTAATGGACTGGTTGTTCTCAGATTCATTAAGTGATTTTAGGGCATTTTCTGTTATTTCCTTAAGTGCAGGATCTTTTGCATAGCTTAATATTATGATGTCGATTTCCGTTATTTCCCTCATGATTTAAACCACTGTTTTCTTTGATAATTGATTGATTTTAAATAAAATTTTAAAAAAACAGGAAGTTGAGTTAACTTTATTATTTCTAGATGATTTTTGAATTTCCAAAAGGGGGTTTTATAAAGAAGTTCCTTTAGTAAACCCTTTTTTTGCGTTTCATTGATTATCGCAATTTTACTTTTTTCTTGTGTGCTTAACGAGGAGTTATTAATATAATTTTTTATTTTATTTCTGAATATTAAATTACTTATCTGCATATCCCTGAGATTAAAACTGGCGCTGCTGGAATGAATGCGTATAAGCGTATACGCATGTTTATTGGGTAAATATTGGAAGGACACTTCATTAAGTGCCACATTTAGCCAAAACTCCCAATCCTCAGATTTTTTGATTCCAACTGGAAATATATCAGATTTAGAAAGGATAGAAGATCGAATGAGAGGACTACTGATAACAGCAAAATTCCGATCTACTAAACTTTTAATAATATCAAATCCTCTTCCATTTATCTTAAGCATCCATTCAACTCCATTCATCTCTTTGTCAGGATATAATTGAGATGGATTCCCGTGAGCGAAATAGTAGCTGTCTACATAGCTTATGTCAACTGTATGATTTTCTATTAAGTGTTGTGCCTGTATTTCAATTTTTGATTGACTTAATAGATCATCACCATCTAAAAATTGAATAAATTCTCCGGTAGCAATTTCTAATCCTAAGTTTCTGGCGACAGAGACTCCCTTATTATTTTGCTGGATAAGTTTGAACCTCGAATCCTTAAAACAATAAGTTTTAATGATTTTAGCTGTTTTGTCTGTAGAACCATCATCAATTAGAATTGCCTCCCAATTTTTATAAGTTTGGTTTAGAAGGTTTTCAAGAGTTTCAAAAATAAAGTTTTGATAGTTGAAAACTGGTATTATTATGGAAACAAGAGGGGACGAATTGGTCATTTGCTTTTTGGTTAAGCATGGACGTTTTTACTCCAGAGATTTTTGAGTACTCTATTGAGTTTACTTAAATAGCTCTTGTTACTGATGAAGAGAAATTCCTTTCTATTTTTATAAAAGAGATAGAATAACTTCAAGTTTAATAGTTTTTTATTTCTTTCATCAAATAGGCGATCGAGTTTTATTATTAACTCTCTATTTTTCCTGTTCTCTGTATTTGCTAGAGCTTTCACAACTTTTTCCACTTTTGAAGCGACAGTATCATTGGATTTAGTTGTTAAGTTTGATCCAGTAATAGTATCTTCATGTTGTTTGTAATGAACTAAGCATTGGTTCAAATATTCTATGGAGCCGAATTGAGTAGCTTGATATGCTATCCACCAATCATAATACACCATTTTAGGGAAAGGGAAAATATATTGGAGTAACTCTTTTTTCATTAAAATAGAGTGACCAGATACGCAATTGTTAAAAATAAATACATTAGGATTATCGCCACTATACATGTTCCTCATATCACTGATTTTAATGTTTAATGACTGACCATTTTTATCTACCATCAAGCTATCGTGATAAATCAATAAGTTTTCTTTAATGTAATTAACTTGAAGAGAAATTTTATCTTTAATCCAAAGATCATCTTGGTCTGAAATGGCTATTAGATCTCCTTTGCATAATGAAATTGCTTTTTCAAAATTGCTATTGAAACCTAGATTTATACTGTTTTGAAATAAAGAGATCTTATGTGGATATTTATTCTTATAGGATTCTAATAGATCAATGGTGCCGTCTGTAGATTTATCATCTACAACGACAATTTCAAGATTTTGGTAGCTTTGGTTGAGAATACTGTCTAATTGCTCAGGTAAGTATTTTTTACCATTATAAGTGCATAAAGCTATTGATACCAAGGGTTGTGAATTCATTGTCTTTACTTTTACTCTTCTATTTCACTAAACTGCTGCATATTCACCAGCTTGCTGTAGAGGCCTTCTTGGGTCATCAGCTCTTGGTGGTTTCCCTGTTCGATGATGCGGCCTTCTTCGAGTACTACGATAATGTCGGCATTCTGGATGGTGCTCAGCCGGTGGGCGATCACCAAGGAAGTGCGGTTTTTCATCAGCTTGTTCAGGGCATCTTGGACTAACTTTTCCGATTCGGTGTCCAGGGCAGAGGTAGCCTCGTCCAGTAGCATGATCGGTGGGTTTTTTAGCACTGCCCGGGCGATGCATATCCGCTGCTTTTGACCGCCAGAAAGCTTCAGTCCCCGGTCTCCCATATTGGATTGGTAGCCGTTTTCACTTTGCACGATAAATTCATGTGCATTGGCGATTTTGGCAGCGGCTTCTACTTCTTCAGCGGTGGCATTCGGTGTTCCAAAGGCGATATTGTTAAAGATGGTGTCGTTAAAGAGGATGGACTCTTGGTTGACCATGCCCATCATGTTGCGCAGCGAATCCATGGTGACATGGGCGATGTCCGTGCCATCGATCAGCACCTGACCACTGTCCGGTTCGATAAATCGGGGAATAAGGTCCATCATGGTGGATTTCCCGCCTCCAGAAGGGCCTACCAAAGCCACCATCTTCCCTTTTGGAATGGTAAGGTTGATATCCTTCAGCACCGGACGTCCCGGATAGGAAAAGGATAAGTCTTGGATGTCAATTTTATCGTTGAAAGCAGTTATTTCGATTGCATCCTTTTGGTCCGAAATGGCCGGCTTTTCATCGATCAGGTCCAGCACCCTTTCTCCAGCTGCCAGGCCGGAATGGATGGAGCTGAAGGCATTGGTCAGGGCTTTGGCAGGGCGCATTACTTGGCTGAATAAAGCGATGTATGCGATAAAGTCCGAGGCACTGAGTTCTGATTGGTTGTTGATGATCAATGAGCCACCATAAAGCACGATCCCGGAAACCATGGCCACGCCGAGGGTTTCGGAGACTGGCGAACTAAGTTGCTGCCTTTTGGCCATCTTTTTGCCTAGGGAAGAGTATTTAATGTTTTCGTCGTGGAACTTGTCCTTGATCATTTCAGTGGCGTTAAAGGCCTTGATGATCTTGATACCGGAAAGGGCCTCGTCCAAATAACTGATCATGACACCGTACAAGTGCTGCGCCTGGCTGGCCTGGGCTTTAAGGCGCTTGACGATCTTTGCAATGACAAACGCCGAAACAGGAATCACCAACAAGGAGAAAATGGTCAGCTTGTAGGATATGGCAAAAAGCATAAAAATATACGCCAGCAGCTGGAGCGGTTCTTTAAAGATCACCTGTAAGGTGCCCGTCACCGAAAACTGAACCACTTGTACATCAGAGGAAATTTTCGAAATGATGTCTCCCTTGCGTTGGTTGCTGAAATAGCCCACATGCAGGTTCATGACATTGTCAAAGACCTTTTTGCGGAGGTTGAGCAAGGTGTGGATCCGGAGGTTTTCCATCACCAGCTGGCTGAAATACCGAAACAGGTTGCCCAATATCACGGATGCGATGATCACCGCACAGACCATTTGCAGCGCCCCTAGGGCCCCGTATTCCATTTTCACTTCGTTGGCATAGAAATTCAGGTAGCCAAAGACGTCTGTCCAGCTTTCTGGCTTGACCACTTCTTCTCTCCCGTTTGTGTTGAAAAGGGTGCTCAGCAATGGTGCTAACAGCGCCAGGTTCAGCGTATTGAAAATCACTCCCAACAAGGTAAAAATCAGGTAAGGAATGGCAAATTTTTCAATCGGCTTGGCAAATGCCAATAATCTAAAATAGGTTTTCACGTGTGCTTTTTCTACGTTTTTTCGGCTTCACGCCGGATTCATACAGCTTATTTTCTCTGCAAAGGTACATAATTCTAGACTAGTCATTGGTAGTGAGTATGATTAAGCAACCCCGAGTCTTTCCGTCACTGCGAGGAGAAACGACGCGGCAGTCTCTTGTTGCGAAGACGAGATTGCCTGCGGTAGGCAGGCTCCACTCCGCTGTCGCTGCGTTCGCAATGACGGGTAAGTGATATGCTCGTGGTAAATTTTACCATTTCTGAATATCATCCCACAAATCTTTCCAATTTGGATTTAATGAGTTTATTAGGTCCTCTTTCTTTTTTCTATTTCCACTTTTTATTTGCTTTTCCCTTATGATTGCTTCTTCAATTGAATGAAAGGCTTCATAATAGACCAGTTTGTTTAAATTATATTTGTATGAAAAGGATTTAGTGTTTTCAGCTGATTTGTGTTCGTAAATTCTTTTCAAAAGGTTTGAGGTGACACCTACATAGAGTGTAGTGTTGTTTTTGTTGGTCAAAATATAAACGCATCCTCCTTTTTTCATTTTTCTTTCCTATCGTTATGTTTCCCGTTACTGCGAATCCGAGGAAGGAGGATGAGGCAGTCTCCTGTCCCAAAGTCCACCCTTTTCGAAGGGGTGGTGTCCCTTATACGAGATTGCTTCACTCCGCTGCTCTCCGTTCGCAATGACGTTTTCCTATTTCGTCATGGCGAGGAGGGACGACGTGGCAATCTCATCTACCGAAGCCTTTTTCCCTCTCGATTCGGTTTAGTGTTCCGATTAGCAACCTTCCAACCTTCCAACCTTCCAACCTTCCAACCTTCCAACTTTCAACCTCCCAACCTAATAACCTTTCACAGTATCAAAAACTTCTTTTTTGATGTCAAACAGACTCTTGTGTCCCTTATGCTTTTTCATGAGTGTTTTTAAATTGTTTTTGGACCGCGCTATTTCAGCCTGTTTATTCCGGTAGGCCGAATAGGCCTTGAGGATCCACCATTTGCCGATCAGCACGCGGGGTATTATTTCCATAAACATCAATTGTAAACGCCATTTCCAAAGGTCTTGGCCGTCTAAGTGGATGGCCTGTAGCATAAACTTGTTTCTATAAAGAACGGGATAGAGCTTCTTTTTGGTATGGTGTTTTTTAGTAGTGGAAGAAACTTCATGGTGACAGATGGCCCGATGGTCGTAATAGCACTTCCAGCCCAAACGCCAAGCGCGAAAGCTCAGGTCCACGTCTTCCACATAGAACGGGGAGAAGATTTCATCAAAACCACCGAGAGTAAGAAGCTTTTCACGGTCTATCAAGGCATTGGCTCCAGAGAGGTAGGCCGTAGGTGTCCACTGCTCAGGATTAGCGGAGTAATAGAAGTGAGTGGCCTTGAATTTCAGGCCTTGGAAAGCCATCATCCTGGCGGTATCTTCTGTTTTCCCTTTGGAGTTGATGATCTGTCCCATCACGCCAAAAGTATCTGGCCGATCAAAGTATCTCCATAATCGGTCAAAATAATCTTCCTCTAGTGCCACATCTGAATTGAGCAACATGACCAAGTCATTTTGGGCAGCCTTGATCCCTTGGTTACAGGTGTACGAAAAACCACTGTTGGAGGGGTTGATCAGTACCTTGACTTCAGGAAAATGGGAATCGAGAAAATCCACCGATCCATCGGAAGAAGCATCGTCCACAACGATCACCTCAAAAGGGATGTCGGCTTTTTTTGCAGCAACCACCGCAGAGGGAAGGTACTTTTCCAATAAGTGCTTTCCGTTGTAATTGGGGACAATGATCGAAACGCTCCTTTTTTCTGGCATTGTTTTCTGCTTAAATAAGCCGCTAGTGGTAACAGTACGTAAAGGTCAGACAAAATGAGACATCCCTTCTCGTTTTTTTACAACCTTTATTCACAAAAAGCCAAAGTTAATATTAATTAGAGGAAGAATGGTCAGCGTAAAGGGAAAAGACAGGGCAAATGCATATAAAAAAAATGTTTCTATTTGCATTTATATCTGCCGTTTTCCTACGGAATTTAACCATTTGTGTGTAATCACTTTTGGTGCAGTCGATAACCTGCACCTTCTATATGCCCCTCCGCCAAAGGCGGATTAGGCAGGATGCTCAGTTGCTAATGCATATATTGAGGGTTTAACGTCAACCAAGCCAACCGCTATACCTGAGCAGATAGGTGCGATGGCTAGTTCGATCCAAATCAACTAATCATTCTTTCAGCCAATTCCGCCATTCGGCAAGATAGGCTACTGCGGTTTCCAATGTACAAATCGGAGCAAAGTGCCTGAGGCACGATAAATTTTGTAACCTGCGGATTCATCCGCAGGAACTTAAGCTTTCCTCAACCTCCCGAAGGAGTGACATCGGCACGGTTGATGGCTATGCCTACACGAAAATCGCTTTTAACTAAAGGCGTTATATAATTCAAACAATATGTGTCAGACCGAGCACTTGCCTGACCGGCAGGGATTCGAGGTCCAATGTCTAGCCTTCGACTCCGCTCAGGCTGACATCACTTTTAAAAGCGATTTCCCTGGAGGAAGATGAAGGAGAAACCTTATGAACTTGCCTGTACCAAGCTTGTCGAAGTGCCGTAAGGCCCATTCTGAGATTTATGGAATTCATGTTTTATATCCTTCCTATAACCTCTAAGAAGGATATTTATCAATTACTGACGTTTTTATACTAATTTATTCCAATGGATTGGACTAGTTTTGATCAAAGAAATCAGTCGATGATTTCCCAGGTTAAATTCATTGGCCCAAAATAATTCTAATGTTGATCAGTTGTTTTGCAGCATCTATCCAAAAGCGATGGCTATATAAAAATATTTTTGCCTATCTTTTTTTAATGATTGGCCTAATGGTCTTTGGCCAAGAAATCGTGGCGCAAGAGGAAGTTAGACAATTCCGTGAAGCTCCTGCTCCCATGTATCGTGATCCTATTTATGATGGAGCAGCGGATCCGGTGATGATTTGGAACAGACAGGAGAAGTCTTGGTGGATGCTTTACACTACTCGACGAGCAAATCTCCCTACCCAAGATGTATCGGCGTATTACGGAACCAAAATTGGGATTGCGGCTACCAAAGACCATGGCCAGACTTGGGTGTTCAGGGGATATTTGGATTTGGAGTTTGAGCGGGGGTGGAATACCTTTTGGGCCCCGGAGATAATTTACCATGATGGGAAGTACCATATGTTTGTCTCCTATATACAAGGAGCCCGAAACCATTGGGGAGGGACGAGCCATATCCATTATTATACCAGTAGAAATCTCTGGGATTGGAGCCATCATGGGCCACTTAGCCTTTCTTCCGACCAGATCATCGATGCGACCATCTTTCGCATGGAGAATGGTAGATTCCGGATGTGGTATAAGGATGATAGTCGCGGAGGCATTACGATGGTTTCCGAATCGGATGACCTCAAAAATTGGCAAACCAAGGATGTGCCGGCCATAGGAGGAGATGCCCATGAAGGACCTAAGGTCTTTCAGTATCACGGTTATTACTGGATGCTGACAGATGAATGGCACGGGATGCGGGTGTATCGATCAGATGACCTCATGCATTGGATCAAACAAGGCTTGGTGTTGGATAAGCCTTCAGATAGAGAAGATGATACACCGAGTGGTGCGCATGGTGATGTATTGGTATTCGGTGACCGGGCTTATGCTTTTTACTTCACTCACCCAGGGAGAACCAGTCATTCGTTGATAAAGCCTAACAATAGCTTCCACGAAAATCATCGGACCACTATCCAAGTAGCAGCGCTGTTTTTTGACGGGGAAACCTTAAAGGACGAGCGTGTTGAGCCCTTTGACTTTTACCTGCCGGATGGTAAATGAGTTTGGAAGACCTATAACCTTGAAACCCGTTGAATCTAAAATATTTAAACATAAACCTATAAACCTGTTGTGTCCTTGCTCCATAAACCACCTATTACGGTGGTTTGTAGAGCGGGACAAAAAAACTTCTCAGATCATGAACATTAAAAATATTGTAAAAATTGGCCTTGCCTGCCTGCTATACAGTTCATCTATAGGGTTATTATGGGCGCAGCAAATGATGTTTGCCGATTCTAGCAGGTTGGGCAGGCCTTTTTCCAAGGACCCACATGTGGTCGACTTTGGAGGTCGATACTTGATGTACTTTTCCGTTCCTCCCATTCCTGACCAAGCAGGTGGATGGGGAATAGCCATAGCGGAAAGTGATGATTTGATCCATTGGGAGTATGTAGGCGAAATTGAAGCCACAGAGAGGTACGAAAAAAATGGCTTTTGTGCACCAGGGGCTTTGGTAAAGGATGGTAAGGTGCACCTTTTCTACCAAACTTACGGTAATGGCGCCAAGGATGCCATTTGCCATGCCTATTCTACCGACGGGATCCATTTTACTAGGAATACAACGAACCCGATTTTTGCCCCTCCAGCCAATGACTGGAGCAACGGACGGGCGATAGATGCGGAGGTTTTTCCCTTCAAGGACCACTATTTTTTGTATTTTGCCACCCGAGATCCCAAAGGGGAAATTCAGATGCAGGGTGTGGCTAAAGCTGATGCAACTACGGATTTTAGTCGCGATGACTGGACCATGGCAAAGGATGCTTCGATCCTCAAGCCGGAATTGGAGTGGGAAGGAAAGTGTGTCGAAGGTGCTTCCATCATCGAGCGAAAAGGGAGATTGTACATGTTTTATGCAGGCAGCTATAATAATGCGCCGCAGCAGGTGGGAGTAGCCACCAGTAAAGATGGTGTTCATTGGAAACGTGTAGTTGACCAGCCGTTTTTGCCGAACGGAGTACCTGGAGAGTGGAACAGCAGTGAATCTGGCCATCCCCATATTTTTGATGATAAAAAAACAGGGAAGTCCTACCTCTTTTACCAAGGAAATGATGACCATGGCCAAACATGGTGGCTTTCCAATGTGGAAGTAGGATGGAAAAAGGGAAAGCCTTACCTGAAAGAATAGTACGCGAAATTAAATAGAAATGATTAAAATGAAATCCTTGTGGAGGATAGGGGTGTTGGTATTGATGATGACTTCGGCTTGTCAACCAACAAAAAAAGAAAGCCGACAAGAAGTCCCCAATGAATCGGTCAGTGTAATTAATCCGGTCTTGCCAGGTGATCACCCCGATCCCACAGTCGTAAAAGTAGGCGCATATTATTATGCTTCAGCCACGTCAAATGAATGGGCACCGCTATTCCCAATCTTTAAATCTGCGGATTTGGTCAATTGGGAAATCGTAAACTATGTCTTTCCGGAAGGAGCTCCGGCTTGGGCCAAGAATAATTTCTGGGCACCGGAATTGGTGTATGACGAAGAGCAAGAGAAGTTTTATGCCTATTATACGGCCAGGGATAAAGAGAGCAACCGACTCAGCGTAGCCGTGGCCAGTGCAGACACACCGGAAGGAAATTTCACCGACCATGGCCCGCTAGTAGCGCAGGAAGTAGGTTCTATTGATGCATTCGAAGTGAGGGATGAAAACGGAAAGCTCTATTTGACATGGAAAGAGGATGGCAACAGTCGTGGACTTCCCACGCCCATTTGGGCCCAAGAAATCAACGAGACACGGACCAAGCTCTTAGGTGAGCCAAAAGAATTATTCAGGAATGATCAGGATTGGGAGATGCACTTGATCGAAGGAGTCAGCATTTTCCGGAAAAATGATTATTTCTATGCCACCTATTCAGCGGGAGCTTGCTGCGATGTCGCCTGTAACTATAGAGCAGGGGTAGCGAGGACAAAAAACCTATTGGGGCCATGGGAAAAGTATGAAAAGAACCCGGTGCTGATGGACAATGACGACTGGAAGTGCGCAGGGCACGGTACCGTGGTGGAGAAAGATGGAGAGCATTATTTGCTTTATCATGCTTACAGTGCCGTTGGGAGCGTTTATGTAGGCAGAGAAGGAGTGCTTGAAAAAATGACGTGGACCGCAGATGGCTGGCCTGTTTTTGAAAATGAGGCGACCTATGACCTTGAAAAGTCTGCCTTATCTTTTGTCGATGATTTTAACGGAGACCTCAACCCCATTTGGCAATGGCGCGTGACACAGGACATCCGTTATGCCACGGGTGATGAAGGACTTGTGTTGTCAGCGTCAGAAGAAAATGAACAGTTGGGAACGTTATTGGTGCAGAAATCCACTTCTCCTGATTATGCCATTGAAGTGACCATTGATCCGGCGAATAGCGATGCCAAGGGTGGGATATTGTTAGTTGGTGGAGCCCATAATGGGTTTGGCGCCCCCGTGGCAGCGATGGGCTTGACTGTTTCGGGCGATGAAGTGCAAGTGGTGGAAAACAAGGATAAAAAAGCAGAAGTGAAGGCAACCGCTGAATTGGAAGGAGAGGCCTTGGTGAAATTGAAAATGGAAGTGACCGAAGGACATCTATTGACCTTTAGCTTTAGTCAGGAAGGAACCACTTGGACGGCTGTAGGAGAGCAGTTTGATGCGGCTCACTTGGTCCCTTGGGGTATGGGCTACCGATGGGGGATTTTTGCCAAAGGCAATGAAAATCAAAAGGTGAATTTCAAAGGAGTGGAAATTACCGCACAGTAGTAAGTGCATAAAAATAGGGAATAGTGGAAAAATGGTTTTGTATTACGTCATCGGTAGCCCTTTTAGGGGCGGGTACCGGGCCTGTCTGCTACAAGCAGGTAGAAAAGGGCACAGCAATCTCGTTTTCAGGATATGAGATTGCTTCACTCCGTTGCTCTTCGTTCGCAATGACGGTGAATAAGAAAATTATATTATCAAAGACATATCAGTAAAACCCATTTAATAATGAGAACTACTTTAGTATTAGCAGCACTGGCAATGGTCGGCACAGTGGCCTGTCAGTCCAAGACCACCAATGATGAAACCGACGCTTCAGCAAGTGCCAATGAAGCCAAACGAGCCGGAAACCCTATCGTGGAAGGTTGGTATGCAGATCCGGAAGGGATTATCTATGGGGATACCTATTGGGTTTACCCGACATATTCGGATGAATATGAGAAGCAAGTCTTTATGGATGCTTTCTCTTCCAAGGATTTGGTAAACTGGACCAAGCACGAGCGTATCATCGACACTACAGAGGTGAAATGGGCTGAAAAAGCCATGTGGGCACCGGGAGTGATCAGCAAGGACGACAAGTATTATTTGTTCTTTGCCGCCAATGATGTACATGAAGGAGAAGTCGGCGGCATTGGCGTGGCCGTGGCTGATCAGCCTCAAGGACCGTTTAAGGATTTGCTCGGTGAGCCGCTTATCAATGAAATTGTCAATGGTGCACAGCCGATCGATCAGTATATTTTTAAAGACAAAGACGGCACCTTTTACATGTACTACGGTGGGTGGGGCCACTGTAATGTGGTGAAGCTAAACGAAGATTTTACGGGAATCGTGCCATTTGAAGATGGCGAGCTGTATAAAGAAGTGACACCGGAGAGTTATGTAGAAGGCCCCTTTATGTTTATTAGGGATGGTAAATATTATTTCATGTGGTCTGAAGGGGGCTGGGGTGGTCCTGATTACTCGGTGGCCTATGCCATTGCGGATAGCCCTTTTGGACCGTTTGAGCGAGAAGGAAAGATCCTTCAGCAGGATCCGGAAGTGGCTACCGGTGCGGGACATCATTCTGTTTTGCATGCAGATGGAGACGAAGATTATTATATCGTTTACCATAGAAGGCCCCTCACGGAAACCCACCATAATCACCGGGTAACCTGTATCGACAAGATGGAGTTTGACGAAAACGGCAAAATCAAACCGGTTAAAATCACTTTTGAAGGAGTCACCGCTGATCCGCTGGACTAGGTTTGGTTTTCTTTAAGAGGGATTTCCTGACCGGTAGATAGGCTTTGCTTCTCTACTGATGTGTTTTCAATGGGTTGATATACAATGTGTTGACCATAGGTTGTGTGTTTAATGATTGTCCTGTGCAGCAGCCTAATTACCAATTCAAAATTAGATATTATGAATAAAACTATAAATTTGATCGCCTCTTTGGGCTTAGGAGTGGTGTTGCTGAGCTGTGGAGGCGAAAACCAAACACAAGAGAAGGAGGTGGCCACTTCTTCGTCTGCTCAATCCTTTTCCGGGGAACGATGGAGCAAAGAAAAAGCGCAGGCGTGGTATGCCGATCAGGACTGGCTGGTGGGCGCAAATTTCAATCCCAGCAATTCCATCAATCAGTTGGAAATGTGGCAGGAAGAGACGTTTTCCCCAGCACTGATCGATAAGGAATTGGGATGGGCCGAGGAAATCGGCATGAATACCATGCGGGTATATTTACATGATTTGGCCTATCAGCAAGACCCTGATGGGTTTTTGGACCGGATGGATCAAATGCTGGTCTTGATGGAAAAACACCAGATGAAGCCACTGTTTGTCATTTTTGATTCTTGCTGGGATCCATTTCCTGAGGCAGGTGAACAGCGACCACCAAAACCGCATGTTCATAATTCCGGCTGGGTCCAAAGCCCAGGATATTACGCCCTTGAAGACAGTACACAATATCCCAGGCTGGAAAAATATGTCAAGGCAGTGGTAGGAAGATTTGCTGATGATGAACGTATATTGGGTTGGGATATTTGGAATGAACCCGACAATGATACAGGGGTTTCGTACAGGGATAAGGAGCATCCCAACAAAGCAGCCTATGTATTGCCTTTAATGAAGGATGCCTTTGCTTGGGCAAGGTCCCAAAACCCTTCCCAGCCACTTACTTCTGGGGTTTGGCTTGGTGATTGGTCGTCTGAAGATGTCATGAGCCACTTACAACTTGCCCAGCTTCATCTTTCGGATATTATTTCCTTTCACAACTATGATTCTCCGGAGGAATTCCAAAAGCGTATCAATTGGCTCAAAAGATATGATCGTCCAATGCTATGTACGGAATACATGGCGCGGCCAAACGGAAGTACCTTTGAAGGGTTCCTGCCGATTGCCAAAGCGGAAAATATAGCGATGTTCAATTGGGGATTGGTAGATGGAAAGACCCAGACCAAATATCCATGGGACAGTTGGGAAAAAACTTACACCGACGAACCAGCGCTGTGGTTTCACGAGGTGTTTCATACGGATGGTTCGCCGTATAAGAAATCCGAAACTGATTTGATCAAATCATTGACAGGAAGATGATATTGGGGCGAGCATGTGGGTTTTAGTTTTAATAATGTGCATGACTTCCTGCTTAGCGGCAGGAAGTCCCCCGGATCCCCAAGACTATACTATTCGTTGGGATCAATCTACTTTACAGCGCGTTACGGGAGATGATTATCGCTACTCAGGCTATGCTCGATGTCGCGAATTGGCAGATGGCAGTTTGGGGTTTGTGTATGAGGCCGATGGTAATATTTTTTTTAGGGTACGATCAGAACAGAAATGGGAAGCTCCTGTGCTAGTAGCTTCAGCAACGGCCGATGTGGGGATGGCAGTCCCTGACTTTACCGTGTTGGAAAACGGCACGTTACTATTGGGCTATAATCCACGCCCTAAACGAAATGCCAAAGACAAACACTTTGGCATTCGGACGGTAAGAAGCACCGATAACGGTGCCACATGGGGAAATGATCAATTGGTTTATGAAGCAGGAACCAGTTTTGGTGACGGCTGTTGGGAACCGGTATTTTTGCAGTTGCCCAATGGGGATATCCATTTGTATTTTGCCGATGAAAGCCTCTTTACCCAATCTAACGAGCAAAGGATAGCAATGGTAAGTTCCTCCAATGGAGGGAAGACATGGAGTGAAACACCCCAAACGGTGAGTTTTCGCAAGGGAGCTCGTGACGGCATGCCAGTACCTGTTTGGTTGGAAGAACCAGGGATGATTGTCGTTGCGATAGAGGATAATGGCCATGGTCCTTTTAAACCTTATCTGTTATTCAATGAAGGCCCGTTTTGGCAAGAAACACTATCGGGTAATTCTCCATTTAGAGAGTATGCGATGGAGGACAGCCTGCCAGCCCAAGACTATGCAGGAGCCCCATATCTTGCCATAGCGCCTAATGGCCTGACCCTGCTTTCATTCCAGTGGGGCGACAAGCTTGAGCATGCACAGATGGCAGTAGCCCTAGGTGATGGAAGTGCCCAGCACTTTACCAGTGTGACATGGCCCTTTGTTTTATCAAAGGACAAAATAGGCCATTGGAACAGCCTTACCGTTTTAGAGAGTGGAAAGATCATTGCTTTGACCAGTACCAATGGATATGGCCAAGACGGCCGGACGGAGGTATGGATGATAACAGGGAATTTAGTTAAAAAATAAAGCAAATATCCTACAGATGAGAGGTAGGTTATCCCCAAGGAAAATATGAATAATACTATCGAAAAAAAACAACTTTTAAAGACCAAACAGCATTTTGATGTACTAGATGGGTTGCGAGGTTTAGCTGCAGTGATTGTCGTCATTTTTCATTTTATGGAAATTATCATTCCTGACTTTACCATTAACGTTCTTGCTCACGGATACTTAGCCGTGGACTTTTTCTTTTGCTTGTCAGGTTTTGTGATCGCCTATGCCTATGATAATAGGATCAGTAAAATAGGATTTATCACTTTTATAAAATTAAGATTGATCAGACTACATCCGCTAGTGGTATTAGGAGCTGTAATTGGTTTGGTAGTATTCGTCTTTGATCCTTTTGTATCACTGGTTGATAACTATAGCTTAAGCCAAAATATCGGTATGTTTTTGTCCGCATGTTTAATGGTTCCTTACCCGATAGTTTCAGAGCGTTATTACAATATTTTCCACTTAAATCCGCCTACATGGTCGCTTTTATGGGAGTATGTGGCCAATATTATTTATGCGGGAATACTTTTTAAGGTTCGTCAAAAAGTGCTTTGGGTGCTTACAGGCCTTGCTGCTATTTTGTTGGTTTATACCGTAACGATCTATGGTAACCTTAGCATTGGTTGGAGTGGGGGTAATTTCTGGGGTGGTGGTGCCAGGATATTGTATTCCTTTTTGGCAGGAATGCTGGTGTTCAGGTCTGGATGGATAATTAAATCTAAGCTAGGTTTTAAAGGGATGTCCGCTTTGCTAATGCTGGCGTTTTTGATGCCATTTTCAGAAACCATGAATGTCATCTTGGAACCCCTTATTGTTTTATTCTATCTTCCCTTTTTGGTAGCATTGGGTGCAGGGACGCAGCCAGCCCGTTCCGAAAGGAATGTTTGTGTCCGTTCTGGAGAAATTTCCTATCCCCTATATATGGTACATTATCCCTTTATTTGGTTGTTTTATAGCTACTGGGAACGGTTTTCTCCCTCATTTCGGGAACAGGTATGGATCATGTGTGTGGGAACCCCCTTATTAATTGCATTTGCTTATGTGATCACGATGTATCTGGACATTCCGGTCAGAAAACGGCTGAAAGCTACCCTAAGAAGAAAGGAGAGGTGATAAAAGGTAATACCAGAAGAGGACTTCTAAATTGCATAGAATTAGCGACAAATACTTCATATTACTAAATATTGGGTTGGTAATATACTGGGCTAGATTGGACGCAATTTGATCTTTCAAAGAAAGGTAACAATAATCATGTCATATGGCCGAAATCCCCTCTTGGTGAAGGTTTATGCCGAGGTTGAAGTAGCCAACTCCCGTCCTATATCCCGTTACATATTGAAGTCAAGTTCCATAGCAAGGGGCCACATTGACTGGGACAATTTTGTTGGGGTTTACTTAGTGGATAAATGGCTGTTTTTGCGAATAACCAATTTTTTGCTCACCTTTAGGGAGAATATTATCCTCACCCTACCGCATTTATGTCCTTTACACAATTTAATCAAAGTGAAAGCAGTACTGTTGACCAGCTCATTGAGGGGAGTGAACATGCTTTTTCCGAGTTGTTCGAAGCCTATTCTTCACAGGTATATTATATCGGGCTTAAGTACTTGAAGTCAGTAGATTTGGCTAATGATGTGGTGCAGGACACTTTTTTGAAGTTATGGAATTACAGGGCGCATATTGATCCTTCCAAACCGATCAAACCGTTAATTGTGACTTTTGCAAAACGGATAATTCTCAATAACATTAGGGATGAAAAGCGAAAAATCCTAAAACACTTGGAGATTTTTGAAAACTCCAATAGCTTCTCCAATAAAACGGAAGAACAGGTCATTTACAATGAGACCCATCAGGTTTACCAAGCTGCAGTGATGGCACTTCCAGAACGTAGGAGAGAAGTGTTTTTACTGAAGTCAGTTCAAGGAAAAAGCAATGAGGAAACCGCAGAGGAGCTTGGTTTGTCCATCAATACCGTTAAATCCCAGTATACCAAAGCGCTTCAGGCCATTCGGGAATTTGTGTCGAAGTATTACGCCATATTGGCCATTGCTGTGGCAGCAGGTGGAAAGTTATAGCTTGGGGAGTTAACCGTTTATGCTGTTTTGGCAGAGATGGACACGCCAATGAGTACGATTGAATTTGCCATTGATACGTTATCCTTTGTAGTCTGGCCAATTTTCCAACCTCTAAACTTGCCAACCTTTTAAACCTTATTACTAATTTTTAAAGTTTTTTTAATACTGCCGTAATACTTCCGGCTGACTCGGGTGTATACCTTCCAAACACCCATATAAATGAACCGACCTACTGAAGAGCAGTTATCACGTTATTTTAACAATCACCTGAATCCACGGGAAGCCAAGAAGGTCCTTGAGTGGTTTGCCACACCCGAAGGGCAAGCTTATTTGGATCAAGGGTTAGAAGCAGATTTTGGGGCATTGGACAGTGGACAAAAGCCCTTGTTAACGCCACAAGTCTCCGCGGAAGATATCCTTAGAATGGCAGATTCCCAGCAAAAGCAACCTGCCATGGTCAGGCAGCACACCAGGTCAACGGGATGGCGCATAGCCGCATCGGTTGCCTTGGTTATGGCCCTGTTGGGAGGATTGCTCTATATGGTGTTGGGAAGGGCTACGTATGAAGAATATCAGACCGCATTTGCAGAATCAGCAGACATTCGCTTACCGGACGGATCGACGGTGCACATGAGTGGGAACAGTAGTTTGAAGTTTGCCAAGGATTGGGAAGATGGTGCTCCCCGGGAAATATGGTTTGAAGGAGAAGGGTATTTTGATGTCGTCAAGATGGGAAGCCCGCGCAAATTTACCGTTAAGACCGCGAGGAATTTTGACGTACAGGTATTGGGGACCACTTTCACAGTGACCGCCCGCGAATCAGCTTCGAGGGTGGTGCTAGAGACAGGCGCCATCGCACTAAAGGTGGAAAGCAAGAGCGGTGAGGATCACATCATGATGGAGCCAGGGGATTTGGTGGAGATGGACCAAGATCATGATTTATTGATCAAAAAGGAAGTAAGACCAGAAATCTATACAAGCAGAAAGAATGACGAATTGGTCTTCGATAAGACGCCACTCAAGGAAATTGCCAGAATACTTAAAGATGATTACGGCTTTACCGTGGTGGTCAATGATTCTGAAATCCTTCAAGAAAAATTTACGGGCGTAGTGCCTTCCAAGGATGTAGAGACCTTGCTGGAGGGATTGCGAAGCCTGCTGGATGTTAAAATCATCCGGGACAAAAATATCATAAAATTGATTCACTAACCATTTAACCCATAAACTTATGAAAGTAAAGTTTTTACCTATTATGGGGTGCCTTTTGATTGGTAATTTAGCATGGGCAAATTCGCTTCAGCAGGAAGCACTTTCCTATCATTACCAAATCGAAAATACGCGCTCGAGCACTATGAAAACGGTCAGCCTGACCAGTATCTTAAAGGTGATCGAGAAAAAGTACGAGGTTTCCTTTCTGTACAAAGATGAAATCAGTCAAGAAGTTATCCTTGGGGACGCTGCATTGATAGAGGGGTTGTCCTTTGGGGAAGCACTGAAGATGATCAACAGCCAAAACCCTGAATTGGAATTTCATCGAATAAAAGCAGATTTTTATACCGTAAAACTTAAAAAAAGTACCACTTCGCTACCGGCTAGCACGGAGCAAGGCATGGAAGTGCCTGCTAAACAGTCTTCCAAGGCTGTGGCTCGTAATATTTCCGGCACGGTAAAGACCGCTGACGGGGAAACCCTTCCAGGTGTTAGTATTATGATCAAAGGCACCACCAAAGGAACCGTAACCGATTTGGATGGAGGTTTTACCTTGAGCACACCAGATGGTCAGGTGACCTTGGTGGTTTCTTTTGTAGGGTACAAAAAGAAAGAGGTAGTTGTTCCGGCTGGAGAAACCACAGTAGAGGTGGTCATGGACAATGACGTACAGTCCCTTGATGAAGTCGTAGTGGTAGCGTATGGAGAGCAGACGAAGGCTTCCTTTACAGGATCTGCGGTGGATGTAGAAATGGAAAAAGTGCAAGGAGCTCCCCGTGCATCCTTTCAAGAGAGTCTGCAAGGCAATATAGCGGGCGTCCAGTCAGCTGCATCTTCTGGTCAGCCCGGTTATGCACCAAATATCAGAATAAGAGGGGTAGGCTCCATTAATGCCAGTTCGGATCCATTATACGTGATCGATGGAATTCCTGTAGTTTCCGGAAATATCTCCCAAATAGCGACAAGTTCAAATACGATAGCAGGCCTTAATCCCAATGATATTGCTTCCATGACGGTTTTAAAAGATGCCTCAGCTACCTCGATTTATGGATCAAGAGGAGCGAATGGTGTGATTTTGATTACTACTAAGCAAGGGAAGTCGGGCAAGACCAAGTTTGATGTAAGCATGCAGCGGGGAACTAGCCAAGTGTTGCTGGACGACCGAAACAGGCCATTGGCCACTCCGGAATTGGCAGAGCTGTTGATCGAATCCAGGGTAAATAATGGCGATACTCCTCAGGAGGCTGAAGATTATATTTACAGTCGAATCGATGAAAGCATCAATACCAATTGGTTTGATGTCATTACGCGGGATGGGACCTATCAGCAATATTACATCAGTGCTTCTGGTGGAAATGAAAAGACCAATTTTTATTCATCCATAGGGTATTATGACCAGGAAGCACCCATTATCGGTATCGATTATGAAAAGTTGAATGCAAAGGTAAATGTTAGACATGCTGCCACAGAAAAGTTAACCTTGGACCTGGGCTTGGCGGCCAATACCCAGTTGCTTCACACCAATAGCGAAGCCGGTAGTGCCAATAACCCTATTCGAAGCATGTTTAGGGAGGTGCCTTGGGAGCCCGTTTATAACGAGGATGGAAGTTATAATACAGACATTCTACTAACGTATAATCCCGTAGGCTTGGTGAATGAAAACATCCGTGAAACACGGCTCTATAGTGCACTGGGAAATGTTGGTCTGAAGTATGACATCATGGACAACTTTTCCTTTGAGACCAAAGCAAACTTGGACTTTAACCTCGCTGATGAGTTTCAATATGACAACCCGTATTTCGGTGAAGGCCGGAATGATGGTGGTCGTGGTAGGGCATATAATAATATCGTGATCAATTGGAATGTCACGAACCTGCTGAAATACCGATGGCTTATTGACGATAACCATAGTATAGCATTTACTTTGGGGCAGGAAGCCCAGAAAATTGCGGCGAATTCGGTGTATGCATATGCCAGCAATTATGGCGCTCCTGGGCTTACCACACTGGCCAATGCTTCAGTGTATAGAAACGCCTCTTCTGAAAAGACCGCTTCTTCCATTACGTCCTTTTTCTTGAGTGCCAATTATTCCTTCTCAGATAGATATTACTTTAACATCACCGGCAGAAGAGACGGGTCCTCGCGCTTTGGCTCATCTGTTCGGTATGCGAACTTTGGATCCTTGGGATTGGGATGGAATATCCATAAGGAGGAGTTTTTCCAGGTAGGTTTTGTGGACGAATTGAAACTGAGAGGAAGTTACGGGGTGAACGGTAATCAAGGTATTGGCGATTTCGAGTCTCGCGGGCTGTACAATACAGGAAATGATTATAACGGAATGCCGGGGTATGCATATTCCCAGCAATCAAATCCTTACCTCACCTGGGAGAAAAACAAGCCTTTGAATATAGGGCTGGACTTTAGGGTTTTGGAGCGGCTTAGCGGTACGGTCGAATATTATAACAGAATGACCTCTGACTTATTGCTGAATGTTCCTATTTCCGGAACCAATGGCATTACCAGTTATATGGCCAATATCGGTGAAATGCAGAACAGGGGATGGGAGTTTAGCCTCAGTGCTGTGAATATCCAGCAACCGGACGGGTTACAGTGGACCACGGATCTTAACTTGACCACCAATAAAAATGAGGTGGTAAAACTCAAAGATGGGGAAGATATCGTCGATGGACAATATATCCGACGTGAAGGAGCTGATTTCTATACTTTTTACATGCCGGGTTATGCAGGGGTGGATCCTGCCAATGGCGATGCCCTTTGGTATACCGACGGTTCGGAAACCGAGACCACAAACGATTATGGTAACGCAGATCCTTATGAGCAAGGCAATGCTTCTCCCAAGTTTTTTGCGGGGTTGAACAACACCTTTAATTACAAAGGATTTGGCTTGTCCTTTCTGTTTTACCTGAATTATGGCAATAAGGTGTATGACTACTGGGGACGATATGTGGCCAGTGATGGTAGTGCCCAGCTGAACGATCGCGGCAATATGAGTAGGAAGATTTATGAACGAAGGTGGCAAGAGCCTGGGGACGTTACAGACGTGCCCAAAGTGGTATGGGGAAATACCCAGTCGGGAAGCTCCAGCCAACATTCTACGCGCTTTCTGTATGATGGTACCTATATTCGTTTGAGGGATGTGACCCTTTCCTATAACCTTCCTAATTCACTGCTGAGCAAGTTGAAAATCAACAATGCAAGGGTCTACCTTCGAGGCAATAATATCTGGACCTGGGTGAAAGACAAAAATCTTGAGTCTGATCCAGAAGTAGGGATTGCGGGGATGACTGACTTGAGAATCCCTACATCCAGACAGTATTTGTTGGGCATTGACTTCTCATTCTAGACCACTGAAACCATGAAAAAATTACATTTATATATAATCACAGGAGCATTCTTGACCGGGAGTATGTCCTCTTGTAGTGAAAACTTCCTAGAGATTGATCCAGAGCAAAGCGTCTCCACCAATAAGGTGGTAACCGATGTAAATACGCTACAGACCGCGCTGAATGGTGTGTATAGCAAACTTCAGGATGATGGATACTATGGCCGGTCAGTATACATTATTCCCGAATTGATGGCCGATAACCTATATCTAAGCCTTCGAAATACAGGTCGATATTTGGATTACCACAATTTTATCGTCCGAGAACAAGATTCCTATGCTGAAGATCTCTGGAATACCTCCTATGAGGTAGTGATCAATGCCACCCGTGCCATTCAAGGAGGGGAATCCCTGGAGGTCGCTGGAGATCAGCAGGTAGCGGTAAATCAATTGATGGGGGAGGCATATGCCTTGCGGGCTTTGGCCCATTTTGACCTTACCCGGTTTTTTGCACAGCCCTATAATTTTACGGCGGATGCAGGACATTTGGGTGTTCCAGCCATTGCCAGTATAGGGGATGATCCCATTTCTCCGGCAAGAAATACCGTAAAAGAGAATTTTGACTTGATCATTGCTGATTTAAACCAGGCAATAAGTCTGATGGGCAGTAACAGCGCTCAAGGTACATTTTCAATAAATGCTGCCAAAGCCTTATTGGCCAGGGTTTATCTATATGCGGCGCAATATGAACTTGCTGCAGAGATGGCCTCAGAGGTCATTGAAAGTGGGGACTATGAACTGATATCAGCAGAAAACTATAGCACCGTTTGGGCACCGGATTTTAATTCGGAAATCATTTTTGAGATCGTCAACACCTTAGCTGATAACGCGGGAACCAATGGTTTGGGGCATTTCTTTGCAGCGGAAGGATATGCAGATGCCCTGGCCACAGAGGAACTGTTTGGGCTCTATACGGCATCTGATGCGCGTAAGACCGCCATCGTCAGAAAGCCGAAGGTCGGCGCTGAGGATGACGCGCTATTTGTGATGAAGTTTCCCAGAGGAGCATTGCAGGATGATAATGTAAAAATCTTGAGATTGGCTGAACTGTACCTGATCAGGGCTGAGGCATATGCCAAAACCAACCAGGAGGCCATGGCACTGGAAGATCTCAATACCATCCGTCAAACCCGTGATCCTCAGGCTACTCCGGTCAATGCCACTGGAGAGACGTTGGTTGAACTGATCTTGACAGAGCGCAGGAAGGAGTTGGCTTTTGAAGGTCACCGATTATTTGACCTTAATCGTAATAAAATGGGAGTAAACATTGATCAAGGCGAAGAAGTGTTGACGGCTTCTTACCCTAATGAGCGGTTTATCCTTCCGATTCCATTGGCAGAATTGAATGCAAATCCAAATATAGCACCCCAAAACCCAGGGTATTGATAGGGTAGTGGCAAAGGGGGAAGTGCTAATTTCCCCCTTTTTGTTATATATTGAGTAAAGTTAACCTTCTATTTATGAGAGTAATCCGTGTTATTCCGTTTTATTTTTGGGCAATTTTACCAATGGTTGCCGCCGCATGCCAATCCAAAAATGCAGTGCTCCATGCCAGCCATCCCAAAACCGCCCAGCTGGACAGTTTGTTTGGCTATTTATATGCGGAAGGAATGTTTAATGGTGCTGTGGCCGTGGTGGATCATGGAACATTGATCTTTAGAAAAGCCTATGGGGTGGCCAATCTGGAAGACAGTAGTGTCTTTGAAAGCCAAACCGCGATGGAAGTGGCCTCTGTTTCCAAACAGTTTACCGCTGCTGCCATCATGGACCTGGCTCAAGATAGAAAGTTATCCATTTCAGATGATATCCGCGCCTATCTTCCTGAAGGGTTTCCCTATGAAGGCATCACCATCAAGCATCTTCTCAGTCATACTTCTGGAATGCCTGATTATACCGAATATTTTAAAGCGCATTGGCCTGAGGATCAATTGGCCAATAATATGGATATCGTTACCTATTTTATAGAACATCAGCCTGAAATAAAGTTTCTGCCGGGTACGGATTATGATTACAGCAATACGGGCTATGTGCTTTTGGCAGAAATTGTCGAAAGTGCCTCTGGGCTCAAGCTGGATGCCTATCTTGAGAAGCAATTGTTTACACCTTATGCGTTCCAGCATGCGGGGTTTTATCGACGTTCAGAAATCTATAATATGCCCCACTACGCTCCTTCATTCCGGTGGTCCAAGGATTCGTGCCGATATGTTCGGCCTGAGCATTTGCCAGGTAAGGCTTATTACTATTTTCTAAGTGATCGATTGGGGCCGGGGAGGCTGTCATTAAGTGTGGAGGACCTGTTGCAGTGGGATCGCTTGCTTTATCGTGATGATTTTCTTTCCAGCGAGAGCAAAGCCGCCATGTTTACACCGGTCAACTATAAAGGAGTGGAAACCGATTATGGTTTTGGCTGGCATAATTATATTGATGATAAAGTCGGTGCAGTGAGTTATCATACCGGAAGCTGGGCTGGAAACCTGAGCTATATCAAGCGATTTAGGGATGTGCAAAGTACTATAATCCTGCTAAACAATACCAACAGTCCCTACATGAAAGCCATTAGAAATGCAGTGGATGCCATGCTTACTGATCGGACAGTGGAGCCTATTTATCCATCCCTAAAAGAGCGGTTTACGATGGGGTCTTGCCAGGACGGATTTGATGCTAAGCAGTGGCTGGAGGAGGTTGATTTGGCCGAGTATAGCTTTACTGAAGAGGAATTGGCCGCTATAAAAGATACTATTCACGATTAACTACTAATAACATGTCAAACCTAAAAATCTGGAGTTGTTTAATAGCCGTTTCCGTATGGATGATCAGCTGTGATCAAAGCAGCACCAAGGAAAAGGTCTCCGAAACAGCTTCCGATAAACTTCCCATTGAAAGCGCCATTTTAGAGCAACCAAAGAGTTTTTTTTATGTGGATTTTGAACACTATCCTGAAATGGACAAGCAGCTGCCCATTGGTGTCTTTGATTCCGGGACAGGTGGACTTACGGTCTTAGATGCGATCGTGCGGTATGATGGTTACGATAATACAGACAAATCAACTGGAGCCGATGGAACTCCCGATTTTGATAAGGAAACATTTATTTATTTGGCCGATCAGGCCAATATGCCTTATGGAAATTATTCGAGTGAAGATAAGACGGATCTATTGGTGGAGCATATTGTCAAAGATGCCCAATTTTTACTGTCCAACAAATATTACAAGAATGCGAATGCTCTGAGCCCTAGCCAAGATAAATCGCCCATCAAAACGCTTGTTATTGCTTGTAATACGGCTACGGCCTATGGAAAGGAATTGATTGATGAGTTTATCGAAAAGGCCGGGATCAATGTGCACGTCATTGGGGTGATCGATGCGGGAGCCAGGGGTGTGCTGCAAGTTTTTGGTCCAAAGGGAAATGGGGCCATTGGGGTCATGGCCACGGTGGGTACGGTAGCTTCCAAAGGCTATGAAAATACTATCTTGAGAATCAAAGAGGAGCAAGGGTATACCGGAAAGATCCGAATTTATAATCAAGGTGGACACGGCATCGCCGAGGCAGTAGATGAGGAGCCAGATTTTATCCATCATGATGCACAAAAGCCAAGGGTAAATTACCGAGGACCATCGTTGGATCATGAGGAGTTTAAGATTGACAAGACCTTGTTGGATATCTATAACTTTGATTTTGATCATTCCAAGATGCTTTGTGATGCGAAGGATACTGATGATTGTACGGTGTTACAACTAAACGACACGGAAAACTATGTGCGCTATCATTTGGTTTCGCTTATGGAAAAGATCAGGAAAGATCCAGAGGCACTTCCGCTGAAGGCCATCGTGCTGGGGTGTACCCATTATCCATACCTGACCTCAGACATTAAGATGGTATTGGATGAACTATATGATTATCGGAAGGAAGGGAGATATATTTACCGGGAGTTGATGGATGAAAATGTGTCTATTATTGATCCCTCGGTAAAGGTTGCTGAAGAGCTGTATGTTTATTTGAACGCCCATGATCTTTTTAATCCTTCAGGGGACATGGCCAAAAGCCAATTCTATATCAGCGTTCCCAACACGGATAATCCCCAAGTGACAACAGACCAAAATGGACGCTTCCCCTATGATTATAAGTACGGTAGGAAGGCAGGCGAGATCCAAGAATATGTTAAGGTGGTACCCTTCGCACCTTCCAATATTCCTAATGAGACAGTGGAGCGACTTTCGGGTTCCATTCCGGCCACATTTCAGTTGATTCCGGGATTTAGCGCACAACATAAAGCACTTAGTGAGCATGAAAAGTAACATAATTGGGCAGCCTTGGCTATTGCTATGGGCCATTATGCTCATGGCGGCATGTACGCCACCAGTGGAAGTAGATGTACTGATCACTGGTGGATGGGTGTTGGACGGCAGCCATTCGCCAGCAAGACGCTTGGACGTAGGAGTGACAGGTGAAAGAATCAGTTATGTAGGGGTTCCCGGAGAGCGAAAAGTGATCGGTAAGGCTGTCGTTGATATCGATGGATTGTATTTGGCCCCAGGTTTTATCGATCCGCATACCCATGTGGAGCGTGAACTTTCGGATCCCAAACAAAAAAGCAATCTTCGCTACCTTAGACAAGGGGTGACTACGGTATTTGCAGGCAATGACGGGAGCAGTCCCATGCCTGTGAAACGGAAGCTGGATGAATGGGATAGAAACGGTATCGGTACCAATGCGGCTTTGCTGGTGGGGCATGGATCTGTTAGGAGAGTGGTCATGGGCATGGAAGCAAAGGAAGCCGATGCGCAAGCTCTGAAGGAAATGGAGAAGTTGGTGCATAAATCCATGGAAGAGGGAGCATTTGGAATTTCTACTGGGCTTTTTTATGCTCCTGGAAGTTTTGCTACGATGGAAGAAGTGATTGCCTTGTCCAAGGTCGTTTCAGCCCACGATGGAATTTATGACACACATATGCGGGATGAAGGGTCCTATAATATTGGATTGATGAATGCCGTCAAGGAAACCATCGCTATTGGAGAGAAGGCAGGAGTTAAGGTTCATATTTCACATATCAAATGCCTTGGGACTGATGTTTGGGATAAAAGCCCTGAAGTCATCAAACTGGTTGAGGATGCCAAGAAACGTGGTGTTCATGTCACCGCAAACCAATATCCTTATTTGGCATCCAGGACGTCTCTCAAAGCTGCTTTGGTACCCAGATGGGCAGAGGATGGTGGTTATGAAAAAATGGTGGAGCGGTTTGATGACCCCGGGTTAAGGGATACATTGGTGGCGGGTATTACAGAAAATCTTCGAAAAAGAGGTGGGCCAGAATCACTGATATTTTCGGATGCAGTGGATGAAACGATGAACGGAAAGAGCTTGGGAGATATCGCTAAAAAGTGGGAAATGGATTTGCCGGAAACCACCATGCAGGTACTTCGACAGGATGGTGGAATCAAGGTGATTTCTTTTAACATGAAGGAAAGTGACCTGGAGCGTTTTATGCAACAACCTTGGGTAATGACAGGGTCTGATGGCGGGGCAGGTCATCCGCGTCAGTTTGGTACTTTCCCTCGGAAAATGCACCAATATGTGGAGGTTGAAAAAGTTATTGACCTGCCTTTTATGGTCCATAGCTCTTCAGGGCTTACTGCCGAAACCTTTGGTGTAAAAGAGAGAGGGTTTGTTAAGGAAGGGTATTATGCGGATTTGATTGTATTTGATCCGGAAAAAGTGAAAGATATAGCCACATTTGAGCGTCCATATGAGGAAGCACAAGGGATGGATTACGTGTGGGTCAATGGGGAGCTGATCATCAATCAAGGAAACTATACTGGGAAATTGGCAGGAAAGGCTTTGAGGAAGTGACTGTGGGGAAAAATGTAACCGCGGGCAGGTAAGGTGAAGGATAATATGAAAGGATAGCAATTTGTGTAATCGGGTCCACTTTTACGGGTGGTTCTCATGTTTTTGCTTTTCCAATTAATCAACAGAAGAGTGTTTTTAGTGATAAAATGGAAAACATTAAATTAATTTGTTGAATTATTTGTAAAATAAAAAAGGTGTTATTACCTTTACATTATAAGGAAGAGACAAAAGGTCTTTCAGAAACTGTAGGGTGATGAAATTGGCAGACATGCCCCCCTGTCTCGGGGGTGGGGAGCCTTGGATAAAGCAGACATGGAGCTCGT
>JGI2924J29684_1078730_pt1 | contig 143982 bp, 95 predicted proteins | sample BenlonsequencITS_FD_29684 | JGI IMG/M metagenome (IMG submission 29684) | reverse complement strand
CGATGGGTAAATATGTTCTTCGCCACCTTTGGTTGCTATTTGGCCACGCATGAACCCTGATAAACTCAGATAGGATGCTTAGGGCGTTGCAGATCCGTGGTATGGTGTATGTTGTAACCCGAAAGTTAGCCTCAAAAGGGGCGGCACATTCATAGCCATGGGTGAAGCCCATGGTAAATTAACCCATTCAACGTTTTCCGTTTTAGCCGCATTGATCGGCCTATTCCCAACGACTTCCCGCTAAAACCCATTCGTGCGTATAGAGGAAAACCATCACTAAACGGTGTGAAATTTTCTTTCACAAGAACATGTCAAAATTTATCTCCTCAGAAATATTGCTGGATTCCTTTTCTGCTTGATCCCAAATCCATCTATTCTTAACATTAAAAAAGGGTTGCTAATGTACACCAGCAACCCTTTTATCTAAGAGAAATATTTCTTTATAAATATTATTGTTCTAACCAGTCTGGTCCAAGAAGCTCTTGCAGTTTTTGATCATATTCTGCAGCTTTTTCTTCATTTTTTAGACGTGTATGGATAGAATGAAGAATTCTCAAAATTTCTGTATTGTCGGGCTTAAGCTCTACCGCTTTTTCAAACAAAGGAATTGCTTTTTCATAAAGGCTGTCAGCTTCTGCTAACATGTCTTCAGATTTGGCTTCCCACTCCTCATCTGGAAGGTCATTTACCTCATTGATGATTCCTCTTGCTTGATCGATGTAAACCGCACCAGCATAATAATTTCCTTCAAAGAAATCCGGATCAATTTCTACTGTTTTCAAGTACTCTTCCAATGCACCGTCAAGATCACCAGATTGCTCTTTAAGGTAACCATATCGCAAGCGGATGGGCGCATTGTTTGGATCTTGGTCAAGGGATTGCTTGATGGAAGCCATGGCCTCATCCATTTTTTCCAGTTGAAGCAGTAGCTGAATTTCGAATTCAGAAAGCCCTTTGTCGTTAGGGTATTCTTCACGTGCTTGTTTTACCAATCTATAAGCCTCTTCTTGATCATCTTCCTGCTGATTGGCAATTTGGATCAGGAAATAGTAAGCGTTGAGCTTGTTGTACTCTGGTACATCAAGCAACATCGTTAGGTATTTTTTTGCTGCATCGTAATCTTCTGCCATGTTAGCTGTATAACCAGCATTGAACACAATAGATGTATCTTTCGGATCAATGTCCGCTGCGATGGCAAAGAACTTAGATGCCAACGCATTGTCATCCGTTTCATATCTGCTAATGGCTTTGTCTACTGAAGCAGTTTTCAATTTGAAGATGCCTTCTCCTTGAAGGTTCTCAGGAAGACCCGGAACTACTTCTTTGTAAATTTCCTTGCCAATCTTACTGGTGGAATCATTTCCATCCATGTCCAATGATTTTCTAAAGGCATCAAGGGCATTTCTTCCTTTATCCACTGTAGCCTCAGTATTAGAGGAATCGGCTGCAAATTGGATGGTAAGGATCTTACCTTTGATTAAGAATGTTTCCGGATCGGCTCCTGTTTCAGGGTCTTGTGTTGCCGTTTCGATGTCGGTAAGTGCTTCTGAGATATTACCTTTTCTCAGGTTCTTTTCAGCTGATTTAACAACCTTTTTCTGGCCAAAGGCTACTGTTGAAGCCACACCGACCAAAGCCAATGATAAAATTAATTTCTTCATTTTTGTCTAATTATTCCTCTTTTGGTTTTTCGCTATCGTTTGATTCGTTTTGATTTTCATCTGCATTGTCCTGAATTTCTTCAATCTCCTCTTCCACCTGCTCTACTTTGGCAACGGAAGAAATTTCATCGTTTTCATTCAGTTTGATAAGCCGTACTCCTTGTGTGGCGCGGCCCATAATTCGCAGTCCTGATACCGGGGTTCGGATGATTATACCTGATTTGTTGATGATCATCAAGTCGTCTGAATCGATGACTGACTTAATGGCCACAAGACTACCTGTCTTGTCCGTTACGTTCATCGCCTTCACGCCCTTACCACCTCTATTGGTGATGCGGTATTCTTCTACTGCACTGCGTTTTCCGTATCCTTTCTCTGAAACGACCAATAACGTGGCTTCCTCTCTATTAACACAAACCATGCCAACAACCTCATCTTTATCATCGCTTAAAGTGATGGCTTTTACTCCTGTTGCAGTCCTTCCCATTGGCCTCACGGCCGATTCATGGAAATGAATTGCCCTGCCGGATTTAGCTGCTATGAGGATATGGGAATCACCATGGGTAAATTCCACATTCAGTAATTGATCGTCTTCGCGGATATTGAGGGCAATGATGCCATTTGAACGCGGTCTTGAGTATTGCTCGAGCGTGGTCTTCTTGATCACCCCGTTTTTGGTTACCATTACCAAGAAATTGTTCTGAATATAATCCTCATCATTGAGATCAGTTACTTGGATAATGGAACGGATCTTATCGTCACTTTCTATATTGATCAGGTTCTGGATCGGGCGTCCCTTGGAAGTCTTGCTGCCTTCTGGGATAGCATAAGTCTTCAACCAGAATAATTTACCCTTATCGGTAAAGATCAATAGGTAATTATGTGTAGACGCGGAGAATAAATATTCGGTGTAATCATCGTCCTTTGTACTGACTCCTCTGGATCCTACTCCTCCTCTACCTTGTGTCCGGTACTCTTTAAGGGCGGTCCTTTTGACATATCCTTGATGAGAAACCGTGATGATCACTTCCTCATTAGGAATCATATCTTCATAGCTGAAATCTTCGGCGTTATGCTCAATGGTCGTTCTTCGCTCATCGTTATAACGTTCCTTGATCTCAGACAACTCCGTTTTGATGATTTCCATCCTACGTTCCTTTTTCTCAAGGATATCTTTCAGGTCCTCAATTAAGAGCATCAACTCTTCGTATTCCTTTTGGATCTTCTCACGCTCCATTCCAGTCAAACGCTGGAGACGCATATCCAAAATTGCACGCGCCTGAATCTCGGTCAGCTCAAATTTCTCCATCAATCCGGTACGCGCCGTTTCAGGATCCCTGGAGTTCCGGATCAAGCTAATGACCTCATCCAAATTGTCCAGGGCTATAAGGTACCCTTGTAAGATATGGGCACGCTTTTCTGCTTCCCTAAGTTCATATTCTGTCCTTCTGGTCACGACCTCATGACGGTGATTCACATAATGGACAATCAGTTCCTTCAGGTTAAGGGTGTAGGGACGGCCTTTTACCAGCGCTACATTGTTTATACTGAAGGATGTTTGTAATTGGGTCTGTTTATAGAGGTTGTTCAGGACCACATTGGCAATGGCATCCCGCTTAAGTTCATAAACAATCCGCATTCCACGACGGTCAGATTCATCCCTAATGGCAGAAATTCCTTCCAGCTTTTTCTCTTGGATCAATTGAGCGGTCTTCTCAATCATGTTGGCTTTATTGACCAAATAAGGGATTTCATTGATGATGATCATCTCCTTGCCCGTATCCTTGGTTTCAATCGTAGCCTTTCCGCGCATCACTACTCGCCCACGACCCGTTTCATAAGCGGACTTTACTCCATTATAACCGTAGATAATCCCGCCTGTTGGAAAATCCGGAGCAATCACATGCTTCATCAATTCCTCAACGGTAATATCATTGTTTTCTATATAGGCAATGGTCCCGTCAATGACTTCTCCAAGCTGATGGGGAGCCATATTGGTGGCCATACCTACTGCAATACCTGAAGCACCATTTAACAATAATGCAGGGATTTTTGCAGGCAGCACGACCGGCTCCTTGAGGGAATCGTCAAAGTTTAACTGGAAGTCAACCGTCTCTTTGTTGATATCGGTCAATAATTCCTCGGCTATTCGCTTTAGCCTCGCTTCGGTATAACGCATGGCGGCGGCGTTGTCACCATCAATGGATCCAAAGTTTCCTTGAGGATCCACCAAAGGATACCGCAATGACCAATCTTGTGCCATCCTTACCATGGTCTCGTAAACGGCACTATCCCCATGCGGGTGATACTTACCGAGTACTTCCCCTACGATCCTTGCTGATTTTTTATAGGGTTTGTTATGAAGTACTCCGAGTTCCTGCATTCCAAAAAGAATTCTGCGGTGAACCGGCTTCATCCCATCTCGTACATCTGGAAGTGCTCTGGAAACAATAACGGACATCGAATAATCGATGTAGGCACCACGCATTTCTTCCTCGATGTTAATCGGTATTATGTTCTCGTTTTCTCCTTCGGCCATATGTTGAATTTCTCAATATAAGGTTGCAAGATAATAAAAAGAATAAGGTTTTAAAATACTATTTTCGCTTTCAAAAGGGTTTTATCCTTGCTTTTTAATACCATTGCCCTACCTTCCGGTTTTGCATGTGCCAGATAGAACTTCCGCGGTATTCTACGCCATTGTGTAAGTGTTTCATTTTCACCCCACATCCCGGAATTTTACACCTTTTTGTCCCGGGAAGGCGTAGGGCAACGCCCAGATTTATGGTGAACAAACTTTGCTCAATCATTTGACTTTCTTCTAGGCCCGGCAATTGGTAATTAAACTTTCTGAAAGACGCATTTGGCTTTAGAAAAATCTTGGTGTATTCCGAAAACTCCCGCTCGATCCGGAGCCCAATCGCATAATACGGTTCTGTCGCGGTCAAGGCATCATCGTAGGACTCTTGTACTTTTATGGAACCGTATTCTCCTTCAAGGGTAAACCGCCAAGGGTAACGCTGCTCCATTCGCAGTTTTTGTTCCGCTTGCATATAATGGTTATTGCTACTGTATTTTCGGTATTTCCACTTTAAAAAGGCCTGCCTCCTGTTTGCATCATAGAGTACCAGGCCCAGGGTACCGTACATTTTATCAAATACATAACGATCATTGGAAAAGTTGAATTGATGGGAAGAGCTTTCCAAGGCAGCCATATTCCCCATTTCCCTTCCATATCCCCCTCCTATGGAGAACAAGCCGAATAGATCAATTCTAACACCCGCATCAAAAGGAACCGCACTGCTGTTGGATTCAAAAGCAGTGGTTTCTCCGGCCACAATGTCTTGTGCGTTGGGGTCGCCGCCTAAAGGAACAATGGGATAATTGGCGGGCATGCCACTGGTAAAATCCATGCTGTTTTGGTGCAAGCCATATCCTACGCTCAGCTCCAGGGAGATTTTGCTGAGGATGCCACGGGTGATATTTCCAACGCCACTTTCACTCCTTCGGGTTTTGTCTGGCCTTGCCTTGGTGTCAATGCCAAATATATCTTCTTCTTGTGCATGCGCAAATGTACTTGAAACAAAAACCATTAAAGCTATTGAAAATGAGTGCTTTAAGATATAATATAACACAGTGTGTTTACGATCGTTACGGGGAAGTATAATGTTGGTCATGGGTAACTGGGGATCTACGTAGTTTCTTGATAGTTGGTACCTAAATTTAAATAATTCAACTTACATCTTCACGGCTGTGGCCAATATTTTGAGAAAAGGGCGTTTGAAATATCATTGTATTTTTGGAAACGGGTTCATCATGCATCTTAAAAGGACCACCAAGGACTGATTTACACCCAGCAGCATTCCTCAAGCCTTGGCAGAGCGCCCGCTTCATAGCCAGAGGCAAGTCATAAAAACCATGGACAAAAGGGAAGAACACAGAATTTTCATACCCGAAGTATCCTGTTTGTGTTTATCAGTGTTCATCCGTAGCCAAATAAAATGGATAGCCATCAAAAAAGGCTAGCCTCATCTTTTCTGCCTGATCCCATTTTTAATTTTTCGTAGCTTTACCTTTCAGCAAACTGGCAGTCGCTATCATTTCCGCTTGTGCTGGATGAGCCAGGCACTATAAAAAAAGCTCTCCAAAACAGGAGAGCTTTAAGTACCTTAATAGGGTTTATGTTATTCGCCGTCTTCCTCTTCTTCAGGAGCTCTGGCACTAGCTTTTTCTGCAATCAATTCATCCACTTTAGCTTTCACTTCGGGATCAGTTTTCATAGCAGCATTTACTTTATTATACGTAGCAGCTCCCAGCACTTCGTCGTTTTTGATCAATTCGATCATTCTTTCTTTGATCACATCAGAAAGGGAATTCTTGGTGTTCAAGATCTCTTCGTACTCGGCCTTCTCTTCATCCGTAATGTTGATCTCAGCAAGTTTGGCATCATCGCCCCAAGCTTCCTTGATCTCGTTGTATCTAGCTACATCAAATACCTCATTATCTTTGATCATGCTTTCCAAGTCCGCTTGCTTTACTTCCATAAAGTGATTCACAGAATCCTTCATGCTTGCAAACTTTTCAATCTCCTCATCGGTAACCGGTTCAGCTTCACTGTTTTCTTGCTGAGCTTGTGCAGCTACACTCATAAAACACATCATTAACAATGCCCATCCAAATAAACGCTTCATCTTTTTTAATCTTTTTAGTGAATATTCTTAAAATAAACTAAATTCCAATAAAAGGCATTAGCATTAATTAAGCAAGAAAATTTCATTAAAAAACCTTAAATTTTTCACTTAAAACAACTTCTATTGGAAAAAAAACAGGTCTTAACTACCTGATTGTTTTAGAGTTCTTTTAACTTGGCGATGGTGGCCTTAGGGTCTTCCGCATTGAACACAAAACTTCCCGCCACGAGGATGTCCGCACCGGCATCGATCAACTTATAGGCATTTTCCATGTTGACACCACCATCGATTTCTATTTTGGCCGAGGAACCGGAAGCGGTAATGATCGCCTTTAAATTCCGAACTTTCTCGTAGGTATGCTCTATGAATTCTTGTCCTCCAAAACCTGGATTTACGGACATGATGATCACCGTATCCAATTCACGAATGATGTCCCTGAGAAGTTCTACATTGGTGTGGGGATTAATGGCTACTCCGGCCTTACAATCCAGCTCATGAATGGCTTGGACAGTTCTATGCAGGTGCTGGCAGGCTTCCAGGTGTACAGTAATCGTCTCGGCTCCTGCTGCTTTAAAAGCTTTTAAATATTGGTCGGGATTTACGATCATAAGGTGGACGTCAAGTGGCTTTTGGGCATGCTTCTTAATGGCGTCCACCACGGGAAAACCAAATGAAATATTGGGCACAAAAACACCATCCATAATATCCACATGAATGAGGTCGGCTGTGGAATCGTTGATCAGTTCTATTTCTGACTGAAGGTTCGCAAAGTCAGCAGCCAGCACCGATGGGGCAATAAGGGTATCCATAGTAACTATTGGGTTTAGCTCAAACAAAATGAAGCATAAAGAAACTAAAAAAAATGCAGAATCGGGACTACTTGCCTAACCTTTTCAAAATCACCTCCAGTCCTTTACTGGATGATTATTTTATGGCGTTCGATGTTAAGTCCTTCCATCAACTGCACAATATAGAACCCGCTGTTTATCTTGGAAATTTCTACTTCGTAGGGAACATCATTGGAAACCCTCTCGAGTTTATCTTGGTTGATCACCTGGCCATTTTTATTGATCAACGTAAACTCACAGGCCTCTTCACTTCCAAACTGAATGAAAAGCTCCTTACCATCGGTTGGGTTGGGATAGATTTTGGTATTCGCTACTTCTGGCCTAGCGACTACGTCCAGGATTTCGCCATAATAGGCCAATTCGAAATCAGGAATGCCATATCCCAATTGACTATCCGGATCCTTAAACTGACTGCCGCTTTGGAGAATATAATGGATAAGTTGGTCTTTGGTCCACTCTGGTCGTCCTTGCCATAATCCAGCAGCCAATGCCGTTATCTGTGGCGCAGAAAATGATGTACCGCTTGCGGTAGAGGTTGCGTTGGGGCTTTGCCAAAGCCGCACTTGTCTGCCCAGCGCGACCACATCCGGCTTGATCCGTCCATCTGCTGTAGGACCTACAGAGCTGAAACTGGCTTTGGTAAGGTCTTTCGATACCGCTCCTACCGATAGAATGCCCGCTGCATCGGCTGGAGCGGAGATGGTGGTGGCCGAACCGCTTCCTTCATTCCCCGCACTGTTGACTACTAAGATCCCCCTGTCACTTGCCATGACGGCTCCTTGGGTAATAATGGCCGTCTTTCCATCCAGGTCGGATTTGGAATAGTTCATGGACGATTCATTGAAGGTCACATATCCAAGGGAACTACTGATAATATCTACTCCCAGACTGTCAGCAAATTCCGCTGCACGAACCCAATTATATTCTTCTATACGGTATTCAGATGCTACGTCCTCTGTGATACATAAAACATAGTTGGCATCATAAGCCCCTGCCACTAGGGTACTGGGATCGTTTGAAGCAATCAATGATAACGCAGCGGTACCATGGGTTTCCGAGCGGAAAACACCTGCCGACCAAGGCATTACAAAATCACGGGTGGCAATAATCTGATTATTATCAAAGAGGTGCTTCATGCCCGCTATTTTATCCGCATTCAAAAAGCCACCATCAAAAACAGCAATGGTCACCCCTTTTCCAGTGAGTTGCTCCGCATGCATATCGGGAATCCCAATCAGGTTATTCTGAAAAGCATAGTCTTCTTCATCCTTGGTTTTGGATAGCAAACGAATGCTGATGGGTTGGCTCAAAATATTAGATCTTTGCTCACTGTCATCTGTATAAAATCCCTTCGCTATCAATTCTATCCCATCTTCCTCGATAAAAGGGAGCTTTTTGATAGCGGCTATTTGCTCATCGGTCGCCACCACAATGGAGGCATTCATCCATTTACTGTTGTATTGGACATTGATAACGATATCCTTGACGGCATCGATGTACTTTTGGGAAACGGGAAGGTCTGTGCTGTCCACCACCACCTCGTGATGTTCACGCCTAGTGATGGCTTTTTGACTAAGAAATGCACTTGGTGCATCCAATTGATATGTTTCCTGCGGTTTATATTTATAATGTACCGCATACCTGTCCTGCCCTTTTACCGCGGCTGCAGAAAGGATGATAAGGCCGGCAGCAGCGATAAATTTCCTAATATTGTCCATTATTGATCAGTTTCAAATGAGATAAACGACCATTTTCAATTATTTGTTCACCCAAGCAATCATTTCTAGAGCAATAGGACAATTTTTCTATAAATTGCTCTACCAGCCCCACTCCTTTTGCGTAAACTTCATAGCGATTGTCCCGTATAGTAATCTGGTCGTCTTCTTGTTCTTGCAATACTTTTACAGCTGCTTGATAGGTATTGCCATGTACCTCATAAGCCGTCAGGGATTCAAGGGAATAGATGTCTTCTATTTGGGAGTTATATACATTGCCATCCCAGGAGTTCTGGGGATCTGGAGGAAATACAAAAGAGACAATTGTAAGGTTTTGGCTGGACCTTAACAGGGCTCCTTTTTTCACCTGCAAGGTATAAACGGAATGGTTTTGCCAGTTGGATTGGTCCTGGGATTTTTCTCTTACCACGCGATAAATAAGCAAACCTTCCTCCCCAATATAGCTGTCGGTGATCATGTCACGATAGTAAAAAGTCGACGACTCCTGATCTCCTTCGCCATAATATACGGTTTCGTCCACTGCATAGATCCAGAAACGGGAGACCTCCAAAGGCATGTAATCATACCCTAAATCTGCAGGGGCTGTACCATCTGTTTGGCACCCGGTGATCAGGAATAAAAGGAAGTAAAGTAGAAATTTCCGCATTCAGTTCTTTTTCGCCACGATGCAAAAATACCATTTCCCGTGATATCTTCATGACGATTGCTCCAAAAAAGATGTTAAGAGAAATCAATTTTATAAAATCCTGATGGTTAAATGTGTGTAGCTTTCCATCCAGTAGGTAGGTTCAGGTGATCTAGACCACTTTTTTTGGTCGATGCTGGCCACGTTTAGAATTCGTCTGTTTTCTACTTATCTTTGGCTCGAAAAAATACGATAATAGAAAACAAAAAATAGGAATGGCCCTCAAGACATTTGTAAAAATCAGTACGGTAAATAATCTTAGTGATGCGCGATACTGTGCCGGGATGTACGTAAACCTCATGGGATTCAATTTAGAGGAAGGCAATAAAGATTATATGGCTCCTGAAAAGTACCAGGAATTAACCGATTGGTTATCTGGATTGGAGTATGTGGGAGAATTTGAGGCCTCTCATCCTGATACCATTTTGGAAACGTCGAAAAGCTATAAAGGACTGAGCTACCTACAGGTTAACGAAGAGGCATTGCTCCAAATGCTGGTCAATACATCCTTTAAATTAATCCTAAAGCAGGAAATACAGTCCCTCGGGCAATTGGAGGACCTGAAAACCAAAGCCCACACCTATCAAGAGAACAATGTATTGCTATTGCTGGAATCAGCAAATTTGGAATTTAATGAAGATGTCAGTGACCTTGTAAAAGACATCGCCAAAAAGTGTGATGTGTTGTTGGGATTCGGCCTTGAAGCGGATACCGTCGAAAATGTGGTCAACGAAACCGCTGTGAAAGGAATCGCCCTAAAAGGCGGAGATGAAATCAAACCTGGACTTAAGGATTTTGATGAATTAGCAGATATTTTAGAGGCATTAGAAGAAGAAGACTGAGTCATTTGCCCACTCACATTATAAAATATAAGCTGTCATGGTCCGATTCTCCAATCGGATTATGACAGTTTTTGGTAGTAAATACTTTTTACCAAGCTTTTTGCTTTATACAGAAGAACTTTATTTTTTTATGAAGCCCATTTTTAGTATTTTATCTTCATAATCAACCAATTGATTTATGAAATACAGCATGATATATTGCTTATTATGTCTAGTGGTTGTTTCCTGCAGCATGGAGGAAAACGAACCCGATACGGCAATAGAAGATAAAATGGAAGTTCAAGAGGATCAGGGAGCAGTCGCCTATTCGGGTGATTTCATGGCCGACGCTCATCCTACCAGTGGGCTTGCTTCTGTTCATGAGAATAAAGTATCGCTGAACCTAAAAGATTTTAAAACGGATAATGGTCCGTTATTGGAGGTATACCTCGCAACGGATAAAAATGCTACGGATTTTATCAGCCTAGGAGAATTGAAGGGCGTGGAAGGAGATTTTTCGTACTCCATACCGGCAGATGTAGACCTATCTAAATATGACCATGTCCTGATTTGGTGTGTGGAGTTTTCGGTGAATTTTGGATATGCCGTTCTGGAAATGCCTGTACCATAAAATCAAACAATACACTTAAGGCATTGAATGATAATGATTTATGTGTTATGGTTTAATTTACCATTTTACCCTCTTTTACGAGTTCTTTTTTTATACCGGCTAACAAGTCCTCGTGAAAGAGTTCTTTCTTATTTTTGCTCAAAGCTTTCAAACTGGCATATTGGATCACATTGACAATGTTTGCACCAGTCAACTCATATTTTTTGGCGAAAACAGAAAGGTCAAGGTCTTTGGCCAATTTTGCTTTTGGTGGGATATTCTTTTCCCATAATATAAGCCTCTCTGCTGCCACCGGAAGAGGAAATTCTATTATGTTTTGAAACCTCCTGGTAAAGGCCATGTCAATATTACTCTTAAAATTAGAAGCTAGAATTACAAGCCCAGGATGCTGCTCTATGCGCTGTAGTAAATAGGAAACTTCTTGGTTGGCATATTTGTCGTGGGCATCTCGGACATTGGTTCGTTTACCGAAAATAGCGTCTGCTTCATCAAAGAACAGGATCCAGTCTTTATTAGCTGCTTTGTCAAACAGTGAAGATAGGTTTTTTTCTGTTTCACCGATATACTTGGAAGTAACAAGTGATAGGTCGATCCTGTAAACCTGTTTTTGGGTATATTTGCCCAAAAGCCCCGCTGTGAGCGTTTTGCCAGTCCCTGGAGGGCCAAAAAACATTACGCGATAGCCTGGTTTAATTCTTTTGTGCATCCCCCAATCATGCATCAGAACTTGCTCGTATTTCAGCCATTCTTCGATTTCCTGAATTTGATTTAAGGTTTTTGAATTCAGGACAAGGTCTTCCCAGTCCAATGCGGTATTGATTAATTGGGCAGGGAAATTACGGCTGAGTTTGGGCTGGCTGATATGCTCAGTAGTGAAGAGCTCCGCAAATTCACTGTCCAAAACCAGAGCCCCAGACCAATGGGGTTCATTCCGGTTACTCTCTTCCAATGAAAGGATACCTTTCTGGAAAAGTGGTGAGGTACTAAAAAGCGGAAAGTACCTTTTCCGTGTATTGGCATCATTGCCGGCAAGGATGTAAAGTGCCGTTTCGCCCGTGGGGATGATCCCGCGGTGACTTTTGGCTTTAATGCCTCCAAATTCGGGAAACTCCCCTCCTTGGGGAAAGTAGCTTTGAATGATCCGGTTGAAAAAGCCTGGATCGATATGGGGCACCAAGGCTAAAATCAGCAAAAGCAGTTCTGAATTCTGTATATGATGTTCAAAAATGAATTTGCCTAGTGCTTCTTCTTTATTAAGATGCAGCTCCATTTTGGGTTTAGGGAGTTGTTTTACCTTGCCCGTTTCAAAATCCATACGAGCACATATGGCAGTTTTTAAAAAATGTAGTAGTTCGTTCATATCATCAGTTGAGGTTATCGTTTGAGGCATTTTTAGTTAACTATACCTTTCATAAGCACGCTGTAGTTTGACATCATAATGGTTTTGGGCGTAGGCCGGACCGTTATATCCCCTGGCAAATTTTGCCCAATCTTTATGCTTCAGGTACCGAATAAGGTTATTGGCCTCTAAGAATTTCCCAAATGCTTTCAAATGCTCTCGTTCATGCTGCTGCATTTTTTGGACAAAATCCTTCACCGAAGGATAACCGAGATGTTCGGCATGATACCCCATGATCTGAAAGGAACCCCAAGAAGCAGATGAGTAGGCAGCCTCCTCTACTTCTGGTCGATGGTCTATGTCAATGGCTTTTTGCAAACGATCATATTCTGCACTACCACCCTTATAATGAGTACGCGTCCATTCAGGATAAAGGACATTGCTGGTTTGTTGATTATAATATTCGTTGGGATCTAAGCCTCTTTTCTTTAGCTGTCTCCAAAAAACATGGCCTTCAAAAAGAATTTTTGCCCGTCCGTCAGTCAGAAAACCTTTACCGCTACTTTCTACTTCATTTACCGCCTTGACGGTAGCCAGTTCCAGGCCATATTCCTGTCCAAAAGCCACCAAATCCTGTTCACTCAGCAATTTACTGTTCTGCTGAAAAACCTCACGGTTTTGATCCAATAACTTGCTCCAGGTCTTCAGTCCCACGATGCCGTCTACCACTAGATTATTTTTTTGTTGGTAATCCCAAACGGCATTATGGGTATCCATTCCAAAATAATTGGATACATATACTTGATAGCCCATATCGGAAAGGATTTCCTCTAAAAAGCGTACTTCAGGGCCGCGAGAACGGTATTTGAGCGTTTTCATAGATCAAGAGGTTTGGTTTTCAACGAGATTTTTATAGTGCTGAGCCTTGGAGAAACCGGGCTTTATCTTCAGTGCTTTATCAAATAGCGATAAGGCTTCTTCATACCGGTGAATACTGCTAAGGATAACGCCTTTTTCAGTGAGGATTTCGGGGTTCTCCGAGTCGTATTTTAAAAGGATATCCAACTGTGCCAATCCTTCTTGGGTATCGCCTTTGGCCAAATGGTTTATGGCCAAATAGTACCTGAATTCTGCATGGTCTGGGGAGGATGCCAAGGCTTTTTTCAATGCATTTTCTGCAAGCCCATGGTTGCGCAGATGGAATTCGCAGCGACCGATGTGAAACCAGGTTTCAGGGTTTTCACTTTTGGTAACGATAGCATACAGCAGCTCCAGGGCAGGTTCCATGTCTTTCTGAAGGATCATGACCTTGGCCAATTGCAGATAATGGTCAGGTTTTGGGGCCAATTGGACGACTTCGTTCCAATAGGCCTTGGCATCTTCCAACCGGTTTTGGTGGGTGGCCAGACGTGCCAAACTGAGCCAAGCTCCTACCGCCTTGGGGAATTTCTTTGCTGTGGCCTGATACTGTTTCCGGGCTTCATCCAATTTGCCTTGCATGGCCATCGCATTGCCCGCGTTTATCCTATAGCTTGCTTTATCCTCTAATGCTATGGCTTGCTCAAAATACGCCACGGCCTTTTCAAAATCTTTTTGCTGATGGTAATACAATCCCATGTTATTCAGCAAGGAAGTGTTTTCCGGATAGAGTTTGTACGCTTCCTCATAGCAGGAAACGGCCTGTTCAAATTCTCCATTCAGAAAATGTCTGGCTCCCTGATTGTTAAGTTCGATAGCTCTTTTGGTTTCCATATTCATAATTTAAGCAAATAAATCGTTTTTAACATCCCTGGCCAGGCCTTTTGCCATATTTACCACGTCCAAATCGGGATAAATCACTTCAATATCATCAAATGACATATCAAAAGGCTCTCCTTCACGGTAATGTACCGGAAATACAATCCCAAATTGAATGTCGGGTCCCCATTCATAGGAAGCCAGGTTATGGCGCCAAGTTTCGGAAATTGATAAAAAACCTACCCCAAGGCTGGCTCGTGCAAAAGCATTCAGGTCAAAGGTAAACTTGGGATTGACCGTGATTCGGCCTTCTGCATCCAGGGCCAAGCCGGTTTGAGGGCTCCAATTTACGTCGACCTCCGCAGCAGCTTCCCCTTCCAGGCCCAAGGATCCCGCCAACTCAATGCCACCGGTCAAGCTGGCGATACCGGCACTTACCCCCAAACTCAAATCACCGCGCAACGTCAGGCCTGCATCGGCCGGTATGGCAAATTCCCCATGGCCGGCTACAGTGGTCTCCTGCTCCCTTTCTGGGTTGTAGGTGATCTCCGCAGACATATTGCGGAGCTCTCCAGGGCCAAACCCGGCCGTAAAATCAAGTCCCCCTCCTATTTGGGCGACTAAACCAATGCTTCGTGGCCCCAATGGAATGGCAAACAAAGGGATTTCGATGGTGGGGACGGTAAAGAGATTACGGTTGAATTCTCTCCTGCTGAATACTTCATAGCTATCAGAAGCTAGTCTGGCCGTTACTTCAATTTCCCCTTCTGGTGTAAAAGTGACACCCGCTGTAGCCGCTAGCCAAGGGGTCAGCTGCAGGGTCAGGCTCCCACCACCATATACCCGCATGGTGTCATCCGGCTCACCTGCTGGGGTGCCATCCTCACCAATGGCCCGGTTGGTAGCGCCTACTTCAATGGTTCCGCTGAGCATTCCACGCTCATAAGAAGCCCGTCCTTCGATGGTCAGGGCTCCATTGTCATAGGTCACGGTCAAGGAAGAGGAAATTCCCGGAATATCCGGCTGGGCCGTTCCGGAAACCAAGACCTCATATTCTTCTGCCCCGGGAGCTTTTGAAACGCGAGCTTCCACATTTCCACCCGTGATGCCAGGGATATCACTGCTCAGATCAAAATTTCCGCCGATAGAGAAGCCCTCTTCCCCGTATTCAATGGACATGGATCCGCGCTCGATACCCGGAATGTCCAGTTCTGCTTCGCCGGAGGCACTGAACGTATTTTCACTATAGGTGGCATTGATGGTAGCACTTTTCACCCCGCGAACTTTACCTTCGGGGATACCTATTTCACCACCGATGGTCCAGATATTGTCCTTATATTCAACACTTATTTCAGCGGGATCAAAAAGATTTGAATCAAAATTAAATACACCCTCTAGCTCAAAACCACCTTCAGTAGATGCCGATGCACCAATATGTCCTTCTCCTACTTGATCAATGCCAAAATTTACTTGACCCGATATGCCAAGGCCTTCTGTACCAAAGGAAACCTCTAGGGTGGTTTCAGAAATACTAAAAGGTGAGGGCATGGAAAATTCTTCTGATGTAAATAATTTCCTCAACCGGATTCCGTCTCCATCAATGACGATGTCTATATCTGCATCAGCAATAAAAGGAACAGTAGGTAATACTTTACCAATACCATAGAAACCATTTTCAGTAAGATCCAGTTGATCAATTCTAATTGGACTCATGCCAGGTAGTCGTAGGCTCTGGAATACTCCTCCCGTACCCTTTAAGGCTTCATCCAACGTCTTTTGTTTATCTACATAGAAAATATAAGTTCCTTCAATCTTACCCATGTGCCATGTCATACCACTGTAAGAAGCACTAATGGTGCTTCTTCCCATATCGGCAGCTTTATATGCATCAATAGCGAGTGTTTTGTTTTCAAAATCAGGAGGAGATTTCAAATCTATTCTGGGCAACCATTGACTTTTTGGATATTGACTTTCGTTTGGTATGGACAGCCTTGTACCTCCAGAGGGTGAGATAAACAATGCCGGATCAGATTCAGTCCCCATCTGTTCTATTTCTTCTGCAGACATCGCCTCTAACTTAGCTAAATGTTGCCCCCCTTGAATATCACTATATTTCCAATGCTGATCAGGGTTACCTGATTTCGTTTCAAGATTGAAGTCGTTGCTCTCAAAAGAAATATTATACCCTTGGTTTCTAAAAAGATTTACATATTGGTTGGCTCTAGCAGGGCGTGCGGGTAGGTTAGGTCTATATTGTTTGCTAGCATCCTGATAATACGGAGATTTGAGGACATCATAAACAGTTTTAATTCTTTTATTCATTTCCCATGCGATGCTAGAACCTGAACTACCATTCGCTGAAGCCTCCAATAATTCATAATTATCCTTGTTATCCTGTCCACCTAATTGATGCTCAACGATATGATCAACCTGAAATGAAGTAGGTATAAGGTCTTTGTCCCAAATTGGTATCAAGCTTATGTCAAGTAATTCCGCCCTGTTTCCAAAAACAATGTATTCAGGATCATTTTTTCCTTTAAAAAAATATTTCCTGTCTTCTTCTGACTCTTCTCTCGAAAATCCACCCAAATTAGTAGCGTCACTAATTTTAGTATTCAATTGCTGGGTAACTGTAGAATTTAATGAAGATTTCCAGTTATCAACTTGGTTAGTGTTCCTACCTGTTGGTAATTGAAAGGGTGGATTGAATAGACTAGAATATCTATCTCCTTTAAATGTGCTTATACTTATTTTTCCAATTTTCAGATTTTTACCAGCTCCTGATTCTAAGATTGACAAGTTTCCTCCAGCGTCTCTAAAGGAAAAGAGGTTTTGACTTTCATCAACAGGTTCTATTCCTTCAGGTGGACTTAGTTCTTCACCTTCTTCCCCCTCGCGCTGCACCAGCTTCCCCTGTACAGCCGAGCTGCTTCCCTGCTGAATGGTATGGGTCAGCTCATGGGCCAAGAGATGCTGGCCGGAAGTGCTTCCGGGATCATACTTTCCTTCGTTGAAATAAATGTCATTGCCGTGGGTGAAAGCCTGTGCCCCGAGGTCTTGGCTCATCTGTACGGCCGAATGGTCCGTGTGGACTTTTACATCACTGAAATCCGCTCCAAAACCACTTTCCATGCTGGATTGGGTGTCGGCATCCATCGAATGGCCTCCGCTGCCGGAATGGATCTGGGATTCCAGTTGTGGCGATACGGATGGAGACTGATCAGCCTTGGTTTGGAGATTGCCATTGGTGTTTTCATCATCCTCCTCATTGGAGGAAGGACTTTTCTGTACTTCCTCCTCTTCTTTCATCTGAAGCTCTTCTTCTTCCTCTTTTTCCTGCACTTGGTCTTCTTCCACCTGCGCTTGCACCACGGGGGTTATATGCTCGGCCAATGGCTTTTCCTGCACTTCAGCAGTTTCGACTTCCGACGTTTGGTGTTCCTCTTCTTGTTGCTGTAATGTGTTATCTGGTGAGGGTGAGGGTGAGGGTGAAGTTTCCATTTCACTTATGCCACTAACCACCTGGTCGGCCATATTATCGGCCTCCAGCTCATACTTGTCCCCTGGTTGACCCACGTTCAGCTTGGCCTGAAAGAAACTCTCTGGTTGCTTTTGGGCGGGACTGCCTTGGGATTGATTGGTTTTGGAACTGAAGTGTTTCATGGATTAAGTGTATAGTCAATAGTTCAATGCATGGTGTTTAACTTGATGGTCTAATCGGGATTAAATCGGTATGGAAAGAATTACTGCTTTTGGTATTCCCGTCTTTGGAAAACGGAACGATATTTCCTGATAGCTTCAGGTAGCCACATGAATTTTCTTTAAACCATGCTGAAGGAAATCCCAATGTGAATGCATAGCTGGTTTGCGCGGCAAATTCCAGTGAAGTTTTATTCACCACTTCAGTTGTGTTGATGTCCTTTTCACTTGTGGTTGCTTTTTCTACCTGAAAAGGAAAGTCTTTGGCAGGATCAAGGGGTCTGTTGAGATGCAGAAGTAAAACAGGCGCCTTTGGTGCCATTGGGATAGGTTTATGGTGCTCATCAAATAGGTCAAATTTTACATAATAAAGCGGATTGGCAATCACAGCAGCATTTTCACTGACAAATCTCAGTGTCAGCTGAATTGACCCTTTAGGTGTTTTGTGAAGTGTGGGGGCAGCTTCCATGGTTAACGCTACTCCTTTATGCGCTTCTTTTGAATTTTTCTGCAGGGGGACTTCACGGAATAATATGGCAATGGTATTTTCCACTAGAGCATTCATTGGGTCTTGGTTTAAACATATCATCACGAATCAGTATCATTTCATTCGTTAGCCGGAATGGCGGCATCAAGTGCATAAAGGGGGACATGACGGCCAGCCATTGGCCCTTGCATGGTTACAGATCCTTCTGATCATCGGGTCTAAGATTTCCCTCTCGCCATCATAAGTGGGGCCTGTTCCTCTTGGAGACCCATGATCTCCTCCGACCAATACCAGAATTTGATTGAGCCAGTTGGTTTGGGCATTGGTCAGTGCCGTTTGAAATTCAGGCCTCACCCGGATGAGCAGTTCTGCAATCCCCTCATTGGAAGCAAGGAGACTTACCGGAATGGTAATGCCTTCAATGGCTGTCTCCAACGGTGTAATCACGCTCGGATCGATTAAGGCATCTCTGAATTTTTCTGCATGAACGCGCTCATGAGCCACTATAGCGGCCTCCATAAACCAGTTGCCGGATGCTAGGGACAGGTTATTCATATCAGTGATCTGGTCACAATAGTTGGCTTCTGTCGTATTTCCACCTGGTCCAGTTACTTCAGCAACTCCCGGCAATAAGCGGGTCTGCAGGGAATAGTTTCCCGTTACCCCTGTGACCACAGGCTGCCAAACGCCCGCATTATCAAATACCTCAATATTTACCTGTACATTTTCCGGAAAAGTAAGGCCCCATTCTCCTGGCCCCAATGCAATCGAAGGAGCAGCGCCTGGCTGCGCAATGACGTTATCCAAATTGATAGGTGTATTGGCCACCACGGGCAAAGGCTCCGGAGCTACTTCTTGTCCCCGGTCTCTTTTATCCAGAAAATCAATGGTGGTGGTGCCCACAATACCATCAACCGTTATGCCCACATCTTCTTGAAAGGCTTTGACCGCCCGCTGAGTCTCGTCTCCAAATGATCCGTCCGCACCAAATCTCGGTAACGGATAATCCAGGCCGAGCAGTGCATTTTGGATCAGGGTGACATGCGTACCGTTGCTTCCTGATTGGACGGTATTGAAATTATCAAAGGTAGCCTCTAAAATGACGTTTCTGGAAAACCTGCTAGCGGGAGGGAAATCATGTCCATCCCCTAACCTCCCTTGGATTTTCTTCTGCACCATTCCTTTTTGCTGGATGGTATGCGTGAGCTCATGGGCCAATAAGTGCTTGCCTTGTGGGGACTTGGGATTGTATTTGCCTTCATTAAAATAGATGTCATTATCATGGGTAAAGGCTTGTGCCCCAATTTGCCGACTCATGTTTGCCGCATTTGCATCAGAATGGATGTTGACTTGACTAAAGTCAGCACCAAAACCAGCTTCCATCTCGCGCTTGATAGGTTGATCAAGCCCACTTCCCGTCCCTTTACTTTGTTTCAAAGGACTTTCGATTGCCTGTACCCCACTATTCGTCTTGGCCTGAAGATTCTCCTTTTCATCTTTTTCCGGAATAGTGTCTGCTTCTTTGGCTTTTAACTTTTCTTCGGAATCTGCTGTAGCTGCCTGCATGGCTTCTTCCTGCTCACATTCATCACATTTGGCCTGAATAGGCTCTTCTTCTTCCTCCTGCTTTTGGATAGGTTCTTCTTCTTCCGCTTTGGTTTGTATTTCTTCCTCTTCCGTAGATGGTTGTATGGGTTCCTCTTGCTCTTTCAAGTCTTGCTTTTGAACCATGCTGATGGATTCAGCAAGGGGTTTCTGCTGCACTTCTTCCTCCTCTGATCCTTTGGCTTGTACAGGCTCAGGTGCAGAAGAATTACTGACTACCTTGTCAGCCATGGCATCTGCTTCTTTTTCATAAGGATCCCCAGGTTTTCCCACTTCCAGTTGTGCCTGGACACCAAAAAAATCCTTTGGCTGATCATCCGCCTTCTTGAAAAGCGAGTGGTTACCTTGTTGATCAGGTTTATGTTTTTTCTTTAACTCTCTCATAACTAATCATTAATGATTGTTTTTTTGATCGTTGGATGGATCATGATCTGGATCGGGCACCCGATTCCGTTCGCTTCTTACTCCCTTGATGGGGAATGCTCTAGTTCGTACCTACCTTCTGACTTTCAGCTAACCTGTCCTTTCCGCTGCTGTCTTTGGACGTCGCACCAGACACCGAGCAAATGATTCTTTTTACCATTCCACAAACAATAACTGCTTCTTCCAGGGGAACTTGACCAAACCTATGTTCCACGGCAATTGATCCATGAGGATATCCTGGGTCTTGCGCTCGATGATCAATTTGTGATGATTTTCTTTTGTGATCAACTTACCTGGCCTGCACAGAAATTCTGCCCTCAAGGTATCCACATGGGTATTTTTTAGGGCCGTCCAATGTCCAATGGCTGCAGCTAACATTTCTTCCGCTGCCGATTTCATATCCTTGGAAAGAGAAACTTCCCTTTCCAAGGAAGTTTCCAATCCTACATTACAGCTGTACTTTTCAAATACCATATCCTGTTCAAAGGCATTTTCCTGTTTGGTCGCTACGTAATGTAATAGGTGGGTTGCCAGCGTTTTGTTTTGAATGGTGTTGTCTTCCGCCAATAGCTTAACGGACCGAAATAGTTGGCCGATAAAAGGATGTAACATTACCAATCCCGCTTGGTTTACAATGATTCCTGTTGCAAGTTGGCTTTCTTCCTTATCTGCATTGGAAGAAGTGGACGCTATCTCCGCAGGAGTGGCAATGGCCGAAGTGTGCCGTGTCCGGGTTGTATGCTTGCCCTCCCATAATGCTTTCATTTCCCGAAGTAAATTATTTTTACCATGGTTTTTGACAGGTTTTGTTTCTGAGTCGTTGTATTTTTTAATTAAACTGTCATATTTCTCCTTGAAATGTATATACTCATAATTGTTCATCCACGATTTTACCCGATGAAGATCGCTGGCGGCATGCATAAGCTGATCCACTATCTTGATGAGGGTATGGTGTCCTTCTGGATAGGCTTCCAAACCTTCTTGCCAAAGCTGCTTCACATCGGTTACAAAATTCCGCTCAAAATAGCTCCTTGAAAGGCTACCGAACACGGTTTGCCAAAACACGGTTCTAAAGCGCTTATCTCCGGTGGTATTGACCAACGTTTTAAAGGATTGAATAAAAGTTAATTCATAGTGAAATTGGCTCAATTCACCGTAAATTTTCTCCAATTGGTTATTGGAAATCTGTTGGATTAACCGCTTGAGAATAGCAGGACTTTTGGCTATTTCCTTGAAGAACGATTGGATTTGTGGTTGTTTGAAGCATTCCTTTAAGGAGGCATCCATCCTACTCCAATCTGAAAAAAACTTCACCCGCTCATCCTCGTGAAGCCACCAAGGGTTACTGCCATGCGTTAAGATATAGATGATGGATTCCGCATCCCTTTGACTTTTGGTCAGCTGCCTGTTTTTGGCAGTTTTTTCCTGCCCATGCAGATCAGATGGGATAGTGATAGGAGACACCGCTTGCCATGATGACCGTTCGAGGCGCACCTTTTTGCTCCACTGTCTCAATTGTTGTTCTACTTGCTGACTAAATTGTTCCAATAAATGGTCAAGGACCAGTTGGTGAGAGGTGCTGCCTTGGGAATTAAACAGCTTTTTACCACCATGGAGATGAATATTAAATTGCGGTATCTGCAAATGACTTCCGTGGAGTTGCTGCTCCATCTCATTAAAATGCTCTTCCAATAGCGGTAACAGCTCCTTCTGCACAAAGGAAGCAATGCTATTCTGGATGGCAAAACCAGTTTTCTGATCCGAAACATTAAGTTCCACCAGTACTTTATGGAGAATATGGCTCGTCAGGTCGTTCACTTATTAAGGATTTCGAGTTGTGAATTTATCGTGTCCATGATATATTCTACTTTTTCAAAGAATGGCATCACTTCCTCATAAAATGCAAGCATGGTTTTGTCCCTGTCCCATGTAATTTCTGCTTCCGCCAACGTATTATAGCCCTTAGTAATGGTATCCATAACCTGCTGAACATGCTCTTGCGATGCTTCAAGCATTTCTGCACTTTGACATCTTAATACCAGGTAGAATAAGCGGATGTAATCCGAATACAAGGTTTGCATGGGGCCCACACCTGGCCCATTTCCTGGTGCCATCTCTATGATATACATTACCAGCTTATCAAGCTGATCTGAGAAAATGGTCGGTAATTTTTCATTTTCTTCACCCGACTGCATGCTGTCCATGTTCTGAACAACTTGACTCATGACCCTGAGAGCTTCTTGCATGGTCTCTTGTCCCCACTGGCCAATCTCTTTGAAGGATGGAGAAGCCATAAATTCTTGGTGACTGCGTAGCATCGCTTCCGCTGTGGCTTTCCCGGTGTCCATACAGTTTCCTTCATTTCTATCACCAAGTTGCACCGTAATCTCATCTGAGGATGCCTCCTCGCATAAGTTAGAAAGTTGTGCTTTTACCATCACCTTCATGGATTTCACTTCCGGTTTGAACGTTTGGGAATAGGTGGTGGCTTCCGTGGTTTCTTGCTCTTCTCCATCAATGATCCATTGATATTGCTTGCCTGCGGTAGGTGGATTGGTGACGGTAAAGGTTACGGTATTTCCTTCATTGGGTCCAAGATGGGCTATTTTGGTATCGATTAGCAAATGGGGACTTTGGTAAACCCTGACGATCAAATCCATCTCCTGCCCATTTACTTTAAAATCTGCAATATCTTTCCCCAATTGACTTTGCGGTACCATTTGGGGAGAGAACACAAATTTACCTTCCTGATTGGTCGTGACCCCTGTTCCTTCCACTCTAGCATCTTCAGGTACCACGTCAAAAGGTACAGGTGTACGGTCCCTGTCCCGACAGAATTCATTTGGTTCGAGTGCCAGGTCGATGGTGTCATCGATGATAATATGGCTAATCTCGATTTCTTCGCTCACTGTCTCCGGACAAGCCCCATTTTCTGGGGTAATGGTAAGGGAAATGGTCACGCTTTTGACTTCTTCGCCGAGATCATATGTGTGTTTGGGGGCTGGAATGTCAGCACTGCTACCATCTCCAAAATCCCAATCGTAACTTGCCTTATCAAAAGTTTGGGATGCCTGGAAGCTTACTTCCAATCCATTGATGACGGGCTGTTCTGGTAGTTTTATCGTAAATAAAGGGGCTTCGTGTACCACCAACCGCGCATCGGTCGGCTCATCATTTACGGTAAATTCGATTGGCTTACCGAGCATTTCAGTTGGGAAGGTTTCCGGGTCAATGCTGATAAACTGCCCGGAGATTACCACTCCAGGGACCTCTTCAGCTACGCTTACCGTCCCGTCTTTTGGTATAACATCGAACGAAACAGGCTCTTGTTCTAGCCCTAAGCAGTAAGTCTCTGCCCTCAGCACTAACGATACCACCGGCCTAGGAACAATGAAATTGATCGGGTTACAATCCGAACAACAGCGATACGGCAGCATGAAGTCGGCTATGATGGTTTTGTCCTTCAAGGTTCGTTTATACGGCCGGATATCGATGGCCCGGGCCTTGGTAAAGTCCGTAAGGAAGTTCGCCGTTTCCAATTCCTTCATTTTGGCTTCTAACAGTGCTGCATCACTGGCAAAATCCCCTATTCCCGTAAAAAGCTTATGGTCACTAATGATCTTACTGGTCAACGCAGCCTTATTGCGCATTTCTATTTCTCCCCTTCCAGTCAATGTCAAGCCTTCTATCGCTTCTACTGCATTGACCTGATTATTGGACTGATTGGAAAAATAGACCATCACAAAGGTCCCGCCTTTGGTCACTCCTGCCCGGTGGTCCAGTCCGGGATGGTGTTTCAAGAAGTTATGAAGCTGTAATTCTGCCAATATGTTTTCTTTCCTCGCTTTGATTTCTTTCTGAAGCACGGCCAGTTTTTTATCTGCACAACAGATGGAAGAGAAAAATACGGCTTGAGACTGAAATTCGGATTTTACCTGATCCCTTATGGCCAATTTCTTCACGCCTCTTTTGAATGCGGATAATTCTTTGCATAGTCGATCGATGGATTCACCGTACCCTTTAAGGTAATTCTCATCCAATTCACTGAGTCGTTCCGGGATCTTTAGTCCTATATCCAACGTGCTTCCGATGATGTCAATGGGTTTGTCCACAACTGCTTTCCTGACCTCTTCAGAAAGTTCGATTTCACCAATAAAGAGTTCTGCCTCTTTCTGCGCTTCGACTTTAAATTTATCAATGGTAAAAGGCGTATCCTTTTGTGCTTTTAATACTTTATCCACTACCAATCCGAATTTACCTTCTTCGGTAGCCACATTTTCCGTGACACTTTTAAAATACTCTTCTTTACTATTGGTCTTGCGGGATTTGGCTTCCTTAAAAAGCTCTGGATAGTACTTGATGGCTTGGGCATAGGTGATTTTCCCACGGGAGATCATGTCCATGACCGTTTCCAGTGTAATGGTGTCATCTTGGTAAAGTCCTCGGTAATCCTTGGTCTTTTTTTCTGGTATAACCTCTTTTTTCTCCTCTTCGGATTCTGCCAACACCTCGGCCAAGTTCAGCTCGGTAAAATATTTGGAAATCTTACCCGCTATGCAGGACAATTCCTGATTCCAAGCATCCAACAGCACCATTAGGTCTTCGAACTGGCACTTATAATCCTCCATGCGAATGTTTTCCAAGACTTCATTGATCGACAGGATCTTCACATCGAAATCTAAATTGTACCGATGGATCATATCATTCAAGTTTGTGAGTGCTTGGTCGGCGGTTTTCCCTTGATGCCCCTCAATACGATAAAAGTCCACTCCTGTCAAGTCGTACTCCAATGCCGGCAGGTCGATGGATTCCTGCTGCTGTATCTTGTGGTCATATTGATAAATCTCTGCTGTTTCTCTTCGTTGTTGCTTTTTAAAGCTCCAATTGTCCAATAAGCTCCCACTAGGCTTGTAATAAAATGGAATGGCCATTTCACTTAATTTGCCGCTGAATTGTGATGGCGTGATCTGAATGGTTTTTCCAGTGGTTTGGAAAGCACTTAAGGTAATGTTTAGCCGCGTCAATAAAGATTGCATGTTAGCCGTAATGGATGTATCCCCTGTAATGGGGGATTTATAAAAGCTGTGCCGGTACTGCTCTGATTGATCGATGTTCCCTATATAGCCAAGCAATAAATGCTTGGGAAATGCGGTAATATCCGGCAAACAGGTAGCATTGAGCGCAAAAAGGGTCTCAATAAGCTCATGATAGGTAGCGATAACATCGCGAAGCCAATCGTAATGGTATTGGAATGGGTTGACGAACTTGATATTAGGTCTTTCCTTAAAGAAGTTCAGCCTATCCACTTGAAGATCAGCACCAAATAGATCAGCAATGGTCTTAAGTCCATCGGCTAATTTTTCAATTTCTGTATCCGTAATGGAATCGTAATAGCTGTTTTCTAGTTTTTGGAGCGTCTGTGTATTGGAGGAAGACAATAAGACCCGCTTTAATTTTATTTTATTGAGCTCCCTGTAGATTTTTTGGGCATTTAGTTTTTGATAAATATTATCTTTAGAGAGTAAATGCTGGGCACCTTCTTCATTGGTGAGCAGCACCCTCAATCGAGCGACTTGCTCCACCCCTTGATTGTCACAATCAATTCCGCTACACATATCTGCTTCCTTCGAGAAGGTTTCCAAATACAGCACCACAATCCACTCATCCAAGTTCCCATAGTCGGTCAATGGGGTATCCGTCTCAGTACGCTTAGCTTCAGGAATAATCTCGAATAGGGTCAGCTGATTGTCGTCGGCATCGGTAAACTTCGAATAATTGCCATGCAGGTCTTCAAATTCACGAAAATAGGTATAGTCCAAGGCTCCCGTGACCATCTCCAGCCCAGGCTGCTCAGGGTCTGACGTTTCCTGAAGGAGCTTAAACATATCTCCATCTGTGGTTACGCCAATTCCCTGGGTGATCCGAACCGTACCGGTGTAGGGTTTGCTGACGTTAAATCCACAAACGATTCCTACTCCATTTAAAAATACACGGGTCAGCCTGTCCTGATCCTCAAAAAAAGCAATGGATTCATTCAGTTGGGTATGGGTCAGTACCTGATCCACCTTGTAGGTGTGGTACTGCGTGGTAATGGTACTTAGTTTATTAGCCATGACGGTATTGATTAAAGCGTTCCCAAATTCGTTTTTCCTATAATTAATTTTCCATCCAGGTCCTCATCTTCGTCCGTACAATCATACAGACGACCTGTTGGATAAATGGTATGCAGTCCGTTCAAGGATGCAATCATCTCATTTAATGTTTCATTGTATTTATTCATGGAAGGGATCTTATCCTTTCTTTTATGGATATCTGTCAATTCGAATAAAAATTCCTTGTAGGCTTTTTCGAACCTTACCAATTGATTTTCCTTTTTGAGGGGTTCTTCGGGGTTTTCCACATCTTCCTGAGGGTGCGCTGGCTCTTCCCCTTCGCGGTATCCTATCCAGCAGATTTTTGCCACGATATGGGCGGGTAGTTCTTCTCGTATGACATTTTCCAGGTAGTTCCTAAAATCTTTATTGGCAAATCGATAGGTGAAACCGGGAAGAATAACACTAACCCTGAAGGAATAAGGGTCGATTAGCTTGCAGCTATCATAATCATCGGTACAAAACGGGAGGAATTTACCTTTGGTAAAGGACTTGCTTTCACTTGCCCATTTTTCTGCATATTTCCCATCGTCTTCGCCAGGACGAAGTAAGATATGCTCTACCAAGAAAATTCCTTCTTCTGTAAACTTGCGTTTTAGAAAATCGATCAGGTTAAGCGCCGCTTCCACCACAGTCTTTTTGTCCTGATGAAAGTGGTACTGCTTCGCGATGATATATTCAGGATCTGACTCCGATTCAATGTTTGGATTAACAATGTCAAAACTGTATTTATCCGAACTCGCTGCTTTGTGGAAATGAAATGCTCCCACCTCAATAGCAGTATCGAAAAGCCTATACAGCTTATGCTCTGGATCCAACAGGTACCGGATGGCTGTCTCCTGTGTTTCTATAACTTTTAGAATAGCAAAATACATTTCCTGGCCTGCTTTATTATAGCTGGTATAGGAAGTGGTCGCCGAGAGTAAGATATGGCCATCATTATCGCGAATCCTCCATCTGAATACGTCCTCACCGTCGGTATGCGCATATTTATAAATTTCTACTGCAGGGTTTGACAGGTTTCTTCTTTGATAGTTTTTGATCCCTATTAGCCGGGCAATTCGTTTTTGGGCACCGGATACATTAGCCTTTTTCAATGCTTCTGGTTCCGGCACTACCTGATGGTCGTACCAAAGTTCGGATTTCGGCTGATCATAATAGTCAAACGCATCTCCCCTGTTTTTGCTTATTTCTTCGTAATCCTTCAGAAATTCCAATTTATTTTGAAGGACAATTTCATCTGTACTTTTCCCGTAGAGTAGCTTCATCAAGAAGGCATAATTGCCGAAATTCTCTGCAAAACGGGCCATCAAATGGTCCATGATCTCATTTCGTCGAACAATAGGATCATCCAATGCTCCCAATAAGGTTTTGGTAAGCCTTTCCTCATCCTCCAACATGGACGGATCCTTAAAAAGCCCTTCCACCCCTTTGATATCCTTTACCGCTTGGGTAAAGTAAGTCATTTGAGGATTTTGGTCTAGCGACAAGAGATCACTCACCTTTCCTAGATGCTTAAAATAAGACGCCAATATCTGGTCAAAAAACAGTAAATATCCTTTCAGCTGCTTGGCTAACGCTCGGCGCTGCATGCCCAATTGATATGGGAGTCCCTTGTCACTGATGCCATACGTCTCCGGGAAATCATGCTGGATACTGCTGTAAGCACTCCATTCACCATAGGTACCTTTAGGCATATCAGGGAATTTATCTATTCCGGCTTTGGCATCCTGATCTTGCCTTGACTTCAAGATATCTTGTCTGTATTGAACGGCTTGTGATTTGTTGACATTGACAGGTAATATGCCTTTGAAAAAATTCAAAGTGGTCTTCGAGCAGAGTTTGGGCTTTTTGTTTTCGGGAATACAGATAACCCATGACGTATCACCTTTGCCGTCATTTTCATCACAGTGGCCTAAGGAAATCTCCTTCACCACCTTCACTCCATTGATGCCCATGATGATATTGATAATATCGGAAAGCCTCACTTCTTTTCTTAGTTTAGAAGCCTCCAGTTCAGCTGGATCCAAAAATCCATGGGACAGGACTGGGCCTTCAAAAATCTCCGCTGTGCCATATCCCTTTTCGATCATTTCTTTGAGTGAATGGAATCGCGGTGATGGCGCCATGTAGTCTTCTAAAGCCACGGTGATCTGAGCATGGATCAGTTCTTCATCAGCCTCAGGCGCTATTTCAATGTTGGCACAGACAGAAACCGGAACCGTTTCCACTACTTCTACTTCCACCAAGTCCTCACACAGGTTCCGATGCTTGTGGAAAGCCTTAAATATGGCTTTTCTTAAGTCCTCTCCCAGCACTTTGTCACCATGCTCCGTTTCCACCAAGAAACGGTACAGGCCTTTGAGGTTAAAGGAAGTTTTTTGGTGAGCTTTCACATCTGGAGCGGTTATCGGGGAATAAGAAAGCTGTTGATTTTTGAGGTCAGCATACAGGGTGACCTCTTCTTTTTTAAGCCATGCATTTTTGATCCCGACGATATCTATCATGAGTTTTCGATAGTCACTGGCTGAAGTTGGTGCCGATGGCAATATTTCAGCGACCTTATAAAACTGTCCTTCCAGGCCTACGTCTTTGCGCGTCATCAGGTCTTCAATAGGAAGATTGATGCGGTTGCCAAGGTCGGTAATGGCGTAGCTCAATACTTCCAGCATCGTGATGCCCGGATCATGGACATTATAATCTGTCCATAGCTTGCTGCCCAGCTGCTCTATATGTCGTATGCCCTCTTTTCTTAAAAAATCAAAGTCAAGGTCATCTTGGGAATGGGGATCCCTCGGAATGGCGATATGTTCGTTTAATGTTGACATTTTTCCTGAGTTTCTTGGGGTTCACTGGAACAGGTCTCCGTAATCGGAGTAACTTTATGACTTTTGGCAGAAACCAATATCGATTTGGGGTTTAGCGGACGGATATAATCCTTGGTGGAAACTTCTTCAAAACTAGGGGAACACGGTGGACTGCTGGGATTGCGCTTCTTGAGTTTCACATCTTCCAGATAATCTACATAAGGAAGTTCTTCCATATAATGGATCAACTGGCTACGGTGTAAGGTTACACCAAATTGGACCGTTACATTTTGATCATATGCCCATGGAGAGAGTAAGCGCTTCAGGTCTTCTTGTAGCTGTATTTCATAAAAGCTCACATCGAATCCTTCCCGGAACTTCACCTTGGTATCCACTTTTACTTCTTCATAATTGGGATTAATCACCTTGGCCTGCACATGAAAACTGTTCAATTCATTGATGAAGGAAGACACTTCGTTCAGGGTGGCTTGACTTACCCTTGGCTGGTAAATATCGTATACCGCTTGCTTTACCGTATCCGGCACCAAAATAATGGTGACATTTCCTGGTGACTGAAAAGCCTGTTCACAGGTATGGTTTAGGCATTTTACCTTATATACCTTAGGAAAATGCTGCAATATCAAATGTTCGTAATCCCATAAGGTAATCGCCCGCTTTTTATGGCGGAGACGCTCACTTACCCTTCGGTAATAGGAATCATCCTCTTCCTGTGCCTTTCCTCCAAAAGAAGAATAGGGCTGGGACAGTGATTTAATGCTACTAATGCGTTGTTGTAACTTACTGATGCTTCCGGCAGGTAGCCCATTGGTCAAATGATCCCCTGTGTTTCCCTTGTCTTCAAACACCGCTTCTACTGCCTGCGCTTTAATGTCAACCAGCTGGCAAACGACATCATACGGCTTTTTCATGGAGGCCCTGATCCAATGTAGGCCGGCTGGAAGTTTAGTGTTTTCCTTGGTCGCATCTTTAGGTAAGGAAAAGCGGAAAACTCCTGATTTCAAAAACCGCGGAGACTGATTCAGCAGGATATCACTACTTTTAATTTCTTCCCAAGCGTTCTCTTTAAGATAATCCCACTTTATCTGTTGTTTGCCCGTAAAAATATCCTTCGCCACTGGATTTTCACTTCCTTCCAAAAACTGAAACAATAAAGTGATTTGTTGCAATGGGAGGGCACTATCCAAGCCAATATAAAGTTCTCCACCATGACAAAAGGTCGGTACCAACAGCACCTGTTTTGTGGGCGTGGTTTGTTCAGGAGAAAAGACGGCCGTATGCCCAAAGGGTTCTTCATGGATCAAGTGTATATTTTTATCAGCACTTTCTGACCGAAAGTCAATCGTGTCACTGGCTGAATAATTGAGCCTAAGGTTTTCTGAAAGAGGGGTATAGGGTTCATTGGGAAGTTCACTGGGATCGCTTATGCCATCTTTACCCTCAATCGCTGCAATGGTAAAATAATGAGGGTATTTCTCATGTAAAAAGGAATTGACCAAACTTATTTTAAGTGACTTTTCATCTCCTGCTGACCACTTGGGATTATTGAAGCTAAAGGCAGAGGAGTATGCTGCTCCATTTTTTTGGAACAAGCTGAGGGATTCCGCATCGTCATCAGGGTATTTGTTGACCTTGAAGTAATCATCACCGGTAACCGTATGCCCTAGCGATACCATTTGATTTGGAAGCGCAGAATCCTTCAATTTCTCCATTTTCGAATCATAATAATCCGCTATAACTGTCTTGTTGAATTTCGGGGATTCCTTAGCCTGCTCTTTTTTAAGGGATTCCTTTATTTCTTTATGCACAGGAGCAGCATTATATGCCACATAGTGTTCGGCAAAATCATCCGGAGTATTCAAATAATCCATGCTGAAATTGATCTCCTTGAGTGGTTTGGACATCGCTTCCCCGTAAGACAAGGAAAAACTTGCCCCTTTTAAAGCACGAGGTCCAAATGGATAAAAGGGCTTTGAAGGATTTAAAGCACCAAGATCATTTTCAATTCGGATTTGCTGAACATCAAACACGTCAGTCTGGATTGTAACCAACTGTAAAGGATTTTCATTGAGTAAACGATATAGGTTATAGCCTTCCTTATTTTCGATTCTAAAAAGTACCCTGATTAACGGGCTTTGTACGGTATAATTACCTCCGTGAATCTCCGCGTCATAACCTACGACTGCCTCAGCGGATTCATCTAGATTAATTTGGAGGATAATTTTATGGTTTCCGATAGGATCATCGATAAAAGCGGGTTCATTTTCGATCACGAAGGTCTCTGCTCCTATCCAGCCCTTTTCACCCGTAAGCTCCGGTTTTATGGCTTGCTTTAATTGGTCAATAGAAATGGGAGCATCGAGAATGTCTTTTTCAAACTGTAAGATCATGGTAATCCATCGATTCCCCTCTGCGAGATACAGCAGCTCACTTCCGATGGTGAACCCTAATCGTGCCGAGGGAAGCGAGGGCATCTGTGTGGAAGCATTGCAGTTTTTAGTATAACCAAAAGGCCACCATTTTTGGGATTCTTTTGGAAAATCTGCTCCTTGGCCGTCGTAGGAATTGGCTATCGGAGCCATGACCATTGTCCCGGTTTGATCTGAGGTATCCAATTGGTGGATAGCTGCCTTATCGATTATCACATCGTTAAATACACTCTTTAGGGCCTGGACTTGTGCTTTGTTGATGATGGTTTCCTCCGCCGTCACATATGTCCTCTTAGTTCCTTCCGTGTCTTTTCCTCCATCCAGCGCGGTGCCTTTATCCAATTTCATATTGGATAGGTTTTTGGCCAGCTCAAAGATCAAATAAACATGATCGGGCTTTAGTGGTTCCTTCTCCATTTGAAGGATTTCCTGATAATAAAAATCCAGGTGCCTTTTGGTTAACTTATTGAATCGATCCTGGGTGATCTGTAGCAACTTTATAAAGCATACAAATAAGGTCAGGTGAGGCGTAAGGTCTTTGGTCTGTGCTTTTTCGACTAAAAAGTCATCAAATGATGCCTTAAGGATTTCCAGTTTTTTTTGGTCCGATACATCATTTAACCAAGAAGTGTCTTTCAGAATTTTACCAAAGAAATTTTTCCAATCCCCTACCGGTTTTTTTTCGGATTCCTTGGTATAGTAATGTACATGCCTGGAAAAATTAAGGGCAAAAGCATACCAATCCCCCAGCTCAAAATCCTGTAATTTGACCTTGTCAGGGGAGAGATGCCCCAAGCCCAAATCAGGCCGGCCCGTACCATCCCGATTCAGTATGTCTACAATATGATTGCAGTCTGCGCTCATAGGTTTTGGATCACATTAAAATGATTCATTTATGATCAGTAAGTCGCTCATTTGCTTATGGATTAATATTCGTCCCTTCCTCGATGTAGAATGGATAGACCACGTTATTTCGCGCATTGGTTGCCCTCACCCTGTAATGAATATGGATGAGCAATTCTCCTTTCAGTTCATCTCCTTGTGTAATGTCTATTTTTTCTGTTTCTATTCGGGGTTCATGGTAAAGTATGGCGTTTTTGATAAGCGCTGTGACGTAGGTTTTTAAGGTCCTGTTGATCGAATTGAACAGGAGTTCGTCCAGGTTACAGCCGTAGGTAGGCTGCATGACCCGCTCGCCCAGTTTGGTGCTAAAAAGGATTTCCAAGCTTTGGTTAATGTCCTCTACGCCTAGAGCGGTTTTTAGGCGGCCACTGTCCCTGTTGAACTCAGGAGGAAAGCTCCATCCGGTTCCTAAAAATTCATTGCTATCTGCCATAATTTCTATCCTATTAAAACTGTTGGTTCCCCTATCACGATACTGCCTCCATGGGCAGTAGTATCTCCTAGCCTCGCTGCTGGCATTCCCCCGATCATCACGGTGGAAGATCCCATGACGATACTGTCCGGTGGTCCGGTACAAGTCGCCATATCTCCTACCCGTGCCGCTGGCATGCCTCCTATTAGCACCGTCGGCTCACCTGGTGGCATTATTGGCCCTCCCACATGAGGAACGGTTCCTGTCATCATCGGACAGACATGCATATCGTTTGCTCTAGCTGCTGGCATTCCCATTTTTATTGATATTAAATGTTAGACATTAGCTGTTAAATCGCCCGTTTTCCTTGGGTTTCTGCTGATTACTGTACAACCCGAAAGTCAAAGCCACACTGTTACTTCCCTTTTGCTTCGGTCTCCCTACACCGAACACCCGACATTCCAGATCAATTAATCTGCACAAGGGATCCTTTTAGTATCGCCACGGCGCTAGTGCTTACTTCTGCACCTGCACTGCCTTCTGCCTTAAACTGGGCATTGGCTTTTACATTGACATTGGTACCCTCCAAGTTGAGATCACCAGTGGCCTTAATGTTAAAGTCCTTGGCTGCTTCCATGGTAATACCACTGCTGTCCATCACGGCGGTATTGCCGTTTTGGTCTTCGATCGTAATGCTCCCGGCGTCATCATCCACTAAAATTTTATTTCCACCAGGGGTCTCGAGCAGCACACTGGACTTTTCATCATTGAAAATAAACTTGATGCCTGAGCGGGTGTGAATGCCCTTTTCATGGTTATCATCGGCACCAGGAATGGGGCTCAGTTTGGCACTGCTGTGAAGCATTCCTAAAATCACCGCTTCATTGGGGTCTTCATTGATAAATCCTACGACCACTTCATCATCAAGCTCAGGCCTAAAGGTCACGCCTCGCTCCTCACCAGCATCCAAACACGCCTGACGGCACCAGATGCCTTCCTCTTCATTATTGATAATGGGGATCTTTACCTTGATGCGATCTTCCCCGTCTGGGTCTTCTTCCAGCTTGGTAACGATCCCTACCTGCAAACCACTGATGGCAGCTGTAAGGCCCGATGCTGGAGGCGTGTGAATGTTTGACTCGGATTCAGCAAACCAGGTGGGATCAAATCCAAACTGAGCGTCTACCGTCCAGTTACCTTCGGAAATTTGGTGGCAGATGCCCGAGACAAATACTTTGCCGTTAAACCGATCACCCACGCCTTCCAGTAGTAGGTTTGCCCCAGGTTTCACCTCGGGGATGCCCTGAAATTTAATCCTTCCACGGGTTTTGGCCATTTGCTGGAACTTCCATTTGGCATCCGCCCAATCTTGTAAAAGCGTGTCTTTTTTGTTTCCGCCGTGGCGAAGTATTACCTCACTTTCATCCAAAAGTCCACTTAGATCGCCGGCAGGTACATTACCATTCGTCGACAGTGCCGGATCATTCCCTTCGATGTCCCACAGGGTTTGATCCGCCATATTCCATGCTTTGGCCAATACCTTTGGCACTTGTGTCCGAGCATCCATTTCCGCGTCAAACTCCAACACGGTAGCACCAAAAGTTACTGTCTCCACTTCGGCTGCTGCTAGATCGGGCAATTGGAATGTCAATTTGCCGTCATCCACCACCGCTATCAGACCGTTTGCCTGTGCCCTCAACATCATAAAATCCCAATCGGTCACATCATATTGGACGACTTCTGCATGGGTGGTATTGGTGGTAGCGATATCCGTTTCCAAGTTATGGGCACTTGCCAATTCTTCTAAAATATCCCCATCCGACATTTCATAGAAGTATTTGCTCTTTCTCCTCAAGGTCATTTTGACGGCTTTATCTTTGGCTTCCACCAGGAGAAGAGACTGGTTGTTTCTGATTTTCAGGTTATGCTTGACAATAATACCTTTGAAAATGGTCGATTCATCCGAATGGTAGCCAGCAGTGATTTCTAGTTCTTTGCCCGGTATAAAATGCTCTGCATTGCTGACTTTAAAGTCCCTTTCAGCCGCATCACCGTCAAGGATCGCGAGTTTCGCCACAGGAATCCTGTTCACTTCTTTGGACACAAAAATGCTTTTCACCTGGTAGGTACCGGGAATTTCTTCCCCGTCTATCAGAATTTTGTGCGTCACACGGTCCACACTTTGACTGGTCGAGATGGTACCACTATTGTTCATTGTTTCTGCTTTTGTAGTGGTGGAAATCTAAGTTCTGTACCTGTTTTTAAGTTTCTGAAATTGGTCAGCCCATTCGCCTTTGCCACTTCCAGGTAGTATTTGCTATCACCATATATCCTGTAGGTCATGAGCGGCAAGGTGTCTCCATCCTTGACCATTCTATAATGGGTCAAATCCGGAGATTGATTGTTTTCCTGTGCCGTTCGCAATTCCTCTTCTACAAACTCACCTACCTTGGCCGTAATCATGGCCCGGATAGGTGTACCATCGGGTCTAAAAAGTTTGTACTCAATGTCCATTTCCTTGAGGTAACCTTTAAACAGAAGGCTCCCCCAAGTGATCATCAGGTAATTGGGTTTGTGCTTTTCACCGTTGTATTCGTAGACAATCTTTTTGAAATGTGCCACATCGTCAATGACGCCGTTCTCAGTTGCCTCGTATCCGGCGATAACCCCCGTACGGTCAAAAAGGAAGTCTAGCTCCAGGGTCTGCGGAAGGATTTTATTGAAGCGAATGGGAGCAGAACTGGTGCCTGCTGCTTGATCCTCGTTCTGTTCCACCCGGTACTGAAATTTGTATTTTTCGGGATTGAGCAGCGTCGTGAACTCTCCATTATCGACTTCATCCGTGAACTTGGAATCCTTGTAAGCGACAATTCTCAATTTTTCCAGTTTTCCTTCACTCATGGTTTACCTTTCCTTTTTGCTTTCCAACACTTCCATCACCTGTTCTACACATTGCGATATGATCGCTTGCTGTCCTGCTGTCGACGAGGAGCTACCAGTAGAAGATTTTCCTTCGTCCACGGTGATTTTGATGTGCAATTCTTTTATTTCAATGGGCATCAGGTAATGGATTTGAAATAGTTATAAGATAATTCTACTGATTCTATGGCCATCTTACTTTCTTGGGCATTGAAATCCTCTACACTCCATTTGACAGGATAAGCATGGACCACATTCCAAGTCATCAACGGTTCATGTTCTTCATTAAGCAGCTTTACCGTGAGGTCAATGGGCTTGAATTCAAAATTCTCTATGGCATCACGACACCATGAAATCACATTGGAATCCACCAATACCCCGCGCTTTAAAACCAGGTTAGGATACTTTGTTTTCACAGGAAATTTGTGCTTAAAACGATTCTCGCCACCTTCAGCTATTTCTTCTGTCTCAATATCTACCGACAACCCCGATACCGATTGAAATTCATGGTCTTGGGTCTTGGAGTCTATACCGGTAAACTCTACCAGAAAATGGAAGCTTAATGGTGGATAGTACGTAGCCATGGGGATTATTCATTTTGGATGGTCAGTCCCTCATGCGCCAGCTCCATGGATTCAATAGCCACTTCATTTCCGTCTCCCTTCAAATCGGTAGACTGCACTTTGAGTGGCCAGGCATTTTTTATTTTCCAGGTGACTACAGGCTCATGCTCTTCATTGAGCAGGCTGATGGTAAGGTCTCTCCTGTCTACTTTATTGAGGTTGATGGTGTTATACCAATCGTAAAATTCATTATCACTTTTGAAAGTGCCCCGTTTTAAGGTAATGTTGGAAAACTTTTGCATTCCAGGCATTTTGATTTTACTATATTCAGGACTGGCACCATGTCTATATTCGATGATTTCGGTTTCGACATCCAATCCAGATACTTCCGTAAATCCGATTTTTGTTCCTCCCCATTCTACTGAAAAATGGAACTTTGATAATGGATAGCTCATGATTGTTCTGTTTTAGTTACTTGGTTATGATGTTATTAGCTAAGGGATTCCATCCACTGTGGACCATTCATGGCGTATGGGCCCATGACGTCCAGCACTGGTCTTTATCCCTTAGGATTCCTGCATTTTGTGAGAAAACTTAAGAATGATAAATTCCGCTGGTCTTACCACGGCAAGGCCAATTTCCACATTCATCCGGCCCTCCAAGATGTCAAGGCTGGTCATGGTTTGTCCTAATCCGACCCGCACATAGAATGCATGTTCAGGCTTGGCTCCGGCCAAGGCTCCGGCTCTCCATTGAAGGGTTAGGAAGTTTTCGATCATGGCCCGTACCCTTACCCAGGTATTGCCGTCATTGGGTTCGAAGACAAACTGCTCCGTGGCTTTTTTGATGGATTCTTCGGCCATATTAAAAAAGCGTCTCACGGAAATATACCGCCATTCATTATCATTGCCCGCAAGGGTCCTGGCGCCCCAAACGAGCGTTCCTTTGCCCACAAAAGTCCGAATGGCGTTGATGGATTTGCCGGTGCCATGAATGTTCATGGATTCTTGGTCCTCGTGAGAAATGGGTACGGTGGGTTTGGAGACGTAATTCAGTCCGATATTCGCTGGGGATTTCCATACCCCACGGTCATTGTCCACCCTGGCATATGCTCCCGCCATGGCAGCACTTGGCGGCAATATGACCCTATGGGCATTGATTTCGGCCAATATGGTATTGAACGTAGCATTATCGAGCGGCTCTATGTCACTTAACAACCTGCCATTAAGCCTTCCATTATTGACATCAATAGGTTCTGCAGCATCGACAGCTGTAATGATCGCTGCCAAATTGGTTTCAATATTGGCGAAAAGATCAAGTGTAATGGAGGCCGTCGTTCCTGCAGCTACATCATAAGTCAATAGTTTTTCCAGTTCATCCGAGAAATTTAGGGTATTGGCTGTCAGGATATTTTCTACTTTGGTGTTGGTATCGGCCTGTTTTATCTTGATGAGGAGTTCCTGAAGATTATCGGTGGTCGATTCGATTTTATCATCTCCTTCAAAATCAACATTAAACGTGGTCAAGGCATCGGCGATTGCCGTCTTAATGGTGTTATCTTCTTCTGCTGATGCAATAGCGGCATTGGCGTCTTTGTTGATCTGCGATTTGGCTTCCACCAGCTCATTCAAAGAAACGAGCAAGCTTTCCACCAGGGCAGCAAAATCATTGACTTTAACTGAATTGGTGGCGAAGGTTCCCCCTATCCCAAACCCATCTGTTCCATCATGCATAAAGGCCACCGTATCTAGTATTTTTCCAGCGATATTTGCTCCAGAAATATCCCTAAGTGCGGTGATGGTGGCCGGTAGCGCAGTAGGCCCATTTACAGCATTCAAATTTTCCATTGCCGTAGCGATGGCATTTGGGTTATAAGAAATATGGTCGATGACAATCTCATCCGTACGATATTGGTAATTTATAATGGTCTGAATAAAGGGGTAGTAAGCCGCTCCATACTTCAGGTAATCCTTGGTGAGATTGATCCCGTTCCTTAAGGCCGGAATGGGCTCCACATCCTCGGTACCATTGTTATAGGTTTGGTCACTAAAAGTGTCCAGGATAGTAAACCTGTCCTGAAGGTCATTACATTGCATTAATGCGTTGTTATAGAGCGCATAAAAATCATCATCACTCGCCAAGTTGGTTGCATCAGGAAACAGTAACAAGGTAGGTTCATCTTCCTTCCTGACGGCGGAAAGCCCTGCATTCAGTTCATTGAAAGCAATGGTTGGGGGTGTACTTTCATCACTCCACTCATCATAGGTCCCCACGGATACAATGTAGCATGGCCCTCCTCCGTTCGCAAAATACATCTGGAGAGAATAGTACATGAGATAGGGAGATTTTATAGTGGGTTCCGGAACATTTATGGTCCTTGTTTCTTCACCATTTACCAGAGAGTCGGTTAGTTTGACCGAAATGCCTTGTTCATTTTGGCCCATGCCAAAATAAATGGTGTACTCCAATAGCGATGATATGCGTTTGGGCTTTAAGGTGAGGTCATTTGACTCCACCTGTGGCTTGGTCTTGGCGAATTCCGTATACCCTATAAAGGCCGGAATCGCAGTTTCTACTTGTGCTACAGAAGGGGGGAATTTCGTAATTTCCTCTATGTAAACACCTGGTGTTTTATATGATGTTGCCATGATAAAAAAGGGTTAAATGAAAATTTCTGAATACGATTTATTTGCTATGAATTTTATTTGTGTGGGATTTGGATTTGGAAACTTATAGTTATCCAGACCAGGAGGAGGAGATTTAAAATCTGATGGCTTGTCCAATGGAATGTATCCATACCTGGTCAATGGCCATTCCTGTTTGGTTTCTGTTTCAAAACCTTCCCGTTTATGGATATATTTCCATATGGTCTTTTGATTATCAAACTGAATCTTGAAGTGGGGAATATTGCTCTTTATTCTTCCATCATTATTGATGAGGCTTTTATTGGAATTGTCTCCCTGCATAAACAGGTGCAGGATCCCATCCGTTTGGGATGCTTCTTCTTTGCCCAGTAGCTGCAAGAGTTCGGTTTTATTATCTCCTCCAAAAAGGAACTTGTCCGTGACGGTTGCTTGCTGATTAAATGAATGGATGGTCCTGAAATCGTGTGCGGCTGGAAGTACTGGGGTTTTATTGGAGAAATAAAGGAGCTCCCCTTCCCTTTCCAGCTGGGTATAATTATCAAAAAAAGGATCTTTAAAGCGAAGTTTAAATACCAAATCCTGATCACTTGAGAGCGAAATATAGGGAACTCTCTCATCGCCAGAAGTCACTTTTAAAGCAATCAAAAGCTGGTCTGGAAATGGTTTAACTACCATCAGTTGCCCCTGAAGCATCGCTTTGGTTTTTGCAGAAGGTACGATCTCCATAAAATCCTGCCATTGATATTTTTTTAATTGGCGTTGCTGTGCTTCGTCATTCATACTTATAAACTGGTCTGTTCCATCATTCAAAAAGTAATTATGGTAAATGCTTAGCCTAAAAATTGGCCTGTAAATAGAAGTAACTTTCATGGTCATTGCTGATGGTAGTTTCTACTTATTTCTGTAATGACACCTTGCTGTGAAAGCGTCATATCTCTGTCAATTTGAACAAGGTTCAACCTGTAAAATACTGAAGGCAACTGCCTGCCGCCAAGGGTACCCCATATATAGTTCAACTCCTCAAAAGTCGGGGTAAACAGTTCCATGGTAAATCGAAAATCCCTGATGCCGCTCATTTCATCCAATTCCCGATCAAAAGCGGTATTGGATTGTGTAAAGACTTTTTTATGCTGAAAAAATTCTAAGATTCTGGATAGATCACTCAGAGATTTTTTATAAACCGACCGATTGGCACAAAAAATCAAAAAGAGATTCAGGTTGAGCTTTGGATTTTTATAGTTGACCATCTCTTCTTGAATCTGATGGTTGGGGAAATTTTTCATGGTAATTTCCTCCCTTAAGTTAATCATGGATAAGATTAACTTGTTTTTAAGGGACTCAGCCACGTCTTGTTGGGAATCAATCATGGAGACGTTCTCCAAAATGACTTCGGAATCATCCATTTCCAGTTCACTGAAATACTGGTTTATTTCACCAGCTACTATTTTTAGTACTTCAAAAATCATATGGTAAAAGCGTAAATTGAAAACAATCTCAAACTACCCATTACGTCTAGAGGAGTAGTCAGAAAAGTCAAACGTTAAATATTCCGATATCCTGATTGATGAAAGGTCCGAGTTAAAAATAAACCGTTCAAAAATAGCTCAGTATCGTGCCTCGTTGCGATCAAATTTTTGCTAAAGAGAAGGCTTTGCTTCCTCTCCCAGGTGTGTGTATTCGATATGATGAAATTAATGAGTTTTACCTATATATCAAACTTAATTATTGTAAAAATATAATTATCAAAAATTTAATATTGTATAATTAAATATTAAACACTTTATATTCTAACTGAAAGCTAAAAAATTCTAATTGCTATTATCATTTAGCCTAATTCAACAGGTATGATTATAGCCAGAAAAAAAACTCAAAAATTTTACCTATTAATAAAAAAATCACCAAATCATCGGTGATAGAATCCTGTTTATAAATAAAAATCCTACATTAATTTATAATGTAGGATCATTTATTTCATCGCATTTTAGCGAAAATGCCTAGTCAGTTACATTACGCCTTGTTCTGAATTTTCCAGATTGTTGTCCATTTTCTTTGCTGGAGGAAGCTGGTTTTTTTGCATTTGGTTTAGGTGAATCCTTGCTGGTTTGGGTTGCCTTGTTTTGCACGTTCTTTCTCGGATTTCTGGGCTTTTGTTTTTTCTGGGTTCCCTTTTTAAAATTACCCTTTGATGGTGCATTCCCTTTTCTAGCGTTTGGTTCTCGATATTCCGGTCCTGTACCCAATTCCTCCGGTAAATCCACACGGGGAATTTCCAGCCCAATAAGATTTTGTGTTTTATGAAGTTTGAACAGGTCCTTTTCATTCACAAATGTGATGGCCTCCCCTTTTTTGTCAGCCCTGGCGGTTCTGCCCACACGGTGGACGTAGTCTTCAGGATCGCTGGGCGTGTCGTAATTAATCACTAACTCTATGCCTTCCACATCGATTCCTCTGGAGATAATATCCGTTCCAATGAGTATTTTGAGTGTTTTGTTTTTAAAGTTGGACATGATCGTCTCCCGTTCCTCTTGGCTAAGGTCAGAATGAAATGCCTCTACTTTGAATTTCTTTTTTAAGGTTTTGAAAATACTCTTCACTTTATCTTTGGTGGAAGCAAAGACAATGACCGCTTCATAGTTTTTCTGTGTCAGAATATGCTCCAAAAGACTTTCCTTTTGGCTGTCATGAGCCATGTAAATCCTTTGGGTTACCCCTTCAGCCGTCTTACTGATGGCGATATTGATTTCATGGGGGTCGGTCACAATTTTTTTGCTGAATTGACGGATCTTTGGTGGCATGGTGGCAGAAAACAATACTGTTTGCCGGTTTTTGGGGAGATAGTTGATGATTTTTAAGATATCATCTGAAAATCCCATATCTAGCATTCTATCCGCTTCATCCAATACCAAATGCTCCAAGGTATCCAGTTTTATCTTTCCCCCTGCCAGCAACGCAATAAGCCTGCCGGGTGTGGCCACGACGATTTCGGTACCGTGCTCCAATGCCTTTTTTTGTTGCTCCCAAACCAACCCGTCTCCACCGCCATAAATCGCTATAGAGCTGACACCCACAAAATAGGCAAGCCCTTGAATTTGCTGGTCGATTTGGATCGCCAATTCCCGAGTCGGGGCAATAATGAGTGTATTGAACTGATTGTCTCCCTTTTCTGCGATCTTATGCAAAATGGGCAGGATAAATGCAGCGGTCTTTCCCGTACCCGTCTGAGCACAGGCTATTAAGTCCTTTCCTTTAAGTATTTCTGGAATCGCCTCTTGTTGGATGGGGGTGGGCTTATTAAATCCCATTGCATCCAATCCCTCCTGAAGGGATTCATTGAAATTAAAAGTTTCGAAATTATTTGATGTCATAAATGTTCTTGGATTTTTGGCGGTCCTTGATGCTTTGGGCTAAAGTAAGTGATGCCGTAACGAGCATTTCGGTGTACGAGTGGACCTTAATTATAGCTGTTGGGTAATTTAACTTGTAATATTGCTATCACAACTGCAACAAAGATATCTATTTTTCGATCTTATAAACCATAAATTACATTATCAATTGACATTCCTCAAAAATTAAGCATAAAATTTTTTAACCACCTTACTTGTTTCATCCTTTTTTGTGCTGTCCAAAGAGGTCCTCATTGAAATAACTTTTCCAAGATTTTATAAGTGATCAAGTACGTAGGCCTAACCCCTTCGATGCCTAAACTGCCCGATGCTAAGGTACTACCCGTCATCAGTGGATTATCAGATGCGTAATAGGCATAGAGTACTTTGACATTTTTCCGAATGCTACGTCGTATTTTACTTGCCGCTTGAAGGGCTTTTTGATAGTGGGCACCTTCCATCTCCAGTCCGATCGCCTTCCAGGAAGACTCCAAGAAATAATTCAGCACATCTTTATTTTGAAGGGATGTGCCCAAGACGGTAATCATCGGCCCCTCGTAAACTCCTAAACCATACCCTTCAAAATCAGCTGCTTTCAATTGGTTTTTAAACGGGTAATTATCCGCGGTTCCCTCAAAGACATGGCTATTCGGAATCATCAAGTCGCCTTTGTTCCCTTGAAGAATCCCTGCTTTGCCCATAATGGATGCAGAAACGACGTCTAGCGGAATGGATTGTTTGCCAGTTTCAAATGGCTTAAGCAATTCATCAAAACACTCGTAGGCCTGTTCTCCAAAGGCATAATCCATCACCACAATCACCGGCTTTTTGGAAGCTTCTGTTGGTAGCGCCACTTCGGGAATTAAAGTTGATGAAGTCATCTTGGCCGTGTCGATGATCTGGGCACCGATATTGGTCCCGGATAGATCAGGTACTTCGATATATCCATGCTTGCGGGCATAGGAGATGATTTGTTCAGCTTTGTTGTTTTTCTTGTTGAGACTTATCTCCTGTACCACTTTTTCAAGGGCGTCAAAATCCTTTAATCCCAGTGCTTGGTGGCCATAAATGGTATTCAGGACACTGTGCAAATTGGCGCTGATAATGTGTATGGGCCGATGCAACAAGTTGTTTTCATCGAGGATGGCTTTGATATTATGAGCCCACATTTCTCCATAAAAATGATGGCCAATGCGCTCTCGTAAGGTGGCCGAAAAGCTTATTTCCCGGTCAATATTGTGCATGGATTCGTCCATGGATAATTTACCCAAATGATAAACGATCGAAAATAGGCTATTGGAATTATTGCTGGCTTCAAATTTCCGAATGGCTTGCTGGGCTTCATCAAACGTCCTACCGGTAAGGTGGCTGAGATAAGAGCACGCAGCTTCCTTATCAAACGGCTCACTGTTTTCCTCCTTTTTAACGATATTTTCCAATCTCCTCCAATTGAGATGGATGCGACCTTTGCTGTCTGTACTGTTATAGCGGATTTTTTCGGCCTCAATGTATAAAAAGGTCAGGTGGGTAAGAATATCATATACATCACTTTTTCCCCTCGTCATCTCCACGAACATCTGTTCCTTGTCCACGCGATAACAATTTCTTCTACGCTTTGAGGGGATTAAAATCTCAAAATCGGCATGTTCATAGCCTTCACGGCTGATCAGCCGAACATACCGGCATTCTTCTATGCCACGAGGAAGCCGCTCCATGACGTATAACAAACCATCCATCTCCACTTTCTCGGATTCTGTGATCAACCCATAAATTTCTGGACGCAAGACCAGCAAAGCACTGATCAAGGACTCCCCAGAAACTCCTAGTGGCTTGTAGTTTCCTCGCATGAAAAGATGGCGCATGGTGATGTATAAACGCTCAATGGCTGCCCTGGACTCTTGCGCTCTGGTTCTCATAAAGTTATCTATTAAAAAGGTGTAATATCAGCTTCACTATATCTTATTTCCCCTAAATCAGTTTGGTATGTTGGCCAAATACTTTTTTTAACTTCTCCAGCTTTGGCTTGATCATGAGTTGACAATAGGCTTGGTTAGGATGATTTTCATAATAGTTTACATGGTAATGCTCGGCAGGATAAAAGTTACTGAATTCGGTGATTTCAGTAACGATAGGCTTATCGTACACGCCGGCCTTTTCTATGAGTTGCTTAAACTCTTCCGCTAAATTCCGCTGTTCTTCAGAGTGATAAAAAATGGCTGATCGATATTGAGGACCAATATCATTTCCCTGTTGATTGACTGTAGTGGGATCATGTGTAGCCCAAAAAACCTCTAATAAATCCTGAAAAGATATGATATGCGGATCATAAAAAAACTGAATTACTTCAGCATGTCCTGTCGTGCCCCTGGAGATGGCCTCGTAGGACGGCTCCTCTACAAAACCACCGGCGTATCCGGGCATGATACCTTCCACTCCACGTAAATTTTGGTATACCGCCTCGATACACCAGAAACATCCCGAACCAAAGGTGGCTACTTGCTTTCCTTCAGGAATAGCTTTTAGGGGTGTTTTAGGAAGTGTTGTCATATGCTTATTCGTTTGTTATTATTTTATCACTTATTACGCATTAGGTCTCCTGTAAGTTTTCATCCTCGTAGCTTGATCTCCCCATTTTCCATAAGGCTAATTTTACCTTCTTCCTCCAATGCCCGCGCAGTTTGTCGGATTTCTTCCCTAAAATGAACCCAATCTTCTGGATAGATCCACTGGATTACTTCTTCGCACGAAAATCCTTGCGATCCTTTTTGCCTACCCATTTCCAAAATAGCTATTTCCAAGATATTATCCATTGTTTCGTACATTTAAAATAGTCTCATCTGTCCATTCGCATTAAAGTGGGAAAAATCCAAGGCAGGCATGGTTCTGCCGGCAAGGTACTTCCCTTTTGCACTGGAAAAAATTTGCCCAATCATGCTGGCCAACGGTCCGTCACCCTTGATTCTTCTTCCCCATGTCGTATCGTTTACCTTGCCACCATGGACTTGTTCGATTTGGTGAAGGACCTTATCGGCTCGGTCGGGATATACCTCTCTGATCCAAGCTTTAAACACATCCTTAACCTGTCCATTCAGTCTTACCACGGTATAGCCGGCTGCCAAAGCTCCTGCTTCAGCACTTTTCCGTATGATCTCTGGGATATCTTGATTGTTTAGCGCCGGAATGATAGGCGCCACCATCACGCCACAGGGAATCCCCAATTCGCTAAACCGACGGATCAGGGCAAATTTCTTCTGGGCAGTCGCTGTCCGCGGCTCAAGACTTGCCTTTAACCTTGGGCTCAAGTGATTAACCGAAAAATACACATGCACTAGATTTTTCTTGGCCAATGCACTTAAAACTCCTTCATCTCGCTGTATCAAACTGTTTTTGGTGATCACACTGACTGGGTGGCCTACGGCAAGGCATAATTCCAGCACCTTTCTGGTCAATTCATAGCGCTTTTCAGCAGGCTGATAACAGTCGGTATTACCCGAAAGCATGATGGTCTGTGGCCGGTAGTTTTTGGCTTCAAACTGTTTTCGTAATACCAGATCGATATCGTGCTTGACGACGATATTGGTTTCAAAACCCAACCCCGCGTCAAATCCCCAATACTGGTGTGAATTTCGCGCATAACAGTAAATGCACCCGTGCTCACAACCTTGATAGGGATTTACAGAATAATTTAGCGGCAAATCAGGACTGTTGTTTGTACTTAATCCATTCTTGGCATGTTCCCTGTAAAATTTGGTAACCGGCCTTACCGTATGCTTTTCTGCATCAAGCCCTTCCACGTGCTCGACCACCTCTTTCCGCTTTAGGTACGGATTTTCGGGTGTGATTTTGGATCCCCTGCCTTTAAATATATCATCACTCATCAAAATGAAGTTAACACTTCTATTTCATGGCAGAAAATATATGTCATGAATTGTCCCAGAAACAATTCATACTCCTCGATAGAAGCGGCTAGTTGCAGATCATGATAAAAGCCGGCGGGAAATTCCTAAGTGTAAATGCCGTCTGAATGCACTGAAAATAATTGGCAAACTGGAATTTTAACAGGTAACTATAACAGATTTGGATGAAATAACCACTTTCTTTCAAATTGGAGCGGCTCTTTTTGTAAATCTCCATCCGGGCTTCCTTTGGAATCAAACTAAAAGGTAAGGAAGAAAGGATCAGATCGGCACCCGTCCCATGCAAGTATTCGTCCATGTTTCCTGCAGAGTCACAGATGATATTTACATTTTTTTGGGGAAATTGTCGTCGAAGGTTTTTACAAAATGCTTCACTGATTTCAAACACAAAAAGTGTAGCGTCCTCATCCATTCGTTCGATGATTCCTCTCGTAATGCTCCCATCTCCTCCCCCAAGCTCCACGATTACTTTGGCTCCTTTAAAATTCGCAAAGGAGAGCATTTTATTTACCAAGTACCTGGAACTAAAAGTTACTGCTCCAGTAGTTTTTATATTGGAAAATAGTTCTTTTATTAAGGAACTTTTATTCATTTTATAAATTTCGAATTTATTGATCAATATAGTTATTTTGCGCTAAATTTTCGTGGTTGTTCTGAGATAACCGTCTTAAACCCTAGTCTACTGATAAAGAATGAGTCAAAAAACTGCTATTCAATCCACTTTTGTTTCCAAAATTACAAGCAATCTGATTAAATTCTGGCAAATAGGGGTGATTTTCCTGTTTTTGCAAATTACAATAAGTTTTTGCGAAGTATTTCTGGTCGGAAAAGCACATGACATCAGCCTACTCACCCATCCGATAATATTGATTTCCAACGTCCTACAAACCCTAAAATGGACATTGTACACCTTAGGATTATTTTTTATTGTTCAAGTGTTTTTGGGAATGGTTTTCCCGAAGCTTTCCTATGTTCTGTTAAAAATTGTCTTTAGCGTTTTAATCCTACTGGCCATTGGCCTGGTCTTCTACTTTTCCGAAACATTGGTTCCCTTGGGTGCAGATGTTTACACGTATTCCTATGATGATATAAAAGAAACCGTCATGGCTGCGGGCATGTTCAACTTATACACCATCATTGGGTTAATCGTGGCTTTGGCCGTTATTTATGGGGTGTTTAGTTTAGGGAAATTTATAAGCATAAAAGAAAAAAACGCCATTATCATTCCTTGCGTCGCTTTCGCTATTTTGGTGGTGCTAATGATCGTGCCCCTTAACACCTCAAAAGGACTAACGGGGCTTTCCCAGTTTCTGGCCGAAAACAAGTCCTATTTTCTTTACCAAGAATCCTATGACTATTTTGCCACTTCCGAAAACATATACTTTGATTTTTATCTTGCCACTACCAACAATGACAGTCACCTTTTCCAAAAAGAATATGTAGATACGCAATACCCTTTTTTACATAAGAACAATTATCCTGATGTCCTGGGAGACTTTTTCGAACCATTTGATGGTGCACCGAATTTAGTTTTTGTGATCGTTGAGGGGCTTGGAAAAGCTTATTCTGGCCCCGATGCTTATTTGGGAAGCTGGACACCGTTTTTGGATTCCCTTGGAAAGCAGAGCCTATATTGGAAAAACAGCCTCTCCAGCACCGGCCGTACTTTTGGTGTATTGCCCGGATTATTTGGCGGGTTACCTTTTGGTGAACATGGGTTTATGGAGGCAAACCCTTACCCAAAACATCGCACCATGCTTTCAGTACTGAAGGACAATGATTATCAAATCAATTACTTCATTGGCTCTGATAAGCACTTTGACAATGCTGATGTGTTCATGAACTATCAAGGAGTAGACCTGATTGTAGATATAGATGATTTTGATAAAGACTTCAAAAAGTCACCCGCGGAAGCCAACGGTTTTTCCTGGGGATACGCAGACAAAGAGAATTTTCAAAATGGATTGCGTAAAATTCCTGCCACCGAAAAACCTCAAGTAAACATTTTCCAAACCATGTCTTCGCATTCTCCCTTTGTCATTCCCGAACAAGATTACTATAACCAAAAAGTAACGGAATTTCTGGAGAGCAAAGAATATGGCCATCCGACCATCAAGCTTCGCAACTACCAGAAGGAACTTGCCAGTATCCTGTATGTGGATGATGCCATCAAGGACTTTTTCAACGCTTTCAAAAAGCGGGAGGATTTTGACAATACGATCTTTATCATTACGGGAGATCATCGCTTACCAGAAATCCCTATGTCAACGCTGATAGATCGGTTTCATGTCCCACTTATGATCTATTCTCCAAAACTCAAAAAGGCAAAAAACATGGCCGCTTTAACCACTCATTTTGAAGTTCCCACCAGCTTGGTGGCCTTTTTGGAAAAGCAATATGGATTGGAAACACCTAAAGATGTCGCCTGGAGAGGATATGTTTTGGATACGGCGCAGTCATTCCAATCGAACATCAAGCATGCTCTAATGCGTAACAAATACCAGTTTAGAGACTATTTTAATGGGGAATATTTCATTTCTGATGATGCTGCCTATATCATTTCTGACAATCTGAATATAGACCCCATAAATGATCCTTCGGTACTAAAAAGGCTGGAATCTGAATTTCAGCAGTACAAAAACGAGGATAGCTATGTCATGAAAAACAACGCCATTATTCCTTAACAAGAACAAATTCACACTTAGTGATTTGTCAGGGCTGTTTTCATCAGTGGAAGGTAATAATTCCAAAAGAAAGAGGTTCTATTGGAATAGTCATCTTTTTCATTCACCAGCTTCGAAAGTGTGGGCACTCCATAGAATGTTGCCGTTTCCATGTTAACTGGATTGTCTGAAAAATCACCGGTAAAATAATACACGTGAGCATCACCTACTTTTCTGGTGATGGACGCTGGGAAATATCTTGGCAAGCCTAGGGATTTCAGCTTTTCCAGTCCTCTGGCAGTGGGACTAAGGTCAAAGTAGCTGATCACCTCATAGGAACGGTCTATCCGTAAAACCTCAAACCAATAGGGATAATTGGTCTCCTTCGGAACACCGTACGTGTTTTGACTGGCCAAGGGGGACACGACCATGGGAACTTTTACCGCCATGTCCACTCCTACCTTGAAGACTTCTATCTGACCAAATTCACTGACAAAAATCTGCCCCGCACCCTGAAAATCCCAGCCTTCATCATGCTGATCATTATAATTGTCAATCAGCCATTTCGGTATTTCTTCATTGATGACCGTATCCATTTCATCAAAATACCGGCTGATCCACCCAGACCACTTTAGGTCCATGAGGTCTTCAAATTCACTTCTCAGGTGTTTGGAAGTAGGAGCTCCCATACTATTAAACTCCGCAAAAACGAGCTTTCCAGATGCGATGGAATGGCTCAAAACATCAATATCTCTTTGGGCTAAGCCACCATAGATTTTAGGAGATATGCTTAAATTCCCTTTGGATACATCCTTTTCATACACTCCATAGCTATCGGCTAAATAAACGATATCGGTTGCGTGATTAATGGAGTCGATTTGATGATCGGTCAAATTTTCAAGCCCCCTTATTTTTCCTTTTCTTCGCCCTTCAGGAAAATACCCAAAATAGTCTTCTTTATAATTGTAGGAGTCGCCATTAGATTGATGGAACCTTAGGTGTTTTAAGACCCAGAAAATCGAGCGATGCTCCAGTCTTTCCTCATCAGCAGCGGTCTTATCAATTACCAAAACGTTTTTTTCAGTACTTGGGTGAGCATACCAAATTAAAAAAGTGATGCCCGGAAAAAACACCAGTGGTACCATAAAGATCAGTAATGACCTTATTATGGTCAGTAGATTATCCTTACTAAACTGATAAACTCCTTTAAGATCTGCCATTAAAATCTAAATTCAGTACCAACAGAGATGTTTAGATTGGGACGGTAATTTCCTGGACTAAGTTCATCGTAAGAATAGCCAAGGAAGGCATAGCCCATCCACCTGGGGGTCCATAATTGTTGATAGCCTACTCTGCCCCTATAGGAGTCCAAAAGCTGGGATTGGAGATCCCTGTCCTCTTCATCTGGGCTCACCCCTGTACTAAACTGCACCATAAGGTAATCCTCTGCTCCCTTAAAATAGTACCTGGCTTGGATATTTCCACTGATTGAGCCACCTGAGCTGGAAGGGACATGATTTGCCCTCAAATTAAGCCACCAGTTACCCGTGTATTTCCCTACCGAAGCCGTCAGGATATGGGTGATTTCAGAAAATTTCAAATGCCTGTAGCCAATGTCAAACTCAAAAGCCTTCGGCAAACTCCAATAAATAGATGTCCCAAATCGATAATCGGGAAAGAAAGAGGCATTGCTGAAACCCACATTCACATAGGCATAAGAGTTTTTTCCTAAACTAGGATACGCATCAATTTCATACTGGGTGCCATTCGAATCAAAGCGGTGTGAATGGGTGGCCCTGGCAATCACACTTCCCATAAATCCCAACCGCGTCCTTGCATAAAGTGCATAGGTCTGCCATGGGGAAATTTCTCCCTGAAAGCTGTCATAATCCACGGTCATTCCCACGGCACTGTTTCTCGTATACCGTTTTAAATTGCTGATATAGGATAACAGTCCATCAATATCCGCTTTTTTGGCATACAGGTCCTCGGCGATATCCAGCGCTTCTTCATATTCCTCCCTGTAATAATACAGCCGTGACTTTCGATAGGTCAAAGCTGAAGAGGTATTCGGGCCAAATTCTTTTTCTGCTCTTTCTAAGACGGATTCCGCTTTGTCATATTGCTCGCCCCAAAAAAGATTATCCAAATACCCATTGTAGGCATCTTCATAATCTGGACTTTGTTCTATGGCCTTTTCGAAATAAACGGAAGCCGAGTCATACCTTCCCTCCCAAGCATTTACCCTGCCCAATAGGATCCAAACATCACTGTATCCTGGATACTTCTCCACTATCTGTAACCCTAATTCAATGGCTTCATCCCTTTGGCCATTAAGGGCCAAATCCCTCGCTTCCAGAAATTTTTTATCTGGATTAAAAGATGTCTGCGCGTCGACATGATGAGTCACTAAAACCATGAAAATCACTATGAATAACTTGCTATATTTCATACCCTAATTTTGCCTTGATTCTTTTGTATTTTTAAAACCAGCTCGGACCATTTCACCCCAGCCACCAATGCCTTTAATGAAATTCCAGTGCCCTTTTAAGCACCAAAACATTAGTTTAGGATGGACGAAAAATGGTTCTTTGAGGACCGTTACAATCAGCTTTCGCAATTCCCCTTTACGCCCATACTTCTTGAAAAAAAGCTCTTCAAACAAAATACTGAAAGATGATAGCATTACAGAAAAGAAGTAAATCAGCACAAAGAGGCTAATGAAATAAACTGCGCTGAATTCCCCCAAAAAGATGAGTATAAAGGTGTAAATGACTCCTAGAAACTCAATTATAGGAGCATTTTTTTCAAATATGGTCCAAAAGGGAAAACTCACCATCCCGGTAAACCCATAATTCCAATTGAATTGCATTTTCCTATGAAGTTGGAGGGTTTCGATCGTTCCCCTCATCCACCTATTTCGTTGTTTGGATAAGACTTCCTCGGTCTCAGGCACTTCCGTCCAGCATAGCGGATCGGATATGAATGCTACTTTATAGGGCAATTTTTGCTCTTCCATGTATCTCCGCATCCGCACGACCAATTCCATGTCTTCACCGACCGTAGGCGGAAAATACCCCCCTACTTTTTTAACCAGTTCCTTGTCAAAAAAGCCAAATGCCCCTGAAATCAGCAAAAGTCCATTTACACGAGACCAGGCCATTCGTCCCAAAAGGAAACTCCTGAAATACTCAATCACCTGAAACCTGCCTAGCAAGGTTCTAGGAACGCGGTATTTTACCACCGTTCCATCTTTGATATCACAATTATTGGCTATTCCGATTCCTCCGCCCACCGCAATGACCTTCTTATGGGTTTCTTCCAAAAATGGCCTAAGCATCCTAATGATCGAATCAGGAGCTAGTATGCAGTCTACGTCAATACAGGCGATTAGCTCTTGGTTAGCGACATTGATTCCTGCATTTAAAGCATCGGCCTTGCCTCCATTTACTTTATCAATTACGATCAATTTACTGAAAGAAGGGTTCTCCGATTTATAAACGGCTTTTATGGGCTGTGTATCGATGGTCTTTTCAAAGGCAAAGTCTGTCTTCTTTAAATCGAAATTTTCGACCAATACTTCAATGGAGTTGTCTTTACTTCCATCGTTGATGATGATTACTTCATATTTGCTGAAATGAAGTGAAAGCAAGCTTCTGACATTCTGAACCAGGCTCTTTCCTTCATTATATGCCGGAGCCAATATGGACACGCCAGGAGCCATTGGAGTCGTGATGACATCTTTATAATCCACAAATTTGTTTTTCTTAAACTGTTCGCGCAATTCCAGCCCGGACAAAGTCGTAATGGTCATATAGATGACGATGACGGCAAATCCGTACAACAAAAAGAAAATGCCAAACAAGTCGATCAGTATATCAAACAATAAACTATACATGTTCTAATAAGCCATCATTAAGGTGTAATTTAATGGATTCCAACTGGGGTCGCTGAAAATGCCTAACTGCCCAATTCATCATTTCCCGATCCAGATAGGATAAACTCTTCAGCATCACCTTTTCCAAGACAAAAGGATGTGCTACATTTAGCTTTTCTATGATCAAGGCTACTGAAATCTCATTTCCAATGACTCCCATCAGCTCTGCTGAAAGGGTGGCCAATTTTAGGTCATCGCTCTGAAAGCTCTTATGGACCAATTCAATTCGTGTGTGTGCGGCCAGCGCTTTAAATGTCCTTAAAATTTCATATTGCTCCTCATTGGAGGCATGGGAAAACATTTCCGATAATTCCTCGATAATATCCATCCTGCCGAGCAAACGTACCAACTTAATTCCAAAGATCCGGACACTTTCATTATCAGCTTTCAACAAGCTATTGATATCAATTTTTCCTTTTGAGGGCGTGTTTTTGATCACGCGATATAGCCACATTTGTTGCCACCTTGATAGCGGATAGGACTGCTTACTCAAAAAGCTAAGGTCCTTGTCGGGTGAAAGATGAAGAAAAGCCCTCACAGCATTGGACCTTACCACAAAGTTTTTGGAGTGCAATAGCTTATCCAAATAAGGAGCTGCCCTATCTATGTTCATTTCATAGACTTCCACTGTACCGGTAGCTTGCATTTCCCAATTTCGGCTTCTTAACTTTTTGATGGAATAATCGTCTAACCTCAATGTAGTAAAAATCATTCTCAACTTATCCTTAAAGTCGCCTTTGAGGTTTTTGTTAAGGTTGATGATTTCATTAATTAGGGTGTTTTTAAATGCCGATTTCTTGAAATCTTTGGTATTAAACAGGGCCGCTAATTCATCAAAACTGAGGGCTTTTACTTCCTCGAGACTGTATGTGAACAAAAAGGTAGAAAGGGGCTCCCTACAGATCTCAATGTACTGTTCAGTAAGGCGTTCCCGACGTGCATTTCGTGACTTAATATAAAAGATAAAAAACAACAGGAACAAAAACGTAATCATAAATAGCGTCAGGATACCAATTAAAATAACAAACTTGATATCCGTCAATATTCTACTCCTAAACCGATAAAAAGGCTTAAATCCCAGTTGATTAGCGGCAATAAACAACTGCTCTGACCCGTCCGAGGCATTTGGAGATTCATCGGCAATGTACAGATCGTTATCTTGTATGATGCCAATATAACTCATTACACTCTTAAAGTCCTTCTCCTCATCCGAAATATAATAATGCATCTGAACAGGAAGTACTCCCCCAGTATGTAGAGAATCTTCAAACGCCATCGCATCATTGAAATTAGAAAATTCCCTGGACAAAACCTTTGCACGGCCTTTGTCTGCTCGGTAACTTACTCTAAAGCTCATCAACTCCACTTTTCCAATTTTTTCCAAAAAGGTAATAGTAGCAAGGGAGTCCTCCGACTGATGGCCAACAGCCTGAAAGATTTGGGCCTGAAAGGCCATTATACACAAAGAAAGTATCTTAAACTTCAGCAATATAAAACTTAAACTATTAGAATTCAGTTAATTAATCTTTTGACACGTATCGCTAGCTCGTTTGGATTAAACGGCTTGGGAACAAAATCAGCCACCCCCATGTTAAAGGCTTCCATCACAGTTCCCTCTTCATCCCCTAGTGCACTGAGCACGATGATGGGACATTCAGGGTATTTGTTTTTAGCGTATTCGATAATTTCGATACCACTTTTATACGGAACCATAATGTCCGTTATGATCAAATCAGGTTGGGATGCCTCTAAAGCCTCTACTCCTTTGTTACCATCCTCTGCTATGCATACGTTAAATCCTTCTTTCTTTAGTCGAAATTCAACCATTTTTAGAATCAATTGGTCATCTTCTATTACTAAAATATCCTTCATGTTGGTGTTTCGTGGGTAATACTTTTCCTAAAAGTATGTACTTTTTGGTACAATTCTAACTATAAATACTACTGGAATAGATATAAATAATCGACAAATATTTTTGTTAATAAAATATTGTATGTAATGCACTTAAATATGTTTTTCGGATTACAACCCTCCAAACAAAATTTGCATTGTGTCAAATAATACTACCTTTTAAAAAATAAACCGTTCAGTTTTTTGAATCTTTTGTTAGTTTAACGGCTTGTAAAAATTTTACTCAAACTCGTATATCCCAAATGTGTATGATTAAAAGATTGACCACTTTAATGTTATTGGTGGTGATGATTTGTTTTCTGGATACTCCATTGGCCATTGGCCAGAGCGACCAGACAGGACAAAGAAGAGTGACCGGCACCTATGTCATCACGAATGCCACCGTAATCACCCAGCCAGGAAAATGGCTCACATCAACCAGTATTGTGATCAAAGATGGTCTGATCACTGACATTGGCCAAAATGTCACTATTCCCGTTGAGGCGAAGACCATCTCAGGAGACTCGTTGTTTGTTTATGCCGGGTTTATTGACTTAGGAAGTGAAGCTGGAGTAAAAAGACCAGAAGAAGCCGAAAAGCCAGAACACTATGATCCGTCAAATCCCCCCAACGAGGTCGCGGGGATTACTCCTGAACGTTCCGTTTTGGACTATTGGGATGTGTCTGATGGTAGCATTGCTGAATGGCGGAAGGCGGGTTTTACCATTGCCCAACTGCTTCCAAAAGGTGAAATGCTGCCTGGAAAAACCGCTTTGGTGGTATTTGGCGATACAAAATCTACCAATGTATTGCAGGAATCCACAGGCCTATTTGCCCAATTTGAGACCGTTAGAGGTGTCTACCCCGGTACCACACTCGGACTCATGGCCAAGTACAGGGAATTATATAAAAATGCTGAACTGAAAAACCAACATGCCAAATTGTTCACCAGCAACGGTAATGGCATTAGCAGACCAGAAAAAGACAAAAGCCTGGAAGCCTTTTATCCGGTAATCAACAAACAGGTTCCTGTGGTCTTTGAAGCCAATGAGGAACTGGAAATTCGAAGGGTGCTTAAGTTACAGGAAGAACTAGGTTTTGATTTGGTCTTGATGGACCTTGAAGAAGGCTCCAACCTAAGTTCGGAATTGTTGGCAGCAAATGCTCACGTGGCGCTTTCCCTGTCCCTTCCTGACGACAAAGCCAAAGAAGCTGACTTAGAGGAGGCCACCGAAGAAGCTAAAGAAGCTCATAAGCGTGTAGTGGAAGAGTACGATGTGGCCTTGTCCCAGGCCGGAAAATTTGAAGAAGCGGGCGTAAAATTTGGCATTTCCACCAATCAGGTGAAAAAGGATGAAGTGTTAAAGAACCTTCGTCTCATGATCGATAATGGCCTTTCAGAAGAAGGTGCCTTGGCGGCGCTGACCACCCATCCTGCTGCTATCCTAGGAATTAGCAGTTTTGCCGGTACGATTGAGCAAGGGAAGTTGGCCAACTTGGTGTTGACTACCGATAGCCTCTTTTCGGAGGAAAGCAAAATCAATTACGTCATGGCCGACGGATATTTATATGAATATGATATTTCCAAATCCAATAAAGTCGCTGGTGACCCAACTGATTTGGTGGGGGAATGGAAATATACAGCTGAAACTCCAGGGGGTACTTCTGCTGGTGAAATTAGGTTTAAGGAAAGTTCAGGTAACCTAGCCGGGGAAATTGATGTCGATGACCCCAACGGAGGCGGTACCGTAACAAGGCCCTTGGAAAACATCAGTTTTGATGGCAAAAAGCTGAGCTTCACGTTTTCGATCCAAGTGCAGGGACAAAAGCTCACTGTTCAGTCCAAAGGGAAAGTGGAAGGAGATGACTTCAATGGAACCATCAGTATCCGAGACATGGGCGAGTTTTCGCTTACGGCTAAAAAAACACCTGATTTCAAATTCTAATTGATGAAGAAAATGAGGAAATTAACATATATCATTTGTTCGCTATGCTTGATAGCGACGCAGCACTTGGGAGCCCAAACACCAAAGGGCAATGTATTGATCAAAAATGCCACAGTCTTGACGGTGACCCAAGGGACATTGGAAAATACAGACGTATGGGTGCAAGACGGCATCATCAAGAAAGTGGGCCAAGACCTCTCTGCTTCCAAAGACGCAGAAACCATCGATGCCACCGGTAAATTTTTGATGCCCGGCATTATCGATGCACACTCCCACTTGGCCTTGGATGTGGTCAATGAAGCCACCGCACCGATTACCGCAGAAGTGGCCATCGCCGATGTCATCAATCCATTTGATGTGGGCATCTACAGGGCACTTGCTGGCGGAACCACCATTGCCCACGGCCTTCATGGGTCTGCCAATGCTATCGGCGGTCAAAGCATCACGATGAAGTACCGCTATGGTACCCGCAATCCGTCTGACCTGATCATGAAAGAAGCACCACGAACCATCAAGTTTGCTTTAGGTGAAAATCCGACAAGGGTTCATGGGCAAGGCAAGAACATCCAGCCACGCACCAGAATGGGCGTGGAAGCCATTATCCGTAACGGTTTCAATGAAGCCTTACAGTATGAGAAAAAATGGGAAGCCTACAACCAGGCAAAAGGACAAAAGAACAGTAAAGCCGTTCCTCCAGCGTACAATCTTCGCCTACAAACCTTGGCGGACATTCTCAATGGAGAGATCATCATCCACTGTCACTCCTACCGTGCCGATGAAATCTACATGCTGATCAACGTATGTAGGGATTTTGGCGTGGACAAGCTGGTCTTTACCCATGTGAATGAAGGATTTAAAGTAGCTCCTGAGCTCGCCAAATATACCATGGGAGCTTCAGTCTTCAGTGATTGGTGGGCTTATAAGTTTGAAGTTTATTATTCCACAGCTTACAATGCGGCCATCTTGACGGAAAATGGGGTAATCACTTCCATAAATTCTGACTCCGATGAACTTATCCGGCACTTGTACCATGAAGCAGCCAAAACCCAGCGATACGGGGGATTGTCAGATGAGCAAGCATTGGCCCTGATTACCATTAATCCTGCCAAGCAACTGGGAATCGATGAATATGTAGGCTCTATAGAGGAAGGAAAGCAAGGGGATTTGGTGATTTTTGATCATCATCCCTTATCTGTTTATGCTGTTCCACAAATGACTTTTGTGGACGGTATCAAGCAATTTGACATCAATGAAGATAAAGATGACCAGCGGCTAAAAGTAAGCCCTACTGAAAGGGTAGAGCCCGTATACCTCCAGGTAGAAGAAGAGAGCTGTATGCACGGTGTTGAGCTGTTTACCGAAGGGACGGTTTTGCACCACTCGTACTAACATAGTTCATTGATTATTAAAAAATTAAATAACATATGAAGAAATTTAATTTAACCATATATTTCCTTTTGCTGCTGTTATTTCCTGTGTGCAGCTATGGACAGATCGAGGGAGAAGTATTAAAACCGCAAAACGGAAAATTTTTACTTAAGGGCGGCACTGTGGTCACCGTTACGAACGGTATCATGGAAAACACCAGTGTTTTACTGGAAGATGGAAAGATCAAAGCCATTGGTACGGGAATAGATGCGGGAGATGCCACCGTTATCGATTGCACTGATCACTATGTGTATCCAGGAATGATTGATAGCGGGACACGATTGGGCTTGGTAGAAGTAGGTTCCTTGGCCGAAACCCAAGATTATGCTGAAATTGGCAATGTCACTCCGAATATGCAAGCCTTAACGGCCATCAATCCTAATTCAGTAGCCATTCCTGTTACGCGGGTAAGTGGCGTCACCACCGCCCTTTCTGTACCTTCCGGTGGACTGTTTCCTGGGACGGCCGCCTTGATCAACCTAAATGGCTATACGCCCGATCAAATGTATACTGGATTCAAAGGGATTCCGATGAATTTCCCTACTTCTGCCAGAAGAGGACGGTGGGATCGTCGATCCGACGAAGAAATTGAAAAAGATGCCAGGGAAGCCCTGAAGAACATCAACGAGATTTGGGAAAGGGCCACCACTTACATGAAACTCGAAGATGCGGATGCTTCTTTGACCTATTATCCAGAAATGGAACAATTGGCCAAAGCGGTGCGAGGAGATTTGCCGTTATTGATTGAAGTCAATAAAGCAGAAGATATCCTGAAAGCCCTTGAATGGATCAAAGAAAAAGAAGTCAAAAAAGCAGTGTTGACGGGTGTATCAGAAGGATTCAGAGTGGCCGAAAAGATTGCTGATGCTGGAATCGCGGTGATTACAGGACCGGTATTGGCATTACCTTCCCGGTCTTCTGACCGCTATGATGCAGCTTACAGCAACCCCGGTAAAATGCACAAAGCCGGTGTAAAAGTAGCCATCAGGACATCTGACACCGAAAATGTACGGAATCTGCCCTTCAATGCAGGTTTTGCAGCAGCCTATGGCATGGGCAAGGAAGAAGCTTTAAAGGCCATTACAATAGTACCAGCTGAAATTTTCGGAGTAGATGACCACCTTGGAAGCATCGAAGAAGGAAAAAGTGCGACGGTATTTGTAGCGGACGGAGATCCTTTCGAAACCAAAACCCAGATCAAGCATGTCTTTATCGATGGATACAAAATTCCAATGACAAGTAGGCATATACGGCTTTATCAGGAATTTTTGGAAAGAAACCCAGGCTTAGAAAAATAAACAGAATCCCCGGTGAACTTTCCGGGGATTTGTTTTATTTAGTAATTGAAACAACAACGTTTAGCAAGGATGAAATACATCAATACATTGAGGATATCCGGGTTTCTATTGCTTATCGGTCTAATGGTAGGTTGCCAGCCTGGCGAAGATAAAACGACGGATGTATCACCACTCATCAATCAAATCAAGGAAGGTTTTGCACCAGACAAGCGCGTTGCGCTGTTTGATATTGAATATGAGCAAGACACCCTGAAAGGGCAAACCAATTTGCCAGATGCGTTGGATGAATTGACCAAAAAGATGGACAGTGCCGGTATTTCTTATACCAATTCCGTCCAACTCCTTCCTGAAGCTTCACTTGAAGGCAAGACCTACGGTGTGGTAACCATCTCGGTAGCCAATATCAGAAGTGCTCCCAAACATTCTGCTGAATTGGCTACTCAAGCTACCATGGGCACTCCCCTAAATGTGCTGAAAAAAGACGGCAGTTGGTACCTGGTACAGACACCAGACCAGTATATCTCTTGGGTGGATGCTGCAGGAATCGAAGTGATGGACAAAAAGGCATTTGACCAATGGGAAAACAGTCCGAAGGTGGTTTTTACGGGACTTCTGGGATATGTTTATGAAAGTGAGGATAAATCCATGATGGTTTCTGATTTGACTGCTGGCAACTTATTACGACAGGTGGCAGAAGATCAAAACCATTATCAAGTGGCTTTGCCGGATGGTCGACAAGGTTTTTTGGATAAGAATTTGGCCATGCCGTTTGACGAATGGATCACCAGCCGTTCCCTTAGTGACCAGAACTTGATCAGTACTGCCAAGAATATGATGGGAGTCCCTTACCTCTGGGGAGGAACATCCATCAAAGGGGTGGATTGTAGCGGATTTACCAAGACCGTTTATTTTCTTAATGGCCAAGTGATCCCAAGAGATGCTTCGCAGCAAGTTCATGAAGGTGAGTTGGTGGATACGGAGAAAAACTGGGATAAATTGGAAGTGGGTGATTTGCTCTTTTTCGGAAGAAAAGCCACTGGAGATCGGCCAGAGCGGATTGTTCATGTTGGCATGTGGATAGGAAATGATTCGTTTATCCATTCCAGAGGAAGGGTGCGCATCAGTAGTTTCGATCCTGACAGCCCCAATTATGATGAATATGAGTTGGGGCGGTACCTGAGAACTAAACGCATCCGACAAGTGCCCAGTGAACATATCATAGAAGTATCCAAAGCGATGAATTAAGTTACGCTAGCAATAAATAAATGCTGGGTACGTTAAAGTATTATTACCGGTCGGTAAAGAAATCGTTGCTTATCTTATTTAACTAAAAGGTTGAATAAGCTTTGCCCTCTTCCATCTTTTGGGAGAGGGCTTTTGCTTTTTATGCAATACCGTTTTATGGGTCAAGGGGAAAATTGAGAACAAGCCCATTTAGATGGCTAACCATTTCTTTCCATAATACGGATATTCACTCGCCTAGTCCGTATTTGAAATGCGGACTAGGCGAGTGAATGCCCTATTAATATGGACTGACCCAAAAGTTGGAGACAGCCAGTTTGCTTAATGTTAAATCACGGATAAACCCGCATTACGCACTAGCCTATCTATTTCAATTACTTTCCGCCACTGTAAAGCTCAAATTTCAATAAGCGGCAATCGATGGTTCCATTAAAGAATTCTATTTTTCTGCTGGGCCGTAAGCCAATTCTTTTGCCAAGCTTAAGGTTTCCGGTAAAGATATACCCCGTGTAGCCGGGACACTGTTGCTTCATAAAATCACCTATTCGTTTATAGGTGTTGACCAATTCTTCCTCCTCTCCTAGCCTTTCACCGTACTCCGGGTTAAAGAAAACTACACCGTTTTCGGGTTCAGGAACGGTGGTTTCTGCAAAATCCACCACTTCAAAGGTGATGTGATCCGACACATTGGCCACTTTGGCATTTTCCTCGGCAGCATATATCGCCCTTTCACTGATATCAGAGGCCACAAATGCTACTGAAATATTATCATTTATTTTGCCTTTTAATTGCTCCTTAAGCAAGAGATAATTTTCTTCTTGATAGCCTTTGATGTGCATAAAGGAATAGTGATCCCTAAACAGTCCCGGAAAGCGATTAGTCGCCATCAAAGCGGCTTCAATTACCAATGTACCGGCACCACACATTGGATTGACAAATGGCCCTTTTCGGTCCCATTCACTGGCCAAAATGGTCGCTGCAGCCAGGTTTTCTACCATTGGCGCCATCCAAGGCAGTTTCCGATAGCCCCTTTTAGAGAGGGTTTCCCCAGAAGTATTGATGAACATGGAGGCCTGCTTTTCTCTCCAATAAAGCTGAAAGACCGCTCCATTGAAATCCGCACCGGTATCTGGTCTTTTGCCGGTATGCTCCCGGAAACGATCCACTATGGCGTCCTTGACTTTTACATTTACGAAAAGTGGATTGTTGACACTTTCATTTTCTACATGACTGACCACCGAAAAATAAGTGTCATTTTCTATGTATTCTTCCCAAGGGATATTCTTCACCCGACGATAGATGTCTCGGGCATGGTGCAGGTAAAAAGACTTGATTTCAAAAAGCACATGACTGGCCACTCGCAGGTGCATATTGAGGTATATGCATTCATTCATGCTGGCATTTACCTCAATACTGGTGCGATCCACCTTTACCGGTTTAAATCCATGCTCGATCAACTCTTGCTCTAGATATGGTGCAAATCGATCCTTACAGGTAACAATTACCCTCCCCTTTTGGTCAAAATTATTCATGGCACAAAAGTAACTTTTTTGATGGAGTTTTTAACCAATAATTACGGATATCACCTTGTCACACGTAAGGGTTATGGGCATAGCCAAAGATTAAAAGTCAGTGGAGGCATCAGGAATGTCAAGTGATTTAATCCAAATGTTACGATACAGCACATCATGGCCTTCGGCTTGAAGTTTGATCCCGCCAGGCCGGTCAGTAATGCCCTTCCCACCGTCATTGCCACCATCCAAACCCGAATTTGGGCCACCCCAAACTTGCTGAATGAATTCATCGGCATGTACTTTTACACCGTTAAAGTACATGGTCATCAAGGCTTTTTCGACAAGTGCTCCAGATTCATTAAACCGAGCTGCCCGAAAGACAATATCATATGCATTCCACTTGCCCAAGCCTTGATAGAGCTGGTACGGAGCTGCTTTTTCATTGATAATGGCCGCCATGCCATGGCTGGTCGAGTCTCCATCCAGCACTTGGATTTCATAGCGGTTTTGGAGGTATACACCACTGTTTCCACCTTCATGTTCAATCAGAAACTCAATGTGCAGCCTAAAATCCTTAAACTTCTCCTTGGTGACAATGTCCGCTGCACCATATTTTCCATTGGCTGCTGCTAAATCATTGGTGTTAAGCGCGGTACCGTCCGAAACAGGATCCTTAACGATTTTCCACTTGATTGGGGGAACGGCCGATAACCTTGGGCCCTCCCAATATTCCCATTTTTCGTCTAACATCTCCCTACTCCCGTCAAATAGCCACTGGGCATCGACGGGTTTTTCTATTCCAACTCCGACCGATTGACCGTAAGTCAATGGGCACAAAAAAGGAAGTATAAGACAAACAAACAAAGATAAAATCGTACGATGGTTCATCAGGAAACGGTTTTAGTGGATAGTAGGAATAAGGTATTCATAATTCTTGGGAAACTGCTGTTTTGCTGGATTTTTTGTTCAAATCAAAGTCAATCAACGCCTCAAAGGCCCTTCTCCAGGGCAATTCAATGTTCAAATCATGCACTTCAACTTTACCAGCAAAATTACACCGGATGATGTTCTCCACACTGGGATGTAACCTGTCCAAGGCCATATTTTTCGCTATGGCCAATTTTTCATCCGACAATAGGCTTGCATTGGTATGTCCATCACCGAAGTAGGTTTTATAGTCGGCTCTCACCGTATTATTGTAGACATAATCATTTATGACACGATGAATGGTAAACCAATACTGTGGCAAATATGTCCCATTGGAGCCTTCATTACGGGAGAGTGAGGCTTGACGTGCATGGTATAGCATGCCTTGGGGCAATGCTGTTCCCAGCGTATTGCCAGCCGTATTCCATGACGCATAACCATAGAGCTTGGATAAATGACCCTGTGCGATCAGTCCTTCGGTGAAAGTTTTTGCTCCACCTTGGACGTTTCCCACTGGATCAATGTCTGATATGATTACCTTTTGTCCCCTTTCAAGGGCTTGGTTAATTTTGCGCAGAAAGCGGACGGTTTCTTTTGGATTGTTTCTGGAAGTGTACACAAACCAATCGAGTGTTAAAGGGGAACTTTCTTCCACAAAGGTTCCGCCAGCACACGTGATCATTTGGAGGATGGTTTCACTCAGCACTTGGTCCTCAAAGGGCATTACTTGATTTTTGGCTTTTTTTGAGGAATAATGAATGCTGACGACAGGTATTAAGCCCTGTTTGTTATTGACCAACCTACTGAGTAATAGCATAGCGACTTCATCAGTCCCTGCCTGGATGGCTATTTTATCCTTTAGGCCGGACGTAGCCACTTTTCTGGCCAAGGACTCCCTCTCTGATACATGAAGGCCCGCTGGCTTTGCATCATCTTGGGAAAGAACGAGGAAATCTATATATCCCGCTTTCACCCAATCGATCATAGTACTGTTTATCAAATGATTACGACTTCGTGCAGCTTTATAATCTTGAATTGCCTTTTCAGGTATTTGTTGCTGTAACGCCTCCTTTTCAGGGGAAGGTTGAGTAGCTGCCCACGCGGCCAGTTTCTCCCGGTAGTCATCGTTTGTCCCATCTGCTGTAGGTGCCAAACGCATAATCACGCTTTGCATGAACACCGGTACGGCTGGGTAATTTTCCTTAAACTGTTTCACCAGTGCCAATCGATCCAATGCTTTTGAAGGACTTACAGCGTATTTTCGGCTCGCAACCAAGCCTCCATAGGCCAGCATATCTGCCACAATGATCACCCCGTCTACGGTTTTCAAAGGTTGTTCATTTATCCAGCCCATGATCGCATCCGTATCTCCTGCGGTTTCCAGATTGCCGAGCATTGATGCTGGTGGCGTGATGATCTCCAAGTCCGCAATTTGGCCCATTCTCACCGGAAATTGTAAACAGGGCGGGCGATTGTCTAAGGGAATGAGCAGCACCCTGTCTTTGGCTGAAAGCTCCAAAACATTACTAATAAGCACTGAAAACAGCAAGGCAAACACACGGATGATTTTCATATCGGCTGATGAAACAGTTTTTCCTCCAAAATAAAGAAAAGCCACTAATTATAAAACAGTGGCTTTTCCAAGTGTACAATTGCTTTAGGAAATCAATGGTGGTGTCCACCTTCCCCTTTTTGCATCTCGGCTTGCAGGTAGTAGGCTTTATTCAAGACAAAGATTTTCTTGGAATCCTCTTTGTTCATAAACCTGAGCGAAACCCACCCATCTTCTTGACTAACAACTATGACTTCGGTTTTTTCAAATTGCCAAGCATCTTGATGTTTCTTGGCAGAAAAGAGAAAATTCCGCTCATTATCGCTTACAACAGCCTCCTCTGGAACGGCATATTGGCTGGTTTCATCGGTAATTACTTGGCCTCTTACATACATGCCCGGAATCAAAAGCCCCTTTTTATTTTCGATTTCAGCGTGAATATGAACCGCTTTTGGCTTGGATTCAAAGGATTTGCCGACAGCATAAACCTTGGCGATCAGCTCCTCATCTGGCAAGGTTTCTACTGTAAAACGCACTTTTTGACCTTCTTTTACCTTGCTCACATCTTTTTCAAAAACCATTAGATCTGCATGAATATGATGGATATTGACCACCTCAAACATCTCGTATTCCGGTCCTACATACTGTCCCGTTTTGACATGAACTTCCTTAATATATCCCGAAATGGGACTTTTGACCGGAATACGATCAATGATCTTTCCCTCCCGGATGGTGGCGGGATCCAGGTCAAGTAACCTTAGTTGACTTTCCTGGCCACTCACCGAAGCACGTAAAGTGGCAAGTTCCGTCGCCGTTTTTTGCATGTCCCTTCCGGCGCCCACTTCGGCTTCATAAAGGGTATTTTGACGCTCAAATTCCTTTTGAAGGTATTCCACCTGATGCCAGCTTTGGGCATATTCCGATTGGATTTTGATCAATTCAGGGTGAGAAAGGTAAGCCAAGACCTGACCTTTTTGCACCTTGTCCCCTTCAATGATGCGTATATCCATTACATTGGCACCAATATATGCCGTCACAGCTGCTTCATTTTGCGGGGGAACTTCCAGGACCCCGTTTACTTCCACCAGTTGTGTCATGTTACGTTTCTGAACGGTATCCATGGTGAGCTCCAATGCCGTTACTTGGTGATCCGTTAGGTGTACTTCTGCTTCGTGCGGATCTTCTTCGTTCCCATGAGGTGCAGCCTTTTTGTTATCATTACAGGCGGATAAGGGAAGCAGGGCCATCATGGCCAAAAAGACCATCCCTCGAATCCATTTTCCTTTGTTTAGGTAGTCGTTTATATGAATTATGCGCTTAGTACTCATCTTGTTTTGGGGTTGAATGCGTGTAATACTGTAAGGTGATTTTACTCAGGAGGTATGCTTTTAGCGAATCCTGTGCTTGTTGTTCGATCGTCAGTGCATCATTGATGTTTTGGAGAAAGGTTACGTAATCGATCGCTCCCTCTTGATAGGCCAACAAGGCTCCACGTTCTTGTTCTTTCGCCAATGGAAGGGCTTCAGACTCATAAAACTCAACAGCACTTTTCCATTTCAGGAATTGTTCCCTTGCCGCATCCATCGCCACGTTCAATTCCATTTTGGTTTGCAGTAATTTTTGGTTCGCTTGTTTTACTTCCAACTTTGCCGAGCGGACATCTGCTTGGTTTTGGTGAAATGCCAACGGTATACTGATGCCTAGCTGGAAGGTGGTAAAGCCCGAGATACCCTGAATTTCCTGTAGGCCATATTGGGCATATAATTTAGGCAAGTAACCCGTTTTGGCCACTTTTACGCCTTGTGCTGCTACTGCTTGATCCCGCTTAGCCAATAACACTTGCGGATGCTCCACCATATCATTTATGTCTTGACCAAGGGTCAATAGGTTACTTGGATCATTCGCTTGGACGGTAAAAAGAGTGTCACTAACCAGCCAAAGGTTAAACTTTTTCAGGCTGATCAGGTAATCTTTATGGCTTTGCTCCTTCTGAATGGCTACTTGTTTGGCCTTATTCTGTGCACTTAACCATTCTAATTTACTAGTGGTCTGGGTCTCATACCGGATACGCGCCGCCCGTTCAAAGTGACCATACAAAGAATCCATTTTATCCAGTAGGGCATACTGCTGCTTGGCCAAGTAAGCCTCTACAAACGCAATGCTTACTTCCCGCGTTAAGGCGGCCGCGGACAACTCTTTGGAAGCTTCTGCCCATGAGACTTTCTCTTGTTGGTAAGTACTCTTGGCGGATATTCCGAAAATGTCCATCTGTTGCTGTTGGATGCCGATGGTGGTATAAACGCCCAAATCGTCTTTCACCTCCTCTCCTCCTGTGTAAACCTGCGTGTTCCCAAAGTCCCAGGCCTTCTTCTTTAGGACCGTCTGCTTTTCGATCTCAAGCTGGGCGTGCTCCAATAATGGATAGCGCTCATGGGCTCGAGCGATGGCTTCGTCCAAGGTGATGGGTTGGCTCTGGGCCATATTTTGGGCATCACTTCTTGTGGGCAGTAAAAACGCTCCCCACAAAACCATCAATATTAATCCTGCTTTTGGTGCTTTCATATTGTTTTGGGATGATTCTAACCATTGATAAAGGATAGGGATAAGGAAAAGGGTAAGCAAAGTAGCTGTTAGCAAACCGCCAATCACCACCGTGGCCAATGGCCGCTGTACTTCTGCTCCGGCGGATTGGGAAATGGCCATCGGCAAAAAGCCCAAAATATCCGTTACAGCGGTCAGCAGAATGGGCCTTATCCTTCTTTTGGTACCCGTTTTTATCCGCTCCAAAAGGGATAAGTGACCTGCTTCTTTGAGTTCGTTAAGGCCATTGATAAGGACCAAGCCGTTTAGGACCGCCACACCAAACAATACGATAAAGCCGACCCCGGCAGAGATGCTGAAAGGCATGTCTCTAAGCCACAAAGCACCGATACCTCCTACGGCAGCCAGTGGAATGGCCATATAAATCATCAGTGTCTGTTTGAGGGAATTTAAGGCAAAAAATATCAAGATAAAGATGCTGGCCAACGCCACGGGAACGACTAACTGAAGCCGCTTGGACGCCCTCTCAAAATTCTCAAAGGCTCCTCCATAGCGAATGTAATATCCCGGAGGAAGTTCCAGTGAATCCTCAAGTGTATCCTGTATCTCTTTCACCAGTGAGGCAACGTCCCGTCCGCGTACATTGATCCCCACATAAGTACGACGGTTGGTATTGTCTCTGCTGATCTGCATAGGGCCAGGTTTATAGCTGATTTCAGCCACTTCCTTTAGTGGAATCTGATAATCCTCTGAAATATTCACATACAGATTTTTGATGTCTTCAATGCTCTTTCTACTCGAAGCATCCTGCCTGATGACCAAATCGAATCGTTTTTCTCCTTCGAATACCGCTCCAGCACTTTTTCCGGCAAATGCCGTCTGGACAATGGTATTGAGTGCCGAAACGTCCAAATCATATTGCGCCAGCTTTTCCCGATCATAGCGAATAGTCATTTGTGGCAAGCCCGTGGTTGCTTCTACCCTTAAATCTGCTACCCCGTCTATGCCTTGGATCAGTTGCCCGATGCTATTGGCTTTGGCCGCTAAAATGTCCAAATCTTCCCCAAACAACTTAATGGCGATGTCTTCTCTCACACCTGTAAGCAGCTCATTAAACCGCATTTCTATGGGTTGTGTAAACTCGTAATTGACACCGGGAATCACGCTGATTTTAGCTTTGATCTTTTCGATCAGCTCTTCCTTAGAGGAGGCCGATACCCATTCATCCTGTGGTTTTAGGATCACAAAACAATCTCCAATATCCATTGGCATGGGATCAGTGGGCACATCTGCCACCCCGAAACGGCTCATCACCTGCTCTACTTCCGGAAAGTTTTCAAGGATGATCTTTTCGACACGCGTGGAAGTAGCTACCGACTCCGATAGTGAGCTGCCGGGAGCGAGCATAATATGAAAAGCTATGTCTCCTTCATCCAGTTGTGGGATAAATTCTCCTCCCATGTTTTTAAAGAGAAAGCAAGTTGTCCCAAACAGCACAATGGCCATTCCCACAATCCATTTCCCCTTCTTCAACGCTTGCTCCAAAAGTGGAACGTACTTAGATTCCAGCCACATGATGACCTTGTCACCCCAGCTTTTTCGGGTCGGCTTGGCCACTCGAATAAAAGCAGCAGACATCATGGGCACATAGGTAAGGCAAAGGATCATGGCGCCAAGCATGGCAAAAATAAACGTCAATGCCATGGGCCGGAACATTTTTCCTTCCACCCCTTCAAGGGCCAAAATGGGCAAGAAAACGATGAGAATGATCAGCTGCCCAAAAAAAGCAGCATTCATCATCTTTTTGGAAGCTAAGGCCGCTTGCTTATCCCGGTCTTTGGCAGTCATCAACTTCGTTGTGGGTATTTTTTGGTGCAAATAATACACGGAACTTTCCACAATGATGACGGCACCATCGACGATTATCCCAAAATCTATCGCCCCAAGGCTCATAAGGTTTGCCCATACCCCGAAAGCATTCATCATGATAAAGGCAAACAGCAAGCTCAGTGGAATGGTAGAAGCCACAATCAATCCCCCTCTCCAATTTCCCAGCAGCAAAACCAATACAAAGACCACAATTAATCCTCCTTCCAATAAGTTGGTGCTGACGGTGGCAGTGGTTTCTTTGACCAAGTCGCTGCGATCCAAAAATGGTTTGATCCGCACTCCTTCAGGCAGACTTTGTTGGATTTGATTGATCCGTTCCTTTACGGCTGTAATTACTTTTTCGGAATTTGCCCCTTTTAGCATAAGGATCATACCGCCTACAGCCTCTCCTTTGCCATTTTTGGTAAATGCTCCATAGCGAACCGCATGGCCAAACCTTACCTCCGCTACATCTTTTATTTTGAGAGGAATACCATTTTGGTTGGCGACGGTGATGTTTCGGATGTCATCCAGGCTTCTGACCAATCCTTCTCCACGGATAAAGTTGGCATGGTGGTTTCGTTCGATGTAGGCTCCACCAGTATTTTGATTGTTCTTTGCTAAAGCGGCATAAATATCACTTATACTGATACCGATTGCGCTCAGTTCATCTGGATCGACCGCCACTTCATATTGCTTTATTTTCCCTCCAAAGGCATTCACCTCAACGACCCCAGGGACCATTGCCATCTGTCGCTTGACGATCCAGTCCTGAATCGTCCGCAGTTGTGTAAGGGTATAGTGGTCGCGGAAAGCACTATCTACCTCCAGGGTGTACTGGTATATTTCTCCCAGACCGGTACTGATGGGCCCCATGCTGGGTTTGCCAAAGCCATCTGGTATTTCGTCCCGGACCTGGTTTAGCTTCTCTGCTACCAGCTGCCTGGGCAAATAGGTGCCTTGATCATCCTCAAAAACGATGGTCACCACGGATAAGCCAAACCGGGAAACGGACCTGACTTCTTTTACCCCCGGTAGGTTGGCCATCGCCAGTTCCACCGGATAGGTAACAAACTGCTCAATATCTTCGGTACCTAAGTTAGGTGCTTGGGTGATGACTTGTACCTGATTATTGGTAATATCAGGTACAGCGTCTATCGGAACTTGCAGCATACTCCAAACCCCAAGACCTATTAATGCCAAGGTAAAAAGTCCGATAATGAGCTTATTTTTAATTGAAAATGTAATAAGCCTATTGATCATGTCAATGATTTTTTGATTTGAAAGGACATCACAGGAAACCATAGGGCTCCATGCATGACACTATGGTTGTAAAAGAAAACAAAAGGATGTCTCGAATTGAATTCGTGAAGGATCGCTGATAGTGTGACGTTAACCGACTGCTACATGACGCTGTACAGCACTGCACTAGCAAGGTGACTGGGGAAATTTATCGTTACTTGGCCTGGCCACATCGTCGCAAAAGTCAAAAGCCATTTGCGATAAGGTCGAATCCACAAGCCTTGGCGGAATACCCCAAGCGGTAAAGTGGGTTCCTCCTCTTAACTGAGGGAAATGCCATAAGTAACCGACGTTTTAGTCCCAAGTCGAGTGTTCAACGAGACATTACTATCAGCTTAACTAAAACAGATTTATGATATGAGATCTTTTGGAGGCTTTAAAAAGTCAAAAGCATGCATTCCTTTACCATCACTGGAAGCTATGGAATGATTGGCTGTAAATTGCCGAATAAAAGAAACTTGGGGCCTATCCCCTACTACATAATGAATATGGCAACAGTGACAAACACACAAAGGGGAACAATGATCTTCGTCAGCGTGCTGGGAGTGGTGCCCATCCATCGCCACCACCACAGTTTCTGTCGAGTCTGCCCGTGTCACTGAAGTATCATCCGCACAGGGAATCACCAGTAATATCAGCAAGTAATAACTCAATATGACTTGAAGTATTTTCATTATTTGTAAAGGTACCAAATTAAGGCATGCAATAGGTATGCAAAATCAAATTTCTACCAGGCAGAAGGGATATTTATACAGATTTTCCTGCTAAAACCAACGCTTCCTTGACCTTCTGTACCAAGGTTTTGGCTTTAAAAGGTTTTTTCAAAATTATGGTGTTTGAAATAGCTTCAATCTCTGCTTCAAACCTTACCTGAGAATATACATCCGAAACAAACATCACTGGAATTTGATGGTACTTTCGCAGGAGGTTCACCAATTCAGGCCCAGAAGCGTAGCGTTCCAGAAAAGCGCTAAGGATAAATAGATCCGGTTTGAATGCACAAAAACCGTCCTTAAGGTCGTTTACACTGTCGATTTCCTTTAATTCATGCCCCTCCAATTCAAGGATTTCCTGCATATTATCGGATAAACTTTGATCCTTTTCCAGGATTAAAATTTTGGCCATTATTGTTTTTTTTGTTTGGGTGATTAATCGTTTGTTAGCTTTGCTTGTATTTTTTCATCATGATGCTAAATAATGCAACAAGGTTAGAATGGGGGATTAAGGAATCATTTGTGCAAATTTTAGATAAAGTTTGATCGAATAAACAAAGTACTTAATTTACGAAACAAAACGCAAATATAGTTTTATGAACATAGAAATTAACCTTTTAGCGGATGAGTGATGGTATTAAAGGAAATGTACGTTTTTAATGCCTTTAGCGCTGAAATCATGCATACGGAGTTCACTAAGGTTATATTTATGTGAATTTTTTATCAAACGAATTAATAGCTTAACATTTTAATTAGTTTTACCTTCAAATAATTTCTAATTAAGAACACTTTCTATGAAATCGCTAATTTTCCTTATTTTTCTTTTTCCTTTACTTATATCCTGCGAATCAAAGATGGATTTCCACCACAATAAAATCATTGCACACCGAGGTGCTTGGAAAGAATTTAATTTCCCTCAAAATTCCTTAGCATCCTTAGAAAGAGCTGTTGAACTCGGCTGTGAGGGGTCTGAGTTTGATGTTTGGATGACTGCAGACAGTGTATTGGTCGTGAATCATGATGCTGATTTTGAAGGGATGGTCATCGAAGAAAGTACCTATGCAGAACTGCTGACCATAAAACATAAAAATGGCGAGAAGATTTCTACGGTGGAAGAATACCTGAAAAAGGGAATGGAACAAAGATCCACGAAACTGATTTTTGAAATTAAGCCTTCCAAAATAAGTACAGAAAGGAGCGAGTTTATAGCGGAACAGTCTGTCAAAACTGTACAGCGTCTAGGGGCTGAAAAATGGGTGGATTATATTACTTTTAGTTATGAAGGGGGCCTTCGTGCCATCGCCCTTGATCCATCAGCGAATGTCGCATACCTTGGTGGTGATAAATCCCCTGCAGCACTTCATGAAGCTGGGTTCTTTGGGTTTGATTATAATATCAAGCTTTTGCGTCAAAAGCCTGAATGGATCAAGGAAGCGCAGAATCTAGGATTGACGGTAAATGCCTGGACGGTAAATAAGAAAGCGGATATGCAATGGCTCCTCGACCAAAATGTGGACTTCATCACCACTGACGAACCGGAAATGCTTTTTAAGTTGATCAATGAATAAAGGGTACCGTTCTCCCAATCAAAAAGCCTCGCCTATATAGATGTAAAATCCATGGCCTTCTTTGGTAAAGGCCGCATCGATACGGGTATAAATGTCTTTGGAAGGGAACAGTAAAAAGCGCAATCCAGCCCCTGCGGACCATACCACCTTATCCAGAGAAAGGTTACTGAAATCGTCAAAGACCGTCCCCGTGCCACCAAACACTGCTGCGCCAAACCGCTTGGAAAAGCCTAACGGTATCGGCAAGAATCGCAATTCCACCTGGGTGGTGAGGTAATTATTGTCTCGGTAACGACCATAGTAATAGCCTCGCATCATACTCTCTCCGCCGAGGGCACTCATCATGTTAAATGGAACATCACCGGTATTGAACTGCCCGAATAACTGGGCCGCAAGGACATTGTTCTTACTTATGGGTCGGTAAATTCGGTTATCGGTAATAATGGTGGCAAACTCATATTTACCCGCCCAAAATGGAGCATATTGGATATAAGCCAATTCCGAGAAGAGTCCATCTCGGACATTGAGTACATTATGTCTATTGTCATAAACCAAACCGAGCCCAAGGCCAACATTGGTAGAACCTTCTGCTCCCACCGGATAAGTGATTTCTGTACCTTCTTCTCGGGGTTGAAATGCCACTGAACCAAAATTGTTAAAGTCCAACTCCATCCCCAGGTAAAAGTCCTTCTTCAATTTTCGTAACACCCGCTCCTTGATCAATATTTGACGTGAATCTACGACAGCCAAATAATCGCTGGGTGTGCTTGGCCCAATTCCGTAATAGTACATTGGGAAGCGCTGAAATCGAAGTTTACCCAAGAAAAACCAATCTTCTTTATCTGTATAAATGGCATGGTCAAACCACAAGCCATATTGCCCTTCCAAGGTGACAAAGGTGAAACCATTGATTTCACTTAACCGGTTGGTCGTATCCCTATTGGCATAAAACACATATAAGGAGCTAAGGCCTATTTCCCAGCTGGTTTCAGGAGCGTAGGCCAAAGTCGGGTAAAATAAAAACCGAGGCTGGGCTACATCACTGGTGTCGTTTATCAACCCGTTGATATAACGGTGGATAAATCCATTTTTTTGACCGGACTTTGCTCCACTACGGGATTCAGTTTCTTGAGCTTCAACCGTCTCAGCATTAAAACTCCATACTAAAAATAAAATGAGAATGTTTCTTTTCATCCAATTGCATTAACACGTTGGGATAATAACGCATAATGGATCAATGTTGTTTATATAATTCATAAAACGTGGACTGTTTTCGAGAGATTTTACTGCTTATTATCAAAAAACATTTCGCATTAAAAGCCCCAGGCAATCATCCTAATGATCTCCTCAGTGGTAATGGGAGACTTTATCAATTCCTTTTTATCAGAAAGCTGGTGTCTTAGCCAGTGTATGGTAGGCCTTATCCAAGAAGCACTCTCACGGTCCTCTTGGTTGATGAGGAATCCCAACTGGATGTAAAGTGTCATCTTCTCGAAAATTTCTTTTGCGTTATATTCTGCTGTTTCCCGGTCCACCACTTCAAGCGTGTCTAGTTGCCCCAGTATATAATTAAAATTGGCGAGTTCCTTATTCATTCCAGGCTTTTTGGCCAAAGACTCCTTGGTCTGATGGACAAGTTTTTCCAGGCCATCACCTTTATGACATGCCCTAAGGGTGTCTAAAATCATCATATTTCCGGTACCTTCCCATATCGGTAATACCATACTGTCCCGCATGAATTTGGGCAAAACACCTTCTTCAATATAGCCCAATCCTCCCAAAAGCTCCATGCACTCCCTGATCGCATAAACGCTTGTTTCCGCACTTTTCTTCTTTACCATTGGGATGAGGACTCTTAACATACTTTGGTATTCATCTTCACCCGCTTCCAACTTGTCCAACATGCCTATCGTCTTCCAAGTGAGGTAAAAGTCAGCCACATAACGGGATGCCAATTCATAAAGTTTATTCCTGACCAACGCATGTTCTAGTGCTCGCTTGCCAAATGTATGCCGAAAGCATAAAAACTGGTAAGCTTCGATCAGGCATCTCCTAAGACCCGCTATGGAAATGACGGCATTCCATAAGCGGGAAAGGTTGATCATTTCGGTCATGATCTTGAACCCCTCGCCCTCTTTTCCAATTATGGTGGCTTGGGTATTTTTAAAATTGATTTCTGCCGTAGCCATAGATTTGACCCCTAACTTATCTTTCAGTCGGACATATTCCATTGTCCCACCACTGTCGTCAAATTGACTGTTCTCAACAAGAAACAACGATAATCCTTGCGTACCCTTAATACCACTATCTGTTCTGGCAAGTACCAATTTGATTTCTGCAGATGCATTACTGCAAAACCATTTTTCTCCATTTAGAAGATAAGAGGATTCCCCTACTTTAGTGGCCAGTAATTGGTTTGCACCAACATCTGAACCTCCTGCTTTTTCGGTCAAAAACATGGCGCCAGTATACAAATGCTCGACCTCACTCGTATAAATATGTTCGATGAATCGTTTACTATCTCCAGGGGGCAAGTATTTATCCAGAATCATGGCAGCTCCATCCGTCATGCACAGCGGACAAGATACGCCACTCTCCCCCATTCCATAAATAAAGGCAAGACTAAAGCCCATGCGGTGCAACTGGCCTTTGTACACTGACCGAAATGTAGGGTTCCATTTTATGCTTAGGATTCCTGCGTCTACCGCTATTTTCAATAAGGCCTTGTACGCAGGATGATAGGTAATCTTTTGGATATCCCTCCCAAATAAATCTCTTTTGACGAGCTTGGGAGGGTTTTTATCTGCCGTCATAGAAAGCTCATCCATATTCGAAGCTGCATTCTTTCCTAGCTTAGTGAGCCGCGCTTGGATAAAAGACCAAACAGTGGAAGAAAACTCTTTTTGTAAAAAATGAACTAGAATTTTATCACTAACAAAATAGTTTTTACTAGTAGAAAAATGATCATCCACTACCTCGTTTGACGAAGAAGAATTTTCCTGAGAAAAACCCAATAGGTTATGCATAATTCAAAAATTAGGGATGCAATAATTTACCAAATATCATCATATATTAGGGTTTGTGGGTAAATATTAGCTGATTACCATTAAATTAAACCGATTACCTTCTATTTATCTAACGATTTAAACATACTTACGTTCTACTTTTAGTATTTAAAACATTGTCGTTAAAAGGGGGGAAATCCAATAACCCCGGATCAAGCAATAGTTCTGGGGTGATAAATTTCTTTATTTATCGGAATAATCATACGCCACAAAGCCTTTAAGGCACAAAGTAACTTTAAATCCCTTTCAGTGCAGATGCAGCACTCACTTGGAATATTTGAGACCTTGTGGCATTTTTGTTTCCTGTGGTGTTACCAAAAAACAAACTGTCAATACCGAACTTTTCCGATTGATCCCTAAACATGTTTATTATTGTTCATCCATGGCGAAATAGGAACCAAAGGTAGCATAGAATATGATTGGCTCTCGAAAAAGGCTAGCCCCCATCTTTTCTGCTTAATCCATAATCCAGTGTTGTCTCAAATCTAATTGTCCCTAGAAATGGAATGCCCTTTTCATTTGGGTTACGTTGTTTGAACTAATTTTACTTAAATATAGTAAATTACCCAATATTTAAGTGTAATATATAATTATTTGAAAAAATACCAATATCATCACGTTGCTTGCCTCTCTGATCCAGCAAAGATTTTACTTTTCAAGATTCTACTGGGAAAAATCATGGGATGACTAAAATATATGAAAGGATAAAACTACTCCTTTATAAAAATTAATATGGACAAATAGGAGGGTATTTCAACTGTGGACTGGATGAATGCACACAAAATGATTTCACGGAACATTTAGAGAACGTTTTATTAAATGAGCCAAAGATAATAGGATGGACACAAATTTACCATGGTTTAAGCTCCCTAAATGTGTTTATTCACGTTCATCCGTAACAGAATAGGAACTAAAGGTGACAAAGCATATGTTTACTCATCGAAATGGGCTAGCTTAAAACTTTTCTGACTGATCCTGGAACACTTGCATAAAGGGTATAAAGATGCTTTAAAAATGTCCGTCTTCATTAAAAAATGAGCATTCTCAAATGTCAAATGAGGTATCATAAAAAAGCGAAGGGACTGCCTGCTTTTCGGTAGACCATCCCTTCGCTTTCGCAATAATTATAGTAGATACTTTATTATAATTTAGCTTAACTTATGATCTTTGCCGTTAAAGTCCAAATAAACTTGGTAGCCAAAGGGTAAGTTGCGGCCAGATGGTAATCACTGCCAATCCAATGATCATGGCAATAAAGAAAGGCAGCAACGGCTTGACGACATTGGAGATAGAGGTCTTGGCCACACCTACCCCAATGAACAACACCGAACCTACAGGTGGCGTACACAAACCTATACAAAGGTTAAGTACCATGATAATACCAAAGTGCACAGGATCGATACCCAATTCGGTGACTACTGGCAAGAATATCGGCGTAAAGATCAATACCGCAGGTGTCATGTCCATGAAGATCCCAACAAAAAGTAAGATTAGGTTGATGATAATAAGGATGACAAACTTGTTATCACTTAATGAAAGTAACACAGCACTAATGGACTGCGGAATATCTTCACTGGACATCACCCAAGACATGGCCATGGAGGTAGCGATCAACATGGCTACCACTGCAGTAGTGGCAGATGATTTGAGCAAAATGGCCGGTAAATCCCTGGGTTTTAACTCCCCATAAAAGAAAGAAAGTCCCAAGCAGTATAAAACGGCGATAGCTGATGCTTCCGTGGCGGTAAACACCCCCATGACGATTCCCCCAATTACGATTACCAATAAGGTCAAGCTGGGTGCAGCAGAAAAGAACACTTTTCCCAATTCTTTAAATGAAGTAGGCTCTCCAGCAGGCAGTTTCTTTTTCTTGATAAAATAGGCGGCAGTAAGCATGAGTAAAAGTCCCATGAACAGACCAGGAATATATCCGGCTACAAATAGGGCTGCAATGGATACTCCGCCACTGGCCAAAGAATAAACAATCAATACATTGGAAGGAGGAATGACGAGCCCTGTGGTGGATGAAGTCACATTTACCGCTACTCCAAGTTCTTTAGGGTAACCTTCGTCTTCCATTCTTTTTCCTAAAATTCCGCCCAATGCAGACGCCGCTGCTACGGCTGATCCTGCGATCGCCCCAAACAGCATGGCAGCGATAACATTCACATATAGTAGTCCTCCCGGAAGTTTTCCAGTAAGGGCTTTTGCGAGGTTAATGAGCCGATTGGCGATCCCTCCCTTGTTCATGATTTCTCCAGCCAGAATAAAAAAGGGAATGGCCAAGAGTGAAAAACTATTTAACCCCGCACCCATTCGTTGGGCGATGGTCGTCATAGATGGAACAGCCGCTACGGTTACCATCAATGTCAACAAACTGGAAAAACCGAGGCTCCATGCGACGGGTACACCTAGTCCCATCAGCGTTATAAAACTTAATACTAATATGATTATGGTGATGTATTCCATGATTATGATTTTGGGTTTTGTTGAAGAAGGAGTTTGATGTCGGCCACTTGATAGATAAGAATCAAAACCCCACTAATTGGAATGATGGTGTATACATACGCCAAAGGTATCTGTAACGTAGTGGATTTTTGCCCTAAAATATAAGTAATATATACCAAGTTGCTACCACCAAAAATCATCACAGGAACAGAAAAGGCAATGATGATAACATGGATGAAGATCATCAAATTGTTTTTGGCTTTTCCCTTAAGTTTGGAAGGTAGGATATCGATGGCCAAGTGCTCGTTATGTCCCGCCACATAGGCCGCACCCAACATGCCAAGCCAAATTAATAAAAACCTTGCTAGTTCGTCCGTAAATGAACTGGGTGATTGAAACACATAACGGGAAAGTACTTGCCAAGTCACATTGATCACCATAAGCGCCATGATGAACATCAATGCATACCCCACATTATGATTTATCCGGTTTTTGAGTGAGTTACTTTGGTTATTCATGGTTCCTAATCTTTTCTATGATCTCGTACATTTCTGGCTGTGATTGTTTGATTTGCTCATACATGGGCTCCACCGCTTTTCTAAAGGGCTCTTTGTCTGGTCGTGTGATGGTCACTCCTTCTGCTTCCAACTGCCTCATACTCTCTTCTTCTGCTTCAGCCCAAATTTTATACTGAAATTTAGCAGATTCATCCGCAGCTTCCTGCAGCCAGTTTTGTTCCTCTTCGGAAAGTCTGTCCCATACTTTGGTACTCACGATAAGCATATCCGGAACGGCCGTATGCTCGTCCAATGAATAAAACTTACAAATCTCATAGTGTCTTGAACTGATTACACTTGGTGGATTGTTTTCGGCACCATCCACTATTCCCTGCTGCAGTGCCGTATAGAGCTCTCCCCAAGAAACCGGTGTTGGTGATCCTCCAAAACTATTGACCATGTTAATGGCCGTATTACTTTCCATCACCCGGATTTTCTTGCCCACCAAGTCTTCCGGACTTTCTACCGGCTTATCTTTGGTGTAAAAACTCCGCGATCCAGCATCGTAAAAGCACAGCCCCTTGAGCCAAAATTGGGTTCCTTCATTGAGGAGCCTTTTACCGATTTCACCATTAAGCACCCGCTCTCGGTGACCATTGTCCCTAAAAAGGTAGGGTTGGCTCAGCACTTGGATCTTTGGAGCAAAGCTTTCCATTACTGCAGAGGATACCTTGGTCATTCCAAGACTCCCGATTTGCAATAACTCCACCAACTCCCGTTCGTTGCCCAATTGTGCATTTGGGTATACCTTCATGGTAAGTTTCCCGTCGGATTTCTCTTCCAGCCTTTTGGCCATGTAAAGCATGGCCTCATGTACAGGGTGTTTGGTATCCAGTCCATGTCCCAATTTGATCACTCGTTTGCTACCCGGACCTTGACATGAAAATGAGACGACCAATAAACCAAAAAGCAGTATACTAACGAGAAAATTGGGTCTATGATAATTGCTTAACTTCTTCATGTATTACTGGCTATTTCTAATCCTCTGAATGGTATCCAACGCCTCCGAAATTTGTTTTTCGAGCGCATCGAATTTCTTTTGTTTGATCCAATCTTTTTTAAATAGCTGTGATCCCATGCCCACACAGGTCACACCTGCTTTGAACCATTGGCCCAAATTCTCTTCTGTAGGTTCCACTCCTCCCGTAGGCATTATCTTTAGGGAAGGAAGAACAGCTTTAACAGCTGAAATAAAGGACGGCCCAAGCACATTTCCTGGAAAAGCTTTGATGACTTGAGCTCCCATTTCCCGTGCGTTAAAAATCTCAGTCACCGTACCACAACCCGGAATCCAAAGGGTATCGTTTCTGGTAGCCGTCACGGCGACGTTGGGGATAAGGGCAGGTGAAACGATAAAATCAGCACCTGCCTCTATAAAGTCTTCCACTTCTTTTGGGGTAAAAATAGTGCCTATCCCTAACATGAGGCCTTTATGCCTACTGGAATAAGCCTTCAGTTCTCTAAAGACTTCCAATGCATTCTCCCCTCTGTTTGTAAATTCGAAAACACGCACCCCTCCATTATAAGACGCGTCCATTACATTTTTGGCTACTTCCAGATCACTGTGGTTAAAAACCGGGATCATCCCCGTTTTTTCCATCGCTTCAATGATCTCACTATTGCTAAATTTCATATGATATTTACTGGTTAACTACCTTAATAATTTTCCTACATTTTCACCTTTCACCAACTGGCTCACTTCATCGACCGTTACAAAATTGGCATCACCTGGAATAGAATGCTTTAAAACAGAAGCGGCTACTGCATATTCCAATGCTGCCTGGTCTTCTCCTTCCAGCAAACCATAAATGAGCCCTGCCATGTAGGCATCGCCCCCTCCCACTCGGTCCACAATATGGGTCATGTCGTAACTTTTGCTTTCCAACAGCTCATGCCCATTCCACAATACGCCTGAAAGGCCATTGTGACTTGCGCTGATGCTATTTCTATGGGTAGTAGAAATGTATTCGATGGAAGGACATTTTTCTTGGGCCTTTTTACAAGCAGCTTCATAGTCCTGCTCGTGGATGTCCATACAGTTTTCAAAATCCGTAAGACCGGCAATGACCACATTGGTTTTGGCAATCAAGTCTGGCATGATGTCCAATGGCTGCTTTCCATACTGCCAAAGGTTTCTCCTGTAGTTGATGTCACCACTTATTTTGACGCCAAGTTCACTTGCCGCATTGACCGCTTCGGTACAAATCTTAGCAGCTGAAGCTGAAATGGCCGGCGTAATACCCGTCCAGTGAAACCAGTCAGCACCTTTAAAAACCGCTTTCCAATCGATTTTATCTCCATCAAAATTCGCAAAAACAGAGTCAAATCGGTCATATATAATTTTGGAAGAGCGTTGCATTGCGCCGTTTTCGACAAAATAAAGCCCCATTCTTCCTTCCTCAAAATACACATATTGCGTATCCAGTCCGGCATATCGTAGATATTGGAGGGCTGCCTTTCCTATGTCATTATTTGGAAAAGCTGTTACATGCGCTGTGGAAATGCCCCAATTGGCCAGTGAAATAGCTACATTGGCTTCTGCGCCGCCATACACGATATTATATTGATTACTGCTGACAAATCTTTCATGGCCCGGAGTGGAGAGTCTCATCATGATTTCCCCGAGCGTAATTACGCGCTTGTTCATCTAATGGTTATTGGTTACTGGTTATGAAGTTATTTGTTTCAGAAATTCGACTACAAACCTTGAGCATGATCTTTCCCTTCATCTTTTGTGATTAAAAACATCCATCTCAAAGAAGGCAATTTTATGACCCTACGGTTTCATTTACCGAATTAAGCCCAAATAAATTTCCAAAAAAAATTTTAAAGGTCATTTTAAGCCTTCCCTGTTAATTTTTCTTGGCAAACCATTTCCCACCAGGTATTTCATTAGACAAAGATGCTCAAAACCGATGAAAATATTTTCTAAGCAGAAAAAAACCGGAATTTTCATTTGCTTTAGCATTTTTTTGCCTAAATTGTGCAATCGATTGCGCAATATAATAAATTTTAAAACACATGTTACATAAAATCTTAAAGATTCACCCAAAAGATAATGTCCTGGTAGCATTAACTGACCTAAAAGCCGGTGAGCAAATTGAGTTTGAAGGAAATGAAATTACCCTGACACATGATGTCAAGGCAAAACATAAATTTGCAGAAGCGGCATTTGCTACCGACGAAGACATTTATATGTATGGCATCATCTGTGGCAAAGCCATGAATGCCATTGCTAAAGGTGAAGTATTAACAACCCAAAATGTAGCCCACAAAACATCAGAATTTACCGGAGTACGGGATTTCAAACCATGGAATGCACCCGATGTAAGCAAATGGGCCGACCGCACCTTTATGGGCTATCACCGGGAAGATGGACAAGTAGGAACTGCCAATTATTGGTTGGTTATACCGCTTGTGTTCTGTGAAAACCGGAACATCGAAATCATGAAAAATGCCTTTGTAGAGGAGTTGGGATTTGCGAAGCCCAATAAATACAAGAGCTTTGTCAAGCAAATGAAAGACCTTTACACGCAAGGTAAAAAAGAAGAAATCGCGACCCTCAGTGTGGAAACTGCAGAGCAAGATGGGGAATCGCGTATATTTAAAAACATAGATGGCATCAAATTCCTCACCCACCAAGCAGGCTGTGGCGGAATCAGACAAGATTCCGAAATGCTTTGTGGCTTGATCGCCGGATACATTAACAATCCTAACGTGGCAGGAGCGACCATCCTTAGCCTGGGTTGCCAAAATGCACAGCCATCGATCTTAAGGGAAAAACTGGACAAGATCAATCCAGACCTTAAAAAGCCTGTCATTATCTTGGAGCAACAACAAGAAGGAACAGAAAACACCCTTCTCACCAATGCTATCCAAAAAACCTTCCTTGCCCTCACCGATGCAGATCAATTGGAGCGACAACCTGCGCCTTTGAGCAAGCTTACCGTAGGGCTTGAATGTGGTGGATCTGATGGCTTCTCTGGCATTTCGGCCAATCCTTCCGTAGGCCATGCTTCTGACTTGGTGGTAGCACTTGGCGGAAAAACCATCCTTTCCGAATTTCCGGAGCTGTGTGGGGTAGAGCAAGAATTGATCAACCGCTGTACGACCGATGAGTCCGCTGACAAATTCGTGACGTTAATGAGAGCTTACGCCGCTTCCGCAGAAGCAGTAGGTTCAGGTTTTGACATGAACCCAAGTCCTGGAAACATTAAGGACGGCCTGATCACGGATGCAATGAAATCTGCAGGAGCTGCTAAAAAAGGAGGTACCTCTCCTATTGTAGACGTGTTGGATTATGCAGAATATGTCACCAAACCCGGCCTTAATTTACTATGTACTCCAGGCAATGATGTGGAGAGCACCACTGCTATGGCTGGATCTGGAGCTAACGTCATCCTCTTCACCACCGGCTTGGGCACGCCCACCGGAAATCCTGTAACCCCAGTGTTAAAAGTTTCTTCCAATCATATTTTGGCAGAAAAGATGGATGATATCATTGATATCAATACCGGCGGGGTAATTTCAGGTGACAAAACCATCGATCAGATGGGCGAAGAAATTCTTGAGCACATCATTGAAGTGGCCAGTGGCAACAAAAAGGCCAAAGCCATGACGTTAAATCAGGATGACTTCATCCCTTGGAAAAGAGGCGTTTCGTTGTAAATAGCGGAGCCAAATATTAAATCCCTCAGGTTTCAGCCCTGATATAAAAAAGCGCCAGAAGGCGCTTTTTTGTTTAAAATTCAGGAATGTCCCATGTTTTTAAGCGATTCACCTGATGGATGAATGACTTTTCTATGTAGCCATTTGCCCAACGTGTCCTACAGGTGAACCTCCCAATCTCGCCCCAAATTCGCCTATCCAGTTGTAAACTACGAATTATCTAACCTTCCATTTTCCACTCCACTCCCCTATCAGCTACCCTTCTGGCACCGCTACCTCTCGGAATCGATTTCGTAATTAAACTACGTACAATATTTGTCAAGCAAAGATTAAATCCTCATTTTTAGCTTACTAAAATCAATAAAACCGAGATAAACATGTATAAGAAATTATCTTTTCCACTTGCGCTAATTTTAAGTGGAATGATTTGTTTTTCCTGTGAACAAAAAAAGGAAAGTACCTCTACCGAAGATGGATGGACCTCACTTTTTGATGGTGAATCACTGGAAGGCTGGAAGGCTTTGGGTGGTGAAGCGGAATTTATCATAGAGGACGATGCCATCGTGGGGATATCCAAAGTAAATACCCCAAACACTTTTCTCTCCACCGAAAAGATCTTTGGCGATTACATTCTGGAATTGGACCTGAAAATTGAGGACGAAACCAGCAATTCAGGCGTGATGACCCGCGGGCAATATGATGCTCAAAAAGGCCGGGTTTTCGGCTATCAAGTAGAAGCTGACCCCAAAGAGCGTGCATGGTCTGGCGGGATCTATGATGAAGCGCGACGTGGCTGGCTCTATCCGTTAAGCTTAAACCCAGAGGCACGAAAGGCCTTCAAACTAGGAGAATACAACCACTACCGTATCGAAGCCATTGGAAATGAAATCAAAACTTGGATAAACGGGCAGCCTGTAGCCTATTTGGTGGACGACATGGACAGCCAAGGGTTTATTGGCCTTCAAGTGCATAGCATCGGGAGCAATCCTGATCATGCCGGCAGAAAAACGTACTTCAAGAACATTAAGGTCCAAACTGAAAACCTGGAGCCAAAAGCTTTTGAAAAAGGACACTATGTGGTCAGTACCATTGACAATTCGCTGACGGACTATGAAAAGGAAGATGGCTGGAAATTGCTATTTAACGGAACTAACACAGCAGGATGGAAATCAGCCAAAGGTGAAGAATTCCCATCCAAGGGATGGACAGTTAGTGAGGGGGTGCTGACGATAGCAGAATCCGATGGTAGTGAATCACAATCTTTTGGAGACATCATCACAGAAGACATGTACAGTGCTTTTGATCTTTCTTTCCAGTTCAAGCTATCCGAAGGAGCCAATAGCGGTGTGAAATACTTTGTGACGCTGGATGAAAAAACTTCAGGATCAGCCATTGGGTTAGAATATCAAATCTTGGACGACGAAAAGCATCCCGATGCCAAAAAAGGAAAAAACGGAAACAGGACCCTTTCTTCCCTGTATGACCTGATTACAGCTGACAAACAACCCCGGTTTATAAAACCAATTGGTGAATGGAACCAAGGTCGGGTGGTCGTTTACCCTAACAATCATGTAGAACATTACCTAAATGGTGTAAAAGTTCTCGAATATGAAAGAGGTTCTGATGAGTACCGTAAACTGGTGGCAGGGAGCAAATACGCCAAATGGGAAGATTTTGGAGAAGCTGATCAAGGTCACATCCTTCTTCAGGATCATGGAAACCTGGTAAGCTTCAAAAGCATCAAATTAAAACCACTACATTAAGCCGTTAGCCATTCATGCTAAAAATGGACCATTAAATCAGATGACCCTGTCACCCATTTGTGTTAGCAGGGTCATTTGATTTTAATAGATTCCTATCCGGTATAATTTAGAAAATTAAAAAGCCTTATGAAAACCAATAATAATAGAAGAACATTTATCAAAAAATCAGTCCTTGCCACTGCAGGCATTTCCAGCTTGGGGGCATTGGGCTTCAGCGCCAAAAGTTACGGCAACATCCTAGGAGCAAATGACCGGCTGAATATAGCCATTTGTGGTTTGGGAAGACGATTGGGGGCCTATTATGATCCCATTTCCTTGCCGGTCTCCAATGTAAACTTGGTTTACCTCTGTGATGTCATGAAGTCACAACGGGAAAAAGCGGCAAAAAACTTTGCCAAGCGAATCGACCACAACGCAAAATTGGAAAACAGTATTTTTAAAGTCATTGAAGACCCTCAAGTAGATGCGATCATCAATGCCACCCCGGACCACTGGCATGCACCGGGAACTTGGATGGCCGTGGAAGCAGGAAAGCATGTATATGTAGAAAAACCGTGTAGCCACAATCCCAGAGAAGGAGAACTGTTGGTGGAATACCAAAAGAAATACAATAAAGTGATCCAAATGGGAAACCAGCAGCGGTCTTCTTCACCTTCCCAAGAAATCATCAATGCCATTCATAATGGAGAAATTGGCAATCCATACAAAGCCACGGCATTTTACTCCAATTCCAGAGGACGTGTGGTAAACCCCACCAAAGCACCGGTACCAGAAGGTTTGGACTGGGATCTTTTCCAAGGGCCTTCTCCGCGCAAAGAATACATGCACGACACTTGGGACTATAATTGGCATTGGTATGGATGGGATTTTGGAACAGCAGAGACAGGTAACAATGCGACTCATGAGCTGGACATTGCCCGATGGGCACTGCAGGTAGAGTTTCCTAATCGCGTGATGGTAGATTCAGGAAAATACCATTGGCCTGATGATGGCTGGACCATGTACGATACCATGGATGCCGTATTTAAATTTGAAGGTAACAAGACCATTCAGTGGGATGGTAAGAGCCGAAACAGCATGAAAACTTATGGTGGCGGTAGAGGAACCATCATTTATGGTACCGAAGGATCAGCCTTCATTGATCGAAGCGGGTATAAACAATATGACAGGGATGGTAAATTAGTTAAAGAAAACTATGGATCAGGTTCTGAAGCCGGCACAGCCTTGGGCGGAGGAGGCGACGTGTCCACCACACACGTTTATAATTTCTTCCAAGCCATCAGAGGAAAGGAAAAACAAAATTCTCCTATTGATGAAGGAGCGAAAAGCACCTTGCTATGCCACTTGGCAAATATCGCTTCACGAACTGGAGATGTATTGGAGTGTGACACCAAAGATGGCCATATCACCAATAGCAGAGCTGCCCAAAAGCTTTGGTCCAGGGACTATGAAAAAGGATACGAACCTACTATCTAATGGTATAAACCATGCTCATACCAAACATTAACGAATAATTGGTTGGTATTCGGAATGCAGGATATTGAAAAGGGATCATCCACGGGGCTAAACTTCGTGGCTTGATCCCTTTTCTTCTTTATCGGACATTATGCACAGCATAAACTAGAACCAAAAAGTCTTTAATTTCGGCCCCAAGGTCAATGCAAAGTATCATCCTTCTCCTTGAGATCAATCACTTCAGTAGATATCCTTCTAATAACTGCTTATCCAATTATTCGGATAACCGTTTAACCAATTCATGAAAACCGTCAGTGATTAGCTGAAATGGTGGATCAAGAAATGTTTCTGTGGGCAGCTACCCTAAAGGAGGGCAAGCGTCCATCCATGGCCAAATAGAAACCAAAGTTGGCAAAACATATGTCTAACCATCGAAATAAGCTATCTCCTCTCTTTTCTGCTTGCTGAGATGGTTCATTCCAACGGCTTGTCTTGTCTATTTTGGTTAAAGTGTTCCTTTTATGTTACGATCACCTAACAAAAAAATCCGTGCAACGGCGGCCATCATCAGGCTACACATCTGCACGGATACAAAATGATATTCTTTGTTTGAAGGACTAGACCACCTTGGTCTGACCGGGGATGGCATGCGGATAAAGGCCATTTTCATCTGGTAATACCTTTGGTAAGGCATCCCAAGCAAACTTATCCGGCATCAGGTCTATATCAGAATTAAATGCCTCATCCCAAGAAATCTCTTTTCCGGAATAAGTGGCATTTCTTCCTAAAATAGATGTCATCGTACTCATGGCCGATCTGGTAGCGTCTTCATACATATATTCACCCTTTACAATGGCGGCAAATAGTTTGTTGTGTTCTTGCTGATAGGGATTGATATTTCCTTTACCGTCATGGTCGTATATTGCATTTCCTTTTAGGTCTGAGAGTTTCCCTACATTTCCGGCATTCATGTAAGCCCTTCCTTTGGTACCCACAAAAGATTCATCGACCTTATTGAAGGCGCCAGGAAAATGACGACATTCGCTGTCGATCACCGTGCCATCCGCATAGGTGAATCGCACAGAGTGGTGGTCAAAAATCTCACCAGTGTCCAATCCCGTACGAACCATTCTACCGCCAGTGCCCTCTGCTTTTACCGGATATCCTCCCTTAATCCAGTTGGCAATGTCAATATTGTGTACATGCTGTTCTGTAATATGGTCTCCGCACAACCAATTGAAATAATACCAGTTGCGCATCTGATATTCCATTTCAGTTTGTTCAGGTTGCCGTGCACGAGTCCATACACCTCCTCCATTCCAATAGACATGTCCACCGACGATATCCCCAATCGCCCCGTCTTCGATGCGCTTGATGGTTTCGATGTAGTTGTCCTGGTACCTTCTTTGCAATCCTACCACCACATTGAGCTTTTGGGCTTTTGCTTGCTCTGCAGCTTTAATCACCCGGCGGATCCCATTGGCATCCGTAGCTACAGGTTTTTCCATGAAAACATGTTTCCCCTGACGAATGGCTTCTTCAAAATGGATAGGTCTGAATCCAGGAGGCGTTGCCAATAATACCACATCAGCTTCTGCTATTGCATGCTTATATCCATCAAAACCGACGAATTTTTTATCTTCTGGCACTATCACTTTTTCCGTTCCGATTTTGGAGGATAATGCTTTGTAACTGTCGTCCAGCCTGTCCCTGAATGCATCGGCCATGGCTACCAACTTAATGTTTTGGTCCGTACCAAAGGCTTGAAACGCCGCTCCAGTACCTCGACCACCACAGCCAATCAAGGCAATCTTAATTTCATCACTTCCCGCTGCATAGGCACCAGGAATGGATAATGGACTGAGCATCATCCCTCCTGTGACCAAAGCAGACGCTTTTAGGAATTCTCTTCTTTGGTTTTTATCTTTTAGGTTCATTGTGTAAATATTAGGTTTTATGTGATTAATAGTCATCAATTGGGGCCTGATCATAATAGGCCATGATTTCTTCTTCGGAAGGTTGCTTGAGTGGTCGCACCACCCTGATCCCCAAGAATGGCGCCTCTGGAAACCACCAACGGCTCTTCGGGATTTGTGGGTCGATCTGCTTCCATTCAGGGTTGGAGGCAAAACGTCTGCTACTGCGAAGATCAAGCGGCTCGCTTATATAACTTCCCCCTCGGATCACCCTTGGGTACAATTCTTCTGAAGAGGCCTTGGGGTTATCATCCACTTTTTCCATTTCCGGATAGTGGGGAACATAGGCATCATTGGTCCATTCCATTACATTTCCGTAAATATCATAAAGTCCCCATGGATTGGGCTTTTTAAGGCCTATTTTATGCGTGGTCTCCTCACTGTTTTCGCTGTACCAGGCATATTCTGATAACAGCGTTTGGTCATCACCAAAAAAATACGCTGAGCCCTCACCTGCTCTTGCCGCATACTCCCATTCTGCCTCTGTTGGCAAACGGTAAAATTTACCCGTCTTGGTGTAGAGCCACTTACAGAATTGAATCGCACCATATTGCGTCATGCCAATGGCCGGTTTATTTTCTTTGCCCATCCCAAAAGTCATGTCCAAATAGGGCGTGGTGGGCCTGGTCAATCCATCCACCGCAGGGGAAAGCTCCTTTTTGCTGATGGAAGCCTCATAATTCTTATTTAGAAACAATTCGAAAATATCCCAAGTGATCTCATGGGTGCCCATCCAAAATGCATCTACGGTTACACGGCGTTGGGGGCCTTCATCTTCATTTCTTCCTTGCTCATCGCTAGGACTTCCCATGACAAACTCCCCCGAAGGAATGGGGGCCATTTCAAAAATCAAATCAGTATGAGGAATTTCTTCTTTGTACTGTTCAAAAGGATCAGAATAAACAGTATTTCCTGAGTCAAATATCAGTATACTACCTGCTATAATAGCTGGAATGACAAACTTATTAAGTAACATATAGGGTTAATGGGTTAATAATATTAGCTTCCAATATAGCAACTATTTTTATAAGGATATTCCCGTTCGTATAAAAAATGAAAGGAAATGCTTATGGTAATATTTCCCTTTGATCAGATGGAAACACAAAAATTTCAACTCCGAAAGTAGTAAACGTAACCAACAACCTTTTAAAAAAGCTAGGGGCTGCCACGGATGAACGTTGATTAACACAGATAGGAAGCTTAGGCATTGTAAATCCGTGTTCATCTCCCCAGAAATATGACTTGATGCGAAATAACAGGAATTAAGCCTATTTCGATAGCAAAACCCAGGCTAAATAAAAATGTACCCAAGACACGAAGTGGATACTGTAATCTACACGGAAAGTCATTAATAATTGCTTTATGCCTTTGAGCCTTCGTGGCGAATCATTATTCCCTTAAATAACAAAATATCTCCACCCAGAAATATTGCTTAAACCTTGATCTTTAAGAGGCTAAAATAAAAAACCTGTATGATTATAAGGAAGATTGCTTTGCTAGTATATGCACATATCCTTGAAAATCACACAGGTCGTTTAAGGCACCGTGCCTTATGCTTAAAAAACAGCGCTCGCTACTTTATGTACCGTGCTGGCCTTGCTCATCGTATAATAATGCAAGCAAGGAACGCCAAAATCAATCAATTCTTTACTTTGCTGGATCGCCCATTCAATCCCCACTTGGCGTACGGCGGCATTATCTTTACATTTTTCCAATTCATCCATCAAGGGATCCGGCAAATCCAAAAAGAAAATGCTTGGCAATACAGTGATCTGACGCAATGTCGTAATCGGCTTAAGCCCTGGTATGATCGGCACGGTGATGCCAGCCTCCCTCACTTGCTTAACAAATTCAAAATACTTTTGATTGTCAAAAAACATCTGCGTGACGATGTATTCTGCTCCAGCGTCCACCTTAGCCTTCAGATATTTTAGATCAAACTTAAAACTCGGTGCTTCGAAATGCTTTTCTGGGTAGCCGGCTACCCCCACACAAAAGTCCGTTTGAAAGCCTGATTCCGTTTCTTCATGGAGGTATTTTCCTTGGTTCATCCCCACTATTTGCTGAACCAGTTCATTGGAATAGCTGTGTCCTCCTTCTTCTGGGATAAACCTCCCTTCAGATTTTGGTGCATCTCCTCGAAGTGCCAAGACATTTTCTACCCCAATGAAATTCAGGTCTATCAAAACATTTTCGGTTTCTTCCTTGTCAAATCCACCACAAAGGATATGCGGTACGGCATCTACCTTAAACCGATTCATCAAAGCGGCACATATTCCCACAGTTCCCGGTCTTTTACGGGTACTTACTTTTTCCAAAAGGCCATTGGCATGTTTTTTATAAACATACTCTTCCCGGTGATAGGTGACGTCTATAAAGGGTGGATTAAAATCCATCAAGGGCGAAATGCCATCCAGCATTTCGTTTAAGCTTTGGCCTTTCAGAGGGGGAAGTATTTCAAAAGAAAAAAGTGTCTTTTTGGCTTGGTTGAGGTGTTCTGTTACTTTCATCGGTCAAATTAAGGTTGTTATAGTATGAAGCGGCACCACTTTTAGAAAGCAGTGCCGCATGCACATGTCGAAATGAATGAATATTTAGTCCAAAACAGGGTTTAATTTTGGATTATAGGCCAAATTTGGAGAAAGCCATTTTTCTGCCTGCTCTTTGGAAACGCCTTTCCGTTTGGCGTAACTTTCTACCTGATCCTCACCGATCTTACCCAATCCGAAATACCTGCTTTCAGGATGACCAAAATAAAATCCGCTGACCGAAGAAGTCGGTAGCATGGCAAAGCTATCTGTCAAATGCACATCAATGCTGTTTTGGGCATCGAGCAATTCGAACAGGGTAACTTTCTCGGAGTGCTCGGGACAAGCTGGATAGCCCGGTGCAGGCCTAATGCCGGCATATGACTCCTTGATGAGGTCATCATTTTCAAGCTTTTCCTTAGGAGCATAGCCCCAAAGTTCTTTTCGCACTACTTCATGCATGTATTCGGCAGCAGCTTCTGCGAGACGATCACCGATGGCCTTGAACATGATCTCGTTGTAATCATCGCCTTCAGCTTTGAATGCGTCTACCTTTTTGTCCATGTTCAACCCGGCCGTTACCGCAAAACCTCCAAAATAATCCACTTGCTCGGGATGAAGGTAATCGGCCAAAGAACGATTGGGAACGCCCTTACCCTTTTTACCTTGCTGCCGCAAAAAATGGAAAGTGGTCCCCGTTTCATGTAGGTTTTCATCAAGGATAGCCAAGTCGTCGCCACTTCGCTTAACAGGATATAACCCCACCACCGCCTTGGCCTGCAACCAATTCTCATCGATCACCTTGTCCAGCATGGCATTGGCCTCGTCAAATAGCTTTTGCGCCTGGACGCCGACCACTTCGTCCTTTAGGATTTTCGGATATTTACCGGACAGCATCCAAGTACTGAAAAATGGTGTCCAATCAATATAGTTACGTAAGGTTTTAATGTCCAGATCAAGAATCGTCCGACCTAATTTGGCGGGTTTTGTGGGAGCGTAATGATCCCAATCTATCACGACTGGATTGGCTTTTGCCTCCTCATATGTAGCCAATTTCTTGGCTTCTTGCTTGGCTTGATGGGATTCTCGAAGTTCCGCATAGGTAGCCTTGATCTGCTCATGGTACGCGTCTCTAGTGTCTTCGCTGATCGCTTCCCCTGCCACAGGCACCGACTTGGAAGCATCCAGAACATGAACCACCGTGCCGCTGTATACCGGGTCTATCTTCACGGCCGTATGAATTCTACTCGTCGTAGCTCCACCGATCAAAAGCGGAATTTTCAGCCCTTGTCTTTCCATCTCTGAAGCCACATTCACCATTTCATCCAAGGAAGGTGTAATCAATCCGCTCAGCCCGATAATATCCACATCCTGCTTAATGGCTTCATCTATGATCGTCTGCGCATCCACCATCACGCCAAGATCGATAATCTGGTAGCTGTTACAAGCCAATACTACACCAACAATATTCTTTCCGATATCGTGAACATCACCCTTTACCGTAGCCAGCAGCACTTTTTTGATGGAACTCTTTTCTTCGTTAAAGTCAGCATCTCCTGCTTTCGGCATAAAGGGTTCCAAGTAAGCCACCGCTTTTTTCATCACCCGGGCAGATTTTACCACTTGGGGCAAAAACATCTTTCCGGACCCAAAGAGATCCCCCACGACGTTCATGCCATCCATCAACGGCCCTTCGATTACCTTCAAGGGACTTTTTAGATGTTGACGAGCTTCTTCCGCATCACTTTCGATATGGTCGATGATGCCTTTCACCAAGGAATGTTCGATCCTCTTTTCTACTGACTCTGCACGCCAAGCTTCACTGGCCACTTCTTTTTTGCCGCTTGACTTGACGGTCTCTGCAAAATCCAACAACCGTTCGGTAGCATCATCCCTCCTGTCCCAAAGCACATCTTCCACATGCTCCAGCAGGTCCTTTGGAATATCGTCGTACACTTCCAACATGGTGGGATTAACAATTCCCATATCCATACCATGCTGAATGGCATGATATAAAAATGCAGCATGCATGGCCTCACGGACAGGGTTGTTTCCCCTAAACGAAAAGCTGACATTGCTGACGCCTCCGCTGACTTTCGCCCCAGGGAGGTTTTCTTTTATCCATTTTGTGGCTTTGAAGAAATCTATGGCGTTGCTTCGGTGCTCCTCCATTCCGGTAGCTACCGGAAAGATATTGGGATCGAAGATAATATCATTAGGATTAAACTTCACCGTTTCCACAAGGATATCATAGCTCCGTTTGCAAATGTCCACGCGTCGCTGATAAGTGTCCGCTTGGCCATCTTCGTCAAAGGCCATGACCACCACGGCTGCACCAAACTTCTTGATGGTTTTGGCTTGGTGGATAAATTCGTCCTCGCCATTTTTCAAACTGATGGAGTTGACGATTCCCTTTCCTTGGATACATTTTAGCCCCGCTAAAATAATATTCCACTTGGAACTGTCCACCACAATAGGAATCCTACTGATCTCTGGTTCGGAAGCAATCAGGTTAAGGTACTTCACCATGGCTGCCTCACCATCCAGCATCCCTTCATCCATGCAGACATCCAATACTTGTGCTCCGCCCCTCACTTGGTCCAAAGCCACTTCCAAAGCTTCATCAAATTGGCCGTTCAAGATCAAACGGGCAAACTTCTTGGAACCTGTCACATTGGTCCGTTCACCGATATTGACAAAGTTCAACTCCGGTGTAAACACCAATGGTTCCAGCCCGGATAATTTGAGCTGGTTATGTTTAGTCTTCTTATCCATTCCCACTATTCTTCTTCTAATGTATACGCTAGTTTTCTGGGTTTGTATTTTTTACTGACGTCTCCTATCACTCGAATATGCTCAGGAGTGGTCCCACAGCAACCACCCAGGATATTGATCAAGCCATCTTTCAGAAATTCTTCCACCTGATCGGCCATTTCTTGGGCGGTTTGGTCATACTGGCCAAACTCATTGGGCAGCCCGGCATTTGGATAGGCACTGACGTAAAACGGTGCATTTTCTGCCAACACTTTCAGATAAGGTCTTAACTCTTTTGCCCCCAATGCACAATTCAGCCCAATGCTCATCAAAGGTACATGAGAAACTGAAATGAGGAAAGCCTCCGTGGTCTGTCCACTGAGTGTCCTGCCAGAAGCATCCGTAATGGTTCCTGAAATCATGATGGGGATCCCTCCTTCCTCTGGAGAAAGGGGTAGTCCTTTTTCCTCAAAAACCTCTTGGATGGCAAACAATGCCGCTTTGGCATTCAAGGTATCAAATATCGTTTCTACCAAGAGAATATCAACTCCCCCATCCAGTAATCCCCTAACCTGCTCGGCATAGGCCTCGGAGAGCTGATCAAAATTAATGGCACGGTACCCAGGGTCATTGACATCTGGGGAAATCGAAGCCGTCCTGTTTGTAGGCCCGATAGCACCGGCCACAAAGCGGGGCTGATCGGGAGTTTTTTCACTGTATGAAAGGGCCGCTTCCCTGGCGATTCTTGCGGATTCCACATTGAGCTCATAGGCCAATTGCGAAAGATCGTAATCCTCCTGTGCAATGGAAGTACTGCTAAAGGTATTCGTTTCTATGATATCTGCTCCAGCCTCCAAATATGTATCGTGGATGTCCCGAATGATCTTCGGTCTGCTAAGTGACAGTAAATCATTGTTGCCCTTTAGGGCCTTGGGGTGATTGGCCAATTCAGGTGTCCTGAAATCCTCTTCTTCAAGCGTATAACGCTGAATCATGGTACCCATCGCACCATCGAGTATCAAGATCTTTTTGTCTACTTGTTGAAGTAATATGTCGGTTCGTGTATTCATGCCCTCATTAATAGTAAGAAAAGCTGTATCGAGCAAAGAACCGATAGAAAAGCAATAATCTACCGCTCATCTTTTCCTGACAAGCTCAGGATGGGAGTTAGCACCTTGTCTGATCAGGTTGCTAAGACGTCATAGGGCCCTTCCCTCGGTCTTTCTCGATAAGCAATTCCAAAGTTAACATGAATTAGTGGAAAAAAATTACATTCTACCCATTTTATTTTGATAATATCGGTTTCAGTAAGCACTCCGTAAATATCAATCAGGGCCTGATTCCTACTCCCACCTGCAAATAGGGATTGGACATGTATTGAGACATGCTGACTGCTCCTAACTCATAGCTTCCAAGTGGAATTTCTACTCCTCCGTATACCGAAGCCACTAAGGCAACCTTAGATCTTTTGGCAAGGGGGAAAACCCTACTTAAATAAATTTCAGGTTTAGCCATCATTCCACCATTTCGCAATTCACCATCATAGTCCGGAAGATCAATTAAATCAGGAAAATCCAGCTTTCGCTTATGGATCAAGCTGTACCGTACATTACCATAGCCCAAGCCGCCCAACGCGCCCACTTCCCAATTATAAATATCGATCAGTTTGGCACCCAAGTTCCCATATATCCTTAAGCTGCTAAGGCTTTGGTCATAATCTTGATTTGCCTCACCAGACATATTTAGATTATATAAATCTATTCCGTACAGAAACCCTCTGTTTTCCCCTAAAAGCTTTAAACCTAAGTTTTTGGGAATTCCTTTTAGGGGTTTGTAGCCATTATTCTTAAGGTGAGCATTAAGGTCATTTGGCTTGGTAAAGTGCGCACCATAAATTAAGTGTATGCCTAAAGATGCATCCCGGTAGAAATAATTTTTCTCAGGAAGGCTGATGCCAGCACCCAACCGGACAAAAGCACCGCTTTGCAAATTGTCAAATGTCAATCCATTTAAGTTCCAGGAATCTTCGAAGGGATTAAAAGAATAGCCAACTTTGGCGATCATGCTAATGACTTCTTCACTGGGTAAAATATTGAGGTCATAGCCCAGTTCAAAACCAATTTCCGTCAAAAAACCACCCATAAACTGACTGCCCTTGTTGATGTCATTCCTTCTCAGGATAAATCCATGAGCGGGATCGGCCAAAAACTGGTCCAGGTTTTCCCCTTCCCGCTCTTCAAGCATTTCCACATTCAAATAGCCCATGCCGATAGACATGTAATGAATCAGGTGAAATTTCCCTTCTTCGGTAAAGCTATAGCCGAAATTGATAAAAGCCCTAGTCGTACGGTAATCCAACGCATAATCGTAAAATGGCGTCTCCACACCGTTATTTTGATAGAGCTCGGCTCCAATGATAAAGTCGTTAAACCGTGTTTGATAACTAAGGCCATAGGAATTATAACTGTTTGGCATGGGGGGCTGACCATGATTTTCCAAGAGCTTATTCAATCCCTGCAGATTGGCTCCAGAGGTACCATAGTAAACATTGAAGCTGGTCCGCTGATACCCTCTGGTCTCTTGTGCAAAAGCTTCTCCACCGAAGCACACCAAAATAAAAATTACAACAATTGTCCTCATCAGGTGAAATTTCAGCTCAAAAATAAAATTTATATGTTAAAAGGCGATAACTTTTATCAGGTTTATAAGTCATCTGCCATAGGTACATAATAAACATTTTGATCTCATTTTGCTGGATTTTCGGTAAAGATTTAATCTATGGCCCATCCCAGATCGACCCAGCTGTCCAAATTTGACAAATCTCAGCTAAAACGCTATTAACAAGATATCACTTTCAGCCCACATGGCCGTAGGAGATATCGATCCCAAAAGACTACTTTTATGGGATTTTATAGTATATTAACTGCCCTGTTTTAGTTATCTACTCTTTAACAAACAAATGAACAACAGTATGATTACAACAACCACCCCTTCAGTGGAAGGACATGAAATCAAAACATATTTTGGAATTGTTTCTGGAGAAACGATCATAGGAGCGAATGTTTTCAGGGACTTTTTTGCCAGTATCACAGATATCGTCGGTGGCCGCTCAGGCACCTATGAAAAAGTACTGAAAGAAGCCAAGTCAACTTCTCTGATGGAAATGGAAATGCAAGCAAAAGCGATGGGAGGAAATGCTGTAGTCGGTGTGGACCTGGACTATGAAACCATCCGCGATGGCATGTTGATGGTTACAGCGAGTGGAACCGCCGTATTGGTAGAACCCAAGCAATGATAAATGATGTAACGTTTCTGTAGAAAGAGATGTATTCCTTCATCCGTGCTCTGTAATCATATGACCAGGGCACGGATAATTTATTCATGTGTGAGTTTCCCTTCTAAAATTTGATGGATTTTTTCCTTGGTGCTTTTTTTGATCACCTCATTGTTAATGACCACCATGGGACCCGTTTTGCAAAAATCCATACATTTGGTTTTGACAATTTTATATTTCCCTTTGTGCGTATCCAGTTTGGTAAGATCTTGGACATCCTTGAGCAAACCTTTACAGCCATTTTTTTTACAATCCGAACCGGCACACACAAATATGAATTTCCTGAACTTTCCCATGTATCGCTAAAGGTTTGACACCATTTGTAACAACAAACCGCACAAATACGCTCCATACGTCCCTACTGCATAACCAAACACGGCCAATAAAACCCCCACAGGTGCCAATGAAGGATTGAAGGCTGATGCTACAATCGGGGCAGAGGCTGCGCCTCCTACATTGGCCTGTGAACCGACAGCAACATAGAAAAAAGGAGCTTTGATAAGATAGGCCACTATTAGCATAATCGTTATGTGAAAGAGCATCCATATGGCACCGACCAAGAATAAAGTGGGATTGTCCATTATGGCAAACAAATCCATCTGCATGCCTACCGTGGCAATGAGCACATAAAGCAATACACTTCCCAATCTGCTCGCCCCCACTCCTTCGAGGTTTCTGGCTTTGGTAAAGGAAAGGATCAATCCTCCGGTGGTGGCGATGATCACGATCCAGAAAAAAGGAGAATCCAAGGAATATTTTTCCAATGAAGGGTAATTGGTCCCTATCCACGGCGCAATAAAATCAGCTATCCAATGGGCCAAGCCGGTAATGCCGAACCCTACTCCCAGAATCATTAATGTGTCGGCCATACTTGGAATCTTCATGATGCTTCCGCGATAGGCTTCCACTTTTTTCTGCAGGGCATCAATAGCCGAACTATCCGCTTTGAACAGCTTATCGATACGGCCGGGATTGGCTGCCCAATACAGTAAAAAAGCCAACCACAAGTTGGCCATGACCACATCCACCGCAATGACCTGACTAAAAAGCTCCCCACTGGGCTCAAATGTCCGCAGCATGGCGGTTTGATTGGCCCCTCCACCAATCCAGCTACCTGCAATGGTAGACAATCCTCTCCACACTTCATCTGGACCGACGCCCCCCACTACACTTGGATCAAAAATCGAAACCACCAACAAGGCTAAAGGACCACCTAAAATGATCCCTAAGGTCCCCGCCAAAAACATGGTGAGTGCTTTTGGACCTAATTTAATAATGGCCTTAAAATCTATACTTAGGGTCAGTAAGACCAACGAAGCCGGCAACAAATACCGAGAAGCAATCCTATACAATGCCGAGGTCTCTCCCGAAATAACGCCCAAGGTATTCAAAATAGAAGGCAGGAAATAACATAACAGCACCGTAGGAACCACCCTGTAGAACTTTTGCCAAAAGGGATTTTTGCTGGCTGCCGTACCAAATACAATGGCTAGAATGCTGACGAGGATACCTAAGACAACGGCATCATTAGTGATCAAAGGAGTGCTTTCCTGCATGGAATGTTTAAATTCTTTAAAACAAATAAGTAGTACAAAAGAAACAAAACCTTGGATAAAAAAAAATATAGGTATCCTTAACTTTACCCTCCGCCCAGCTAAACGAAAGATCCGTCAAAACCCTAATTGGTCTCAGATACACCTAGACAGCCCGGATTATTTCCTCCTTATACAGGAATGCGATGAGTTGGATAGGTTCATTAAGTCAAAACCAAATTGAAATTTTCGGAAAGTACAAGGCTGTAGATACCCAAAAAATCAGTAAACCAGGTCGCGTGTTCTAGGTCAAACGGCACCAGCCCATGCACTATGGTGAAGAATTAAACCTTGGGGTGTCTTTCATTTACTTCTCCCAAATCAGCAGCAGCTCACTTAAAATCATGGCCGTAGCCCCCCAAACCATTTCAGCATCAATATCAAAATAAGGTGCTTGTATCTCTATATTATTTCGAGCCTTTATGGTGGTTTTCTTACGAATGTTATGATCCATGAGAATGTTAAAATCACAATGGATAATCCTGGAAACCTCCCTTGGGTCAGGAACGAATGTGGGAGCCTGCTCCGTAAACCCCACATATGGAGTGACCAAAAAGTTACTTGGCGGAATAAACAGCTGTGAGAGCTTTCCGATCACCTGTACGTCCTTGGCCGGAACCCCTATCTCTTCTTCCGTTTCTCGAAGCGCAGTTTCTTGAAGATTGGCATCTTCCTGTTCTTTTTTACCACCAGGGAGTGAAACCTGACCACCATGGGCACCATCATACTCCGGTCTTTTGATAAAGGGTACCCAACAACCTTTCCCCTTCGGATATAATAAAATCAAGACCGCTCCTTCCCTGGCATGGCTCAAGTCGTGTTGGGCAAACCTTGCATTATCGATAGGTTGAGGCGCCATTTTCACCTGACCAGCCTTACCGGGCAATGGTCTTTTGATGTTATCTTCTAGCTTCTGAATTACTCGTTCCAATTTCATCACCTTAAAACTATCCAAGATTTTATTATGGCACAAGCACTTGTACTGGTTCAAGCCAAAAAGTTGGGGCCAAGATCCTGCCAAAGCTTGGGCATAGTGCATGGGAATTATGCTAGCTGCACATCCCGCTCATTTGGGATCAAGTAATATTTCTGGGATATGAATGTGACATGTTCTTTTGAAAGAAAATTTAACACCATTAAAACAATGGTTTTCTGCTATCCGTACGAATGGGTTTTAGCGGGAATTTATGGGGAATAGTTAGGCCCATGCCGCTAAAACGGGAAACGTTGGATGGGTAAATTTACCATGGGCTTCACCCATGGCTATGGATGTGTCGCCACTATTGGGGCTAACTTTCGAGGGTACATCATACACCATACCACGGATCAAGCAATATTTCTGAGGGCAACTCTATTTAAAAGGATGCTATATCATCTATGAACTGGATGAATCCAAGCGTTGAAGAGAAGTCCTCTTCATAACCAAAGGCATGAACATCGTAAACTTTTAAAGTCATGTAAGCCGCGGATAAAAGATATGAACATGGGTTTGCCATTTTTTAAGCATTCTATCTGTGTTTATCAGCCTTCATCCGTGGCCAAATAGAACCAAAGGTGGCGCAGAACATATTTACCCATCGAAATAGGCTATCCCCCCAACTCTTCGGCTTGATCCATGACACCTCGTCCTGAGGAACATAAAAAAAGGTCTGCACATGGTACAGACCTTTTTTTTACTATCAAACCTATTAAACCTATTGTTGAATTATTCAAAAATTTGAATAATGTAACGGAAAGGTAAAAAATAATTCCCAATAAGCAAACAAACGATTGCATTAGCCTTTAGACTAGTTTTTAGTTCGCCATCTGTACCGATAAACAAAAACAAAATTTACCTATTAAGTTAATGTTAATTAACCATAAATTATATGGTTGTAATCAAAAATACTTCATGGAATACTGGCTATGGGATTTGAAAAAATCCCCCTTAAATTCTACTCATATATTGTGCAATCTGCTGTATATGACTATACTTTTATTTATATTCGAAATTAAGTTTTGATTCCAACCACCACCATTCATGAGTACAGCTACCCAACCGCTCGTTGTCCAAAAAATCATAGATGCTTACCATAAATACATTACTTCCTTTCATGAACATACTAAACGAGCCCCCATTTACTTTAGGGAAAGAGATTGGGACGGGGTCCAGTTAAACCACCGCCAACGCCTGCGACTCTACAAAGACTGTGTCAATGAAGTAGTGGCTTCGTGTAAAGAAAGCTACGGAGAATACCTAAAGGACAGGCAATTTTGGATAGACGTAAAAACAGCATTTTCGAAAGCGATCAACACCCGAAAAGATAAAGAACTTGCCGAATCCTTTTATAACTCGGTCATAAGAAAAGCTGTATCAGACCTTTCCATAGATGAGGAATTGATGTATGTTTTGGAAGGATATGACTCCTGTGAAATCCATTCCCAAGAACCGCTTTTCCATAATTATCCTTCTCATTGGGGGGTACAGAAAATCATTAGAAAGATTTTGGAGGATTTTGATTTCCAAGCCCCTTACTATCAACGCGAAAAGGATGTCCAGTATTTGGTAAGAAGTATCCGAGAAGTGATTTTGACCCGCTATAAGGTAGATGAAAACACGACCACTCAAGTCCTAAAACAAGTCTTTTATCGCAATAAGGCTGCTTATTTAATTGGCAGGACATTTTTGGGAGGCAAATGGATGCCGTTCATTATCCCATTTCTAAATGGCCCAAAAGGGATTTATGTGGACACGCTGATCTTCGATCCGAACTTAATGAGTGCCATTTTCAGCTACACCCGATCTTATTTTATGGTGGAAACCGAAATCCCGTCTCAAATTGTCGCCTTTCTCAATTCTGTGATCAGGCATAAAAAAGTCTATGAGCTTTATAATGCGATTGGGTTTAACAAGCATGGTAAAACTGAATTTTACCGGGACTTTTTGAACCACCTCAACACCAGTAATGATCAATTTACGGTAGCACCAGGAATCAAAGGCATGGTAATGACCGTATTTACCTTGCCCTCTTATAACATTGTCTTTAAGGTAATCAAAGACCACTTTGACCCACCAAAAAACATGACCCGTCAAGAAGTAAAAGATAAATACCGCTTGGTATCGCTCCATGACCGGGTAGGAAGAATGGCCGATACCCACGAATTTGAATATTTTCAGATTCCAATGGACCGGGTTCATCCTGATTTATTGAAAGAATTAAAAAATACCGTAAACTCCTTGATTAAGATCGATGGGGACACCTTGTTTATCAAACATTTGTATACGGAAAGGAGATTGACGCCGCTTAATATGTATTTGGAGGATTGTACGCTTGAAGACGCCAAAATTGCGGTTGAAGAATATGGAAACGCCATTTTGCAATTGGCAAAGGCCAATATCTTTCCTGGTGATATGATGACCAAGAACTTTGGCGTAACCCGACAAAAAAGGGTAATTTTTTATGACTATGACGAAATTGAATTCTTGACAAAGATGAATTTCCGAATCAAACCAAAACCCGTGACATTTGATCAAATCTACGCCTCACGCCCATGGTATGAAATCGCCAAAAATGATGTTTTCCCTGAAGATTTCAAGCGGTTTATGATTGGCCGCTCAGATATAAAGCCTCATTTTTTCGAATTTCATAAATTGCTGTTTGATCCGGAGCACTGGCAGAAAATCCAAGGCCGCATCGAACACGGGGAATTGATCCACGCATTTCCCTATCCGGAGTACATGCGCTTCCGGCCAGAGGAAGAAGTATAATTAATCTACTAATGCCGTTTATTACTACTATCATATCCATCGAAATCCTGGATTGGATAAAATGAATAGTTTTAAGCGTGCTGATACAGCTGTAATGACTTTTTGCGCTAACGGGATGGAACACCCAATACGTAAATAAAAATTTTTTGAAACAATTGGCATTTTTAAGGGTTATTAATTTTGATATAACCTTGTAATTCATTAATATTCAGTTAGTACAATAATGATATAAAGAAAATTATTATTCTTAATATCGTCATTTACCAAGCATCATTTTTTGACAAAAACACGGAACCAGAAACTTAAATTGTTTGACTTAATTATGGTTTAAAATTGATATTAAAATTGTCGGAACATGAAAACAGCAAATCTATGCATCGCCTTAACATTGTTTCTGTTGACCTCTTGTTTTTCATCCAAGGATTTTGTCGCCGAATATGATTATGATTATCGCGGAAACTTCAAGAAATACAAGACCTTCGCTTTTATGGAGGATACAGGGACAGATTCGATCAAACACATCCCTATCATAAACAAGACCATTGTCTCACGCTTAAACTCCCAAGGCTTTAGCCAACAAATAGAACAACCAGATATCCTGATTTATTATAAACTGTTCATCAACCAGATTCGATACCGAGGGTACATCCAACCCGATTTCGACAATTGGCTTTCTGCCAGGGGGTTGGAGATCTTGAAGGAAGAGAAATTGCGGGAAGAAAAGGAAAAAGTGCTTGAGGACGAAGAAGAAGACGAGGAAGACCGAAAAAAGGGGGAAGATTATGAAAATATAAAGTACTATGAAAATGAAGGAATGCTGATCATCTATGTCATTGATTACAAAAAAAACAAAACCATCTGGCAAGGATATACCGCCGCAAATTTTGACGTAAACTCCCCTAGTATTAATCTTGATTTAACAAGAGCCACTTATAAAGTGATGAATCAATTTAGGTTGGTTACCAACAATTATAGTTATTATTGATCGTCAGGAATACCATGCTGAGCTTGTGATTGGTTCTGGATCAGGCCATGTTGCTAGAGGCGTTAAATGTTTTATTTATAAATAAAATGGTTTGTTACGAAGACGCTAAGGCACCAAACAATTATTAAATTTCTTTGTGACATTGGGGCTTTGTGACTTTTTTTTATCACGAAGCAAACGGGCAGTTACCAACTATTTCGCTTGATTCTTAGTCATCCATTTTTTTATTTCTATCACCTATGTTTAGCTCCATAGGGGCGACACATCCATAGTCATGTGTTTCCCCCCATGGCAAATTAACCCATTAACATGGCCCGTTATAGCCACACTGCCCTCCCTACTAACCATAAATTCCAGCAAAATCCCATTCAGTGTCCATGGTGGAAACCATCAATTATCGGTGTAAAGTATTCTTTCACAAAAACGTGTTAACATTCATCCCTTGGAAAAATGGCTTGATCCCATTGATCATCAAAACGGGGTTTACTGAAGTGTTGAGCTAGGCTTTCAGCCTGAAAGGAAGAAATTATGGTCACTGCACCCCAAGGCCTTGCCTTGGGCTAGCGTGATAGAAGACTTTCAGCCTTCGGTTCCAGCATAGAATTTGGGTATAAGTATCTGCTTGAGGCCTCAATGCTATTATGTTACTATATTTATTAGATGCTAGACCAAGGGCCCTCCTACTGAGGCCAGGGAGTCGAGGCCCTTCTAATATTAGCACCAGCCAACATCCTCCCCCAACATCGTAGCGTGATCCCGGATCTAGCTGAAATTATAAGATAAAAAATCATTATCCACTCCTCAGCTTTACCAAGCACTATTTTGCCAAGCTTAAACCGCAAGATTTAGGTATTTGAATTCATAAAAAGGGACTTTAAACCATAGATTTGCCAGCACTTTTATATTGCCAAAAAAAATGCTTATTTACTATATTATTCAATCAGATACCGATCAGGTTTGACCAGATATAAATGACTTTTAAAGTAGCTTTAAATCGTTTACCCACACCCATAAAAAGATCCTGTAAACATTGGCTAACAATGATGCAGCACTCCACTGGATGTCAAGCAGCATTACTATATTTGGCAGAAGATAAACATGTAGAAATGGTATTGTCCCACGGCATACATGAAGAACCCTTGGAAACCATTTCGGCATCTTTACATACTTACATATCGGATGCGACTGCGGGGACATATGAGATTTCTGTAGGCATTTTAAATGAAGGATTTACTGAAACCAAGTATAGGCTAATTGCCAACATAAAGGGCGAAAATGTCATGCCTATCGGTTACGTGGTACTGATATTTAAAGCCAGCATATCCTTGACATCAGCCATAAAGGAAGCGTTATCTATTATCACCAACGCTCTCTTTCATGAATTAACTCAGTATGAAGTCAATAAGGATGTGGAATTACCACGTCAGAGCTTAAGGGAGATTTACCACAAGACCAATGAAGTGGCCCGAGTTGGCGGTTGGGAGCTAGACTGTGAGACCAACACGATATTTTGGACAGATATTACACGTGAAATTCATGAAGTAGAAAGTGATTTTGTTCCCACGTTAAAAAGCGCTTTAACCTTTTATGATATTGACGATTCAAAAGCACTGATCACAAAGGCAGTATCGAAGGCACGCAGGGAAAACAAACCCTACGACTTGGAACTCAGGTTAAAAACAGCAAAGGGAAATATTATATGGATAAGGACCATTGGTGAACCTGAGTTTAAAAACAGCGTTTGTGTTCGGATTTTTGGCACCATACAAGATACCACAAAAGCCAAAGAAGCTGAGGAAAATGTCATTCAATCAAAAAAATTATTGGAGAACGTCCTAAATACTTCTACGGAAGTGTCCATCATAGCCACCGACGCTAAAGGGATCGTCCGGTTATTCAGCAAAGGAGCTGAAAGGATGTTGGGTTATGCTGCAGAAGAGGTAGTCGATAAATGTACACCTGATATTTTCCATGATAAAGAGGAGATCCAACAAAGCGTCCATCGTTTAAAGGAAGAGTATGGCCAAGAAATAGACCCCTTGCGAGCTTTTATATATGAGTCTATTCTTAAAGGTTCTGATTCAAAAGAATGGACATACATCCGAAAAGATAAGCGTCGGATTACGGTAAAATTAACCATGAGTCCTATGCGGGATGATAATGGAGAAATCAATGGATACTTGGGCGTAGCTACCGATATTACGGATGAAAAGAAAGCGACCCAAAACCTCCTAATCGAAAGAGCAAGGCTACATTCATTTGTCAAGCATGTGCCTGCAGCTGTGGCGATGTTGGACAATGAATTAAAGTTTATTGCTTATAGCGACAAATGGATAGAAATGTATGGGCTCGAAAAGGAGGACTTAATCGGAAAATCCCACTATGAAATATTCACCAATATCTCTGAAGAATGGCAGGAAGTCCATCGGCGTGGTTTAGGTGGAGAAGTCATCAAGTGTGAAGAAGATGTATGGCGGCCAGAAGGATGGTCACATGATCAATATGTGAGGTGGGAAATCAGGCCTTGGTACCGCTCAAAAGAGAAAATCGGTGGTATTCTTATGCTTACCGAAGACATAACGGAAGCCTATTTCCAAAAAAATGACCTACAGCAATCAATGCGACATGCTGAACAAGCCAATAGGGCCAAATCGGAGTTTTTGGCCAATATGAGTCATGAAATACGCACACCACTCAATGGAATTATTGGCTTTAGCGACTTGGTTTTAAAAACAGAGCTGAACGATCGGCAAGAACAATATCTCTCGATTGTTAATCAATCGGCCAATTCCCTCCTCAATATCATCAATGACATCTTGGACTTTTCCAAAATCGAGGCGGGTAAGCTGGACCTTGACATCGAGCGCTACGATTTATATGAGCTGGTAGAACAGGCCAGTGACATTATCACATATGTTATCCACCAAAAAGGCTTGGAAATGTTACTTAATATTTCTCCAAATATTCCAAGGTTTGCCTGGATAGATAGTGTTAGACTCAAACAAGTGCTGGTTAATCTATTAGGAAATGCTTCTAAATTTACCGATAAAGGAGAAATTGAGCTCAAACTAACACCTCTTTCGAACTCCAATAAAAATGGAGAAATGGATATTCGTTTTTCCGTACGAGATACTGGAATTGGCATAAAATCAGAAAAACAAGACAAGATATTTGAGGCTTTTTCCCAAGAAGATGTAAGTACGACCAAGAAATATGGAGGAACCGGACTGGGCCTTACTATTTCCAACCGTTTGCTACAACTGATGGGAAGTAAGCTCCAATTAACCAGCACCCCTAATAGAGGAAGTACGTTCTATTTTGACTTGAGAATAAAATGTGAGGATGGCCAAGCTATCCCCCTAGAAGGAGAACCTAACTTGCACAAAATCTTAATCGTAGATGATAATGCAAACAATCGTATGATCATAGAACGAATGCTGGCGCTTAAGGGGATTCAGACAGTTCAGGCAAAAAATGGTTACGAAGCTATTCAGCGATTGGTAGACGGAGAAGAATATGATGTAATCCTAATGGATTTTCAAATGCCCTACCTTAACGGTATCGATACGGCCCGAAAAATACGTGCCAATTTCAAGGAGCAGCCTATCATATTTCTCCACAGTTCTTCAGAAGATAAAACCATCAGTCTAGCATCAAAGGAACTAAGCATTCCACACCGGTTAATCAAGCCAATAAAAATGCAAGACATGTATGACGCTCTTCTCAAAATAAAGCATAACAATCGTAAGGGGAAGGAACCTAAAGAAAAAAGACTTTACGCCCCCCCTTTGCTGACTGAAAAAAGCTCCATTCTCTTCGTGGAAGATAATGCGATCAATATGCTGTTGGGAAAAACGGTCATTCACAACATTTCTCCTAAAACTACAGTATTAGAGGCTAGCAATGGAAAACAAGCACTCGAACTACTTAAAGTAAATTTACCGGACATGATATTTATGGATGTGCAAATGCCTGAAATGAATGGATATGAGGCCACAAAAATAATCAGGAAGGAATATAAAAATAAAAACCTGCTAATCTTCGCACTTACAGCAGGCAACCTAAAAGGAGAAAAAGAAAAATGCATGGAAGCTGGTATGGATGATTTTATAGCCAAGCCATTTGTGGAAGAAGATCTTATTCGCCTTTTGGAAAAATGGAGTAAATCCATTGATAAGCATAAAAATGCCCCCTCTATACCCTCTGAAAACCTTAATCCATTTAATATTCGAAAGCTACAACTAGTCATGGACTTTAAGGACCTAGAAGACCCAATATTCAAACAGTTAATTAATATTAGCAAAAAAGAACTAACTAAAACTAAAGATTCATTAGAATTGCTTCCTGCAATTGACAATCCGGATCTTTCTAAAATAGCCCATAAACTTTATAGCTCTGCCACTTCTTTATGTATGGAAAAACTTGCTAGTCTTGCCTCCAAGCTAGAGAACGCATCACTTTCTATGGAAAAACATTCATTAATCAGCAGCTTAACTGATGAAATCCTGCTAGAAATCACTGAACGATTGGCTGACCTAAATTTATATTCAGGAGATTAGCTTTGAACACATCATCTTCATCTATATTTTTAATCTTTAAACTAAAAAAATATACTCCATTGAGGGAAAACTGACCCAAATCATCTAACAACCTTCCACATACAATTAAATCTATCCAAAGCTGTAAATCTTATGAAGTATTTCAGTATTCTAATAGTTGTGGTCTTCACCATGGCTGGCTGCCAAACAGGACCAAACTCGAGGCTCACCATTGCCACAGCTGCCAATATGCAATATGCCATGAAAGCTTTGAAAAAAGGTTTTGAGGCTTCATCTGGCGTGCCATGTCATATGGTGGTGAGCAGCTCGGGAAAACTAACCGCGCAGGTAAAAGAAGGTGCGCCATATGACGTTTTTGTTGCAGCCAATCTAAAATATCCGAATGCTGTATACGAAGCAGGCTTAGCCCATTTTCCCGCCAAAGTATATGCTTTAGGAGCTTTGGTGTTGTGGTCGATGGACGAAGGCATTACCCCTTCCTTGGAGGCCCTTACTGATCCCAACATTCACCATATTGCTATTGCCAATCCCAAAACGGCCCCCTATGGGTTGGCAGCTGAAGAAACACTGAAAGCCCATGGTCTTTTCCCAATTTTAAGCAATAAATTGGTGTTTGGTGAAAGCATCTCCCAAACCAACCAATATATTGTATCAAAATCAGCAGAAATTGGCTTTACTTCGCTTTCAGTGGTCAAATCCCCTGCCCTGTCAGGAAAAGGTAAATGGACCTTGCTGGACGAAAAGGACTATAGCCCTATCGAACAAGGGGTTGTAGTCATTGACCGGAAAGCAGACCAAAAACCCGAGGCAATGCTGTTTTATGAATATTTATTTTCAAAGGAAGCCCAACGGATTTTGGAGGATTATGGCTACAAGATACCTGCTGGTTCGTAATACTTCCTCTGGCTTTCTTTGTAAATTGCTACTGATCTCTATGAACAAGTTCACCGGACATATCAAGGACATTAACAGCAGCGATCAAATGTCCCTCGTTACCATACAGCTTCAGGGCGACGTGGCTATCCAATCGTTGGTTATCGACACGCCTACTACTGCCCCATACCTCCAAAAAGGTTCCCCTATTGAAGTCCTTTTCAAAGAAACCGAAGTGCTTATAGGAACTTCTGTCCCTAAGAATTGGAGCATTGAAAACAATATTGCCGGCCATATAGTAGCGATCAAACCAGGAAAATTATTGAGTAGATTGCGGATTGAAACTGCATCCGGTGTACTCGTGGCGTTAATCAGCACCGAATCGTTAACATCACTGGCATTGGCCCTTGATATGGCTGTCGTTGCCGCAATAAAAACCAATGAAGTCATGCTATCTCCCTTATGAATTGGTTTCCCATCATATTGACCTTAAAACTGGCCTTGGTGACGACCGTGATCCTGTTCATTGTAGCACTGCCATTGGCCTATTGGCTATCGGAAACCCGGATAAAGGTCAAACCTGTCGTGGAAGCGCTGGTCAGTATGCCTTTGGTGTTGCCTCCAACGGTATTGGGGTTTTATTTGCTGGTGGCATTTAGCCCCCAAAATGCTTTTGGACACTGGCTAGAAAAAGTGTTGGACATCAAGCTGGTATTTACCTTTTCCGGTATTGTGCTAGCCTCGTGCCTTTATAGTTTGCCCTTCATGGTTCAGCCGTTGCAATCGGGCTTGGCCAGTATTCCTACCAGTATCAAAGAAGCATCACTTCTCATGGGTAAAAGTAAGTGGACCATCCTTCGGAAAGTACTGCTGCCTAATATAAAGCCCTCTGTTCTGACAGCTTGTGTGCTCACTTTTGCGCATACCATGGGGGAATTTGGTGTAGTGCTCATGATTGGGGGCAATATTCCCGAAAAGACCAAAGTGGCCTCCATTGCCGTTTATGACGAAGTGGAAAGTTTAAATTATGCAGCTGCAAACCAATATGCTATCATTTTAGTGTTACTTTCTTTTATCACCCTGCTCTGCGTATATTTTTACAATGGAAGCTATTTTAAAACATTCACCAAATGATCAATATAGACCTCCAAAAATCTTTAAAGGCCAATGGCCCTGCCATGGATCTGGACATCAAGCTGACCATCTCTCAAGGGGAATTCATCACCCTTTTTGGTCCGTCAGGTTCTGGCAAGACGTCTACTTTGCGGATGATCAGTGGGCTATTGACGCCGGATAAAGGACACCTTTCGGTAAATGGTGAGCAATGGTTTGATGCTTCCTTCGGCAAAAATGTGTCTCCCGGAAGGCGAAAACTGGGTTATTTGTTTCAGGATTATTCACTTTTTCCGAACATGACTGTAAAGGAAAACATTGCTTTTGCCCTAAAAAATGCAAAGGATAAAGCTTATTTGATGGAATTGCTGGAAAGTATGGGGCTTTTGCACCTTCAGGACACCCTGCCAAAACACTTATCCGGTGGACAGCAACAACGCGTGGCCTTGGCCAGGGCGCTGGCCCTCAAACCGGATATTTTATTGTTGGATGAACCCTTATCAGCATTAGACCCCTCCATGAGGGAAAAGCTTCAGGAATACATCCTTGCCATTCATCGAAAATACGCGCTAACCACCATTTTGGTCAGCCATGATGCCGGGGAAATCATCAAATTATCGGATCGAATAATTGAACTCGATCATGGTAAAGTTTTGCGGCAATGCACCCCAAAAGAATTTTTCGGGACAGGACTTACCAGTGCCAAATTCCAATTTCAGGGAGAAATCATGGACATACTTGAAGATGACGTGGTCCATATTGTTCATGTAAAAACAGGAAACGATCTTGTAAAGGTGGTGTGTGATATGGATGAGACCAAGGAGTTAGGTGTAGGTGATAAAGTCTTGGTAGGCTCTAAGGCCTTTAACCCATTGATAAAAAAATTATAACCTAAAAGGTGAAAGAACAAGACTATTCTTCTTTCTTTACTTTTGGCATAGCGGCTTTTTTTAACTTTTCGTACGTAAACGGCCTGGACAAAATAGATATATCACTTCCATCCGGTAAATTATTCACAATATTACTGTTAAACTCCGTATCCGTAATTAGAATAGTAGGAATGCCAGTTGAGTTATAACCACCATATATTTCCATAAACTCCTCATAGGGAATTTCTTCATCCACCATATCCACGACCAAATCCAATTTTTCCTTCGCGTCATTTTCTTGACCCTTTTCCGGATTGGATGACACCACATCAAATCCCATCATCGACAATAATTCACGTATATTGTCTGTCAAAGGCCGATATCCTTTCTTTATTAATGCTTTGTACAACATATTAAAAATCGTTGGCGTATAAGAAAACAATTATCTGAGAAAACTTAAATTTGTGGTTATAGTTTATGCCACGTGAACTTAGGTCAATTTCACTACTTTTCCTAAAATAAGCAACTTTATGTCATTAAAAGCACAATTTGGCGCATCATTACGCAAAAAGGACTTGGAAAAATTTAAAATATCGAGCGCTTGGAAAGGTAAAAAGTTCCATAACCTCTCTCCCACCCTTATGGGTTTTAGTTTAGGAAACCTCCCTGAAGTACTCAAAGACAACTTCTCCAACAGAAAGTCCAGAATGCCTCAAGCGCCGTTGCCCATTAAAAATTTTAACCGTACCAAGTTTAAGAAAGACGACCACTCCCTAAAACTGGTGTGGTATGGCCATGCCGTTTTGCTGCTACAGCTATCAGGAAAAAACATCTTGATAGATCCAATGTTTGGCGATGATGCTTCTCCTATTGCCCCCATCAAAACGAAACGTTTCAGCGAAGATACGATCGAGATTATCGATACCCTACCTGAAATCGATGCGATATTGATCACCCATGACCATTACGATCACTTGGACTTATCCAGCATCAAAAAACTTATTCCACGGGTGAAAAATTGGATCGTAGCACTGGGAGTATCCAGGCATTTGGTAAAATGGGGTTTGAATGAGGAATTGATCACTGAACTAGACTGGTGGGATCAGGTGACACTTGGCCCCATCAACATTACCTACACGCCCAGTCGGCATTTTTCCGGCAGGGGGGCATTTGACCGGGCCCAATCGCTTTGGGGTGGTTTTATTTTCAAAACTGCAGATTATTCCGTTTATCACAGTGGTGATGGCGGGTATGACACCCATTTCAAAACCATAGGTGAAAAATACGGTCCCTTTGACCTGATGTTCGTCGAATGTGGCCAATACTACAAGCACTGGCCACAAATCCATATGTTTCCAGAAGAAAGCGTCCAAGCGGCCATAGATGCCAACACCCAAATAGCCGTCCCGATTCACTGGGGTGGATTTGCCTTGGCCCCTCATGACTGGAAAGAACCTGTAGAGCGTTTTGCTAAAGCGGCCGGTGAAAAAGGTTTGCAGATCTTTACGCCGCAGCTCGGAGAAATTTACACGTTAGAAGAAAAACTGAAGGCCAATAATTGGTGGGAAAATTATGTTTAAGCGCCTGCTCCTGTAATATTTTTTTTGCCTTGGTAAGGGTAATTTACTTTTCGCGTGTCTTACCTATATAATAGGGATAAAACGATTAAATTTAGCTAAACTTTTAATCTTGAACAGGTGGAATATTCTATTGAGAATACCATTAACGCACCAATTGACGAGCAATTGTTTGAATCGACCTTCAAAAGTCATTTTCAAGCGTTGTATGCGTATGCATGCATGCTCGTCAAAGATGAAGACGAGGCAGAGGAAATCGTCCAAACGGTATTCCTGAAAATATGGGAAAAAAGAGATTCCATCACCATTGCTTCTTCACTCAAAGCCTATCTCTACCAGATGGTTTACCGGAATAGCATGAATTACCTTAGGCATCAGAAAGTGAAACAAAAACACCATGATATTACCCTGCACCAAGCCAATGATGCTGGCCCACAAATGGACGAAGGGCATGATCATGAGCTTATGGATGCGCTAAAAAATGCCCTTCAGGAGTTACCCGAAAAATGCAGAAAAGTGTTTCTGCTGAGCAGGTATGAATCCCTGAAATATCAGGAAATCGCTGATCGACTGGGCATATCCGTAAAAACGGTCGAAACCCATATGGGCAAAGCATTGAAACACCTCAGGATAGCACTGGCGGACTTCCTCCCTATCCTACTCATCCTGTTTACCAATAGTTGATCTTATGGACGAAAGTAAATTAATAAAATACATCATTGAAGAAACTGATCAATATGAGCATCAGGAAATCCAGCAGTGGATACAAGCCCATCCGGATCACCGGAAACAATATGAGCGTATCCACTATATCTGGGAAAAGAGCCAACATGTCCGTCCCAACAGGTGTATCAGTACGGATGAGGCTTGGGATTCCTTTCAAAAGAGAATAGCCCATCAGCCAAAGGAAGTTACATTGGTGCCATGGTATAAGGTGGCCGCAATAGCCAGTATTTTCCTGGTGGCTGCCTTTGCCTATGTTCGTTTCTTGGAGCCCGATAATTTTCTGCTTTCCAATTTACACTTAGCTGCCGATCAAAAACCGGTCACGGATACGCTTTTTGATGGCAGTATCATCACTTTAAACAAATCAAGTCAGTTGTCTTTTAATCAATCTGTTATAAAAGGATCCAGAAATGCAGAATTAATCCAGGGAGAAGCCTTTTTTCAAGTGGCTAGAAATGAAAAGAAACCCTTCCAAGTACAGGTGGGAGAAGCCATGGTTACGGTACTGGGAACCAAGTTCAACATCAAAAAGCAAGATGAGCAGATTGAGGTCATCTTACAATCCGGAAGTGTCCAGGTGAATTATAGAGAGGAAGTACGCATTCTCAAACCAGGTGACCGCTTGCTGATCAATCAGGTGAAAGGACTTTTGACGAGTTCGACGGTGGAGGATAACCTTTACGGTTATTATGTAGGCAATTACTTTGAAGCACACGAGACACCACTCTGGCGGGTAATTGAAGTGTTGAATGAAGCCTATGGGGCAAATATTGTTTTGATGAACGAACGTTTGCGGAATTTGCCATTAACCACTACCTTCAGAAACGATTCACTGGAGAACAATCTTGAAGTACTCAAAGCTACTTTTGGACTCACTGTCATCAGAAAACCTGACCAAATCATCATCAAATAACCTATTTTCATCAATATGGCTTTACCAAAGCTAGTTAAATGTACTTTGATACTTCTATTGGGGCTCCTTGGCAGTATAAATTTACTTTTTGCACAAAGTAATCTGGATAGAAAGATTTCACTAAAGGACGAGAAAGAAATCACCATAGGACAAGCCTTAAAAAAGGTGTCCGATGATCAGGATTTCTTTTTTTCCTATAACAGCAACATCCTTCCTGAGGATAGCCTTGTACAGGTAAATGGTTTCTCGGGAGATGTCCGTGGACTGCTGAACGTGATGCTGGGCGATCGGTATGAATTTATCGAAACATCAGGCTATATCGTCATCCGATATGCTCCCAATCGCTTGTATCTGGAGGAAGGTGATGACGAACAAATAGGTAAAAACTGGATAGTAAAGGGAAGAATAAAGGATCTCAAGAGTGATGAGTTAATTGCTTATGCCAGTGTTTACGAACAAACCATGCTTACCTCATCCATCACGGATAAGAATGGGTATTTTGAATTGAAGCTTAAAGATCCGAATGCCTCCGTGATGATCACGGTGAGCAAGGAAGATTACCGCGATACCACTTTCATGCTCCTTCCCCCTTTTGATATCCAAGCCTCGCCCAAAAAAGGAAAATTCCGCTACTACCCGAATGGTTCGGGAGATGAAAATCTGCAGGACACCTTTCTGGGACGGATGATGATTGGGTTTAGGCAACGTATGCAAGGCATGAACATCGGTAATTTCTTTGCTGAAATGCCGGTTCAGGTCTCCTTGGTGCCTCGTTTGAGCACGCATGGCATGATGAACAGCCAAATCATCAACCACGCGTCTTTTAACATTATCGGAGGGTATACCGCAGGCACCAATGGAATAGAACTTGGTGGGATTTTTAACATCAACCGAAAAGATGCCAATTATCTTCAAGCTGCTGGGATCTTTAACCTCGTTGGAGGAAATATCTCGGGGGTGCAACTTGCCGGTATTTCCAACAGGGTATTGGGATCTGGAGCTGGCCTTCAAGCCGCCGGGCTGTTCAATGTGTCTGGACCTTTTGAAGGGCTTCAATTGGCAGGGATATACAATAAAGCCAAATCTTCCCACGGTTTGCAGATTGGGGGCCTGGGCAATATCAGCAAAGGCCACACCGACAACCAGCTATCAGGGCTATTCAATATTGGGAAAAATGTCAGCGGATTTCAACTCACCTCTTTGTTAAACGTGGCAGATTCCAGTGCCTATCCCATAGGGTTGATCAATATTATCAAAAACGGTGAAAAAAGTTTTACCGTAGGTTTTGATGAACTGAAAAACATGATGTTCACGGTTAGGACTGGAGGAACCTACAGTTATGGAATCCTTGGTTTGGCATACGCCACGGAAGATCGCATGTACAATTGGGCCATTGACGCTGGATTGGGGCTCCATACGGTAAACACACGATGGTTTGACCTCGACACCGAATTCCTTTCCAGAACGTCTTTTGGCCCTCCGGAAACCACTACCAATCTCGGCTCTATAAAACTCCTACCGGCTTTTTCACCGCACAAAAACATTAAGATCATCTGTGGTCCTTCCCTGAACTTTTTATTACGGCAAAATCCAGCCGAAAATGATATCCCTGGATGGGTCATCGAGGACAATTCCAATTCACAACGTGTACAGGCGTGGTACATGGGACTTACTTTTGGGTTACAGTTTGTGATCATTTGATTCTTTAATCAGAAAGCCTCTATGGTTTTAATTGATTTACTGCCACCAAAGCCAATCTACGATCCATCTATAATCTTATAAGCAGCTAAGCGAATTTCTGCAAGTGCAGTTAATAATTTTAAAAAAATTCCTCAAGGCCATCAGGGTAATGTCACGTCTTCGTGTCCTAGATATAAAGCAAATAAAATCATTACTCATGAAAATCTTTAGGATCATCTTTATCAGTGTATTGGTACTGTCTGCACCGTTAGTTTACGCACAGAACGATTCCACCCCCATTTACACGGTCATGTACAACCAAGCACCAGAAGGCTTTAATTATCCCCTAATTGGCTTTGTCAACCAGGCCAATGGAAACCACAAGGGAGCCCAGATAGGATTCATCAACACCAATACCCTAGGGTTTACGGGCGCCCAAATAGGTTTTGTAAACACCATTGGAGACTTCCAGAACGGACTCCAACTAGGATTTGTCAATACCACTGATGGCCCTGTAAATGGCCTGCAAGCAGGCTTCATCAATACGAGTACGGATAGCGTGAACGGCACCCAATTGGGATTCATCAATACGCAAGTACACGCTTCCACGGGACTGCAGGCAGGATTTATCAACACTTCCACAGGCAAGCTTAACGGAGCCCAGGTGGGTTTTGTAAACATCAATCCAAAAGAAGTAACTGGCGCCCAAATCGGTTTTGTCAATTCCACCGGTAAATTGGGAACACTCCAGTTGGGATTTGTCAATTATGCGGATTCCCTAGAAAAAGGTGGCTTTCCGCTAGGGTTTTTGTCGGTCGTACGAAAAGGCGGATATCAAGCAGTAGAAGTGGGATACAATGAGTTGTTCCCCTATAATGTTTCGGTAAAAATAGGAATTCCCGCCTTCTATACCTCCTTCAATGGCGCCTATAACCCAGATTTTAATGATGAATTTGCCGTGGGAGCGGGCTTTGGTAGCCTGATCAGTTTGGGGCCGGTCTTCTTTATAAACCCCGAGGCTTATTACCTTTATCAAATTCACGCAGAAAACAGCATTACCCGCGCCAGCCTTAATTTCGGTGTCACCTTAGGAGAGCGCGTACAGCTTTTAGCCGGCCCCAGTGCCGCTTGGATTTGGTATGCCCATGACTATGATGTCATCGATCCTGCATTCTCATTTTATCGGGAGCGCTTTGACGAAAATGATGAGCTTGTTATTGGGCTAAATGCCGCATTGAGAATTAAGCTTTCCAAATAACCTTAACCGTCATTCACTCCCCAACAGGTGAACACAGGTAAATGGGCCATACGCCCCATTACCTGTGTTCATCTTTTTTCAGTAACTCCACCAAAACAGGAATGTTTGGATAGACCGTTATCCCTTCTATTTCCCTAGGATCAAAATATTGCATGGCCTCGCATTCAGGAGAAGGTGTAAAGTGGTGATGGATGATTTTCGCCTCATAAATCACATTGGCAGCAGGAAGACCTTTAGGATTTATAAAAGTAAAGAAGTACCTGGGGTGAAGTGCAATAAAAGACGGTTCGATGCCCATTTCCTCTTGCATTTCCCGTCGTATTCCTTCTTCAGCAGTTTCATCATGATCCAGTCCACCCCCTGGCAAATCCCACATGCCATTGGCCTCCCTAATCAGTAAAAAATGCCCTGCTTCATTTTGAATAAGTACTTTTACACTTACACGATAAAAGGATTCGGGAATCGTCGTCATGGTCAAAAATTTTGGTCTCGGTTTTACAAAAAGAAAGTTACTGGATTATCCAATAGGATAAAACCCCTCATGACTTTTCCTATTGAAACCTGATTCCACTCTTACCGACGAAAAGGGTCTTTTGATCCTTGGAGGCGGACCTAGCGCGGAACCAGTCGCTGGCTTTTTGTATTATATTCTTGTTCTGCTCTTCCTTTCTCACCTTTAATAGTGCTGCAAAAAAATCATTTAACATCGCTATTTGTTCCGTGGACAAGGGATTTTCATGACGATATACACTGTCAGCTTCGGCTGAAATTGATGTACCAAAGCCCAAATAGGCCGTGTCGGATTCATACAAAAACTGCTGTTTTTGCAATAACGCAGTAATGGGTGGTGCAAATACATGCTCGGGCTTCAAGCGGATGTGATAAGCATATGAATTATTTAAATGATGATCATAAAACCAAAAGCCCGTGTCTACAGGTGAAAGGCTGCTGTTACCAACGTATGAGACGGAATCAACCGGTATCTCCTTGGACGTTATAAATGCTGTTAGTTCTAAGAGATTTGGTTCGAATGGATAGCAGTGTGATTGGTAAAAGGCCGCAGTTTTGGCATTATCTTGATAAACCAGCTGAATGGTGGTTTGATCGATATGAGCATAATCCACAACTTTAACGGTATCCAAGAACATTTCCGGATCAAAATTATCCGCAGCAATCATAACTGTATCAAAGAAAGCTGGAATTACGCCAGCATCACTAAAATCCGACAGCATGGTATTATAGGCCTTACCATAGCCAAATGGCCGCGTCATCCAATAGCTGGATTCACCAGTGGAATCACTATGGACGGGCATTCCTTCTAACTCGTCAAATGAGACCGGAAGCTTCCAAGCCTCTAGCCATTTCATTTCCCTATTGTCAATGATACTGTCCTCGGCAATATCAGTAGCCCGTTTGGAGAACATTCCGAATTGGCGCTTTCCATCTTGATAAGGAAATTGGCCAAGGTGAAATAACGTTTCCTTAACGGCTCTCCGGTTTTCTTTGGCAAATCCCCTATTTACAGATTGATTTTGCACGGTATTTTCTAGGGAATCAATGGTTTGCAGCTCTATATCAAGGAGCGAATCCAGCATATAAGCCTCTGCATACGTAATCAATTCATCTTTCTCGGCTTCCCTCGCAAAAGTCGTAAACGGACTGCTATGGAAGATGACTTGTTTTATTTCGCTATCGGTCAGTAAGCTGAAAAAGTTCTTTAGCGTTTCTTGCCCTTGTTCGTGAGCATTTTGGAGAATGCTGGCCTGATAAGCCTGCACCGTTAGCTTTTCTACACAGTATTGCTTTACACGCTTGGCATCGTGAAAATTAACAGGGCCATGTTCATCTAAAATCTGGAATCCAGGGATCCCTTTTTCGGGAATAAACCAAGGATTAATATCTGCATCCAGAATCTTTGGGGCCACACCGATGAGATGAATGATCCCACTTTCCTCGTAATATACAATTGATTCAGGGCCGAGTTCACTAAAATCAAATCCAGCTTTCACCCATCCCCTTCCGATCATGGTCAGCTTCTTTCTGGACTCACGCCTGCTGATGGACGCTTGAAGGTGATAATAATAATCCTCCATAAATCCGTCCAGTTCACGTGCCGAAAAATCCCTAAATGGCGAATTTTGGTAAAGGAAGAACAGGGTGGCTTCTATATCCCGATCGTTTGGAACCTCTCCCATCTCCTTTTTATCGATGGTCCTCCACAGATACCCCATTAAAGGCAAATAATATGGGTCAGACTGTATTTCTACCAGCAAGTCCAAATAATCTAGTTTTTCCAGGATATTTCTACTGCTCACGTCATGCTTTACCTTTCGTCTCCAGTTGCTGACTTTATCCCCATTCCTGTATTCATCGACTCGTTGTGACAGCGGGATCGCCTGAAATGCTTCCAGCTGCCCTAATGCGGCCATTAAGTCATCATAAAGTAAACCTACTTTGCTTTTGATGTCCTCTTCTTGCAGTGGATTTAGCCGGGCTTCTTCAATGGACGTGATGACTTCCCCATAATACTCGGCCGTAACCAGTTCTCGTATCTGGTTGACATCTGTGACTAAGTTGGCCGTATCTTCTAATTTTAGCCCTCCTCCAAAAATCTTCATCGGATTCCACCAAAACAAAACAATGACGATCCCAATGACCAACAGGACATCAATGATGAAGCGCCAATTTTTTAACAACAACCCGATCATGGTGAAATAATTTGGTCCTCCTCTGTCAACAAATTTACTTGTGGGATGAGCAGCTCATCACTCTTAAAGGATATGTATATTTCTTGATAGCCTAAGGACTTCAGCAACGTTTCAAACATTTTCCTTGTATGGCCCTGAGAAGTCCTTACAATGCCCATGTACTGCAAATTAGACCGAATGTCAAGTTCTGCAAGCCTGAAAAATTCCTCTTGATCCCTCACCTTGATCGAATTCAAAAAAGCCCGGGTATCTGAAATAAGGGAATCTTCCTGAAAGGATGCAGGCGGATAGCTGAAATTTACGACCTCTCTGGGGGGAAGCTTTAGGGAAATCATGTCATCCTTTATCGTAATATCTTCAGGGCTGAGGCTACTGAGATCTACCCCGGTTTTGACAGTTGCTTTGGAATAGGCCAAAAAGCGGGCTTCGCTAATGTTGATAAAGAGCAGCTTTTTTGTTTTGGTGCCAAAGACAACCTTATCGATCAAAAACTCAGTGGTGGCCAAATCATTTGCCTGCTGTATTTTACCAACCACCATGGCACGGTTGTCTTCTTTGCATCCCGTGAATAGCCATGACATGATGAGGGCAAGCCCGAGTATTCGATATGTTTGAACACAGGTCATATACCTTGGGACTTGTATTTATGGTAGGCTCTGGCCAATCGCTCGTCGTATTTGTTTAACTTATAACCACGGCCGTTATATCCATAGGCAAAAGAAGCCCAATCGTAGTTTCCATGTTTTTCCTCGAAAATAAAGCTGATCAATGGTTTACCATCGAGCTTTTTGGTTTGGATAAAGGTCAAGAAATCCATAAAGTGGTAGCGTTCCGCCTCATGCTGCTTATGTTCAAAATCTTTCCAATCCTTATAATTTCTACCCTTGATAAAATGGTCCAGGTTTTCGCCCAAAATCTGGAAGAGTCCCCACGACGTAGCATACACTGCTGCCTTATCGTTTACGCCTTGACAGATTTCTTTGGCCTTTTCCAACCGCTGGTATTCATCAGCCCCTAAGCGATAATGGTCTCTGGTCCACGAGGGGTAAACAATATCAGGAAATTGACGCTGCAAGTCTTCCAGTTCCTCTTGTGTCTTGCCTACCTTCGACAGCCAATACCAAAACTTATGTCCTTCAAAGAGAATCTTTGCCCTTCCATCCGGCAGGTGTCCTCTACCTGAAGATTCTACCGAAACGACTGCCTTCACCACTGGAAATGCCAGTTTTAGCTGTTTTTCCTGCCATAACTTCTCCAAGGCATCTTTTATTTCCTCATCGGCAAGCACTTTTTGGGTGATATTATCCCTGATCTGCACATAAGCTGAGCCCATGGATTCCATCACTTCAGGTCCTTTAAGCAATGCATTCTTCAGACCTGTCAATGGCTTGGCCGTGCTTTCCGGCTGATTGATTTCTTTAAAAATCATATCCTCCTCTCGAAAGGCCTGATCATCAAGCCCTACCGGATCAGTGGTGGGAAAATCAAATGTTTGCGCGCTTGGAGATGGTGAAGGTGTTTGTGCGGTGGTGAGGTTTTGATCCTCTGCTTTCTTCTCAGCACTCGGTGCAGCATTCCAGCGATCCCGCAAATACTTCAAGGAACGGTCACCAAAATAAAAGGCAATCATCATCAAAAATGCCGTTTCGAAAAACTCAAACTGCTTGGCCCTCAAGGCCATTTCTGCATTGGAAATATAGTCCATGCCATAACTGCTGACCAACAGTGACATCCCACCAATCAGCAGGGTGAAGGCAATCATGCCCCTCACGGTTCCTGGAGGCAGGCCAAAGGTCTGGCTGCGATAGGGATTGTACAAAGGCTCGGGGATTCCTGTGTCCACTTCCTGAACACCATAAGCACTCATTTCCTTGGCTTTAGCGATTTTTTCCCATTCTTCATCTGTGATGCCGTAATTGATATTATAAAAATAGACAGACCAAACAAAGTAGATCATGAACACCGCTATCCAGATTACCGTCATCAATAGTCCTACTATCCGATAAGGATTGCCTCCATCCAGATAGGCTAAAAGTCCATGCAAAATCCCCATTATCGTCAGCAATACAGCAAATATCACCGTTCCCTTAAAAAAGACATCGTGGTATTTATTCCGGTAAATTTTCCGTTTTTCTTCGGGAGTTCTAAAATACCGCACCAAAACTCCATAGATCATCCCCATTCCGACGACGATGATGATCCCTACGGCCAAAAACTCGAACCCTTCAAAAATAGGGGCTACAAAAATACCCAAAAGCAGGATCATAACGACAATCGTTATGATCTGAATGATGGGGAGACGGTGTTTGGAGATAAACTGTATCATAGGACGGCAATTTTACTTTTTTCGAACCAATCTTCGTTATGGATTTGGATGGTTACCTGCTCGTTGGACTGTAGCAGGCCATGTACTATTTTATAAAATCTTTTATAAGCCAGGGCGGATTGGGTAATAGCCCTGGGAAGTCCGGCACTTACCCCGTCGGCTATTAAAATACAACCACTGGTGTGTTGGTGATTATTTCCTATATGGATATAAATGTGACTGAAATTTGGAACTTCCTTGATCTCCAAATGAAAGTCGAACCAGGGCATCCTATCCCTGTAATCTTCCGTTTTTGGGGTTAACTGTTTATTAAAATCAAGTGTATACTTCCCCGCAGGAATCCTGGTTTGATGTTTGATTTTCTCTGTCCTGAAAGTATCTTCAAGCGTATAAGCAAAGAACTTATTACGAAGGAAAAGCAATCCCAAAGTGGTCTCTCCATCATCTATGTAGCGAAGTACGGTCACGGTTCCTCCTCCTAGAGACTCGCCTTGGGCTGTCGTGTCCTTTAGTCTCCCTTCCAATTGTTCGATTTTTTCCGATAATTGGGAAACCTCTGCGATATTAGGCTCCGCGGACTTTACTGCCGAAACTGGTTTGGGTGCCACGGCTTCCTCTTTTGACTTTTCGTCTTTTGGCTTTTCTTCTTTTGAAAAGGCCTCTTTCAGGGATTGAAAGCCTTTTTCGGCCAATGCTACAATGTACCCGATAAATCCTACCAAATAGAGCCAAATCTTGGATATCAATGCAGGATTTGTAATAAAAACCAGGATCAATACCAATACCATTACAACGACCAAAAGTCCTAATAAACGTTTCATAGCATTTTTACCTTGAAAGCAGCTGAAGAAAAATAGTTGGAAAAGTTATCGCTAAGTGATAAAGTAAAATTTAACTATTTAAAGCTATATTTCAAATATATTAAGCCCTTTATTATCAATTATTTATAGACAAAGAAGTGTCCTGAAAAATAATCAGTATGAACGGTCATTGTGCCAGTACAAATGTTGCTATTTCTTTAAAAATGTCATAAAGCCTCAAGGGTCAAAACCTTCCTAAACATCAAAACCAACGCTGATTGCGCATCCTTATATTTCTTGGCGTAAGGTAATAGCCGATGGAAATTTCATGGGAATTGTTCCTGTAAGAATCCAGCACGTTTAAGTTATGATCATAAGCATAGCCGATCCGCAAATTTGTCGTGGCAAAAAACTCAAGGATCATGGCAATGGAATTCCTATTACTGAGGTTATCCGGTAAATTTTCCTTGCCTAATTTCATATTGGACCGATAGGACCCGCCCAGCCATATCCTTTCGTAAAACAAGAACATTGCATTTAAATCATAACTGGTAGGGGCTCCTTTGACTTCCTTGATCAAAAAGGATGGCTTGATTTGCACTTTTTCGGAAAGCGGAATCATCGCTCCTGCTGTCAGATAATAATGAAAATCATGATAGGCCAATGCTACATCTTCCCTTTCCAATGATTTTTTACCAATTAAGTTATACATGCTTAGTCCAGCATAAAACCGTGGAGTATTGAAGAAAATGCCCGTGTTCATATTCGGCGTAAATAAGTTGACCCGGCCTTCCGGAAGTTGTGCATCAGGATGATCATTGGGATCCAGCATAGAACCATCTATGGCGTACTCCGACACCCCTGCACTGACACCCAATCCCAAGTGCGATCGCATACCCGTTTGAATACGGTAAGCATAGGTCAGCAGAATGCCGTTGGTGGTGACCGGCCCAAGCCGATCACTCATAACTGAAAAACCAAACCCCATTTTGCCCTCATTGGCACTGAAATCCCCCGTTACGGTAAAGGTTTTAGGGGCACCTGGGAAATTAACCCATTGACTCCTGTAGGTAGATTGGACATAGGACTCCCCTTTATAACCTGCATATCCCGGATTGATGTGCAGCCCATTGAACATGTATTGGCTAAATTGGGGTAACTGCTGGGCAGAGACCATAGATGTCACCAAAAAGGCCAAAGAAAACGCTGTTATTTTAAAAATTCTTTTCATTGCTTAATCTTTTATTACCTGAATCCAGCCTTTAAACTCATGCTCGGTACCATCCTCATCATAACACAAAAGGATGTAGTAATACGTACCTGCCACCTGCCCAGGAGCGTCCCAATCATTCTGGTAATCTTCCTGCTCCAACACGTGATCACCGAACCTGTTGAAGATGGTGATCCTGTTACTTTCAAATTTGCCTAATCCCAGCACCTCGAAGGTATCATTGTCACCATCGTTATTTGGTGTGATGACATTTGGAATTCGGAATGGATTGATTTCATTGATGTCTGTAGCCGTATTGTCTTCCGGATTGATGTCTTCTTCAAACGCTTCCACTTCAGCCGTGTTGATAATGCTGGCGGGGTTGCCGGCTTCCACACGAATGGTAATGGTCACCTCTCCACCGACAGGAAGACTTGGCATGGCCCATGCCAGTTCTTGACCATTTACATTGGTATTGACAATGATATCATCCCGGTTGGTCACTACCTCAGAACTGATATAGGTCAACTCGTCTGGTAGGACATCGCTGATAATTACATTGGTGGCGTCTGTATCATGGACATTGGTCACCACCAACTCATATTCAAATTCATCGCCTTCATAGATCTCCGCACCGAAAGAGGTTTTGGAAATGGCCAAATCCACTTCATCATTCACCAAGCTGAAGACTATGACGGCACTGTCAAAATTGTCCTCGTCACCAGTTTCCAAAAGATCATAAGAAAGCGTGTATTCCCGCGGCTCATTGATGCCCGGCACTACAGTCAGGTTACCGTTCGCTGCTACATTCAATCCCAACAGCCCATCTGCATCTGTAACCACTATCGTGACATCTTCTGGCTGTGCAGGCTCACCATTGAAAAGGTCATTGTCCAGCACATTCCCCAAGACCCCATCATAGCTTAAGAAGAACTCCCCAAAATCATCATCATTTGCAATGATGGGTTCCTCTTCCAATCTACAACTCAAGCCATAGTCAAAGTCTGGGACATCCCCAATCGTCACGTTCTTCACGAGCACTTGTTCGGTCGTAAATTCACAAATCAGGTTCTCTTGTACAGCTGACAACCTTGCGCCACTATTCGGTAACATGCTTACCAAGCCGGTGGCTGCAAGCCCGATACCATTCCGGGCAAAGGTGCTGTCTGGCACCAAGGTGATCGTGTATTCACCAAATGGATCGGCATTTTCTAACGCATGCTGCCAGAAACCATAAGCATTGATGGTGGCTTTGCGGAAATAGCCATTGGGTCCTGAAATCTCAATATTGGCTCCTTGAGGATTACCAAAGCCTGCTTTGTTCAGTTCTCCGTCATTTTCAGGACCTTCATAGCTTCCATCACCATTAAAATCAAACCATTCCCACTCGCTTATATCCACTGGCTCTCCTTGCATTATGGTGTTTTGGGTAACTTCCCCATCACCGTTTGCATCAAACCACTCGTTTTGCGTTTCATCGCTGTTCAGGTCGTACCAAACGTAACCGTTGATGACCGGTGTTGAGGCATTATCATAAGGGAAATCATACGTGAGGTAAGTGCAGTTTTGAAGGTTAAGATTAACCGTATTGCTATTGACAGGATACAGGTCTTGGGTTTTATTGATGTTTCGGTCAAAAACCATCAGCCTGTATTTTCCGGTGCTTTGGCCTTCAAAGGTATATTGCCCTGATTCATCTGTCAGCACCATTAATCCTTCACCAGGTTGGTTGTTTTCTGGCACCAATATCACCGGAACATTTGCCAATCCCTCATCTGTTGCTGCATTGAACAACCTGCCGGTAATCAAGGTATTTCCGACACATCCAATCGTTACGGTTGCTTGATCGACAGCTTCTACTTCTTGGCCATTCACCCCAAAACCTTGGACGGTTGCTGTATTGATCAGGGATGTACCTGCAGCCAGGTCATTAATGGTCGTAGTATATTGGGCTGAGAAAGTGATGGATTCTCCTGTCTCCAAAGCGGGCACGTCTTCAATCAACCCGGTCATCGGATCAGTAAGTGAGATATCCACAAGGTCTACATTCCCGGTATTGGTGACTACTAAATCATACGTGATTACCTCTCCTGCTTCGAACACTTCCTGTTTATCGGCTGATTTTTCAAGGGTAATTTGTGCCATCTGCTGAGCCATCACCAGCGCACTGTCTTCTGCCATCACATTTTGCCCATTCGGGGATATTCCGGACACATCCGCTAAATTGGTGATGCTGCCATTGTTTAGATCTTCTTGAGTTACCGTGTAGGTAGTCTCAGTAGTGGCAGACGCTCCTGGTGCCAAGCTTCCCAAGTTTTCGGTAAAGGCTGTTCTTGGGTCATTAACGGTTACATCAGAAAGTGTGACGGTTCCCGTATTGCTGGCCGTCAAGGAATACGTTATGACTGTTCCTACGGCATCGTAACTGCTTGGACTGGCGGTTTTCGTCAAGGAAATGGCACCTTCCTGCTGCGTATAGACTCGGTAAGTGTCCTCATCTTGTACAGTGGTAGATGCAGGAGAGGAACCTGATACTTGCGCGGTATTATCAATCGTGCCAGCATCCATGTCTGCTTGCGTCACCTCATATTGGCTTTCCACTAATGTGCTCTCTCCCGGAATCAATGTCCCGACAGCTTCATTTAGGCCGGTCAATGGATCAGTTACATTTACCTCACCAAGCGTCACATTCCCGGTATTGGTGATGCTAAGGGAATATTGGATGGATTCGCCCGCTTGGGCCACGGTGTCTTTATTGGCTGATTTGGTGATCAGAATGGACGGGTTTTCACTTACATGCACCACTGCTGTATCTTGAGCGCTCACCAGTTCATCACTTGGGCTGTATCCTTCTACCATCGCAATGTTTTCAATCATTCCGGCATCCAAATCTGCTTGGGTAACTTCATAGGATGTTTCCAGCGTTACCGTAAGCCCCGGAGCCATCAATGCGCCCGTTTCGGTGAAATTGGTCATGGAATCTACCAAGGAGAGGTCATGCAGTGAAACATTCCCGCTATTCGTGACCGTCAAGGTGTACGTAATTCGCTCTCCTACTTGCGATACCGTATCTTTGTTGGCTGATTTGGTCAGGCTTATGGCTGGGGTTTGTATGGCCACCACCTGTGCACTGGCGGTATCCCTGACCGCTTGTCCCATAGGGGTTCTGCCGGAAGTTGTGGCCGTATTGTCTACTGTGCCCTTATCCAAATCGTCCTGCTGGATGATGTAGTCAGTTTGGATGGTGGTGGACTGCCCTGGTACCAGTTTACCTACCTGCTGCGTCAGTCCGGTTAGTGGATCCCTCACTTGGACTTCTGTAAGGGTGACATTACCGACATTGGCCACTTCCAAAGAATAGTTAATTACGTCATCCACCGCATCATAATCATTTACATCTGGGGATTTGGTAAGTGAAATACCTCCTGAAACCAATGCAGGAACTAAAGCATCGTCCGTGGCGCGTACATTTCGGCCAATTGGCGTCAGGCCTTGGGCGGTAGCAGTATTGGCCACTTCTCCCCTGTCGAGGTCTGCTTGCGTTACCGTGTAAGCTGTATTATATGTTACGCTTTGTCCTGGATCCAGCTGAGGGATGGTTTCATTCAAGCCCGTCAACGGGTCACTGACATTTACCGAAACTAAAGTAGCATTTCCGGTATTGGTTACCGAAATGGTATAATCGATTACATCTCCTACTTCAGCATAATCAGGCGTAACATTGGTCTTCTCCAATCCCAATCTGCCCAACCTTAAAGCGAGGACACGAGCATCATCTTCAGCGCTTATGTTTATTCCATCAGGATCTAATGCCGTGACTTCAGCGGTATTGACGACCCTTCCAGCATCTATATCAGCTTGGGAAATGGTATAAGTGGTGTTAAAAATCACAGTATCACCCGGAGCAAGGACATCTTCTGTAGCGGCAAACCCGGTCAGCGGATCACTTACTTGCACATTCGTTAAAGTGGTATTACCGGTATTCGTGGCAATTAGCGTATAGGTAATCACGTCTCCAGGCACATGGTAGACTTTTGGACTTGCTGTTTTTCCGAAGGCTATTGCCGATGCCTGCAGACCACGTATGCGGGCATCATCGGTCGCTTCCACTACCCTACCTTTTGGCGTAGTACCATCAACTTCTACCGTATTGGTCACCTGACCGCGGTCCAAGTCTTCTTGAAGAATGGTATAGCTGGTAGTATAGGTTATGGAATCTCCCGGAGCCATCGTTGGGACCTCCTCCAGCATGCCCGTAAGGCTATCCAGTACATGGATATTGGAGAGTGTTAAAATTCCTGAATTGGTGACAATAATTTCAAATTCGACCACTTCACCAGCCTCATCATAAGTCGTTTGCTGAGCCTCTTTGCTGACGAGAATCTGTCCGGAATCCAGGGACCTAATAGATTGTATGATCACTCGGTCTTCACTTTCCACGACTCTACCTATTGGTGTAGTTCCTTGGGTCGAAGCCGTATTAATGATGCGTCCATTATCAATGTCTTGCTGTGTTACGGTATATTCTTCCGTGAAGGTCAGGATCTCTCCCGGAGCCATGGTACCGACCTGCTGTTCAAAATCTGTCAATGGATCTGTCACGGTAACATCTGAGAGGCTCACGTTACCGATATTCTCTACCTGTATGGTATAAGTAATAACCTGGCCTGGTGCTTCATAAATTTTCACAGATGAACTTTTGGTCAATTCTATCGCTCCTTCACCCCGAGCTACGACGGTGGCCTTATCGCTATCCGTCACCTCCTCGTCGTCTGGTGTCATCGCTGTAGCAGTAGCGGTATTGACCACCACCAATCCATCTACATCGGCTTGAGTGAGACTATAATCCACTGTGTAAGATTGGGAAGCCCCTGGTGCCAATACCGGTAGGTTTTGGCTAAACCCAATTTTATCATCTGCTATTTGGACACTTGAAAGGGTAAGATTTCCGGCATTGGTGACGGTGATGGTATAGGTCACCACATCCCCCGCAGCATCAAAAACTTTAGGTGAAGCGGTTTTGTCAATTTCGATCACACCAGCCCTCAATGCATAAACACGCGCTGTATCCACATCATTTACCCTTTCCCCATCAGGAGCCTTGCCATTGGCCGTCGCACTGTTTACGACGATTCCCGTATCGATATCTACTTGGTCCACCGTGTAAGTTGTGCTGAACGTTCGCGATTCACCTGGCGCTAAGGCCAAAATGAACCGGTTCAGGCCAGTCAGCGGATCCGTCACATTTACAGATTGGAGGGTTACATTACCCACATTCGTCACTTCCAGGGTATAGCTTATCACTTCTCCTGGACTTCTATAGTTTCGTGGCGTAGCCGTTTTGGTGATTTCGATTGCTGGAGCTTGTTTTGCAATGATCGTGGCCCTGTCTTCCGCTTCTGCTGTACTTCCATCTGGTGCATCCCCTACGGCGGTAGCTTCATTGACGATACGGCCTTGATCAAGGTCATCCTGGATGATCAAATAAGGTTGGGTAAAGACTACCGTATCACCTGGTGCCAGCGTAGGTATGGTTTGGTTAAAGCCAATGAGTGGATCGTCAGTATTGACATTTCTCAAGGTAACGTTACCTTCATTGATCACGGTCAAGGTATAAGTAATCTCTTGATCCACTGCCGAGTAGGTTTTAGGGGTGACGGCCTTGTCTAGGTCCAAGGCTACCAACTGATCAGCAGTAATGACTTCCGTCGCATCGTCACTTACCCATTCCCCAAATGGATCGAGGCCTACTGCTGTGGCTATGTTCGTTATATTTCCTGCATCCAAGTCTCCTTGCTCCACCACATAAGTAGTGGTAAGCGTGGTGTCTTGTCCTGGAGACAAGGTGCCAATAAGCTCTTCAAAGTCATTATGAGGATCCCTGACCGTAACACTGTCCAAGGTGACATTTCCAGTATTGATAGCAGTCAAGGTATACGTAATGACTTGTCCCAACGCATCATAATTGGTGACATTGGCAGCCTTTTGCAGCTGAATGGATGGTTCCACTAAGGCCGGAACATTCGCCTGGTCCTCCCCAGAGACGATTTCTCCCAATGAGCTTTCTCCAGTAACAGTAGCCGTATTCAGCACCTCTCCTGCATCCAGATCTTCCTGAGTAGTGGTATAGGAGGCATTGATGGTCACCACTTCACCCGGTGCCAAATCCTCCAGACCCCGATCTGTCTGGGTCAGGGAATCTACCAGTTGAACGGCAGTCAATGTCGTGTTGCCGGTGTTTTCTACTTCCAAGCTGTAATTGATCACATATCCTGCCGCATCAAAGGAATCGACATCGGGCAGTTTGGTAAGGGAAATACTTGGCGACTGTAAACCGACTACGGTTACCGCAGCACTGTCTGTCACCGACTGATCACTTGGTGTAAATCCTTGGGCTACGGCGTCATTTGTGATCGCCCCAGCATCTACATCTTCTTGTGTGACGGTGTATCGGGTAACAAAGCCTTGGCTAGCGTCGGGAGCCATAGTACCTACCATCTGGTCCATACCAGTCAAAGGATCCCTTACCGTGACATTGGACAAGGTGACATTGCCAGCATTGGAAACGTTCAGGCTGTAACGGATCACTTCACCCGCTTGTGTATACGTGGAGATATTGGCCGATTTGGTCAATTCAATGGTGGTGTTTTGTACGGCACTGATTTGCAGTGTATCCCGGTCAGATACCCGCTCCCCAGAAGGTGCATTTCCCCTGACGGTAGCGATATTCCGGATATAACCACGGTCAAGATCCTCTTGCGTGACAGTATAAGAAGCCGTAAAGGCTTTGGTTTCACCTGTGGCCAAGGTGCCTCCACTCAGATTTACTCCTGTCAGCGGATCTGTTAGGCTTCCATTGCTCAGGGAAACATTACCGGTATTGGTGACGGTCAAGGTGTACGTAATGAGCTCACCTACTGTACTGTATTCATCAACATCTGCGGTTTTCACCAAATCAACTGTTGCCCGTTGATCAGCGGGGACATTAGCCGTATCTGCATCAATGAGCAATACACTGTATGGAGCCCTGCCCCGAGCAGTGGCTACATTGGTAACCATGCCATTGTCCACATCCTGTTGGGTGGTTTGATAGGTCGTTTCGTATGATTGACTTTCACCTGGTTCTAGGGTACCTACCACTTGATTCAACTCTGTGAGTGGATCATTTACCCTGACACTACTTAAGCTTACATTCCCTGTATTGGTGACAGTGATACGATAAGGAATGGTCACACTGGCTGCATCAAAGGACGATATTTCAGGCGTTTTCACCACTTCGATGCTTCCATTCCTTTCTGCTATCACCAGCGCTTCATCCTCATCAACTACCTCTCTATTGGCAGGCGTCACTCCCCTAGCGGTTACTGTATTCGGAATTTCTCCAGCATCTATGTCTGCTTGGGTGACGGTATATGACGTGGTAAAGGATTGGCTTTCTCCAGGGATTAGGCTGTCCAATTGCTGCTCAAATTCTGTCAGCGGATCTGTAATCACCACATCCGTCAAGGTAACATTTCCATTATTGGTTACCTCAATATCATAATTGATGATATCTCCGGCTACTTGCACAGAGGATACATCTGCTGTTTTGGTCACCTGGATCTGGCCTGACCTTCGCACCAGCACAATTGCACGATCTTCCACCGTACCTGATTGCCCATTGGGAGCCTCTGCCGTGGCCGTAGCGACGTTGACAATCCTGCCTTCATCGATCTGGTTTTGGGTCGCGGTATAAGTAACCGAATACGTCTGGGAAGCCCCAGGTGCCATCGTCCCCACCTCCTGCTCGGCACCGATCAATGAATCAGAAATTCGAACATTGGTCAAGGTAATATTGCCGGTATTGGTCAATACAAAATTGTAAGTAATTTGATCTCCTGCCTGATTGATCAAGAGTGGATCGGCTGTTTTTTGCAGATCCAGACTGGCTGACCAAAGCGGGATAATCTCCACACGGTCTTCATCTGTCACTTCATTACCGTTTGGTCCAGTTCCTGTGGCCGTGGCCGTGTTTTCCAACAACCTTCTGTCCACGTCTTCTTGTGTGGTGGTATACGTAAAACTAAATAGGGCTACCTCACCCGGACTGAGTGTCGATACCGTTTCACTAAAGCCTGTCAACGGATCCTCTACCACTACGTCATTGAGCGTTTGATTGCCTATATTTTCTACCCTCAACGTGTATTCAATGACATCTCCAGCTTGGGAAAAGGTATTGACATTGGCATTTTTGGTGATTTCTATGGCTGGAATCCCATAGGAATAAATACGGTATTGGTCATATACACTGACTTCTTCCCCGCCGGCGGTTATGCCTGATGCGGTAGCGGTATTTAATAATGTCCTATTGTCCACATTTTCTTGTGTAACGGAATAGATGGTATTATATGTTTGTGATTCGCCTGGAGCTAGGGTAGGGATGGTCTCATTCAGCCCCGTGATCGGATCGTTCACCTGTACAAGGGTGAGGGTAACATTTCCTTCATTGGTCACGACCACAGTATAGGTCACTTCATCTCCTTCATTGTTAAAGAACCTTGGGGTGGCAGTTTTGGAAATACCAATTACTCCAGCCTGAAGGGCATCCGCCTCGAAGAAGTCTTCGTCACTTACAGTATCCCCATTCGGAGCTTGGCCAGTAGCGATCGTAGTATTGAGAAAGCTTCCATTATCCAAGTCAGGTTGTGTAATGGTATAAGTCAATCCTGTATAGCGCTTGGTTTGACCAGGGGCTATTTCACCAAGATTTTGCTCAAAATCCAATTGGGCATCTGCCAAGGTTACATCACTTAAGGTCACATTACCGGTATTGGTCACTTCCAAGTCATAAGTAATTACCTGGCCTGTATTATAATAGGTAAAGCGATCACCTTCCTTATTCACTTCAATCGCCGCTATCTGATCAGCCGTAACCAAAAAATCATCAGCATCATTCACTAAAGTACCATTAGCAGCGGTACCGCTAACGGTGGCGGTATTCGGTATTTGGCCATTGTCCAAGTCCGCTTGAGTAACCACATAGCTGTCGTTAAAAGTCAAGGTCTGACCAGGGGTCAAGATTACCACTCCCTCACTTAAACCCGTAAGTGGATCGGAAAGCGATACGTTAGTAAGGGTAAGGTTACCTGTATTGGTGACGGTAAAGGTATAATTGATCTGCTCTCCGACTTCAAACACCGTAGCTTTGTCCCCTTCTTTGGTAAGGGTAATGGATGGTTCTTGTATGGCCGTAACAGTTTCATCATCTTCATCATTCACTTCATTTCCATGGGTATCCATTGCGGTAGTAGAAGCCGTATTGGTTATGGATCCATTATCTAAATCTCTTTGTGTAATGACGATATCAGTAGTGAAGCTTCTACTCGATCCCGGCGAAAGTAAACCGATAAATTCCTCAAGACCGGTTAGCGGATCCACGACATTTACACTTGACAAGGTGACGTTTCCGGTATTGGTGACCACTATGGTATAGTCAATTTCGGCTCCCACTGTTTCATAATTTAGCGGGCTTGCGGTCTTGGTGATTTGGATTTCCGGTGATTGGACGGCATTGACGGTTACTTCATTGGAAAGGTTCGTGATCTGCTCGTCATTTACATCCAGACCGGTTGCCGTGGCTTGATTGGTATAGCTTCCTGCATCTACATTTCCTTGCGTGATCGTATGTTCTGCCGTAAGCTTGGCTATTTTACCGGGAGAAAGTGTGGCTATTGGGCTGCCACTGGTAATTTCCGCTTTGGGATCGCTTACGACAATATTATGAAGCGTCACATTGCCGGTATTTTCTACTTCCAATTCGTACAGGATCACATCTCCCTCCGCATCATAAGTAGGTGTAGTGGTAGCCTTTCTTATTTCAAAAGCAGCTGTTTGAACAGCAGTCAAAACCACCTCATTCGACACCACAGAAAGGGTTTTGTCCTTGGGATCTTTACCCGTGGCGGTGGATTGATTTATATATATGCCGGCGTCGATGTCCGCTTGCACCACTACATGTTGGGCAGTAATTTCGGCAGAAGCACCAGGCGCCAAGCTGGAAATAGGACTGCCTGATAAAATCTCTGCTTTGGGATCGGTCACTTCGATATCGTGCATGGTGACATTTCCTGTGTTGGTCACCACCATGCTATAAGGAATAACTTCCCCAACAGCACTATAAGTTGTTTTGGTGGAAGACTTGGTCAATTCCAAAGCCGGTTCCTGAACAGCAGGCACCACCACTTCATTTGAACGGTCCGTTATATTTTTATTGTTGGGGTCTTTACCGGTAGCTTCGCTCGTATTGGCATATTCTCCGGCATCCAAATCGGCTTGGGTCACGGTGTGGGAAGCTTGTAAAGTAACCGATTCTCCTGGAGCCAGCTGTGCAATGGCCGGATCGTCAAGGATTTCAGCTTTTGGATCGGAAACATTGATATTGGTAATGGTCACATTACCGGTATTTTCCACTGCTATGGTATACGCTATGACATCCCCCACGGCATCGTAATTTTCAGTGGAAGTAGCTTTGGTCACTGTTAATTGCGGGGTTTGAATAGCCGGCACCGTCACTTGGTTGGTGGTAGCGCTGATGGGAACATCATTAGGATCATTGCCCACGGCCGTAGCCCTGTTGGTATATTTTCCAGCATCCAAATCCGCTTGGGTGACCACATGCCTACCCTGCAGCACTACTGATTCATCTGGTGCCAGAGAGGCCACCGGGTTGACACTGGTAACTTCAGCATTTGGATCCGTCACCAAAACATCCGTTAAAGTCACATTACCGTTATTGGTCAAGGTAAACGTATACTGAATGGTATCGCCCACGGCATCATAATTGGAAGTGGAGCTGGTTTTGGAAGCCAAAAGACTCGGCAATTGTGTGCCAATCAGCAATTCTGAATCTGAGTCAATCAATTCATTTCCATTGATATCGGTGGCGATGATGTACGCCGTATTGGCTATTTCACCACGGTCGACATCGGCTTGGGTAATCGTATAAGGCTCATCGTACCGTCTGCGCTCACCAGGATCCAATTGCCCAATTTCAATGTTCAAGTTGATCAAACTATCCACGATCACCACGTCGAAGAGGGTTACGTTACCCGTATTTTGTGTTACCAACGTGTAATTCACCACCTCACCGGCATGGATATAACCATTTTCTGATACGCCTTTGATGAGGTCAAGTGCAGGTGACTGGGAACCATTGATCACCTCAGTATCTTCACTTGTAATGTCATTTCCATCCGGATCCGTACCATTGGCCGTTGCTGTGTTTTCGATCGTCCCCACATCCAGGTCATTCTGCGTCACGGTGTAAGGCTCGTTATACGTAATAGACTGTCCTGGAGCCAACGTAGGAATGGTTTCAGATAGCCCTGTCAAAGGATCTGTCACCTGAACGGCCGAAATGGTTTGGTTTCCGGTATTGGTAACGATAATGGTGTAGTTCAGTACTTCTCCTGGAGCCGTAAAGCCTGATTCTTCCACGGATTTTCTAAGGGTCAATTGTGGATTGACAATAGCCGGAACAGTCGTTTCTCCTATGGCATCTTCCAAGGTTCCAGCTTCCACAGTACCTGAAGCAATGGCCGTATTGACCACCTCTCCATTATCCACATCTGCTTGTACGGTAAGGTATTTGGCAGAATAATTCCACGTTTCTCCGACATCCAATTGACCGTCCTGATCAGTATCTCCACCGCGATAGGTAGGTCCTTCATTCACCTTTTCATCCATTAACTGGACATTGCTAATCGTAACATTACCCGTATTTTCCAATTGCAAGGTAAAGTTCAACTGATCATCTGCGCTATTGAAGGAATTGGGCTGTGTGGTGCTCACCTTAGTCAGTGTCCAGGCCGGATTCAGCGTAGCAGGAATGGTTTCATCATCACTGATATCCGCTAAAGTTCCCCCGGATGGATCCCCGGAAGCTGTAGCGGTATTGGTATAGCTGCTGGCATCCAAATCCGCTTGGCTAACGGTGTGGCTTGCTTCAAACACCCAGGTTTCATCCACATCCAATTCATTATCGCTGTCGGTATCTCCTGCCACCAGTAATGGACTATTATCCGCTCCTGCATCCGCCAGACTAATGGTTCGAATGGATACATTGCCGGTGTTCTCAAGGCTTATTTCATAGGTGAGTTGGTCACCTGGCGAACTGTAAGTATTCGGAGCAGTCGTACTGGTTTTTTCAATCGTCCAAGAAGGTGATTGGACGGATGGCACTGTGGCTGAGGCCGTGCCATCATTAAGGTTACCTCCAGCTGGAGTACCTGAAGCCGTTACGGTGTTGGTAAAGCCTCCATTGTCCACATCTGCTTGAGTGGTGGTATAGTCAGCCGTGAAATTCCAGGTTTCCCCTACTTCCAAAATACCATCATCATTGGTGTCTCCTGACTCGTAGTCAGGTCCATTGACCGCTTGCGGGTCCGTGACATTGACATCAGTAATGGTAATATTTCCACTATTGGTGACCGTGATCGCATAATTTATGGTTTCTCCTGGCTGGTCAAATTCATTAATATCTGGCGTCTTGGTGAGCGTCAGTTCAGGGTTTTGCTCCGCCGGAACCACCACCGTGCTGGTTTCATTTACTGGATTGCCATCAAAATCCGTCCCGTCCACGGCGGCCGTATTGGTGACATTTCCGTTGTCCAGGTCATCTTGTGTGACTGTATAAGTTGCTGTGATTTGCGCATCCTCCCCTGGTGCCAACGTACCAATGGAGGAATTTAATCCTGTCAAGGGATCCGTAACCACCAGATCAAAAAACGAAACATTACCGGTATTGTTGACGGTAATGGTGTAGTTGATTTCATCACCTACCGCCCCGAAGGAAGCCTCTGAGGCTGTTTTTACCATTTCCAAATGCGGATTTTGAGCGGCAAATATTCTTACCGTGTCCTCATCTGTCAACACTTCCCCTTTTGGAGCAGTGGAAGTAACATCTGCTATATTTTCAATATATCCCCTATCCAGGTCTTCCTGCTCCACGGTGTAGGTAAAGTCAATCCGTTGAAGTTCATCGGGTGCTAACGACGGATATGACTGGTCGATTCCCATTCTGGGATCGGTTACTTGCACATTGCTAAGCGTTACATTTCCTTCGTTACGAACAAAGATCGTGTAAGTCAGCACATCGCCCACGGACTTATAACCATTCTCCACTACACGCTTTCTCAACTCTATGTCTGGAGTCTGCGTGCCATAAATAATCTTGGTATCACTATCTTCCAAAACCACTGGAGTGGAAGTCTCCGCTGTAGCCGTATTGGTAATCACAGCGTCATCTACATCCGCTTGTGTTACGGTATATTCCTGTTCAAATACGGCGGTTTCCCCAGGATTTAATGTAGCGATGTTCTCGTCCAGTCCGGTCAGCGGATCCGTTACCGTGATATCGTTCAAGGTGACATTTCCCGTATTACGCACGGTAATGGTATAATGCAGCACTTGACCATTATCACTGTAGCCAAACTCTTCAAGTGTTTTGGTAATGGTCAACTCAGTTCGGTCTTCCCCTGAAGGGTTGATGATATTACTATCTTCGTCAATCACATCATTCCCATCCGGATCTTGTCCTTCAGCAGTGGCGGTGTTGGTGATAAATCCTCTTGACACATCATCGGCAGTTACGATATATTCCTCCTCAATAGTCACCGTCTCCCCAGGAGCTAACGTTGGGATGGTATTATTATAGCCTGTCAGAGGATCCGTCACGACTACATCCGTCAAGGTGACATTACCTGTATTGGTAACCGTAATGGTATAGGTAATTTCATCACCTGCACTGGTATATTCATCTGGATTGGATGTTTTATTGACGGTAAGCTCTGGATTTTTGGCAGCATTGGTATTGGTTTCATCATTATCCACCACCTCATTGCCATCTGGATCCGTCCCTTCGAATTCTACGGTATTGGTAATCGTTCCTGCATCCACTTCTTCTTGCGTCACAATATGCTCAGTGGTATAACGCAATGTATCGCCTGGAGCTACTACCGGAACCGTTTCAGTCAAACCGGTAAGGGGATCGGTCACGGTAACATCTGTAATGTCCACGTTACCAGTATTGACCACCGTAATATTATAATGCAAGGTATCTCCCGCATAGTAAAAAGCACTTTCATCCACCGTTTTAATGATATTGACTTCCCCGGTTTTACCTCCATTGGTGGTGATGTCATCATCATCAATGACGGGGTCCCCATTAGGATCATCTGCGGTCACCTCTGCGGCATTGGTTACAGAACCGTTGTTAATATCTTCCTGAGTAACGGTATAGGTCACGGGGATTTCTACCGTTTGACCAGGAGCCAATTCCGGAATGGTCTGACTGAGCCCTGTCAATGGATCCGTCACCACAACATCCGTCAACGTCACGTTCCCGGTATTGGTCACGGTAAGGGTATAATTCAGTTCATCACCAGCGCCAGTGTATCCCAACCCATCCAATGATTTTTCTATTGAAATTTCCGGTTGTTGGTCGGCATTTGTGGTAGCATCATCTGTATCATCTACCGTTCCTCCCTCCACATCCTCCCCACTGGTAGTAGCGGTATTGGTGATGCTGCCATTGTCCACATCTGCTTGCGTAATGGTGTAAGGCACTGTAATCGTCCTACTTTCTCCTGGCTGAAGCGTGCCAATGTATTCATTAACGCCCAATAACGGGTCAGAAGCGATCACATTATTGATCGGCATGTTACCGCTATTGGTCACCACAATGGTAAACACGACCTCTTGTCCAGCAGCATCGTACGTGGCAGGAGAGACAGATTTGTCCAAGCTCAGTTCTGTTAGTTGTACTGCATCGATGGTCTCCTCATCGGTCACATCATCCAACGTGCCGTTGGTGGGATCTCCTGATGCTGTGGCTGTATTGGTATAGCTGCCATTGGTAATATCGGCTTGGGTAATTTGATAAGTCGCTTGATATGACCAAGTTTCACCTGGATCGATCTCTCCATCCCCATCGGTATCTCCAGATTGGTAAGTAGGCCCTGAGGTGGCTTGCGGATCACTGACCACTGGATTGGTAATGGAAGTATTACCCGTATTTTCCACTTCAATGGTATATGTCACATTTTCACCTACCGTTTGATAAGTGTCTTGGCCAGCGGTTTTGCTGATCGTCCAACTCGGCAATGCTTCTGCCGGTACGGTCTCATCATCGGACACTTCCGGTAAATCTCCCCCTATGCCATTCCCATTGGCGGAGGCCGTGTTGGTATAGCTGCCATTATCAATGTCCTTTTGGGTAACGGTGTAGGTCGCGGAATACGTCCACGACTCTCCGACATCCAAAACATCCGGATTGGCATCATCTCCCGCCACATACGTAGGCCCAGTAGTGGCTTTAGGATCAAATACACTTACATTACTAATGGACACATTTCCTGTATTGACGATCACGATGTCATACGTGAGCTCATCGCCGGGTTGCGCATAGGAATTGGTAGGATTGGTATTGCTCTTTTCGATGGTCCAGGAAGGCAGCTGATCCGCATCGACCGTCTCACTGGCAGTTTCTTCCCTTAAATCACCCGCAATTGGATCACCATTTGCCGTAACGGTATTGGTAAAGCTTCCTGCGTCAATATCCTCCTGTGTTACCGCATGCGTAGCGGTATAGACCCAAGATTCCCCTACATCCAAAACACCATCTCCATCCGTATCTCCTGACGAATAGGTTGGGCCAGAAGTGGCCAGTGGATCATCCACCACTGGATTCTCGATGGTAATATTACCGGTATTGGACACGACAATTTCATACGTGATTATCTGCCCCACGGCATCATAACTCGTCTGGTCGGTATTTTTACTAAGGGTAATTTTAGGTGTTTGAGAGGCATTGATGATCTCATCGTCTTCACTTGGAAGAGGATTCCCGTCTGGATCAGTAGCATCTATCACTGCTGTGTTGGTAATGCTACCATTGTCAATATCCTCTTGGGTAACCGTATATGTTGTGGTAAAACGGATGGTATCGCCACTGTTAATGACATCAATTCCATCTGCAAAACCGGTCAAAGGATCCGTTACCGCGACATCGGATAAGGAAACGTTACCGCTATTGTTGACAAAAATGGTATAGGTGATCTCTTCTCCCACTTGGCTGTAACCACTCTTATTGGCCACCTTAAGTACACGGATGGCCGGATCCTTTACCGCAGGGATCGTAACCTCATCAGTCACATCATCAAGTTCTCCACCGGCCGGATCCCCATTGGCTGTTACCGTGTTGGTAAACGAACCATTATTGAGATCATCTTGGGTGACTTCATGCGTGGCCGAAAACACCCAGGTTTCGCCCGGTGCCATCACCTCGTCTGCCCCATCATCGCCGGAAAGATAACTTGGGCCGCTGGTGGCTTGAGGGTCTGTCACCGCAATAGATGAAATGGACACGTTACCCGTATTGGTCACCTCAATGGTATAATTCAGGACCTGTCCTACCTTGGTATAGTTAATTTCATCGGTACTTTTGACAATTGCCCACTCCGGCTCTTGGATAGCAGGTACCGTTTCTTGGTCCGTAACATCCTCTAACGTCCCTCCTGCAGGATCAGCAGTACCGGTAACACTGTTCGTAAAGCTTCCATTGTCAATATCCGCTTGGGTGACAGTATAGCTGGCCGTATACACCCAAACTTCTCCTACATCCAACTCTTGGTCCCCATCATCATCTCCTGAGCTGTAATTTGGGCCATTGGAAGCCTGTTCATCTTGGACATCCACATTTCGGATGGAAACATTACCGGTATTGGTAACGGTAATGTCGTAGTCAATCACATCTCCGGGATTCGCGTAACTGGCCGTCGTTGCATCTTTGCTGATGGTCCAGGAAGGAGTTTGGACAGCCGGTACGGTTTCGTTATCGCTGACATCTTCCAGCGTCCCTCCAGCGGGAGCACCTGAAGCAGTGGCAGTATTCGTATAATCCCCAGCATCAATATCCTCCTGCGTCACGGTGTAATCCACTTCATAAGACCACGACTCGCCGACGTCCAACACTCCATCTCCATTATCATCACCTGAAATCAATGTCGGACCACCACTGGCCATGGGATCCCTTACATCCACCTCGCTGATCGATACATTCCCAGTATTCTCCAAGATGATTTCATATGTCAATTGGTCACCTGGAACGGTAAATTCATTGGGTGAGGTATTGCTTGTTTTGGTCAGGCTCCAAGAAGGGTTCTGGACAGCAGGAATAATTTCCTGGTCAGAAGCAGGATCCAGTACTCCTCCTGCCGGGCTTCCTGACGCCGTAGCCGTATTGGTATAAGTTCCCGCATCGATATCTGCCTGCGTAACCGTATAGCGAACTTCATAGGTCCAAATTTCATCCACATCCAACACACCATCACTATCCAAATCTCCAGAAATCAGTGTCGGACCGCTGCCGGCCGTGGGATCATTTACGTTAACATCGCTAATTGACACATTCCCGGTATTCTCAACGGTAATTTCGTAGGTTAACTCGTCTCCGGGATTCGTGTATTCATTTGGTGTTGTATTGCTGGTTTTGGCCAAGGTCCATGACGGCGTTTGTGCTGCATCTATGGTGATTTCATCAACAGTGTCCGGAAGTTCTCCCTTTAAGGGATTGCCATTGGCACTAACAGTATTGGTAATGCTGCCATTATCTATATCAGCTTGCGTAACGGTGTAGGTCGCGGAATACGTCCACGACTCCTCAGGATTCAAAATACCATCGTTGTTGGAGTCTCCGCTGACCAATACAGGCGCTTGGTCTACGAGCTCATCCGTCAACTGGACACCGCTCACGTTTACATTACCGGTATTTTGAAGCGTTATCGTGAATCCTACCTGATCTCCCGGAGCGGCATACGATGCGTCAGGAGATGATTTTGTGATTTCCCAGGAAGGGTTTGCCACAGGAAAAATACTGACAGCGGTACTGTTATCATCTTCATTTGGGTCAATTTCATTTTGGGATGATATACTAGCGTCCAGTTGATAGGAAATATTTTGGGATATAGGCTGTAAGACCTCTGTTACCACATTCAGTACTACTTGGTTTCCAGCAGCCAAATCATTAACGGTCCAGCTGGCAGCCTCACGGTCGAAACTCCCTGAGCTGGCATTACTGGAAATATATTGCAAGCCATTGCTCAACAGTCCTTCCACCAAAACACCTGTAGCGGTAGAAGGGCCATCGTTGGTAAGGGTTAGCGTAAACGTCACTTCTTCACCTATGGAAGGAGTCTCGTTGGAAACCGTTTGAGACAGGGAGGTAGAAGCTACCGGGACAGGAGATAGCGTGACATTAGAACTGTTATTACCAGGGAAATTATCGTTTTGATTGGCTGAGACCGTAGCTGAAGCCGTATAGCTGCCAGTAGGCTCTACGGTAGCCACCACTTCCAAAGAGGCCCCTTGACCAGCGGTCATGATACCAATTCCCCATTCTCCAGTAGACGGATCAAAATTTCCACCACCGTTATCACTTACATAATTAAGTCCCGAAGGTAATGGATTCGAGACCACGACACCTGAAGCTGGGATATTACCGGCATTTTGAACAGCCAAGGTAAAGGTAACGGTTTCCCCGACTTCAGGGGTTGAATTATCCACGGTCATGCTTAATTGCATGTCGGTAGTGAGGATTTGGGCATAAGCAGAAGGAATTCTTACCCAGCCAAAAAGTACCATAAAAAGTAACAGCGCATTGCGTACCACTATCATAAGCGTGATTGGTTTTAATTAAAAAAACGAGCCGATAGCCCCTTTTTTTAAAATCCTATATCCTTTAATTTAAAATGTTCTGCAGTTTGAATTTGCAGCTTTTCGTTTAAGACCTGTTCTTTGAATAATTGAAAACTCCATGAATTCCTCATAAAGGCTCCCTTTTCAATAGAGCATAATTTGTCAAACAAAAGGTATAGAACAATTTTTCCTTAAAATTTTAAATTCAAAAATTACTTTAAGATAGACTTGGAACAATTCGTTAAATTTTTGCAAAAAACTCAGTTACCCCCCAAAAATAAGCGATAACAACTCACCCATGAATCTGACAAAAAAGCTAAAATCAGCAATACGTATACATAATCCACCAATTAGACTCTTATTTTTCTCTATTCTTTTATTTCATAAAATATTAATAATTTAAATATTTTTTATAACTTAATAGTGTTATATATTTGTAGTGAAATTTTAATGATTAAATATAATAATCTGATAAATTTTCAAATATTGGTAATTATAGATATATTTAAGTAGTATCAATTGGAAATTTTATTGTTTTTAGTAGTAAAATAACGCTTATAAAACTTAAATACTCCTCCATTAAGTATAGTTAAGAATAAGTAATCGGATACATAAAAAAATATATATAATCCAATACACCAACTAGTATTTTAAACCAACTGATGTTCAAGAAGAGAATATTGGTAATAATTCAACTGATTAATTATACCATATTTATTTTCAGACACTTAGCTTTTTAGAACATATGAACTTTGAATTTGCCCCTATCCTACTTGCCCATTTACTGTAACCGCCCTATTAACCGCGTGTTGTTTGGTTAAAGTTTTGTGGGTATAGGTCACGGATGTTCTTATGGTTGGTGGT
>JGI2924J29684_1078731_pt1 | contig 144958 bp, 141 predicted proteins | sample BenlonsequencITS_FD_29684 | JGI IMG/M metagenome (IMG submission 29684) | reverse complement strand
GGGGGGGAGCCGATCGCGCTCGGTGGTGGCTGTGGCTTCCGCTGACGCCGCCGCGTCGGCGTCCGGGGTCGGTTCTACGTCGGTCGCGTCGTTGGAGTCGGTGGAATCGGCGTCGGTCGTGTGGTCTGAGTCAGTCATCACAGGAGCCCCCGTGCGGTGAGCCAGTAGGATTCGTTGTAGCCGAGCTTCGCCCAGTGCAGTGGGCGCGACGGCTCGCGAACGTACGGTTCCTCGCCGTAGGAGAACTCGATGAACGTCGCTTCGTCCATCCCGGCCTCGAGGAAGCAGACGGTCTTGCCGTCGTAGACGGCCGTCGGCGTCTCGCCGCGAGCGCGGGTGGCGAGACGGTCGGCGACGACGCCCGCCTCGTAGTGAGCGACGCTACCGGCCTTGCTCGTCGGCACGTCCGCGACGTCCCCGATCGCGGAGACGTCCTCGGCGTGTTCCGCTTCGAGCGTGTGCCGGTCGACGTCGACCCAGCCGTCGTCGCCGAGGCCGGCGTCGATCACGAGGTCGCTGCCCGCGTGGGGCGGAATGGCCACGAGCAGGTCGTAGTCCAGCTCGCTGCCCTCCATCGATTCGACAATCCCGGCGTCGGGGTCGACCGACTCGACGTTGAAGAACGTCTCCACGTCGACGTTACGCGCGTCGAACAGGTCGGTCGCCCACTCGGCGATCGACTCCAGCCCGTGCGCACGATTGATTGGGTACGTGTAGGTGAGGTCGACGTCCTCCCGGCGCCCGCGCTCGCGGAGCCAGTCGTCGACCATCAGCGTGAACTCGACGGGCGCGGCCGGGCACATGTGCGGCACGCCGGCGACGCTCAGCACGAGGTGGCCCTCGGTGAAGTCGGCGAGTTCGTCACGCAGCGTCTCGGCGCCGTCGGGCCCGTAGAAGTGGTGGCCACCCTCGGCGAGGCCGGGCACAGCATCGGGGTCGAGGGAGGCACCCGTCGCGAGCACGAGGTGGTCGTAACCGAGCCGCGAGCCGTCGGCGAACGTCAGCGCGTGGCCGTCCGTGTCGACGGCGGTCACCTCGGCGACGTCCAGCGCGACCCGCCGGTCGACGAGTTCGTCGATCGGTCGAGCGGCGTCGTCGACCGTCTTCTTCCCGAACGGAACGTACAGGAAGGTCGGCTTGTACACGTGCTCGGGATCGGCCGTGATCAGGCGAACCTCGACGTCGCCGGCCGCGAGTTCCGGCGCCAATTCGTCCGCGAGACGGTTCGCGAGCACCGTCCCGCCCGTCCCGCCGCCGACGATCGCGATGCGGTACATCTCAGGTCACCTCCAGATAGATGGTCCACTCGTCGTCGCCCTCGTCGATCTCGACGAGGTCGTGGCCGGCTTCGTCCAGCCACGCGGGGACGTCGGTCGTCGAGTTGCGTTCCGAGGTCCGGAGCGCGACCGTCGTCCCCGGATCGAGCGTCTTCACCCGGCCGATGAGGTCCATCAGCGGGCCAGGGCACGTCGCCCCGCGTGAATCGATCGTGACGTCGGCGTCAGATGGGTTCGTCATTGGAATCACCAGTATCCGTTCGACTGACTGCGGCCGAACACACGTTATACTACAGTATTGCACAATATAAACAACCACATGGACTCCAGCGCCGTCGGAACGGGCGACGGGTATATACGACCGGAGGCACCCGACGTCACGCGGCCGCAGCCGATCGATTCGACAGGGCTGACCCAGTCGACCGCGTCGAGTCGGTGGCCGTCAAGGCGATCGATGGGGTCGTTCAGACCCAGCGGGTCCGTCCAGTTAGGATCGAGTTGGCCAACGTGACCCGAGCCGGGCGCTCGAGCGATCCGACACGAGCCCGGGCACGGTTCGAACCGCCTCGCCTCACGGCCGGAGCCGCCAGGCGCGACCGATCACCCACGAGAGATTCCGAAAGCGGCGAGCACTCGAGAGAGAGAGAGAGAGAGAGAGAGAGAGAGAGAGAGAGAGAGCTACCGTCACCTCCTCGTGGGGCGATTCTGGCCAGTGCGTGTGCACATCGACCCAGGGGCAGCCGACACCCGTTATTGTACCCACACCACACAACCATTATGTCGATCGAGTCCGTACACGTCATCGATGAGCGAATCACTCGACGACGAACGTGCTCGTATTCGCGAGCAGAAGAAACGAGAACTCCAGGAGCGTCTCGAAAACGGCGCCAGTTTCGACGACACCGGGAGTGAGACGGCCGGGACGCCGACCGAACCGATCCACGTCGACGGCCCCGACCACCTCTCCGAGGTCGTCTCGACGAACGACGTCGTCCTCGTCGACTTCTACGCCGACTGGTGTGGCCCCTGCAAGATGCTGGAGCCGACGGTCGAGGCACTGGCCGCCGAGAGCGAGGCGGCCGTCGCAAAGGTCGACATCGACGCCCACCAGCGCATGGCCCAGCAACACGGCGTCCGTGGCGTCCCGACGCTCGTCCTCTACGCGAACGGCGAACCCGCCGAACGGACCAGCGGCGTCCAGGACCGCGCCACGCTCGAGCAGCTGATCGGGCAGTACACGTAATCGAATTCCCCGCCCGCCGGAGACGTACGTCCGACCGTCATCGACCACCCACGACCGACTGCGACACCACACCTTCACCAATGAGCCAGGACTGGAAACGAGCGATCGAGGCCCAGCGCGAGGAGAAATCGCAGTACTTCGGCGAGCATCCACACTCACCGATCCCGCCCGCCGAACGCGAGAGCTTCGACGGGCTCTCGTACTACGCGATCGACGCCGACTACCGGTTCGAGGTCCCGCTCGATCGGTACGACGACCCCGAACCCGTCATCGTCGGGACGAGCACGGACGGTGAACAGACCTACTACCGGTGGGGCGAGTTCACGGTCACGATCGACGGCGCGGACGTCGCCATCCAGGCGTACAAGGCGGATCCCGACGACGACCGACTCTGGGTGCCCTTCCGCGACGAGACCAACGGCGACGAAACCTACGGTGCCGGCCGGTACATCGACCTGGAGACCGACCATCACCGGACGACCGACGGCGAGTGGGTCCTCGACTTCGACGAAGCGTACAACCCGACCTGTGCGTACTCCGATCAGTACGAGTGTCCGCTCCCGCCGACGGAGAACTGGCTCGACGTCCCGATCGAGGCCGGCGAACGGGCGTACGAACCCGACTCGGGGCGGCCGTTCTGAGGAACCAGCTGGACACCCGTTTTGCAGGCCCTTACTCGTCGAGAAACGTCTCTTCGAATCGACGGACACTCTCGTCGGTGCCCGCGAGGACGAGCTCGTCGTCCGGTTCGAGAACGAACGACGCCGGATCGAACGACGTGATCGTCTCCCCGTCCCGAACGACGGCGAGGACGGTACAGCCGGTCTCGGCGCGCACGTCGGCGTCGACGACCGTCGATCCGGCGAGTCGTCCAGCGGGAAGTCTGACGAGGTCGATCCGCGTGTCGAACGTGAGGACCGTCTCGTCGTCGAGGACGGTCGAGGCCAGCATCCGGCCGCTGACGGTCGCCAGCGACTGCACGTAGTCCGCCCCCGCCCGGTAGAGCTTGGGTTCGCTCTCCGGGTCGTTCGCCCGCACGAGCACCTCGGCCTCGGGGTTCAGTTCCGCGACGATGAGCGTCGTGAAGATCGCCGTCGTGTCGTCGTTGACCGCGACGATGACGGCCGACGCGTCCGTGACGCCGGCCTCGCGAAAGACGTCGGGTTCCCGTGTATCGCCGACCACGTCGACCGCCGGGCCCGCTTCCCTGTCGATCACCGTCACGGCCGCTGCCGTCTCCTCGAGTTCAGAAGCGGCGGCTGCCCCGGCGTCGCCGTAGCCGGCGACGAGGACGCGACGGCCAGCGAGTGAACGGATGGTAGACGTCGCCTCCTCGCGCAACGCGGCGATCCGGTCCGGCGCCCCGGCGACCAGCAATCGGACGTCCTCGTCGAGTTCGACGGACGGCGGGATCGAGCTCTCGAAGCTCCCGCCGATCCACGCGCCGACGACGTCGACGGCGAAGCGGTCGTCGAGTTCGACCTCGCCGGCGCGGCGGTTACAGAGGTCACTGCCGGGATCGATCGAGAGTTCGATCAGTTCGAGGTCGTCTCCGAGTTCGACGCTATCCTCGACGACCGTCGTCACGCTGGTCGGCACGTGATGCGCGAGGCTCTCGCCGAGTAACTGGCGCGGTGAGAGGACGGCGTCCGCGCCGGCGATCCGATGGTAGTCGGTCACGCTGGCGTCCTCGACGAGGGTGACGACCTCGATGTCGGAAACGGCTTCCCGCGCAGTGAGGACGATACTGGCGCTCGTATCGTCCGGCGCGTCGGAAACGAGGGCCGCCGCTCGCTCGATGCCAGCGTCGCGCAGGACGTCGATCGACTCCGGATCCCCGTGGACGACCGTCCGTCCGGCGGCGTGTAAGTCGCGTGCACGGGCTTCGTCCGATTCGACGACGACGGCGTCGCGTCCGCGCGAATCGAGTTCGTCCAGGAACGCCTCGCCGCGCGAGGAGTACGTACAGAGGATCACGTGGTCGTCGGCGTCGGGCGCGGCCGTCGGGAGGCTCTCCTCGAGTGCGCGTTGCAACCACGGGACCGCGAAGACATCCACCGCCGTGAGGATGAGTCCGATTCCAGTCAGTTGCATGGTGATCACGAGGACGTTCATCTGTGGCGTGTCCCAGCCCGCGTCCTGGCCGTAGCCAGTGGTCGTGAACGACTGAAAGACTACCTCGAGTGCCTGATACCACGGACGTGGACGCCCCTCCCACGTCGCCATCCCGTATGCGTACAGGAGTGTGAAGAAGACCGTCGTCACGGCTACCAGCACGAGGTAGTAGGCGGTCCGACGGGATCGGAGCAGCGACATACGAACGAATGGGCACCCCACGGAGTTACCGATACCGGCTCTCCTGAGTACCCGTCTCGGAGCGAGCGGACCACGGTCGATCCGACGCGAACGGCGGCCGACGATCAGTGACTGTGGCCGAGCAGGGCGATCCCGTACATCACGCCGAGGCCGGCGACGAAGACGACGAAGTAGCCGAGTCGATTGCGAACCTCGGCCTCGGCGTTGATCTCCGGGATCAGGTCCGAGCTCGCGATGTAGATGAAGTTCCCCGCGGCGAACGTGAGGAGTGCGACCGGTGGTTCGCCGACGATGTCGGAAAGCGCGTAGCCGACGAGGCCGCCGACGACGACCGTGAGCGCGGTCGCGAAGTTGATGGCGAGCGCGCGCACCTTCTCGAACCCGCCGTAGACGAGGATGCCGAAGTCACCGATCTCCTGGGGGATCTCGTGTAGCGCGATGGCGAACGCGGTGACGAACCCGACTTCCACGTCGATGAGGAACGCGCCGGCGATGACGAGCCCGTCGATGAAGTTGTGCAGCGAGTCGGAGACCAACACGAGGTAGGTCACCGGTTCGTGTTCGTGGTCGGTGCCGTGGTGGTGGTGCCAGTGGATGAATTGCTCTAACACGTAGAAGAACGCGAACCCGACGACGAGCGCGACGAACAGGCCTCGCGTGTGGAGCGAGCCGTGCGAGCGGATCGCCCGCGGGAGCAGGTGGAAGAAGGCGCCCCCGAGCAGCGCGCCAGCGGCGAACGCGACGAGCCACAGGAGCAGGCGCTCGACGAGGTGGTCTGCCAGGAAGAGCGTGAAGACGCCGATCCAGGCGAACAGGCTGATAAGCAGCGTCGTGAGGAGTATCCAGCCGAGCGGACCCATATCGATACCGGGGCTTGCGAGCGGACCGCCATAGCTTCTGCGTGTTCGGTCGAGCCACGAAGCCGGGCGGTGGGCAGGGAGGTCGTCGCGATGGCGGACGGAACGACGGTCACGACCGTGGTCGAGCCAGACCGTGTCGCCGACGGCGTCCCCTACACGTATGTCACTCGCGGCCCAACCGTCTCGTATGTACGACCGAGTGCTCGTCCCCGTCGACGATCGCGAACCGTCGTCAGTCGCCCTCACGTACGCGATCGAGGTCGCGGCCGCACACGACGCGACGGCCCACCTGCTGTACGTCGCGGACACGAACAAGCCGAGTCAGGTACAGTATCAGGGCGCCGTTCTCGACATCCTCGAGCAGGAAGGCGAAGAGGTGCTCGCAGACGCCAGCGAGCGGGCGACGAATGCAGGGGTTACCGTCGACGACGAACTCGTGCAGGGCGATCCGCACCACGAGATCGTCGCCGCGTCCGAAGGCGCCGACCTCGTGGTGATGGGGACCCACGGCCGGAGCGGGATCGACGGCTACCTCCTGGGAAGCGTCACGGAACACGTCGTCAGAAAGACCGAGACGCCCGTGGTGACGGTTCGCGAGGAGGCGACGTGGACGTACCCCCACGAGCGGGTGCTCGTCCCGTTCGACGGCAGTCCCCACGCCCGCGACGCGCTCGAGCTGGCGACGACCGTCGCCGCGGACACCGGAGCGACGCTGCATCTGCTCGGCGTCGTCGACGAACCAACCTTCGGCGCCTTCGGCTCGTCGACGGGAGACGAAGACGCCCGTGAACTCCTCGACGCCGCAATGGCCGACATCGACGACGTCCCAGTCGAGACAGTCGTCGAAAGCGGCGCCGTTCTGGAGACGATTCGGGCGGTCGCGACGGACGCGGGGGCCGACCTGATCGTCATGGGCACCCACGGCCGCCAGGGCGTGAACGAGCGGCTCCTCGGCTCGACGACCGACCGCGTGCTCCGGAGTGCCCCGGTTCCCGTGCTGACGATCGGGTCCCAGACTGAGGACTGAGTCCGTCGAACGAGACGTCACCGCGCTCCCCGGCCCCCAGTTCGATCCTTCTCAATTCTACCCGAATTCATCGGCGATCCGAACGGTACACACAACCCTATCCCGCTCGGTGTCGTCTCGTTCAGCATGGCAGACACGAAGCGCGGTCGAGACAAGCAAGCGCAAGACGAGGAAGAACGCCAGCGCGAGCGGGCGCTCGAGCAGGAACTCGAACGCGGCGACGAGGCCGAGCCGGCGGCCGATAGCGAGCAGGGAGCAGTGGCCCTCGAAACCGCGGATCCGCCGACGTGTCACCGCCGAGACTGCAACGAGCCGGCGGCGTTTCGCGTGCTCGAGCGATACGAGGAGGAAACCGGCCACGGCACCGTCGCGGCGGTGGCGGCGCTGTGTCACGATCACACCGCCGAAGAAGGGCCGGCGAACCTCGACGACGCCACCCCCGACTACGTCTTTCGTATCGATCCGATCACGCCGCCGGACGCTGCGGACGGCGAGTGAGAAACCGTGCTGACTGCGAGTGGCCCTTCTGACGAGAAATGCGAGGGGTCGGACCGCGAGTGAGACCGCCGCTCGCGACGAGTGTGACGACAGCACCCACGCCGGGTCGGCCGGATCTGGTTTTCGACCGGACGGGCAACTCGTGAGCAGCCGAGCGGCACGTTGGCATAGCCGCGCGGATGCCGACACACCGAAATGTATCGACTCGAAACTCTCGAGAGATGACCGTCGGAGTCGTCGGCGCGGGGATGTCCGGACTGGCGCTCGTGCGAGCGGTAGCACAGCGCGGCGAGGAGGTAATCGCGTTCGAGGCCCGGGACGAGCCGGGGGGCGTCGTCCAGAGTCGCGAGGTTGACGGCCGGATCGTCGAGCTCGGCCCGCAACGGCTGCGCCTGACGCCGGGCCTCGAGTCGATGATCGACGACTACGACCTGCGCGAGAGCCTCCGGTACGGCGCCGACGACCAGCCGATCTACGTCTACCACGACGGCGACCTGAAGGTCGCGCCGCTGTCGGTCCGCGAGGCGATCACGACCGATCTCATCAGCCCGCTGGGCAAGCTCCGGATGCTACTCGAACCGCTGTTCGGCCCGCCCAAACCCGGCGAGACCGTCGACGAGTTCCTCGTCCGGAAGTTCGGGACGCAGGCGGCTCGGCGGTACGCCGGCCCGCTGTACAGCGGCCTCTACGGCACCGACCCGCGCGACATGCTGATGGAATACTCGCTCGGGCGCGTGCTCGAAAAACGCGGCGTCGAGCGCAGCATCCTCCTGAAAGTACTCGAATCGGTTCGATCCGACCGCGAGACGCCCCCGATCGTCTCCTTCGACGACGGGATCGGCGAACTCGTGGACGCTCTGTACGAGGCCCACGCCGATTCGATCCACCTGGGGACGCCGGTCGAGGCGATCCGGCCGGTCGACGACACGAACGGCTCCGACGCCGCCGGCTACGAACTCGAGACGGCCGACGGAATCGAGCGCGTCGACGATGTCGTCGTGACGACGCCGGCGCCGATCGCGGCCGAACTGCTCGAACCGGTCGACACCGACCTCGCTACGGCCCTCGATCGGTTCAACTACAACCCGATCGGGCTGGTCTTTCTCGACGCCGACTTCGGGGGCCGGGGCCTCGGCACGCTCGTCCCGCCGGACGCCGACGACGTCTCGATCAGCGGACTGACCTGGAACGCCAGCATCCTCGATCGCGACCGCCTCTACACCGCCTACCTCGATCCGCTGTCGTACCCGCCGCTGCTGGAGGCGACCGAGGGCGAGCTCGGCCAGGTCGCGGCGCGGGAGTTCGAGCGCATCACCGGCGCATCGGCGGAGCCGATCCACGTCCACCGCTGGGAACCGGGCATGCCCGCCTACGACCGCACCTGGACCGCGATGGACGACCTCGAACCCCCAGCAGGGATCCACCTCTGCGCCAGCTACGTGGGTCGACCCGGGATCCCCGGCCGGATCCGCAACGCCGAGGCGCTCGCCAAGCAACTCGTCGGCGGCACAAGCGAGTAACGGACCGGCCTCCGGGTCCGAAGTGGCTAAACCGCTCCGGCGGCAAGCGTCGAGCATGGAAACCGGGATCGTCCTGCTCAACTTCGGCGAACCGGCGACGCCCGACCGCGAGACCGTGCTCGAGTACCTGACGCGGATCTTCTTCGACAACGCGGATCTCGAGGCGGCCGACTCGGAGGAAGCAGCCAGGGAGCGCTCGCGTGAACTCGCGGAGCGACGCCTCCCGAGCATCATGGAGGAGTACGAGGAGATCGGCGGCTCGCCGCTCCAGGACCAGGCGGTCGCTCAGGCCGACGCGCTGGCCGAGCGCCTCGACTCGCGCGGCCACGACGTGACCGTCCGCCACGCGATGCAGTTCACCGAACCGCTGATCCCCGAGGTCGCGGCCGACCTCGCCGCCGACGGCGTCGACGAGATCGTCGCCCTCCCCATCTACCCGCTGTGTGGCCCCTCGACGACCGTCTCCTCGATCGACGCGCTCGAATCGGCGATCGACGAGCTCGACGGCTACGACCCCGAGTTCGCCTCGGTCACGGGCTGGCACCGCGTTCCGGCGTACAACCGCCTGCGAGCGGACGGCATCGCCGCGTACGCCGAGGAGACCGGTGTCGACCTGCACGATCCCGACACTGCATTCGTCTTCTCGGCTCACGGCACGCCGACGAAGTACCTGGAGGCGGGCAGCCGCTACGACGAGTACGTCGAGGAACACGCGGCCACGATGGCCCGCCTGCTCGACCTCGAGGACTACCACATCGGCTACCAGAACCACGCCAACCGCGGCATCGAGTGGACCGACCCCGAGACGGAGGACGTGGTCGAAGAGTTGGGCGACGAGGCCGACCGCGTCGTCGTCGAGCCGATGAGCTTCATGCACGAACAGTCCGAGACCCTCGCCGAACTCGACGTCGACCTCGCGGAAGACGCTGCCGACGTCGGCCTCGATCTCTACCGGGTGCCGGTCCCGCACGACGACCCGCGCTTCGCCGACCTGCTGGCCGACCTGCTCGAACCCTTCTGTGCTGGCTTCGACCCGGCGTACTACCAGCTCCGCCAGTGTGAGTGTCGAGCCGAGCCGGGAACCTACTGTCTGAACGCCGGTGTGCGGCCGGAAACGCGATAGTCACCAGTCCTATTTCCACCGAGCGGCCCATCGCTGCGCCGTCCAAAATATTGCGAAACCAGCTTCGTCATCCACACTACCGCGAGACCGACTGCGCCGCCTCGAAGAAGGCCGCGACGTTCTCGACCGGGGTGTGCCGGTCGACGCCGTGGCCGAGGTTGAGGATGTGCCCCGCCTCGCCGGCGGCGTCGACGATCTCCAGGGTGCGCTCGCGGACGGCGTCGGGCTCGCCGTAGAGCAGCGCGGGATCGAGGTTGCCCTGGATCGGTCTGTCGCCCAGTTGCTCGCGAGCCGCGGCGACGTCGACCGTCCAGTCGAGGCCGACCACGTCGGCGCCGGTGTCGGCGAGTAAGTCGAGGTTACCCGAGAGGTTCCGGGCGAAGACGATCGTGGGCGCGTCGGTCGCCTCGACGATCTCGCGGTGTAACGGGAGGACGAAGCGCCGGTAGTCTGCGGGCGAGAGGAGGCCAGCGTAGGTGTCGAACAGCTGGATCGCGTCGGCACCCGACTCGACCTGGAATTCGACGTAATCGACTATCACGTCCGTGAACGCGCGCAGGAGGCGCTCGAATGCCTCGGGGTGCTCGGCGCGCAGTCGGCGCACGGCCATGAAGCTCCGCGAGGGCTCGCCCTGGCAGGTGTAGGCGGCGAGGGTGAACGGACCGCCCGTGAAGCCGAGCGTCGCGGCGTCCGACCCGAGTTCGGCGGCAAGTCGAGAGAGCAATTCTCCGACGTAGGGGAGGTGCTCGCGGACGTCCTCGACCGTCCGGTCCGTATCGGCCGGCGACTCGACCGGGTTCTCGACGACGGGGCCCACGCCCGACTCCAGATGGTACGAGAAGCCGAGCGGTTCGAGCACCGTCAGGATATCCGAGTACATGACGACGGCATCCGGTTCGAACCGTTCGTAGGGCTGGAGGCTGATCTCGGCCGCGAGGTCGGGCGTCGAGATGGCCTCGAGGAAGGAGTAATCCGCGCGCAGTTCGCGATACTCGGGAAGGTACCGCCCCGCCTGTCGCATCATCCAGACCGGCGGCCGCTCGGTTCGCTCCCCGCGGGCCGCCCGGAGAAACAGGTCTCTCATGGGCGGTGATTCGGGGGGAGCGGGCCTAACCCTTGTGACCCGCGACGGGTTCGATCTGAACGGTCGCCGCCCTTCGATTTCAATCGAGCACCGACTATCCGTTGCGACCGGTCACCGCCCGTCGACGGCGCCGGTTTCGAGATACCGGGAGGGGACGTGTACCTTGAGCGGGGCGGGGACGTACCGGACGAGCCTGACGGCGAGGTCGGCGAGCGACTTGCGAAGGAGGACGTAGACGGTCGAGACCGCGAGGAGACCGCCAACAGGGCCCCAGGCGATCGGGCCGGCGGGCTCGGCAGCCAGGCCGATCACGGCGACGCCGGCGACGCTCGCGAGCCCGAGGTCCTCCGGCGAGCCGTCGTAGCGGACCCAGCGCCTGGCCGTGAGCCAGCGGTCGTGGTAGTGGCTGTAGACCGCGCGGTCGCTGCCGGCCTGCCAGGGCCGGAGTTCGAGGCCGGCGCCGGCGACGTCGGTCGCGGCGTGGAGCGCGGCCGCAGTGAGCGCGATCGCGACGCCCACCGTCACGGCCGACGGGGCGACCAGCGCAGCGGCGGTCGCGGGAATCGCCGCGAGCCAGCCGTAGATGGGGTAGTGGAGGGTTCGTCGATGCCCGACGTAGAGGTCGAGATCCGGCAGGAGGCCACCGACGAGGCCCGCCAGGATTGCGACCGGCGCCAGCTCCGGCGCGCCAACAACGACGGGAAGAGCGAGGGCCATTCCCAGCAACGCGTGCGTCGTCGCCATCATTGTGTACCTGAAATAGGGAGGCTGACCCTATAGCCGTTTCGCGGCCCAAAAGACGGCGATTCGGTTTTGGCTCCAATGGCAAGGATTAGGGCGCACGCGCCCCGAGGTGTGGACAACGGACGTGCCCCTCCTCTCGTCGACCTCCCTCGTGACCGTCGGCCTCGCCCTCGTCGTGGGCGGGCTAGTGACGTCGCTCTGGCTCGGCGTCGACCGGCGCGAAGCGGACGTCGCCGTCAACGCGGCCGCCGCGCTCGCCGCGACCGCGAGCCCGCTCGTCGTGGAGTACGGCATCGCCAGTCTCGTCGACACCAGCGTCGACTTCGGACCGATCCTGCCGCTGTGTATCGCCGTGGCCGGCTTTCTTCATATGCTCGGCATGCACGGGTGGTACGACACGGTCTGGTGGTGGGATCACGTGACCCACACCGTCTCGGCGGCGCTGGTCGCCGCGCTCGTCTACGCGTGGGTGGTCGTCGCCGGCGCCGACGTGTTGCCGGGCCCGCTTGGCCGGTCCGTCGGGGCGGCGACGATCGGCCTCACCCTCGCTGCCGGCGTCGCCTGGGAGGTCCTCGAACACGCCGCCAGAGTCGCCAGCGACCGCGCCGGGATCGAACGCGTCCTCGAACACTACGGCCGATTCGACACGCCGCTCGACCTCCTCTTCGACGGGATTGGTGCAATCGCCATCGTCGCACTCGACGGCCGCATCTTCACGCCGCTGTTCGAACCGATTCCCGGCCTGTCGCGGACGCTACTTTCCTGGTTCGTCGTGGCCATCGGCGCGATCGCCGCCGCCTCGGCGGTGGTCGTCGTCGCCGGACGCGAGGGGTGACGTGCGGTCGGTGCGCTCGTGTATTTCTGATTGACCGCGACGGCCGGGGACGTGACCGCCGGGACAGTCGCCGACGTACTCTTCTGCAACCGGCCGTTCGAAATGTTCTTTTTGCTGTCGGGTGGATCGAAATTCGATGTCCTCACGGAGAGCCCTCCTGGCGGCTACCGGTACGGCCGCTTCCGTCGGAACAGCCGGCTGTATCGGTCTGATTCGCCGCGAGCTTGCCGGTTATACCCCGATCGACGGCCCCTGTGACGAGCCCGCTGGCGCGTGGCCGACCGCCGGTGGCGATCCCGGACGCACCGGTCGGACCGACACCGCTCCGCCGGCGCACGACGCCGCCGCTGTGGACCTGCTCGCCGGTGTCCGTGACGATAGTCAGCAACACTCCTCGTCCCTCCCCGTGGTCGGGGATGGAACGGTGTACGTCCCCGCGACCGGAGGACTCGTCGCGATCGACCTCGACGCGCCGCTGGACGGGCCGATCTGGAATCGCGACCTCGACGACGGCATCAATGCCGTCCCGGTGCTCGCCTGCGGGGCCGTCTTCACCCCGGGAACGAATCGACTGGCCGCCCTCGACCGGGCATCGGGCGACCGGTACTGGCGAGCTGACGCCGTAAGTCACCACTACAACGATGTCACTGCCGCGGTTCTCGATGACACCATCTACGTCGCCGGATTGAGTCCCACCGCCGTCGACATATTTACCGGGACGGTCCAGTGGCTCAAGGGTGCCGGCACGACGCTTTCGCTCGACGACGGAGGCGTCTACACGACTCGCAATGACTCGCGGGTCAGCGGTATCTTCGCGTACGACCTGAACGGCGAGGAACGCTGGCACGTCTCGGGCGCGTTCGTCGGGTCCCCCACGGTCCTCGACGGAACTGCCTGGGCCGTCGACGACAGCGGGACGGTATACGCAATCGACGCCAGGACCGGGGACGTCGACTGGTCCCGCTTGCTTCCGGGTGTCGACAGAGCCGACGCCGGACTCGCGGTGGCCGGCGACGAGGTATTCGTTCCCGCCGGCACCGGGTCCACGAGCGTGGCTCTCGACGCGACCACGGGCGAGATCCGCTGGACCGCCGGCACCGGGATCGTCACCAGCCGTCCGGTGGTCGGCGACGACTGGGTCGCGTTCGGACGGACGAACGACGGAGTCACCGTCTACGACCGATCGACGGGCGAGGAACGGATCACCTGGTCGCGCGCGGCGTATCACCTCGGGACGATCGATGGGCTCGTCCCGGTTGAAGACGGGTTCGTAATCCGGGAGGGAACCTCCATGGGCCTCTCACTGCTTCGGTAACCGACACGCATCCGCAGGCAGTGTGGACTCAGTAGTCAGAGGCGGAACTGTAGTATAGCGCTCGCTACGTTTCCGAGGAGTCGTCACCGAAGGAACGCTCCGCATTCGAGAACTGGTACGCCGGTCGCACGTCCCCGAGAAGCGTTTCGACGACCTCCCAGAGAATCAGAGAAGGCGTCTCGTGTTCGAACGTGAGGCCCCATCGGTCCGTCTCATCGGCGGCGGTGTACTGGAAGTGCGCCCGTCCAAGGTCGGGGTGGTCCTCGTCCTGATGCCAACCAGCGTGAAACCCCGTATTCGGGTCGGTGAAGTCGATGCGGAACCAATCGTGTGGATCCTGACGATACCACTTAATCGTCAAGGTCGGAGACTCGGGCCCCGCCGGCGGATCGAGACGAGTCGGGTCGAACGTCGCCCGTAACTGCGTTGCCTCGATATCGTCCGGCACAAACTCGACCGCCGTTATTTGGGGAACGCGGTCGAGTACGTCACGCTTCAGTTGGGCGTAGAGATTCGCGTTCGGGTCACTGCCCGGATGCGGAACGGACATCCGTCAGCAGTTCGCCCCGGCGGGCTCCGTCGTGGGAGCCAGAAAGTCCCATTCGCGGACGGCGAACCCGACGATCTCGATGCGTCGTTGCAGGTGGTCCCACTCGCCGGCGATCTCGCGACGGCGATCCTCCTCGTCGGCGTCGAGGGCCTCGTCGGCGATGGTACCGCGAAGCTGGTTCGGTGTTTCGACGTCGAACTCGTCCTGCCACCCTCTGATCCGGGCCTTCATGTCGGTAAGGCGGTCGGTGAGTTCCTCGACAGTGTGCTCGCCGTCTCGTAGCCGCATCGACTCCTGCATCGCCTGCCGGCGGTAGTCCGGGTAGTACGTCGTGTGCGTGCCGCGGTCGTCACAGTGGAGGACCCCGTCCTCGACGAGCCGTTCGAGGACGCGGCTTGTGGGGCCGTGCGACCAGTCCGCTTCGGCGGCGATCCAGTTCGCCGTCTGTGGCTCCGACAACTGCCGGGCGACCATCCGCACGCGGTCCTCGCCGGTGGTCTGCCGGTCTCGTAGTCCCGTGTCCGTATCAAATTCGTCTTCGCTCATACGCGCTCGTTCGGCCTCTGTCTTAATATAGGTTGAGATGGTTCGTCGTATATTGAGTGGACCTCGATCCCTATCCAGATGTATTGGGTGAGAGTCGGACCGGACCACAGAACGTTCTCCACAGTGTACCAGCTTGACCCCGGCCACTGACGGTAACTGAGGGGGAGAAGACTACAGCAGAGCCCCCTACTCGTCCACCTGGAATTCCGGCCGGTAGGTGACAGTGCCGCTCACGTCCTCCAGAGCCCCATCGGTCACACGGGGACGGCGTCCCGTTCGGCGGCCCAGTCGTACTCGGAGAGGGCAGCTTTGACGACCGGAATACGGTCGGCCAGATGCTCCCACTCGCCGGCGACGTCTCGCCGAGCCGTTCGCTCGGACGGATCGTCGACGTCGGAGATGCTGGCACGCAGTTGACCGGGTGAATCGACGTCGTATTCGACTTTCCAGTCCGCGATCGTCGTCCGCATCGATTCGAGCGCGGTGGTCAACTCCTCGCGGTCGTGTTCGCGCTGGAGACTGGCGACCTCTCGGTAGGTGGCCATGAGTTGGTCGACGCAGTAGAGCGTCTGATCACCGTGTTCGAGCCGTCGAAGGACATCGTCTTCGACGAGCTGGTCGAGGTATTTCTGGGCCGTCTTCTGCGAGACGTCCGTCTCGTCCGCGACCCAGGAAGCGGTACGCGGTGTTCTGAGCGTCCGCGCTGCCGCCCGGACCCGCTCTCCGCGCGTCATCGACGGGCCGGCCGGATCGTCACCGGTTTCGGTATCGTCGGGCATGGCTGGTACTACGGCGGCGGCGGTGAACATATATCCATCGGGTAGAATATATCTCCTTCATCCGTGCGGATACGATTATTCACTGCGACCGTGAGGTCGCGAGCCCGTTTGCCGACCGAGATACACTCAGAGAGAGAGATCGCGTTCGAACTACCGGCAGTGGCTACGGTAAAAGCGTCAGGTGAAAATACCGTCACACCTGCTCGCGGAGTTCGCGGACCGCCGCCACCGAGTCAGCCTCTGGATCCGGGAGGGACTCGAAGAGAACGGTTCCCAGCGGGACCTTCTCGCTGTTCTCGCCATCGTCGGGATCTCCTGAGGGCGCCCCCATAGGAACCCGTCCGGTGACAATTGCCATCATTCTGTCGGTACTCAATCGTCAGGTACGATGGCCCCACTAATTCGCGACTCCTGCTGGCTCGAAACGGCAGTGTCCCCAGATGACAACCACCATTTGCTACGGTCACAGCTACCACGCTCCCCTACACCGCTCCGACGGCCGCCATCCCGCCGTACCCGAGGACGAACGCGAGGACGAACGAGCCGATCCAGGCGAGGACCGTCACGCCGAGCTTTCGGGGGCTGACGGACGCGGCGCCGCCGACGGCGAGGCCGCTGCCGACGATCGCGCTCACGACGATCTCGTTGAACGAGACCGGTACGCCAAGCAGGACGGCCGTCTGGGCGATGAGGAACGAGGGGACCAGCGTCGCGATGGAGCGCCGCGGGCCCAGCGAGGCGTACTCCTGAGAGACCGCCTTGATCATTCTGGGTGCACCGGTCCAGGAGCCGACGAGGATCCCCAGGCCACCGCCGAGGAGGACGACGATCGGCTGGACCATCGATACCTCGGAGAGCAGAGGCAACAGCGGTCCGACGGCGAGCCCGACCTGACTCGCACCGGCAGAGAAGGCGACGAGGCCGCCGAGGACGAGCAGGAATCGCCGGAGTCCGCCGTGTAAGTCACGGCGGACGTCCCAGCGGACGACGACCGCGGCGAGGAGTCCGACGCCGAACGAGGTCGCAATCGCGCTCGCGGTCGCGCCGATGGGCAGCGCGCGGGCGCCGCCGGCCGCGAGACTCCCGCCGATCGGCGCCAGGAACGAAAACTCCAGGTTCGCGATGACGGCCCCGACGACGCCGGCGAGGATCGGGACGCTCCGGGTCTCGGGGACGGATTGGCGGGGGAGAACGCTCGCGATTCCGTAGGCGATCCCGCCACCGACGAACGGTGTGAAAAGCCACAGCGCGCCGATCTCGACGTACTTCGCCCACGCGGGCGACCCGCCCAGGGCCAGCCCGACGCCGATCACCGACCCGGTGACGGTGAAGGCCGTCGCGATGGGGTAGCCGGTCGCGATCCCGATCGCCATCAGGCCGGCGCCGATGAGCAACACGGCGATGACGCCGGTCGGCGGGAGCGTGACGCCGTCGACGAGACCGCTGCCGACGGCCTCCGAGACGTTCGCACCCTGCGTCACCGCCCCGACGAAGCCCAGGATCCCGACGATAAAGGCGGCCCGCATCGTCGAGATGGCGTTGGCCCCGACGGCGGGGGCGAATGGGGTCGCGCCGCTCGAACCGGCGCCGATGACCCAGGCCATGAAGAGACTCGCGAGTGCGGCCAGGCCGAACAGGAGAACGGTCGCTAGATCCATCTATCGTCTCACGTATAGAAAGTGTAAGCGAGGGTGATTCAGCACGTGATGCTCAGTCGGCCGAGGCGGCCGTTGCGTCGGTGTCCTGCGAGCGGCTGCGCCAGACGCCCTGGAGGTACGCGCCGGCGAACATGCCGACGAGTGCCCACAGGATGGTGACGTTGCCGATGCCGATGCTGGCGTAGGCCGCGCCGGGACAGATCCCGGAGAGACCCCAGCCGACGCCGAAGATCGACCCGCCGATCAGCACGTTGCGATCGAAGGGCTTGAGGCGGCGTTCGTACGCGTCGCCCGTCATCGGCGCGCGATCGCGGATCCGGGGGACGAGGAAGAACGCGATCCCCGTCACGATCGCCGCACCGAACATGACGAACGGGAGCCCGAAGTCCTCGAACTGGAGGAAGTCGAGCACGACCTCCGGTCGGGCCATGTGGCTGTAGGCCAGGCCGAACCCGAAGACGAGGCCGCCGACGAGTACGAGCGGTCCGAACAGCGGGTGCTCGGTGCGGTCAGGGGCCGCCATTACGGGCTCACCCCCAGTGCGGCGACGACCTGTGCGGTCACGATCGCGACGGCGAGGAACGTGATCACGCCGACGATCGAGGTCTTCGAGGCCGAGCCGACGCCACAGACGCCGTGGCCCGAGGTGCAACCTTTCCCGATTCGGGTGCCGATGCCGACGAGCACGCCGCCGAGCAGGAGTCGCCAGGGTTGGACATCCGTCATCCAGGCGCCGCCCTGCCAGAAGACGGCGTAGACCGCCCCGCCGAGGACGATCCCGACGGTGAAGAGGACGCGCCAGTCCCGGTCGTACCGGTACTTCTGGAAGCGCGACTGCCCGGAAACGTACGACAGCGTCGACTCGAGGAAGGTGCTCGCACCGGCGATGATCCCCGTCCCGAGGTAGATGAGTACGGCGCCGAGGCCGACGAGCAGGCCCCCGATGGCGTAGCGGCCGATCCCGTTGGGGAACGGCTCTGCCGGGATCGCGAGGGGGGCGAACTCGGCGGCTGCCGAGAGCGATGTGAGGTCGGCCGCCGCCAGCAGCGGCGTGAGTTCAGGAGGCATTGCGATCTCGATCACGGTGTTCAGTCACCGGCCAGCGATTCCTGACTGGCCGCGCAGTTGTTCGGGCCGAGCTCGAGTTCGAACGCCTCGTCGTCGGTGGCGGCCTGCTGACCGAGGTTGGTCGGAATGATGTCCTCGTAGTTGGCCGGACGGGGCGGCATGTCCGAGAGGATCAGCTCGATGAAGTCGTCCTTCGCCATCGTGAGTGCGTCCATCTCGTCTTCCAATTGGCCGATCGGAGCCGTATAGGTTCCGTCTGCGGCGGGGTCGGCCGCGTCGCTGAAGTGGGCGCCGCCGATCAGCGTGTCGTCGGGCAGCGTCAGGACGCGTTCCTGGAGCGAGTCGTAGAGCTGTCCCGCGGCTTCGGGGGCGCCGTCGTCGCCCTCCTCCAGATCGGGACGAGCGACGCTCTCGATGAAGAGGCCGTCACCGGTGGCCAGCAGCGAGTCGTCGAACAGGTACGAGGTCATCCCGGAGGTGTGCCCGGGCGTGGAGACGGTCTCGATCGTCGCGTCACCGACCGCGAACTCGTCGCCGTCGGCGGCGAGCGTCAGTTCGTCGGCGTAAGTGACGCCACGGTCGACGGACGCCTCGGGGATCACGCCCTCGACACCCTCGTCGTCAAGCGCACGGACGCCGCTGATGTGGTCCGCGTGGATGTGCGTGTCGATGGCGTAGGTGAGGTCGGCGTCGAGTTCGTCGGCGTCGTCGAGGTAGCGGGTGGTGAACGCCCGAAGCGGGTCGACCACGGCGGCCTCGTCGCCGTCGACGAGGAGGTAGCCGAGACAGCCGCTCGAGGGACGCTGGTACTGGTAGAGCGTTCCGGCGCCGTCGTAGCGCGAGACCTCGACGCGCTCGTAGATGCGCGCCCAGCCGTTCATCCCGTCTTCGAGGTGGTTCGTCTCGTAGCCGCGCTCTTTGAGGACGCCGGCGACGTACTCGCTGGAGCCGCCCTTCGCACAGAGGACCGTGACCTCGCGGTCGTCGGGCACCTGGGCGAGGACGTCGTCGTCGATCTCGTCGTCCAGGAACTCGAAGTAGGGGACGTTGATTGATTCGACGGTCTCACCGTCGATCTTCCACTCGTCGTACTCCGACTCCATGCGCGTGTCGAGCAGTGTGACCTGCTCGCCGTCGTCGATCTGGGCTTTCAGCTCGCTCGGCTCGATCGATTCGATTTCCACGTCGAGTTCGGGTAAGTCCATGTCGGCCATGTTGTACACCGCTTCGTACCGGGTGCTCGCACATAAGGGTTTTCATAGTAATCCCCCATCCACACAATACTGGACAGCAATCCTGTGTGGGAGTGTTCTGTTGTTTGTTCGTATGCGTGCGTGATACGCCAATATAGACCCACCATTTCGCACCCTCGATATCACGGTTGTTCGTATCCACCCCACTAATCGACATTCTTTTATGGTCCGCCCCAATATTGTGTGGTAGCTCCAATACAGAGCACCAATACAACATGAGTTCGCAATACGACATCACCGAGACGCTCGACGTGAAAGGACAGTCCTGCCCAATGCCAGTCGTCAAGACGAAGGGGGCGGTCGACGACCTCGACGAGGGTCAGATCCTCGAAGTCGTCGCGACCGACTCCGGCAGCATGAGCGACCTCGCGGGCTGGGCCGAGGGGACCGAGGGCGTGACCCTCCTGGACCAGGTCGAGGGCGACGACGTCTACAAACACTACGTCGAGAAGACCGCGTAAGATGAGCGCAGAGAACGAACCATCCGCGACTGAAACCGCTGGTCCGGAGATCGACCCCGAGGAGTTCGCGGCGCTGCGCGAGCGCGTCGAGGAGCTCGAAGCGTCGGTCGTCGAGACCGACACCGGAGACGACGGGAAGAAGATGACCATCGTCGCCACCCAGGGCACCTTCGACATGGCCTACCCGCCGCTCATCCTGGCGAGCACGGCCGCCGCCTTCGGCTGGGACGTCGTGGTCTTCCACACGTTCTGGGGTCTCGACATCCTCCACGAGGAGAACTCACAGGACCTCAAACTGTCCGCCGTCGGCAACCCGAACATGCCGCTCCCGAACGCGATCGCTGCGCTCCCCGGCATGGACGCGATGGCGACGAAGATGATGGAGAAGAAGATCGACGAGAACGGCACGGCCACCATCGAGGAACTCATCGACCTGTCGTTAGAGAGCGGCGTCGACCTCCAGGCCTGCCAGATGACCATCGAGTTGATGGACTACGACGAGGACGACTTCTACGACGGCGTCACGACCGGCGTCGGCGCCGCAACCGCGATCCAGCACATGGCCGAATCGGACGTCCAGTTGCTGGTCTGATCGCGCGCAGACATCTCACTACGACACGCGACACCCCACTACCGTACGCGGAACTCCATGACGACAGGCTGTCACCACACTACGACTCACATCGATCTCACCTCACGAACATGAATACGGATCATCCCACGTCGACACCGACCGAACTGCCCGAGCCACCGAGCCTGCGCGTCGTCGAGGCCGTCGCCGAGGCCGACGGAGTCGATCCGGCGATGCTCGATCCGCCCCTCTACGAGGTCCTCGATCCGGAAGCGCTCGACCGCCTGTTCGCGCCCACACCGACCGACCCCTCCCGCGGGACGGTCCGGTTCGACTACCGCGGTCACGAGGTGACGGTCCGGGCGGACGGCACAGTCGACGTCACGTGAGACCCAGACGCTAAACGACCGGGCAATCGCAACCAGCAGCATTTCGATCGATCCGCCATCGCAGACCCAGCGCGGCGCCGTCGTCACGCGTCACCGGAGCGAAGTGGACCGTGGGGACGGCCGTCGAGGCCACATCTGCGAGCGAAACGACGGCCGACGATAACGCACCGCGACGCTGAGCCGGGGGTCGTCCGTTCAGACTGTGCCACAGCCCCACGAGTACACCGATTTCGTCACTTCTGGCGGATGCAGATCACCGAATACAGGATACCGGCGGCGTCCATTTTGATACGGCATCGCGTCCAGAGACGCTGGTCTCCATTCCGGTCGACGGCGTCGAACTCGAGGGCATGCTGGCGGCTCCGGCCGACGCCCCCGGCGTGGTCGTCTTCGCCCACGGGAGCGCCTCGAGCCGGAAGAGTCCCCGCAACAACTTCGTCGCGGACGTCATCCGAAAGCGAGGACTGGGAAGGCTGCTGTTCGACCTACTCACCGAACGGGAAAACCGAAACCGCGAGAAGCGCTTCGACATCCCGTTACTGACAGACCGTCTGGTCGCAGTCACCGAGTGGGTGTGGGACCGGGAGGAGACTCGCGACGCGAACGTCGGATACTTCGGTTCGAGTACGAGCGGCGCATCGGCGCTCCGAGGCGCGACGCGGTTGCAGGGCGAGATCGATGCCGTCGTCTCGCGTGGCGGCCGCGTCTACATGGCGGCCGAGGCGCTTCCAGACGTTCGAGCACCCACCTGTTCATCGTTGGGGTGCCGATACCCAGGTGCTCGAACTCAACAGGGGGCCGCCGCTCAGCTCACCTGCGAGTACGAACTCCACGTCGTGGAGGGCGCCGGCCACCTCTTCGAGGAAGCGGCCGAACTGGAGGAGGTCGCCGCAGTCGCAGCCAACTAGTTCGCAGCGGCGCTTCCCTGAGCGCTCGATGCCGGGACCGCAACTGTGGTGGGTTCGACGACTCTTCGGGCGAGTCGTCACAGCCTCAGAGCCGTGTCGCCCCGGTCCTCGGATCGCTCTCCCCGTTCGTCCTTCCCGAGGAGTGGAGAGTCAGGCGACCCGTCCGTGCATCACCTCCATGGGCAGTCGCCACACCGTCTCGATTCGGTGGTCGACGATCCGTCATCCAGCAGCGTCTCGCGGATGTAAAATCGGTCGACGGCCGCCGTAGGTCGGTAGCCGATCGTGGGCGGCTTCGTACAGAGCCGCGTGGGAATCCCCGCGTCGCTACGGGACGACGAAGAGTCACTCGCCGGGTTCGAGTACCCGCCGCCCCTCCGCCAGAACGGTGGTGATATCGGGCGTGTCGAACAGTTCGCGAACGAAAACGGTGCCAAGGCATATACTCCGGGCTCGCAGAGTCTCAGTCATGCCGATATCTGGTCTCGGACTGCTCGTCCTTCTGTTCGTCCTCGCGTTCGCGTTCGGCGCCTACCGGATCATCCGGACGATCAAGCCCTTCATCGTCAACGCCGTGGTCGGCCTGTTGGGCCTCCTGTTACTCGCCTGGCTCGGCTTCGGCGTCGAGATCACGCCGCTGGTCGTGCTCGTCGTCGCCATCGGCGGCATCCCCGGCGCGATCCTCGTCGTCCTGCTTGCCTACCTCGGGATCGGCTTCGAACCCGCTACAGTGATCGCGCTGCTCGCCGCGATCTAGCCCGTCGTCGCCGCGCCCAAGCGCAACCGGAGCGCTCCCGCTCCGGGTTTTGACCGGGCTCGACATCCATCGAGCGGTCGCGCCCGGTGGACCAGGGGTCCCGTCGGTGAACTACCGTTCACGTCCGTCGGACTGCCGGTCAGGTCCGCCGCGCTACCGGTCGCCGTCGCGATCGTTCGCGACAGCCGTTTCGATGGCGAAACTCGACGCGGAGACGATGTCGCCGATGCCGACCGTGCCGGCGGGGTCCTCGACGACCCGGTTCGGGCAGGCGACGACCGTCGGCGTCGCGAGCTGGCCGCCCTCGGTCGAGGCGCCGACATGGTCGGCGAGGCGTTCGACGGCCTCCCGGCCCTTCGCGGAGGGGTCGTACGTCAGGCCTGTCTCGAGGTCGGCTGGTGCCGTGATGTCGCCCCGTGCGGCCTTGGTCGCGGCGTTGATGGCGGCGAACTCAAGCCCGCGTCGGACCGCGTCCGGCGGGTGGTACGATTCCATCACGGCGAGGTGGTACTCCATCACGTGCAACCGGATGCAGTCGACGCCGAGTTCCGCGCGGAGCGCAGAGAGTATCTGGTAGTGGGCGAGGATCTCGTCGGGGTTGAACGGCGTCTCCTCCGTCGGTCGCGCGGGTACGACGTCCAGACCCGCGTCGTCGGCGAGCAGCGAGAGTTCGTGGGTGTCCGCCCCGATCACGTCCGCCTCCGGAAGGATCCACTCGTAGATGCTCGCTCGGAGGTCGTCGTCGTGAGTCACGGCGTACTCGACGTGGACGTCGACGTCGCCACCGGCCCGGAGCCCGCGGATCACGTCCCGGGCGTGACGCAGCCGCCCCGCGTAGTCGCCGTCGACGTGCGCCGGCGTCAGGTTGTGATAGCCGGCCAGCAGCGCCCCGTCGACGCGGGCGCCGACCTGGTCGACGGCCGCGTCGAGGGCGCCCGCTGACAGGTCGAACTCCGGGGGCCGTGACGCGGCGATGAACCGGGAGTCGTCTGTTGCCCGGACGCCGAACAGTTCGTCGCCGGTCCTGAACTCGAACACCCAGTTGATCTTCGTCCGGTCGGTGTTTACCGCCTCGGCGAGCGGGACGAGCCTGACCGTCCCGCCCTCGACGAGCGGGTACTGGACCCGGTCGGGGCGGTCGAACAGCGACACCTGGCGCTCCGAGAGCAGGTAGGTGTACGCAATCGGGGCCGCCCCCAGCGAGGAGACGAGGTTGGTCATGATACCCGTCTGACCGCCCATCTGCTGGGCGTCGGGCGAAAGCTCCGCCTCGAGGGCGGCGGCGAACGCGCCGGTCATCGCGATCTCGTCGCCCCGGCCGGCCGCCATCGTGTGCGCGATTGCCGCCGCGAGATTGCGCCGCGAGTCGAGCGGGTCCGGCGGCAGTCGATCGCCGGGTTCGGACGGTCGCTCGAGGAACGCCTCGAGGTCGTCGTCGACCCGGACGATGCCGTCCACGTTCGCGTTGTACGCGACGAACAGGGGCAATCCGTCCAGGGCGGCGATGTCGGCGTCGAGCCGCTCGCGCTCGGTGGTCATACGGCCGCCTACCACACCGATCGGATTAACGGTGTGTGGGCGAGCCCCGCCGAGCGGCCGACCGGGCCGTCGCGCGGCCGCTCATCCTCAGACTGGCCGCTCACCCACCGGCTTATTGGCGCTCGCGTGGTCGGAGTGACAGACCGATGGTAGAAAACGCGTTTACCAGGCGGTTGGCGGACGTCAGCGGCGAGGACACTGACTCGGTCGGGGGCAAGAGCGCGAACCTCGGGGAGCTCGCCGACCTGGACGTGCCCGTCCTGCCGGGATTCACGACGACGGCCGCGGCCTACGACCACTACGTCGAAGGGACCGGCGTCGGCGAGGCGATCGAGGCGGAACTCGCCGACCTCGACGCCGACGACGTGGCGGACCTCCAGCGGCGCGGCGAAACCGTCCGCGATCTCATCTCCGAGGGGGAGATGCCCGCGGACCTAGCGTCCCGAATCCTCGAGCGCTACGAGGAGCTCGCGGACGAGCTCGGGATCGACGACCCCGAGGTGGCCGTCAGGAGTTCCGCGACCGCCGAGGACCTGCCGGAGGCCTCCTTCGCCGGACAGCAGGAGACGTTCCTGAACGTCGCCGGGCGGCGGGAACTGATCGACTCGATCAAACACTGCTTCGCATCGCTGTTTACCGACCGGGCGATCGCCTACCGCGAGAACAACGACTTCGATCACTTCGCGGTCAAACTCGCCGTCGGGGTCCAGAAGATGGGGCGGGCGGACCGCGCGTCGTCGGGCGTGCTCTTCACCCTGGACCCCGACACCGGCCTCGAGGACGTCGTCACGATCGAGGCGGCCTACGGGTTCGGGGAACCGATCGTCCAAGGGGTGGTCGATCCCGACAGGTACGTCGTCTTCAAACCGACGACCGGGATCGTCGAGAAAGCGGTCGGCGGGAAGGCCCAGCGCATGGTTCGTCGGAACGGCGGCACCAAGCTCGAGTCGGTCCCGGCGGAGGAACGCGAGGCGTTCGCACTCTCCGACGACCGGATCCGGGAGCTGGCGGAGTACGCGACCCGCATCGAGGAACACTTCGGGCGGCCCCAGGACATCGAGTGGCTCGTCGACGGCGAACTGGACGAGCTGTTCGTCGTGCAGGCACGGCCGGAGACCGTCCACGGGGCGGCCGCGGGGAACGTCCTTCGCACGTACGATCTCGCGGAGACGGCCGAGGAGGTGCTCGACGGGATCGCAATCGGAAACGCCATCTCGTCCGGGTCCGTCCGCGTCCTCTCGGATCTCCGGGAGATGGACCGGGTCGAGGACGGCGACGTGCTCGTCACCGAGATGACCGACCCGGACAGGGGGCCCGTGATGAAGCGATCGAGCGCCATCGTGACCGATCGCGGCGGCAAGACGTCCCACGCGGCGATCGTCTCGCGGGAGCTCGGGGTCCCCGCGGTCGTCCGCACCGGGAACGCGACCGAGGTCCTGTCGAACGGAACCGAGGTGACGGTCGACTGCTCGACCGACACCGGACGGGTCTTCGAGGGCGAGCTCGAGTACGACGTGACCGAGGAGGCGGTCGACGAGCTTCCCGAGACGGACGCCGACGTCAGGCTGATCCTCGGGGACCCCGGCCGGGCGTTCGCGCTCGCGAACCTCCCGGTCGACGGCGTCGGACTGGCGCGCGAGGAGTTCATCGTCACGTCCCACGTGGGCTATCACCCGCTCGAGTTGCTCGAGCGCGGCGAGGAAGAGCGGTTCGTCGACGCGTTGCGGACCGGCATCGCGAAGATCGGCGCCGCATTCTACCCCGACGACGTCGTCTTCCGGCTCAGCGACTTCAAGACCGACGAGTACCGGAACCTCGAGGGCGGGTGGAAGTACGAACCCGAGGAGGCCAACCCGATGCTCGGCTGGCGGGGCGCCGCCCGGTACTACGACGAGGCGTTCCGCGAGGCGTTCCGGCTGGAGTGCGAGGCGCTCCGGCAAGTTCGCGAGGAGGTGGGCCTCGAGAACGTGGTCGTGATGGTCCCGTTCTGTCGCACGCCCGCGGAGGGCGAGCGCGTCCTCGAGCTCCTGGCTGAGTTCGGCCTGCCGCCCGCGGAGCTCGACGTCTGGGTGATGGCCGAGCTGCCCGCGAACGTCGTGCTCGCGGACCGCTTCGCGGCGCTGTTCGACGGCTTCTCCGTCGGCTCGAACGACCTCACCCAGCTCACCCTCGGCGTCGACCGGAACTCGGAGAAACTCGCGCCGCTGTTCGACGAGAGCGACGAGGCGGTCACCCGAACGATCGAGTCGCTGATCGAGACAGCCCACGACCACGACCGGCCGGTCGGGATCTGCGGCGACGCGCCCTCGACGATTCCGGAGTACACCGAGTTCCTGCTCGAGGCCGGCATCGACTCGATCTCGGTCTCGCCGGACGTCGCCGTCGAGACGTTGCTGACGGTCGCCGAACACGAGCGGAACGGGTGACGGCCGGTCCGCCACCCGGGCGCTCCCCGTCGTCGATCCCGATGAAAGGTTTACCAATAGCGTCGTGGGAGTGAGACCACTCCAGGTTCGCATGAGCACTGACTTCGCAGCTCGGACACCGCGGACGAGAGCGTCGACGCCCGCACCGACGAGTCGGCGAACCGACGCCGGTGAATCGAACCCATGAAGGCCGTCGTCCTGGCCGGCGGGTACGCCACGCGGCTCTGGCCGATCACGCGCCACCGACCGAAGATGTTCCTCCCGCTGGGCGAACGAACCGTCATCGACCGCCTCTACACCGAACTCGAGGCGGCCGATCGGCTCGACACGGTCTACGTGAGCACGAACGAGCGGTTCGCCCCCGACTTCGAGGCGCACCTGGCCGATCGTCCCTACGAGAAACCGCAGCTGTCGATCGAGGAGACGCGCGAGGAGGGCGAGAAGTTCGGCGTCGTCGGCGCGCTCGAGGAGTTGATCGACCGCGAGGGAATCGACGACGACCTGCTGGTGATCGCGGGCGACAACGTCTTCGACTTCGCGATCGAGTCCTTCCTCGCGTTCTTCGACCGGCGGGACGCCCCGACGATCGCCGCCTACGACGTCGGCGAGCCCGAGCGGGCCGGCGGCTACGGCGTCGTCGAGTTGGAGGGCGACCGCGTCGTCGACTTCGTGGAAAAGCCCGACGATCCGCCCGGGACGCGCGTCTCGATCGGGTGCTACGCGTTCCCCCGCGAGACCCTCTCACTGCTCTCGACGTGCCTCGAGGCCGGGAACGACCCGGACGAGCCGGGGCGGTTCGTCGAGTGGCTCTACGACCGGGAACCGACGTACGCGTACGCGTTCGACGGGGCCTGGTTCGACGTCGGCACCAGGGAGAGCTACCTCGACGCCGTTTCCTGGCGCCTCGGCGGCGATTCGCTGGTCGCCGACTCGGCGTCCCTCGAGACCGTCGCCGTCGGGTCGAACGTCCACGTGATGGCGGAGGCGAGCCTCGTCGACGCCGAACTCGAGCGTGCGGTGATCTTCCCAGAGGTGACGCTCGCGGGAACGACCGTCCGGCGGTCGATCGTCGACGAGGGCGCCACGCTGGAGGGACTCGACCTCGCGGACGCGATGGTCGGCGCCCACACCCGGATTCCGGACGGTTCGCGGGAGTGACGACGCCGTGGCGGTCGCACCCGCAGTGAGCGAGTCGAGACGGCGCGAGGCCCGGGCGTCCCTATCACGGCGACTCGGCGGCGACCGGGACGCAGAACACCGGCACGTCGGCCTGGCCAACGACGTTTTCGGTGACGCTCCCGAGGAACCACTGCCCGACTCCGGTCTGGCCGTGGGTCCCCATGACGATCAGGTCGGCGCCGTAGTCGCTCGCGGCCGCGGTGATCGCCGTCACCGGATCGCCCGTCTCGACGGAGTCGGAGACGCCGACTGCGGCCTCCTCCGCGCGCTCCCGGACCGTTTCGATCGCCGCCTCGCCGCGACGCTCGAGTTCCTCGCGGAGGGCGTCCGGCTCCCGGCCGCCGGGGAACGGACTCGTGTCGACGGCGGACATCACGTGGACCATCGCGTCCAGGTGCGTCGCCAGGGCGATCCCCCAGTCGGTCGCGATCGCGGCGCCCTCGCTGCCGTCGGTCGGCAGGAGGAGCCGTTCGAACGTCACGCCCGCGGCGTCGGAGACCGGGGCGTTCGGGGGGACGGCGAGCACCGGCGTGCGCGCCGTCCGGAGCACGTTCTCGGTGACGCTCCCCAGGAGAATCCTGTCGATGCCGGTCCGACCCTTCGTTCCCATCGCGATGACGTCGATCTCCCGTCTGTGGGCGTACTCCCTGATCGACTGGAACGGCGTCCCCCGCTCGACAGCGGTCACGACTTCGGTGTCCGCGTCGGCAGCCTCGACCATGCTCGCGACCGCCTCGACCGCTTCCTCCGCGTCCGCCTCGAGCTCGGCCAGGACCGTTTCGGCGTCGGCCGGGACGTGTCGGGCGTCGACGATGGTGAGGACGTGTACGTCGGCACCGGTTCGCGACGCGAGCGCGATCCCGTACTTCGCGCCCGCGAGCGCCCCCTCGCTGCCGTCCGTCGGAATCAGTATCGACTCGATGAGCCGGCTCATAGTGGTCTACTCACCGTCACGGCGGATAATGGTGCAGGGCGGCCGACGACGAGGCGGGTTCCGTCAGCCCGGGCCGTCGCGATCGAGCACCTCGGCGAAGACCGCGAGCAGGTCGGCGAGCTGGCGGGGAAGCAAGAAGTGCTCGCGAACGTGTTCTCGCGCGTTCTCGCCGTACGTCGTTCGCCGGTCCTCGTCGTCGAGGAGGGCGACGATCCGGTCGGCGGCGCCGGCGACGTCATCCGGTTCGACGAGGTACCCAGTGTGGCCGTCTTCGATCTGCAGGGGGATCCCCCCGACGTTCGAGCCGACGACCGGCGTGCGCTTCCAGAGGGCCTCCGAGACGACGAGACCGAACCCCTCGCGAAGCGACTTCTGGACGACGACGTCGGACTCGCGCTGGAGGAGGTTCACCGTCACGTCCGGGCGATCGGTCAGCACGTGGACGTCCGGTTCGTCGACCGCTTCCCTGGCGACGCGCTCGTACAGCTCCACGCCCTCCGGATCGTCGCCGGCCATGCTCCCGACCAGCGCCAGCTGGAGGTCCGGAATCTCCTCGCGAGCGCGGCGGAACGCCTCGAGAGTGCCGAACTGGTCCTTCCACGGGTCGAAGCGCGAGATTTGCGTGACGAGCGGCGCGTCGAACGACAGCGGATCCAGCCGGTCGCGCTCGGCAGCCGCCGTCTCCGCGTCGAGCGAGCGGTTCTTCGCCGTCAGCGGATCGATCGACGGGTGGACCACGCTCTGGGCCGGGACGTCGATCTCCGCCCCGTAGGCCGACCGGCTGAAGATCGCGTTGTCGACCCGAGTCGCGTACTCCGAGACGAACGCGAGGTACTCGTCGGAGGGATCGGTGAGGTCGATGTGACAGCGCCAGACGATCGGGGCCCCGGGCATCGTTCGCTCGAGCCGGTCGATCATCCCGAGGGGCTGGGGATCGTGGATCACGACGAGGTCGTACGCGCCCTCCAGCTCGGCCGCGTTTCGCTCGGTCGTCTCGCGGTAGGTGGCTTTCATCTCCTCGGTCAGCGGCTCGGCGTCACCCTGGAGCCCGTTGTGGGTCGCCTTCGTCACTTCGAAGAAGTCGTCGTCGGCGTCCATGACGAGCCAGTCGGTGTCGACGCCGAGATCGATGCACACCGGAACGATCGAAGGGAGCAACTCGGCGACGCCGCCGCCGGTCGCGGTCGAGTTGACGTGGAGGACCCGGACGTCCGAAAGCGCCGCGGCGAGCGATCGGAGCCGGTCGAGTCGATCGGCTCCCGTCACGGGTGCGTACGCCTCGATCGATCGATCCGGGAGTGATGGAGCGTGCATCGTCCGTACCCGTCGGTACGACGACGACGGTGGTATCAGTTTGGGGTCGGTCGGATCCGTCTCGGCGAGCGCATCGTCCGACTGCGACGAGCCGTCAGTCCGCCACCGCGTGCGAATCGCGATGGCGGCGCGGTCCCGACGGCTCCGGGCCTCGGCTCACCGAACGATCGTGACCGAAACGGGGGACCGACGCGTTACCGCTTCCGCGACGCTTCCGAGCACCACCCTGGAGAGGCCGGAGCGCCCGGTGCTCCCCATCACGACGTGATCGGCGTCGTGGTCGTCGATGGCCTCGACGATCGTCCGCGGGGCGTTGCCTTCGACGAGTTCGGTCTCGACGGCACGCCCGTTCGCGGCCGCCAGCTCCCTCGCCTCCTCGAGAATCGCCTCCCCCTCAGCTCGCGCGAGTTCGTAGGGCGACACTTCCGGATCGGACGGGATTCGAGTGACCTGCACCACGTGCAAGACGACGACCCTGGCGTCCGGAAACAGCTCGAAGGCTTCGGCGAGCGCATCGTCCGACTGCGACGAGCCGTCGACGGGGACGAGGACGGTGGTTCCCATACGAAACGTTCGGCCAGAAGTGGCTTAGTACCCGGGCAGGACGGGGTCGCTCCCGGACCACCCGCGAGTTCACCGCGTTCGAAGCGATCACGCGTCGTCAGGATGGACAACGACGAGTTCGCGGTCGTCCCGACGAACGGACGGGGGTACGGCCCGTCGGGGCGATGGCGATTGGTCAATCGGTGGCTCCATACCCTTCTCGGCGTCCTCCTGGCTCTTGTCGTGTTTTTGACGTATCTCGTCACGCCGCCAGATACCCTCTTCTGAACGCCCCGTGGCTCCCGTTTTATACGCGCCGGCGGGGAAGCGCTAGTCCGACGCCCTAGACCCGCGTCGTTCGTACCGCCCCTCACCATGTCACAGTACGTTCTCAGCCCGCTCGACGGATCGGACTGCGAGTTCGCCGGGCCGGCGGACGGTTTCCCGTCGGTTCTTGCCGACGAAGTCACCGCGTTACACGTCGTCGATCTCATGTCAGGCCGCGTCGCACCCGTCGGATCGAGCGACCGCGACGCGGAGTGCGACGAGGGGATCCGTCCGACCCCAGCGGGCTGGAGGAAGGCACGGCCGAGACGATGGGTGAACCCGAAGCCAGGGGCGCTTCGGTTCGCGAGCGGTCCGGACGGGAACCGCCCACCGTGACTATCTCGGGTGTTTCGACACGCATGCGATGGGCATACGGCACGGGACGGTGTCGAATCTCGCGCGACGTCGATGCGCAGAACCGAATCGCAATCCGACGAATTCGCTCGGGCGTGAGCGACTGCACCCGGCAAGGTGACGACGATGAGTGAGGCGATCACGGCAGAGTCCGACGACTGGTACGCCGCGCCCGTCGAGGACGTTTACGACGCGCACGAAACCGACGGACGGGGGCTTTCGAGCGACGACGCCGAATCCCGTCTGGAGGAGTACGGGCCGAATCGCCTCCCCCGGGCGGCCCGCACGCCGGCCTGGCGGATCGTCGCCCGACAGTTCAAAGATCCGCTCATCTACGTTCTCATCGTCGCGGGCGTCGTCTCGCTCGCCATCGGCGAACAGTTAGACGCCGCGTTCATCACGGCGGTCCTGGCGATCAACGCGGTCATCGGCAGCCTCCAGGAGTGGCAGGCCGAGAAGAGCACTCGAGCGCTGCAGGAACTGATCGAGGAGCGCGCGACCGTCGTCCGCGACGGGGAAACGCGCGATATCGACAGCGACGCGGTCGTCCCGGGTGACGTCGTGCGCCTGGAGTCGGGCGACCGGGTTCCCGCCGACGTTCGCCTGACCGCGACCGCCGACCTCAGGATCGACGAGGCGCCGCTTACGGGGGAATCCGAGCCCGTGGCGAAGGACGAGAACTGGGAAGCGACGGCGGAGACGTCGCTCGGCGACCGGCGCAACATGGCGTACGCGGGGACGAGCGTGGCACGGGGACGGGGGACAGGGGTCGTCGTCGACACCGGGACGAACACGAAGATCGGCCAACTGGCGGCGGACGTGACCACCCTCGAGGGCGAGCGACCCCCGCTCGTGACGCGGATGGAGCGATTCACGCGCGTGATCGGCGTCGCGGTCCTCGTCGCGGCGGCGCTCATCGCGGTGTTGGGAGTCGTGGTCCACGAGTACGACGTGCTCGTGATGTTCCTGTTCGCGGTCGCCCTGGCGGTCTCGGCGATCCCCGAAGGGCTTCCCGTCGGCATGACCGTCGCGCTGGGGGTCGCCAGCCGTCGGATGGCAGACGTCGGCGTCATCGTCCGACAGATGGTCGCGGTCGAAGGGCTCGGGAGCTGTACCATGATCGCGTCGGACAAGACGGGCACGCTCACCGCCAACGAACTCACCGTCACGCAGATTCGACTGGCCGACGGGACCACATACGACGTAACCGGGGAGGGGTACGAACCGGACGGGACCGTCCGCGAGAACGGCGAGGAGGTCGACGTCGAGGCCCACGACCACCTCGATCGAATCGCACGAGCGGCGGTTCTCTGTAACGAGGGAACGCTCGCTCTGCGGAACGACGAGTGGTCCTGGCGCGGCGATCCGACCGACATCGCGTTGCTCTCCCTGGGTCGCAAGCTCGGGTGGACGAGTGCCGAAGCGCGCGAGGAGTACCCTCAGGTCGGGGAGATCCCCTTCGAATCCGAGCAGCGGTACGCGGCCACGTTCCACCGGGCGGACGAGACGGTCCGGCTGTTCGTCAAGGGAGCCCCGGAACGCGTCCTGGAGATGTGCGAAGACGCGCGTCCGGACGCCTCGCTGACGGCTCTCGAAGCCGAAGCGGAGGCGATGGCGAAGGAGGGGTACCGCGTCCTCGCGGTCGCCGAACGGACGCTCGAGGAACGAGTCGATACCGAGGGACCGCCCGACGAGCCCGACGAGCTCACGTTCCTGGGGTTTCTCGGTCTTATGGACCCGCTCCGGTCGGGGGCCGAGGAGGCGGTCGCGGACGCGCGCAAAGCTGGTGTCACCGTCACGATGATCACCGGCGACCATCCCGAGACGGCCCTGACGATCGCCCGGGAACTCGGGCTGGCCGAGGAGCGAGACGACGTGATAACGGGCGCGGAACTGGCCGACGTCTCGGGCGGTGAACTGCAGGAGATACTCGAGGACACGCGGGTGTTCGCGCGGGTTTCCCCGTCGCAGAAACTCGCCATCGTCGAGGCGGCCGGCGACGCCGGCCACTACGTCGCCGTCACCGGCGACGGCGTCAACGACGCGCCGGCGCTGCGGCAGGCGAACATCGGCATCGCGATGGGGCAGATGGGAACCGACGTCGCCCGCGACGAATCGGAGCTCGTCCTCAGCGACGACAATTTCGTCTCGATCGTCGACGGGATCAGGGAGGGGCGGATCGCGTACGACAACATCCGGAAGATCGTCTACTTGCTGGTGTCGACCGGGGCGGCCGAGGTCGTCCTCATCATGCTGGCGATCCTCGCCGGATTGCCCCTCCCGCTGACGCCCGTGCAGATCCTCTGGCTCAACCTCGTCACGAACGGCATCCAGGACGTCGCGCTGGCGTTCGAACCCGAAGAGAACGACGTCCTGGACAGGCCGCCCCGCTCGCCGACGGAGCGGGTCTTCGATCGCCTCATGGTCGAACGGACGGTCATCGGGGCGCTCGTCATGGGACCACTCGCGTTCGTGGTATTCGTCTGGTTGCTCGGTGCGGGGCTCCCCGAGACGGCCGCCCGCAACCACATCCTGTTGTTGATGGTGATGTTCGAGATCGTCAACGTCGGCAACGCCCGCTCGGAGACCGTCTCGCTGTTCCGACTCTCGCCGCTTGCGAGCCCGATCCTCCTGACGGGGACGATCATCGCCTTCCTCGTCCACGTGGCCGCGATGCATCTCGAACCCCTCCGATCGCTCCTCGAAGCGGCGCCAGTTTCGCCGGGCGTCTGGCTCGGTCTGGCCGCCGTCGCACTCGCCGTCGCGGCCGCCATCGAGCTTCACAAGGTGTGGTGGAGTCGTCGGTCCCAACGGGCGGTATGAGGCCGACCCCGGGCTCGCCCGTCGACACTTCCGTCCCCGAAATCCGTCGTCGCGCCGTCGGTCCCGGGTTCGCGTTTTATAGGAGTCCGGCCGCGACGACACGGTGACCGTTGAGACGACCAAATCGCCGGCCGATCGCCACGAAGCGCGGTGAGGAGCTCCTCGACTGCGCCGACGAGCGCGCGGACGACCCGAACGGATCCGCAAAGCGGTCGTACCAGCCGCTGGTCCGATCGTACCAGTCGCGTGCGGCGGCCTTCGATCGGGGGAACGCGAGCGATCGACCCCGGTGGCGATTCGGTCGTCATCGCGAACGGGTGTTATCCGGACAGGGTTCGGTCGTCGGCGGTTCGATCAGGGTGGTCCGCCCCATACCGGACCGTCGACCAGGGCGGATGCGATTCGCAGGCCACGTCACCTGACGACCGTCACCGGGACGGGCGCCCGGCGGACGACCGTCTCGGCGACGCTCCCGAGGAGCACCCGCGATGCGCCGTCCCGGCCGTGGCTTCCCACAAGAATGTGGTCGACGGCGCGATCGTCGGCGCACGCGACGATCTCTCGCGACGGGCGACCGATCCTGACCGCGGTGTCGACGTCGCCCTCGAACGGTCGGTCCGCGACCAGCCGTTCGAGCATCCCGTGGCGTCGCTCCCGCAGGGCGTCGTAATCTTGTCCCCGCTGTTCAAGGTGAATCTCGGGCGGTCCCCCCTCGAACACGTACAGGAGCGTGATCGACGCATCCGGGAAGGCTTCGAGGGCGTAGTCGAGCGCCCGTTCTGACTGTTCCGAACCGTCGACGGGGACGAGGACGGATTTCGTCATCTGCGAGAGCCGTCCCTCCGCGGCGGACAGTCGATTCGTGCGCGAACGGACGGTTGGCCCGGTGCTCTCGCTCGCTCGTGGGCGCGCTCAGCCATGGTGATCCGAACACCGTCTACGCCTGCGAGGGAGTAAAGGTTCGATGCCGGCCCCAGCGAGTGTCAGGAAGACTGACGAGCCGCGATCGAGTTCGAGCGCTGCGCAGAGACCGCCACGGGAGGAGCGGCGCCGCGGATTCGACCGTCCCGCCGGGGGCGTTTCTCGGCGATCGGCACCGCGCCATCGCCCATGGGAACCGTTCTCGTCATCGAAGTCGACCCAGGCGCCCACCCCGCCGGCGTCGACGGCAGTTCTGCCGATGAACGTATGTGGCAGACGGTCGTAGCACCTCGCATGGCACTGATTGAGGACCTCCGGGACGATCCGGAACGCATCACCTCGCTCATTGAGCACACGAACGTCGATCCGGCCGCGACCGACGCCGAGATCCGCGAGCTCTGTGCGGAGGTTCGCGAGTACGACTTCCGATCGGCAGTCGTGGTACCGTACCACGCGAGGTTGGCCGACGAACTGCTCGGCGATCACGCGAACGTCGTGGTCGTCGTCGGCTTTCCGTACGGGATCCAGAACCCGGCGGCGAAACGCGCCGAGGTCGAGGCGTTGCAGGAGTACGCCGACGAATTCGACATGGTGATGAACCGAACAGCGTTCGCCACCGACGATCACGAAACCGTCGTCGAGGACGTCGCGGCCGTCAACGACGCGGTCGGGGGAAAGCCGTTGAAGTGCATCATCGAGTCGCCGGCACTGTCGGCGGCGGAGATCCGCCGTGCGGCGGAACTGGTCGAGCGGGGCGGCGCCGACATCGTCAAGACGGCCGTCGGCTACGACGGGGCGACGAATCCGGCGGAAGTCCGTGCCATCCGGGAGTCGGTCTCCGACGAGACGGGTGTCAAGGCCTCAGGCGGGATCAGCGACTTCGAAGCGGCCCTGGAGATGGTCGAGGCGGGGGCAACTCATCTCGGCGCGTCGTCGGGCGTCGACATCGTCGACTCGATCGAGTAGGCACCTACTCGATCTCGAGCACTTCGACGTCGAACGTCGGCGACTGGCCCGCCCGCTTGGAGTCGACGTCCACCGGTACAGACGCCTCGTCGACGGGCGCGACCTCGCCCAACGATCCGGTCGCCGCATGAATTTCCCGGGCGGTTCGCGACGGTTTCGTCGGTGTCGGCGTCTTCGAGGGCGACGAGCGCCGTCACGCAGAGTTCTCGACATCGACTCCTGGTGGACGGCTGTGACGTCCCCGTCGAGGTCGGTCGGTTCAGTCTTCGGGAGGGTGACCGTCAGGACGCCGTTTCGGCACGTGGCCTCGACGGCGTCCTCGTCGACCTCGACCGGCAATCGGACCGACCGTCGAATTGTCCGGTGGGTGCGCTCGCTCCGGAGGTACTGCTCCTCGTCATCCCGCTCCTCCCGTTCGCGTTCGGCGGTGACGTGGATCGTCCGGTCCGCGAGGCGAACGTCGATGTCCTCGCGATCGAACCCCGAGACGTCCGCCGTCAGGACGAACTGGTCCTCGCGGTCTGCCAGATCGATTCCCATGCCGGTCGTCGAGCGCATCTCCCACGCCTCGCCGAAATCCTGGCCGTTCCACCGGTCGACCAGTTCCTCGAACTGTCGTCGCATGTGTTCGAACTGTTCCTCGAGCGCCCTGAACGGATTCGAATCCGTGCGCATGACGTATCCGGGACGATGTCCCGGCAGGGACTCCACCGACCCAGTTTGTAATACGTTTACACACCACTGGTCCGTCGACGGGAGACCCGCCCGCACGGTGGCGAATTCGACCAGACAGCCCGCGTAACTGTTCCACACGCCGGGAAGAGTCACCGGGATTGACGATGCTGGTCGTCGCTGATTCTCGTATGAACTTCGACGAGTTCACCGGCGAGGTCCAGCACCGACTCGAGTTCCCGGACACCGGTCGGACCGTCCGGGCCATCCGGGCGACCCTCATGCCCCTCGGACAGCGGATCCCTGCGGGGAACGCCGAGGATCTCGCGGCGAACCTGCCCCTCGAGATCAAGTGGTACATGACCGGCGCCGTCGCCGACCACGGCCAGCGCTTCGACTGGAGCGAGTACCTCTCCCGCGTCAGCGAGATCGAGGGCGAGGGCGTCGAGGACGCCGAGGCCGTCTACCACGCCCGTGTCATCGTCGACCTGGTGGCCGAAATCGTGCCCGCTTCGGACTTCCGGCAGCTTCGCGACCAGCTCCCCGAGAGCCAGCACGACCAGAACTGGCGGAAGCTCTTCGAAATCGTCGACGCCGGCGGCTGGGACGAGACCGCCGGACGCGGCGATACCGGCGGGACGGGCCCGGAAGACCAGGCGCCGGTCGAAGAGGAGTGATCCGAAGCCGAGTCACAGCGCCACGAAGGCGAGGATACCAACCGCGGCGACGGCCGCCAGCGGGCCGGCGATCTTCGACCGGAGACGACTACTGACGAACTCGATCAGCGCGATTTTCGAGGTCACGCTCGCGACGATGCCCAGCAGGACCATGCCCGCGACGCGGTCGACGCCGACCGACCCGCCGGTCAGCACCGTCGCGGCGGTCACCGAGACGGCGGCCGAAGAGACGAGTCCGCCGGCGAAGGCCGTCGCGTACAGACCGAAATCGCTGAGGAATTCCTGCGAGAGGACGGAGACGAGCAGGATGGCGACGTAGGCGACGGCGAACTTGGCCGCCGCGGCCAGCGAGAGCGGGGAACCGAAGTCGATGTCGAAGTCGTCCCTGATGTCGCCGAAGCACCACCGGTAACCGGCGAGCGCGAGCGCGACGGTCACCATCGCGACCGTCGGCAGCCAGAGGGTTCTGAGCATCCCGACCGCGAGGACGACGGCGATCCCGACGTTCCTGACGATCATCGTCGTGGTGGCCAGCAACACCGCCGCCGATGCCGCGTCGTCCGCATCCGCGGACTGCGTCGCGAACCGGGCGAGGACGCCGGCCGCCGCGAACGAGTTCGCTCCGCCGGCGAGGAGGCCGGTGAGGGCTAGCCCCCGCGAGCCGCCGAACTGGCGCATCGAGACGTAGGACGCGAACTGGATCGCAAGCACGAAAATCGTAAACAGCAGCACTTCCCGGAGAGAGACGACGCCGTACGGGTCGACGGGTTCGGCCGGAAGCACGGGGTACAGGATGAACACCAGGGCCGCGAGTTTGAGCGAGTCGAGGAGTTCGTGATCGGAGATGGCCCCGACGTATCGGTGTAGCCGATCTCGCTCCGCCAGGAGCGCGACCAGCAGGATAGCGATGGACGTGGACTCGAAGAACGCGCCGTACCCGACGAGGAGGCCGAGGAGCGCGACGATGAAGACGGTGACAGATGTGGTGAGGCCGACATTGGCGTGGTCCAGCGAGAATCGAATGTACGCGACGAGGACGGCGATGACAGCGGCTAGGGCCAGGTAGACGCCGACGACGGCCGCCTGGCCCGCCCGGTCGCCGACGTAAACCACGATCGGGCCGGCCCCGCAGAGAAACGCCATCGTCCGCAGTCCCGCGTACTTCCGCCTCGGGAGCCGCTCGCGTTCCAGACCGATCAGCCCGCCCGTGGCTATCGCGACGAGCACCCGGATCAGCAAGTCCGGCACGGCGAGAGCATCTAGCATCGGTGATTCGAGCGTCCGGTCGGCAGCAGGCCCTCACCGAGGTGTGCCAGCGAACTCGCCGCTGAAACGCACCGCCCACGACCTGGAGAGACACCCGTCCCAGCTGTAATCGGTCCGCAGGACGCCGCGTTTGATCGGCCAGGCATACGGCCCAGTACACCGCCGACACCCTAAACGTCCCCCGCCGGTGCACCGCGTGCAGATCGGAATCGTCGACCGCCGTGGCTCCGCCGTCGCCCGGAAGGGACGAGGTTGTAGCAACTGATCCGATCAGCGACGGGGAGCACGGGGTTGGATCGCGGGGAACCCGATCCATGCAGTGAAAAAGAGCCCAGAGTATCAACTATCCCCCGGCCGATGGACAGCGTATGACGCGTTTCTATCGTCTCGCCCGGACGCAGTGGTCCGCCATCGGCCTCGTGACGCTGATCCTCGTTTGCGGATCGCTCTTCCCCCTCCCGTTCCGGCGCCGCCCGGAATTCGAGCGGTTCGGACCGGACAAGGTCCTTCACTTCCTCGGATATGCGGCCTTCGCAGTGCTGCTCACGGACGCGCTTACCGACGAGGGACTGGATTTCGCCCCGGCCGGGATCGTGTCGGTCTGTAGTTCCGCCGCGATCGCAGTCTGGACCGGCCGTCTCCAGCGGTACGTTCCGGGACGGGCCCACGAACGAGCGGACGTCGTCGCCGGAATCCTCGGGGCCTGTGGTGGCGTCCTGTGGCGATTCGCCACCGCAGACTCGCGCATCGGCGGCGGCGAGCGCGGATCCAACGGACAGGAATCCGCTCGATCGGCTGTCGACGCGCGGCGCGACCGAGAGCTCCCTCGGTGTCCGAGGCGTCGCGAGGCGAACCGGCGCGGGTAAACGCGAGCCGGGACGTTCCCGGTTGCGGGTCCGATCTGGCCGACGGGCGGCACGCGTTTCAAGCGCGTCGTCGCCGTACGTACACGAATGGACGACATCGAGTACGGGTACACGGTCGGGATAGACACCGAGGCAATCGAACGACGGCTCGCGGCACACGAGATCGGGGTACTGGCGCTCGCTGGCGGCGGGTCCGCGTACGCGATCCCAGGGGGTATCGGAACGACGGTCGGTCGCTGTGCATCCGGCTACCGGAGGACGGATCGAGCACGAAGATGGACTACGTCGAGTCGACGAGCGCCGCCACCCTCTGTCTCTACAGCGACGGCTCGGGAACGGCCAGCTGAAGCGTGCTCGCCCGCGGACCCTTGCGGAAGCTCGACGAGTCCGAACGGGTGGCGTTCGACGCGACGGCGATGAACGAGTCGTTCCCCGGCTGTACGTCTTCGACCAGGATCCCGAGGCGATCGACCTCGACCGTTACGAACTGGAGCTGGAATCGCCCACCGGCCGGTAGATGTCGGAGTGAGTCCCCGCAGCTTGACGCCACGCGGCGGACGGGCCGATCCGTCGGGGTTGGTCGGAGACCTGCGACGGACCGGGCAAGTGACCGTCCCGCGACCGGACCGCGCTACGCGGGTTCCTACGCGTCGTAGAACGCGTCGTGGCGCTCGACAGCGTCGATTCGGGGTGGGCTTGGCCGGCGGACGATGAACACATCGTAGTCGTCCTCCGCGGCGACGTGGACGCCGACGCTCGCCAGCGGCGTCACGACGCGACCGACGTTGTCGCTGCCGAGGAAGACGACGGCCGGGTCGTGTTCCAACGCCAGCGCCCCGATGTGCTCGGCGATCTCGGCCTCAGGCGGGAACTCGCGGATGCGCTCGAAATCGAACGACGCCTCCGGCGCCAGGGTTTCGACGCGCCCGCGGAGCGACTCGACCACGCGACCGGGGTCGTAGTTCTCGTCCCGGCCGATCCAGCTTTTCTCGCGCGCGTACCGCGTGCGTTCGGGAACTACCGTGACGGCGGTGACAGCAACGTCGAGCGCGGCCCCGTACTCGACGGCCCTGACGAGCGCGGCTTCCGCGAGGTCCGATCCATCGAACGGGACGACGAACGTCATACCAGCCGTAACCACACTCCGTCCAATAACTGCGGGGGGCGACCGCGTCGCGGGACCGTCAGGAACGGGAGAACAGCCAGCCATCCGACACGTTAGGCCCACTTCTAACCCGCCAGCCGTCGAACGTGCACCTGATGACGCCCCGCGCATCGATCGAGACGATACTGATACCGACCGATGGGAGCGTCGGCGCACGTGTCGGCGCGGCCCGCGGACTCGAACTGGCCGCTACCGCGGGCGCGGCCGTCCACGTGCTGGCGGTCGTCGACGAGAGCTGGATCGGTAGCGCGGTCGCTGACGACGACGCCGAGTCCGCCCGCTCGGAGCTGGTCGCGGCGGCCGAGGAAGCCGTCGAAACCGTCGAACGGATGGCCGCGGAACTGGATCCCGACCTCTCGGTGACGACGGCGGTCGAGCGCGGATCGGTCGTCGACGAAATCGTGGCGTACACCGAATCGGCCGACGTCGACGCGATCGCCATGGGGACGAAGGGGCTGACGGGACTCGACCACGTCGTGCTCGGGAGCGTCACCGAAACCGTGCTTCGCACGGTGTCCGTCCCGGTCCTAGCGATCCCGCCCGCGGCCCGCGACGGGTCGCTCACGACCGACGGCGTCGCGGACATCTTGCTACCGACGGACGGAAGCAAGGGTGCCGCGGCCGCCGTCGACTGGGGAATCGGCGTCGCCGACCGCCTGGACGCCATGGTTCATGCGCTGTTTTCGGTCGATACCAGTCGGCTGGTATCTGCGTCCGACCCGCAAGACGTCCTCTCGCACCTAGAGCGAGAAGGGCAGGACGCCCTCGGGGTGGTCCGGAATCGGGCACGTGACCGGGGCTGTAGCGTCACGGGGACGGTCGCGAGCGGGCCGGCAGTGGACGTGATCCTCGCGTACCTCGACGAACACGACATCGACCTCGTCGTCATGGGAACGCACGGTCGCTCGGGCCTCGGGCAACACCTCCTCGGAAGTACCACGGAAAACGTGGTGCGAAACGCCGCGGTGCCGCTCTTCTGTGTCCCGCTGCCGAACCGCTAGCCGGCGGTGACGAGGGGCGGCGTTGTTGGTATCGTCGCACCATCTCGCGGCGCGGCGGCCGATCGGTGCGGGTTCGCGTGCGGCGCCGTCTCCCGGGCCGACCGGTGGAACAGTATTGTACTAATTCCAAAATACTTTATCGATCGGTGCCGTAGCGGGCGGTATGAAGGACCTGTTCGTCGTTATCGGCGGAGACGCAGCCGGCATGAGTGCGGCAAGCAAGGCCAAACGCGAGGATCCGGATCGCGAGGTGATCGTCTTCGAGAAGGGCGAGTGGGTCTCCTACGCGGCCTGTGGGATGCCGTACTACGTCAAAGGCGAGGTCGAGGAACTCGACGATCTCGTCGCCGTGACGGCCGAGGCGTTCCGCGAGGAGCGTGACGTCGACCTCCGGACCGGCCACGAGGTCGTCGGGATCGACACCGACGCGGGGTCGGTCACGGTCGAGCCCGACGACGGGGAGACGTTCGAGCAGGCCTACGGCGACCTGTTGATCGGCACCGGCGCGAGCGCGATCGAGCCGCCGTTCGACGGCCTCGACCTGACGGGCGTCTTCACGATCCACGACATGGACGAGGCCGACGCGATCGAGTCGTACGTCGCCGAACACGACCCGGAGACGGCCGCCATCGTCGGCGGCGGCTACGTCGGCGTCGAGATGGCCGAAGCGCTCGACGCCCGCGGCCTCGACGTCTCGATGTACGAGATGCTCCCCCGGACCCTCCAGCCGTTCGGCGAGGAGACCGCTCGCGCCGTCGAAGACCACCTGCGCGAGCAGGGGGTGGAGCTCCACCTCGAGACCGCCGTGCAGGGCTTCGTCGGCGACGACAGCGTCGAGTCTGTGCGGTACGAGATCGACGACGGTGATGGGGCCGAGACCGACGACAGTGACGACAGCACGACCGACGACGGTGGCGAAGCGGAGGCCGACGGGGATGACCACGGCGCGACCGCCGCGGCGGACCTCGTGATCGTGGGCGTCGGCGTCGCCCCGAACACCGCCCTCGCCGAGGAGGCGGGCATCGAGCTCGGGCCGACCGGCGCGATCGCGACCGACGACTACGGCCGCACGTTCGACGCCGCAGACGGCTCCACGCTCGAACACGTCTACGCGGCCGGCGACTGCGCCGAAGCGGACAACGTCGTCACGGGCGAGCCAGACCACGTCCCGCTGGCGCTGACGGCCAACCGGGCCGGTCGGGCCATCGGCGCGACGGTCGGTGGCGACCCGACGCAGACCGGCGGCACCGCCGGAACGGCCATCGTCAAGGCGTTCGACCTGGGCGCCGCCCGGACGGGGCTCATCGACGAGGAGGTCGCCCGAGAGGCCGGCTTCGACCCCGTCTCCGTCACGATCGACGCGCCGACGCGGCCGCACTACTACCCCGGCGGGGCGAAACTCACCGTGACGCTCGTCGCCGACGCGGACTCGGCGCGTGTCCTCGGCGCGAGCGTGGTGGGTCGCGATGGCGTCAAACGCATCGACACGGTCGCGACCGCGATCACGGGCGAGTTTACCGTCGCGGAACTGCAGAACACCGACCTGGCGTACGCACCGCCCTTCAGCCCGGTCTGGGACCCAATCTTGACGGCGGCGAAGGTCCTCCGCGGACGCATGGAGGACGACTGATGACGGATCGAATCGAGACGCCGGAACCACCGACGTCCGCGGCGGCGCTCCGGGAGACGATCCCCGCGTTCGAGGACGTGACCTACATGAACTTCGGCGCCAGCGGGCCGAGTCCGCGCCCGATCGTCGAAGCCGCCGAGGCCTTCCTCGAGTACCACGAGTTCGACGCACCGAGCGGCGAGGGAATGTACCCCGCGGCGTTCGAGACCTACGACGACGTCCGCGAGACGGTCGCCGACTTCGTCGGCGCCGAGACGACCGAGATCGCGCTCACCCAGAGCACGACGGACGCGATCAACCGCGTCGCCTGTGCCCTCGAGTGGGAACCGGGCGACGCGATCGTCCGGACCGACATGGAGCACCCCGCCGGCATCCTCCCCTGGGAGCGGTTGGAACGCGAGCGCGGGGCCGAGGTGCGCGTCGTCGAGAGCGACCGCGGCCGGCTCGATCTCGACGCCTACCGCGAGGCCGTACGGGGCGCAAAACTCGTCGCCTTCAGCGCACTCACCTGGAACTACGGGACCCGCCTCCCGGTCAGCGAACTGGTCGACATCGCTCACGACGCGGGCGCGCTCGTCCTCGTCGACGCGGTCCAGTGGCCGGGCCAGGCGCCCCTCGACGTCACCGACTGGGGCGCCGACGCGGTCGCCGCGGCCGGCCACAAGTGGCTGCTCGGGACCTGGGGAAGCGGCTTCCTCTACGTCGACGAGTCCGTCGCCGACCGGCTGGTTCCCGGCCCGATCGGGTACCGCGGCGTCGTCGAGGCGACCGCCGAGCGCTACGAACTGGAACCCGGCGCCCCGCGATTCGAGATCGGGACCATCAACCCGGCCCCGCACGTCGCGCTCCGGACGGCCATCGAGACGGCCGAGTCGATCGGCGTCGAGCGGATCGAGTCGGAGATCCAGCGACTGGCGAGCCGACTCGCCGACAGCGTTCCGGACGACCGGCTGTTGAGCCCTGCCGAACCCGAATCCGGCCTGGTGACGATCGCCGTCGACGATCCGGAGGCCGCCACCGAGCGGGTCCGCGAGCACGGCATCGTCGTCCGCCCACTCCCGGCTCCCGATTCCATCCGCGCCTCCGTCCACGCCGTCAACACTGCGGACGAGGTCGACGACCTGCTGGACGCGCTGGAGCGAATTCTCTGAGAACGGTTCGAGCCGCTTTCGAACGGGCGGTTCGCCCGGTGGCGTGGCGGCGTGGTGCGGAAAATCGTCCGCGAGCGGGGGACGACAGCACCCGGAGCCACTCAGTCCTCGACCGGCGTCTTGACGACCGTGACGGGCCGCTCGGCCATCGAGGTGACACGCTCGGCGACGCTGCCGAGCAGGCGGCGGTACTCGCCCGAACGAGCCTTCGACCCGACGACCGTGAGGTCGACGTCGGCCTCGTCGGCGTAGGCGAGGATCTCCTCGTGGGGGACGCCGTGACGCAGGACCGTCTCGGTCTCGACGCCGGCCGCCTCCGCTCGCTCGGTGATCGACTCGACGGCCTCCCGGCCGGCCTGTTCGAGTGCGTGTTCCAGGCCCTCGAACTCGTGGACGTACTCGTCACCCGGATACGAGCTGTAGGCCTCGGCGTCGATGACGTACAGCACGTGCAGCGTCGCGTCGGACGCGGCCGCCGCGTCGATGGCGTACTCGACGGCGTTGTCGACGCCCGAACTCAGGTCCGTCGTGACCAGAATCGTCTCGTGCATACCGGGGTCCCTACGACGGACGACCAAATATGACTGGGTGGGACTCTCGGCCCGCTGGAACAGGGGATGAGGTTTATCGCCCCAGGAAGCGTGTCAACACCATGTCTATTGAACCGTCGTCCCGACGACTCCCGACGAGCCAGTTCCTCCTCGGGGCCCTCGTGGTCCTGATCGGCGTCATACTCCTCCTCGAAACGACCGGGCTCGCGCCCACACGAAGCCTCCTGCAGTTCGTCCCGGCATTGTTCATCCTCGTCGGCGTCTGGGCGCTCGTCACCAGTGGCTTCCGCAACTTCGTCGGCCCCCTGGTGCTGATCGGCGTCGCGAGCGGGTGGCAGCTCGTCGCCCTCGGGTACGTCACCGTCGAGCAGGTCGTCGACCTCTGGCCGCTGCTACTGATCGCGTTCGGCCTGTCGATCGTGCTCGGGCAGTACCGGTCGACCGTGCTCGACGTCGACGATTCGTTCACCTCGGCGTTCGCCGCGTTCGGGGGCGTCGAAAAGCGAAACACCTCGAAACACTTCGCAGGCGCGGACCTGACCGCCGCGTTCGGCGGTGCTGAGCTCGACCTTCGCGACGCTGCGATCGACGAGCGGCCAGGGCGGATCAACGCCGTCGCCCTCTTCGGCGGCGTGGACGTCATCGTCCCCCGCGAGTGGAACGTGCGGATGGATGTCCTGCCCGTACTGGGCGCGGCTACCGACGAGCGGCCCAGGAGCACGGATCCCAACGATGGCGTCGACCTCGTGGTGACCGGCTTCGTCGCCTTCGGCGGCGTCTCCGTCTCGGACTGAGCGACAGCCGATCGCCTGACTCCCGGCGGGCGGGAACGGACCGGACTATCTTTTTGCCCGGCGATCGAACGAACGCGCGTGAACGAACGGGTCGGGGTGGTGGCGCTCGTTGCAGTCGTCGTGCTCGCGGCGGTCGGGATCGGGGTGCTCTTCAGCGTCGAAACCGGCGCCGAGTCGCCCGAACCCGCGGCCTTCGACGACACCGTCACCGTCGGACTCACGTTAGAAGAGCAGTACGAACTGCTCGACCGGCCGAACGTCTCGCTACCGCGCGTCCAGACCTTTTACTCGCAGTACGAGTACGTCGTCGGCTACTGGGGCGTCGACACCTACCTCGCGACCCAGCGCCAGGCGGGCCACCAGGCGCGCTTTGGCTATCCGCTGGCCACCTACGTCACCGATTACGGTGGAACTGGTGTCGAGCTCTCCGAAGAGGGCTACCCGGTCGTCGAACGCGATCCCGCGTGGATCCCGGCCGACGCGGCGTGGTACGTCGTCGACAGCGAGGCGCGAACGCCGGGCGGCGAAACCATCCTCTCGTTCGACGACCGGGCCGATGCCGAGCGTTTCACCGACTCCGCCGGCGGGACGGTCGAGTCCTGGGCCCAGCTGACCGACCGGCAGTTCGAACGCGGCGACGCCGATGCAGCCCGCGAGCGCGTCTCCAGACAGGCGGCCGCGGCGAACGAAACCGTCGCGGACGCGGCCGCACACGACGATCGCCCGGTGTCGGTCGTCGTCGGCGAGGACGCGGCCACCATCCAGTCGGCGATCGAGCAGGCCCCACCGAACACCACCGTCCGCATCCCCGCGGGAACCTACGACGAGACGCTCACGATCGATCGGCCGATCACGCTCGCCGGCGACGGTGCGGTGACGATCCGCGGCGACGGGAACGGCTCCGTCGTGACGATCACCGCACCCGAGGTCGGGGTCCGGAACGTCCACGTCACGGGTACCGGAACCCGCGCACACGGCGCGGAGTCGGTCCCCGGCGACGAGGGCGATCACCCGGACGACCGCTCGCTGACCTACTACGGCGGGGCCGACGCGGGCATCAGCGCCCACGTCGCCGACGGCACCTCGATCGTGAACGTCTCCATCGAAACCCGGGCGAACGGCGTCATCCTGCGAGAGAGCCCGGACGCCGTCGTGAAAAACGTCACTGTCACCGAGGCACCCGACGCCGAGGACCCCTACGCCGGCCTGCTGGCGTTTTACTCGCCGGCCGTCGTCGAACACTCGACGTTCGTCGGCGGGCGCGACACGATCTATCTGGACGAGTCCGACGGGCTGGTCCTCCGGGATTCCGAAATTCGTGACAGCGTCCTCGGACTCCACCTGATGCACACGAACGACGCACTGCTCGCGGACAACCAGGTCCGAAACGTCACGGAGGCGGCCATCTACGTCATGACCGGCCCGACGGGAACGGCGGTGGTCGGAAACGACGTGACCGATGCCGGGGTCGGGATCTCCGTCGGCGGCACCCAGTCCTACGTCGCTCGAAACACCGTCACCGACAGTGACCTCGGTCTCCGGATCCTGGCCGAGGGGTCGCTATACGAACGGAACGTCCTCGCCGGCAACGAGGTCGGCGCCCACGCGGGAGCCGTGCTTCCGACGAACCGCGTGACCGCCAACGACTTCGTCGCCAACGACCGGCACGCGACCGCCGGGCACGGCCCGCTCCGCGTCTGGGCCGACGACGGCGACGGTAACTTCTGGCAGGGCGCGACGAGTCCGGCCGACGGCACGCCGCCGGGTCGGGCGTACTCGCCGACGGATCCGGTCGATCGACGACTCCACACGACGCCGGGGGCCGCCACGCTCGCCCGCGCGCCGGCTCTCGACGCGCTCGCCGGGCTGGAACGATCCGTCTCCGGTATGCGCTCGGGGTCCATCACGGATCCCGCGCCGAGCTGTACGCCGAACAATCCCGACCTGCTCGCCCGGACCGCGTGGGCCGACGAGGCCGTCGCGTGTGACGGAGCGACGGTTCCGGAACCGTGACGACGAGCCACACATGAAAGGAAACACATCAGATACGCCACGACAGCCCGCTCCGAACGCCAGCGATGGCGAACGGCGAACCGACCGGGCTCGCCCACCGATCCTCGAAGCCGAGTCGCTCTCGTTCGCCTACGGTGACGTCGAGATCCTCTCGAACCTCTCGCTCTCCGTCGACGCCGCCACGGTGACGGCCCTGATCGGGCCGAACGGGACGGGGAAGACGACCCTCCTCCGGACGCTGGCCGGACTGGAGGAACCGACGGCCGGCGCCGTGCACTACCACGGCCCTGACGTGCCACGCGAGATCGGCTACCTGCCCCAGCAACCGGCGTTCAGACCGGGCTTTACCGTCGCCGAAACGCTCTCGTTCTACGGGTCGCTGGTCGGCGAGTCCCGGGCTGACGTCCTGGCACGCCTCGACCGCGTCGGCCTCGGTGACGCCGCCGACAGACGGGTCGAGGCGCTCTCGGGTGGGATGACGCGGCTGGCCGGGATCGCCCAGGCGACCATCGGCGATCCGCCCGTCGTCGTCCTCGACGAACCCGGCTCCGGCCTCGATCCGGGGATGAGCCGCCGGATCTACGACGTCGCCCGCGAGATCGCCGCCGACGGCACGGCGGTCCTCGTCACGTCCCACGACATGGAACTGGTCGAGCGGTCGGCCGACGTCGTCGCCGTCCTGGCCGACGGCGGCGTCGCCGCCAGCGGTCACCCGACGACCCTCGCGGATCGCTTCGACGTCGACTCGTTGCTCGACGTCTACGAGGCGGCGGTCTCGGGTGACCACTCCCGGGTACGTGTTCGGGGTGAGACGGCATGACGGCCGAGGGCGCGGACGCCAAAGGGGTGGGGGACACTGGAACGACACCGTCGACCGATCAGCCGACTGCGAACCGGGCCACTGCCGACGAATCACGCGTTCCAGGGTCGCTCGGCCGCATCGGACGCGTCGTCGGCCGCGAGGTCCGTACCGTCGCCCGAACCCGGACGTACGTCGTCCTCGCCGTGGCACTCGCGGCGGTGCTGCTCGGGCTCACGCTCACTGGCAGTGCGACGGCGGGATACGTGCCGACCGTCGCCGACCTCCTGACGCCGCTCGAAGCGCTCGTCCCCGTCGTCGCCGTCGCGTTCGGCTACCGTGCCATCGTGAGCGACGCGGAACGGGGCGAACTCGACGTACTCGAGACGTACCCGGTCACCGCCTGGGAGCACGTGCTCGGCGTCTACGCGGGCCGTGCCGTCGGCCTCCTGGTCGCGGTCGGTGGCTCCCTCACCCTCGCCGGTGCGGCCGTCGCCGTCTCCCAGGAGGAGCCGGCCGCGATCTACGCGACCCAGCGTGGGGTCGACTCGCCGATCCTGTTCGCTCGCTTCGTCGTCCTCACGGCCGCGTTCGCGCTGGTCGTCCTCGCGGTCGCCATCGCCCTCTCGGCGCTCGCGAACGGCGCCCGGAGCGCGCTCGCACTCGCCATCGTCGCGCTGATCGGGCTGCTGGTCGGGCTCGATCTCGCGCTCGTCCTCGGCCTCGTGGAGGGCGTGATCCCGGACGCCGCGCTCGTCGACACGCTCGCGGTGAGTCCGTTGAGCGCCTATCGTGGACTGGTCTTCGAGACCGTCATCACGACCGCAGCCGGAACCGGCCCGCAGGCGGCCTCACCACTCGCCAGTCTCGTCGGGCTCGTCGCCTGGCTCGTCGGCTCGCTGGCGATCGCGAGCTGGAGCGTCGGGCGATAGCGGCGGCCAGCTCATTGATCGGAGCTGACAATCCGCAAAACAGGGTGTACGGCTATCTCATCGATGGGCGACGCCTAGCCCATCAACGACTGGATCAGTGTGGGCGAGACGTCCTCGTGGTCGTACAGTTCGCCGCCGTGCTCGGCCTGGAACGACTCGGCGTCGTCGGCGTTCGAAAAGCCCAGCACCGACCGCCCCATCGCTCCTTCGACGTCGCTGTCGACCACGAGCGTAAGGTCGGCGGCCGGTGCGAACGCGTCGGCATCGAGGTGTCGACTCATCGTTGGCGCCGCGCCGCCGGTGTCGACCGACCAGTCGACGGCCGAGTAATCGGTCAAGTAGCTCACCACCGGCTCCGCCTCGGCCTCGTTGTCGAACGTGAAAGTGTACGTACAGCGGGCGCTGCAGAACTGGGCCGGACGATCCGTGTCGTCACCGGGTCCGAGGACGGCTTCTGGGTCGTCGTAGAAAGACTGGCCGGCCGTCCCGCTGTAATCGCCGATTCGCATCGTGCAGTTGTCGCAGGCGCGATCCGGTTCGATCGTGATCGGATCGGGTGCGTCGGCGTCTCCATCCGAACCGTCGAGACAGCCGGCGAGGGCCGAGAGGCCGACAACGGCCGCGCCGGTGAGCACGGCGCGTCGGGGCCGGGCATCGCCAGACGACGGCGAGTCGCGTGTACACATAACTGGAGAGGAATACACTACCCCGGCCAATAGAGGGTGGGTTTCGTTCCCGCATCGAGGGAACCGTCCCTCTCAGGTGCGTTCGCCGCGAAGAGGCCGATATCGAGATCTCAAAATGCGTTCCTCGGCCCTGGAACGCGACCGGCGAGCGCGCTCGCGAACGACGATCACCCCGTAGACGAGCTATCGATCGACGATCGCGTGGCTGCCGACGCAGGCAGCCGAACACGAAGGCGTAACTCGGTCGGGCAACTGGGGACGGACGAAGCGATGACTCTGGACGACGCAATCGAGGGAAGCGACGAGACGGTCATCGACGCGATCGGCGTACTCGGGAACAGACGACGACTCGAAGTGCTACTCGCCCTCGCCGAGGCGGGGGAACGATCGGACGGAGCCCGGGCGACGCTGACGTTCAGCGAACTGTACGACGCCGTCGACCTCGACAGCAGTTCGCAGTTCGCCTATCACCTGGACCGACTCGTCGGGCCGTTCCTCAGTGAGACCGACGACGGCTATCGACTCACCTACAGTGCGAACAAGATCGTTCGAGCGATCCGTTCGGGCGAGTACGAGAGTACTCCCGCGTTCGAGGCCAGGGCCATCGATGGTGTCTGCGTCTTCTGCGAGTCGGCGTCGCTCGTCGCGACGCTCGAGGACGAACACTTTCTCGTCCGCTGCGACCAGTGCGCGTCGACTCTGGTCACGGACCTCTTCCCACAGAGCCAGTCGCGCGGCCGAACGCCGGCCGAGATCGTCGACAGTTTCGGCCACCGAATCTGGAGTTCGGTCGTCGAGTCGCGTGCAGCCGTCTGTCCGGAGTGTCACGGACGCGTCGACGCGACGGTCGAGTCGCTCGACCGTAGCGGCGAATCCGCGGCCGTCCTCGCGAGCACGTGTCGTGAGTGTGGTTTCACGTTCTCGCTTCCCGTCGAAGTGGCCGCCGTAGTTCATCCGGCAGCCATCTCCCACTGCTGGGAGAACGGGATCTCGCTGTGGGACGTACCCCTCTGGGAGTTCTTCGAATGGATCGTCAGCGGTGCGGTCACCGCGGACGTCGACTCACTCGACCCGGTAAACGTCCGGTTCGAACTCGCGTTCGGCGGCGACTCGCTGCACCTTCGACTCGACGACTCGCTCGCGGTCACGGTCGCGTAGCCGCATCGGGAAGCCCGGCCCGCGAACGTCGCCGACGGCGCGGTTACGGCCCCGACCGGGGCCGGTACCGACCGGACTGACGGGTCGCACTCAAGAACGTTTGAGTTGCCTCGTTGTCAATATGTTGACTCAGTAACAATACTTATCGGAGCGGGGTTCCCACTAGACGCCGTGCAACCCACAACACCGGCGATTCGAGCGACAGGCTCCGGGAGGGAGAGAGATGGCAGCGATTGAAACCAGAGGGCTGACGAAGCGATTCGGCGACGTCGTCGCCGTCTCCGACCTCGACCTCGTCGTCGAGGAGGGCGAGATCTTCGGCTTCCTCGGCCCGAACGGCGCCGGGAAGTCGACGACGATCGACATCCTGCTGGACTTCATCCGGCCCACGTCGGGGACGGTAACCGTCCTGGGCCACGACGCCCAGTCCGAGGGGCGCGCCGTCCGCCAGCGAACCGGCGTCCTCCCCGACGCCTACCACGTCTACGATCGACTCACCGGCCGCCAGCACGTCGAGTTCGCCCTGGAGATGAAGGGCGTCGAGGAAGACCCGGTGGCACTGCTCGATCGGGTCAACGTCGCCGACGCGGCGGACCGGAAGGCCGGCGGCTACTCGAAAGGGATGCGCCAGCGACTGATCCTCGCGATGGCCCTGGTCGGCGATCCCGACCTGCTCGTCCTCGACGAGCCCTCGACCGGGCTCGATCCCAACGGTGCCCGCGAGATGCGCGAGATCATCCGGGAGGAGAACGCCCGCGGGACGACGATATTCTTCTCGAGTCACATCATGGAGCAAGTCGAAGCGGTCTGTGACCGCGTGGCAATCATCGACCGCGGTGAACTCGTCGCCGTCGACACCATCGACGGACTGCGCGACGCGACCGAAACCGGGGAGACGCTGTACGTCTCGGTCGCCGAACTCGACGAGGGTGTTCGCGAGGCGGTCGCCGGTCTCGACGGCGTCGGGTCGGCCGCGATCGACGACGGCCAGCTCCGCCTCACGATCGCAGGCGACTCGAAGTTCGCCGTCCTCGAGTCCGTCGACGAGATCGCCGCCGTCCAGGACTTCTCGGTGATCGAATCGTCGCTCGAGGACCTCTTCGTCCGCTACACGACCGAGACCCAGGAGGTGGACGCGTGACCTGGCTCACCGTCGCGAAGAAGGACTTCCGGGACGCCGTCCAGTCGCGAGCGCTGTGGGCGCTCGTGGCCGTCTTCGTGATCGTCTCGGTCCTCTCTTCCTTCGCGTACGTCGAGGCGCCGGAACTGTTCGGCGAACCGGACGGCGCGACGTTCGGCGGCCTCCTCTTTTTCACCGCCGGAATCGCCAGCCTGTTCGTCCCCATCGCCGCCATCGTCGTCTGTTACAAGTCCGTCGCTGGCGAGCGCGAACTCGGGAGCATCAAGCTGCTGTGCTCGCTGCCCACCACGCGGGCCGACGTGTTCGCGGGCAAGGTGCTCGGCAGGGCTGCAGTCCTCGGATTCGGTCTCGGCGTCGGGCTGATCGTCGGTCTCGGGTTCGGAGCGGTGATGCTCGGCGCACTCGACGTCGTCGCCGCGATCACGTTCCTGCTCGTGACGCTCGCGTTCGTCGCCGTCTACGCCACGATCGTCGTCGGGCTCTCCGCGACGACGGGGTCGACGAGCCGGGCGACGACGCTCGCGCTCGGCTTCTTCGTCGTCTTCGAACTGCTGTGGGACGCCGTCGTCCTGGGAATCCTCTACGTCGCCGGTGGCTTCTCGATGCCGAACCCCGCGACGATGCCGGAGTGGGCCTTCACGGTGTCACAGATCCCGCCCTCGGCCGCGTACTTCTCGAGTATCGTCGCCCTGTTGCCCGACCTCGCCTCGCGGGCGAACGCCGAACCCGCACAGGCCGGCACCGAGGCGAGTGCCGCCGGCGGAGAACCGTTCTTCGCGTCCCCGGAGATCGGATTCGTCGTCCTCGCCTGCTGGCTAGTCCTCCCGCTCGTCGTCGGCTACGTCCGGTTCGACGCCGCCGACCTCTAGCCGCACCACCTGGCCGGGAGATACCCGGCCCGAACACGTTCGCCACGTTCTACGGCCCTGGGAACGGTGATCACCCGTTAAACCCGCGGATGCCGACTAGCCGGATATGACGGGGTACCAGGCCACGATCGTCGTCGACGACCCGGGCGGCTGTCCGGTCGCGGTCGCGGCGGACGAACTCGACGCACCGGTCGACTCGATCTCACGGTCGTCGACGCGCGACGCGGAGACGGTCGTCGAAGAGTTCACCGTCCAGGACCCGGACGGTTCGCTCGCCGGCACCGGTGAGACGGACACCCCCGGGAACCCAGAATCTGACGAACACACCCGCGAACGGGGTCACGACGTCTCCTTGCAGACGGTCGCGGCGACCGATTCGGAGCGGACGTACCGGTTCGAGCGTGACTGGTCGACGTCCTGCGTCTGCGAAGTCGTCGAACACGGCGGGAACCCGGTCTCGTCGCTGCGTGCGCGAGATGGCGCCCTGCACGTCACGGTGAACGCGCCGGACGTCGACGCCCTCTCGGAGACGATCACCGACCTCAACGCCCAGTTCGGCGGCGTCAGCCTGCAGGAACTGACCGAGAGCGACGGGAGCGGTGGGAGCGATCCCGTCCTGGTCGATCGGGCCCGCCTCACCGACAGACAGCGCCAGGTCGTCGAGACGGCCCACGAGATGGGTTACTTCGAGTATCCGAAGGGCGCGAACGCGGGAGAGGTGGCCGAGGAACTGCTGATCAGCGGCTCGACGTTCGCCGAACACCTCGCCGCCGCCCAGTCGAAACTGCTACGGGCGATTCTCGACGACTGACGAGGACGCGAGTGACGACGACGGCGGCCGCCGGAGATGGCTCCGACGGTAACTGTGGGGCGGACCCTGTCGAATACGCTGCCGACCCGTCTTATGCTGCCGATCGCAAGCACCCAGACACCGAGAACGGAGGAGGCGTCAACCGGGGGAAACTCAGTCGCTCGCCGACGATGCTGTCCCACCCTCGTCCCACGGTAACGGCCCGTCGTATCCCGCGGGGACGTACGGACAGAGCGGGTCGCTCGCGAGGGGGTCGCCCGTCGTCGCGTACGCTCGCGAGCGACTGCCGCCACAGAGCGCGCGAAACTCGCAGGCGCCACACTTGCCCCTGTAGCGGTCGCGATCGCGAAGCGAGCGGAACAGGTCGCTCTCGCGGTAGAGTTCGGTGACGGGCGTCTCCCGGACGTTGCCAGCGGATTCGGGGAGGAAGCCCGACGGATAGACCTCGCCGGTGTGACTGACGAAGCAGAAGCCGTCGCCGGCGACGATGCCGGTGCGGCGGGAGACGCCGGCGGGCGGACCGCCGCCGGATCCTCGGCTACGATCGTCACGGTCGCGTTCGGTACGGTCGCAGTCGTCACTATCGCGCTCGCCGTCCGCGGTAGTCCGTCCGCCGGCAGCTCCCCCATTTCCGGCCGCGTCCCGCCCGTGCTGAGCCACGACGCGACGGTACATCGGCGCTTCGGTCGTCTTGAGGCCGAACGACTCCTCCTGACTGACCGCGTGGAGCCACTCCATGACCGCCTCGGCGCGCTCGGGCGAGATGGGATCCAGCACGCGGCCCCGTCCCACGGGGACGAGGAAGAAGACGCTCCACATGACCGCGTCCAGTTCCCGGACGACGTCGCGGATCGCCGGGAGATCGGTCACGGTCTGGGCGCAGACGGTGGTGTTGATCTGCAGCGGGACGCCGGCCTCACGCGCGTCTTCGGCGGCCCGGATGGTCTCCGCGAAGCTGCCCGCTTCGCCGCGGAATGCGTCGTGGCGCTCGGGCGAGGCGCCGTCGAGACTGACCGCCATCCGGCGCAACCCGGCATCGGCCAGGTCGCCGATGGCGTCCGCGGTGAGCGAGGTCGTCCCGCTCGGCGTGATCGTCATGCGGAGGCCCCGATCCGTGCCGTAGGCGACGAGGTCGGTCACGTCGTCACGGACGAGCGGGTCACCACCGGAGAGGACGACGAGCTGGCCTTCACCGAAGGCGGCCGCGTCGTCGAGTAACGCCTTCCCCTCGGCGGTGGAGAGCTCGTCGGGATGGCGCGTCGGGTCAGCTTCGGCCCGGCAGTGCTCACACGCCAGGTCACAGGCCTGGGTCAGTTCCCAGATGAGCACGAGCGGGCGATCGGCCGTGTCCAGCGATCCGGTGGGCATTAGAACGAGATCGACACGCCACCGGCCTATATCGAGGTGGCCCGTCCCAGTTCGCTGGAAGACGGGCGAACTGGTTCGGGCGGCGAAACAGATGTGTCGGTGGATCCGGACTGTACCTGATCCGGGCTCAGTCCGACTTCTCGAGCATCTTCTTGTACATCTCGTACTTGCGCTTGTGTCGCATCATCTTCTTGCGAATCTCCTTCTTCGGCGGTTTCGGCTCGGGTGGTTCCGGCGGTTCGGGCGGCGTCGGTTCCGCACACGGCGCGTCGGTCGCCTGGACCTCCATATCGAACAGCGTCTCCCCGTCGTAGACGACCGTCAGGTACGACGGATCGACGTCGCCGGGGAGCGGAACGACGGCGACGCCATCGGCATCGACCGGCACGTTGTACGTTTCGACGAGTCCGTTGGTGAAGGAGACCGTAATGGAGAGTACCCCGCCCTCGGGGACATTCGTCGTCGAGACGGTGATGGCGTCGCAGGTCACGTCGACCCCGTCGAATACCGGCGGTTCGGGTGTGCACGGCGCGTCCTCGGCGACGACGGGCTGGTCGTCGAGGACGAGATCGTCGAGGAGGAGGACGAGATTCGTCGGGTTGAGGTTGCCCGGGAGGTCGAACGTCGCCGTGTCGTCCTGCACGGTCGCCTGGAACGTCACGGTGCTCTCCGTGCCCTCACCGTCGAGGAACGTCACCTCCGCTGTCAGCGTCGTCCCATCGTCGATGTTGTCCGTCGTGACGACGATCTCCTCGCAGGTCACCGTGTAGTCGATCACTGCGGGCTGGGGGTCGTCGCCGTCGCACGTGTAGAACGTCGCGTTGGAGATGTCGGGGGCGCCCGGTGGGAGGCAGAACGTGGTGTTGTCTTCGACGGGGGCGAGATAGCAGTTCTGCCCGGCTTTGAGTGTCACCCACTCGGCGCCGTCTGGGATACTAGCCGGCGTGAAACACGAACCGGTCAGGCCCGTAAAGAGCGGGTACAGTGGGTTGACCTCATCTTCTGGACATGCGGCTTCGACGCAGGCGATACACTGCTGAACCTGCGGCCCGCCGGAGAACGTCCCGCAGAACGTCGCGAGGACGGTCCCGTTCGGGTCCGCCTGGGCGTTCACCGTCTGGGCGCCCAGGCCGCTCAGGCCGGCTCCGGCACCGATCGCACCGGCCGCACCAGCCGCGCCGATCGCCTGCAGGTACGTCCGGCGCTTGACGTCCCCGTCTGCGTCCTGGTTCGCACTGCCGTCGTCGCCGGCGGACTGGTCGGTGTCCGTCGCCGGTGGATCGTCGCGGGCTGGTCGTCGCTCGTCGGTGCCCGAACTGGGTGAGTCATCGGAATCGGTACCCGGTGGCCGGGTGGAATCACGATCTGTCATCGTGTGCGGCTGAGACCGCCATATCGACCGCTATAGTTACCGTCCGATTGGCCGGACAGGCACGCAGTGCCGGGACATCGAGCCGTGAGATCGCAATCGCGGCGGGAAACTGGAGCCGATGGGACACAGCCAGTGTCGGGACGGGACGAGAGTCACACGATTGGGCACCGTGTGGCGAAAACAGTGGTCGAATCCCACTCGAACGGCGCGAGTTAGCGACTGTACGAAAGCGTTAGTCGCGGTGCCAACGGCGTTGGGTCGCGTTACGCCGGTCGGGTGCGTGAAGTACGTTCACGGTACCGTGAACACCGGCCCAGCGGTTCGCGCTGGCGACTCCGTTCGGTCGCCCCGGCGGCGTACCGTCGACCCGTCGTGTACCGACGACTTGCCGGTCAGGACACCTGCACGCGGGTCACGTGCCCACCGCATCCGCACTGATCGACGTAGCGCCACTCGAGCGACGGCGTCTCGGCCGCGTCGTCGTACGTCGACAGTTCCGGCCAGAGGTAGTCCTCAGGGTGACCGTGATCGGCGTGCGTGACGAGGTTGACGTGGTAGCCCGCCGCCGTCGCCTCGACGGCGTCGATCGCCTCCGCGACGACGAGATCGGGGTCTTCGGCGTGGCGCGGTTCTTCGAGGTTGGCCGACCACGAGTTCTCGTGGACGCGTCTGGTGATCGGTTCGCGGTCCTCGCCGGCCGCGTCGTCGGGTCCATCGTCGACCGCTTCGCCAGACCCGTCGTCGGTCGTCCGCGTTCCGGTCCCGCTCGCTCGTTGCTGGGCGTTGCTCATACGATCAGCTACGCGACCTGCGTCCCTCCTCGTGTTCCCGAACGTGTTCGCGAAGAGAGGGAGGGACGCGGCGCCACAAGGTCGTGTATGGCCGCGATACTCGGGGAGGTCGACACCGACGGGGGACCGCCGCTCGCGATCCCGATCCGGCACTTCGTCGTCGGCTTCGGCTTCCTGCTCGCCGGCGCGCTCGTCGGCGCCGCGACGGGACTCGACCGCATTCCCTGGACTGGGACGCTCGCGCACGTTCACCTGCTGCTGGTCGGCTGGGTCTGCGTAACGATCATGGGCGCGATGGTCCAGTTCGTCCCCGTCTGGTCGAACGCGACGCTTCACTCCCGACGGCTCGCCGCGGCGCAACTCCCGCTGGTCGCCGCGGGCCTCGTCGCCTTCGCCACGGCGCTGCTCACCGAACGGCTGGCCCTGCTCCCCGTCGGCGGGACGCTCATGCTGGCCGGATTCTGGGTCTTCGCGTACAACACCGGGCGAACGCTCCTCACCGTCCAACCGTGGGACGTCACGGAACGCCACTTCGCACTCGCTCTCGGCTTCTTCCTCGCGCTCACGACCTTAGGTCTCGCGCTGGCGGTCGACTTCACGCGACCCGTCTTCGTCGACTTGCCGGTCACTCGAACGAGCGTGATCGACGCCCACGTCACGCTCGCGATCTTCGGCGCCGTCCTCACGACCGTCCTCGGCGCGCTCTACCAGCTGGGGACGATGTTCACCCAGACGGATCTCCACGGCGTCGATCACTGGATCCGCCGATTCGAGACGGTAGCCTATCCGGTCGGCGTGCTCGCGCTCGCCGGTGGCCGGCTGTTCGAACACGCGCCGCTGGCCCGCGTCGGTGGACTGGCCGTCGCCGTCGCCGTGGGCGCCTACGGCGTCTTGCTCGCTCGCCGCCTCGTCGAGACGCAGGTCGCGTGGACGCCGATGCTCACCCGCTACGCCGTCGTCGCCGGCGCCATGCTCGCCTGGGCGCTCCTCGCGATTCCCGCGTGGATCGACGACCCGCTCACGTACACGACGCGCTACGGCGCGCCGGGAAGCGTCCACCTGCTCGCGTTCGGCCTCGTCGGCTTCGTCGTCCTCGGGACGCTCTACCACGTCGTCCCGTTCATCGTCTGGGTCGAACGCTACAGCGACCGGCTCGGACTGGAACCCGTCCCCATGATCGACGACCTCTACGACGACCGCCTCGCCGCCGCAGACGCCAGTTCTCTCTTCGGCGGGACCGCCGCACTCGTCGCGAGCGATTTCCTTACCCTGCCGGAGGGTGTTGCGACCGCAGGCGGGATCGCCGTCGGCGTCGGCGCCGCGCTCTTCGTCGCGAACATGGGCCTGGTGCTGTACCGCCACAGCCCCGACGGCCTTGGCCGGATCCTGTTCGGCCGACTGGCGAGCGACGTTGCGGAGAGTTGAACGACAAGAGAGAGGGAGGGAGGGAGGGACCGGGCGCCAGGACCGGCTCAGAACGGTGCGTCGACGTCTTGCGGACGATCGGTCGGCTGGTCGTACATCCCGTCCATGGCCGCGTCGCCGGGCGCCGCCCCGTCACCACCGGCTGCGTCGCCGGCCTCGACGCGCACCGACGCGTCGCCCGTCTCCAGATACGCCGCCTCCATCGCGGCGAGTTCCTCGTTGATCGACTCGCTCTTGTGATGCATCGGGTGGGCTCGCACGCGGACGAGATCGTACTCGTGGCGATCGGCGAGCCCGTTCCACGCCCGAAACGAGCCGATGGCGAGCGTGTGACACTGCGGGCAGAACGGCGTCGTCGGCGTGAACTCCGCGCGAAGGACGGACAGGTCGCCAGCCGGGAACGAGTCGTCGAGGCGGTGCGAGTCGTCGGCCTCGGACGACTCCCCCGCAGCGTCGACGAACGCGGCCGCGTCCAGTCGCTCCCGAGCGTAGCGATAGCCGGCGTCGGAGTGGCGCGTATCGAGGTTCAGCCGGGCGAGGTTGTAGTTGAACGTCATGTCGTAGACCCCCCGCTCCTCGAAGAGTTCACGCGTGAGTCGGTGGAAGGCGAGGTGATCGTCGCCGGTCAGCACGGATAGTCCCGCCAGAAAGGGCCCTGGTTGGGGGATGGTGTCCGGGACGAACTCGTCGTAGTCGTCGAAGAGGCCACCGTCGTCGCCCCTGGCGAACGGATTGGCAAATCCAGCCATACGGAGACGGACGGGCCGAAGCCTGCTACCGGTGGTGACGAACATGTTCGCGGCCGGCACCGCAGTCGAGCGCGAGTGTCCGCTGGACGCGTGCATGGGTTCGAAACGCGTCGACAGAGAGTGGCTCTCCGCCGGAGACGGTTCCGTACCGAGAACGACACCGCTCAGGCGTGGGTGATCTCGACGTGCCACTCGTCGTCGGCGACCTGTGTGGTCTCGTGGTCGAACCCGCGTTTCGAGAGGACCGCGTACAGCGGCTTCGGCTCGAAGTGATTGATCAGGAGGAACGTCTCGCCGGGGTCGAGTGCATCGAGTTCCGCGGTGATATCGGAAAACGGTTCACCGTCGATCTCGCGGGCGTCGAGCGTGCGGTCGGCCTGAACTGTCGCCATAGCTGTTCGTCCGGTGTCCGGCGGGGTGGCCCTTCCGCCGATCATATTCGCCTCGAAGTCGTCCGGATGGCCACCACCGACGACGGCCTCGAGACCGGGGACGCCGACGGACGACGCGCGCAGAGGCGACAATTCACCGCGAGCCGAACGGGTTCGGCGACACGGTTGTCCGCCCACCCGCCATTTTTCGGGTGGATGATGACCGGCGACGATCGGCTGCGGGCGACGGTGTCGGCGCTCGACGACTCGACCTGTCGGGCAATCCTCGAAGCGCTCGGCGAGCCGGCGACCGCCGCCACGCTCGCGAAGCGATGTGACGTCTCTTCCTCGACAGTGTACCGAAAACTCGAGCGACTCCAGCGTGCCGGCCTCGTCGAACGCCGCGTCGCGATCCGAGCCGATTTCCGCCAGACCGTCAGGTACGCCACGACGTTCGACGAGATCTCGATCGGTGTCGACGACCTTCGAGCCGCCCAGCTCGCGGCAGACGGTGGAGAGACAGAGCGGCGGTAGCGAGATCGAGACGGTGGCTCCGTCGATCGGGGAAACGGTCACGGTGTGTAGCGGGAAGCGGCGAGAAGTGTCATATGAGTAGAGAGACGTAACTGGCAGGGTAGCAACGCCAGAAAGCGACTGGTGCGTGTGTGCAGACCGAGACCGAGACTCCGGACGGGTGGTTAGCTGGCCGATTCGGGCCCGTTTCCGCCGGAGTCACCAGTGACCGCCCAGACGACGATCGCACCGAGTATCGCGACGCCGATGAGCACCGTCTGGAGGAGCGACAGGTCGATGCCGACCCAGGCGGCGACCGTCCGGAGTTCCACGATGAACGGCACGGCCAGCACGAGCACGACGAGCAACAGGGCGGGATCGATCCGCATCAGCGGCCCACCACCCACTCGACGAGCCCGCCGATCGTGTCGATCGGCGGCAAGACGCGGGTAATGCCGTCGATACCGGGGCCGAAGAGCCCGCCACGCTGGACGATCGCGGCCAGCGGGAGCGAGTACGCGAGGACGATCAGGACGAACGCGATCGCCGTCCAGAGTTTGAGGTTGTCGAGAATCGCCGGCGAGTGCTCCGGACCGGAGAGGGTGCCGGCGTAGGTGTTGTCGGGCACCTCGCCGCGATCACCGAGCATCGTCATGACGATCGTGACGAGGAAGATGACCGTCGAGATGGTCAGCAGGGTCCCGCCGAGAACGACCTGGGCGTCCAGCTCGCCGACGCTACCGATAGCGCCCTCGAACGCGAAGCTCTCGTACTGCGGTTCGGCCGTCCGACGCGGAACGCCGAGCAGGCCGGCGCGGTGCATCGCGTTCGACATGAACACCATCCCGAGGAACCAGAGGAGGACCTGGACGAGTCCCGCCGTCCGGTTCCACAGCGGCTTACCGGTCACCTGCGGGATGAACCAGTACGAGCCGGCCATGAACGTCAGCGCGACTGCGGTGCCGACGGTGAGGTGGAAGTGGCCGACGATCCAGAACGTGTTGTGCACGAGGTAGTTGATGTTCATCCCGGCGTTGATCATGCCGGAGAAGCCGGCCGCGGCGAACAACAGCCCCGAGAGCGCCATGCCCGTGAAGACGGGATCACGCCACGGGAGTTTTCCGAGCCAGCGGAGTTTGCCCGTCCCGCCGCGCTGGCGGGCGCCGTGTTCCATACTCGCGACGACGGTGAAGGCCGTCAGCAGGCTCGGCAGCAGGAGGAACATCGTGTTCACCATGACGATGAACTTGAATCCCTCCGCGATGCCGGGGTCCATGTACTGGTGGTGGATGCCCGTCGGCGTCGAGAGGAGCAAGAAGAGCACGAAGACCACGCGGGCGAGCGGATCGCTGAACAGTTTGCCGCCCGAGAGCTTCGGCAGCAGGATGTACCACAGCATGTACGCCGGCATCAGCCAGAAGTAGACGACGGCGTGGCCGAAGAACCAGAATAGCGTCCGGGTGAGCAGGGGATTGACCGAGTCGACGATCCCGAGCGACCACGGGAGCAAGAAGACGACGATGGCGATGGCGACACCCACCGAGGAGAGCCACCAGAACAGCATCGTCGTCAGCGCCATGAACGCCGGCAGCGGCGTCCGCTCGTCGGGGTGCTCACGCTTCCAGGCCCAGTAGGTGCGGAACCAGTCGTAGCCGGCGATCCACGTGCCGATCACGAAGATGGCCAGGCCGAGGTAGAACAGCGGGTGTGCCTGCAACGGCGCGTAGAAGGTAAACAGCACGCTCGCCGACAGTTCCTCACCCAGCAGCGTCGGCGGTTCGGTGAGAAAGCCGGCGAAGATGGCGACGACCGCCATGAGCGCACCGACGACCATCGTTCCGTACCAGCCCCACGCGAAGCGCATGCTGGGGAGGTTTCGATCGAGGCTGGTGGTGATCCCCCAGGTGAACAGGGCAACCAGGAAGAAGATGGTGAACGTCAGCGCCAGCAACACCCCGTGAGCCGTCAGCGCGGTGTAGTAATCAGCCGAGGAGAGGACGCGGACCATCCCGGTCCGGTGGAGCACCTGGAGCAATCCAAAGGTGGCCCCGACCGCCAGCGCGAGGAACGCGGAGACCATGGCGGCCTTCACGAGGCGCGCTTCCTCGGGGAACTGATCGATGTAGGACGTCACTGGCCGTCACCTCCGTCGTACTGGTCTTCGGGAACGACCTCGACCGTCCCCTCCATGTTGTGGTGATCGTAGCCGCAGTACTCGTTACAGAGCAGGCCGTACGTGTCCGGTTCGTCGAACTCGACGGTGAGTTCCGCGACTTCACCCGGGATGACCATCGTGTTGACGTTCGTCCCTGGAACGGAGAAGCCGTGGATCACGTCGGAACTGGTCACGTAGAACGTGACAGTGCTGTTTGCGGGGACCTGTATCGGGTCGAAGCCGAGCTGGTCGGAACCGGGGTTGAAGTAGAACGCGGAGGCGACGACGTTCACCTCGTACTCGTTTTCACCCACTTGCTCGACGCCCGGGTCGCCGAACCGCTCGTGATCGGCGAGGTTGTTCGGATCGACGGTGCCGCCGGAGTCGTCGACCATCGAGACGCCCGCGCCGACCGTTCCGTACGTGATCGTCGCGATGAAGAACACGATCAGGACCAGCGCGGCGCCGAGCCAGGCCTTCTCGTAGCTGTGAATGTCCATCAGCCGATCACCCCCACGACTGTCGGCCCGTTGCCGAGGAACTCCACGAAGTACGTGAAGAGCCACATGCCGACGAGGATCAAGAAGTACAGTGTGATCAGGACAGCCGTCCCGATCGGATCGAACTCGTCGTGCGTGAGTTCCCGTTCGATGACACTATCCGGTGGTGCACCGTGCTGGTCGGTTGACTGACTCATGTGTAGGGGGTGGAATAGAACCGAGATGAACGGACATCCCCGTTCCACGTCTCTGGGAATTCAAGCCAATATTAATAAAAGCCCGTGCCAAGTTGGCGTATGGATTTCGAATCGCTCGCCCCGCGAGTCGTCACGACGATCGCCGTCGCCGCACTCGTCCCCGCGCTCTGGTACGTCCTCGGCCGCCCGAGCACCGTCAGCGCCGTCGCGGCGGTCAACGTCCTGCTCATCGCCGGTTCGCTCTGGATCGCGATGGGGCCGACCGGCGCCAGTACGGCCGAGCCCGCTCACTGATCGCATCGGCCGACCCGGCGAGTGCCGCCCCAGCAACCGACCAGCCGCCCGTCGTTCCGGCGAACAGGGAGCAGTCACCCTGGATACGGTGATCTCGACACGTGACCCAGTCTTCCGCATCCACGTCGTCCGGCACTACTGCTGGCAGCTGTCGACTCTGTGGGCTGGTGACTCCCGACCCGCCGATCACCGACGACGAGGTTCCCGGCCACTTCTGCTGTGAAGGCTGTCTGCAGGTAGCGAGCGCGCTCTCCGATCTCGACGACGTCGACGAGACGAGCGTTCGCGAGCGGGTCGAGGGGCCACCGGACGATCGAGACCGCGACGGAGCCGCCCGTTCGACGGACGCCGCCCAGCCGGGATCGACGGGCCCCGAAACCGACACTGGCCACCAGGAAACGGCCAGCGTCGACACTGTATCCGACGCCACGACCGGCGAACACACCTTCCTCGCCGTCGATGGGATGCACTGTTCGACCTGCGAAGCCTTCCTCGAACTGCGAGCGGAGGGCGTGGAGGGCGTCAGCGAGGCCACGGCGAGTTACGCGAGCGACACCGTTCGCGTCGCGTACGATCCCGAGCGCGTCACCGCCGAGGAACTCCCCGACCGGCTCACCGGCTACGGCTACCAGGCGCACGACCGTGACGGCACCGTCGGCGACACTCACGGCGAGGAGACCGTCGGCCGGCTCCTGCTCGGCGGCCTGTTCGGGATGATGGTCATGCTGTGGTACGTCGTCTTCCTCTACCCCGAGTATCTCGGCTTCGACCCCGTGGTGAGCCTCGGCGGCTTCGTCGGGCCGTACCTCTACGGGAACATCTGGCTCATGACGTCGATCGTCCTGTTCTACACGGGCTACCCGATCCTCCGAGGGGCCGTCGTCAGCCTGCGGGCGCACCGGCCGAACATGGACCTGCTGGTCGCCACCGCCGCGCTGTCGGCGTACGCCTACAGCACGCTGGCGATGGTCCTCGGCCGCTCGGACCTGTACTTCGACGTCTCCGTCGCGATCGTCCTCGTCGTCACCGCGGGCACCTGGTACGAGGGCCGGGTGAAACGTCGCTCGCTCGGCCTGGTCCGCGACTTGACCGAAGGCCGGGTCAGCGAGGCGCGAGTGCTATCGGCCGTGGACGACGCCACGGCCGACGTCGAGGCGTTCGAGACCGTCCCAATCGAGGCCGTCGAGCCGGGCGACGAGCTCCTCGTCAGACCGGGCGAACGGGTGCCGCTCGACGGCACCGTCGCGACCGGAACGGCCGCCGTCGACGAGTCGTTGCTCTCGGGCGAAGCGCTCCCCGTGACGAAAGCTCCCGGCGACGACGTCCGCGGCGGGACCGTCGTCACCGACGCGCCACTCACCGTCACCGTCGGCGAGACGGCCGAGAGCACGCTCGACCGACTCGTCGAACTCCTCTGGGACGTCCAGAGCGCGACGCCGGGCGTCCAGCGGCTGGCCGACCGCCTGGCGACGATCTTCGTCCCGGTGGTGCTCGGTCTCGCCACCGTCGTGACCGTCGGCTCGCTGTGGACGGGCGCAGCGGCGTCCGACGCACTTCTCGCCGGGCTCACGGTCCTGATCGTCTCCTGCCCCTGTGCGCTCGGCCTCGCCACCCCGCTCGCCATCGCCTCGGGCGTCGGGGCGGCCGCCGATCGCGGGATCGTTCTGGCGAGCGAGCACGTCCTCGAAGCGGCCCCCGAGGCCGACGTCGTCGTCTTCGACAAGACGGGGACGCTGACGACCGGCGAGATGACGGTCCGCGACGCGGTCCCGGACGACGGCGTGTCCGCGTCGACGCTCCTCGATCGGGCGGCTGCGCTCGAAGCACACTCGGCGCACCCGATCGCCGACGCGATCGTGGCGGGAAGCGAGGGAGACCGGACTGGTGACGAGGCGGGACGTGACGGGCGCGTCGGCGACCCGGCGGCACTGCCCGACGCAAGCGACGTCGAGACGCACCGCCGGGGCGTCAGCGGGGCGGTCGACGGCGAGGCGACAGTCGTCGGCCACCCCGCATTGTTCGACGAGCGAGGGTGGATGATGCCGAACGGCCTGGTCGAAGCCGTCGAGTCGATCCGGGCAGACGGCGACGTCCCGGTCGTCGTCGGCTGGTCGGGTCGGGCTCGGGGCGTCGTGGCCGTCGGCGACGAGCCACGGCCGGGCTGGCGCGAGACGGTCGACGCACTCGCCGAGGACCGGACGGTCACCGTCCTGACCGGCGACGAGGGGGCGAGCGCCGACCGCTACCGCGAGGTGGACGCGATCGACGACGTGTTCGCGGGCGTCCCGCCCGAAGGGAAAGCCGAGACGGTTCGCCGGCTGGGTGCCCGCGGGACCGTGGCCATGGTCGGCGACGGCAGTAACGACGCCCCTGCCCTCGCGAGCGCCGACCTGGGGATCGCGATGGGAAGCGGGACCGATCTCGCGGGCGACGCCGCGGACGCCATCCTCACGACCGACGACGTGCGCGACGTACCGGCCGTCTTCGACCTCGCGAGCGCGACGAACGGCCGCATTCGACAGAACCTCGGCTGGGCGTTCGTCTACAACGCCGTCGCGATCCCGCTGGCCGTCGCGGGCCTCATCAACCCGCTGCTGGCCGCGGTCGCGATGGCGACGAGCAGTCTGCTGGTCGTCGGCAACTCGACGCGCTCGCTGACGTAGACGGCCGATCGAGGGGTTCGACCGACCGCACGGCCGATCGAGACGGGGGAGAGAAATCGAGTCACGCCGCAGCCGTTTCCGCCACCTGGAGAGACACCGAGAGGGCAGCCAGCACCAGCCCGGCCAGCAGTGCCCCATACTGGACGTACCAGACGGTCGGTTCCAGCACCGTCATCCCAACGACGGAGAGGCTCAATCCCACAACCAACGGGACGACCCACGTGTGCGCTCGCTCCGGCATACCGCTCGGTGCGAATTCCCGATAGAAGAAGCCGTTGTTTTTCGCGAGAGTCCCAGAAGCGCCCTGAGAAACCGATACGCGTCGAATCGTCGCCGATCCATCCGTTCTTCGCGTGGTCGTCGGGACGGAAAACGAACCGTAGTCCGGTCGGTACGCGGTCCCCGCTGAGAACGGCAAATCCAGCGTAGGGGGTCGTCTACGGCCCCGCGAACGTAAAGTCGACGGCGTAGTAGACGTAGAGCTGGCCGAGGCCGGCGAGGACGAGGAGGACGCCGGCAGCCTGTTCGAGGCGGCCGCGGTGGGCCATCACCCAGTCACCGCCCGCCGAGAGTCCCGTCCCGGCGGCGACGGTCACCGAAACCATGAGGATGGCGACGGTCAGGACGTAGCTCCCGATGACGGCCAGTGCGTACATCGCCGAGCCAGAGAGTGCCAGTCCGGAGACGGCGATGACGGCCGGCGCGACGCAACCGGCGGAGGCGGCGGCGTAGCCGGCGCCGAAGAGACCGAAGCCGAGGATGCCGGTCCGGCGCTTGGGAAGCTGGATCGACAACGAGGGGGCCCGGTCGAAGACGATCAGTATCCCGAGAACGATCAACGCAGCGCCGACGGCAGGTTCGACCACGGAGAGGACGTCGGCGACGCGGGAGCCGACGGCGTAGGTCGCCGCGAGGAACACACCGAGAACGACGAGGACGCCCGCACCGGCGACGAGACCCCGGAGGAGCGAGCCGGCGAGCGTGGATTCACCCTCCGAACGTCCCACGTAAAAGCCCACGTACCCCGGGAGGAGCGCGTACGCACAGGGTGAGAAGAACGTCAGCACACCGGCGGAGACGGCGAAGCCGACCGCGCCAACCGTCGTGAGATCAGCCACGGTGGCTCACCCCGCCGTCGGTCGTCGTGGCCGCAGCGTGGGGCCGGACACCACCATCGATCGACGGGGTCCCGACCAGCGCCCACGTTCGGGTGCCGACCGTCGCGCGTCGGGGAGTGTCGAGACACATGCGTCGATCACCTGACCGTGCCGCCGGCCGCCTCGATCTCTTCGAGGATGGTTTCGCTCGAGACGATGCCCGTGTGGGTCCACTGGGTCACGCCGTCGGCGTCGATGATCGCCGTCGCCGGCGTCGCAGCCGACGTAAGTTTGACCTGCACCTCGAACGTTCCGTAGCCGATCGGCCACTCGCCGCCGCCGAACTCACGCCACGTGTCTTCGATGTACTCGGGAGAGAAGTCGTCCGGGCCGACGTCCTCCGCGGTAATCGCGACGAACGCGACGTCCTCGCCGGTTCGGTCGGCCGCCGCGGTGACTTTCGGGACGGCATCTGGACAGACCGTACAGGTCGTCGCCCAGAACTCGAGGACCGTTACGGTGTCATCGATCGGCACCGTGATCGGCTCGCCGTCGCTCCAGGAGAGGTCGACCGTTGGGACGGTGACGGGGTCGTCGAGTTGCGGCTGGTCCGACCCGCCCGAGGAGCCGAACGTGGGAAAGCCGCCGACTGCCAGGGCACCGCCCGCCCCGAGCACACCCAGACTCGCCGCGCCGGCGATGGCTTCCCGTCGCTTCATGGATTAGCCTTCGATGACTGCGAGCATGTCGTCTTCGATGTCCATCGGCGTGGAGCGCTCCGTCGCACCCGGATACGAGCGTTCGACGATCCCCTGGTCGTTGACGAGCAGGATCAACACGAAGTGGGTGAACCCGTACTCGACGTCCGAATCCGTTCCTTCCGGGGCGATCTCGGAGGCGGGTGCCTGCTCGACGGGGAGGCCGAACGGGCCACCCTGCTGGTCGAACAGGAGTTCGTGTGCCGCCTCTTGTGTCTCCGGACGGAGGAAGTGCCAGTCGTCGGCCGACGGGTCGACGTTGCGATCGGTCAGATACGTCCGGAGGACGTCGGGCGTGTCGCGTTTTGGATCGAACGTCCAGGGGGCGAACGCCGCTTCGTCGCGGTAGCCCGCCTCGCGAACGCCGTCGTTTACCTCGATGAGGTATCGGAGGAGTGCCGGACACGCGCCCATGATACAGTTGGTGTAGACGAAGGTGTGCAGCTGGACGCGCTCGCCGAGGAAGTCCTCGTCGGAGACGGTCTCGCCGGAGAGGGCGTCGGGGACCGAATACGAGGGAACCTCGTCGCCGTAAGTGGGATGGGCCGACGCGCTGAGGTCGTGCTCGCGGTCCGGCGGACCGAGAACCGCGCCGTCGGCGGGTTCGGGTTCGTCGCCGGTCACCGATGAAAACGAGTCGAGACAACCCGAAAGCGCCGACAGCCCCCCAAGGCCGCTCGCGCCAAGATACGTGCGCCGCTTCATGCTCGATCCTGAGGAGACGAGCGGTAAAGAAGGGCCGGTTGTTCCCTGAGTGTGGGAAACGGGGCGCTGATGCGTTCTGCAGTCGGTGTGGGCCACCCCCTACCCCGCTCGAAGATCGAATCCAAAGCGGGCTACAAGCAGGCGGTCGAGCGAGTGAGCGATCGAGACGCAGACGGACGGTGAGAGATCAGTTCGCCAAGATGGTTCGAGGAATCGAACTCGATACGGCCGCGACGATCGTCAGGCTTCGTGGAGCGTCACGTCGATCTCGCCCTCGTCACTCTCGACGGTCAGCATCGTCGCCCGATCCGCAGGGTCGGCGCCGGTGACGGACCCGGGGTTGAGCACGCGGACGCCCTCGTAGACAGTGTCCTCGACACGATGGCTGTGGCCGCCGATTCCGACGATGCCGTCGCCGTCCCACGAGCGAGTGCGGGCGCGAGCCGTATCGGCGATCGCCCGGTTCCAGTCCTCGCCACTCATGACGAAGCCGTCGTCGCCGTAGACGGCCGCCTCCACCGGATTCAGCGTCCCGTGGGTGACGACGAACGTGACGCCGTCGATTGTGAGTTCGGCGACCGACGGCAGTCCCATATCTGCCGGATCGGCGTTCCCATGAACGGCCGTGAGCGCCGTCGCGAGGTCGCGAACCTCGTCGAGTGTCGCCGCCGTCTCGAAGTCACCGGCGTGAATCGTGTGCTCGGCGTCGGCGATACGCTCGCGGAACGAATCCGGGATGTCGGTCTCACGTTCGGGTATGTGAGAATCTGCAATGATCGCGAGTGTCACGTTCCGGTATCAGTCGGTCTGCTGAAAAATCTGCTGGGCAGCTCTCGAGTCGAATCACCGGGCAAGAATCGGCGACCGGCGCGGGACGATTCGACCCGGAGATCGGCCGGGACCGTTCGCAGGCCGACCCTATTTCCGAATCGTCGGTGGCTACTGTACGGTATGCATCGGATACGAACCCTGGCGCTCCTCCTCGTGACCCTGGCGATGGTCATCAGCGTTCCGGCCGCGGGAGTGGCGGTGGGCGGTGTGGCGACGGGAGACGAGACACGGGCGAGCGGTGACGTGACAGTTGTGAGCGACGACCAGCACGCGATTGGTGACTCGCCCACGCTACAGACCCAGTCACAGGACAATCAGTCCGGGGGCGAGCAGGCGCGAAACCGCACCGGCTGTAACTACGTCTCCCTCTACGAGGAGACGATCCCCTCGATCGTCCAGATCCAGCTCGGGCGGGGACTCGGCTCCGGATTCGTCTACGAGACGAGCGAAAACGCGACCTACATCGTGACCAACGAGCACGTCGTGGGCGGGAACGAGTCGGTCGGCATCCGCGGGAGCGAGGGCGACCTCCACAACGGCACGGTCGTCGGTGCGACGGCCTTCGCCGACCTCGCCGTGGTTCGCGTGAACGCCACGTCGGACGCCCTCGAACCGCTCGACGTCTCGAACGCGACGCCCCGGCCCGGCCAGCGCGTGGCCGCGCTCGGCAGCCCCTACGGCCTCGAGAGCACCATCACCTCGGGCATCGTCAGCGGGGTGAACCGCTCGATGCCGACCGAGGCGGGCCGGCTGCCCAACACGATCCAGACGGACGCACCGATCAACCCGGGCAACAGCGGCGGCCCGCTCGTCGACTGCGCCACCGGTGACGTCCTCGGCGTCAACCGCGCCGGCGGCGGCGAGAACATCGGCTTCGCGATCTCGGCGGCCCTCGTCGATCGCATCGTGCCCGAACTGATCGAGACCGGCGAGTACGCCTACCCCTACCTCGGCGTCCGGGCGCTCCCGCTCTCCCAGCCCATCGTCGAGGCGAACGACCTCTCGGTCACCGAGGGCGTCTACGTCGCCGGCGTACTCGGCGCGACACCCGCCAGCGACGCGCTGCAGGGCGCGGACCAGTCGGTGCAGATCGACGGCGCGACGGTCCCCGTCGGCGGTGACGTCATCGTCGCCGTGGACGACCAGTCGGTGTCGACACGCGAGGACCTGCTCTCGTACCTGCTGACCGAGACGGCACCCGAGGATACGATCGAACTGACCATCGTCCGTGATGGGCAGGAACAGACCGTCGAGGTCACGCTGGGCGAACGACCCCCGACGAACGGGGCGTGAGGGGCAGATTGGGGTAGTCTGCTCGAGAACGCAACGAACGAGATGGGCAATATTCGGTCGGCGTAGACAGGAGGGATCGGGTACGGTAGTCTCGCAGCCATCCTGCTGGCCAGGGAACATCGTGTCGGCCCGTTTGCCGTTAGATAGGCCTGAACGAGACGGTGGCTGGGCCGGGCCGATAGCGGAGGGGCGGCGTCGGTTTACTTCTCAGGGACGCTCTTGAAAGGGGCGCGTAACAAAACCTCGTGGACAGTATCGGTTAGCATGGTTTCCCTGACAGGCCTGGTGATCAATGCGGTCGTTGGCCTCGTGCTCCTGGTGCTGGCAAACGTTCTCGGGCTTGGTGTACAGATATCGATTTTGACACTCTTGATCTGTGGGATCCTCGGCATTCCCGGAGCGATCCTCGTGATAGCACTCGCGCTGCTGGACATCGCCTTCATGGCGACGATGGTTCCACTGGTCCCGCTCTAGCGCTCTGTGGCGAGACGTGATTGGCTTCGTACCCGTGATCCGAACGAGACGGCGCACCTGGACCGACCACCGGCTCGAAAGCTGAGCGGATATCCGTACTACAAGCTCCGGGCTGGGGACTATCGTGCGATTAGTACCTGGGATCGGACGGATGACGTCCTCATTGTCGAAGTGGTCGGGCATCGGCGGAACATCTACGATTGCAACCTCCCACCGTAAGTCCCGCAGCCGGTTCAAACAGTTTCGTCAGTGGATGTTCAGCTTGCCGTGCAATACTATCTCCGTGCGACGGACAGCGGCGGGATGAGAGTGGAGAAGTGCCGATTAGCGAACCGCAGAAGCCGAAGGCGACTCGCCATCTATTTCATAAACCAGTCACAGAAGGACAGGCAATCAAAGATATCGAGGAAGGGTTCCAAAATCGGCTACAGACCCAAAATCCGCCCACTATCCAATAGATATATTACACATTGCCGCATATTCAAACCCGGAAGCTCGCGTCTCCATCACGTCGCGGGGGCATGCGCGAAGAGGAAATGCCCCGGGTGGTAGGACACCCGAGGCGCGGCTTCCAAAGCATCCCGCTTTGGTTGCCATGTTCCGAAAGACACCTTCGAGACAAAAAGGTCTCGCACGCCACTGGTTTAGAGAGTCGTATCGCTATCCGTCGCAGTTCTTCGTTTTCGGGGATTGGGGGCCGAGTCACTTCGGTCGGTTCGATCGCCAGAACTGCGAGGTGCTCGGATGAAATCCGTCGAGCGAACGAGCGACGGGACCGGCGATGCGCCTCGCTCTCAGGGGTGTTACCGGTGTGATCGGAACGTGGCACCATCGCGGCTCTTTCGGGTGGACATCGAGCCACCCGAGGTGCTTGAGGGGGACTACAGACACTCAGTTCGGTACTGCTGTCCGGATTGCGCTGCCGCGATGAACTTGTCTGAGTTTTCGGATCGGGTGAAGAAGAGCGCTCGTTAGGGGCAGACCAGGTGGATATCGCAATTTTCACTTGGACCACCATTTTTCGAATGGACGCGTCAACGTTTACATCTTCAAGGCGCATCTCGTCGGGCATATCAAGACACCAATATTTCATGAAAATTAGTACTAACCCAATTTTTGGAAGGATGGATTCCGACATGACCCATCCGTTTTCCGAACGGGGAGAGTCCAAGGGACGGCGCCAGGGGTGTTTAAACGGCGCGTCAATTGCCGTTTAGGGTCCGTTCAATTGGTGAACGGGGTCGGCGTCGTCGTGAGGTTCGCTAGGAGCTCAATTGCGGTGTTGGTGTATAGTCGTTTCGTGATCTCAGTAAGGGCGAGATCTCGGTATGGATCGGAATGTTACCATCAAATCCCTATCGAAACTGGGCTACATTGGTCATCGTGAGGCCCGGGTTGACAAGACGAACACGAGGAGACCGAAGAACAGTACCCCGAATGCGGTCTGTCCCACGGCGAGTGCTTCACCGACCGAACTGACCGGTGTGAACCGCCCATACCCGAGGCCAGTGAACGCGAGAAAACTGAATAGAATTGAGTGTGCTAATTCAGTTACTCCACTATCATCTCCGATCCAGAGCCACAGATGGTCGTGTGTCTCGTGATGGAGCGTCCCCAACGCGAAGTGGAGAAGCGCGGTAAAAACCACGAAGATTAACGACCAGCCAAAGAGAGGCTTCAGTTTCGTCCCGTGACCTGTCGTGTGTTTCAGGAACCCGTCAACAACAATTGGAATGTATCGTCTGTCGTCCTTGTTGACTCTGAGAGTTGCGTTCTTCCGCTTTCGGTGGTACTTGAGTGACTCGTCTGTCAACGAGTTGTCTCTGTAGACTGCTTCGAGTGTTCGATAGACGGAAGCAGCCTTTCGTCCAGGGTGCTCCTTGTCGTCTCCTTCCCCCGAATCCAAATAGTTGTAAATACCGTTGAACGTCGTTCCGGTCCCAACCCGTGCAGAGACCAACTGGCAAGTGTATAGCCGCGCTTCGGTGAACCTGGAGTCAGTGAGGTCGGCCTGTGCGAGGGTAGCGTACTCTAGATTAGCCTCATCGAACTCAGCGCCGTCCGCTCTAACGTCGGCCATCGACACTCCGGAGAGATCACAGCCGTGAAACTTTGCGTCCGAAAGTCGCGCCTCATCGAACCGGGCCGAAGAAAAGCTCGAACCGGAGAGTACTGCATTACTGAGGTCCGAACGACCGAAGTCGAGTTTCGTCGTCTCGTGATTTTCAAGGGAGACATCAGCCATCTTGGCTCCGACGAATTCCACATATTCGAGGGTACATCCATGGAAACCTGCGTCTCGAAGGTCAGCGTCGGAGAAGTCAGTGTCGACGAAATCTGTGTCGGCAAACGTCGTGTTATATAGGTTCGCACCGACGAACGATACTTTCTCGAAGTGTGCACCTTTCGTCTTGACATCTTGCATAACCGCTCGATCGAAGGTCGCTCTCTCTGGCTCGGTATCGTGCATTTTCGCCCGTTTCAGGCGTGCACCCGAGAAGTCAGCGCCTTCGAGTGTAGCATCTCGGAGATCGACGTCCCGCATCTGTGCGCTGGTGAAAGTACAGTCGGAAACGTCAACCTCGAAGATGGCGCCATCGAGGTGCGCATCCGTGAAGTCAGCACCACCTAATTGGGTTCGCTGACCGGTGAAGGTGGCGCCCTGTAGCTGAGCGCCCCGGAAGTCGACATCTCGAAGATTGACATTACGGAAGGTGACGTTTTCGATCGACGCATCCGAGAGCGTTACACCGCGGAGCGAAACGTCGGCAAGCACCTTGTGGCCGTTTACGGTCTCTCCCGAGAAATCGGCGTCCTCAACCCCTTCTTGCCGAGTAAAGACGTCGTGAAGGGTTGGTGATGTGGATTCTTTGGCCGTGTTAGAATCTGTCTCGTGGGCGTCTGGTTCGGCACTGTCTCTTTCTGAGCCGCTGTTCCCGAAGAATGCTTCTGCAGTTACAGTCTCTTGAGCACCTGTTCTAGCGTACTTTAACGCCTCGACGATCCGTCGACTTAGCTTCGGTCTCTCTGCGAGATCTACGATGTCAGAGTCGTCGACCCACAACAAGTCATCGGAGACTGGATGCAACCGTGTGCGTATTCGTGGTGTATCGTCTTCAGAGATTCGCTCAGGTGATACGTGTGGTTCGAATTCACCGACGAGAACACTCCTTTCCAAGTCCAAAACGAACACGGTATCGTCGTCATCGAATTCGTATTCTGGGCCGTGTTCAAACACGCCTGGTTCGGTTTCCATCTGTTTCTCCAGTAACCAGGTCGTCATGTCTGAACGAGTACCGACGGCCACAACAAAAACCCTCTGTTGCGGTCGAGAAAATGACTAAGATAGGCGCTAGTCGATCGGCGACGAAAAATCATAGTGGTGATCAATCTGGCAGTGATAGCGACCGACTCACTTCGAACACTGCATCGAAGGTATCTGTTGCAACCGATACCGCACGACCAGAAGTGAGGATGCCAATTTCGAAGTTCGAAGAGAGGTTCGTCACCGTGAAGTTTGCACTGCCGAGATAGCAGTGGGTATCGTCGGTGACGACCATCTTTGCGTGCGTAGCGTACGCTTGATGACCGGCGTCGTCGAGGGCGAACAGTTCGGCGACATCGACTAATTCTCGCTCGTCCTTCGAGAGACTGTTGTTCATCGCTGAGAGCACGTCGTAGCGGTCTGTTCCTGGGCGGATTTCCCGAGTGAGTATCCGCGTCTCGACACCCCTCCGTGGCAGTGTCCGAAGTGTTTCGACTGTCGGGTGGTCCGGATCGAAGTACGGATTCGCGATCCTGACCACGTTCTCTGCGGTCAGTAACGCCGACCTCACGCGGGTGTCGAGGTTACCGACTGACGGAGGAAGGTCGACGTCGAGTTGTGGGGGAACCGTAGCCACCAGTTCTGTATCGTCTGGCCGTTGATCGGAGTCCGCCTCGCTCTCTAGAGCGGTTCGGGCGACCACCTGTTCTTTTAGGACCGTTCGTGCCTCTTCGACGTCGACTTCGAAGGTCGCGTCAACGAACGGGGTCTCACGGCCCACCTTCTCCGCCGCGTCATTGAGTACCAATCCAACGAGTAATGCCTCTGCTTCGACAGCCCCGAGAGATTGGTCAGCCGGTAGTTTCGCGTCGATATCCCCCCGCGTGATCGAGACTCGTCCAGAACCCAGTCGGTCGACAGCCGCGGCCAGTGTGCCGATACGGGCAGCCGAGTCGAACAGCGTTGCGATCGTGAACTCTTCTGAGGTCGGTGTTATCACGGTGGTATCCTTCTTAACGACCGTTCAGGGATTATAGTTCCCAGGACGGATCGGTGTCCCCGGTGCCGATCAACACACCACGGTCTAGCGCCTGGTTGTAGTACTCACAGGTGAATTCTGCGACGTGCATACAAGCGTGACAGGCTGCCCCTCCTTCTGAGCTCCGGCAGGCCGGGTCGTATATACAATTCTCGGCGTACTTTTTCGTGTCACTCACCCACTCGTTGATCCGGGTCTTGAACAGGGTGAACATGCCGCCGAGCGCGAAGTGTTCCATACTCTCGGCGTAGAGGACGATCGCCGGAACGTTCGGGAGAATGAGTTCCGAGATGCTGTCGTTGTCGAGGCCACACTGTTCGCTAGCGGTACTCATTAGCGTATGGCTCGTGGAGTGAACGAGCTGGTATATCTCTTCGGTCAACCGGTCCTCAATAGGGGTGAACGGATTCTGTGTCTCTCGCGGGTCGACGGTCTCCAAGAACCAACGTTTGAGATCCGTCTCATCTTCGAGATCTGGCGCCTCGGGTTCGATCAGTGACCCGTTCGCCAGGAGCCACTCGACGATTTTTTTCCGATCGAGTTGCAAAACAATGGCCTCCGAGGGAGACCGGTCACCATAAATCGAGACCGCATCGTCGTCGAACGGGTGGTCAAAGGCTTGGAGATCTGTTTCCGCTGCAGTCGGCGAATCACGCGTGTAGCCGTACAGAATGTTCAACAGCGGGAAGCTGTCCACAACCCAGGCGTCAGTGATCCCTAGATCGGCGAGGTTGTCCTTGTAGAACTTGGCTTGCGGGTGTTTCGCTACGAAGCTGTCGTCGTCGAGATAGTCGTCGATAGAGCTAGATGTCGGATAGTCTTCGATGTCTTCTAGGTCCTCTTCATCACCGGCGTACCCGCCCGTACAACGCATGAAAGTAAACAGCTGATCTGCGACGAGCGTGTGCCACTCGCGGTCGTCCGGTGCCTCGATATCTTCACGGTTCAATCGTACGACCGTATTCCGCGTATAGCCGTCGCCAGGCGTGAGATCTTGAACCATATCCAAGACGACATCTCGGTTCCCCTCACCGAGTTTCTCGATATATTCCTCCAATTTGTCGGGCGACATCCCTGGAACCGATGCGACGGATTCCGGTGTAATACCTTCCCTCCTGTAGTCGGGGTTACCGAGGTACCCCGCCATCAGCACTCGACACCAGTCTTCACCGTACGGGATATCACCGGTTTCAACGCCGACCATCGGCATCTCCGCGAACGCGTCTCGTTGCGGATAGTGGACCGTCCCAGCCTCTACCGGAGTTGGGAAGCCGATGTATTCACGACATTGGCTACACAATCCGCCGAGGTCCGACTCGTGATTACACCCTCTTCCACGGCACCGGAACGACCACGTACTCAGATCTTCGGGTGCTCCTCTGTTCAAACAGATGTGGTCGAAACCGTGCTGGTCACAGGGCTGTGGCTCGAGGTTTGTGACCGCACCGCAATCGTGTACCAGAACGAACTGGAGTTGCTGGAGTCGTCCTTCGCAGCCAGACCTGGGGCAACGCCCATCGGTTTCTCGGAGACTCGCTACCTTTTTTCGATAGGTCACGGCTTCACATTGCTTGCACACCACCGTACGAGGGAAGAACTCACCCTGGACCTGCTGTACGCGCCGGAAGTCAACCTCAGTGTCTCGAAAGTTGTTCCAAGGCGACTGGTCGCTGTTTCGAAACGGCTCTATCTGGCCTGCGACTCGATCTATGATACGATCGGTGTCAGCGACTTCTAGTGGTTCGGCCCGCCATCCTTCGACTTTCATCGTGATCCCACGGCGAGCGTAGCTAAAGATAGCTCCGGGTGCCATGGAGTTCATCGTCTGAGCGATACCTCGTTCCATCTCCGCTTGGTTATCTGAGCTCACGTCATTCACCTCCAGAGAACATATCTTTCAAGTCACTGGTCGCGAGACCGTGTGTGACCGGGATCTGTTCGTCGACATCGCGCAGGCTCCGCATCGGCCCCCGCAAGCCAGCGTCTTCGTCCTCCATCACGTTCCCGAGATACTTCTTGAGCCCTGCTTTCCGCGGGTCGTGGATCTCGGGCTCAGCGCTTAAGAGGTGGTTCCAGAGCTTTTCAAACTCCTTCTCGATGGCCTCGTAGTACAATCGCGCACCGATGTCACTGTCCGCGTCGTCGCCAGCGTGTTCAACGTCGTACGCTTCCAGGACGAACTGGAGCAATTCATCGTGTTCGATGACACCCTGGTCCAGAGCTTCCCGGAAGCCATCGAGGTTGTAAACTCTCCCCTCCTTGAACTCGTCTTCGTGGTAGTAGTCGTAGTATTGGATGAGTATCCCGAGGACGACGCCGGGAAGGGTACACTCGATCGCGAATTCCGCCCACCGTTCTAGCGGCGTCGCTTCGACTAGGAGGTCCTGGTACCGGTGGTAATGTTCGAATCGGGAGTAGTGTGATCGGTCGCGTGCCTTGATCGAGTCAAACAAGACGAAGACCGACCCGGTACTCTCGCGACCGACCCGAGAGTACGCTTGTATGTACTCGGCCGTGTTCCGCGGCATCCCGAAGAAGGAGATGAAGTTGAACCGGTCGACGTCCACCCCGTGCGAGATCATGCTCGTAGCGATGACGACGTCGATCGGGTTCTCTGGGTCTTCTGCCTCCAGCCTGGACAATGCACCACGCACCTCTTCCATATCTGTCTCTCCCGTGAGAGAAACTGGCGTCAACCGTTCGTGCGGATCCCCATAGGCGTCCAGCTGGCGGTTAATCATGCCCTTCACCGACCGCTGGAGGATATCACTCTGGTTTTTCGAAATGTTGTACGCGATCTGGACCTTGTAGTCGTCCAATGCCTCTAACACGCCCTCTTGGCGTTCATCGGCATCCTCTGGGAAATTGAGCGGACCAGCGACGACGTCTTCGGTCACCTCTTGCATCTCGTCGAACAGTCGGTCTGGATCCGCTTCGTAGGATTGAACGACGCGAGCGTACTCTCGAATCACAATGTTGATCGCTCGAGTTCGACCGATACTCCGCGGGAGTGCGCCGATCATCTGTCGTCCGAGTCGGTAAGGATCCTCGTAGGCGTAAAACGACTGGCGGAGACGTGGTCCTTGAGAGGGGAATTCGTTAGGTGTTTTTCGGTACAGGGCGTCCACCTGATTGTCAGCCCCTTCGATAGTCGCAGTAGCTGCGATCGTCTTCATTTCCCACTCGCCGTCGGTGTAGGCGTCGATCAACTTCTGAATGAGCGTCTCGTAGTGTGAGTCAAACGCGCCGAATTCCTCTCGGAGTAGGTGGAGCTCGTCTTGGATGAGTATAGAGGGTGGATCGGTCGGTTCGACGTCTTCCAGGGCTTCGAGCGAGGTGTTCCCACACTGATGCTCGTTGGCGACCCCTCGTTCACTGAGGAGACACTGCTCTTCCGGGGTGAAGCCGTGGTTTGGGCATCGACCTTTCAACTGTCCCAGGAGACTCCGTGCACGACGGTTCATCCCCATTACGGCGATCTTGTCGATGGTACTGACGACGAACGTTGGTGCGTACCGATAAATTTCATTGTCGGTGATGTAGATCGGTAGCTCAGCGGTGTCGCCATCCTGCCGCTGAACCTCTCTGCACTCTTCGTTCGTACACTGATGGACGATCCGAAGTCGGTCTAAGTCGCCTGTTACTTCGACTGTCTCCTCTCGACAGTATGGACACTTCGGGACGGTCAACCACTGTTGCTGGTGGTCTTCGCTTTCGGATGCGAGAGCGACGTTGTTCGTGTCTCCCCCGTCCTCGAAGATGTCGTTTGGCGTGTTCTTGTTGCCTACGAAGTACCCGATGCTGAACTGCTCGCCTCCCATCTCGTCGTGTTCTCGCCGAACTTCTTCGGCCGTACAGAGCACGTTGGCTATCCGCTGCAGCTGCTGGAGTGAGAGGAGACGAAGTGGGAACTTCGTCAAAGCGGTCATCCCGTGCCCTTTCCCTCTGAGTCGATCGAGGAACGCCGTAAAGGTCACTAACCCGAGATACGCCTCGGTCTTCCCACCACCGGTAGGGAAGAAGATGATATCACACACGTCCAGCATGTCAGGACCGTCAAGACCACGGTTAACCTGCGAGGCGATGTCCGGAATCGACATCACGATGAAAACGATCTGGAAGAGGCGCCAGTCTTCGAACTCTCTGGCGAACGTCTCGTTGAGAGCGCGGAAAGCCGTCTCCAGATCGTTGTTTTCGTCGGCTAGAAGCAGTTCTTTTCCACGTTCGAACCGATCTCTCTCTTCCTCAAACTGTTCCAACATTCCGTCGTACTCTGAGGCAGCCTTTTCGCCTTTGTGCGTTAAGACGTCCTCACGTACGACTTCGTACTGATCGCGTGCACGGTCCATCTCGAGTTGGATGTTCTCGAGGACTGCTTCGATGTCTCCCTCTGCGAGTGTCTCTGTCGGAGCCGAGACCGTATCGCGAGAGACATACTTGGGTTGTCGGTAGATGGGAACCGGCTCGGTAGTAATACTCGTAACCGGGTCGTTCTCCACGACTGCGGCCGAGCAGTTTCTTCCGATGCCGTAGATGTTTCCGTCGTATTGGTAGTGGTCTCGTACTTTCTCCGACTCGAAAGGCTCGAAGGCTGGCGTCTCGGCCGAAACCGTCACCGATGCGTCGAAGAGGAACGCCTGCCAGGACTCGTCCGGTTCGGTCGCGGTTTCCGGATCTTCGCCCTGCGTGTTCACCAACTGGACAGTAACGGCGTAGTCGCCGTCATCCCGATGGCTGACTTCCAGCCGAATCTCGGCACTCCAAAGTGGTTCTACTAGCTCGTCACTGAACACGTCGTCTAAGTGCTCCTCAAATGCCGTTTCTGACTCCAACGCTCGGGGTGGAACGTTCTGTTGCTCGTTGTACGTAGCGCTATCCCGTGGCAGGGTGACCGCTCTGTCGTCTTCCTCGAAAGTCGTTTCTGCAGCATCTAGCCCACTAGATATCGGCACCGTGATCTCTCCACCACCGTCGGCCTTGTTCCGTAGCTGGGCTTTGGAGACTTCGATAGAGTTGAACTCGGGATTCACACGCTCGTAGACGCTGACCAGTGGCTGTGATTCGTCCGGGACTGCAACAGATGAGCCACCGTCGGCTTGGAGACCAGGTTCCGGCTCGTTCACCTCTTCTTCCTCTGCCGGTCCTGCAGCTGCTAGGTCACTATGTTCTAGTTGTTCGCCGTACTCCGGGAATCGTTTATAAAACAGCTTTGCGTCTGGCTGTATTTCGAGGGGGCCGTTGAGTTCTTCCGGATCGACTTTCAACTTCAGTCCGGTCGTGAACGGCGAAATATTCCGTGTCATCGCACTGCCCGCTGCTTCTATTTCCTCGCCATCGTCGTCGGTTCGTTGTTCGTCACGGTAGTCGTACTGGTTCGAGAGAGTAGCCGCGAAGTACCGGACGCGAGGGTCTACACTGTAGAGGGTCGATTGAGTCTCTCCCCGTCCCGTGATCCGATTGATCAACCGTTCCGTTACGAGGTGATTGATGGCCTGTCGACGTCGAAACTCCTCGTCCCCTGCTTCGGCGTATCGAGCGTTAGGCGGACGAGTGTACTCCGGATCAGATTGCGGAGGAATCGAATCGAACGGTGAGGTCATAGGTAGCAGTATTACTGCTATGTCAAAAATCTTCCCGCAATAACACGTAACGTCAGAGTTCGGTCACCGAGGCAACCTCGTAAGTCGCCGCGTTGTCTCGGATCTCGTTATCTTCGAGTGAGTTCATCTCGGCTTTCACTTCGGCCCTGAAATCGTGGCCTTGTTTCATGTTCGTCCTCCGGACACGGCTCATACTCTCCTCAATACGGAGGGCGTTTTCGCCGGTGAGTTCTTCAATATCGAACGATTCACCCAGTGCGGCGATGTCCTCGGCTCTACGTGGTCCGATGGTTAGCGATGGATCACGCGCGGGTCCTAGACAGTTGTCGGCTTCTGCGGCGGATTCGAACCAATTCCAGACAGTTGATGGTTCACGCTCTATTTTGTCCACCGAGCTCGTAATCTTGCGCCCGACTTCCGGATGTGTCAGGTCTTCTATACCACTCGACGTTGCGAGACGGGATAGGATATCTCTCAACGACTCGTACCAGATCGTCAAATCTTCGAAGGTGCTCGTCTCACCATGTTCTTCTTCGTATACGTCGCTGAGCCACTCGTCCCAGCGTCGTTCAAATACATCTTTATCGATGATGGCGACCTGGTCGCCTTCACGGAGCGAGTGAGGGGAAACCCAATGATATCGGTCCTCTTCGGATGACGGGCTAGACCGCCGCCGCATAACTCTATCCCGGCGTGTAAACGTCTGGCCATCTGCAGTTTCGATCTTTACTTTGCTGCGCTCGTGCTCGTCGTATCGGCTCAACCCTCCGCTCTGGTAATCGATGGGACGTGCCTGGTCGAATAAGTCCGCGAGTTCTTTTCTGTCTGCCTCCCCGGAAGGGGCACGATCTGGCTCGACACTGGATCTTTCTCCTGGCTCCAGTGTATCCGATTTCCCGGTCTCGGTGACCTCCGTTTCGGTGGTTGGTTCGGCCTCGGCGTGCCCGTCGACTTCCACCCGTGGCGGAGCGTACGGCGAATAGTCCAAGCCTGGAGCCGCAGCATTTGTCGACTCGACGAACCGACTCGCATCACGCTCTATCATCCAGCTCCACTTGCCACGGTACGTAAGGACGACCGTTTCGTCGACCATTGGATGGACGTAGAACCCAGCGTACTGAGGCCGTTGGGGGCCGATGACGAACATTTGGTCTCTGTGTCCTAGGTCACGTGCCGAATCCGGACTGACGAACACCACACGATCGTCTTCCATGTCTGATGGAGTTACGACTCCATCTGATGTAACGATCTCCTGAACTGCCCGCCGCCACGTCTCTTTCGGGAGGAAGACAGCAACACGACGCTCGTCTGCTAAGCTCTCTTCGAGCCGGTTTGTCAGTTCTTCGTATAGCGGGTTCTTCTTTCCGATGTGCTCCCGAGCCCGGCGAAGTGCGTCGGTCGTTTCGAACAACTTGCCCGCGATCGCTGGACGACCGATTATGTCATCCGCACGTTCCTCCAGTTTGTCGATCAGAGCATTGAGTGTACGTGGTCCGAAATATCCGTCGCGCTGACACCGAACCCACTCGTTGTAGCGGTCGGCTGGGACGGGCAAACGTTCGAACATGAGCTGTCGCGAGAAAATTCTCCCAGCAGCTCGATTTTCGTCGTACTCTCGGAGGGCCGAGGACGCTTCGTACCCAGGTTCCAGATACTCAAGGAGTCCTCCGTCATCAACACCTACGACTCGAATATCTTGGGCGTCAGTGGCACGATCGAACCACGAGGAGAAATTGCCCGCAAACTCTGGTTGATTATGGTCTCGATCGGTAGCGGCCTCTAATGCATCTATGCCCGGAAGCGTGTCCGCCTCGTCTAGGTCGCGCGGTGGACCGTACCGGGGAGCCCTACGTTCCTCAAACTCGTGTTTCGTATAGTTCGAGTATAGTGGGGAAATCGAGGCATCTTCGTACTCTTCGAGGAGTTCGTCGATACCTTCTTCGAAAGTTCCCTTTGTCCGTGCCGCCAGATTAAGGAGGACCGTATCTGGTGCGTCAAGGTCCTGTAGCTCGGCGAAGCGCTTGGAGAACACGACCCTCACGTCTGCTATACCATCAGACATGGGCACGATAGATCCATCGTCAATGCGTGCATGAGGGACGATGTCGGGGAGTGGGACTGGTGGAAACTCTTCAGAGACGACCAGCCCGTAGTTCGCAAACTCGTCTCGAAGGTCACCTTTGTTCCCCCAGTGATTGCCACCACCAGGACTGAAGACGATGACGTCAGATCCCTCGTCTAAGCTACGAAGTGCCAGTTCGAGTGCCAATAGGACTGCTACACGCGGTTCGTATGCTGGCCAAACAATTGGGAGTGTCTGCCCTTCATAGACGGTGTCACCGACGTTGGCGAGCGCCCGATCCCCCGCTTCGTCGATCGAGAGCGACTGATACGAAGTCTCTCCTGTTGGGCGATACTGGAGACAATTAACAGCTTTCGCGAGGTACCCGATTACTGACCCTTCTTGGTGAGCGTTCAGTAACTGCTGTAGGTACGAAACAGTATCGTCGCTCTGTGCTTGCCCGTATCTACTTAGAACCTCTCCAGCGAGGGAGCCTTCTTCACCACCGCCTTCAGCTATTGTAGTGATCTCCTCAACGTGCTCTTGTACTGTATCTGGATCACGTTCAGCGAGGACGCGAAGCTGAGTGAGAGCGTGCTCGTGGAGTCGGACCGAATCGGCTGTAAGCCACTCGTCGGCCTTAGAGACCAGGTACGCCGAACATTCTTCCGTTTTGTTCGCCTCTATGAGGGCTTCGAGTGCGTCTTCCGCACGTCTAAGTGGGAGTTCCTCACCGTCTCTGTCTCCTGACTCAAGTATCGTATCTCCGTCCACCTTTACTGCACTTACAAGACGATCCGTGACGGTTTGGCTAATTAGACCTGTGCCTTGCGCAATCCCGCTCAGTGCAACGATAGCGATGTCTGCCTGGCTCTTTCCTAAGAGGTCGATCAATTCGTCCACATTGTCTTCGAGCCAGCTTGGATAAGTATACGAGACGTGTCGAATGATCGGGACAATATCACTGTTCGTAATCGCGGTCTCGTCGCCCTTCTGTAAGACAGAGACTGCACGATCTAACGCCATTTCCAATCCCTCCCCGGCCCGGTCAGATCGCACACCAGTTTCGTACTCCGCCATCTCCTCGAGGATCTTGAAGTCCTCGTAAGTGCCGAACTGGCGGAATAAATCGACTGCAACACGACGGCAAACCTTAGACTCGGCTTGTCGAAGTGATTTTGCATACCGTCGATTTACTGTTTCCGAGAGATCTACCCCTTGCTCTAAAACTGGTTCCAGTAATTTCCCCAAGTGCTCTAGGTACAGGTCGTCATGGTGCGGAACAGCCGTTAAGACGTCCGAAATATGTTCGGCGACTACATCCGGATAAGCTTCGGCAAGCGATTGAAGTGATATCCATATCGTTTGCCTGTGAAACTGGTTTTGAATATCGAGATAGGCAGTCAGTGTCTGTACGAGTTCCGTAACGCAGTGAGTATCAAAGTCCGCATTAGAGATAGAGAGATCGTTTAATTGGGAAAAAGCCTCGTCTCTTGTATCAGCACAGTTTAGAGTACTGGCGACATCTCTGGCACACGGTAACTCTCCACACATAACTCTTAGTCGTTGTTCGACAGTTCTGACACAACATCCTCTCTAATATCCCGTATCGTGCTTGCCAATTGGTCCTTTGTTTGGCCCTCGTACGGAAATACGGAACCTGACTTCCTAAACCGCTTGATGGTTTTGTCTAACACATTAGTTTCTGCCAACCCTCCCTCATCGTCATCTGTTTCGCCACCATCCGGTTCGTCGTAAAGTTCCTCTAACAGCGCTCTCACTGCCGGTTCGTACCGAGCCATAGGCGTGTCGAAAACCAACAACGAGAACCGGCGTTTGCTAAGAGCGCGTCGAGTTGGCTCGTAATCGACGCTCCCATCGGATTTCTCAACACACGTTAGTTCTGCAATCCACCAGGCACGTTCAAAGGTACTAGCTTTCCCATCTAACGCTCTAGCTTGTGTCCAGAACTTCTCCTTCATTGCGGAGACACTGTTGAACTCCCACCGGTGATGAACGAACCAAGGGAAGTAGAGCATCGAAAATGCGCTCCAAAGGCCCGAATCAGCCGCGTCTGACCGACTGATATCCACGTTACGGTGAACGGCGATAGCTGTCTCTGGATCTGAATCTCCTGTTTTAGGTATAGTTTCGGATTCGATCTCTCGGAGTCGACTTTCCAAGGATCCCAAGTCCGCCGTCAAATCAGTTTCAACGACGTGATCTTGAAGCTCCGAGTTCGGAATACTGTCGTAATCTCCTTTGAGGAACTCTTCGTACTTGCTCAACAAACTTTGTGCACCGTTACTGAGACAGACGAGTTCCTGCCCGTCTATCAACTCGGCATCTGGATTCCAACCCGTCATCGGTCTCCGACCCTCCTTGCGTGATTGTCAAGCTGTTGACCGGGGTTTAACAGTCCCTGAACTGCCTGTTCGATCTGTTCCGTTGCGGTCATGGGACTTTCTTCTAATTCCTCTTTTAAATACTCTGCAGCCTTCCTCGGAGATAGATCTTGATCCTCGTACAAATAATCGGTCAACATCTCGAACACAGCCGGTTGCCACTCTGGGTCCCACTCGTCTGCATCGGGATCGTACTCATGAGCAGCAACTTCCGTCATGCGACCCCAGACAGACGACATCACTTGATCCCAGATAAGTTCGGCAGTAAGATCGTCGTACCTACCCTCGCCATTCCACACTATATCCACGACCTGATCGTGGTCCTCATTGAAATAGAGGACCGGGTTGTTCGGATCTCGTTTCAGATCAAGGTAATACATACGATCGGCGGGTGGGAAGACCGTATCCTCGTTCTCGTTCTCCTCTTCAAACGAGGTACGTTCCACTTGCAGCACGTCGTCGCTACCAGCCTCTTCGTCTTCGACGGTAATCCGACACCGTCGGCCATCGGACAGGAAAGCACCGGGTTCTGTCGCGTAGTCGTGGGTTCGATCTAATCCGAGTGATCGTTCTTTCTCTTCCGAAAGTGGTTCAGAACGCAAGAGGTAGGGGTTAAGGTCAACTCGTTGAGTGATGTCCTCGGATGAAATGGTCAACGAATCGCTGACCGTCCCGGCACTGATGTCGTCGCCCAACACTGTCCCTGCTCTGGTGTAGGTGTCTACGCAGTGGCCTGCTACGATGACTTTTGCAGGATGACTGGCCGATGGACTCTCCGCAGTACTTTCGCTTGCTTCTGGGAGCACCTCCTCAAGGAGATCGGCAGGCACATCTACAGAAAGACTAAACTCAATCGTAGACCACCCACTGTAGTCAGTGAGATCTAAATTCGAATCGTCGTCTGCTTCGACCGTCTCGTCGCCATCAATGGAAAAGTTCTCGATACGAAGTTCAAGTTCCCCCAACTTACACTGGTGAGGGAACGTCTCGTATTTCAGAGATCGATTAAGTCTGAGTGTGCTACTCATGGTTACTCACCTACCTCGACTGACCCATCATCAAGTTTGAGTCGAGTCTTCGCTAAATCACCTAATCGAGCTTCGACTCCGTCAAGTTGGGCTTCGATTTCGACCGTTGCAGATCTGACGTCTCCGACGGCGTTTACGTAACTTTTCTCGCCGTTCTCACGTGTCTCGGCTACGTCAATCTGTCCACTCCCGTCCGCTACCTCTGCGTCTATGTCTTCTACGACCACTGTATCTGCCTCCCTGTTGTCTTCGAACAGAGCGACCAGTTCGAACGTAGCTTCCCACTCCTCTATCGGCCCATCACCTATCGCCTTCCGTTCCGAGTTTGGTCCAACGGTTCCGGAGAACAGCCACTCGTCACCTGCTATCCTATCGGATATGTGCCATTCGAATAGCGGAGGGATACTAGGGCTCGGCGGTTTTTTAGTCCCGCCTTCAGTCCTTAAGTCCGAACGCGTCCGAGGCAGAATATCTCGATGGGGGCGGGTTAAGGTTCCGGACCGGTCCGACCGACTGTACAGAATCTTCGAGAGAGCACTCCGAAGCGTCTTCGTTGTGAGATCCTCTGCCGGTCCCACACAGCCACTCTCGTATTTCGCCTTGAGTTCGTCATTCTTCTTTCCGTACCAACGATCGTGCATCGGTGGTTCGGCCATCGCAAGGAAGTCGTCGATAGCCTCGTCGGACGGTGAATGGGACTCTTCTGAAGGTGTGCGTGCTTTCCCTGCGGCCAACAAGGCGTGATACTTCCCAGAGTGACCAAGATAGTGGCCTGATTTGTACTTCACGACCATTCCCGGGCCGCGGAACATAGCAACCTCCCCAAGACGTTCTGAAGGAGAACCCTCTGTATCACTCGGGTTGGCTTTTCGCGCCGCTACCGTGACGTGCCCCTCAGTTGGAGTGGGGTACTCCTCGTTGTCGTCGCACTCACCCTCTTTCTTACTCACGATTCCGTACTCTTGGTCGGTTTTTGCGACCGTCCCCGGCCCGTTGAAAGAGTCCGATGCATTACGCATGCGGTCGAAGCACTCAACGAACGGGGAAACGAGGTCGTTGTCCTGAATCGTCTCTTGGGTCAGTCTCGTATCTTCACCGCACACGTCAATCTCCACCTGAAGATTGCCCCCACGAATTGCCGGCCAAAAGTACTCTGCCGTGGCCCGTATGAATTCGTTATACAATTCGTCCGGTGACGGTTGATCGTCCATCGCTGGATCGGACGGGTCACGGAAGCCTGGGATCATAATCGTCGTTCCGTTCGCGTCGGGACGGGCCATCCCCAGATCTTCCGCGAGCACTTCAGCCTGATCGTTCCAAATCGACTCCGGCCGCTTCAGTTCGTCACGTTGGAATCCAGATTCAGAACCGAACCAGCCGTCGTTCGAATAGCACTCTCCCTCAGACAGATCGTGAGTCGGGATGAAACAACGACCGACGAGTCGAGGCGATGTCTGACCTGGCCGTTCTTCCGCCAACGTCGAGTTGAACAGCACCGTCTGGAATCCAGACGTAACCCAGAGCAACGTACTCCCGAGACCGTGCCGTCCACCGGTACTTCCGCCCTTATTACTCGCACCTGGGTCACGGATGAGTGCCGCATAATCTGAGTCCTGATCCTCTTCGTTCCCTTGAATCCCCTTAGCGTTCTTCTCCTCAATCGTGAGTAGCCGAAATGCTCCGCCGTTTTCCAAATATTTCACGTAGTCGGCGAGGCCGTGGCCATCCTGGTCTTTTCCACCTGCTTTGACATGAGCGTATAGATCGTCCCACTGTATGGCCTCCTCAAAGGCAGTGCGATCGTCTAACTCACGGAGACGAAACGTCACCTGAACCGGTTCACTCGGGTCGTACCGTGCGTCCACTGAGTTTTGGAGGATTTCACGGACGAACGTCTCCAAATCCCGACTGAACGTTTTCTTTTGAATCAGGCCTTGCTTCCGTGTACGCCCACATGGAACGTCTTCGAACCACCACACGGAGCTAGAATCCGTAGCGCTTCCTGTAGTCACTATAAGAACTCAACATTGACACAATATAGAATTTTGGGTTGTTGGGTTGAAGCCCGACTTGATTAAGTAAAGTCTCTCCTTAATGGAAGTCATCTAACTGACGGTTGTCCTCACTTTTCCGCTTAGTATCCATTCGCTTGTCGTAATCGGAGTAGTCGACCCGTCCCTCCGAAATTCCGTGTTCATCCTCGTACACCATCAACCACAGCCGGACCAAGTAATAGATGAACGGCGCGGGGATCGCGTTCTTTGCGACGTGACCCTTCGGGTACGGCATCGGCGAGTAGTTTTTGACCGCCGCCCACCACTCTTTGGACCGTTCGGAGAAGAAAAACGACGAGGTCTCAGCTTTATCAGACGGTCCATCTGTGGTCAAGAGTCGCTTCTCACGGGGAGGTTGTGGAACACTGAACGAAGTTTCGAACGCGCGTTCGTACTTGATCGGCATACCGAACATTCGACCGTTCAGAACGATTGGATCGTCGAGCGGCGCGCGTGGAACGTTCTCGATGATGTGATGATCACAGTATTTCTCTGCGAGCATCCGTGCACTCGGGATCATGTTCTCGTGCTCGTCCGGATTCCCCGAAATGCTCGTCGTCGCGGCCCACCGTGAGCAAACCGGGTGAAACAGTCCGAGATCGAAGGAGACATCGTCGTCGATTGGGAGATCCCACCCCTTGTCCTCGATGTGAGCGTCTGCTTTGATCGGTGTACTCTCGTTCGTGTCCTTAGGATCGATTCCGACACGAATTACGTTCCCGAAGTCGCTGAGTACCTCTGATTCTGTCCCATAGTCCGCAAAGCAATGGAGGATGAGCGGCTCTTCGCGTGTCGACATCTGTTCCGAGGTCATACGAGATCACCTGATACTCGCCCGGGGTTCTGAGAGTACCAAAGAGAACTCGGCGTAGAAAACATCCGTTTAGAGTCCGCTTGGATTGTCACTGTTGTGCGCTTAGACAGCGACCCAATTTAAAACCTATATCTGTAAATAGCGTTTGAGTGTCGACTAATCTACAGTGTCGCATCAATACTACATACTCATTAAGTAGTGTGCCTACTCCTCCAGTTCCCGAAAGTAGATACAATACTCATTGGCGAAACACTGCTCACACAGTGGTTCAGTCTGACAGATCAACGCACCGAAATCGAGCAGAGCCAGGTTGTACGCACGGGCCTCGTCGGGTACCAATCGCTCCGTGAAAGCGAACTGCTCCGCTTCTGATTCAGGCCATGTGTCTCGAAATACCCGGCTGTACACCCGCTCGACGTTCCTGTCGAGTACAGGCAATCGGTCACCACGAGCAAAACACAACGTGGCGTTCGCCACGTATCGGCCCACCCGCGGAAGTTCCATCAGCAGCTCTGGCTCGGTAGGGAGGTGGTCGTGTGACGAGGCGATCTGCTTCAGCGCACTCGCACGCATGTTTTGGAACCCGAGCGGTTCGATCGCTTCGGCGAGTTCGTCTTCGCTTGCCTCCACGATCTCGTCGAGCGAGGGGAACTGCCCTAGAAACTCCGAATAGACCGTCTCGACGTTGTCAGCCGGCGTCTGGGTCAAGAAAAACTCCGCGACGAATACCTCGTACAAGGTTCGATCCGGTTCTCGCCACGAGTACTCGCGGCGGTTCTTCCTCCCCCATTCGAGCAGATCGTTTCGAAATCGTCGCTCTGTCTCGGACGTCATGGCGCGTTCAGTCGTCGGCGACGGTAGGTTCTACAGACGGAACAGCTTCTCCAACGTGAGAGAGAATCGCCTTCCCCATGTACTCACCGAGCTTCGGAGGGACTGCGTTACCGATCATCCGGCCTAGATTCGACACACCGACGTCCTCCCACTCCTCGTAAAATTCGTAGTCTTCGGGGAAGGTCTGGAGCAGAGCTCCCTCTAGTAGCGAGAGTGCGCGGTTCTGGTCTGTATCGTAGTGTCCGAATCGACCACTGCCGTAATTGTAGAACTGCGTCGTGATCGTCGGTGATGGATCGTCTGGGCGCATTCTACTGTAGGGTGCTTTGTACGTCCGCCCGCTCGCCTTCCGGTGGCAGTCCGCGAGGAGATGGTTTAGCCCCTCCTCTTCCCAAAGAGTCCAATCTCCACCGGGTTCCATGTTATCGATACGCTCTAAGTTCTTTTCAGAGAGGGAACGGGCCCTATGTACGTCGTTCTCGTCACTGACCTCACCAGCCTGTACCGGTGGGAGGTGATCGATCGTATCTCGGACCGTGGGGTAGTTATCTTCGTCGTGAATTGGGGGCTCTGGTAACGAGAGAGGACCGCGCTTTGACGCCATGACAACCCACCGCTTCCGATTCTGGGGAATCCCGTATTCAGGGCAGTAGACGTTCTTGTTCTCGTCACTGTTGATGTGGTAGTCTTGGGATTCGAGGCTCTCTATGAACGCATCGTAGACGCCGTCTTCTTGCTTGACCTGAAGTACGTTCTCGGTAACTACCACGTCCGGGTCTACGTACTCTGCGATCCGCGAGACCTCGTTCAGAAGCCCCCACTTTTGATGATCCTCGTGACCTGACTCCTTCGAGTGTCCCATCGTAGAGTACGGTTGGCAAGGGGCACACGCCGCGAGAACCTTTAGATCGGTATCCCACGGGTACATCTGTGCGATTGGTTCTGGATCCTGCGCTAACGCCTGGATATCTGCTCGTACGAAATCACCATCTATGTTCTGTTCGTACGGGTACTTGCAGTCCGGATCGTGGTCTATCCCTGCGACGACAGAAATGCCAGCTTTCTGAAGGCCGTAACTGAGTCCACCGGCCCCACAGAACAGATCCACTGCGGCCACTTTCATAATCCCTATTCTCGCGTTTCCCGAGATAAGTGTTGGGCCACAACGGCGTTTCGAGTCCCGTCGGTAACGTGAGATCCGTGATACCGGCCAAAAAAAGCCGCCAGTCCGCCCGAGAGACCATCGAATCGTAACAGAAATACTAATTGGGTAGTCTTAGTCCAGTACAGATATACTAGTTTCTCACATGGATCAGGAGCAAATACAGATCACCGACGCGGCCGAGTGGTTCTTCTTCAGCGGCGGCCCAGGAGCGCCACGCTACGGCGACGATCCGACCAAACACGCGGTCGACCACGACACCGAGGCGTTCGTCCGTGAAGTACTCCAAAATGCGAACGATCAGGGGCTCCCAAACGACAACCCAGTCGAAGTGACGTTTCGTTTCGTCACGCTCACTGGGGCCGAGAAGGAGGAGTTCCTCGATGGACTCGGGTGGGACAATGGACTCGGTAAACGGATACGAGCGGTCGGTGATACACACAACGGTCATCGTTACGAACGGGTCGTCGAACGAGTCGACGATCCCGATGCCGAACTCCGCCTCCTCGTCGTCGAGGACAGAAACACGACTGGCTTGACTGGAAGTTGGGACGAAGACTCGAACTACGCCGCACTAGTCCGCGACGAGCTCTACAGCAGCAAGCAAGACGATACCGCTGGTGGTTCGTACGGACTTGGGAAGTCCGTGCTCTGGACGTTCTCGAGCGCTTCGACGGTCGTTTTCAACTCTCACCTCGCACACGGAGAAAACGAGGGCGATTCACCGCGGCTTGTCGCCCGGTCTAAGTTCCCCACACACCAACTCCCAGAGGACGAGACGACCTACCAAGGTGCGGGGTGGCTCTGCGAGCCAATCGAGACAGAAGATGGACCCCGACCAGAGTCCTTCTGGGGGGAGCAGGCCTCCCGACTCGCAGAACAACTGCACGTCGACCGGCCAGCCGTCAGCGGAACGAGCGCTATGGTCGTCGAGTTCCAGGACCCGACCCGGGACGAACGACCGGATCTCGAAGATCTCGCACAGGAGTTCGTAGACGCCTCTGTCAAGTACTTCTGGCCAGCGATCTACCGAGGTGACCTCGATATTACGGTCGAAACGCCAGACGATACTCTGACGGCCGACGTGGAAAACGTTCCGGCGATCCGACCGTTCGTCGAGGCGTACGATCAGAGAACCACGGACACGCAGACCTTAGTAGACCCAGGAGACGTTGCTGGACTCGATATCCCGTTCAAACTCCCACCTCGTGCCGATGGAGCCGAGACTCCCGACGGTTCGGTACGGTTGTCGACTCGCCTCTCGTCTCCCGCAGACGACGATACGTACCTGAACAACGTCGCGCTGTTCCGTGGAGCGGGGATGGTCGTCAAGTACTACGATCAGAGCCGTGTCGCCTACGGCGACCGCAACTTCTTCGGCGTGTTGGCCGCAGGCGAAGCACGGCCAGAAGGGAAACCATCAGAGAGTGACCGAGAAATCGATCGGTTCCTCCGATTCGCCGAACCACCCGAACACGACGAGTGGGAGTCTACCGAGAACCTTCGTGAGCAGTATCAGCGTGGCTTCAGGATGGCACTCGACGACGTGTTCGGTACGCTTCGTGACGGGTTACGACACCTGATTTCGAAGGGCAACAACGATGATTCCCTCTCCGACAACGTTCTTAATCGGTTCCCGATCCACGGGAGCGGGAGTCCCAGATCCACGGCGTCACCCGCCGAGCCCGTCTTCGAAATCGACAGTTCGTCGCACTTCGACGGTGACGCATGGGCGATCTCTGGTCGGATCGAAGTACTCTCAGAGGAGTTCGGTGTTTGGAGTTCAGATATATCACTCACCGGTGTTGGTGAGGACGGATCTCGTTACGAAGAGATTCCCCTTGACCACGTCGAGGTAGAACAGTCCGGCGTATCTGTTTCGTTCGAGGAGGGGCGTGCCCATCTCGTCGCCAACGGAGACGTCGACGAAGTCTCGTTCTCTGGGCGCACTCATCCCGACGAAGCCGCTGACTTAGTACACGGAGATGTCGGGGAGACGCAACTAGAGATACTCGCAGAATTGCGGACACCAGAAGAGGGAGATCAAGAGTGACCAAACGTTCACAGCGACACCGTACTACGTCACTTCCCTTCAGCTATCGAGAGAAGGGAGTCGACTTCGAATTGGACTCGTTCACCGTCGACGATGGAGAGCAAAAGACGCTGGAACTGAACCCAGCACAGACAGAGATAGATCTCGCATCGGCGGTATCGGATTCCGACAGTAGTGACGAGCCAGATTGGAGTACGATCACTATCCACGGGAAACTTCGTCTGCCCGAGGAGACGGTCCAAGCAGTCTTTCCACAGGACGAGCGGAAGCAACCTCCGGCCAAACTTTACGTCACCATTCGCTGTCACGAGACGATCTACCGAGACCGAGCCGTTATCTCAGAGGCGCCTACGACACCTGATGAATACGATGTCGCACTAAAGGTTCCCAAGAACGACGTTCGAGGAACTGTCGAACTACGTCCGTATCTAGTTCGTACAGAACCCCATCCAGGAGAAGAATCGGGCAGCTACGCCGATCAAAAGAACTTCCGTGTCGCCAGTGGGACACTGTACTACCTAGTCATCGATGGGCCTGACGACGAAGGCCGAGCTGCAATCGATGGTGAGCGGGTACGTTTCTCGCAAAACGCTCACCTCCCAGACGGGAACAAACTCTACTATCTGGACTTCCGAAACGAGAGCCATCCTAAACTGTGGATAAACTCCGACCATCCCCGTATCGCCGAAGTGCTCCAGAGTAGAGGATCTGTCGGGGCCGAGGCCCGAATGCGTGACGTGATACTCGACCAGGTGAGCTACGGTGTGTGGGTCCAACTACTCGTTCGAGCAGGGAGTGCCGTAGACGAAGAGGGAGAAGTCGAGCACGAGTGGCAAGAGATGGTGCTCGAAACGTTCGCCCGCAATCTATACGACGTTAGCGACGTGTCAGAAGCGACACACCGACTCAGAGACGACCTCTCCGATCCACAGACCATCCCACACGTGATGCAGCGAATCGATAGTGAGCTTCAGGAGTACATCAACCCGAGAGAGCAACTGATCCATCTCATGGAGGAAGGACTCCAGATCTGACGTGACCGAAACAGAACTACACCGACTGACCGAAGACGGACGTCGCCTGGTGGGCGAGTCCTTCATGCGAGGCGAGGCGACGCTCACTGAAGAACAGTTGGCCGAGTACGTAGAGACCATGCCTGGTAATCCGACGGCCGATCTCGACAAGATCGATTCGGCGGTAACCCAAGTGCTAGAGGAGTACCCAGAACACGAGACAGAAATAGATGGTGCACTCGCCGAAGATATTCACCGTGGTCTCGACATCACCAGACGGACTGCCGGCGATCCGGGCCTCTGGCACTGGTTAGCAGTCGTCCGGTATCCCGATCTCGTCCGTCATCGCTGGGAGTATCGATCCGAAGAGGCAATGAGGGAGAAATTCCTCGGCGCTGGATCAGACTTGTACTCGAACGCCATCCATCGTCTTTGGTGGATTGCAGAGCTCACGGCTCGCGATGACGATTATTCGACGACTGACGCGGTCTTTGACAACCAGACGATGGTCAACAAAGTGTTCGACCGCTGGTTCGCACGCTATCAGCCTGCAGTTCGAGCCATGTGTGAGGAACTCGAAGATGAAAAGTCGAGCGTCATAGACGAGACGACACGGCGGTTCAATCACGCATTGACGAACGTACAACTCGAAGGGTTATCGGAGTCTGACGCACGGGAGATGGTTCGAAAGATCATCACTGAGTCCCGGTAGTTCAAACCAAACATCCCACAGGAGGAGGCATATCAGTCCCCCAATTCCAACTCGATCACCCGCTCGCGACAACTCGACAATTCCTCCACCCCGCCGAGTCGCGCTCTGGGATCCGGAAACGTACATTCGGCGACCTCGAACCGAACCCGTCCCTCGGCCCGTCGACATCGCAGGTACACTGGCACCAGTTCGATCTCCGCAGGGACCGAGTCGGCGATGGCCAGCAGCGGGTACACCAGTTTGTGTTTCGCGAGCGACGCCCGCGGACCGGTCTTGGCCTCGATGACGAACAGCGCCAGCTCGCCGTCCCGGCGTTCGGCGAACAGCGTGTCGATCTCGACCTGGCCAGATCGATGCCGAACCGACTCCGACAGGTCACTCCGCGGACACACGTCGAACGAGAACGTCGACTGGCCAGTCGCCGGCGGTGCCAGTGCCCCCGTCCGATCGAGATCAAGAGCCTCCGAAAGTACGCCGGACGCCAGTCCGAGGTTCACGAGTGAAGATTCCGACAGCGAAGGGAGCAACTCGAAGCTCAACAGCCGCTCCCGATCCACCGGCCCGTCCATCGACGTCGCCTCGACCCCGCAGAAGAGCGCCTCGTCCTCCAGAAAGTACTCCCCAATCCCGTCAGAGGCCTCGACCAGCACGAAGCCCGTCCCGCGGCCGTCGGGCGCCGATCCCATCCGGAGGACCATCACGTCCTCGTCTCGTAGCCCCGGATCCAGATCCGCGAGCGAATCCACCGAGATGTGTCGCGGCGTCCGCCCCGCCTCGATCCCGTGGCGGTCGACGTACCCGCGAAAGGACGTCGGACCGAAGACACCCTGCGCCGACTCGCGTAACTCCCTAAGCGCCGACTCGAAGACCATGCCGTAATCCGGTTTTCGAGAGTATACATGAAGACACTGGCCGAACGGGCATCACGTCGGTACACCGTGGCACTCGTTCCCTGCGATGGGAGATCAGGAGTGGGCGTCCGGTACGCGGACGTATCCGAGCGTATCGAAGTCACAGTCGAACGAGAACACGTGGTCGATATCGTGCGTCTCTGCCAGTGCAGCCGAAAGGTGATCGACGAGCGAGATGGCTTGATCGTCGTATCGAGCGAACGTTTCGCACGCCGCCTGAAAGGAGCGCTGTTCGTCGGACAGCACGACGAACAGGTCGCTGTTTCGGATCGTCGAAAGCGCCGTCGACGCGGCAGTGTGGCCGATATTGTACAACAACAGCCGTGTCAATTCGCCGAGGACGTACCGACTGGTGTACAGTGGTCGATACCGAAGTGAGCCCTCGCGAATGCGCGAGAGAACGGAGACCGTTCGGTCGTGGTGTCTGTCTGCTGAATCGAATCTGGCGTAAAGCGGGCCGGTATCCACGAACAGTGGGTGAAAATCGACGGTGGAGTCGGTCATCGGTCCACGTCGGCCGTTCGGTCGAGCGCGGCATCGACGTCGACGGAGGTGTCGTCAAGTCCGCTCGAAAACGAGGGTGCGGTAAACAACGGATCTTCGGTTGGGACGGTGTTGGAGTCCCCCGCCAGTTTCGCGTCGAGAGCAGCGAGTGCCTCCGTTCTGGTCTTCCCGCGAGCACTGACGTTGGTCCCTTCGTCGGTCGCCACCCACCGCTCGTCCTCGTAGGTGAGGTGGATGGCCGTCGAGTCGGGCGTGTCACCTGTGTCGGTACTCATTGGACTGGGTTGGAGTGGAGTCGAGTGCGACGTGGTCGAAGGGGCGTTTCTGATCGATTGTTGGGCACGATCACATATAAACCTCCGCCGGTCGCCCCCGACGGAATCGAGTACGCGAGACGCGTTCAGAAGAAGCGACGCCAGTGAATACGCCTAGACCCGTTCCGATCGGCCGTCGTCGACGATCGACTGAAGGGAGTCACCGCCGCTCGTTTCCTGCCTGACGGCCTTCATGTCGACCGTTCGGTCGTGGTCGTCGATCACCGCTCGCATCCGCTCTCGAAGAGCCTCCGTTCGCGAGGTCCGGATCGCTCGCCGACCCAGGTCTGCAACATCGTCTGCATCGCTCATACACCAGTGTTAGTCGCCATCACGTAAGAACCAGTGGTTAACTGGTTGACACCAGGGCTTGCTCTCGTCGGGTATCGGGCAATGCAGGAGTTTGGCGAGCGCCTGCCTACCAAGCCCCAGAAGGAAGCGAACACCGTTCTCGAGGGAAGGGCGATCGAGACGCCAATGGAACGACGCTGTAGCCGCGCTCTCGAAGGACCCGCTCGAAGACGCGGCTACAGCGTCGAGCAGAATTCGGACGTCGGTCGTCACTGGAGTTCTTTGGGTTTGAGTGAGGCCTCACGCAGGTCCTCGAAGGCCGTCGCGTTTGCGCGTTCCACGCGTCGCATCTTGTCGGGATTTGCATACCAGTACGAGAGTGCCTCGTAGACCGCTGCGAGCGACAGGTCGAGCTGATCGGCGACGTACGCCGGTGTGTATCCGCCTTCGATCACGCGCCCGGCGACGTGGCGGACACCAACACGAGTCCCGTCGATTCGAGGTTCACCGCCAAGAACCTCGTCATCTCTCGTGATCGTCATGCGAAAGGATTGGACCTCCTCTCGTATACACGGGCGGTCGTGGTCGACTCGTCTTCTAGTATACGGTCACCCGTTCGAACGCTTCGCTCGAGCCCGACCCTGCACAGACTGCCAATGGCAACGAAGCAACTCCGTCCCGTTTCCCGGACGCTTCGGCATTCGTGTCAGACCAGACATGTTTATCTCGTCCCGAGGCGTAGCAACGTGTGATAGGTATGGTAGCACATAGCAAAGACACCACCGCTCCCGGAGTTGAAGCATCGATCGACGGGGGAACGGCAACCGAAACCGGGAGACGGCGCAGACCGACGTTCGGAGACGAATCCACCATCGCCACGGCCCGCCGGGTCGTGTTCTCTCTCTCGCTCGCCGCTGCAGCCGTGTTGACGATCCTGTTCCTGCCGGAACTGCTCGCGCAGCTCGCGACGGGTTGGACCGCGGACGTCGGCGCGGAACTCGGCATCCACCGATTGCACGTGATGGGGATCGCTGCAGTCGTCGCGACGTTCCTGCTCGGCCTGTTCGCCCAGGCCGTCCGACCGCAATCGCGCGTCGCGTCGATGTGGGGCGCGTTCTCGCTCATCCTGGTCGTCAGCGCCGGCACCGTCGCGTACGGCGTCGGCCGACCCGAGGAGGTCCTGCCCTTCCTGGCACTGACGACGATCGCACTCGTCACGCACCCGGCTGGTCGGGGATTGTTCCGCCGTGGACGCGCCACCAGCCTGGCGCTCCTCGCGCTGCTCGGCGTGGCCGCGGTACCGCTCCTCGCGTTCGCCGCGACGCAGTTGCCCCTCTCGACGAACCCAGCGGATTCACACGCCGTGGAGGGCCACTACGTGATGCTCGCAGGCCTCGCGCTCGCACCCCTCGCCTACGGTATCCCCGCCGCGCTCGGAATGAGAGGCGCGCGACTCGCAGCGTGGCTCGCCGCGCTGCCGATCGCCTACTACGGACTGCTCTCGCTCTCGTTCCCCGCGCAGGTTGGTTCCACCGGCGTGCTGTGGGGTGTCGCGGCCGTCGGCTGGGCAGTCGCGTTCGTCGCCGTTGCCGAGTACTCGACGGGCGAACGGACTGGCCGCTCTCGGTTGAGCGCTGCGCGTTCCTGACCGAGTACTGGACGCGCCCGGCTGGCCCTTCGCAGCGCTGACCGACCGGCGCGGGCCGCCCGAGACGGCCGAACCGTCGAAATTTTGGTGCCCCGACACAGCCAGCGTGCATGGACGAGGAGACGGTCGGGATCGGGCTGGTCCTCACGGCCGCCATCGGTTTCGGGACGCTCGGCGTGCTGGGTATCCTCGCCGCCGACGCCGGCCTCTCGATCCCGTCGGTGCTCGCGCTGCGCTTCGCCATCGCCTCGATCCTCCTCTGGACGATCCTGTGGTACCGCGGCCGACTCCGACTGCTCCGCGGGCGCACGCTCGCCGTCGCGCTCGGACTGGGTGCGGTCGGCTACGCGGCCCAGAGCGGCCTCTACTTCCTCGGGCTGGAGTTCATGACGGCCGGGCTGGTCGGGATCGTCCTCTTCACCTACCCGGCGTTCGTCGTCGGGTTCGTCCTCCTCACGCACCCCGGCCGGGTGACGGCGACGCTCCTTGCCGCGCTCGGGTGCTCGCTCGGCGGCGTCGCACTCATCACCGGCGCCGACCCCGCAGGGGCCGATCCGCGGGGCGTTCTCGTGGTACTCGGCGCGGCGATCGTCTACTCGGGATACATTCTGGTGAGTCAGCGGGCGCTCGCATCCGTCGACGCCGAGACGCTGACGGCGTTCGTCCTCCCCGCGGCGGCTGCGAGCTTCGTCGCCTTCGGCCTCGCGACCGACACCCTCGCGGCCCCGGCGAACGCGACCGCGTGGGGCGTTTCCATCGCGATCGCCGTCGTCGCGACCGCGATCCCGGTCCTCGCCTTTTTCGCCGGCTTAGAGCGGATCGGCGCGAGTCGAGCGAGTATCGTCAGTGCCGCAGAGCCCGCCGTCACCGTCGCCCTCGGCGCGGCCGTCCTCGGCGAGCCGATCACGGTCGTGACACTCCTCGGCGGCGCGCTCGTCGTCGTGGGGGTCGTCTTCGTTCAGCGCGAACGGGCGTGACGAGCAGCCGAGTAGATCCAGAAAGCCATCCTGCCGAGACCGGAAAAGCGGAAAGCCGGACCGAAGAAGTGTCACTTACAAACGAGCACGGCGGAGAGGCGACAACGGCTTCTCGTATGGACGTCAGAGAAACGCTGACGACGGAGGCGCGCGCCCTGTGGGCGGACGGACGCGGGCCGTCGCTGGCCGTGGTCGCGAGCACGTGGGGACTGTTCGTCGGTGCCCGGATGATCCTCCCGGTGCTCCTGCCCGACCTCCAGGACGCCTACGGACTCAGCCTCTCGGTCGCCAGCCTCCTCGTGAGCGTCCTCTGGCTGTTCGCCGCGGTCGGCCAGCTACCCGGCGGACTGCTCGCCGATCGGTACAGCGAACGGGCGGTGATGGCCACCGGCGCAACCATCGTCGCCGTCGCGCTCGGTCTCGTCGTCACGGCGCCGACACCGATCGTCCTCTTCGCCGCGGTCGCGGTCTGGGGCCTCGGTCACTCGATGTACCCCATCGCGCGGATCACCGTCCTCTCGAAGCTCTACCCCGACCGGCTGGGGAGCGCCCTCGGCGTGACGATGGCGACTGGCGACGTCGGCCAGACGATTCTGCCACCGATCGCGGTCGCCGTCGCCGCCGCGGTCGCCTGGCAGGCGGGCCTCGGCTTCGTCGCGCCGCTGTTGCTCGTGGGCGCCCTCGCACTCTTCGTCGCCGTTCCCGCGACTGGGCCAGAAGCGATGGACGGCCAGAGTACCGCGACCGACGATGACGGCCCCCACAGTACCGACGCTCCAGCGGCGACTGACGGCACAGGGGCCGACTCAGACGAGGGCGTCCTCCGAGAGACGCTGGCGGTCTTCGGTGAGTTACGCGACCCCTCGCTCGGGTTCATGACGGTCATCCTCTTTCTGTACATCTTCATCTGGCAGTCGGTGACGGCGCTGTATCCCACCTACCTGGAGACGGTGAAGGGACTCTCACCCGCCACCACGAGTTTGCTCTTCGGCTTCTTCTTCGCGGTCGGCGTCGTCGTCAAACCCGTCGCGGGCGCCGCCTACGACCGAATCGGGATGCGAGGGGCGCTGGTGGCCGTCCTCGCCCCGCCGGCGGTCGGCCTCGCGATCTTACCGTTCGTCTCCGGGCTCTGGTTGCTCGTCCCGACGACGGCCCTGATCAGTACGATGCTCGGTTCCGGCGCGGTCACGCAGTCGTTCATCGCCGACGCGTTCACCGAGGAGCGCAAGGGGACCGGGCTCGGCGTCGTCCGGACGACGACGGCGACCCTCGGTGCCGCCGGGCCGGTCGTCTTCGGCGTCCTCGGCGACAACGGCTACTTCGACGAGGGCTACCTCCTCCTGGCCGCGATCATGGCCGCCGTCGTCGGCCTCACGCTGGTGATGCCGGAGACGGACACCGATGCGAACTGAGCTGCCTCACTCGCTCGTCGCCCGCATCGGCTGCACCTCGCGATAGGTCAGCGTTCGCCAGAGCCACTCCAGCGGACCGAAGCGGAAGTATCGGAGCCAGAGCACCGACACCGGGACCTGAATCGCCCAGATGAGGAGAACGACCCCCAGCAGTTCGACCCGCGACAGGCTGGCGAACAGCCCCAATCCGTGGCCGTAGAAGATCGACGTGGCGAGCACCGTCTGGAAGATGTAGTTGCTGAAGGCCGTCCGCCCGACCGCGGCGAGTGACTGGGTCACGACACCGTCCGGCCGAAAGCGGCTCCACAGCATCACGAGGCCGATGTACGCCCCCGCGAGGCCGAAGCTGCCCCAGTAGTTGAACTGCCGCCAGAAGATGCCGGCGCGGTAGGACCAGTCGGCCGATTCGATGAACACGATCCCGGTGAGAACGACGGTGAGGCCGGCGACGCCACCGCCGACGATCAGCCGGCGATACTCCCGAATCGAGCGGTCGTTCGTCAGGAAGCCCCACTTGAACAGCGCCATCCCGAGCAGCATCGAACCGCTCACGCGGTAGGCGGAGTAGCCGAGAAAGCCGGTCGTCTGGCGCCGGATCGCCGTCGGGAGCCGATGGTCGAACTGTTCGAACCAGCCGCCCCGATAGGCGTCGATCTCGGCCTCCAGGACCGACTTGGCCGGTTGCCACGCCGTCGACGTCGCACCGGGGTCGATCGACAGGCCGGCAAGCACCTCCGTGGCCGACGGGATCGCGAGAATGAGAACGCCGGTGATCGCCAGCGTCTTCGCCGGCAGATCCCGCAGGAGCACGACGAAGAAGCCACAGACGGCGTAGGCGACGAGGATGTCGCCGTACCACAGCAGGTAGGCGTGAGCCAGCCCGAAGACGAGAAGCCAGCCCGTCCGCCAGTAGTGCAGTTCGAGTGTCGGCCGCCCACCTCGCTCGTCCGGCCGGGTGAACAGCACGACGCTCGCGCCGAAGAGGAAGGTAAAGAGCGCGAGGAACTTCTGGCGGAAGAAGACGTCGGAGACGAACCAGGCCCACCAGTTCGCCCCCGAGAAGTCGCCGTAGGCGGTCGGATTCCCCAGCACCGCCTCCGGCATCGCGAACACCCAGATGTTGACCATCAGAATGCCCAGCAGCGCGAATCCGCGCAACGCGTCGAGGCCGACGATCCGCTCCGAAGGCGGCGTCGGCCCGCGGTCGGCCGTGGGGGCGGACGCGGCGTCGTCGGCCGACGCGGGGTCCGCAGCCGAGCCGGAATCGGCGGCCGGACCGGGATCAGCGGCCGTCGTGGGGTCGGCGGCGTCGGCCCCGGACCCCGTGTCGGACGAGGTGGGTCGCTCACCACTCATCGGCCACCCCGCGATGCTGGGCCCGAATCGGGAAACGCACGCTCGCATCACGCCAGGAACGGGACATCGTCTATGCGCCATCTGGCACGGTCGGTACAAAAAGGAGGGAGGTTCGTCCGCGCTACTCGTCCGCTGGCAGCCCAGAAGTGGCCTCACCCGTCGCAGGCGCGCGCTTGCCGGGTGGCGAGACGCGGAACGTCGGGGACTCCCACGTGTCCCAGTGCTCGGGGTTCTCGGGGTCGCCGAGCGCGCGGAGCGCCTCGACGGTCAGCGTGTACGTCCCCGGCGGGACCGGCCGTCGGCTGTCGCTCTCCCCGGCCCGTGTCCGACCGTCCCAGACGTACTCGTAGTAGGTCTCGGGATCGGGACTCCGCGGTGCATACTCCTGTTCGAGAACGGTGAACGACTGGCCGGTCCGTTCGTTGACGGCCGTGAGTCGCAGTTCCTGCGGGTAGTGGCCGAAGAAGGCCTCGACGGCGGCGACGGCGTCCGGGTCGTCGGGCGACTCCTGGAGGAGTGGCTCCTGCGCGACGAAGTCATCGGCCGCGGCGTAGTAGCCGAAGAGTGGGAGGTCCTGGTAGTCCCCCTCGTAGCCGCTGTAGGGCACACGGAGCGAGTCGTGGGCCTCGTCGGTCGGCGTGAACGTGACGTAGCCGCCGTACTGGTGGTTCGGCAGCCCGTACGCCGGTGCCGTAATCGTCAGTTCCACTGCCGCCGACTCGCCGGCGGGCACCGTCACGGTCTCCGGTCCCGACACGCTGCTGCCGGACAGATAGAACCCGGGCGAGAAGGTGTTGACGGCAGTGCCGACGGTCCCCGCGTGCCCGAGTTCGTAGGTGACGTCGGTCTCACCGTCGTTGGTGAGCGTCACCGTCACTTCGGCTGCCGCCCCATCGCCCAGCGAGAGCTGGCCCGGTGCGGCGCGCTGGTCCGCAGTGATCGCGGCGTCGACCTGGATCATGCCCGCGCCCTGGCGGAACGAGTGATCGAGGGCGCCGATACCGGGCGCGAGCGACCACGGCTGGGGCTCGGCCACGTTCTGCAGGCGATCGCGGACGTCGATGGGATCGAGGTCGGGCTCGGCCTCTAGCAGTAACGCGACGCTTCCCGCCACGTGCGGCGCGGCCATCGACGTCCCCGAGAGCATGCCGTAGCCACCGAACTCGAGCGGATAGGTCGACGTGATCAGCCCGCCGGGCGCGGTGACGCTCGGGCCGAAGGCGAGTTCGACGTCCTGGCCGTACGAGGAGAACGACGAGAGCAGCCCGCCGTTGGGGTTCGGGACGGTGACCGTCTCGTCGGTGAAGTCGAGGGTGACCGTCTCGCCCGATTCCAGCAGGTCGACCAGCGCCGCCCCGCCGGTGTCGCTGATCCCGGCGCCCCAGACGCCCTCGGCGCCGGCGTTCTGGATCGTCCCGCTGAACAGCCCGGAGACGTTGTTGAAGATGACGACGCCAGTCGCGCCCGCAGCGACGGCGTTCTCGTACTTCTGGGCGAACGCGCAGTGGCCGCGCTGGATCAGGGCGACGTGGCCCTCGGGAAAGTCGGCGAAGTCGGCCGCATCACAGCCGAAGTAGCCCGTCTCACCGCCGATCTCGCTCTGGGCCGGCAACGCCAGCGGGGCCGACTCGCCCTCGGTCGGCGGTAGCTCGGCTCCGGCGAGTTCGAGGTACGGGACCGGGTCGTCGAGCCCGTCGACCGCGAAGCCGTTGGCCGTCAGGTGCGTGTTCTCGGCGCTCGCGACGCTGATCACGTCGTGGGCGTTCGCCGGCGCACTCATGCTCCAGGCGCCGAGGTCGCCGTCGTTCCCGGCGGAGTTGACGACCACGACGCCCTGCGCGACGAGTTCGTTGCTCGCCGCCGTCGTCGGGTACGCCTGGCCCCACTGCAGGCTCGCGCCGAGGGACATGTTGATGACGTCCATCCCGTCCGCATAGGCGTCCTCCATCGCGGCGACGATGATCTCGGCCGTGCTGGAGCCGGTGTCGAAGATCTTGTACGCGCCGAGGGTCGCGTCCGGTGCGACGCCCGTCACACCGTCCTCGTCGGCCGCGTCGGCCGCGTCGGCGCCCACGATGCCGCTCACGTGCGTGCCGTGGCCCTGCGGATCCATCGGATCGGGGTCCGGATTCGGCTCGTCCGCCTCCGGATCGCCCGCGTCGTAGCCCGCGCCGACGTAGTCCCAGCCGTGACTGATCCGCGGGTGGACGTCGCCTGCGGGACCGGTGAGCGTCCGATCACCCTCGCTCTCGGCGGTGTAGACGACCGACCCGTCGCCGCTGCCGCCGAGGTCCGGGTGATTGTAGTCGATGCCGGTGTCGATCACCGCGACCGAGCGCCCGTCGCCCGTGAACCCGAGTTCGGACTGGGCGGCGTCGGCGCCGGTCATCGACAGGGCCGTCTCCAGCATGGGCGAGGCGTCTGCTGGGTCCGGACGGTCGACGATCGCAACCGGGTACACCGCGGCGACACTGTCGAGCGCGGTCATCGCGACCGCGTCGCCGAACGCGGCGGTCACCGAGAGGCCGTTCCACAGGCGCGTGAAGTCCCGGCGCTCGGTGACGCCGAGGCCCTCGGCTCGCACGTCGGCGCGGAACCGGGCCCGTTCGTCCGCCTGGGTGCTCGCCGTTCCGCCGCGGACCCGCGGGTCGGCGTCGAACGCGACGAACCAGCGGTCGCGTACCCACCGACCGGACGCTCCCGCGCGGTCGTCCCACGGCGGTTCACGATCCGGGTCGATCGGGGCGGGGCCCGACGCGTCGGCCGTTCCGGAGACGGTCCCGAACACCGCTCCGAGGCCCGCGACGCTCGCGAGCTGCATGACGGTTCGGCGGTCGAGGCGATACGTACTGTCGTCGGCGTCTGTGTTCCGTGTCATGGCTCTCAGCCAGGGGGTCACGGCCGGCGACACCGTCGAGTCGATCGATCAGAAGTCCGGACTGGCCGGCTAGCGTGACTGTCATTCGTGCCCATACACGGTCACATGAATCCACAGCTCTCTTCTCACGAACTGATACCGATCGGCCGCAAAGTGAAAAACTGGAACGCGCCGAGCGATCACTGACGCGTCGCGGTTCGACCGTCCCCGCGTACTCTCGACACCACCCAACAGTTCATACGTCGAGGGCGCCTAGTACGTGGTATGCCCGAAGAAGTGCTCTTCAAATCCGAGGCCAGTCGTTCCCGGGAAGATATCGCGGCGACACTCCGATCCGTCGCCGACAAACTGGACGCCGGCGAGGCGATCACGCTGAAAGCGGGAAGCGAGTCGGTCACCATGGACCCGCCCGCACAGCCGACGTTCGAGGTGAAAGCCGAGCGCGAGGGCCCGACGGACGGCTCCGGCGAGTTGAGCGTCGAGTTCGAACTCGAGTGGCCGGAAGACGGGGCCACCGACGGCGACGGGAACGGTGACCTGCAGATCGAGTGAGGCGATTCACCGCCGGCCCCAGCCGGCCCTACATCGATGTAGCCGAACAGTTACGGCCGTCGCTCCCGAACGGCGCCCGTGAGCAGCCACGTGTTCGATCGACCGGAGGCACGATGACGAGCGACGACGAACCGCTCCCGACCGAGGTGCAGATCGCCGCCCTCGAAGCGCTCCGCGACGAACTCCAGGAGAAGCCACTCAAGGAGACGCGGCTCGCGGATCTCTTCGTCGAAGTCTCGACGAGCCCGCCGCAACTGTGGAATCGGGCGACGGCGTTTATCACCGTCGAGCCTGTCGAAGATGTCGAAGGCACGAGTGGGCACGGTGACGACGCGACCAACGGGGAGTTGGGCGACGAGGAAGCAGGCGGCGATGAGGCAGGCAACGGAGAACAGGGCGACGGGGAGGCAGGCGACGGGGATTCCGATCAGGCGACGGCAGTCGTCACGGACGTCTCGAAACTGGCCCGGGGCTGGTGGGCGCCGGAGATCGTCGAGGACTGTGACGCCATGATCACGATCGACGTCCACGCCGGACTCCCGACGGAGAACTTCGTGAAACTCGCGACGGCGGAGATCGACGAACAGATCGAGGCGATTCGGTCCGGCGAGGACATCGATCAGGGCCCGCCACTTTGAGGCCGGTGCCAAGCGGGTAGAAGTCGGGTGGAACCAGCCTCGACGAATCCGATATCGACAGCGGTGCGTACGCGCTCGGAGTGGCCTAAACGGCCGGTTCGGAGTAAACGACGATCGGGACGATCGAAGTAAGGAAAACACTCAATTGTAAGGAAGCCATTGTTACGTAAGAGAAGAGATGATCGCAAAGGAGGCGCGCGTCACGAGCAAAGGGCAGGTGACGATTCCGAAGGAGATACGGGAGCGACTCGAACTCGACGCGGGAACGGAAGTCGAGTTCGTCCTCGACGACGAGGGGCAGATTACCGTCCACCGAAAGCGATCGACGATGGCAGAGCTGCAAGCACTTCGCGACCGACTCGCGGATCACGACGTCGATCTGGACGAGATGAGAGCGGCATCGAAACGAGCCTGGGCCGACCAGGCCGGATTCGAGTCGTGAGATGTACTTCGTAGACTCCTGGGTGTGGCTCGAGTACCTGCTCGACGGGGAGGCAGCCGATGCCGCCGAAGCGGTGATACGAGACGCGACGACCGAGGCGGGAGGGCTGATCGCGCCGACCGTCGTCGCGGAGGTCCGATATCGAATCCGGTGTGTCGAAGGCAGTGATGCCGCGGACGAAGCAGTCCGAATTCTCACGAGTGCAGACGAGATCCAGAGTATGCCGCTCATCGACGAGGTCGCGTCCGAAGCCGCCGATATCAGGTTCCGGTACTACGATGGAGGCACGTGCGAGCTCTCGTACGCGGACGCGATACACGTCGCGACGGCCAGCCTCCACGACGACTGTGAGCGCCTCTACAGTGGCGATCCGGACTTCGCCGAGATCGACGAGATCGAGACGATCATCCTCGAACGATAGATCGGGTCGTCGGCACCGCCATCAGGCCGCGTCTCTAACTGTCACCGCGAGACCGCTTCCGACCGGGAGGATGGAGGTGGAAAAGCCCTCGGCTTCGCGAACCGCTTCCAGGTACGCGACGATCCCGCGGGCGTTCTCGTCGTCGGGGAGGTCGCCGTCGTCCAGCACGTAGTCCAGACTGTCGTGGTAGTCGTGGCCGCCGTAGAGCATATTGTCGGCGATGACGACGCCGCCCGGCGCGATCTCGTCGCGGATCAGGTCGAACGCGTCGGCGTAGCGTGATTTCTGGTGGTCGATGAGGGCAACGTCGAACGGCCCCGCGTAATCGTGGGCGATCTCCATCGCGTCACCGCGTTCGAACGTGGCGCGATCGGCCAGGCCGGCGCTGGCGAGGAACTCCTCGCCCTTCGCGAGTTCGTCCTCGTCGATCTCCGTGAGGACGATCCGACCGTCGTCGGCCATCCCCTTCAAAAACCAGTACGCCGAGTAGCCGAAGCCGGATCCGAACTCGAAGATACGCTCGGCCTGCGTGGCAGCGGCGTAGGACCGAAGGACGCCGCCCGCATCCGGGCCGATGATCGGAAAGTCGTGCTCGTCGGCGAACGCCGCCATCTCCGCGTGCAGGTCGTCGTGTTCGGGCCCGAGCGCCCGAACGTATCGCTCGGCTTCCTCGTCGATGTAGCTGGGCATGGGCGAAGGGACGGCGGACCGGGGTATAAGCGGTGGGGCCTCGAGGCCGTAGTGAGACCGTCGACGCGCCATCGACGGCAGGTTCTGGCGGGCACGACGAGGATCCCGCCGGCGCGGTGACCGCCTTTCCGTTCACGCAAAGGCGTTTCACGCCGGTCGTGGGAGTCTCTGCCATGACGACGACGCTCGAATTCGCCCGGTTCGTCCGGGAGACCGACTACGAGGACCTCTCGGCGGACGTCCGCGACGCGTTGAAGCGCCGCGTGCTCGACTCGGTCGGGATCGCGATCGCCGCCGAGACCGACGCATCGACCCGCATTGTCGACCGGACCGTGGCCGAGCTGGAAGCCGACGGGCCGTGTACCCTCTGGGGGCGCGGCCGCAGGGCCTCGCCGGTCCAGGCGGCGATGCACAACACCGCACTCACCCGGTATCTCGATTACATGGACTCGTTCCTCGCGCCCGGCGAGACGCCACACCCGAGCGATACGATCGGGGCGGTGATCGCCGCCGCGGAGTACGCGGAGTCCACGGGCGAAGACCTACTCGCCGGTCTCGCGATCGCCTACGAGATCCAGGGGGAACTCGCCTGGAACGCACCCGTCCGCGACGAAGGGTTCGACCACGTCACGCACACGGTGATCGCGGCCGCCGCGGGCGTCGCGAAGGTCCTCGGCCTCGACGAACTGGAGACGCAGAACGCCATCGCCATCGCCGGGACGGCCCACAACGCACTCCGGGTGACTCGCACCGGCGGCATCAACGAGTGGAAGGGGATCGCCTCGGCGAACGCGGCTCGCAACGCGACGTACGCCGCGATGCTCGCCCGCAACGGGATGGACGGACCGCGCGACCTCTTCGAGGGCCAGAAGGGCTGGCAGGACGTCATCTCGGGCCCCTTCGAGGTCGAGCTGACGCCCGGCGAGCGCGTCCACGACGTGATGACCAAGCGCTACGTCGCGGAGACCTACGCCCAGTCTGCAGTCGAGGGCGTCGTCGAACTCGCCGAGCGAGAGGACGTCGATCCAGACGACGTCACCGGGATCAAACTCGAGACGTTCGCCGGCGCGAAGCTCATCATCGGCGGCGGCGAGGGCAACCGGTACGAGGTCGAGAACCGAGCCCAGGCGGACCACTCTCTGCCGTACATGCTGGCGGTGGCGCTGATCGATCGAGACCTTTCGCTCACCCAGTACGAGCGCGAACGCATCCTCGCGGCCGACGTCCAGGACCTCCTCCGGGTCGTAGACGTGACGGCGAACCCCGATCTCACCGAGCGCTTCGAGGCGGGCGAGATGCCCGCGATCGTCGACGTCACGATGGACGACGGCACCACCTACCGCGTCGAGAAGGACGCATTTCGGGGCCACCCGACCGACCCGATCGGCTGGAACGGCCTGGAAGAGAAGTTCGACGCCGTGGCGGGCGAGTACCTGGCGAGCGGGGAACGCGACGAGCTCGTCGAGAGGATCAGAGGTCTGGACGAGCGGAACGTCTCGGAGCTGACGGCGCTGCTCGCCTGAACGGCGACGTCGATCACGTCAAACGGTGCCTGGCGATAGCTGTCGCTCGGAAGTAGTAGAGAGACGGGGTAGGTCCGTCAACCGTAACCGCACGTGGAAACCACGCGGGTCGAAAGGAGTCGCCAGACCGTGCCGCCTATTGGGGACTTGCGTCCGTCGCTACAAAACCCCTCCGGTACGCAGGGCGGGGTGGCGACCAAGCGAGTCGCGATCGCCGCCCGCGAGATTGTAAGCGCGTGACAGTTTCATGGCCCTGCTCGTGGTGCGACCGAGCGTATGTCAGACTCGACTGCGAACACAGACGAGATCGACGACCGCGCGTTCGACTTCCTGCACGTCAACGAGCGCGAGGACAAGCCAAGAGAGAAAGGTATCACGGAGATTCGCGGCCCGTACTACGACCCGATGGGCCCACGGGAGTTGCGCGACATCTTAGAGACGATGGGGCGGTGGGTGGACATATACAAGTTCTCCGGCGGTTCGTTCGCGCTCATGCCCGAGGACGCCGTCCGCGAGCTGATCGACATCTGTCACGAGTACGACGTGAAGGTCTCGACGGGCGGCTTCGTCGAGAACGTCCTCGTCCGTGACAACGACGAGGTCGAGCGGTACTTCGAGGAGGCCGAGCGACTCGGGTTCGACATCGTCGAGCTGTCGAGCGGCTTCCTCGCCATCGGCACCAACGACATGGTGCGGATGACGGAACTCGTCGCCGAGGAGTACGAGATCGAGCCGAAGCCGGAGATCAACGTCCAGTTCGGCGCCGGCGGCGCGACCGATCCCGAGATCTTAGCGGAGCAGGGCCAGCAGGATCCCGAGCAGGCCATCGAGGAGGGCCGTCGCCACCTGGAGGCGGGTGCGAACCTCCTGATGGTCGAAGCCGAGGGGATCACCGAGGAGGTCGTCGAGTGGCGAACCGACGTCGCCTACCGGATCGCGAACGAACTCGGGATCGAGAACCTCGTCTTCGAGGCGCCCGGTCCGGAGATGTTCGAGTGGTACATCAAGAACTTCGGGCCCGAGATCAACCTGTTCGTCGACAACTCCCAGATCGTCGAACTGGAGTGCATGCGCTCGGGTCTCTGGGGGAAGGCGACCACCTGGGGCCGGACCGTCACCTGGAAGGGCGATCGCGAATGAGACGCGTCTCGGCAGAAGTTTGGTCACTCAAATCTACTGAACCCCGTTCGGTCACGTACTGGCCAGCCGTATCTCGATCAGCGAGAGGGCGTCCGAAGGCACCGCCGCCGCGAACGCCGATTCGACATCGTCCCACGTCCCGGGCCGGTGCGCCTCGATACCGAAGCTCTCCGCGAAGGTGACGAAGTCGGGGTTCCCCAGGCCCGTTCCGGTGGACTCACCGCGGTGTTCGACCTGCTTTTCGGAGATCAGGCCGTAATCGTCGTCGGTGAAGACGACGACCGTGAAGCCGCAGTCGAGTCGCGTCGCCGTCTCGAGTTCCGCGGCGTTCATCAGGAAGCCGCCGTCGCCGGTCACGGCGACGACGTTCGAATCGAGGGCCTGATCGGCGGCGAGCGCGCCGGGAACGGCGATGCCCATGCTCGCCAGGCCGTTCGAAACGATGCAGGTGTTCGGCTCGTAGGTGGGGAACGCCTGCGCGATCGCCATCTTGTGACTGCCCACGTCCGAGACGAGCACGTCGTCGTCGGCCATCGCCTCGCGCAGGAGCGGGAGGGCGTTCCGGACGGAGATCGGATCGTCTGCGGTGGGCGGCGACGTGGCCTGGGCGAGGATGCGATCGTGACGGTCCGCACACCACAGCGAGTGCGCCTCTGCCGGAATCCGCTCGCCGACGGCCTCGAGGGCGGCGCCGACGTCCGCGACGAGTTCGACGTCGGGCGTGTAGTGGCGATACACCTCCGCCGGTTCGTGGTCGACGTGGACGATCGCGGTGTCGAGGTCCGGATTCCACGCCTGCGGGTCGTGCTCGGCGATGTCGTAGCCCACCGCGATCACGCAATCGGCGCGTTCGATCGCCCGCTCGGCCTCTCCCTCCGGCCCGGAATCGAGCGTCATCAGCGAAGCCGGGTCGTGATCGGAGATCGCACCCTTTCCCATGTACGTCGCGACGACGGGGATCTCGAGGCGGTCGACGAAGTCGCGGAGGTGGTCCGCCGCCCGGGTCCTGACGGCACCGTTGCCCGCGAGGACGATCGGCCGATCGGCGGCGTCGATCACCGACGCGGCCCGCTCGACGGACGCGTCGTCGGGATCCGGCCGGCGAACCTGTTCCGATTCGAAGATCGGTGTCGCGTCGACCGACGCCGTCTCGACGGGTGCAGCGGCGACGTCCTCCGGCAGTTCGAGGTGCGTCGCACCCGGCTTCTCGTACTCGGCGAGTTTGAACGCCTTGCGGACGGACTCGGGGACGGTTTCCGGCGCCGCGATCTGGGCGTTCCAGGTGACGACGGGTTCGAAGACGTCGACCACGTCCAGCGCTTGGTGGCTCTCCTTGTGCAGGCGTTCGCGCCCGCCCTGGCCGGTGATCGCCACGAGCGGGCTCTTGTCGAGTTCCGCGTCGGCGACGCCCGTGATGAGGTTGGTCGCACCGGGACCGAGCGTCGCGAGACAGACGCCGGCCTCGCCGGTCACCCGGCCGTGGACGTCGGCCATGAACGCGGCCCCCTGCTCGTGTCTGGTGGGGACGAACTCGATCGACGACGCCCGGAGGGAAAACAGCAGGTCCTCCACCTCCTCGCCGGGGACGCCGTAGACCGTCTCGACACCTTCGGCTTCGAGACAAGCAACGAGGAGATCCGACGCGGCGGTCACACTCGCCACCCCCGATTTCGGCCCGGTTCGGCGCGTCTCCCCTGCCGGTCAGGACACGTTCGGAAGCCCCTCACTCGCGATGGCACAGAGCCGTCGATCGCCGATTTGCTGAGCGCCATGGTTGGGTGTCGACGAGCGCACGCAGAGCGGGACGTCGACGGCCCCACGTACGGCCGGTGAGGCCAAAAGTGTCGGGCAGCATTCGTTGGGTAGCGAGAGAATTGTCGACGACGAAAACGGCGCCGGTCCGCGAGAACTACCTCAACAGATTCAGTCCTCGATGGCTTCCAGCCCGCCCACAGAATCCACAGTACCCGTAGGAGAGGCGCTTCCGGGCGACAAAACCCGACGCGTTTTTCGAAGCCCATCACGCGGGAAGCCGGTTCTCTCGGTGCGGACAGCGGCCCCTCGTTGATCGTGGAACGACCCCAGCCGAACCCGGGCAATGGCTACGGCTGACACCCCCAACGGACCCTTAGACAGTTCCGGTCCGACCAAAATTACGAACGGCGTTCCAACGGCTGAATCGAGTGAAGTTCACAAGGAGCTGGGGGCGCAATACGAGACTCGCTGTAGAATGTCATAGATCAAGAGCGGATGGTCGATGTCTTACTGCAAAGACACCAAAAAAATTATAGCAACAGAACGCCCGAATTCGGACGTAATCGAAGCGGGCCAGCAAACCATCCCACGTCATCGATCAGACGTGATAGATGACGTTCGGTCGCAATATCCAATGAACGAAATCGAATCAGCCACGGACGACGAACACGAATCGGCTCCGTCCGTAGCGGCCGACGTGGCGACGAACCCCCCGATTTCCGACGATCCTGCGCTCACCGTTCGCAACCTCGAGAAATCGTACGGTTCGGGTGAGAACGCCGTCCACGCGGTCGACGACGTTTCCTTCTCGGTCGAACACGGGTCGGTCGTCGGGTTGCTCGGGCCGAACGGTGCGGGCAAAACGACGATCATCAAGTCCGTTCTCGGCCTCGTGACCCCGGACACTGGTGACATCCTCGTCGATGGAATCGGTATCGACGAACGGCGGAGCGCACGGTACGATCGCGTCGGCGCGACGCTCGAAGGCGCCCGGAACATCTACTGGAAACTCTCGGTGCGCGAGAACATGGAGTTTTTCGCGAGCCTTCAGGGAATTCATCCGAAAACGGCCCGTGACCGACACGACGCGTACCTGGACCTGCTCGATCTTGCGGATCGAGCTGGGACGCCCGTCAACGAACTTTCGCGTGGCATGAAACAGAAGGCGTCTATCGCGTGCGTACTAGCGCGCGAGCCGTCGATCCTGTTTCTCGACGAGCCGACGCTCGGACTCGACGTGCGTGCATCCGAAATCCTCAGCGCCGAACTCCTGCGACTCTCGGGCGACGAAGGGAAGACCGTCGTTATCAGCAGCCACGATATGGACGTCATCCAGGAGGTCTGCGATCGCGTCATCATCCTCCACGACGGACGCGTCATCTCCGACAGCGCCGTCGATGAGTTGATCGACCTGTTCCAGACGAAGGCCTACCAGGTGGCGGTGACGATCGACGACCCCGACGAGCTCCACGAGCATCTCGCACCGAGATACGACGTTAGCGACTGGACGGTCACCGATCGAACGGTTTCGTTCGAAGTCACCGTCCCGGACGGAGAACGCCTCTACGATCTGATTGGAGACCTGCAAACGACCGGGGCCGTTCCGGTCTCGATCGAGGACGTTGAACCGGACATGAAAGACGCGTATCTCCACCTCACCGAAACGACGGAGGAACGACCGTGAATCCGAACGCCAGCTACGTCCTCTTGCGCGCCCAGATACGGAAACGGATCGCACTGTTGAAGAGATATCCGTTCAACACCGTCTCTCAGATCGCGACTATCTACGTGTTCTTTCTCATCATCTTCTTTGCCGGGAACGCGTTCAGCCAGTTTGCCATCACCGACCATCTCGAGGGGATCATCGTGGGCTACTTTTACTGGACGATGGCAGTCGGAGCCTATCAGTCCTACACCGGGAGCCTCATCGACGAGGCCCAGTGGGGAACGCTCGAGCAGTTGTTCATGTCCCGCTACAGTTTCGGGGCGATCAACGCCACCATTATCGTCGTGTTCATCCTGGAGACGTTCGTCTGGGGCGGGATAATACTGGTACTGATGGTCCTGACCACGGGTGTAACCCTTCACATCGATCTGCTGACAATCGTGCCGATTCTGGTGCTTTCGCTGTCCGGTCCGATCGCCATCAGCCTGATACTCGGCGGGCTCGCGTTACTGTTCAAACGCGTCGAGAACATCTTCACGATCGTTCAGTTCCTCTTCGTCGGTCTCGTCGCGGCACCCGTCGACTCGTTCCCGTGGCTCAAGTGGCTCCCGATCTCCCTCGGGAGCGCGCTCCTCCAACGATCGATGGAGGGCGGCTATCGACTCTACGAGCTTCCCGCCGCCGACCTCGCACTGCTGGTCGGCCAGTCCATCGCGTTTCTCGCCATCGGGTACGCGATCTTCATCGCACTCCTCAACCGTGCCCGCAAGAAAGGCGTCATGGGCCACTACTGAGACTGTCGTCCTGCAATCGTTCCTGTGAGGTGGACAGAGTTGCGAACGCTGCGCGGGCCTCACACCGAGATGTGTCGTTGCAGACGGAGGTAGCCCACGCCGAGAACCGAGAGACAGAGAATAACGACGCCTGCGTCGAACGCGTACTCGACGACCCGGGACTGGCCGACGAATCGCGTCCAGAGACGGAGTCCCAATAGCCCGATGGCTGCGTAGACGATGATGGCGAACAGCCGGTCGTCGGTGATGGGTGGCATACTGGTAATCTTATCCCCGAACACCATTATTTTTGGGTTCTTTCCGAGAAGGTGTATCCGGCCGTGTCCGCGGCCGATAGCTCGCATACAGCACTATCCGGCCAGATTCGGGGCCACAGCGTCTGACCTGGACCAGGTGGTTGTGGCCCAGTTTCCGTGTCGCCCCCAGATGGATAAATATATATCCGATGGGAAGTACTGATAACATTACACAGGAGATAATGTCGGTAAACACAGACACAACCGGCGACCGACGGCGGATTCGACAGGTCCACTCGTTCTTTGCCCGACACCTTCTGGAGATAACGCGCAACCGCACCGCGCTGTTCTGGTCGTTCGGGTTCCCCACACTCTTCTACCTGATGACGATCACCGTTTTCATCGATCTGGACCAGGTTCCATCGGCAGTGGAACCCGCGGTGATGGGGATCGTTGCCATCGGGTACGGGGTTTTCGGCGCCGTCATCGTCTGTCTGAACGCGTTTGGCCAGCAACTCGCCGACGACATCGAGCAGCGACGGTATTCGGCGTTTCGAGCGTTGCCACTCAGTCCCTCCGCGGATTTCATCGGTCGATCGTGTGCGAGTATCCTGATGGCTGCGATCGCATTTTGTTTCGTGTTGGTCGTGAGCGTCCTGACGGGCGCATCCTACAGTCTTTCTTCGCTCTCGGCGCTTCCCATCGTCGTCGGAGCCTTTCTGCTGAGTAGTCTGATCTGGATCGTCCTCGCGCTGTTTATCGCCGTCATCGCAACGAACGGGCAATACGTCAACATCATCTCGCTGAGTATCGCGCTCATCTCGTACTTCGGGACGGGATTCAACGGCACGGCGCCGTCGTCGTTCGCCGGCGATCTCTCGCTCCTGAACTACCTGCCGAATTCGCTGGCCACGCGCTTGCTGTCCTATCACATGGTCGAAATCGATCCCGAGCCTGCCGACGGGACGCCCTGGGAAGCGGCCGGAATGGTGCCACCGGAGATGCCCGTCGGTCCCGATTACCTCGGCCTCCTGGTCCTCTACGCGGCTGTCTTCCTGGCGGCGGGGTTGCTCGCGATGCGGTACTCGATGTACAAGCGAGGTGCGTGGGAATGACGGCGTTGCTCGATGCGACCGGGATCACGAAACGGTTCGACGGTACGGGCGTCGTTCTCGACGACGTCGCTGTCGCCGTCGATGAGGGCGAGATACTGGCGGTTCTCGGCCCGAACGGCGCAGGAAAGACCATCATGATGTCGATCCTCGCCGGAAGCGAACCGCCCAGCGATGGCGCGGTTTCCCTCGACGGCAGACCGATCCAGTCCAGTTCGATCGACGTAAGTTTCCTGCTTCAGAACACGATGGCTATCGACACGCTCACGGGCCGAGAGAACATCACGTTCTACTCGAGGCTGCATCCGCGATTCACGGCTCGGTGGGAGGAGTACGCCGAGGCGTTCGAGATCGTCGACGATCTCGACACACCCGTCGGCGAATATTCGGGCGGAATGCGTCGAAAACTCGAACTCGTGATAGCGCTCAGCATCGACGCCACCATCTACTTCCTCGACGAACCGACCGCCGCACTCGACATGGGCATGGTGCAGAAGTTGCACAGTATTATTCGTTCGCTTCGGTCGGATGGAGCCACGTTCGTCGTTTCGAGCCACCTGCCGTCCGACATCGAAGTCGCGGACCGACTACTGTTCCTGCGCGATGGGCAAGTTACCTCGACCGGCGACGCCGAGACGCTGCTCGCGGAGCTGCCATCGGTGGTCCGAATTCCCGAGGTCGCACTCTCGGAAACGCTTCGATCGAACCTCGTCGATGGACGAACGTTCGATGATGGGGAAGAGGTTCGAGGGTTCGTGTCTCCCGATTCGACCGTCGAAGCGATCACCGAGACCAGTTGCGACGGTGGCTCTGCCGCCGTGAGTTCGATCGAAACCGTCGAGCCGACGTTCACCGATCTCTTTAACTATTACTCGCGGAGCCGCCGCCCGTAACCACCGTGCGGCGGATCCTTCGATCGCCGACTGCGCCGTCTTTCGGCGGGCCGGTCTTGGAGTGCAATCGACGGGTGAGACACCCACACGGTAACCGCCCTCAGCGGTTCCGAGAGGGAGCCGGCGTCTCGACCTGATCAGGAAGGGTGGAGAAAGTGCGTACGGAATTCGAACGGTACGTGGTCAGATCGGTTGTTGGGTGCAGCGAGCCATCGTCCCATCAGTTCTACCACAGTATTGTGTTCATCCCAAGCCGCCGCGTTGGCTCGTGTCTCGTCTCATCCGTCAGGCTGTACGGTTCCAGCAGTCACGTTGTGGATCCCGGTCAGACTGAACCGAGCAGTTTCTTCGGATAATATTTACTGAAAGCCACCACAAATTACTTATATCTGAATTTATACTGTTACGACGATGATTGGAAGACAAGTAGTATCAATTCCCAGTGGAAGAAGGGGGATCCTTTCTAGGAGTTGGGAGTGATGGAAATTGACGTAAATTCCCTACGGAAACTCCGTAGCCAGGGATACGAACCGTCGCAACTCCGGATGGACGAATCGTATCTCGACGAGTTCGTCGCGAAGGAGTTCCGGGGTGAGCACCTCGCCGAACTGTTTCACGAGAACACGAAGTACAGCGACAAAACGAACCTCAAACTGGGCCCGTCCGCCGCAGCATTCACGAAGAATCCGAGCTATGCGTACATGCAAGCACAGCTGTCGCCGGACTACGACGGGTACGAAACGATCGACCTGCCGGAGCCCGACTCGCTCGGGGAGTCGTTCACCGACGCCATCGAACGACGTCGAAGCGTCCGAGAACAGGCGGGCGAATCGCTCTCACTGTCGCAACTCTCGACGCTGCTCAAGCATAGCTGCGGCGTCAGTGCCGAGCGACCCATCGGCGAGGAGGGAACGGTACTGCAGGAGTTCCGGTCGTACGCCTCGGGCGGAGCACTCTACCCGGTCGAGATCTACCTCGCCGTCGTACACGGTGACGACGACCTCGATCGCGGCCTCTACTATTACGTCCCGGACGACCACGAGCTGCGCGTGCTCCGTCGTGACGACGAGCTACCGGACCGAATGGACGACCTGTTCGCGCTGTCCGAGGACGTCTTCGATCCCGCCACGTCGTCCGTTGTCTTCATGCTCACCGGGGCGTTCTGGCGGTCGATGGCGAAGTACGGCCCGCGCGGCTATCGATACATTCTCCAGGAGTCCGGACATCTCGGACAGAACATCCTGCTTTCCGCTGCAGCGATGGAGCTGGTTTCCCTTCCGGTGGCCGCATTCAAGGACGACTCGGTAAACGAGTATCTCGACGTAGACGGCGTCAACGAAGCGGTCGTTTACACGCTCTGTGTCGGTCACAGGGCCGACAGTGAGAACCAATGACAGACGATAGCAACGACACCGAGACGATCGAACAGGTGCGCGAGGAACTCGAACGGCCAGTCTTCAACCCGCAACTCGTCCCGATCCTGCTGGACGACAACACCATTCACGTTCGAGCGGGACCGTGGTCCGGGCCGATCTACACGATCTCGGACATCGACGAGGACGACGACATCGGCGCCCTCTTCGACCTCATTGACGGGGAGACGCACGTCGACGAGATATTTGCGGCGTTCGAAGCCGATCAACGACCGGAGGTCGCCGACGTACTCTACGCGCTGGCGGATAGCAACGCTATCTACGACGCCGACGCGGTGGACGGACCGATGTACTCACATCTGGTACTGAAATCTCGGTTCAGAGAGCGAGAGCGACGACGACTCGAGGAACAGTCCGTCCTCGTCGTCGACGATAGTCGAATGGGCGAACACGTCGCAGAAGACGTGCTCGCGATGGGAGTGGCGGCGGTCGGGTACGTGGGGCTCGATAGCCAGCGGCTCCCGGCAGCGGGTAGTGACGACGATCGCCTCACCGCCGTCACCGAAGACGAACTGCCCGGCGCGGTCGACGACGCGGATTTCGTCGCGTACCTGGCCGACGGGCCGTCGAAGACGATCCGGGACGTCAACGAGTACGCGATCGAGACGGGAACGCCGTGGATTGTCGGGCAGATTCGTGGGTTCGACGGAATCGTCGGACCGGCGATGTTCCCGGGTGAAACAGCCTGTTACGAGTGTTTTCATCGACGGATGCTCTCGAACGTTTCGAACATCGGCGGCTACGAAACCTTCGAGACGGAACGGGAGGATTCGAGCGTGGCAACGGCCAGTCTGCCGATGTTTTCTCGCACGGTAGCCGGGCACCTGTCGCTCGACCTGTTGCATCTGCTGGCGTTCGGCGTCGGATACACGGCCGGGCGGGTCCTCACGATCAATTCCCTCAACCTGGCGATGGAGGTCAACGAGGTGCTGAAACTCCCGCGATGTGGGGCCTGCGGTCGCGATCCATCACCCGACGTCTCCCGGTTCATTACGCTCGACGACATGGTACTCGGGAGTCGACAGTCGGCGGAGGACGATTGACGATGCTGGTCGCACCAGGGGAGGTGAGCGATCGATGAGCGGAGACGGGCGAGCGGTCGTCGATCCCCAGTACCAGCGACTGATCGGCAAGAAAACCGGACTCGTCAATTCCCTCTACGGCTTACAGCAGAGCCGGGGACAGCCCGAGGCGTCGCTGAGCCAACCGATCACGGCGAGCGTGGGGTGGCTCGCTGAGGCCGATGGCGAACTCGAGCTGGCACTCGGGGGCAAAGGCCAGACCCTCGAGAGTTCGTACCTGAGCGCCATCGGGGAGACCGTCGAACGGTATTCGCTCTGTTTCCCCGAACCGGACGACTTCGTCACTGCGAGCTACGACGAACTCGCTGCACGCGAGGCAGTGATCGACTTCGAGTATCTCGACATCTACAGCGAGGCTATCAGAGACGAGCGGCTCGCGCCGCTCACGCGCGAAACCGAGATCAGCTGGACCGCGGGAACGCACCTCATCACTGGCGAAGACATCTACGTTCCGGTCCAGCTGGTGTGGATGCAGTTCGGACCGGACTATCACGAACACCCGCGGTTCCTCGGAACCTCGAACGGGGCCGCGGCGGGATCGTCGTTGACGAACGCGTTGCTCGGCTCGCTCTACGAACTCATCGAGCGGGACGCGTTCATGAAGATGTGGTGCAGACAAGAGACGCCGGATCGTGTCGACCTCTCGTCGATGCCGGACGTCCGGGCGTTCGTCGACGAACGCATCCCGCAGGAACACATCTCGGTCCAGCCGGTCGTCTACGACTCGCCGCTCGCGGTGACGTCGGTCGGGGGTGCGCTGATCAACGAGCGGGACGAGCGGCCGAAGTTCATCCTCGGCGGAAATACGTCGGTCTCTCCCGCGGAGGCGGTTCGTGGTGCGATCGTCGAGAGCATCCAGGGGCTGCCGTTCATCGCAGAGATCGCGATGAACCACGATCCATCGGAGCTCGATCCCGGGCACGCCGAGGACAATTTCGAGGAGAACGTCCTCTACTACGCCCTACCGGAGAACTTCGACGAGGTCGCGTTCATCGTCGACGGCGATCACGAAACCTGCCCGACCGATCGAGAGACGAGCGGCTGGGACAAGCGAGACGAACTCGACTACTGTCTCGAAGAACTCGACCGGGTCGGATACACGCCGATCGGATTCGATGTAACGACGCCCGACGTCGCTCGCGCCGGACCGCGGGTAACGAAGGTGATCGTGCCGGAACTCGTCCCGATTACGCCGCCGGGAACGCTCCCGGTGAATCATCCGGCCTTCGACGGCGAACGAGACGAGCTGACCGCCAAGCCGCATCCCTACGCCTGACGGCGATCCGGTCGCTTCTCGGTGTTCCCGTGGAACCCTATCCGTGGACGGTCGGAAAACGGACGCCGCCGCCGACGAACGAGACGTACGCGACGTTGTAGCCAACGTGTGCGAGGATCGGTGCGAGGAGCGAACCGGTCGCCAGAAAACAGAGGGCGTAGACGATGCCGTTGACGGATTTGAAGACGATCTCGCTCCGCCCCTTGGAAAAGTGGTTGATCCCGAAGAGCACACCGGAGAGCACCACGTACCAGATCGTTCCGAGGCTGGCTATCAGGACCGCGAGCACACCACGGTAGAGATACTCCTCGCCGATCGCTCCGAATACGATCGGGAGCTTCCATACCGTCTCATCGGTCCCTCGCTCGATCGGCACACCGACCCACCACGACCAGACGAAGATGTCGAGTGCGTACATCGCCACGCCCAGCGGGAGAAAGACGACGAACCAGCCGTCGACGGCGATGGGAACGGACGTCACGTCGCTGATGTAAAACGCGGCCGACGCAATCACGATGAACGGGAGATACAATACGTCGTCGTGTTTCGGCCGGTACTCGTATCCGGCGGCGGTTGCACTGCCGACAACCACCGAGAAGTACCCGACGAGCAACAGCGGGAACCCGAGGAACACGTGTACCCACGTCGGCGCGGGAGAGGGGTCTAACGCCATGTGTGGCAGGTCGTACTCCGTTCGCCCCTCGGAGGGTCCGAGACACCCGACCCGGACGCATCGATGCTGCACGGTCCCCCCGTTGTTCCCGACTCGCTTTCAGTGCCAGCACTCCCCGACGTGGTGAAGCGGTTCGTGGTCGCCTGTCTCCGTTTGGTGCCTGTCATCCGATCAAAAATGGGTGCAGTTCGCTGGGCGTCCGTCGAGCCCGCGTGCGACCAGTCCGTGGCAACCGAATAGCCAACTACCCCGTCCACGTACACGTACACGTCGTCGTGTAGCTACTGCACGTACACCAGCCGCCGCTGGAGACGGCGGCCGCGCTGTCATCACTGGATTCGTCCGTTAGTTCTACGTCCATGGTGTATTACACCAAACGCTCTTTTTTCTACCCAGTTATATTAATGTTTCGACGGTTCTTCCTGGTGTCACCCTCGGCGGGGAACCGCGACGACGCCCGATTCACCACGATCGGTTGGATGGCGATTCGAATCGCTGACCCTAGTCCATGACGGCCCGTGTATTCGCCCTCGGTTTCGAAACAACGACGAGAGACCGAATGGAGACGGTACGCTCGAACGACCCTCACTCCCGAGTTACGGGTCCGCCGACCGCCGGCTTGCCGTGCGTACCGGAGGGGCGTCGACGAGGTCGCACAAAGCAGAATCGACAGTTCCGCGTAAAGCGGGTGAGGGCAACGGTACGGACGGAATTCATTCGGTTGCGCGACCGGCGGCGATGGGAGAGGGTCGCCGGAACGGACCGGAGATACGCGTCAGGCCTCGACGGCTTTCAGCACGCCCTCGCGGATCCGCAGCGCCTGTGGGAGGTAGAAGTCCTCGAGCGTCGAGAGCGGGACCGGCGTGTCGAAGCCCGTCACGCGAGTGACCGGCGCCTCCAGGTAGTACAGCGCCTCTTCGTTGATCGTGGCGACGACCTCGGCCCCCACGCCGGCGGTCTTCGGGGCCTCGTGGACGACGGCGGCGCGACCCGTCTTCTTCACCGATTCGGCGATCGTGTCCACGTCGAGCGGCGAGAGGCTGCGGAGGTCGACGACCTCGACGTCGATCCCGTTCTCTTCGGCGAGATCCTCGGCGACGGCGAGGGCAGGCTGGGTGCTCGCGCCCCAGGTGAACAGCGAGACGTCTTCGCCCTCGCGGCGAACCGACGCCTCGCCGATCGGAACGGTGTAGGGTTTCTCCGGGACGTCCTCGCGGAACGCACGATAGAGGCGCTTCGGTTCGAGGACGATCACGGGGTCCGGGTCGCGGACCGCGGCGGCGATGAGCCCCTTCGCGTCGGTCGGCGTACTCGGCGTGACGACCTTGAGGCCGGGTTCGTGGACGAAGGCGGCCTCTCTGGACTCGGAGTGGTGCTCCGGCGCCGCGATACCGCCGCCGTAGGGCATGCGGACGACCATCGGGAGCGTGTACTGGCCGTGGCTCCGGCTGCGCATCGCGGCGGCGTGACTCACCAGCTGGTCGTACGCCGGCGAGGCGAAGCCCATGAACTGCATCTCCGCGACCGGGCGCATCCCCGAGAGGGCCAGGCCGATCGAGGAACCGACGATCGCCGACTCGGCCAGCGGCGTGTCGATCACGCGATTCGGACCGAACTCGTCTTGCAGGTGCTCCGTCGCGCGGAAGACACCGCCGTTGGTGCCGACGTCCTCGCCGAGGACGACCACGCTGTCGTCGCGGGCCAGTTCCAGTTCGAGGCCGTCGCGAACCCCCTCGACGAGCGAGAGCGACTCGGTCGGGCCGTCGTAGGCGTCGAGATCGATCGTATCGGTCGCCACGTCGGGTTCCTCGTCGACCGCGTCGTCGCCGGTCGATTCGGCGTCCTCACTGGCCGGTCCGGCGCCGTCGGCCGTGGTGCTCATTCGCCCACCTCCTCGAACGCCTCGTCGCCGTGGCGCTCACGCAGGCCGTCGAGGTCGGCCAGTTGTTCGCGCAGCCGATCGGTCGGCTCCTCGTAGACGTGCTCGAACATCCGTTCCGGATCGGTCTCGGTGGCTTCGGCGCGTTCGATCGCCGTCGCGAGGCAGTCCTCGACGCGGTCGGCGATCTCGTCTGCGAGGTCGTCGTCAAGGATCTCCTCGTGATAGAGGTAGCGCTCCAGGCGTTCGACGGGGTCGCGGTCCTCCCAGTCCTCGCCGTCGTCCTCGTCGCGGTAGGCCGAGGGATCGTCGGCGGTCGAGTGTGCGCCGAGGCGGTACTGACAGGACTCGATGAGCGTGGGCCGGAGTTCGCCCTCCGCGGGGTGTTTGGCCTTCTGCACGGCCGCCCGGGTCACGGCGTAGACCGCGAGCGGGTCGGTGCCGTCGACGCGGACGCCCTCGACGCCGTAGGCGTCGGCCTTCTCGACGATCGTCTCCGTCGCCGTCTGCGACTCGAAGGGCATCGAGATCGCCCACTGGTTGTTGTTACAGACGAAGATCGACGGGACGTCGTAGACGGCGGCGAAGTTGAGTCCCTCGTGGAAGTCGCCCGTGGAGGTGGCGCCGTCGCCGAAGTGACACAGGACGGCGCGGTCGTGCTGGTCCTGCATGGTGAAGCCCCACGCGAGCCCCATCGCCTGGGGAACCTGCGTACCGATCGGGATGTACTCCGGGAGCGCGTTGACGTCGTCCGGAACGGCGTACCCCTCGCGATAGCCGGCGAGGTGCTGGAGTAACGACTCGTACGATCGGCCGTGGGCGTGTTTGGCGGCGTGGTCGCGGTAGGTCGGAACGAGCCAGTCTTCGGCGTCGAGGGCGAAACTGGTCGCGACCTGCGAGCCCTCCTGGCCGCGCATGGGCGCGTACGTCGAGATACGCCCCTGGCGTTGGAGTCCCGTCGCTCGCTCGTCGAATCGACGGGCGAGGACGAGTTCCTCGTACATCTCGAGGAGCTCCTCGTCCGTGAGGTCGGGTCGCTTCGCGCCGGGGAGCAGACTGCCGTCGGTGTCCAGGACCTGGACGGCGTCTTCCGGCGGACTGGTCGGTTCGGGCGATTGCGTCGATTCGATTTCGTCGTATGTGCTCATCGTTTCGGTGGTTCGGTGTGGTGGGTTCGTGTTTGACGGTTGATATCTCGTCGTCCACCCGCCAGGCTGACGGGTGGACGAACCGGCTCGACCCCGCTGGTTACGGGAACCGAGAAACGGACGACAGCGCCTCGGACCCGGTGTCAACGAGCCGAGACGGGTGTCCGCCGATCAAAATGTTACTCGAATAAGCCAGTTTGGTGTCAATCGACGCCGTAGAGACTGCTTGGCGGACGAGCGCGACTCGGACTGGCTGGCGGACGCCATGGTATCACCATTGCGGGGGTTCTACATAATTCTTCGTGAGTTACGTTGTCACACGCCATTCCTGCCAGACCCACCGGGCGGACGGTAAGTTACTGGACAAACATCCAGATTTATCGGAAAGTGCTGACGGTGTTTGAATACACGGGTGCGCTATCACGACCGCAGTTGGGCGTCTGTAAACCAGCAGGTGTCAGACGCACGAGATGGTCGGTGACAGACGATCGGTGACGCGATCGTCAGTGCGTTCGAACGGCCGAGAACCCGTCACGCTGTACGGACGCCGTACCGACCTGATCGGGCCAAGTAACGATGGGCGAGGAGCGAGACACCCAGACTGTGGACCGACATCGGCGGACGCGCGGTGAGAGTGCGTCGACCGCGTACGTCCTCGTCCTCACGGTACTCGTCGCCGGGACGATCGCCGCGACCGCCTGGACCGTCGTCGGCGACGGTTCGATGTCGATCGAGCCAGCGGGAGATGCGGACGGATCCGACACTGCAGCTCAGCTCGGAGACGCGACGGAATCGGGGCCAGACGACGACCGAAGCGAGTCGCGACCCGCCGGTGACAGTGGAGATGGCGAGGGAGACGGCGACCGGGGCGAGGATGTCGACCGTGACGACGGCGTGAGGGAGCGAGCGGACGACGAAGGCGAACGGGAGGACGCCGAACGCGAGGAAGACGACGATCGCGACGACGATGACGACCGAGAGGCTGGACGCGATCGTGGCGAAGATCGGGACCGCGACGACGAGGCCGATCGGGATTCCGAGCGCGAGGACACCGACCGAGACCCCGAGGACGACAGCGACGAGCGCGACGATGATCGAAGCGACGACCGATCGGACGACTTGCTGAGCGCGCTCTGGGAGGCGGTGACCGGCGACGACACTGACGACGAAGACGAACCGGACGAAAGCGATGACGAGTGAGCGAAATGGGGCGTCGGATCGACGACGATCGGCGTCGACTCGACGGCGAAGAGCGCCCGGTCGAATCCCCCGACAGGGAAGTACTCGACCGGGCGAACCGCCCCCGAACCGTACCCGAAAGAGGCGGACGGGCCCACCAGCCCGCGCTCCGGTCGCTCAGCGGTCTCGGTCCGGCCGTCGCCGGACCGTGCTACCCTAGGGCCTCCAGCGGCAAGGGCGACCGCCCTGACTGACGCAAGCTAGTGCGCCCGTCCGGCCCCATCCGAGCGCGAGACAACCACTACGGTTATGACGGTACCCCCCACATACCTCACTCGAACGTCACCGAGACGACAGACACCCGAGCGGGCGTCACCGGTCGTTTAGCCGGGACGTTGCCCGGTTCGGCTGGCCGACGATCGTTCGGACTGACGAACAGAACCGCCTCACCACGATGAACGGACTCTCGATTCCACCACGACCGTGGGTGACCAGAACCCGCCTCTACCACGTGGTGGGCTGGGGGCTGCGCATCTACGTCGCCTGCCTCCTCGTCGTCGGGTTCTACAGCATCCTCTGGCTCGCGGAGGTGGCGGGCTATCTGGACCAGCGGACGCTCGCCGTCATCTGGCTGGCCGTCGCCGGAATGGGGAGCGCGTTCCTCGTCCTGCTGGTCCCCCTGTATTACTCGAGTCGGCTTCGAAGCTGATCGGAAATTGACTCTCCGCGTGCTTGACGGCCCGAGTCCGGATCGTAGGGCCGAGAGCGGCCCGTGGCTGTCTCACGAGCGTGAAGCCCCGTCGATAGTTGGCATCCACACCCCTTCAGCAGCGGCCATCCATCCCCGTTCGACAGCCCCACCGACAGATAGACGGGTCGCCCGTAACTGAAGAAATCGCACCCGATAACCTCGTGTTGTGATTCAACGAGTGGTGGAATAGCACCGCAATAGCATCATTTAGGTACGTCCGATCAGTACGCCCGGTAATGACAGAGTCGACCGGCACACCGACGCTCCCGCAGGTGGCCCTCATCGCCGTCTTCGTCACGGCGCTGGTAACCGCCCAGTTGACCGCCGCGAAGATTCTCGCGTTCTCGATTCCGATCTCGTTGCCGGTGACGGGCAGCGAGCTCGTGATGCCGGGCGCGGCACTCGCCTACGCGATCACCTACTTCGCGAGTGACTGCTATACCGAGCTGTACGGCAAGCGCGCCGGGCAGATCGTGGTCAACGTGGCGTTCGCGATGAGCTTCCTCGCGCTGGCGCTGGTCTTCTCGACCGCCGCCGCACCAATCGCGGGGAACTCTGCTGTCGGCGCCGCCGAGTTCGAGTCGGTCCTTCTGCCAGCGGGCTACATCGTCGCCGGCAGTTCGCTCGCCTACCTCGTCAGCCAGAACTGGGACGTCTGGTTCTTCCACCGAATCCGCGAGGAGACCGGTCGAGGGAAACTCTGGCTGCGCAACATCGCATCGACGGGAACGAGCCAGGCCATCGACACGGTCATCTTCGTCTCCGTCGCCTTCTTCATCGCCCCTACCATCTTCGGCGGATTCGTCATGGATCCCGGGCCGCTCGCCGCACTCATGATCGGCCAGTACGTCCTCAAACTCACCATCGCGCTCGTCGACACGCCCGCAGTGTACGCGGTCGTCCGGCTGGCCCGCGGCGAGCCGTCGTCACCCTCCGGAACCACCGTCGCTGGCGAGTAAGCGACGGGCGATCGTTTCTCGAGGGCTGACCGACGCCCAACAGCCGGCGACTGCAACCGGAAGCGACGCGGGTTTGTGTTCTCACGTCAGACCCTGCGGTATGGATCCACGTGTCCGCGAGCACGCCGAGGTGCTCGTCGACTGGAGCGCCCGCATCGAGGCCGGTGACGACGTCGTCCTGTCGGTCGGCCCCGACGCCCACGAACTGGCCGTCGCCGTCGCCGAGAAACTCGGCGAACGCGGCGCAACCCTCCTCGCGACGTACGGGTCGGGCGAACTCACCCGCGCCTACCAGCGCGCCAGCGGCGAGGACTTCGACGAACCGGACCACGAACTCGCACTGTACGAAGCCGCGGACGTCTACCTGCGCATCGGCGGCGGCCGTAACACGAGCGCGACGGCCGACGTCCCCGGCGAGACGCGCCAGGCCTACCGCAGCGCCCACCAGGCCGTCCGCGAGGCACGCTTCGACACGCGCTGGGTGTCGACCGTCCACCCGACGCGCTCGCTCGCCCAGCAGGCGAACATGGCCTACGAGGAGTACCGCGACTTCGCCTACGACGCCATCCTCCGCGACTGGGAGGCGCTCGCCGACGAGATGGCCAAGCTGAAAGAGCGCCTCGACGCGGGCAGCGAGGTCCGCCTCGTCGGCCCGGGCACCGACCTCACGATGTCGATCGAGGAGCGAAGCGCGGTCAACAGCGCCGCCTCCGTCGCCTACGACTCGCACAACCTGCCCAGCGGCGAGGTCTTCACCGCCCCGTACGCGACCGACGGCGAGGTGACCTTCGACGTCCCGATGACGATTCAGGACCAGCCCGTCCGCAACGTCACCCTCCGCTTCGAGGACGGCGAAGTGGTCGACTCCGACGCCGAGCAGGGCGCAGCCGTGATCGCCGACGTGCTCGACACCGACGAGGGCGCACGCCGCCTCGGCGAGCTCGGCATCGGGATGAATCGCGGCATCGATCGCTTCACCGACAGCATCCTCTTCGACGAGAAGATGGGCGACACCGTCCACCTGGCCCTCGGACGTGCGTACGACTCCTGTCTCCCCGACGGCGAGACGGGCAACGAGTCGGCCGTTCACGTCGACATGATCACCGACGTCAGCGAGGACTCCCGCCTGGAGATTGACGGCGACGTGGTACAGCGAAACGGCACCTTCCAGTGGGAGGACGGCTTCGACGGGTAGCCGACGCGACCCACTGTCCCCGGGGATGGGGCAGGAACGGACGGATCACCAGATTCAAATGCGAGAGGGGCTACAGACCGAGTATGGCCAGTTTCGACGCCGCGGAAGCGCGAACGCTCGAGAAGATGATCTGCATGAAATGTAACGCCCGGAACGCGAAGGGTGCGGATCGCTGTCGCAAGTGCGGCTACGGCAACCTCCGCCCGAAAGCGACCGAATCGCGCTCCGCCTGAGCGACCGAACCGCAATTCCGACACGATCGGCCGTTTTGTGTCCGAACAGCCGCGTTCGGACGGCGCTCTATCTCGCGGAGTGAAACCCGAATTCGATGGTCCCTGACAGCCTGTCGTCCGATGTGTCCTGTGACCGATGTTACCCGAGCACACTCAGCCCGAGCGGCAGCGCGACCACGAAACCGAGCGTGAGGGCGACGATGAGGCCGACCTGCCGCATCGACGGGCCGGAAACCGCCCGTGGGACACTGGCCTCCCAGGTGGCGAGGCCAACGAGAAGCGCGATCCAGCTCAGTGGAACGAGGACGCCAGGCCCGACGCTCGCACGCGGGACGTACACCAGGCCGACGGCGACCGCGAGGAGGGCGTATCCGAGCGACGCACGCTGGAACGGATCGAGCGGGTAGCCAGCCACGCTGATATCGACCGAGAGGAGCACACTGAACAGCGCGCCACCGGCCACGAGGACGAGCGCCGACGCCAACACCAGCGGCAGTGAGCCGCCCTCGAGAACGAGTGCGGAGAATGTGAGGCCGAGAAACACGACCCAGAGGAGCGTCCCGCCGATGATCGTTCGGCGTCGAAGGGCAATTACCGAATGGTCCTCCATAGACTGCAGAATTATGCGGCATAATATAAATCCACGGATGTGTTCGATGGGCTGACTGTGTCGGGAAGTGAGAGATTGTGTCGGGAAGTGAGAGTCGAGCGGGCAGTGAGAGAATGTACCTGCAGCGACCGACGCCTGTCAGCGCACGTCGACTGAGATCAGTCGATTGATTCAGTTCGAACCGAAGTCCGACACCGGCCCGTGACGTGGGCGGCCCACTCCTCACGCCGTACAGAGCGAGACGAAGTTCCGCAGAATCTGCAGTCCCGTCTCACCGCTCTTCTCCGGGTGGAACTGCGTCCCGAACACCGTTCCTGACTCGTCGGCGATCACGGCAGGGAAGCGGGTGCCGTAGCCGGTCGTCGCCACGACGGCCGACTCGTCGTCCGGGACGGCGTAGTACGAGTGGACGAAGTAGGCGTACTCGCCGTCGACGGAACAGTCGTCCGCTTCCGTATCGTGGGCACTCGTGTCCTGTTCGTTGCTGGACCCGTTCCCGTCGGCCCCGGACGGCGCGACGCCGGAGACGAGTGGGTGGTCGCGCTCGACGGAGAGGTCGTTCCAGCCCATGTGGGGCACCTTCTGGCCCTCGTCGAAACGGACGTTCGTGCCGGGAATCAGATCGAGTCCACTGACGGCCGACTCGCCGGCAGACCCCTCTTCGCTGTCGGTGAGGAGCATCTGCATCCCGAGACAGATCCCGAACAGCGGCGTGTCGGAGTCGGCGACGGCCAGGAGGTCCTCCCGGAGCGGATCGGCGTTCTCGACGCCTTCGCGGAAGGCGCCGACACCGGGGAGGACGACGCCGTCGGCGGCGTGGAACCGCTCGGGATCGGCGGTGATCTCGACGCTCGCGCCGGCGCGTTCGAGGCCGCGTGTGACGCTGTGGAGGTTACCGAGCCCGTAGTCGACCACGGCGACGGTCGCGTCGACCGTCTCGGGCGACGACCGGCCTGCCTGCTCGCTCATGAAAGAATATCGGGGCAGGAACGGCATGGCCCTTTCGTTCGCTGGAGCAGGGCGACAGCCCGACCGCTCCGAGTGGACAGACAGCTCCCAGCGGCGAGGACCGACCGCAGACCCGACTGAGTCACCCAGAGACCGAGTTTCGCAGAAAACCGCCGAAATCAGTACTCACCGAGGCGAGACTGGCCACCCTCGTCCGTCGGCGACACGCCGGCGATGGCCGCTGCCTCCTGGATCGTCTCGGCGAACGCCGACTCCTGGCTGCGATCGTACAGCGTCGCGGCCGGGTGCAAACAGATCAGCACGGGTCGTGGCGTGGTCGTGTCGCCGAGGCGGACCTCCTCGACGGAGCCGGTCTCCGACGTGACGGCGACGGAACGCTCGAGGAGGTGCTCGCTCGGTACCTTTCCGAGCGTGACGACGACGTCGGGGTCGACGCGATCGATCTCGGCTTCGAGGTACCCGCGGCAGTTCTCGAGTTCGTCCGTCGTCGGATCACGATTGTCGGGTGGGCGACAGCGAACGCAGTTCGTGATGCGAACCGACTCGCGTTCGAGGCCGACCGTCCGAAGCTGGTCGTCCAGGACGGTCCCGCTCCGGCCGACGAACGGTTCGCCCTCGGCGTCTTCCTGCGCACCCGGTGCCTCGCCGACGAAGAGCACGTCGGCGTCGGCCGGGCCGGTGCCGTCGACGATTCGGCTTCGCGAGTCGACGAGGGCGGGGCAGCGCGTACAGTCGGTAACACAGAGGCCCTCCATGTGCTCGGCCTGTTCGGCGTCCATGGCGAGCGCTTCGCCCGGCACCTACCTACGACTTTCGCACAGGAAGTGGAACGTGCGGCCACGGACCGGCGAGACGACCCTGAGCGGCCGGAAGTATTACCTGTAATTGCACCCTCTCGCCAGCACGAGCGTGATTTCGTGAAACTGAGACAGCCCACCGACTTCCTGATCCTCGAAGCCCTCAAGGAGACAGGTCGGAACGTCGCACCGAATCTCGCCTCCCACACGGGGAAGAGTCGCAAGAACATCAACACGAGACTGCCCGTCCTCGAAGACTACAGCCTGGTCCGAAAAGTCGGCCCGGCCGAGCGCTCCGGACTCTACGAAGTGACCCCGCTCGGGAAGACGGCACTCATGCACCAGGACGAGTACGACGACGTCGACGACTTCGAGGCCCTCATTCAGGGGTCCTCACCGGCGACGGACGGCGGCGAAGCGGCCCAGGCGGTGGCACGCAGTTCGAACCAGGCTGAGGAGTAGGTTCGAATCAGGCTGAAGCGTAGTCACCACTCGCGGGTGCGACTCGGCCAAACCGCGACACGTCCGCTGGGAACGTTACACGTCCTCGAGCGCCTGCTCTCGATACGCGGCGCCGGCCCGCGCCAGTTGCCGGGCGACCCTGATCGGTTCCGGACGGCCACCGACCGGCGTGAACGAGGTGACGAGGGTCTCGACGTCTGACGGCGCGCAGCCGACGGCCCTGACGTACACCGTCTCCGTTCCGACCGCGACGGCGTGGCGGGGCGGGAGCGACCGATACCGGTCCAATCGCCGTGCCAGCGCCTCGCCGGAGAACGCCTCCCGGAGCGGCTGTTCGAGTCCGTCGCTCTCCTCGAACGTCACGGCGACGGTCGGGAGCCGCGTCTCCTCGTGGAGCCGGTCGAGGTCGAGAACGTTGTACCACGCAGGGGCGATCGTCCCGAGCAACAGCGCAGCGATATCCTCTCGGTCCAGTTCGGCGACGATGCGCAACACGGCGTCGGTGGCGTCGAGGCCGCCGACGGTCGCCGTGGCGAACGACGCCCCATCGACGACGCGATCGCCGCGGACGACGGCCCCCGCGAGCGTACACCACGCCGAGCGCGACGAGTCGGCGATGCCGAGTGCCCGACGCCCGTGTGGGTCGGGCATCGGTCGCCTACTCCTCGTCTTTGATCTCGGCCAGACGATCGATCAGTTCGTCACTCGATGCCCCGTTGTCGAACTCGACCGTCCCCTTGTGGGCGTTTTCCTCCGACTGGACGGCGTCGTCTTCGTCGAAGTCTGCGTCGATGTCCTGTTGTTCGGACTCGTCGTAACTACCAAAACCCATACGTGTAATACAACACGACCGACGCTCAAAAAGCCACTGCTGGATAGTGACAGGACGTTCTCGTTGTCGAACATATTCGTTCGGACATCGGTGATCGGGCCGTGGAGCAACTGAGACACCAGCCGCAGAAACAGAGAGAGTCGGCACCCCCGGACTATCGAGCCCCCATTCACGACGACGGTACCCATCGGCGAGGACGAACCGGACGACGGGTTTAGGACAGTCCGTCGCGTCAGCTATCGTCGAGATGGAGGTCCACACCGTCACGACGGGCGCCGAGTCGTTCACCTGTAATGTCTTCCTCGTCCCCGGCGAGCGAACGACGCTGGTCGATACCGGGACGTACGACGGCGTCATCGACGAGATTCGGGACCGCGTCGACGCACTCGACGCCGTCGTGCTCACTCACCAGCACGGCGACCACGTCGATCGGCTCTCGGCTGTCTCCGGGAGGTTCGGGCCGGAGATATACGCGTTCGCGGACCACCCGCTCCGGACGCGAGCGATCGCCGACGGCGACGAGATTCAGATCGGCGACGAGTCGTTCGAGGTCGTCCACACGCCCGGCCACGCCGACGACCACGTCTCGTTCGTCTCGGAGACGACGCTCTTTGCCGGCGACGTGGTCGTCCACGACGATGGGGCGTTCGACGACGGGAGTTTCGGCCGCACCGATATGGCCGGTCAGTCACGCGAAACGCTCATCGAGAGCATCGAGCGGCTCCTCGATCGGCTGCCCGAGACAGTCGAGCACATGTATTCGGGACACGGCGGCGAGTTCCACGGCGACGTCCGGACCGTCGTCGAACGGGCGCTCGATCGAGCCGAGCGGCGCGAACCGAAGTATCCCGACAAATAGCGGACATCATTCGAGAAGACGGACTGGACACTGACAGCGATGCCGAACACTGAAAACCGAACGCAGAACCGCCTCACTCGGCAGTGTGGTCGGCGTCGGTCGACGAGTCGGGGTCGTCAGTTGCGGTCGCAACATCATCGGCCGCTGCGGGGACAGCATCGTCCGCTGACGAGTTCTCGACGGTCGCTTCAGCCCGATCGTCCGGATCGGCTTCGCCAGCTGATGCATCGTCGTCCGAAGCGTCGCTGGGATCCGGATCGGTGTCCGCATCCGAATTGCTGTCATCATCCGACTTGCCGTCACCGTTCGACTCGCCGTCATCGTCCGAATCCTCGTCGACACCCAGCGTCTCGTCCTCGCGAAGCTGCTTGCTCGCCTCGCGGACCTCCCGCATCACGCTCGAGATGCGCTCTTCGGCCTCGAGTTCGTCCTCGATGGAGAGGTCGACCCCTTCGACCTCCAGGAGAAACTTCGAGACCTCGGTGACCTCGTACATCACGTCGTCCAGTTCCTCGGCCGTGTAAAAGTCACACATCGCCCCGTAGAGGAAGGTTGCACCGGCTTTCCGGACCTTGTCGTCGAACGACGAGCGCGCCTGGTTGACCGCCTGTGGCGTGTACGTGTCGGTCATGAACGGCACCAGCTCGGGCAGGTTCTCGCCGATCTTGGTCATCTCTACACCCGTCTCGGTCCGGAAGTCGGCACAGAGGCGGGCGATCGCCCACTCGCGGGCCGTGACGTACGTCCGGTCGCGCAGGAACTCGTTGACCCGGTCGTACTGCGCGCCGTCCATCTTCGTGAAGCGGGCGTACTTGCGGACGTCTTCCGGGACGGACCGCTCGTCGTCGGGTTCCGGGTCCGGGACGCCGGGTGTCGGATCGGCCGCCGTCTCGTCGGCGGTTTCGTCGGCAATCGTTCCGTCGTCAGATTCGTCGGTGGCTCGTCTATCGCCGTGTTCGTCGCTAGTCGTTTCGTCGTCGGCTTCGTCGATGGTCACTCCGTCGTCGGCTTCGTCGGGGTTTTCTTCGCCGGATGACACCCCATCGTCGGCGGTCTCGCCGTCGGCTGTTTCGTCGGATGGAACCCCATCGCCGCTGGTTTCGCCAGTAGTGGCCGAATCGGAGCCCACGCCGTCCGTTCCGGCCACCTCACCGGGCGGAGTCGTGTCGCCGTCGGTGGGAGTGTCGACCGGTTCGGGTTCGTCGGCCGGTTCGGGTTCGTCGGCCGCTGCATCGTCACTATCGGTTTCCTCGGTCGATGAATCGGCACCAGTAGAGGGGCTCGATGCGGAGTCGTCTGTCCCAGCGTCCGTTGTCGCCTGCTCGTCAGCCGCCCCGTCGGCGGCCGTCTCGGTCGACTCGGTTTCCGGCGTCGAGCCGGGCGACTCCGACGCCTCCCGGGTGGATCGGTCCGGGTCGTCGTCGCCCGCCTCGGCTCGGTCGTTCATGGCGAGTCATTGCCAAACCGCCGAGATAAGGCTGTCCCTCCTGCATCCGAGCGGGACGGGTTGCCCGGTCGGGCAGAAAAGTGAGCCGACCTACAGTTCGTGTCGATCCACTTCCTCCCACGTCCCACGTTCGAGGACGATCAGTTCGGATTCGCCGAAGACGTAGAGGGCGTTCTCGACGTACATCGCCCTGACACCGGGCCCACCGATGTCGATCTGTTTTTCCTGCGTCAATGTCCCGTCGTCGTAGCTGTAGAGGTAACTCGCCTCGCCGGCCGGCACGAAGAACGCGCCGTGTTCCGCGTCGTGGAGGAACGCCCGGTGGTTCTGGACCGCTTCGGAGTAGCGTTCGTCCGAGAGGATTGCCGCGTCGAGCTCGACGGGATCCGTCCGATCACTGACGTCGAACGTCGAGAGTTTCACCTTGCCGTCCTGCTCGCCGACGCCGAGCATGAGGTCGCCCGCGTCGTCGAGTGGGTGCAGATACGTCGAGAAGCCGGGAATCTTGAGTTCACCCTCCAGTTGCGGATCGTGCGGGTCGGCGAGGTCGAGCGTGTAGAACGGATCGGTCTCGCGGAACGTGACGACGTGGCCCTCGTCACCCTCGAATCGGACGGCGTAGATCCGTTCGGTCTCGCCAAGGCCCTCGACGGAGCCCGTGATCTCGAGTGCGTCGTCGAGGACGTAGACGTCGTTCTCGGAGTCGGCACCGTGGGTGCGGGGAATCGTGGTGGCGATCCGGAGGTGGCCGTCGTGTTCGTCCATCGACCATTGGTTCAGCGGCGTCCCCGGTACCTCGCCGCTCGCGGTCACGTCGAGGTCGCCGTCGATCGAGACGCGTGCGATGCCGGTCTTCGTCAGGTCGCGCTGCCTGTCGTCCGCGTAGGCCGCGATTCCCTCGTCGAACGCCTCCCGTGCGTCGTCGTGCGCTTCCTCGTCGAGGCTCGCGAACCACCGCTCGACGATCGTCCGGAGTTCGACGGTTTTGGCGCGTTCTGTGATGTTCAGGCCGTCGAGCGTCTCGATGCGGTCGACCGTCTCGGCGTCGAGACCGAGGTCGGCCACGCCGGGCCCAGTGAGATAGCCCGAGAGAACCTGATACTCGGAGACCGATCGCGTGTACGTGAGGTAGATCGCGTTCTCCGAGACGTACGTCGCAGAAGAGTGAGTCGAGCCGACGACGCTGGTTTCGTCGACCAGTTCGCCGGACGCAGGGTCGACGCGTGCGGCCGTGTAGACGGCATCCGCGTCGGTCTGGACGCCCGGTCGGTAGACGTCCGTACACGCGACGTCGTCGCCGTAGCCGGCGACCGGACACGGGGCACCGGAGTCGGGCCGATCGACGAGAACGAGGTAGAGATCGCCGTCGACGAGCCGCGCGGTTTCGAGATCGGCCTCGAGAGACTGGTCCCAGACCTGCTCGGGGGCTGCGGGATCGCTCACGTCGTAGCCCCAGAGTCGATCGCCGTCGAAGACGACGAGCGTGTCCGTCTCGGGAACGAGCAGCAGTTCACCCGAGGCAGGGATGGTCGCGACGGGTTCGGGATCGGCCGCGTCGGTCGTATCGACGATGGTCGTCTCACCCGACTGTGATCTGAACCGGTGGCCGGCGTAGTACGCGGCCTCCCCTTCGGCCTTCAGGACGTCCGGTTCGTCGATCCCGGCTTCCTGGACGTTCGTCCCGGAGACGTCGCGGCCGTCGCCGCCACTGGCGCCGCTGGCGTCACCAGCCGAATCCGCCTGCCCTCCCGCGTCACCGCCGCCGTCGCTCTCCTCCATCGCTTCGTCGTCGCTGGCCATCTCCACGTCGAGGCCGGCGCCGAGGGACAGTCCGAACCGGTGCCGGTCGGCCGCCGCGAAGTACGACTCGAACGCCGCCGCGGAGTCGAACTGTGCGAGCGAGGACGTCCCATCGCCGTGCCAGTCAGTCTGGTCACCGCGAACCGGCGTCGGTTCCGGCGAGTCGGTGAATGTCGTCCCGAACGCACCACCGAGCGCGCCGCCGACGAGCAAGGCGACCAGCGCGACGGCGAGAACCGTCGTTCGTGTCTCGTCCATGCGCGGACCCACGACACCAACCTACATGATAACGGCGTAAGGTGAAACGGCATTTTTACCAAGACCCTCGGCGGTCGTCAGACCGAGCAGCGACCACACGTTTCCATCACGGGACACGCAGCGGCCCCGAGAGCGGCAATCTGGGAAACGAGGGTGGCGCCTACCACGCCCAGCCTTCGTCGGGATCGGGGTGATCGGTATCAGCCGTGTCCCACGCCCACCCTTCGTCTGGGTCGGGGTGATCGGTATCAGCTGTGTCCCACGCCCACCCTTCGTCTGGGTTGGGGTGATCGGTATCAGCTGTGTTCCACGCCCAGCCTTCGTCGGGGTCGGGGTGCTCAGTATCCGTCGACTCCCACGCCCAGCCCTCGTCTGGGTCGGGGTGATCGGTGTCAGCCGTGTTCCACGCCCATCCTTCATCAGGGTCGGGGCGATCGGTGTCAGCTGTATCCCACGCCCAGCCTTCGTCCGGCCGGGCATCCTCGTCGTCCGAAGGAGCGTCTTCGGACTCGGTTGTGCTAGTCGTCGCGGCTGCCGACGTTGTACCGGCGAGCAAGAGCGCCCCGCTCGCTGCGATCGTTCGAAGGACCCCACGTCGACTCGATTCGCTCGTGTCGTCGAGAACCATACGAAATTTCCAGTGGCTGTCGGGAAAGCTATTACGATCTCGACCGTGTGTCGACGGATCGCGCCGTCTGAACCACCGTCGACGAGCTGGCGAGGTAAACTTCGCTCGCGTCTCTGCCCGTTCTCCGGCATTTATATGGCTCACGCCCGTTCGTCCGGGCATGACACAGACGCCAGTCATCGCGAAGGCGATCAGAACGCCACAGGGCAAAGAAGACGGCGTCTTCGCCGACGTTCGGAGCGAAGACCTCTCGATCCCGCTGATCAACCACATCCTCGAGGACACAGGGCTCACCGGCGAGGAGGTCGACGACCTGATGTGGGGCGTCGCCGGCCAGCGCGGCGAACAGGACAACAACGTCGCCCGAGTCATCTCGCTGCTGTCCGATCTCGGCGAGGGCGTTCCGGCGACGACGATCAACCGCTGGTGTGCCTCGTCGATGCAGGCGCTGATCTCCGCCTCCGACGCGATCCGCGCGGGACAGCGTGACTGTATCATCGCCGGCGGCGTCGAGAACATGTCCCGCGTGCCGATGCAAGGTGGCGAGCGGGCGCTCCATCCGCAACTCGCCGAAGAGTACGTCGTCACCGACCTCATGATGGGCATGACCGCCGAAGAGGTCGCCGAGCGCTACGAGGTCTCCCGGGAGGCACAGGACGAGTACGCCGCGAAGAGCCAGCAGCGCGCCGTCGCGGCCACGGAGGAAGGGCGCTTCGACGACCAGATCCTCCCGATCGAGACCGAGGAGGGGACGATCAGCGAGGACGAAGGCCTGCGTCCGGGAACGACGGCCGAGAAGTTGGCCGGACTCTCACCGGTCTTCACCGGCGACGGCTCCGTCACGGCCGGCAACTCCTCGCAGATCTCCGACGGGGCCGCCGCGCTTCTGGTGACGAGTGAGGAGTTCGCCGACGAACACGACCTGGAGATTTTGGCCGAGGTCGGCGACAACAACGTCGCCGGCGTCGACCCCACCGTGATGGGCATCGGTCCGGTCCCCGCCACCCGTGGCCTCCTCGAACGTACCGGCCGCGAGATCGACGATTACGACCTCGTCGAACTCAACGAGGCCTTCGCCAGCCAGACCGTCTACGCCCGCGACGAACTCGGCATCGACCCCGAGATCTTCAACGTCAACGGCGGCGCCATCGCCATCGGCCACCCGCTCGGCGCCTCCGGCGCCCGCCTGCCGGTCACGCTCATCCACGAGCTCTCCCAACGCGGCGGCGGACGCGGTCTCGCGACGCTCTGTGTCGGCTTTGGCCAGGGAGCGGCGATCGACTTCGAAGTTCGATAAGCGGCGGACGGTGGCAGTACTCGACCGCGGGTGAGGCACACGATTTTGCCCCTCCGTCTCCTACCGGGGGTATGGTCACTCCGTTGCTCGTCTTCCTGATCGCCGTTCCGGTCGGGATCCAGCTCCTGTTGGCCGCGTTCGTCCACTACGACGCCGGTGACATCGGGATGAACGCCCGGAAGTGGGCGGCGATCGTCGGGGGAATTCCGATCGCCGGCCTGGCGATCTACCTGCTGGCCCGCAGCGAACACTTCTACGATCCTGCCGACGATCCCTTTCGCGAACATACCCACGAGATTCATCCCTCCAGACGGGACGAACCGGTCGATCCGGCCGCGACACAGTCCGGGACTGATCGAGGATCCGACGGTGACGCGACGTCGTCTGCGGCGCGACAGGCCGACAGCGGTGATGCAGCCGACGACCATCGAGACAATTCCTGATTACAGCGCGCCACCCGGCCGGGAGAGTAATCCCACGTCGGAACGAGACAGCCCGTATGGACGCGCCCGTTTCCTGGTCGTTCGATCCAGCCACCAATCCGACGCTCCGGTGGCTCGGATGGGGTCAGCTGGTGCTGGTCGACGGCTGGGCGGTCCTCGGGTCGATACTGCTGCTCGCGTCCCCCATCGTTCCGACTGGAATCGGCCCCATCGCCGGTTTCGTCACGGTGATACTCACCATCGGACGCGCGCAAGCGTGGGTCGAAACCGACGGTACCTGGCTGGACGGCGTCGAAGCCGATCTCGATGCGGTCGCGAACCAACCCGTCCCACGACAGTTCTGGGGACGCTTCGAATCGACAGCCACGGCCGACAGTTTCGTCCCCGACGCGCCGGGGCAGACGCTATACGACCATCGCAGAATCGTCGCACCGGCAGCCGCCGCCCTTCTGGGCGGGCTCGGCTACGCCATCGGCTGGGTGCTGATCGGACCAATTGTGGTCAGCGTCGCTGTGGTCGCCGGACTCGCGGGCGGACTCCTTTCGGGACTGCTTGACCGAGGCCGCGCGAGTGGGGAGATCGATCCCGCCGACGACCGGGTGACCTACCGCGGTCGAACCCGGCCCCGGTCCTCGATCACGGACTGGTGGACGGTCCGCCTGGGCACGATCACTCTGCTTCGGTGTCGCGGCCCGCGCGGACTGGACGAACCGACGTGGCTCGCGGTCCCGACCGATCGAGCACCAGCCGTCGCGGCGGCGCTCGCGACCGAGTCAGCGACGAGTACTGCAACCGATCGTGACGCCAGCGGGCCGACAGGAGGTGGCCACCGACTGAGACTGAAAGCCGCCATCGTCGGAGCCGAGGTCGCACTCATCGGCGTCGGTGCCGGGTTCGCTGGACAGTACGTCCACCCGGGGACGACGTCCGGCTTCGTTCTCGTCGCGGTTTCCGGGGCCGCAGTCACCGCACTCCTCTCGATCGCGCTCCTCGTCGGCGTCGTCCGTGGCCGTGCTCGCCGGCGGACGACCCGCTAGTCGACCGATCGATCCTGACAGGCCCGAGTGTCGGTCCAACACGGATCCGCCCACACGACGGCCGGGACGACCGAATCTTGTCGACCCACGCCACGTCGCACAGCACCTATACCGTGCCAGCGGAATGGCGGTCCATGGCCGACGTCTACGACAAACTGGTTCGTGACGAGATTCCAGCCATCATCGAAGCCGACGGCGACGAACCGACGATCCACCGCGCCGACGACGCGGCGTACCGCGAGCGGCTGGCCGACAAGCTAGACGAGGAGGTCACCGAGTTCCTCGAGAGCCGCGACGTCGAAGAGCTGGTGGACATCGTGGAAGTCGTCCACGCGATCCGGCGTGCGCGCGGTGTGAGCCTCGAGGAATTTCAGGAGAAACGTACCCGGAAAGCCGATCGGCGGGGCCGCTTTGAAGAACGAATCGTCCTCGAACGAGTCGAACGCTCGTAGCGACAGCCTGGCGGATATCGATGCCGGCGGGTCACTCGGTGGGCGAAGTGACCGGACGTGACTCGGACGGACCACGGGACTGCCGCCACAACTAATTACGATCCCCGGGTCGAAGTAAACGCTTGATCTTCGGAAGCGTCCGACTTCGGGCAGTCGTCGAGCACGGCGAGGTCGACACCGTCCGCGTCGGGCGATGTATCGCCTCCATAACAACGCGGTCACGACCCACCTGAACGGACGATGTGGCCCTGGGAACACGTCCTCGTCGGCTACCTGGCGTACTCGCTGCTCGCGCACCTGTGGTGGCGCGACGGGCCGAGCGGGCTGGAAGCGATCGCCGTCGCCGTCGGCGCGCTCCTTCCCGATCTCGTCGACAAGCCGCTGGCCTGGGAGTTCGGCGTCTTCCAGTCGGGCTACGCCATCGGCCACTCGATCTTCTTCGCACTCCCAATTTCGCTCGCCGCCGGCGTGCTCGCCAGCCGGCTCGGCAAGCTCCGAGTCGGCGTCGCCCTCGCCGTCGGCTACCTGCTCCACCTGCCGGGTGACCTCCTCTACGGCTTCGTCCAGGACCGCGTCCTCTATCTACAGACTATCAGCTGGCCGTTCGGCACGGCTCCACCGGCCGGCGACCCACCGGGCTTTCAGGAACGGCTCACCTACTTTCTGAGTGGCTATCGCGAGGAACTCGCGAGCGGCGACCTCTCGACGTACGTCCTGATACAACTCGGACTGGCAGGACTCGTCGTGGCCCTCTGGCTCTACGACGGCGCACCGGTCCTCCGCGAGTGCCTCCGGGCTCTGAAGCGCCTTGGCCACCGGTTTCTGGCGGTTATAGGGTGACGCGGAACGGGATGGGCGCGGTGTCGCTGTCGGTGGGCCTTGCCGGGTCAGATCCGATGCGAGCGAAGAAGCGAGAGTATAGTGAAGCGCCTCGAAAAACGCGAACGCCGAAGCGGTGAGCGATAGCATCTCAATCGACCGCCAGTGCAGGTGGTGCCTGCGGAGGCGGCCTTTTTCATCGAAGTTTTTCGCGACGGGTCGCGCGAAGCGCGATCCCGATCGCGCAAAAAGTTCGTTGTTCAGTCCTCCGGATACATCGACTCGATACGATCCTCGAAGCGATCCGTGATCGTGCGGCGCTTCTTCTTCATCGTCGGCGTCATGAGGTCGTTTTCCTCGGTGAATTCGGTGCCGACGAGGCGGAACTTCTTGATGGTCTCGTAGTCCTCGAAGTGTTCGTTGACGCGATCGACTTCGTCGCGAACGTACTCGCGAACGCGGTCGTGGGTACAGGCGGCCTCCGGGTCGTCGGGCAGGTCGATGCCCTCCTCGGCGGCCCACTCGCGGACGTGTTCCATGTTGGGGACGACCAGCGCGGAGACGAACTTGCGGCCGTCGCCGACGACCATGCACTGTTCGACGACGGAACTCGCGGCGAAGCGGTCCTCGATGGGGCCGGGGGCGACGTTCTTGCCGGTCGAGAGGACGAGGATCTGTTTGGCGCGCTCGCGGAATTCGATGTAGCCGTCGGGGCGTCGGTGGACGATGTCACCGGTGCGGAACCACTGCCCCGCGCGTTCGGGGGTCTCGAGTTCGCCGTGGACCTCGCCCGGCGCCTCGTCGATGTACGATCGCTCGGTGGCGCCCGGTTTGTTCCAGTAGCCCTCGCTCACGTTGGGACCGCGGACGACGAGTTCGCCCACCTCACCGGGGTCGCTGGCGAACGCATCGTCGTCGACGATGCTCTCGTCGACGGTCGTCTGGATGTCGACGACCGGTGGGCCGATCGTTCCGACCTTCGGGAAGCCTGGCGGGTTGACCGAGACGACGGGTGCGGTCTCCGTGAGGCCGTAGCCTTCGTAGATCGGCAGGCCCATCGCGTGGTAGAGCGAGCAGAGTTCGGCCGAGAGGCTGCCGCCGCCGCTGATGAGCATCTCGATGTTGCCACCCAGGGCGTCGCGAACGGTCGAGAAGACGAGTTTGTCCGCGAGTTTGCGTTTGACGTCGAGGATCGGACCCGGGGAGTCGGTCTCCTGGTACTCGACGCCGACGTCGACCGCCCACTCGAAGATTTTCTCCTTGATCGCGGACTCGCTGGCCTGTTCGCGGATCGCATCGTAGATCTTCTCGTAGACCCGGGGGACGCTCGTCGCGCTCGTCGGTTCGACGGCGGCGAAGTCGTCCTGAAGGGTGTCCGGACTCTCCGCGTAGGCGACGCTGGCGCCACTGCCGAACATGAGGAAGTGACCCGAGGTTCGTTCGAAGACGTGTGCGAGCGGGAGGTACGAGACGACGCGCGTGTGTTCGTCGATCGACGGGACGTCGTCCGGCGTCTCCGGCTTGCGAGCGACGCGTTTGCGCACCTGCGTGACGTTCGCCCGGAAGTTTCGGTGGGTGAGCTGGACGCCCTTCGGCTTGCCGGTCGTCCCGCTGGTGTAGATCAGGCTCGCCAGATCGTCCATGTCGGGTTCGTCGAGCCACTCGCGGTAGGCCTCCGGATCGAAGACGTCGCTGCCGATGTCGTAGACCTCCGCCAGCGTATAGACGTCGTCACGAGCAGTCGCTTCGTCGACGGTGTCCATCGTGACGATGAACGAGAGGTCGAGTTCGTCCTCCACTTCGAGGACGCGATCGAGCATCTCCCCGTTCTCGACGACGACGGCGTCAGCACCGGCGTCGCCGAGGAGATACGAGACCTTCGAGGTGGACGAGCCGGCGTAGACGGTCGAGACGACCGCACCGATCGAGAGGAGCGAAAAGTCGGTCTGGGCCCACTCCATGCGCGTGTTGGCGAAGATGCCGACGCGGTCGCCACCATCGATGCCCAGCTCGCGAAAGCCGGCCGCGAGTTTGCGAACGACGTCGCGCATTTCGCCGTACGTGATCGTCTCCCACTCGCCCGGTGGCGCCTGCGGGAGGATCGATCCAGTAATGGTCCGGTCGTAGATCCCGCCCTTGTAGAGCTGGGCGGGTCGATCCGGGTAGCGTTCCGCGGCGTCCTCGAACAGCCGGCCGAGGGTCGTCTCTCCAGTCACCTCGTCCTCGTAGTCGCGTTCCGTCGCCAGCAGGTCCATACTCGCGTGAGAGTCCCTCACGCATGATAAAGCCTGAGGATCCGGTTACCTATTTATCGGCGTTTATTCGCCGCCTGCTGGCGATCGACCCGGTGCAAGATCTGCAGCGATCCGAAGGGATAGTGTGGCGGCGGGCGGACACCCG